>Ga0208814_1000026_pt1 | contig 131637 bp, 133 predicted proteins | sample MalvirAntarct_55_FD_184253 | JGI IMG/M metagenome (GOLD analysis project Ga0208814, IMG submission 184253) | Marine viral communities from the Global Malaspina Expedition - Malaspina viral metaG Antarct_55 (SPAdes) (version 2) | ecosystem: Environmental > Aquatic > Marine > Oceanic | place... | reverse complement strand
ACCATCACCATCACAGTGCGGCCGGTGAACGATGCGCCTGTGGCAAGCAATCGCACTCTGACCACGGCAGAGGACACGGCCGGCACTGTGGTGCTGGTCGCTAATGATGTCGAAGGCGATACGCTTACCTACAGCCTTGTGAACGCGCCGAACAATGCCCACGGCACGGTAACGATTAGCGGCGACAGAGCTACTTTCACACCGAAGCTGAACTGGAACGGTACGACCACTTTCACCTATAGGGCCAATGACGGAAAGGCGAACTCCAACACCGCGACTGTCACGGTGACAGTGACCCCTGTGAACGACGCTCCATCGGTGAGTAACACCACTCTGGCTCTCGACGAAGATACCGTTGGTGAACTCACGCTTGCTGTAACTGATGTGGATCTGCAGTTCGAGGGCGACAGCCATACTTGGAGCATCGTAACCGCACCGAACACCGCGCACGGCACAGCCAGCATTTCGGGCAACAAGCTGACCTTCACGCCGGTGAAAGACTGGAACGGGATTACGACGCTGACATACCGCGCCACCGATTCCAAATCAGCTACATCAAACACTGCCACCATCACCATCACAGTGCGGCCGGTGAACGATGCGCCTGTGGCAAGCAATCGCACTCTGACCACGGCAGAGGACACGGCCGGCACTGTGGTGCTGGTCGCTAATGATGTCGAAGGCGATACGCTTACCTACAGCCTTGTGACCGCGCCGAACAATGCCCACGGCACGGTAACGATTAGCGGCGACAGAGCTACTTTCACACCGAAGCCGAACTGGAACGGTACGACCACTTTCACCTATAGGGCCAATGACGGTAAGGCGAACTCCAACACCGCGACTGTCACGGTGACCGTGACCCCTGTGAACGATGCTCCATCGGTGAGTAACACCACTCTGGCTCTCGATGAAGATACCGTTGGCACGCTCACGTTGGACGTTGCAGATGTCGATCTGCAGTTTGAAGGCGACAGCCACACCTGGAGCATCGTCACCGCACCAAACAACGCGCACGGCACAGCCAGCATTTCGGGCAACAAGCTGACCTTTACGCCCGTGAAAGACTGGAACGGCACGACGACCCTGACATACCGAGCCACCGACTCCAAATCAGCCACATCCAACACTGCTACCATCACCATCACAGTGCGGCCGGTGAACGATGCGCCTGTGGCAAGCAATCGCACTCTGACCACGGCAGAGGACACGGCCGGCACTGTGGTGCTGGTCGCTAATGATGTCGAAGGCGATACGCTTACCTACAGCCTTGTGAACGCGCCGAACAATGCCCACGGCACGGTAACGATTAGCGGCGACAGAGCTACTTTCACACCGAAGCTGAACTGGAACGGTACGACCACTTTCACCTATAGGGCCAATGACGGAAAGGCGAACTCCAACACCGCGACTGTCACGGTGACAGTGACCCCTGTGAACGACGCTCCATCGGTGAGTAACACCACTCTGGCTCTCGACGAAGATACCGTTGGTGAACTCACGCTTGCTGTAACTGATGTGGATCTGCAGTTCGAGGGCGACAGCCATACTTGGAGCATCGTAACCGCACCGAACACCGCGCACGGCACAGCCAGCATTTCGGGCAACAAGCTGACCTTTACGCCGGTGAAAGACTGGAACGGCACGACAACCCTGACGTACCGCGCCACTGACTCCAAATCAGCTACATCAAATACTGCAACCATCACGATCAACGTGCGGCCGGTGAACGACAAGGCCGTGGTACACGAGAAAACTGCAAGCATTCCTGAGGACACGAGCACGACGATTCGTTTGACCGTTAGCGATGTTGACCTGGGTATCGAAGGCGATTCGCACACTTTTGACATCATCGGAACGCTCAACCCCGCCGAGGGTTCGTTCAGCTTTGCTGGCTCCGACATCACCATCACGCCGGCACAGGACTGGAACGGCACGCTGAGTCTGAGCTACCGCGCTCGGGACAGCCATGGTCTGTACTCAGAGCCTATGCCGATCACGGTCGAGGTCACCTATGTGAACGATGCTCCGACAGCGACTGAAGCCTTTATCCCTGCCAAGGAAGGGATGGCCAGTGACCATGTGCGCCCATCGGTAACCGATGTGGATCTGCCCTACGGCGACGAGCATTCTTTCGAGATCCTGACTCAACCGGCGAATGGCTCGGCCAAGTTGGTTTACGGCATGCTTGAGTACACGCCCAACCCGCAGTTCTTCGGAGAAGATAGTTTCACAATCCGGGCGACAGATAAGGCTGGGGCCAGCGTGGACGGCGTGGCCAATGTGGTGGTTGAGAAGTTCAACTATGCACCTACCGACATCGTGCCGGGTGAAGTGGTGCTGTACGCAGGCATCGGTGGCACCACGCAACTTCAGGCGACCGATCCTAATAACTGGGGATCGCACACGTTCTCGGTTGTGGGCCAACCCGAGGCCGGCACTGCGAGCATAGAAGGGAACACGCTGACACTGCGCACGGATGACGACAAACCGACCGTCATTCGGGTGAAGACGACCGACCAGGACGGAATGATCTTCGAGAAGGACATCAAGATCAGGTTTCAGTCGGCATGGGCGATGTTCGAGGGCCGGGAAGTCGAGCAGAGTGGTTCTGCACCTACGGTGCCGGCTGTCACCACTTTCATGACCTATCGCAACGGTAGCTATGGCCTACAGGTGAGCAGTCCCGAGCTGCTGGCTGCACTGGGTACCGATATTGTGGCGGCTGTATCGCCGGATTCTGCGGTGGGTGTGAAGCTTGAGCATCGCGACCTTGAGCCGGATCTAGGCATGCGGCTGACGCCTACCAAACTGCAGCCCAGTTATCTTGAGGCGAAGCTGGCGGGCCTGAAAGCGGGTGTGGATGGAACGGCGAATCTTTACCTTTCGCGTGCTGACATGAGCGGGCCGATCTATGCCATCCCTGTGAATGTCTGGACTCCGAAAGGCTCGCTGCAGGCTGACCGCTGGGAGGTAAAACAGGGGCTCGAAACTGCTCAGATAAGCTTCGCATCCGAGGGTTCCGCATGTGCGGTTCTGACATCCGAGCAGCTGGTCAAGCCGAAGAATGTCCTGCAGGAGCCTACCTGCTTGATCGAGTGGGAAATCACCCCTACGGAATGGCGCGACACCGGACATGCCAACCTGCTTTCTATGGTGGCTATTGGCGGCGAGGTCGGGCAGTTCCCGGTCAGAGCTAAGGCCTATGTGTTCGATCCGAAGGGAGGCAAACACTGGATCGCTGACTTTTCGCATGACCTGAAAGTGGTGTCGCCCACGGGCCTGCTGCAGCTCGGACTTAAGCCGGCGCCAGAGCAGACCTATCAGGCCGTGCAGGAGCTGTCGCTGCTGCTGCGCGCCCAGGACAACGATGTTTGCGAACTGACGACAAACGAAACGATTGCGCGCAATGCGGCGAAGAACTGGAACCGCTCCATGTGCTTTATACGCTGGACCGCGCTGCCCGAAGGACTGTCACAGAGCACCACTTGGCATGCACCTCAGTTGGTCGGGGCGGCGTCGGTACTGGGACAGCATTCAATCGCATGGAAAGCATCGGTATTCACGCCTAGCGGTCAGGAGGTTGATCTGACACATGGCGCCCATGAGGTAGAAGTCATCGAGCCGCCTGCCATCGAGATCGAACTGCCGCAGGAGAAGAAGATCGATGAGAACACCTACTGGGTGTCGCAGCGAGGAGGCTATGTCGGCAGCCTTTCCATAATGGCGCTGCCTGCGAGCATCGACCTCAAGCTCAGCCGTGACAGTACCGTTATTGAAAAGGGGACTTTCCCGAGCTATGGCCGTAACCAGCGGCTGATGCGCAGTCTCGAAGGCACGGAAAAGCCTCTGTGGAGCCTAACGCCGTTCAACATAGACGCGCGCTTTACCAAGCTGCCAGCGGTCGAGACGGTCAAGGAAGTACAGCTTTACGCTGTTCCGCACGAGCAGATTCTGCCAGTAATCCTTAACGACGAGCGGAGCGTTCTGGATAGCGTCGCGCTGCCGGTAAATGTCCAGATGCTCGATACCCAGTACCCGCAGGATGGTTACAACCTGGCGACGATGGGGGATTGGGACATTCGCCTGCTGATGACCTCTGCTGGCATCAACTATGAGCCGGTGACTGACTGGGAACCGATAAACGAGGAGGGGATTGCCAGCTTCGAGCTAGACCTTGCAATGCTGACGAACAAGGCGGTTCGGGTCATTGCTGAGGCGCGTGTGCGCTCGCCGCTGCCGGGCTATGAGTCAATTCGGCAGTCCAACTACCCGATGTTCCTGACCATATTAAACGGCGAACCGCTGGATGGCGTGATCCAAGCACTGCGCGTTATTGGTGTGGCCCCGCTGCGAAACACCTTCTATGCCATGACGGTGGATCGCTTCGAGGCAAAGGACGTGGGTGATGTTCGCTGGGAGATGAGCACGGACAACGGCGTCACCTGGGATACAGTCGAGAACACCGGCAAGATTCCGCAGCGTCTCTCGATGACGTTTGAGAAGGGCACTTACCTGCTTCGCGCTGAGATGACAAACCGGAACTCGGGAGCCAAGTCGATGACCCCCCAGATCGAGGTCATAGCCTACGAAGTCCCGACAGCGCGGCTAAAAGGACCGAGCAACGTCTTCATCGGCGACGTTGGAAGGTTTGTGCTGACTGACCTTAACGGTGAAACCCTAGACACTACAGGGATGGTCGTCGAGTGGTCAGAGGATCGAGGAGAGACATGGGTACAGGGCACAGGCGAGTACGAGCTGACGCGCGACCAGGCTGAGCGGGTCTACCTGATGAGCCGGGTGAAATTTGCGGATTCGCCTGATGACAGTCGCGTCTACAAGAGGCTGCGGGTAGGTGTTGCGTTTCGCGCAGTCCGACCGCCGCGAGTTCAAATCATCGGCCCTGGGCGTCCTGAGGTCGGAAAAGAGGCGACTTGGCGAGCCAATATGATGATGCCCTATCCGAAGATGGATCTGACCATGGATGGGTACTTCATTCTACCGACAGGGGAAGAAGTGCACGAACGTGAGGTGTCCTATACCCCGACCATGGAAGACTTCAACAAGGAGCAGAGCTTTTTGGGCTTCATGGGCTGGATCAACGGTTACGAGGACATGGGCGGTAAGGGTCTAACTCAGCAGCGGTTGATTTTCTGGTCGTATGACTGGCCTACCTGGGCGATCAAAGCCAGAATTTCGGCCGTCTACTCGCCTGCCGATCTTGACCTGCAGGTGCGTTCGCTCGGTCTGTTCAGGGAGTTTGAAGAGCTGGAAATGGACTGGGACATCCCGCCGTATCCAGGCCTTGAAATCATCAAGGACACTTCGCAGACAAGCCGCTCCCTGCGGATCACCGAGCCAGGCACTTACACCTTCGGTGTGCACGTAAGTGATGCGCGCGGCAACTACACCTACGCTGAAACTGAGCTGGAGTTCAGCGATCCACTGCCCTACGAGGTAACTCTTTCTTGGAGTGGCGATAACCAGGCCAATCGTGCTCCGTTGGGTGTTCTGATTCGACCAAGCATTACAGGAGGCCATCCAAAAGACCGAATTGAGACACGCACGTACACGCTCAATGGTGATCCTCTGGAGGGTTCGGGCAACTATGGCCGTGCCGTCTTGGACAAGGGTGAGCATACGGTACGGTTGGAGATTGGATCGATGATGGGTCATACCGCTTCTGGCGAGACGCATATCAAGGTCGAGTCCAATATCCCGCCGAGCTGCAGCATCGAAGTGGTCGAAGGTCGGTCAAGCTGGATCGCCCGCGCCAGTTGTGCCGATGAAGATGGGCGTATCGTTCGGCATCTCTGGTATATCGACGGCGTACAGCAGTCGCTATCGTCCAGTTCGATCTCGATACCGATGTGGCGCTACCCGAATGGGGAGCCGATAATCACGCTGATCGGCATCGACGACTCGGGCGCTGAGTCACCAACCGTGGCGAACTACTGATGGAAACAAGGGGCCACGCGATGGCCCCTTTTTTCGTGCCTAAAACTTACAACGATCTGGTCGAATACCGGCACAAATAGGCGTTTTGACTATGGACAATGGTTGCCGAGCGCAGGCCCTGCGCATATTTGAAGGAGCGACATGCGATGCAACTGAGTAAACCGGCAATGCAAACCCTTATCCTGGCTGGGGCCATGATCGCGGCCACCGCTGCGTTCGGCGGTACCGGCGGGGATGACTTCGACAGTGTGTGGATTCAGCTCACTGACTGGATGCAAGGCACCCTTGGCCGCATCATCATTGGCCTGATGGTGCTGGGTGGTATCGGTGCCGGCGCGCTGCGCCAGTCTCTGATGCCGTTTATCACAGGCGTGGGCGGTGGCGTTGGCCTCTACGCTGCACCGGACGTAATCGAGTCGATCATGACCGCAACCGTTCCTGCTACCCTGGATGTAATCGAAGCGCTGAACACCCTGCCGGTAGGGCTCTGAATCCGGGATAATCCCCTTCCTGAGCCTTCCGCCAAAGGCCGTCTAAACCGACCAGAATCTGGTAAGTTTAGACGGCCTTTTTCTTTCCCCTCTCCCTATCCTGTGAGCATCCTCCCCGAAGAGAAATGCTCATGCCCCGCGTTCTGATCTCCTCCATTTGTGCCTTGGCACTTGCCACAGCTACCACTACCGCGTTCGCGCAATCGAAAAAAGACAACATGGTAATTCTGCCTGCGGCGGGCATGGTTGCCATCGAGAAGGATGGCAAGTTCGCCGTGATCAGCGACAACGGCCGCTTCCTCATTCAGGGCATGCTGTACGACACCTGGACCCAGAAGGAGCTGAAGACCCTGCAAGAGGTCAAGGTCGCCGCCAACTACATCCCTATCGATAAGGCCAATGTGGGCTTTGAAGATCTGGCTCCGATGACTGTCGGTACCGGCGACAAGGCCATTACGATGTTCTCAGATCCGGCCTGCGGCTATTGCAAGGAAGTGATCGCCGAGGCGCGCAGTTCACTACCTGAAGGCTATCGGCTCGATGTTCTGATGCTCCCCCTGCTAAGCGACCGCAGCGCCTCCCGCACGAAAGAGTTGCATTGTGCTGAAGACAAGGCGGCTGCCTGGAAAGCTGGCGTGCAGGGTGACCTGACGACACCTCTGGCGCAGAAGCCGGAGGGGGCCTGTGATGTCGATGTGATTGGCAAGCGGCGAATTACCGCCCAGTTCCTTGGGGCACGCAACGTGCCCTTCCTGATTCGTGATGACGGCCTTACCCGCGAGGGCAAGCCGACTGAAGGGCTTCGTGCCTGGATTGAAAACAACCGAATCTGAGGAATCGCAAATGCTGTCGTCGTTCGCCGCGCTCATCAACCAGACCCCCCGGCTGTCGAAGCTGATCAACGGTCTAGCCTATGACCCGAACCTGCACCTGTTTCAATTGGCAGGCAATCGTCTCGGTTTCGCGTTCCTCTGCCAGCCGCTGGCCGGCTCCTCCGGTGACGAGGGGGCGCGCCTTAAAGCCGGCTTAACCGTGGACTGGCCTGAAGGAACCACGATTCAGTTTTCGCTGATCTGCACTGAAAACATCAACCGCATCAAAACGAGCTTCACGCGCATGCGTCAAGCATTCATGGAAGCCGGCAAGTTCGATATGAGCAAAGAGACTCTGGACTTGCTGCAGCGTGTTACCCATGCCCGTGCTGACTATCTTGCCGAGCGCACCTTGGAGCCGGTGGACAAGATCTCCGGGGTGCGTGTTCGTGAGCAGAGCTTGGTCATCTCGGTGACCATGCCGATATCCAATGCCACGCCTTCTATGACCGAAGCGACGCGAGCAAAGGATCTGTCGGACGGCCTGGGCACCTCGTTGGATAGTTGCGGCTTGGCCCCAGTGCCGCTGAGCAACGATCTGTACAAGGAAATCTTCACCTCACTTCTCAACCAGGGACAGCATGCCAGCTGGCGGGAAGATCCACAGATCACCGCAGACGAAGACAAGCCACTCAACGAGCAGATCCTAGACTTCAATCGCGCGGTTCAGGTCCGCCCAGACCGAATTCTGATCGGCGACGATTGCATGCTCAAAACGCTGAGCATCAAGAAGTTTCCCGACATCATGTGGCAAGGTGAGGCATCGCAATATCTGGCCGACATCATGTCCCAGCGCGGCGGTATTCGCGGAAACTGCGTGATTACCATGACGCTCTTCTTCCCCCCTCAGCTTGAAACGAAAGACAAGCTGTCACGCGGTCGAAGCTGGGCCATCAACCAGACCCAAGGCCCGATGGCCACCTTCGTTCCGAAGATCGTCCAGAAGCGAAACGCATACGAAACACTCTTCACTGATCTCGACAAGGGCCTGCCCAACGTACAGGCCGCAATGACACTGGTGGTGTTCGGTCGAGACAAGGAAGAGCTGACGCAGGCTACCTCCAACGCAAAAAGTCATTTCTCTACGCAGAGCTTCACCTTCATGGAGGACCGTTATGTCGTCCTGCCGGTGTTCATTAACGCGCTGCCGATGTGTGCGGACCCTGACGCGATCCGGGACATGTTCCGCTACAAGACAATGAGTCTGGCTCAGGCACTGCCGCTACTGCCTATTTACGGTGACTGGAAGGGTACCGGCACGGCCGTGGCGCCATTCATCTCGCGCAACGGGCAGCCCATATCGTTCCACCTGTTTGACTCGGACACCAACTACAACGGAACCATCGCTGCTCAGTCAGGCTCGGGCAAATCGTTCCTGACGAACTATCTGATCACGTCCTACCTGTCGATTGGAGCGAAGGTCTGGTGTATCGACGTGGGCCGTTCCTACCTGAAAACCTGCGAGGCCTATAACGGCGACTTTGCAGAGTTCGGCCAGGATTCGAAGCTGTGCCTCAATCCTTTCGAGCTGATCGAAGATTATTCCGAAGAAGAAGACGTGCTTGTTGGGCTCCTCGCCGCTATGGCAGCACCCACCGTGCCGCTGATCGACCGGCAGACGGCTGGCCTGAAGAAATATCTGACTCAGGTATGGGAGATCAAAGGCAAAGCGATGATCGTCGATGACATCGCCGAGGCTCTGCTGCAGGACGAAGATCCGCGAATTAACGACATCGGACACCAACTCTTCGCCTTTACCTCCAAGGGTCAATACGGGCGCTTCTTCAACGGCAAGAACAACCTCGACTTCCGCAACCCTTTCACCGTTCTGGAGCTGGAGGAACTGAAAGGGCGCACCCACTTGCAGCAGGTTGTGCTGCTGCAGCTCATCTACCAGATCCAGCAGGACATGTACCTCGGTGAGCGCGACCGGCCGAAGCTGGTAATCATCGATGAGGCATGGTCATTGCTGAGCCAGGGCAACGTGGGTGAGTTCATCGAGCATGGCTATCGCCGCTTTCGTAAATATGGTGGCAGTGCCATCGTGATCACGCAGGGTGTCAACGACCTTTATCAGAACAAGGTCGGCCAGGCTATCGCCGAAAACTCGGCTTTCACTCTGCTGCTGGGCCAGAAAGCCGAGGCCATTGACGCCATCCAGGAAAACAAGCGACTGCCGCTTGGAGACGGTGGTTTCCGCATCCTCAAGACCGTGAAGTCCTACAAGGGCCACTACTCCGAAATTTTCATGCTCACACCGCGAGGAGCGGGTATCGCGCGGTTGACGGTGGATGAATATTCGAAGCTGTTGTACTCGACGGCTCCCGAGGATGTTCAGGCGATCCGCAACTACACGATAGCCAATGTGCCTCAGCACGAGGCGATTCTTCGTGTGCTGCGAGATCGCGGTGTGGCCTTCAAGTCCAGCGCTTACGAGGAGGTCTGATGGGCCTTCTACGGTTTGACCCGGAACAGGCGGTTGTGCGAGCCGAGGCCCGCGTCGCGGCGAAAAAGCTTCGCGGTGCGCGGCCGATGCCAAGCGCACGATTCCTGATCAAGGGAAGCGTACTGTCCTTGGTTGTGGCCGGAATGATCGTTGGCCTCGCACATCGTTACAGCATCGCCATCGCACCGCAGGAATACCTGTGCCTACCGCCATATCGGATCTGGATCATCGACAAAGGCGACCGCGAGCCTGTGAGGGGCGGCATTTACGCCTTTCATTCGGTGGGCCTCGGTCCGATCTTTCAAGACGGAACGAAGATCGTAAAGGTGCTCGAAGGTATGCCCGGCGACACCGTGAAAGTGGAACTAGAGCAGACCACGATCAATGACCAGGTGGTCGGGGAGGGACTTGCCGTAGCCACCGAGAAGGGGATCGATCCGCAGCGATACGTGCGCGAGGGGGTGATCGCCCAGGACCGTTACTGGTTCTTCGGCAAGACCAATGACTCTTTCGACTCTCGCTATTGGGGATCGGTCAAGGGTGAACAGATTGTGGGAAGGGCATACCCGATATGGTGAAGCACCTCGTTGGCGTGGCCATAGCGCTTGCGCTCTCTACCTCAGCAGTGGCCGGTGACCTTGGCATCAAGCCAATCGATATCAGCACGATGGACCCGCAAATACTGGAACAGGCCCGGCAGGCTGTCAGCGATGGGGAGAGTGCTCGCCAGCAGATCCCCGAGACAGAAACGCAATGGATTGAGCGGCTTGCTTCGCAAAGCCCCGTGCAGCCTGAGCAGCTGCAGGGTGCCGGTAACTCCGAGCAGCCCAGCAAGAAACATCCGCTGGGTGAAGGCGTGCGCACGCTGATCTTTGTTTCCTGGTCGCTAGGCGCCACGGCCATCAAGGACATCTTGACCAGCTACGATGGACGCCCTGCAACAGGCATCGTCTTCCGGGGCATCCCTGAAGGCATGAAGATGGTCGATGCAGTCACCAAGATGCACATGCTCACGCAGGAAACGCAGAGCCAGGTTAGCGTGCTGCTGGACCCGCTCGCGTTCCAGCGACATGGCATCGAAACCGTGCCGGCTATCGTCCTGGAAGGTGAGAGCGACGAGCTGCTGGTGAAGGCCTCAGGGATCTCTTCGACTCGCCTGGTCGATCAGGCGCTGTCGGAATCGGGCGAGAAGGGGCGCGACCTCGGTGTGTATGGACCAACCAGCGAAATCATTGAGCCTGATTTCCTGCAGGTGGCCAAGGCACGCATCGAAGCGCTGGACATGGAGGCCATGAAGAAGCGCGCTGTCGATCGTTTCTGGCATACCCAGACCGGCACACCACTCCCGCCCGTTACTACGCCCGCAACACGGTTCGTGGACCCCAGCGTCATCATTCCTGCTGACCTCAAGGACGCAAACGGCAACGTGGTGCAGAAAGCGGGGCGAATAAATCCGCTGGAAATGATGCCGTTCAATCAGAAACTCGTTGTGATCGATCCCACGCAAGCTTGGCAGGTTCGGCTTGCCCAGCGGGAATACGAGGCGCATGGCGATGAGCTGTTTGTGACGGTGATGGCGACACAAATACCGCCTTCCTCTGGCTGGGATCTTTTCCAGACTGTGGAGGACGCGATCAATGGCCCCTTGTACCTGCTGCCGGGTGACATGGCGCAGCGCTTCCAAATCCTGCGAGCACCATCGGTCGTGACGGCCGAGGGACTAATGTTCGCGGTGCGCGAGTACACCCGAGATGAGCTTGAAGGAGCAGAAAAGTGATGAGGCGGATCAAACGGTTCCTGCCGGCAATAGCGGCGTGCTTGTTGGTGATCTTCTCCCTACCAGGGACAGCATCAGCTGCTGATGCGATGTGTGAGGACTCTGGCATTTTCGGGCCAAAGCTGTTCACTGATATTTGCTGGGCGTGCCTGTTTCCCATCAAGGTTTCCGGTGTGCAGATCACCCCCGGCACAGCTCCGGCGAAAGCCTCGAAGCAGGTGTTCTGCGTCTGCCAAGAAGGCACATCGGGCATCTACAAGCCGGGCATCATCACAGCAATGTGGGAGCCAGCGCGCATCGTTGAGAATGTCCGTAAGCCCGGCTGCTCGCCCACTCTCGGTGGAGTCACCCTGCCACTTGGCTCCAAGCGTTCCTATGGCCGGCTGGTACAGGACCATGCAAAGCGCGATGACATGGAAGACGGGTCTTTCTACCAGACTCACTACTACGCCTTCCCCTTGCTGCAGATCCTCGACCTGTACACGCCGACCAAGTGCAATCCTGATGGCTATCTGGACGTGGACATCATTTCCTTCACCGAAATTGACCCAACCTGGGGGAACGCAACGCTAGCTTTCTTCCAGCATCCTGAATCTGCAGCGGTGGCCAACCCGGTGGCACGCGCGGCATGTGCCGTCGAGTCTGGCGCCCTGGCCGCTGGCAAGGAGCCCCTGGAGTCGATGTGGTGGTGCTCCGGCACCTGGGGCGGGATATATCCGCTGACGGGCCATGTATCAGCGCAGGACTTCAATCGCACCTCTGCATTGATCAGTGCCCGCTTGCTGAGCCAGCAGCACCGTCGCGGACTGGCCAGAAGAACGATGGGTGACGAAAACGTCTGCACGGCTGGCATTTACCCAACCATTCCGAAATCCCAGTACAAGTTCGCACAGTTCTGGCCCAAAGCGATGACGCAGGAGGGGATGTGGATCGGTGAGCACCCCTACCACTGGGACGGCGGCACGAATCGACACATTCCCGGCACCCTCAACGACAGCATGTACATGATCTGGCGATGGACAGATTGCTGCTCAAAACTGTAGTGAAGCGCTAACAAATGACTGACTTTCTCTCTCTCTATCTCCCGCCAACCATCGCGATGGTCATCCTGGCAGGCTTTCTTCACGTTCGTCTCATGGAGACGCCTGCATACCGGGGCTGGTGGGGCGAATACAAGGTCAACCTGATGCTGCGGCTGTGCTTGAGCGGCGAATACACCGTGTTCGCTAACGGCATCTACCGGGGAAAAAACAAGGGTGAAAGTACCCAGATCGATCATGTGGTGGTTTCCCGCTACGGGATTTTCGTTCTGGAAACCAAGGCCTACAAGGGCAAGATCGTCTACGACCCCCTGCAGCCAGAGCAGTGGCTGCAGATCGTTGGGCGGCGCAAATACAGGATGCAAAGCCCTTTGCTACAGAACTATGCCCACGTCAAAGCTGTTCAGCAGGTTGCAGGAGTCCACAGCACGAAAATCTTCAGCTACGCGGTCATGGCGGGAAGTGCAGACTTTCCAAATGGCAAGCCTGAGCGCGTCTATGGCATCTGGGAAGCGGTGCGCAAGATCCAGAGCTACAAAACACCTATCTTCTCCAGGCGGCACACGGACGATATCTGCGCGTCATTGCGCCGTAGGCGCATCAGAGGGGGGTATTGGGCCGGCAAACGTCATGTTGAACGGCTACAGGCCCAGACGAAAGGAGGCAGGAAGGATGCGGATCAGGGGTTGTAGTAGAGGTAGATTCCGATGGGAATGCCAGCAATAGAGCCCAGCAGCATGCCAATGCCTATCGCAGCGAAGAGCTGACTGTCCAAGAGCGGTACTCGTACCGCATGGTTACCCATATCAACCACGTCTAGCTCGAAGTCCTCCAGCGCATCAACCTCTTGCGGCCCAAGGGCCGCAAGTGCTTTCCCCTCATTTGCCGGGTTGGTGGGATCGTCGTTCCGCTCCCGTCGAGTCCTTCCCCGCCTCACCGGGACCGCATTACCAGCATCAGATGACATGTTTCGGAGCCCTCAAATGATTCGCCCTGCATAAAGCAGGGCGATGTCGGTACGCGTGAATCAGCGTTGCACTACGCAACGGCTTCCGCCTTGGTTTCAACCGCTTCTTCAACCGCCGTGTCGGGCAATTCGCTGGGTGCGTCTGTGATCTCGTGTTTCTGCTCTTCCACGGCGATCTCAGCGAGCACTTCCTGGTCTTCCTGATCGTAGGCGCTCTTTTTCGCTGCCTGGCTGAGCTTGTAGATGTTGACGAACAGGCCCTTGAGCTGGCGAGACTTGAGCTGGCGGAACTGATTCGCCTCGTCCGTTTCCATGATGCCCATCAGCCAGACGGTATCTACCAGGATGATGAGGTTGTCGAACGCCAGCAGCAGATCCACGGCACGCTTGAGTTCAGGCGTAGTGATCTCGACCTGCGTCGAGCGCGGATTGTTGTGCTCAGCGCGATCAGTGATCCGCTGGGCCTTGAGCACGGCTTCGAGGCGGGCCGAGTCGTCCTTAATTTCTTTCTCGAAGTCGGCAAACAGTTTGTTCAGCGCCTTGGTAGCAGCTTTGTGCTGCTTGGTGCTCATGTTCAGCCGTGCGAGGCGCTTGCGCGAAATCACGTCAAGCGTGAAGAGAGCAAGGGAGACGTTGTTGAGCCAGGTGCCGATGTAGTTCTTGGCTTCCTGAGTCTTGAAGGTGATCGTCTGCCGCATGATTGCAGTCGAGTACGGTGCGCGCTTGGCTATAGGGGTAAGGGCCATTGGAAAAACTCCGTGATGTTGGTGGCGACACCATTTCACCAAACCGCGCAGCACAAAAAACGTCCAATCTGACAACAATGTGGTAAGCAAAAGGCTTCGTCGGGATACCGCACGTATCGGGTTGACGAAACGCGCTCGACAGCTTCAAAATTCAGCCAAGCACTCATGTTCTCCGTAGTGCTTGCGAAACATCAGCCTCATCCCCGCGCCTCAGCGCAATGAATCTTCGTCAGGTGCATGTTGCGCTCGACAAGAGCCTGAACCGATCTTCGGCCAGGCAGCCCAGCATCATCATGTGAGCTGGGTACAGCCAAATCGGGGCTTCATCCGATCTAACCAACGGCAAACAGAAAGAGCGTCCCACTAGGGGCTTTTTTTGCGTGCCATAACAACCCGCAGCGGGGAAAACTCCCTGCGGGGGTTTCTCCGTCTGCAGCAAGCAAACGGAGAAATGAAATGGAAAATCTGAAGGTCAAAGTCATCCTGGGATATAGCGTCCTCGCTACCTTTCTGGGAATGATCTATCAGCCGGAAGTGGTACGTGCGCTGATGCCTCTCGCGCTTTGTGTCGTGCTTGCAGCGTTCGCGATGTACGCACCAGACATAATTCGAGCCGTCACCACCAACCTCAAGTCCCGCCGAAGCTACACCATGGCGAGCAAGACGTTTCGCGTTAAGTGCACCACCCCGGTGCCTGCACGCGTGACAGCCATCCCAAGTATCGATTACGACAACTACATCATTCCCACCTATCTGCGCTGCCAGGAGGTGAAATGATGATTCGCGTCGATTTCGATAAGCCAACCTACCTGCGGGCCAGTCTGGGCCTCGCAATACTGTCACCCCGTTCTCAGCACCTCCTTCCGGGAGCTGATGACGAGGTTGCGGAGCCAACCTTGGAACCTGTCGTCATCAACCGTCTTTTCAACGGAAGAGCACAGGTCAACACCGATGTTCAATCTGAAGAAATTCGAGGGGAGTTGATCCCCTTCAAGCCCGACGACTCCGATGATCAGGAAATCCAGTCATCTGAGAAGGGCGTTGAGTTGAGCTTCGGTGGCATCGCGGGCAAGTCAGTTACCGGCCTGTATGGCGGTAGCGGACACGCCCCTTACCGCTTCAACAAGAAAAATGGACCCTCATTTTTCTTGCGAGTCGGTGAGCACCTGATCTGGGGTGTTGAGCTGGCCCCTGAAATTCGTCGCTCCGGCGCGGAAAAGGGGGTTAGCACAATCAGCGTCACCTTCATGGGTAAAGAAGCAGTAACGGTGCTCAGGAAGGCGAATATCAAAAACGGACAACTCGAAGACGAGTGGGTACCCACCCATAAGAACCTTTGGGAGGTGAGAAAACTGTCTTGAACCCAGCGCCCGGCCGTAACAGGCCGGGTTCCTTACGATTGGAGGTCGTCATGTCAAATGTATCCTCGGGCAACTACGCCCCGGAAAAGCAAGATGTGCTCGACGCCGCAGAAGGGCGCTGGGACGACATCTTTCAGTCACTCGCTGCAGAGCTTCTTCCGTTCCAGAAACGGCCGGGATGGCATGGTCCGTGTCCTGTCCATGGCGGGGAAGATGGTTTCCGAGTGTTCAAAAAAACCGCTGATACTCACAGTGGAGGCATGTGCCAGACATGTGGTGTCAAAGCCGATGGCATTGCGCTGCTGATGTGGGTAAACAAATGGACCTTCAGCGAGGCGCTGGCTGAGGTGGGTGCGCGGTTGCGGATAAAAGATCCATACGGGCGGTATGCCGATGGTGACCGCGAGCCGCTACCCCCTAAGCCTGCTGTTCAAGCGAAAGTCCACAAAGGGCCAAGTGATGCGTGGATTCGAGAGTCACTGCGCAAGATTTGGAAGGGCACTGTACCCCTCACAGATCCTGCAGCAGAGCCGGCACGGTTGTATCTGCGCTCACGAGCAATTCTTTGTTGGGATCGTGCAGGAATGGAGCGATCCGTTCGTTTCCACCCGGCACTGACCTACAAGGATGAAAAGGGCAAGCTGCAACAGCACCCAGCAATCGTCACGTTGGTGATATCACCGGCAGGTGACGGGATAACCGTCAATCGACTGTACCTAACACCTAAAGGCGAGAAGGCACCACTGCGCGACTGCAAAATGATGTTCCCTATCCCGAGCGACCGCACACTTCCAGGTGCTGCAGTCATCACCTCGCGAGCCAGCGAGGTGATTGATGTTGCCGAGGGGTTGGAAACTTCACTGGCCATTGAAACAGCACTGGGACTCCCGGTGTGGCCAATGGTCAACACATACCTGATGGAGCAGTTCGTTCCTCCGGCCGGTACCAAGGCTGTCCGCATTTGGGCAGACAAGGATCGGAGTGGGGGTGGTAGGAAAGCCGCCGAAGCACTCAAGGTTCGGCTGTGGGAGATGGGCATCCGTGCTCAGATCAAGATGCCACCCATGGAGATTCCAGACGGTAAAAAATCGGTCGATTGGAACGATGTGCTCATTGCACTCGGACCGCTCGGCTTCATGACTCACGAGGCCCACCGCGCTACGCGGTAGGCCTCGTGCCTTTTTCAAACTGACCAGAATGTGGTTGGTTTAGACCACCTCTCCGCTATTGCCATCAGGATAATGAGCCGCACTGTTCAGTTGCCGGCATTCACGATGGCCTATACAAAACTCCCAGTTCTGCTCATTGCAACGATGCTTTCGAGTGCCAATGCGGCCACCTCCACGAAGGATGTGCAGAAAGCCGAGTCCACTCCTGCAATCGCCGGCTCGTCGTTTTACGCCGATAAGGAACGAGGGTGGTTCTGGTATGAAGAGCCAGAGCCGGAGCCAGAGCCGGAGCAACCGAAAGAGGAGCCGCCTGCTCCAACACCGCCTCCGCAGCCGACCGAGAAAGCTGAGGAGTTACCCCCTGTTGGTAGCGTCGCCTGGCTCCAGATCATGATCCCCAAGCTCAAAGAAGCCGCCATCGACGATCCATCAGAGGTGAACGTCAAGGCCTTCTACTACGCGCAGCGCCTGATGATGGACAAGGCCGAGCGGTTCTCCAGGGCGTCGATGCAGACGATCAAAAACGAGCCATTGCTGGATGAGGATCTTCGGTATCCGACATCGAACGCCGCATCGAGCGCTCTGGCCTCGGCTGCCGAAGTACAGAAGAAAGAGCTGCTGAAAATCATCGCCAACGATGCAGCGCTGATGATTTTCTTCAAGGGCCGCGACTGTGCATTGTGCGGACAGGCTATATCAGCACTGCAGGGATTGGAGCACGCATATGGCTTCACCATCATCCCTGTGTCAATGGACGGGGAGCCCCTGCCAGGAGGGGAGTATCAGAATCTGCAGTATGACGCAGGCCTGGCGAAACACCTGGGGATCATTACCACACCGGCTATCGCAATGGCGGTTCCGCCAAACGATGTTCGCATCATCAGCTACAGCACGATTTCGCTGGAGGCTGCCAGTAATCGCATCCTGCAAGCGGCAAGCGATGTTGGGTTGATCTCCAAGGAAGAGATGAACGCCACCTCTCGGCTGGCGCAGATCGGCTTGATCGCACCAGAGCAGATCGTCGATGCGCCCGCTGATCCGACCAAATCACCCGAAGACTTTGTGAACGCAATGCGCGATGCCGCAGTTCGTGCTTTCGATTTCCAGAATGGAGAAGACCAGTGAGGATTAACGCTCTCGCATTTGCCGTTGCTGTAGGAATCGCCATTCCCCTAACGGCCTCTGCCACCATCGAGCAACAGGTCAACAGCATGTTTGGCCAACTCATTAACGTGACAGGTCCTGGCTCATACAAGACCGCTTCGCGGGGTGTCGTATCGGGTGGCGGTATTGTGCTGCGAAATCGCATTACCACTTCCAACCTGATAAGCATCACGCCACCCTCTGCAAAAGGCGGCTGCGGCGGTATCAACCTTTACACAGGCTCTTTTTCATTCATCAATGGCGAGGAGTTTGTCGGGCTGATGAGAAACATCGCTTCCAACGCGGCCGGCGTCGTGAGCGGCTATGCATTTGAAGCCGCGCTGGATTACATGGATGCGTCAACTGCAAGCATCATTCGAGGGCTGCGCAACAACATCCAGCGCCTAAATGAGATGTTCTCGAATTCATGCCAATTGGCTACTGGGGTCATAGATGCCGGCAGGAAAGCATATGCCGAACATAACGATCTGAAATCGGCTGCCACTGGCATGCTTGAGAACGTAACGTCTGACTTCTTTTCATCCAAAACTGCAACTGCTACATCACCGTCAGAGCGGCTTGCAAGCGCAGGCAAGATGAAGCCGTGTTACAACACAGGCAACGTCATGTGGTGCGGCTTGCGCAAAATGGGGATCGCTTCACACCTCACTAGCGGAAACGACGAGTTTGCCGAGTTGATCATGTCGATTGTCGGTACACATATCCTTACCCTAAAAGATAATGATAAGGGTGGAAAGGAGATAACTGCGTCCCCAATCCAGCCGACTATCACAGACCGATCAATCTCCCTTTTTGTGGATGGGAGTAAGGGGTCGGACGAAAAGGTACTCAGCTGTGATTCCGATGACAAAGAGCAATGTTTGAACCCATCTGTTCGAACACTCGGCTCATTCAAAGGTTTGAAGCAACGCATCATCGATGACGTTAGAACCTCAGGTGTTTTCGACAGGCTGGCGAACGGAACAGCGTCTGAGGCTGATGGCGCAAAAGTTCAGTATTTCATGTCCAGCGCTGTTGGACACAATCTTATGCGTGTTATTCAGAAAGCTGGAGCAGCTGAGGGCTATATCTACTTTGAAGAATTTGCACATGTCATCGCCATCAACGCTGCATATGCAGCAATTATGGAGCTGATTGACGCTGCCCACGCGGGACTAACAGGCGTTGACTTCGCTGAAGCGGAAAAAATAAAAGAGGATTTGCGTGCCGCGCGGCAACGAGTCACAAGCGAGTGGACAAAAGAACTCATGAACGGAACCAATTTCCGTGATGCAGATAAGCGAGCTTCTGAGATTCTGCAATTGGCTGAGAACAATGATAATGGCAAAACAGTTCAAGGTCGTCAGAACCAGGGGGCAGGGAGCTAATTTATGTCCATGAACATTTATACGACTGGCAGCGGCGAGTTCCTTGAGATAATCCTGAACGCAAGTGCCATGATTACAGGCTCTGGATTCAGTGAGGATCTGGCGCGCATCGGCTTTCTAATTGGTTTGGTGCTGCTCAGTTTCCAAGCAATATGGAACGGCCAAGGCATTTCATTTCATAAGGCGGGTATGCTATTCGTTGTATACCTGATGCTTTACGGCCAAACAACTACTGCCGTCATTGAAGATACAACGACGAACCAAGTCCGCATTGTAGATAACCTCCCTATCGGACCTACGTTTATTGGCTCCGTCATATCAACTGTGGCCTACAATATTACGAAAACCTCAGAGCAGGCTTTTTCGACTCCATCTATGACGAACTACGGTTTGTTTAGCAGTTTGAATACACTGGCCAAAGTGCGCGACGTGCTTAGAAATCCGCTAGCGCTTGACTCATTTGTAAACTACCGGAGAAACGGTGGATGGGATCTTCCGAAAAGCGTAAATGAGTATCTGACGTTCTGTACGCTTAACCCGATCAACCTTAGAAACTATACGACTATCGACGAACTTTATCGTGGCGCCGGACTGGAATCCGTTCTTGCTGCGCCGCTTATATCGCAGTCTGCGTACATATATGACGGGCAGCCTAATGGGCGTCTGGACTCATGCACAAATATCCAGCCTCGCCTCAATGCAGCCATCCGAGAGGCGATGATGGATGTGATGGGTGAAATTCTGGATAAAGGGTTTGCAGCTGAGAAAGCTGCAGGCAAGGTTACTACGCAATTTGAACTGCAGGCGCAAATTGACCAGTCTATCCAGAGCTTTGCCATGAGCGCCAAGAGTGCTCAGGGCTACACCGAGATGTCGCTTATCCAACCAATCTTCGGTGACGCGCGTGTCAATGCGTTGAACCACTGGCAGGAACAGAATGCCGCTCTGGCACTACGAGAATCGCTTAACCATCAAGAGATCCAGTGGGCCGGGAAGGGCGACACCTTCAAGCACTATATGCGTCCCATGATCGCCTTCTTTGAAGGTCTGCTGTATGCGATGACTCCGTTCATGGCATTCGCCCTGGTACTCGGCGACAAGGGCATGTCGATTCTTGGGAAGTACATGGTGCTTCCCTTGGCAGTCGCGCTTTGGATGCCCCTGCTGAGCATCGTAAACGCCTTTACCCTCTGGTATGCCGGCGCGGAGATGCAAGCAATCTTTGACGGGTACGATGCAACCTCGCAAAGCTTTGCAATGCTTCAGTTGCTCGATATAGATCATGCCATTTCCAAAGCTCTAGGCGTCGGAGGCATGCTCGCAGCATCGGTACCGCCGCTCGCGCTCTTCATCGTCTCCGGTTCAGCCATGGTTGCAAATAGCATCATGGGACAGATGACTCAGGGCGATAAGTTCCGCACGGAAGATGTAATGCCTCGTACTAAGGATCAGGCGCCGATTATGGACACATCGGCCAGCTACACGTCTGATCAGATGACTACAGGTGCAAGCGTCACGGGCGCGCGAGCAACAGCACCTAAGTTGTCTGTGGCTGCAGGAGCTGATGCAACTGTTCAAAGCAGCCACGCAAACGCGCAACAAAAAATATCCAACCTTCAAGAGACTCTTCAAAGTGGAGCATCGCAGCTCTCTTCAACATCTGCGGGAAGACAACAGCTTTCGCAAATTGGCGACCAGCTGCAAACGAATCTAAAGCTCGGTGAAAGCACAAATTACAATGAGGCTGTAAGGAAACTTTCCTCAGCGGGATGGAGCCAAGACGAAATTAAAGCTGGCTCAGCATCTGGCCATCTGGGCGGTTCCCTTCCAATGGGTCTGGCTGGCGGAAGGCTGGAACAGTCTGCAAAGTTTCAGCAAATGAGTTCCGAGCAGCAGCAATTAACGAAAGAGGGCGTTCTTCAGCTTCAGCAGGTTGTAGACTCCAATAGGAGCGACACAGCTACGTTTGCTGCAGCTGAAGCATTTACCCAAAATAACCAAGCCATGGAGCAGGTATCTAATAGCGATACAATCGGAAGAACGCTCACGGAAGCGAAATCGGCACAAGCTACATATACAGATACCAAGGCTTCTAGCCAGGGCTGGAGAAGCCAGCAAGACCTTGACATAGGACAGGCTGCGGGTAAGGCAATTGCAAATAGCGGCCTCACAAAACACGCGGCTGCACTGGGCATACGAGAACTTGCAGGACAGAATGAACAGGACTACGCAAGTATTCGCAACCTGATGAATTCTGCTAGTGTTCAGCAAGCCACTACGGATAATGATGAAAGAATCATTGCCGCCTCTATGCTTCATATGCAGCAAACTGGAAGAATGGGTGAGTTGGTAGACTCTCAGTTCTCTCCATTCGACTTCAAGGTTGATTCTGGAAACTCAAACGAACTTGCAGGCCTGAAAGGAGCAGCGCCCGACACCTCTGGTATGGATGATCGCTTCGAGAATGCTCGTAGGGGCGCAGCTGGCGCATTCTTAGAAATGAATGACATGAATACAAGTGGCTATCATTCTATGAAAGCCGATGGTAGAGATGTCATTGACGTTAAGGATGACGCAAATGCAGCAGTTGTTCAGGAGCACTATCAAACAGGTCTGAATAATCAGCCAACGGATCAGCCTCCCGTTGTGGATACGTTCATGAGCAATCCTGAGCCGCTTACACATCAACTCAGCGAGATGCCTCAGAATTTCTCAAATGCGGGGCAGGGCATAAAAAATGCGGCTCAGACAACTTACAGAGAGCTACAAGAAGCTGGCGAGAAATATCGGGAATCAAGTAAGCCACGAAGCCCAACGAGCATAGACTAAAAAAAAGCCCGCGATGCGGGCTTTTTGTTTACCTCTGTGCGGGTATATGTGTAAACCATTTATAGAAGCTACGTCCGGCATATATAGCACAGACAAGCGCGATAAGGTCAGGAAGCCACGAAGACCTGACACCGAAAACTGCATCAAACAGTCCGATGCCAAAGATGAGGGCAACGAGGACCATGAAGGTAAACAAGAATGCGAGAACGACCCCTAGTGCCTGATACCAGACCGCTTCACGGACGTCAGGCGAACTCCCATCCCACCTTTCGGATAGGCAGAACGGGCAGCAGCTCGATACGGGGCGACCACCTCCAAGCCACCATCCCCAGCCGCCGTAGAAGCCGCGACTAAAGATTGTCTTGGGCACCATCATCTTTCCGCAGCACTGGCACTTCACTGAATCATGGCTCGGCATAGCCACCTCTTTCCACTTCAACCTTGTCATGACTACATCATCGCTCGGTATCGCAGGAACCCAAATGCTCATCGGATATCGCGCCCATAATCGCCATAGCTCTCCCTGGTAGGGAGCCCAACGAAGACGCCAGGCATTGCCTGGTCCGATAGCTCATTGCAGCCTGACTGTGAGCAATCAAGCCCTTATCTTGTTAGCACCAATGGCAGGTGCTCGCCTTTCGCCTATCTTGGATTTTGATCTGACGGCAGGAGGAGCATTCGACAACGCTAACCTCCTGAGAGCGATAACCCGACGCAAGAAGCCAGCATTCAGATGCGTCGAGAGTATCGGCCTCAGAGAAATTCAGGTACGACCAGATCAGGCGGTACTCATTGAGCGCGAGCGAAAAGACCAGCGCATTGATACGAGTCTCGGGGTTCTTGGCCAGCAGCAGGTAGATGCTCATGAAGAGCAGAGCGTGGCGAGGCATTCTCTCGATACTGCTCGAATGACTGCCGATTCGACCGCCTCCCTTCGGGCCAACACGATTCTCACGGCGCAACTTACGATGAAGGCTGTTAACGCGCTCAGGCAAGCCAACGTGGGCGGTAACGAGTTTGGGGGTCACACCATCCTTCAGCAGCCTTTCTGCGACGACATCACCACTGGTTAGCTCCGCGTTCCAATCCCGCACGCGGCCCATACGCTTACCTCCATTAGCGCGCTGGTGCTTCAGCTCGCCGAGGATAATGCGCAGGCAATCACTCAACTGTGCCTCAGGGTTGTCCGGCATCAGCTCTAGGGAAGCGAGGTCGCACCGAAGGCCAACCTTGAAGCCTCCTTTCTGAATCATCATGAGCCGTCGCAGAAAAGGTTCATGCCGGAAACGGTCGAAGCCTTCATTGTCGAACCCGATGCTGATCAGTGGGTTCGTCTTGTTAGTGATCGCGAAATTGATGGTTTCAGTGACCATGGTCAACCGGATGCATGTGCGCTCAAAAAGGTCATCATCCAGCCCTCCACGCCCAACATCCAACCTGTCATAGGAGATCCTAAAGAGAGAGATCGGAAGCCGGTCCAAAGCCTCCAGTTTTCTCCGGTTGAGCAGGTGCAGCCACATCACATCCCTTGAACTGATCCGCTGTTCCTGGAGCACATCCGGGAAGCCCTGTGGACCTGCCAGGATCATGCGGCGCATTGTCATCTGAATCAGCGCACTGTTGAGTGAGTACATTCCTTAGCTCCCCGATTTCTCTAAAGCTTGAAGTGAGCGCCAGATCATCAGGACATTCCTGGCGTATGCACGAGCGTCTGCTTCACGTTCTGGATTCATTGTGTGGTACCCACCGATGCCTAGCTCGATGTCGTTTCGCTTAACAGAAAGAGACTCGCAAAGGATCTGGGCAGCCACCGCGATATTCGTTTCTGGATCAAGCAGCATCTCAGGCGACTTTACGCGCGCACCGTTCCACCGAAGATTAATCTGCATCATGCCGACATCTGTAAGCGGATCTTCCTGAATGTAGAGCTGTAGAAGCCGTGCGGCTTCGGCCTGACTATCTGGATATTTTGAACCGCTGATTGCATTGCGTAATGCGAACGGATGGGGAGTAATTAACCCCCTCCCTGCCGGATGCCGTGACTCCTGAATCGCGAGCGAGTACAAGAGTAGTGGTGGTGCTTTGCAAGAACTCGCATTGGAAACCCGTTCCCAGACAGTTCCCTTCAAAGTGAACGCCCATACTGTAGGGCTTGCGAGTGCCACAATCAGAAGAAGTGGCATTAGCAAAATTCTATGCGGAGCCATTTGCTGTTCTCGTGATCCAATCTGGTGCTCGTTTAGCTGGCGCAACGGGGGCTACGCCATCAGTTACTTCCGCACACGTTTCAGCTGCAATGGACGGCTCGGAAATGTGACCTTTAAACGGAGCGGATGCTTCACTTCGAGCTAATTGCATTGCGGCCAAAGCGAGAAGCCGTTTCCCTCGCAACTCTGGTTTTAACGACTCCAAATGCGCGAGCAGTTCCGAATATTGCTCGCCAACCCTCACCTGAAAACGCATAGCAGACCTCATTTATCTTCTGAAAGGCGTCTCAAGACATGGCGATAATGTAGAAGCCGTTCGCGTTGCTTTTGACACTATTGGCAGGCTTAATTACCAGAGATTCGGGAAACTCAGAGCGAGCATATTCTTCGTAAATCGAGGCGCCACCGCCTCCCAAAATCACGCAGTCGATTGCGCGACCACGAAGAAAACGAAGAGATTGTTTGATTTCACCTAACACCGCAGGAATAACACGATCAGCTGCGCGCTTTAAATAAACGTCCAACTCAACCTTGCGGCCGAACATCAGGATGTAAGACCGGCCGGACTGTAGCGCATGCTCGATCTTTTCAACACCCGGAATGCCACCTTGTTCCAAGCCAATCTCTTCGTTGCAAGCCTGAAGTAGAACGCTCATTGCTTTAACGCTACTAGAGCTTGACTGCGCAACCAGTTCACGGTGATCAAATAGAACCCAATCCACACTGAAGAATCCGGGATCAAGAACGAGCGAAACAGACTCCTCTACAACATCCGCACTATCTGATGTGCAATAAATATCGGTAAGGGTGCCGATTGGCTGTGCAACAACTACGACGGATTTGACTGTGACTTCGCGTTTTGAACTGATGCGGTGAGTACCAGTCATTGTTTCAACGAGCGCTTTAACATAGCTCTCATCTCGTGCTTGAGTGACCGGCAATCCAGTTACAAGCACGTCGATTACATCTCCACTACCTGCTGCATGTAGCAGAGATGCTTTAAACAGGGCCTGATAGGCCTCAGAACTGGTGTAATCCTCGTGTAGCTCTCGGCCTTCCTGGACCCTTCCAGGGGCAGCGAATGCAACCCAAGGCTCGCCATTTACATCAACCAGGACCTCGCCGGCCCGCAGACCTGAATCACCGGGGATAGAGGCCAGCGGTGCAGCCTGAGACGGCCTTACGAAGGATTCCGATTGCCCTACGCCGTCACCAAAGGTGCCAATTGTGTTGCTGTAACCGATATCCAGGCCCAAGAAGGTACTCATGACTCTCTCCAGAGGTAGTGCCCGTTATGCATTGGGGCAAAGTTATGTGCTTGGCGATGCCGTAGCGGAGCCGTAATGGCAACAAGGTTGCTAATTTGTCGCCTGCGAAGGGTCGAAGCGACAGATCGTTGCCAGCATGGCAGCCGATTGGCCACGGAGAGAGATTATCGAGACTAAAAACCCGCCTGTGCGGGCTAAAGGTACAAGAATCTTGTAGGTTTAGCCCGCCTAACCGCTCAGTGGTCTGCCATGCTTCTGAAAATTTTACGGTACCTGGCATGAGTCCCAAGAAGCTGCGCATCGATCACCCGCTGGATGAGCAATACCAAGCCCTTTATGAGATGGCGCTGGCTGTAGCTGAGGGGTACCTAGCCCATGCCAACTGGTTGATTGCGCGGTCTGGTGACCGAGATCTGCATACGCACCTGCTCATCTCTGTGCGGATCAGAACGCCGGGGTGCTGGTCGGCTACCTGGGCAAAGAAGGTCGATATTAAGGACACGAGCTTATCCCGCGCCGTGGGGGCCAAATTGCGGCCAACTGGCCTGGCAACAGCGGGGCGATCCGTGACCATCGATTTACCTAAAGGAGCGGGTTTCAGCTACAAACCCAGCACCTTCAAGTCATTGCCCAAGGAGGTCAGAGAGGCCGCAATGCACCACGAACGTCTTCTCGCCGACCTTCGCAAAGCTGCCCACGAAAACAGGGCGCTGTGTCGCACGATGAACAACTCAATAGCAAGGTCCAAGAAGGCTCTGGAAGCTTGCGAAGCAGCGTTATCAGCAGGTGAAAGTCTCAGAGAGGCATTCAGCTAGTAAAAGCCAGTAATGACGGGGCTTCCAGCGACTTTCCACGCTCAGTTTCCACTCTTAAAGACCAGAATTTCCACCTTCGCTGCTGAGGGTGGAAAGTGAAAGCCTCCTTAGCCATGGGTGGAAACTGTGAAAGCCAGTAATGACGCGGGTTCCAGTGACTTTCCACGCTCAGTTTCCACTCTTGAAGATCAGAATTTCCACCAACGCTGCTGAGGGTGGAAAGTGAAAGCCTCCTTAGCCATGGGTGGAAACTGTGAAAGCCAGTAATGACGCGGGTTCCAGTGACTTTCCACCTTCCAGCAACCAGGCATTATCACTTTCCAGCTACGGCGGAAAAACTGGGGTTCATGCCGTATAAATCTACAACGACTGTTCGTTTTCAGAAAAAGCGGGGGAGTCTGTGTCGCGTAGCGGATGTAGCCGATGCCAGGGAGGCAGTGGGCAGTTGGGACTGCCGCGAGAGGTGTGAAGATGGTACCACCGGGAGTGACTGAGGCGGGTGTTTTCTGATGGTGCTGGAGCTATTGGTAGGGAGCGTTTTCGCTCTGGGGGCAGGTGTCGGGGTAGCGGTCGGTACTAGGAAGATCTGGTGCGATCTGCTGGCCGAACTGAGAGGCGACATCGCCAAGGTGCGAGCACTGCATGCCCGCCTGCTTGGTGATCATCCAGGGGGCAACGATGGGAGTTGAGATTTCGCTGCTGCCGAGCTTCGGACTTTGGACCGATTCGCTCCATGGGTTTGTGCTGGCAGCTGGCATGGTGCTGACGCCGCTCACGGGTGTGGTCGTGTTGGCCCGCGTGTATCGGTATGCGCTGACGGCTTTGGTGTGGCTGCTAGGAAAGTGAGGGAGGCCGATTGGAATTCAAAGAGATAAGGGCTGGCGAGTTCTGGCCACCGATCCTTCCGAACGGGAGGTTCTTCGCTCAGGCGCCTGAGTCAGGGGTGGTACAGCAGATCCTGGAGGTAACTAACACCGGGCTGGAGTGTGGGGGTGTGAGCTTTAACTGGGGGGACATTACCGGCTTCGCAATCCAAGGAGATCAGGCAGTGCTGCTCAGCCAGAAATACCCCTCTGGCGGTTTGAAGTTCATGGTTGGAACCTGCCATTACATCGGCAGCGGGTTATCGCCTCAGCAGTACGTCAACGGCTACCCGGTCGAGTATTGCCTGATGAATCGAGTGACGTTCGAGCAGCAGCGGCTTTAACACTGTGTCGCGCAGCGGATATCCACGCTGTATGCGGGACATGGAAGGACAGTAAATATTTTCTTGGGGATGCGGTGATGAATGAAGTGAGCACCAACGAGCGGAGCAAGCAGCTATCCGAGATGCGAAAGTATCTGTGGGAGATTAATGATTCCACCACGAACGGTCCACGCGAAGAGGCCATACGCTCCAAAGCATTAATCGTCGTCGGTGGAATTTATATCCTAGTGCTTTTCCTTGTGATCACTCTGAACGTCGAGCAATGGGGACTCCCCTCATGGGTGAATGGCATTAAACTATTGATATTGTTCTGTTATATATTGGCTGGGATCAATCTATCGAATTTCACTGCGCCTATAGAAAACTGGTGCGTTAAAACATGCAATAGTAAGGGATGGTTCCAAGGCCCAACATGGAGCGACCTTCTGCGCGAGGCCTTTAATCGTTATCTACCGCTAAATAAAGAAGCTTACGAAGCGCTGAAAACCGACAGCGATAATGGCCGTCTCTCCGCAGGACGCATCAGGGAGTGGTTGGATGAAGAGCAAGTAGCGGTAATAGCAGCGCAAGTAATGGATGCCCGTAATGACAGTTCTCAAGTCCAGCTTTTCGATTCGAAGGCCTGATGCAGATGATCGAGGGCAGCAGAAACCAAAAGAAAATGAATCTCTCAAGTTTTGAGCTACCTGCAAATAGTGACCGCTTCTGGCAGCAACTGTCTCAACTGGAGGGCGATTACCCGGCTGGCGCGAACCTGGTCGAAGCCATGTTCTGCTTTCAGCGCTGCTCCAAGCTGATTCCGCTGGTTGTTCGTTCAATCAACACAGTGCTTGCAGTTCATTCTGGATGCATGGGCCTAACTCGCAAGGATCGATGCGGCGAGTTCCTGCTTGCGTGTCGTGAAGCGTATGTGAGCATGATCGAGCAATTGCGAATTGCGAGCGATGTAGAGCGCGAGACGGTTTTACTTCTGCTCGAAGGACGGCCCGGAATACGTGCGGATTATTTCCGCTCGACACGTAACGCTGGTCCTGCAGAGCTGGCAGATATGGTTTTTGGCCTTGAGGAACTTCGTAATCGGCATGGCTGATGTGGGCTTGGGATATCGCACAACCGCGCTTCACTGATCGCGCGTACTTAGATGGCGAACATGTGTCGCGAAGCGGAGGTTGTAGAAATGTCGAGTGAAGTAGATCCAGAGAAGCGCAAACGAGCCCTGGACAAGATCAAGAAGTGTTTTGCGCTGGCCAAGTCGAGCAATGCCCACGAGGCAGAAGCGGCGATGCGGCAGGCTCAGAAGCTGATGGACAAGTTCAAGCTTGAGCTTGGCGATGTACATGCATCTCGGGCAGAAGAATTCACCCTGAAAGTCGGCAAGGGCAAGAGCATGCCGGCGCGCTGGGTGCGAATGCTCGCGGCGACAGTGGCGAAGGCCTTTGGCTGTATCAATCTGTACGGCTACGGTCGATCCGGGCAGACACTGACCTTCATCGGTGATACCGGCACGTCCGAAATGGCGTCTTACGCCTACGAAGTGCTGGCTCGGCAGCTGACCGATTCACGCAGGAATTATCTTTCTGGATTTCAGTTCGCCAGCCCATCACACAAGCGCCGCGCCGGCGATCTGTACGCCGAGTCGTGGATCACCTCGGTAGCACGCCGGGTAGAGGAGTTCGCCGGAGTGTCCGAGGAGGTGGAGCGTGCCATCAGCGCCTACATGGGCAAACACCACCCGGATGTTCCGGTGGGCAAGATGAAGCGCCGCAAGGTGAGCCCGGAGGAATACGGGGCCTACCAGCAGGGGCTTGAGGATGGTGCCGGGGTTTCGCTGCACACCCCGATGGGACATGACCAGGTGGCCCAGATCGCACAACAGGCCAACGGAGGTTGAAATGAAAGGGCAGAGATTTGCGAACGCGCTCGTCGTGCCGCTGATGCTTGCGGGCGCTTTGAGCGGATGCAGCAGGGCGACGCTGCCGGATGCATACGCTGCCGATGATGACTACCTGGATATCAGGATCGGTCACCGGCAATGGGCAGCGGCTCCCACGCCGGTACTGGCAAACATCATCGTGTGCGAAGGCCAGATCCGCTTCCACAACACCCTGCAGCCCGAGCCAGTGTGCGAGGCGAGCAGCAAGGGAGCAGGGCAGGTGAACTACGCGCCGGCTCGGTTCGTGCAGCTGACAGACTGGCTGGAGCAGAACGGCTACGGCCCTGCGAGCTTCATCCACATCGACGACGATCATGCCCTCTGGGTGAGCGTGCTGAAGGGCGAGGCACAAGACCTGAATGACGCCGATTACGAAGAGTTCTTCGGCCACAAGCCGGGCTATGAGTTTTCGGGTACCGGCCCTCTGACATCTGGCGCGATTCGTCCCGTGCGCTGATGGCGTCTTCATGGACCCCAGAAAAGTCCCGCCTTGAGCGGGATTTTTTCTGCCTGCGGTTTATCCACGGAAAGCGTGGGCAACCTTGTGGATAACCTCAGGCAGGCGAGCAGATACCGAGGCGGCAGGGCGTGCTCAAGAAATGATCAGCCGGTTGGCTTGACTGACGACCAACGTCAGTAGATATTTTCTGCTGGCACTCCGGGTAGGTGCCGGCCGTCCACACGGGCAAAGCGAAAGCACTACCGACTTCACAGCAGACAACTACCGGCACCTTCGCAGGGTGCTCTTCAGTGGACACCGAGTAATCCCTTGGAGGTTTCCGTATGCAAATGCACACCCCCCTTCTTGACCTTGAGCGCGCCAAGAAGCTCGCCAAGCAGGCCAAGCACTCACACCCTGATCTGACCCATGCCCAGCGACTGGACGTGACCGCACGAGAGCACTTTGCCGTGCGCCACTACCATGAGCTGCGCAAGCGTGCATCTGATGCGGTGGCTGCGCTGTGCGCAGGGTCTGGCAGTGGCACCGTCACCTGTTCGTTATGCGGACTTCAGTTCGCGCCGGATCTGGCAGAAGACCGGATCAGCCACGAGAAAAGGCACCTGGCATTCGAGGAGGCGCTTGTGGCCCTTGGCCGATTGCCTGCTGCGTACAACGAGCGTGAGCAAGCCAAGCGTGACGGCCGGCAGATGATCGACGACGCAAACTCGGCTGAGGAAGAGTTGGCCGGCGTGGAACGGCTGCTACAGGGCTGGTTTGATCGATCTCTGTCGGCAGCAATCGGCGGCGGGTACTGGAAGCGTCACCCCGCGTTCGGCGAGTACGCCGCAATGGTGCACCACCTAGTCCGGCCCCACCTGAACCTGGCCAAGGAGCTGTTCCTGGCCAAGTACGGCGACAAGCCAGGTCACATCGAGCAGGGTCAAAGCTACTGGTACCCACCGACTCGCTGATTGGCTTGGGTGTTCCGGTATTCCTGTGATAATGGGCTCGAAACTGCCCTGTCACAGGAATCCCCAATGAGCCGAGACACCTACGAAGCGAACATCGCCTTCATCGAGCAGACCGTTAAGCGCCTGGAGCGCAACGAGGTCAGCATTGACGAGCTGGAGTCACTAGCTCAGGAGTTCGCTAAGGCCCGTGCATTCTGCGCAGACCGGCTGTCGCGCATCGAGCAAGTTGTGCAGGCAACACTGGGTACCGAAGGGGAGCGGGGCATTGAGCGTGGCTGATGAGGCTGAGGGCCACCTGAGCCTGAGTGCCTACCTGACCCAGATCCAGAAGGCGTTTCGCGCTGCGATGCCCGACAGCTGCTGGGTGGTCGCCGAGCTGAGCGACTTCAAGCGTCGCCCCAATGGGCATTGCTACATGGATATCCTCGAATCGCGAGACGGTAACGGGGTGGCCAAGGCACGGTGCACGATGTTCGCCAATGTCGCCGGCAAGGTGCTGCAGCAATGGCAAGAGGCGACCGGGGGCTTGCCGCAGGCGGGCATGAACGTACTGCTCAAAGTCAGGGCGGATTTCTCCCCTCAGTTTGGCTTCAGCCTCATGGTGACCGGCATTGACCCCAGCTACACCCTGGGCGACATGCAGGCAAAACTGCAGAAGATAATTTCCTCCCTACGTGAGCGGGGCTGGCTGGATCTGCAGCGCGGGCTACCGGCGCCGAGTGGATATTGGCGCGTGGCGGTTGTAGCGCCGCACGAGGCTGCGGGGCTGGCCGACTTCAAGCGCGACGCCGAGCAGTTGGCCGGCGCCGGCGTGTGTCAGTTCGAATATTTCGCAGCGACCTTCCAGGGCAAGGATTGCTCCGAGAGCATTCGCGATGCGCTGCGGCAGGTTCATGAGCGTCACCAGGCTCAGGGCTTCGATGCGGTCGCAATCATTCGCGGAGGCGGCGCGAAGAGCGATCTGGCCTGGCTTAACGATGCGAACCTCGCGGCGTGGGTATGCCGGCTGCCGGTGCCCGTGTTCACCGGCATCGGTCACGAGGTGGACGAATGCGTGCTCGATCTGGTTGCGCACCGGCGTTTCGACACACCGTCCAAGGTGATCGGGTTCATCAAGACGGCGCTCATGTCCGAGGCATCGGCGGCGCGGGCGCGGGCAGAGCAGGCGAACGCCCTGATTCAGCGGCTTGTGGCGGGGCAGGGGCCGTACCTGGATCGTGCATGGGGCTACTTCAGCCGGCGTGTGGTTGAGCGGCTTCATGCCGAGCACCGAAACCTGCTGGACCGTCAGTCGCGGTTTGACAGCGGCCGAGCCCGGCTCATTACCCAGCAGCAGGCCGAGCAGCAGGCTGCGCAGGATCGCTTTTCACGCTTGACCCTTGGTCTGATCGCCAGTGAGCGACAGAAGGCCCTTCTGGGCGCTTCCAGGGCCTCCGCTCAGTCGCTCGCCCTGATCGCACGGGAAAATGCTCGTTTGGCGCTGGCGGGTACCCTCTACGACAAGACCAACCCGCTCGCACTGCTGAGCCGGGGATTTGCCCTGATCCGTTCCCCTGGTGGGGAAATCGTTACCAGTGCACAGCAGGCACGGGCAGCCGGCCGGCTGGATCTGGCCTTTGCAGATGGCCACCTGAGCGCAACAGTCACTGAATCAACCAATGGAGCACAGACGACATGAACCCGGGGTCATGCCGAGATAAGGCAAAAATTAGGACATTCGTTCTCTAAATTATTGTATTTAAACGAATATTAGAATCCCTTCTCAGCAAAGACTGCTTCGCGCCCAATCGCTTCAGCCATCCATGGAGGAAGCTTGGATCTATGCGATTTCAAGACCTGCCAATCGCTATTCGACAGGCACGTGCGCAGCTTCGCGACTGCCTCTTGGGCGTGGGGTTTGCCCAACCAGGCAAGTGCACGTACAGCGTCGCCAGCAATGGTCGCTCCGAGGGCGACCTGCCACTGTGGCGCATGTTCGATTCTCACCTGAATTTTGCCTAATTGCAGGGTTCTCGGCCGTCCGCTGGTGATAAATACTTCCTTAATCGACACCTGCTGCGTCAGCCCTAGAAGGGGTCATGCCGAGATAAAGGGAAAATTCACTCACTTCCCTCCTATCCGCATGTTTTATAAAGACTTTTCAGGACGTAACTGAGTCTTGCCGAGATAAGGCAAAATTAGGACATTCGTTCTCTAAATTATTGTATTTAAACGAGCATCAGAAGCCCTGCTCAGCAAAGACTGCTTCGCGCCCAATCGCTTCAGCCATCCATTGAGGAAGGTTTGATCTATGCGATATCAAAATCTGCCAATCGTTACTCGACAGGCACGTGCGCAGCTTGGCGACTGCCTCTGGGGCGTGGGGTTTCCCCAGCCAGGCAAGCGCACGTACAGCGTCGCCAGCAATGGTTGTTCCGAGGGCGATTTGCCAATGCGGCGCATGCTCGATTCTCACCTGAGCCTTGCCTAGCTGCAGGGTTCTCGGCCGTCCGCCGGTAACAAATACCTCCCTAATCGACACCTGTTGCGTTAGCCCTAGAAGGTTCGCTGCGCGGGCACCGCTTAACGCGATTACCTGATGGCTTTTCGAAGCTATCGCACTGATAACCTTCTCCGTCGCCGGCGCGCGTTTGCCGAAGCGCCCGGTGACCGGCGCCACATAGAGGCCGCGTGAAATCCGCATTAACTCCCCGCCCTTGGCTAATCGAGAGAATGCTTGGTCCACCGAAGCACGGTCAGCCAAGTGAAGGAATTCGTTTGGTGCAAGGATGCCTCCTTCAGGAAGAAGCCTGCTGTGTTCGATGATTGCCGCGGAAAGGGATTTCATGGATGGCTGGTTTTTGAAATATGTCAGAAACCTAGCAACAATCCTGACACTGATCAACGAACTGCGGCGCGGCAATCGGCAGTCGGAATAGGATTCGCGCCCAATCGCTACAGCCATCCAGAGAGAAAGGACGGATCAGTCGCTTGGTTGCACTCGCAGAAGAGCGTCGAACACGATTCGCAACCCGCCTGGGCGGTTAATAATTGATCAATTATCTATGTCGAGATAATTGCAGATAATTCCCGCAATCCGTGGCCGACTCGAGATCGAAAAATTGGAAAAAAGGACGAATTAGAGGGCCTGCGGAGGCTGCCAGCTAGCCGACAGGCACCGGCTCTGAATAGCCTGTCTTCACGTCCTGAGTGGCGGCGTAATGGCGGGTTTGGAAAGCCAGGACATCCTGCATCTGCTTGCTGACGTCTTCCTCCAGCCCCCATTCATAGGCCAGCTTGTCGAGCTTGTAGCGAGAGACCAACTGGGTCGCCCGCGGCGAGCGTTCAGCCGGTTTCAGGTTCGACCAGCTGCTGACAAAGCCTTTTAGACGCGCGGCTTTTTCCGTTGATACACAGGGAAAGCGACGCAGCAGGTCGACCAGATAGAGGGCTCGCAGCTTCTGTTCAGGCTTGCGCAGCTTGCCCGCCACTTCACGCTGCAGTACCGGCACGAGGTCGCGCTCTTCGTACCACAACTGTTTGGCGAGCTCCACAAGAGCATCGGACGCAACTTGGCTAAGGCGCTGCTGGGTGACAGTCTCCAGGAGCGCGCCAAAGCTTTGTTTACGATCCAGACGTGGCATCTCGCCCATCCTCCAGGTACTTCGCTGTGACCAGCTTCAGGCAGCCTAGCATTGCGCTTCGGTTGCCCACGGCATAATCGATTGCCTCTGTTGCCAGTGTAACAAACTGGCCGACATCGACACGGCCACATTCGATGAGCTGTTGGATATCAAATTGATCGTTTTCCGTAAAGCGGCCGAGTTTGGATATTGCTAGATCCACGCCGGCGGCAACGAAGATATGCAGCGGCTGCTCACCCTCGAAACCCTCCATGGGGATGGCGCGCTCGCGGTAGTCCTCGTGCAGTGGCCCGAGGGCATTGGTGTAGTTCTGATCCAGATAAACCTGCAAGTCGCGGCCGTCTCTGTCCTCATAACCCTCTGGCGGTGTGTAGACGGCCATGATCTCGTCCTTGCGCAGCACGCGGGCAGCCTCGATCTCCGCATCGATGTCCGCACTACCACGCGCATGGGTGAGCAGGTGCACCGCGCAGCCGCCGAAGACGAAGACCTTGAGCGAGCCTGGTGGGTTGCCATCCAGTAGCGGCAAGGCCCGGGCGAACAGATTACCAATGGCCTGGCCTAGCGGTGTAGTCAAACGGACAGGTTCGGCGGCCCCCTCATTGGCAGTCTCAAGTAGTGTCATCTTCACCTCCACTCAGCACATGGACTCAGTGTGCCGGTTCATGTGCTCGGTGCGCTATCGCTGTTCGCAAGCGGCGCCCCGAGTAGCTTCAACTGTGCATTGGCTTCGATCAGGCGCTCCTGCAGGCCCTGCGCCTGCTGCGTCTGGATCACAGAGGCTGTGCCCAGCCGGGATACCTCCTCCTGCAATGTGCAACAACGCTGTTCCAGGGTTTCATTCGAGCGCTCGGCACCGGCCAGCGCGTTCTGCGAGGCATCCAGGGCCTGAGTTTTCTGCGCCAGTAGCTGTTGCTGCGCATGTTGCTCTTTTTGCAGTTGCCGCGCCTCAGCTAGCAGACGCGCATTGTCGCGGTTCAATTGGGTCAGCTCGTCCTGCTTGATTATCAAGGTCTGCTGCAATTGCCGCAGTTCCAATTGCAGCTGCTGTACCTGCGTCTCGTGTCGACGTTGTTCCTGCTCGCGCTGCTCCTTGCTGGCCTGGCGATAGTGCTCCAAGGCGTCGCGTGCGTGCTGATGCTTTTCCTCCAGCGAGCGAATCTGCCCATCGCGGTCCTGCAGGCGCTCCTCCAGGTCGCGGTTGGCCTGCAGCAAGCGGGCATTCTCGATCTGGGCCTGTTGGCGTTGCTGCTGCTCCTGCTGTAGTGCTTGCTGGGCAGTCCGGAGCTGTTCCGTGAGCCCGCTGCTCAGGCTTTCCAACTGCTGGATTCGGCCTTCGGCCAGCCGAGCCTGGTTCTGGAAATCGAGCCGTTCGCGTGCCAGATGTTCGCGCTCCTGGGCCACGGTGGCCTGCGCATCCTCCTCTAGCTGATCTGCCAGTTGGCCGACCAGGTTGGCCAACTGTTCGCTGAGCGGGATTGAGCCCGCATCCCGGCCGCGCTCGGCGTCTTCGAGCTCTTTCAGGTAGCGGTGAATGGTGGTTTTCGAGCCGGTATTGCCCAGTTCAACCCGTACCGCGTCGATGCTCGGGTTCTCGCCTCGCGCCAGGATCGCCTGTCGCGCTTTCTGAACCAGTGCCTTGTTGATGCCGCCGCGGGCCATGGTCTGCTCCTACGATTTCGTAGTGGATTACATACCATGTATTTACATTCTAAAATTACCCGATGTAAAGACCTTCACAAGGGGATCATTAAGATAAAATAATAGAGCGTTATTCAATAAGACTGGCACAAACGGCCGCTTAGCTGCCGTTTTCCCGTACACAAAGGGCATTTCGAGCGATGAAAGACGTCGAGCGCTATCTGCAAGCCGGTACGCGGGAAAACACCCGTCGCAGTTATCAGTCGGCCATCGAGCACTTCGAAGTGAGCTGGGGCGGCTTTCTACCCGCCACCAGCGATAGCATCGTGCGCTACCTGGTGGACTACGCCGACACCCTAAGCAGCAACACGCTCAAACAGCGCCTGGCTGCTTTGGCTCAGTGGCATATCACCCAGGGCTTTCCTGATCCGACCAAGACGCCCACGGTGCGACAGGTGCTCAAAGGCATCCGCACCTTGCATCCGGCACAAGCCAAGCAAGCTGCACCGTTGCAGTTGCAACACCTGGAACAGGCGGTTCACTGGCTGAATCAGGAGGCCGAACGAGCTCAGCAGTCCGGCAATTTGGCAAGCCTGCGGCGCAGCCGGCGTGATGCGGCGCTGCTATTAATCGGCTTCTGGCGGGGTTTTCGCAGTGACGAACTCTGTCGACTGCAGGTCGAGCATATCCAGGCCGAAGCCGGTGCTGGCATGAGCCTGTTCCTGCCGCAGAGCAAGAGTGACCGGGAAAACCTCGGCACGACCCATTACGCACCGGCCCTGAAACGCCTGTGCCCAGTACAGGCCTATCTCGACTGGATCAGTGTCGCCGGCATCGCCCGCGGCGCAGTGTTCTGTCGCCTGGATCGTTGGGGGCATCTGGGCAGCGAGGCCCTGCATCCCGGCAGCCTGATCAGCTTGTTGCGCCAAATCCTGCAAAGCGCCGGTATCTCAGCCGAGTTGTACACGGGGTTTGGGGAGCAGTGGAACCAAAAACCAACGTAAGGCTTAGCTAGAGTTCACCGCTGCCGAAAATAGGGGCGGTTATCCAGACTTTGTTTTACTGAACGACTTTTCTGCACTGCTTTTCATGCGTTTGGACGGCCTGGCGTCAGTGCCTGCCAGGGTTCGACAAAAGGATGGTTTTCCCGAACTAACCAGACGCCACAAGGGTTTGCGGGCAGGCGCTGGGCTTAAGTGCACTTTCTGTTCCGTTGCTCCCCAAACCCCAAGCTGGACAGCGACATCTGGTGGCACAAGGCCGCGGCCGTCGCGCTGACCTTTGGCTGCGTGGTGGTGGCGATGGTGTTCTTCCGCGCCAGCGACGTGCCGACCGCCATGGCGATCCTCGCCGGCATGCTCGGCCTGAGCCCGATCAGCACGGCGATGGATCGCTCCGATTTCGTCTACATCGCGGCGCTACTGGTGTTCGTCTGGAGCATGCCCAACGTGCAGCAGTGGATGGGCCACTTCCGCACCGCGCTCAACTTCCAGGCTCAGCCGCACTGGACCGAACGGCTGCTGCCGGTCAGCGCCTGGCGGCCGACGGCGATCCACGGCATGGCAGTAGGCGTGCTTGGTTTCTTCGCCCTGGCGATCGCCTTCTCCATGGCACCCACGGAGTTCCTCTACTTCCAGTTCTGACAACGACAAGGAGTCCCAGGCATGCAACAGCTCTCCTGGCTGCCGACACACCCGGATCTATCCGGCGCCATCGGCCAAGCCAAACGCATCGAAGATCCGCTGCAGCGGCTGCATGAAGCCGTCAAGCTGGCCACTCATCAACGGGATTTCACCCTGACCGCACGACTGGACAAGCTGGCTGTCGCCGGCATCGATCAGCACGCCGCGGCGGCACGCCTGACGCCACTGCGGGTGGCACTGCTGTCCTCGCATACGGTCGATCACCTGCTGCCGGCCATTCGCGTGGCCGGACTGCAACGGCGCCTGGCGCTGTCGCTGCACGTTGCGCCCTACGGCATGTACCGCCAGGCGCTGCTGGCCGATGACCCGGCGCTGAACGCCTTCGCCCCACAACTGGTGCTGCTGGCGCTGGACGCCCATGACGCGCCGTTGCAACTGCCCTTGCAGGCAAGCCAGGCGGAAGTGGATGCCGCCGTGGCGGAACGCGTCGATGAGCTGCGCATGCTCTGGCGCCGGGCCCGCGAGCGCTATGCCACGCAGGTGGTGCAGCAAACGCTGGTGCCGGTCACGCCGCCACTGTTCGGCGCTTACGAAGCACTGGTGCCGGCTTCACCGCGGGCAGTCATCGAACGGTTGAATGCCGCCATCCGAGCCGCTGCCCGCGAGGATGGCGTGCTGCTGCTCGATCTGGCCTGGCAGGCGGCTGCCTATGGCGACGGGCTGGCCGAACCGGTGCGCTGGCACCAGGCCAAGCAGCTGGTCAGCCCGACCCTGGCACCGCTTTATGGCGAACATCTGGCGCGGATCGCAGCGGCCACTGCCGGGCTTTCGCGCAAATGCCTGGTACTCGATCTGGACAACACCCTCTGGGGCGGTGTGATCGGTGATGACGGTATCGACGGTATCCAGCTCGGCCAGGGCAGCCCCAGCGGCGAGGCTTTTCTCGCCTTCCAGCGTTATGCCGCGCAATTGGCGCGCCGCGGGGTGATTCTTGCGGTGTGCAGCAAGAACGACCTGCACGTTGCCGAAGCAGCCTTTGAACATACCGAGATGGCCCTCAAGCGCAGCGATATCGCAGCATTCGTAGCCAACTGGGAAGACAAGGCCGGCAACCTGCGGCGCATCGCGAGCATGCTCGATATCGGTCTGGATAGCCTGGTGTTCGTCGACGACAACCCCGCCGAGCGCGACATCGTGCGCCGCGAGCTGCCGGAAGTCGCCGTACCGGAACTGCCCGACGATGTCGCCGATTACCCCGCACGCATCGCCGCCGCGGGTTATTTCGAGGCCGTGTCCTTTACCTCCGATGACGCCGAGCGCGGCCGCAGCTATGCGCTGAATGCCGAACGCAAGGCCGCGCAGAGCCAGGCCACGGACATGGAAGGCTACCTGCGCGGGCTGCAGATGGTGCTGCGCGTCAGCCGCATCGGCACCGCCGAGCTGGCCCGCGCCACCCAGCTGATCAACAAGACCAACCAGTTCAACCTTACCACCCGCCGCTATACCGAAGCCGAAGTCGAGCGCATGGCCAGCGATCCGCAAACCATCGCGTTGGCCCTGCGGCTGGAAGACAAGTTCGGCGATAACGGCCTGATCAGCGTGGTGCTGGCGCGACCGGATACAGCTATCGAGGCTGACGAACTGCTGATCGACAGCTGGCTGATGAGCTGCCGCGTGCTGGGGCGTGAAGTCGAGATGGCCGTGCTGGAGGTGCTGGCCGATGCGGCAGCGGCCGCAGGCTGGGGCGCACTGGTCGGCGAATACCGTCCCACCGAACGCAACGGCATGGTTGCCGAACACTATCCGCGGTTGGGCTTCGAGCAGCGTCCCGCCCCTGCCAACGCCATCGCCGATGCAAGTTTCTGGCGCTACGAGCTGGCCTCGCGCGCTCCCATCAACCATCACATCCAGGTGCAAGCATGAACGAAAAGGACATTCTCCAGGCGCTGACCCAGGTCTTCCACGACGTGTTCGACGATGACGATATCGTCCTCACGTCCGAAACCACCGCCGACGACATCGATGGCTGGGACAGCCAGACCCATGTGCTGCTGATCGTGGCCGCCGAGCAACGCTTCGGCATCAAGTTCCGCACCGCCGAACTGGAATCGCTGAAGAACGTTGGCCACTTTGCCCAGTTGATTCAGACCAAACTCGGAGGGCGTTGAGTCATGGCCAGATCCGTCGATACATGCCCGGACGGCGTTGCCGCCGGGGCCGAAGCAGGCCAGCGGCGGATACGTGCCGGCTATCTGCTGGGAATGTTCGCCGGGCTGTTCGGGATGCTCGGCGGCTTTGCCGCCCTGCTCGCCTGGCTCAATCACACCGACAACCTGCCACCACCGGCCTTCTCCAACAGTCTGTGTGTGGACGAAAAGCTGCACTTTCTGCGGCACAACCCCGTCGCCGATCCGAACCTGCTGATCGTCGGTTCATCCGTTGCCTGGCGCCACGTTGATGGTGACGTGCTGGTCGAACAGACACCGGGTGTGCGGCCGCTCAACGGCGCGTTTTGCGGCTTGCATGCCAACCAGTCCGCCTATGTCGCCGATTGGTTGCTGGATCGCCAACCGAGCATTCGTCAGGTGGTGATGATCGTCGACCCGCTGGACTTCGCCGGCTGCTGGAAGGTGCCGGATGACGTATTCAACCGCGAGCACGCGGACCAGTACGTCTATCAGGGGGCATCGCGTTGGGGCTACTACATGCGTTATTTCTCACCGCGCTCGCTCCTGCGCAATGCACAGACAGTAAAGGCGCAGCGGGCCAATGAGATCGAGTGGGACCCGCTGGTATTTACCCGCCACGGCGACGGGCCGCTGGAACCCCGGGGTGATCGAGGCCTGTTCTATGGCAAGCCCGACCCGCTGGATAACAGCTGCTTCGCTGCGCTGGGCAAGCTGTCCGACCGCCTGCAGGCGGAGCAACGCCAGCTGCTCGTCGTATCCACACCGCTGCATCCGCAGTGGAAGGCCACGGTCGATGCCGACGGCAGCTTCCTCACCCGTTTCGACGAGAAGCTGACGGCTGCCATCGCCGGCAATGGCGGCGCGCAATACTGGAACGCCGATCGCGAATGGGTTGCCCCACCGGCCGCCTTCGTCGATGCGATCCACCTGCGTTGGTCAGCCGTGCAGGGCTTTTCCGTGGCGCTGGCCGAGCAACTACGAGCGTGGGATCAGGCCAGACTCCAGAATTCCGTGCTCGCCGGCAATGATGCCTACGACGCACCATGATTCTCGATAATGCTGGATAAGCGCGACCCCATAGTGAGGTTCGGCCTTGCCCACCGAGTCGCATCATCATGCGCTCTATGGTATGGTCTGCCGCCTTATTCAGCTCTGACTGTTGAAAATCACTGACAGAATGAACGTTTTGACAATTTTTATCTGGCTGCCTACGCCGCCATAGCGCAACGCCCCCTCCCTTGAATCAGCCTACTGATAGCTGATTCGTCTTGCTGCGCCTGCAGCAATCCGACTGTTCGAAAGAATGGTCACTCAATACCTACAACTCGACTCGACACACTCGGCACGCCACTACGGCACGGTGCCGTTGCGTCCATTGCCTTGGATTTACCTGATGCTGCAAACAATCAAGCAAAACTGGCTGACCAACATACGTGGCGACATTCTCGCCGGCCTCGTGGTGGCACTGGCTCTGATCCCGGAAGCCATCGCCTTTTCGATCATCGCCGGAGTTGATCCTAAGGTTGGCCTCTACGCCTCTTTCTGCATCGCTGTGGTTATCGCTTTCGTAGGGGGGCGCCCGGGTATGATTTCGGCCGCCACAGGCGCTATGGCCTTGCTGATGGTCACACTGGTGAAAAACCACGGCCTCGAATATCTCCTTGCTGCCACCCTGCTATGTGGCGTACTGCAGATCTTTGCTGGCTACCTGAAACTCGGCTCGCTGATGCGATTCGTCTCACGCTCAGTGGTTACGGGCTTCGTCAATGCACTGGCGATCCTGATCTTCATGGCCCAGCTGCCCGAACTGACGAACGTCACATGGCACGTCTATGCAATGACAGCCGCAGGCCTAGGGATCATCTATCTCTTTCCGTATCTCCCGAAGATTGGAAAGCTCATCCCATCGCCCCTGGTATGCATCATCGTGCTGACAGCGGTCGCCATTGCAGTTGGATTGGATATTCGGACTGTAGGTGATATGGGGCAATTGCCCGATACGCTCCCAGTCTTTCTTTGGCCAGACGTGCCGCTGACGTTCGAGACGCTGGTAATCATCTTCCCGTACTCGGCAGCCCTGGCCGTCGTTGGATTGCTGGAGTCGATGATGACCGCGACTATCGTGGACGACCTGACCGACACACCCAGCAATAAGAACCGTGAGTGCAAGGGTCAAGGTGTGGCTAACATCGCGTCCGGCCTGATCGGCGGTATGGCTGGTTGCGCGATGATTGGTCAGTCCATCATCAATGTTAAGTCCGGTGGACGTACTCGCCTTTCCTCCTTGGCTGCGGGCGTTTTCCTTTTGCTGATGGTGGTCTTCCTCGGCGATTGGCTGAAGCAAATTCCAATGGCCGCGCTCGTAGCAGTGATGATCATGGTCTCGATCGGTACCTTCAGCTGGGACTCGTTACGCAATCTGAAGAAACACCCATTGTCGACCAACATTGTCATGGTCGTAACCGTGGTGGTCGTGGTCGCAACCCACAACCTGGCCTACGGCGTACTCGCCGGCGTATTGCTAGCCGCGATGTTCTTCGCCAACAAGGTTGGCCATTACATGGATATCGCTTCGTCTTTGGACGAGGCAGGTGAACATCGAAGCTATACCGTCATCGGGCAGGTGTTCTTCAGCTCCGCTGACAAGTTCATCGCTGCATTCGATTTCAAGGAAGCAGTAGACAAGGTAACCATCGATCTGAGCCGTGCTCACTTCTGGGATATCACCGCAGTTGCCGCGCTGGACAAGGTAGTCATCAAGTTCCGCCGTGAGGGGACCGAGGTTGAGGTGCTGGGACTCAACGAAGCGAGCGCCACTATCGTTGACCGCTTTGGCGTGCACGATAAGCCGGACGCCATTGATCAACTAATGGGCCACTAAAAGGAGAATAACAATGACCAATGTAATCGCCTGCATCGACGGTTCCGCTTCGGCTCCAGCGGTTTGCGACTACGCTGCTTGGGCCAGTCGGAGCTTGCAAGCTCCGCTGACCTTTCTGCACGTACTAGATCAAAGACAGTACCCTGTTGAAGCAAATCTGAGCGGCAATATCGGACTCGGCAGCCGCGAGCATCTCCTCGATGAACTTGCCTCTCTGGATGAACAGCGCAGCAAATTGGCCCTCGAACAAGGGCGAATCATGCTTGCGAACGCCAAGGAGCGCGCGATTGGAAACGGGGTGACTTCGCCGGAATCCAAGCAGCGCCACGGCGAGTTGTTGGAAAGCCTCCAGGCACTGGAAGACGAGATACGGTTGCTGGTCATCGGCCGCCAGGGCGAATCCAGCGGTAGTCTGAGTCAGCACGTCGGAAGCCAGCTGGAAAGCGTGATTCGAATCATGCATCGGCCAGTTCTCGTTACTCCGACAGCATTCACGGAGCCCAAAAGCGCGATGGTGGCCTTCGATGGCAGCGCCACCACGCGAAAAGGAGTAGAGATGCTGGCGTCCAGCCCTCTGCTCAGGGGGCTGCCAATCCACCTTGTAATGGTTGGGCCGGATAACGAAGAATCGGTATCGCAGCTTGACTGGGCACAAAAAGTCCTGATCGACTCAGGATTCACCGTTCATGCCGCGATCCGTAGCGGTGAAGTTGAGCCCACCCTGCATGCCTATCAGAACGAGCATGCCGTCGACCTACTTGTAATGGGCGCCTACGGCCATTCCCGTATTCGCCAGTTCCTGGTCGGTAGCACCACAACAAGTATGTTGCGTTCCACCACAAGTCCGCTGCTCCTGCTGCGCTGATTTGGTTATGGATAAAGCGCTGGATCTCGCCCATTTCAAAGCACTGCTGGATCGAAGGGCAGCCGAGCTGGAGCGCCTGTTGGAGGGCGCCGAAACGCGGTCGCAGTTGGTGGAGCTTGACCAGAGCAAAGTGGGCCGTATTTCGAGAATGGATGCACTCCAACAGCAGGCGATGAACGATGCCATCCGCAGTCGCACGAAGCAGGAACGGGTGCGGCTCCAATTGGCGCTAAAACGCTGGCATGAGGGTGAGTATGGCTGGTGCGCTCAGTGCGGTGAGCCGATTGCTCCCGGCCGCCTGGAGTTCGACCCGGCAGCATCCCTCTGTATTAGCTGTGCCAGTCTCGGTGAGTCAGGTTGAAGTCTCCTGACCCGTCACTCCCGGTAATTGAGAATTAAATGTCGATGGGCAAAAAAACTGGGTTTACTAAAAACGAAAAACCAACGTCTGGCTGTGGGCGGTGCTGTTCCTAGCAATCTTCGCCATTTTTCAAATCCGTACCAAGCATCTAGATGACCGGATTTTTTATTGGGTAAAGACCTACTTGCACACCGACGAATGGGCTGAGAATACCTCCCGAAGCATTGGCGAGCGGAACTCCAGCAGGGGCACTACGACACCATTACGCTCGCGGCGTGAGACGGTGAACGCTCTCCCTGCTTCCTGTCCTTTGCATGGGACCAGCTCAAGTCGCCTGGTTGACTGACACGCACGGACTTCATACCGGGCGCCAACCATAACCCCAGCTTTCAGGAGCTTTTGACCTTCCAGCCAAAGGCGGGCCACGCCTCGTGATTTGCCGATCTTCGATGTGATGAGTGAGGTGAAATTGGTCATGGTGCTCTCCAAGAAATGGAAAACACCCCCAATGGGATGTTTCCCATTGGGTGAGGTGTTAGAGGTTTAGTGTGCTGAGCTACCGGCTGGTAGAAAGCGTCGAAATGAAGGCTATGAACCGAGCCATTTCATCCAAAGCAGCCCTTCGGACAAGTCCAGAAATCCAGCCCGTGTGAGCAAATACCATCATTGCTGGATTCAGCATCTTCAGCCGCTATTTCCTCAGGAGTGAGGTAACCGTACTCCCCGATGGCGTACTGAAATGCTTGGGCTCCTTCGGTGCTCTGCGGATCAGCAAATGCTTGCCGCATCGATTCACAGAACGACCGATGCACAACGGTCTCGTAAGTCGGGAACTTAGCCGTAGCGGCTGCGTAAAGCGCATCGACTTTGCTCGCAACAGATGCCGGAGCTATTGTGATTTCAGTATTCATGGTGTTCTCCAATTATGGAAAACACCCCCGCTGGCATGTTTCCCATCGGGTAGGTGTGTGTAAGGCTACAGAGCCCAGCTACAGAGCCGAGACCTGCTTAGTCGAGGTGTTGCTCCCAGGTGCCGGCACGCATGGCGTCATAAGCTGCTTGGGGGGTTTTGTAGTAGCCAGACTCACGCGACACAGGCCCATCATGGTCGATGGTGCCGATGTACCAGCCAGCTTTGCTTTGAAGGATGTCCAGCTTGAGGAGCTGGCCAGTGGTTCTGTATGCGTTCAGACCATACGTGACGTCCATAGGGACCTCCTGATTTGATCGGGGACGCACTCCCGATGGGAGCGTGCTCCCAGTCGGGCAAGTGTTGCGGGCCGCAACACCTGATATGGTTTATTGCTCTGCCAGCAGAGCGTCGTAGACAACCTCTAACAGCAGTTTGTGGGGTAGAACGTCCTCGTCCAGATCGAACTGATCGTAGCCGGTCAGCGTATCGAACCAGGCGAAGAACTCCTCGAAACTCGTAAAGCCTGCCACTGGCTGCTCCGGATCATCAGCAAGGTCTCGGACCATCTTGATGAGTTGCTCGAAGCTGGGTGGTTCGCCAGGTACGGCTTCAGCGATTTCATCGTACAGGTTGGAATAGTGGTTCATGGATGGGATCCATAAAGCCTCCCTCCCCACAGAGAATTCTCATTCTCCGCGGGTGGGGTTAGGCGTTGGTTTACGCTACTGAGCTGAGGGGCGAGGCGGCTTCAGAACTTGTCTCAGCCCCGTCACCATCAGATTGGTCAGCTTCGTCCGAGGAGGCGTTACGCTCAGGTGCCCGGTAGACCTCTTCTCCATCGACAGAGATTCTGCCAATGAAGAGAAGACGACCTTTCAGCTGAGCTCCTGGTTGACCCTTCTTGTCGCCATTTTGGTAAATGAAAGGGTCTGTCCAGATGTCGCCAATCTTGAAGCTAACCAAGACTTTCTTCCCAGCATCGACGGCCTCTTTGCAGCGACGTACGAGCTTCTGAGCCTCAGCGCCTGCAACCTTGCAGTCAATGTAGGAATACTCAACGTCGTCGGCTGATCCGTGCAGAGCGGCCACGGTACATGCGAGGAAACCCGGGCCTTTGCGGACAGTGACTTCGCGAATGCGGTTCAGGTATCCGATGCCGGTGGTGTGTAAATCGAAAAACTTGGATTCGTTGGATTGAGTCATGATGCGTCTCCGAGACATAAGTACGGGAGAGATCACGACCCGGGCGGGAAGTGATTCCCCGCTGGGTAGATGAGTAAGCATTCGTCACCGAAGGTCGGTGACTGTTCGCTCTTCCGAATGCTGCGCGAACTTTGGTGATCTTCACCAGAAGGTGACGTAGCCTTGAAGATCTTGGCTACCTGGGCATGTTGCCGACAACATCGGCAGAACACACTGACAGGTTATTGGTTGCCTTCTGATTGTCAAGCCCTCTGTGGTAAATGCAACTCACGCATTCAATTGCGCTTTCGTGAAGCCCATTCACCACAGCCTTCATCGTCATCGAGTCGTTTGCAACCAGCGCGGTGGCGTTTGATAGCCAACTTGAATCGCCCCTGGTTTCGTAGACACCTCTAAGCCTCATAATGAGGCCCATCAGGAGGTGCCATGAGCAACCAGCGTTACCCCGAAGAATTCAAGATTGAAGCGGTCAAGCACATCACTGAACGCGGCTTGCGCGTTGCTGATGTAGCAGAGCGTCTAGGCGTGTCCGCGCACAGCCTGTACGCCTGGGTAAAGCGCTACAGCAAACCCCAAATACAGCGGCAGCAGGTAGGGGTCGTCTCAGAAAACGGAAAATAAAGCACGCTAAGCGTGCGTGGAGGCTGGCACCCAGCGGTACAGCGTCGGAATGGACACGCCGAGGTTCTTGGCCACGTCCTTGGGCGGCACCCCGCTGGCCAGCAGCTTCTTGGCCGACTCGATCTTGCTGTCGGTCATCTTCGGCTTGCGGCCGCCTTTGCGGCCGAGCTGCTTGGCGACTTCCAGCCCGGCGCGGGTGCGCTCGACGGTCAGCTCGCGCTCCATTTCGGCAAGGCTCGCCATGACGTGGAAGAAGAACCGCCCGGATGGTGTGCCGGTGTCGATGGAGTCGGTGAGGCTCCTGAACTGGACACCGTGCTTGCGCAGATCGCCGACCAGATCGACCAGTTGCTTGACCGACCGGCCCAGCCGGTCGAGCTTCCAGACGACCAAAGTATCGCCTTCGCGCAGCATTTCGAGCGTCTTGGCCAAGCCAGGCCGGTCTGCCCGCGTGCCACTCACCTTGTCCTCGAAGACCTTTTTACATCCGGCCTTGCTCAAGGCTTCGCGTTGCAGCTCCAGGTTCTGATCCTGCGTCGAGACGCGCGCATAGCCAATCAACATGGCTTGTCTCGCGCCCGGTCGATGCGTTCCTGCATCGCCTGCATCACTTCTTCGTGGGTGTACGATCTGGCGTTGGCGTCGGTGGCTTGCCGCAGGGCTTCCTCAACCTCGCGCGTCATCCGCTCGTAATCCTCCGGCCACAGCGCTTGCTCCATGCGCAGCGACGCCTGACCCAGCAGGTGCAGCAGGCTGAACAGCCGCATGTCGTTGGTGGCGACGATGCGCTCCCGAATCTGCTCCTGAATAGCTTCGCTAGCCCGATGCGCTTGTGGTGTGGCAGTCCCCTCGTAGTCAGCGGGGAATTCCGCTTCCTCGGCAATCCTTGCCCAGGCGCTGGCCAGCGCCTCGATGGTTGACGTGCTCATTTCCGCCGCTCCTGTGCTCTTTGGCGAATCAACCGGCCAAGGGGCCTCGACGCGAAAACCAGCAGCATCACGCCTATCGGATACCAGGTCGAGAAGACCACCAAGGCATCGAAGGCTGGCCGTCCGGTGTTGGTAGGCAGTACGGCGGTCACAGCCATCAACCCGCCGACCGTCCAGATGATGCGCCACACGTAGGGCATCACGCGGGGCACGTAGCCGTCATCGAAAGCGGTCTGGTAGTAGCGGCGCAGGCCGCGCTCGGCAAGCGCCTGGCGCTGCCGCTCCGACAGCGCATCCGTCCGGCCATACCAGCGCCGGAATGGTGGACAGCGCAGCAGCAAAGGGGTGAAGAGGATCATCACCGCCACGATCGCGACACCCCACGCCATGACGGCGCCGGCATCGGGCCGCTTGGCGTTCTCGATCACGGGCGCGAAGACGCCCGGAGCACCGATCATCCAGAACAGCGCAATGTGCTGATGGAAGGAGAGCTTCATTTGCTCATCCACTTGCGCAGCAGGCGCTTTTTCAGGGAGGCGCGTTCTTGCGGGTTGCGTCCCTTGTGATTGGCGATGCGATCCGCCGTGGCGGCCTGGCGCTTGACGGGCCAGTAGGAGCGGCCATCCTTGCCCATCGACCAGACGCTGCTGGCCTGGTTTTCCAGCAGGGGCAGATGGGCGCTCAGGGCTTCGGGCGACGCGCTGGTCAGCGCCGTGCGCTCACGGGTGCGCCAGCGCTGATGCCAGAGCTTCTTGTCCTCGCGCTCGCTGCCGCAGGTCGTGTGCCCGACGATGGGTGTTTTGCGGCGGCTGCGGCTCATAACGTAGTGGTCTCCAAGAACATTCAGGACTGATCCCAGGCGTCGATGGTCAAGACCTGATCGGCAGGACAGGCGGCTACGCGGTCGGGAACTGGATGGTGTTCAGTCTCATGCCGACCCCATTCGATTGATCGCGTCGCTTGCGGCACGCTGCGACGCAAGGAGGTTTGCGACCTGGTTTAGCAGCCGTGTCCGCTGCATGTCTGTTACCTATCTCCCCGACCGCTCATTGGACCAACTCCAGAGATTGGGCTCTATCGCTCAGCCAATACGAAACCGGCATTGGCTGATGCCACAACCGAGACGAACACAAATGGCTCGGTACCTGTATTTCGCGCCCCGTGCACTTGGCCCGGTCTTGCCACGGCTATCTCACCTTCCCTGAGGGCACGAACAATCCCATTGCCCTGAAAGTAATCAGCCATTCCCGACAAAACAGTCCACGTGTCTTGGCCGTGAGGATGAATGTGAGCCGCAATTTCCTGCCCGGGATGGACATGCCAAACCACGATAATTGAGTCTCGGGTTTCAAGCACAACGGAACGAATAGGCTCGCCTTCGGACGGCTGAACATACTCGGCTACAGAAAATATTCTCGATTCAACAGTCATCGGAGATCCCTCTTTCACAGTTGTCGTTACGGTCTTCATCGTCGGCATCCTGACGCACGGCGGGCAATTGCTGGAGCAACGCCGGCAGCCATTCCTGTACCGTCTCCCACACCACATCGAGGTTGATGTCGAAATAGCCGTGAGCCATGCGATTACGCATATTGCGCATGCTGCGCCACGGCACGTCGGCATGCGCCTGGGTGAACTCGACGTAGCCATCCATCACCTTTGTGGCCGCCTCGCCGATGACGATCAGGCTCATGATGACGGCCTGCTGGGTGCGCTTGTCGGCCAAGAAGTCGTCCTTGGCCATCCCTTCCACGAAGCTGCGCGCATCGGTTGCGGCCTGCTGAATGTGGTCGAGGTAATCGGGCAGGCGGTTCTCGCTCATATCGGTTGCGCCTCCGCGAGCACCTTGGCCCGGAACTTCGGCGGCAGGTCGCCGGGAGTCAGCAGATCGACGTCAACGCCGAGCAGCGATTTCAGTTCTTCTTCCAAATCGCCCAAGTCCAACAACGTGGCACCGGGCAGCGCATCGACCAACAGGTCGAGGTCGCTGCCATCCCGGTCGGTGCCATGCAGCACCGAGCCGAAGACGCGCGGGTTCGCGGCGCGAAAGCGGCCTACCGCTTCACGCACTGCGCTTCGCTTCATGTCAAGCACAACAGACGGTCGCATGCGCATCCTTTCTTATCGAAACTCGTTGAGATGATATGCAATCAAGAATAGAATTTCAAGAACTATTTTCGAGAATCGCAATGCCTTGATTCCCGTGCCGCGCCGGTTGCCTTGGCGGGCTTGTCACAAACCTACGTTTTCAAGAAGAAGGAAACCGCATGCCCCGCCGTTCGATCCTCTCCGCCGCCGAGCGCGAAAGCCTGCTGGCGTTGCCGGACACCAAGGATGAGTTGATCCGTCACTACACGTTCAGCGAAAGCGACCTCTCCATCATCCGGCAGCGGCGCGGCCCGGCCAATCGGCTGGGCTTCGCGGTGCAGCTCTGCTACCTGCGCTTTCCCGGCGTCATCCTTGGCGCTGATGAGCCACCGTTCCCGCCATTGCTGAGACTGGTCGCCAACCAGCTCAAGGTCGGCATCGAAAGCTGGGACGAGTACGGGCAGCGTGAGCAGACCCGACGCGAGCACCTGGTCGAGCTGCAAACGGTGTTCGGCTTCCAGCCGTTCACGATTGGCCACTACCGGCAGGCTGTCCAGTTGCTGACCGAGCTGGCCATGCAAACCGACAAGGGCATCGTGCTGGCCAGAGCCTTGATGGGGACGATAGAGAAAACGGAAAAAATCGTACGTTAAGCGTACGGCCTGTCAGGTTGAGGCCCTAGAGGTTGCCGGCGAGGCGTCAGAAAATGCTGGAATCGGCCCTATCCTGACGCGGCCCAAGGTTCCGGCCTGACGCCTAGTTAGGGCGTACCGATACGGTACAATTAATTTTTGAAATGGCGACAAACGGCTATTTTCTGGCGGTCGTATCACAGACCAATTCGATGCTATATTTACAATTTAACTGGGGGCGCTGGTAAGCGTAATGCAATACTACGCTAAGCGAGGCGAGACGATGATGCACAAGCATGGGATGGGCAGATAGGTTTTTTGAGGCTGTAAAAAAGTTAACACACTCACATGAAGGGGGTGAAATGGATACACGATTATTTGCATTCGTCGGCGGAGACAGCGGTCTTTGGCGGATCGTTGGAACCGAAACCATAGTTGGCAAGTCACTGCCTGAAGCCAAAAGGCTCAACGTAATATCTGCCTCAGAGTTGCAGCCCGAAACCAATGCACCCTGGGTACTTCGCGGAATAACAAGCAATGAACGGTATGTCATGCGCGAAGAGAAGAACGAAATTGTGGTGAAGCAGCAAGGGCTAGCGCGCCCAGAAGCAACTTGCGCTGCGTTGATACCGATCCGAAAAAACGCAGCTTGGTGGGAATTCACGCAAGACGAGCGCCGGAGCGTTTTCGAAAAGTCAAAGCACATCCAAATCGGGCTCAACTACTTGCCTGCAGTAGCGCGCAAGCTCCACCACTGCCGCGACCTCTCTGAAAATGAACCGTTCGATTTTCTCAATTGGTTCGAGTTCGCGCCAACCCATGAGGCTGAGTTCAACGCATTGCTTTCCGAACTGCGTGCAACAGAGGAATGGAAGTACGTTGACAGAGAAGTCGATATCCGTCTCGTGCGAGAGGCGGCGTAGGTCAATCCCCGTCTGACCGCTCAGAGGCGTTAGCGGGCAGCCGGCACTGCATCTATTGATTTTGGATAGCTTGGAACCCGGCATTTCACTTGCAATTAATTCGAGCACGCCGCCATGAAATGCGAGCCGCCGCCGTCGATTGCAAGCTCGTTTGCAGATAGCGTGAGCATCAGCGCGCCGTCAGTTGCAGTTAATTCGAGCCGAAAGCGGCGTCGAATGCGAGCACGCCCGTTTTCAAACGCGAGCCGCTACAACTACCTGGTGCCGCCCGCGAAATTCGCCAGCCTCAAGCAGGCCAGCGAATTGCCGCTGGCCGTGGCCACCGATTGCGACCAGTACCTGCATGACCGGCTGACGCTGCTGGAAACGCAGCTCGCCACCGTCAACCGCATGGCGCTGGCCAACGAGCTGCCGGACGCCATCATCACGGAGTCGGGCCTGAAGATCACGCCGCTCGATGCGGCGGTGCCCGATACCGCACAGGCCCTGATCGACCAGACGGCGATGATCCTACCGCACGTCAAGATCACCGAATTGCTGCTGGAGGTAGACGAATGGACGGGCTTCACCCGGCACTTCGCCCACCTGAAGTCAGGCGACCTGGCCAAGGACAAAAACCTGTTGCTGACCACGATCCTCGCCGACGCGATCAACCTGGGCCTGACCAAGATGGCGGAATCGTGCCCCGGCACGACCTACGCCAAGCTGGCCTGGCTGCAAGCCTGGCACATCCGCGACGAAACCTACGGGGCGGCACTGGCCGAGCTGGTCAACGCGCAGTTCCGACATCCCTTCGCCGAGCATTGGGGCGACGGCACCACGTCATCGTCGGACGGCCAGAACTTCCGCACCGGCAGCAAGGCCGAGAGCACCGGCCACATCAATCCGAAATACGGCAGCAGCCCAGGGCGGACGTTCTACACCCATATCTCCGACCAGTACGCGCCGTTCCACACCAAGGTCGTGAACGTCGGCGTGCGCGACTCGACCTACGTGCTCGACGGCCTGCTGTATCACGAATCCGACCTGCGGATCGAGGAGCACTACACCGACACGGCAGGGTTCACGGACCACGTCTTCGCGTTGATGCACCTGCTGGGCTTCCGCTTCGCCCCGCGCATTCGTGACCTGGGCGACACCAAGCTCTACATCCCGAAGGGCGATGCCACCTACGAGGCGTTGAAACCGATGATCGGCGGCACGCTCAACATCAAGCACGTCCGCGCCCATTGGGATGAAATCCTGCGGATGGCCACCTCGATCAAGCAGGGCACGGCGACGGCCTCGCTGATGCTCAGGAAGCTTGGCAGCTACCCGCGCCAGAACGGCCTGGCCGTCGCCCTGCGTGAGCTGGGACGCATCGAGCGCACACTGTTCATCCTGGACTGGCTGCAAAGCGTCGAGCTGCGCCGCCGCGTGCATGCCGGGCTGAACAAAGGCGAGGCGCGCAACGCGCTGGCCCGCGCCGTGTTCTTCAACCGCCTGGGGGAAATCCGCGACCGCAGCTTCGAGCAGCAGCGCTACCGGGCCAGCGGCCTCAACCTGGTGACGGCGGCCATCGTGCTATGGAACACGGTCTATCTGGAGCGGGCCGCGAACGCCTTGCGTGGCCACGGTCAAGCCGTCGATGACGGCCTGTTGCAGTACCTGTCGCCGCTCGGCTGGGAGCACATCAACCTGACCGGCGATTACCTCTGGCGCAGCAGCGCCAAGATCGGCGCGGGCAAGTTCAGGCCGCTACGGCCGCTGCAACCGGCTTAGCGTGCTTTATTTTCCGTTTTCTGAGACGACCCCTGATAGGAGGGTACAGCGGGTTTTCCGAGCTCAATACTTTGCACCCGTTGGCCAGGTCCAAGCGTTTTACCACCGGCTGGTTATTCACGTAGACGACAACTACATCGCCAACCTCCGCGTCGACCGAGCGATCGATTACGAGCAACGTGCCGTGGTAGATGCCTACTCCCGACATGCTGTCGCCATCGGTCTCTGCCAACCAAATGTGCGGCGCTCGGAGGTTCAGGAGTTCGTCGAGGGAGATCGGAGGCTCGTAGTAGTCATCAGCTGGGTTCGGAAACCCGCCCTGGACCTTCCCACAAAGCACTTCCACCAGGATGTTGGTTTCGACGTCGGTACACTGACGGAGACGCATGCGCAGCACTTCGCTAAAAACTGTATGTCTATACAGTAGCGCGTAACGTGGCCAGATTTCTAGAGCATCTGGTCTGCCAGGTCAGCGATCTGGCCGTGCGTCCACAGCATAAGCATATGCCGCATCGGCTAGCTCGATCCTCTCGTGGTGTTCAGCTTCGTCAATGACGCCTAGGCGATGGAGCGCTGCGGCATGGGCACGCAGCGCTCCATATCTGTAATCGAGATCGGCACGGCCAGGGGATAGCTGCTCAAGCTCGACATCCCAGATGGCTAACTCTGCAATACAGATTGGGATCGGGTAGTCGAGGTTTGTCATACGTTTTCCCTAGGCAAAGCCAAGTAGGCAGCCATCACCCGATCAAGCTCGCCGGCAAGGAAGAATAGCGGGTGGCCGAAGCGGCCATCGGAAAACGTAGGCTGACCGCCACCCCATCCAGTCACAAACAGCGCCTGCTCCCGGGAAAGCCCTTCGGCACCTGGTGCACCCTGCAGCTCGAACTCAGGTTCAAGATTACATACTTCAACCGAGTCGATCGGAACACGCCATACACTGGCCGTAAGCGCCGGAAGGCGATCGCGAGCGTCATCCCGGTTAGCTGCCTCAAGAAACACTATTCGCTCGTCCTGGGCTCGTTCAGGAGCCCCTGGGGGTAAGCGCTCACCATCGCACGGAAGATCATCTGCCGGCCCTTCTGAAAACCATTACACCCCACACCGCCAGGCAAGCCCTGCTTAGCTGACTTGCCAACCGCGAGCCGCTCAATTGAGCCCTGTATGATCTACGGCAGCTCAATGCTTCATTGAGGTCCAGCCCCCATTTACTATGCCCGCTGAGGAACGCACCATCATGGACGATCACTTCACTTACGCTCGGTTTTGGCGCTGCGCTCTGCAGGTCAACCCATTTTCGTACCATACGGCATACCGGGGTGCCGATCATCAATTAGACGAAGCCGCTTATAACCAGGCTTTGCTTCAGAAATGTCTGGAACTGGATATCAGGGTAATCGGGGTCGCTGACCACGGAAGTGTCGAGGCAGTTGATGCTCTGCGTCAGGCACTGATCCCACATGGGATCGTGGTGTTTCCGGGTTTTGAAATTGCCGCGAGTGACAAGACCCACTTCGTCTGCCTGTTCCCTGAAGATACCTCTGTGCAGTCACTTGAGCGCTACCTGGGAAACCTTGAGCTGCTGGATCCTCACGAGTGCATTCTTCCGTCACAGTTAAGCTCCATCAAGTTGATCGACAAGATCGAGCAGATGGGAGGATTTATCTACGCCGCCCACTGCACACACGACAGCGGGCTGCTGAAAAATCGCCTGAGCCACGTTTGGAAGCACCCTACGCTCAGGGCAGCCCAGATACCCTTCTCCGTTGAAGACCTAGCCGGTGAAGAGAGTGACTTCTACCGTCGTGTGCTTCTAGGCAATGATGTCGCTTATCGGCGGGAGAAGCCCATCGCAGTCATCAACGCAAAAGATGTCGCCAAGCCTGAAGACCTCGAGAAGCCCAACGCAACGTGCCTGATCAAGATGACCCGCCCAACCTTTGCGGCTTTCAAGGTGGCATTCCTCGATTCCGAGTCACGCATACGCCTGAACTCAACTGAGGCCAAAAGCCCAATTGGCCGATTGATCAGCATGGGCGTAGCCGGCGGTTACCTTGACGGAGTGCATGTCAATTTCTCCGATCATCTGAACACCGTCATTGGAGGCCGAGGCACAGGCAAGTCGACCCTTCTCGAATGTGTGCGTTTCGCTCTCGATTGCAAACCCAAAGGAAAGCAGGCTCAGAAGCTGCACAACGAGATCATCAAGGAAAACATAGGCCTTGAAGGTGGCCGCGTAGAACTGACCTTGGTTTCGTCTTCACAAAACGGACGCCGCTACACCATCAGTCGTCGCTACGGCGAGCCTCCAGTGGTTCGAGATGAACACGGCGCTGCATCGACCATGACGCCCGGCGATGTGATGCCTGGAATCGATATCTATGGTCAAAATGAGATCTATGAGCTTGCGCAGGACGAATCCAGCCGCATTCAACTACTCGAACGATTCCTGCCAGAGGAAGGTGATTACAACCTCAAGAGAGCTGACGCCCAGCGTCGATTGAAGGCAAATCAGCAGAACATTTCTGAAGCGCTGGGAGATATCGACGATCTAGCCACACAGGTCAATCGCCTCCCCAACATGGAAGAACAGTTGCGGGGGTTCGATGATCTGGGCGTAAAAGAAAAGCTGGCCAAGAACTCATTGCTTGCCCGCGAACGTGAGATCGCCAAAAGCGCCAAAGAGGCGATTGGGAACGTCCAAACCGGAGTACCGACGTTCGGCGAACACTTCTCAGACCTCTCATTTATCAGTAACGAGGCGCTTGATGGCGTGCCCGATATCGATGCTCTCATCGCGATGCGGGATACGTTGGAAAAGCTCACAGCGGACTGCGCCGTTCATCTGCAGGCCCTTCAGACGCTCGCGGACGCGGCAGTGCAGACGTTCAATATCCAGCACGACGACTGGGAGCAGCAGATCAAACAGCACGACGCGGAGCTTGAGAAAGAGCTTCGTGCTCTCCCCGACGCAGCAGGCAAAACAGGGCAAGCAATCGGTGCGGCATACCAGCGGGTACAAGAGGAGATCGAGCGCATCAAGCCATTGAAATTAAAGCTGCCTGCCCACCAGACACGGCTTGATGAGTTCAATCAGGAGCGCCGAAATGTCTTGGCTGAACTCTCGGATCTGCGAGCCGAGCGTATCGGCGCCTTGGTGAAAGCCGCGAAGAAAATGAGCAAGCGGCTTCAGGGCAAGCTCAAGATCGAGATCATTCCTGATGCAGACAGATCCCCTATTCTTCAGTACCTACTGGCCTGCAGGCTCGACAATATTGGCGAAAAACGACTTGGCTGGATAGGCGCAGCTGAATTAATGACACCCATGGCTTTGGTCAAATCCATAAGGGAAGGCGCTGATGTCATCTGCCGCGACTGGGCCACACCACAGATGGTGGCCGACGCCCTTACCAAACTGCAGCCATCTCAAATCATGGAGCTCGAAGCACTGGAGCTGGCCCACAGAGTTGATATTTACCTGAATGTCGCCCATAGCGACGCAGAGCCAGCTTTCAGGCCGTTGAGCAAGCTATCCACGGGACAGCAATGCACGGCGATCCTTCATATGCTGTTGCTCGACAATCCCGACCCGCTGATCATGGATCAGCCGGAAGACAATCTAGACAATGCATTCATAGCCGAAAGGATCGTCACTGAATTGAGGGATGCGAAGACTTCGAGGCAGTTCTTGTTTGCTACCCACAACGCAAACATCCCTGTTTTCGGTGATGCCGAATGGATCGGGGTTTTCACTGCTGAGGAAAAGCGGGGGTCGCTAACCTTGGAAGCTCAAGGGTCGATTGATGTGCCGGCGATCCGGGATCAAGTTGCGAAGATTTTGGAAGGTGGCCGAGCCGCCTTCATTCAGCGCAAAGAAAAATACGAGTTTTAGGTTGATTTCAATTCAAGTACTTGCAAGTCGCAAATAGAACCCAGGTTCAATTCCTAAGGCTCGCCGCGTGCTTCAAGCCGATCAGCAGGGTACTGCCGCATAAATTCCTGGCTGTCGCTAGGTGAGGCACTAAGCCAGTCGCTGTACAGACCCTGCGGCAGGATCACGACCATCCGCTTCTCTTTTTCCGACCTGTGATACTTGGACATCAGCGCGTGATCGTCAGCATTGATCGTCAACATGGAGTAGCTGTGAAGGACTTCACCAGTTGGGGCGTGCCACTTTTCCCATAGGCCGGCAATTCCCAGCAATTTGCCGTCAGTGCGCCATATTCGCGTGGGTACTGGCTTGCCTGGCCTCCAGTCTGGCTCGTAGATCGCTACCGCTGGAATGATGCAATGCTTCGCCTCCTTCCACGCTCCGCGGAACGAGGGCTTGATCGCAGCGGTTTCGGAGCGGCTGTTATAAGTCGACCGCGCAAGCTTCCTATCCTTTGCCCAGTGCGGGAGCAGGCCGAACACACCCACTAAAGCCTCGATGGCTGGTACCGCCTCATCGTCATGATCCGCATCGAGGGGCTTACGCAAAAAGGGGCCGATGTAGTTCGGTCGCAGATCTAGCTTTTCCTGCGGATCAAACGCTACGCCGAACTCCTCGTGGAGGCGCTCAGGCGTTGGAGCCTCGTATCGACTGCACATACCGCCTCCTCCCAGTGCCACATTGTGTCGGTGTTGCGGACCGCAACACCTCACTGAGACAGCGATCATCAAGCATCGTCGCGGTTAAACCACCTCACGGCTTGCCCCGTGAGCCTAGCTCGCAATGATCTACGGTCGCCTTCCAAGCTTGCTTGGAGCACTCAATGAACCAGGGGGTTGTTTGAGTAGCGGAAGCATTGAGTACGTTTGTTTGGATCCACCAACCCTCGATCTCTACATCCCGTCGCGTTATTTGCCCAGGATGCTTCGCCTTGAGCGCTGTTGTTCGATCATAAATGCTCTTGAGCTCGATCAGCTTCTGCTCTGCAGCCTCGCGGCTCAGACCAGCGTAATGCTTCTTTGAATAAGCTTCGGTACCTCGCCGGGGATACTTGGATTTTGCTTCGTCAAAGTATTCTCGCTTGCATGCATCACGCTCACCTACAGTTGAGAACTGCTTGGCCCCACATACCTTGATCCCCTCTCTGATCAGCTCGGTACGGGCTTTATCAAGGACCTTCTGCGCTTCATCTATATAGATGTCAGCGGCGCTAGCCTGGCCTGCGACATGCAACATCAGTGAGATAACAACCAGTTTGCAAATCATCAGCCTGCTCATCCGATCCTCCGGCTACAGCGGGCCTGCGCCGCCTTAGTCTTCATCTACAGCTTCCCTCAATTTCAAATTGGGATTGTCCAGCATCTCGGTTGTGAACACATCGCCAGCTCTCTTGAGTAGATAGCCCTTTAATGACTTGGTCTTCCTCGGCCCGAACACGTCGCATGTCCAAATATTGTGGCCGTTGTTTTTCTTAACATGCAGCTTCAGCTTTTCGAAGGACTTCTGGACCTGCATCCACGTCTGGCCCTCAGCAGCCGCAGCTGTGACCAGGGTCGGATGTTCTTGCGCGAAGCGCCTGAAAATCTCAGGGGTAACAATGAACGCGGTTCCGTTTACCGTATGCACCTTGGCCTTAGCATCATTGATGATGATCTTATGGGTACCTACGCCCATCTTCAGCCAGTGCATGAAATGGTGACCTAGCGTGTCCCCGGCGGGGCCGGCGACGGTAGTTTCTGGTACCGGGCTGTCAGGCTCTTCGTGGTCCTCCGGATCTTCTACGGCCTCATCAGCAATAATCTTTGTTGGCGGGTCAATCGGAGGTTTCATCTCCATTAAATCCAACAGGTAGTCGGTGTCATCAACATCAGCAGGTGCCGCCGACACCTCTTCCTGCGCTAGATCAGGAGCCTTTGCAACAGGCTCCGGAGCCGTCGAAGATGGAACCTGTTGAGCAGCTCGTTCAGGCTTCTCTTCACTTTCAGGAGTCGGCTGTTCAGTGGCGGTAGACGACTCACTAACCACCGTCACCGAACCAGGGAAGGGCTCTGGCCGATCCTCCCCTGCAGCCCAGATGAGCGAGGGTGATACCCGCAAGAATGTAAATGTGTTCTTCCATCCTGAGGGGCTAAGGACTTCGGCATCCCAGATCGCCTTACCGGCAGGATTGGCAATGATCAGGCCGTTGTCCTGGAAAACATTAAATAGGGTCGAATTGCGGTCCGGCACGCCTTCGATACCCTGGCTCAGAAGGTGAGCCCGCAGTCGATCCGATACCGTCTTGCTTACCAGCCATACCGCGTCTGGAGTAAACCAGCCATCGGAAGCCTGAGGCTGATTTAGTTTTAACTCGTTCTTGACCAAGTATCTCAGGCCGTCGAGTAGCTGCCGTTGGAGGGTGTTACGAGGCGCTGCAACAGCTCTATCTGGGTTGCCTCCGAGCTCGTTGGCCACGGATGCCTGATCTGACCTCGTAACAATGTCCCCCAGCACCCCGGCGTGCTCAAACTGGCCAGCCAAGACGTATAGAAGCGAAGCCCAAAGTTCCGGATATTGAGACAACCAGTTCATCACCTCGGAAGGGATCACTCGCGTGTACAACAAGCCGGCCGCAGCGCCGTGGAGCTTGTACTGGCGTCCTTTCACATAGTGAAAGCGATAATCTTCAGTGATCGGTCCATCCCATGCTCGCCAGGTTTTACCGCTGCGCAGCTGGACGTTCACGTCTACCGCCACTTTCCCGATATCGTGGAGAAGCGCTGCAAAGACAACGCCCGCTGACCAAGCCTCTGACTGTGCTGACTGGATCTCTGGCGTGCTTCCCACCGGTAACACCAGCGACTGCCGCATCTTCAATGCATAAGCGACGATTTCGAGGCCGTGATCCAACATCCCACCCAGGTAAGCATGGTGATGGTTCTCCGAGGCCGGCAGCTGCTGGACCAGCTCAGCGTATCGCTTGATTGGAACGAGATAGAGCCTGTCGAACTGTTCTCGATTGACCGAGGTGCGGTGCCAGATGTTTTCCAATAGCAGTTGCCGACGCCGCGTGGCCAGCAACTTCTCAGCTGACATGCAGGGGACGAAGCCAGCATCCGCTTTCTGAACAGGCGCGACTGGGGCAGGGCGCATGAAGGGGATCCACGACAGCATTCGATTACGCATGGGCGCACTCCACCATACAGATGCCATTCATGCTGCTTTTGCCCTACTGCCTTTGCACCCGTCAGGGTGCAGCTCCATTACCATTTCTCTACTCCGCTGCTGATTGGATTCTCTGGAAACTGTCCAAGGAAGATGCTCGATACCCTTTTAGGGTAGGGCTTTTACCTTTGAACACCCGTTCCATTAACCCCCTTCATCCCTTTCCGTTGCTCCAACCTTTTACCCTTTCGCTGCTGCTATCAACCGAAAAGGGGAAACTGGCCTGTCGCCCATTTATGAAGGACCCGCGCTCGTAGATGCCATAGGATCGATCAAGCACCTGGTGCATACCTACTACGATCAGAGCGAATGGAGGTTTGATGTATATCACCGTCAATTTACTAGATGGCCACGACAAATCCTGGTTTGGTGCAGAGCGCGAACTCCCCGCAGACTTCATGCTGAAAATCGCTGCGGAGCGAGAGCCGATGGTCAAGGAGAAGGGCACCCAGTTCGCACAGGATGCGATTCCATTCTTCGCAAGCGAGCTCGTTACGGTGGCGAAGCAAAAGGGGTCTGATAAGGAGATAGAGAAAGCAGTCCTCGACCTGGCTTTAGCCGTGGTGGTAGTCGAGCGCCATATGGGAATGAAGGACGAGATGCTGAGGGATGCTCGCTTCGCCTTGACCGTGTTTGAGAACGGCATGGTTCGTTATGATCGAACCTAGGCGGTAAGGAGAGTAAAAAGAAAAAGCCCGCATCGAGCGGGCTTTTTTGTTTCACGATGACTCCAGCCCGGTAGTTCGCTGGACTGCGCCGTAGCTCGATACAGCAGGTTTATCAATAGCTTACGCGCGTCCATCATATGCCGGTGCTTTCTGAAACTTGACCCGGTTTTCCCTCGCGCCGCTCCTATCTGGCTCTTGGAATCCGGGTCGTTCCAAGGAGTCATCATGGCAAAGATCAAGCTCACCAAGACCGCCGTGGAGGCGGCCCAGCCCCAGGCCAAGGATATTGAACTGCGGGATACCGTGGTGCCTGGCTTCCTGTGCAAGATTACCCCGACGGGCCGCCGGGTGTTCATGCTCCAGTACCGCACGAACTCCGGCCAGCCCCGCAAGCCCTCGCTGGGGCTGTACGGGGAGCTGACCGTCGAACAGGCACGAGTCAAGGCACAGGACTGGCTGGCCGAGGTTCGCCGGGGCGGCGACCCCGGCGGCGCCAAGGCCGAGGCGCGCAAGGCGCCCACGATGGCCGAGTTGTGCAAGAAGTTCATGGAGGACTACTCCAAGAAGCGCAACAAGCCCAGCACGCAGGACGGCTATCAGGGCGTCATCGACCGCAACATCATCCCGCTGCTGGGCCGCAAGAAGGTGCATGACGTGAAGCGGCCCGACATTGCTGGACTGATGGAGAAGCTGGCCTACAAGCCGACCGAGGCGAACAAGACCTTCGGCGTGCTGCGCAAGATGTTCAACCTGGCCGAAGTGTGGGGCTACCGCCCGGACGGCACGAATCCGTGCCGCCACGTCCCGATGTACCCGCCGGGCAAGGAAACCCGGCTCATCGTGGACGAGGAAATGGTGCGGATCTTCCGCCATCTGGAGAAGCTGGAGGCGGAAGGGCTGGAGAACTACGTCATCCCGTTGGCTATCCGGCTGCAATTCGAGTTTGCCGCACGGCGCTCCGAAATCTGCCCGCTCCAATGGAGCTGGCTGGACTTCGAGAACCGGCGCGTGGTGTGGCCCGACAGCAAGGTCGGCGGCATTTCCAAGCCCATGAGCGAAGAAGCGTATCGGCTGCTTTCGACGGCACCGCGTCGGGAGGGCTGCCCCTATGTCCTGCCATCGCCCAATGACCCGACCAAACACCTGACTTTTGGCGAGCACTATGGCGGCTGGTGCCGGGTGCTCAAGGCCGCCGGCGTCCCGCACGTCGGCACGCACGGCATCCGCCATCGCTCGACCACCGACATTGCCAATTCGGGCGTGCCGACCAAAGTGGGCATGAAGTTGACGGGCCACAAGACCGTGGCGATGTTCATGCACTACGTCCACACCGAAGACAAGCCGGTGCGCGATGCGGCCGAGCTGGTGGCCAGCCGGCGCCAGGCTATCACGGGCACGCGGCAGCTTGCGGAGGCGGCGGCATGAATGGGCGCCGGTCATCCGCAGCATCGTCCGCAGCGCCTTTGGCGCTGCTGGGCGACATTCGGGTACTGATTGAGGAGGCGCGCAAGCGCGCCGCCTCGACGGTGAATAGCGAGCTGACGATGCTCTACTGGCGCATCGGCCAGCGCATCCACACGCAGGTCTTGGATGGGCGCCGGGGCGCTTATGGCAAAGAAGTCCTGCCCACCTTGGCGGCGCAGTTGGTGAAGGAATACGGCAGCAGCTTTGCCGAGCAGAACCTGCGCCGCATGGTGCAGTTCGCGGCCACCTTCCCCGACGAGCAGATTCTCGTATCACTGATACGAGAATTGAGCTGGACGCACTTCATCGCCCTAATGCCGCTGAAAGACCCGCTCCAGCGGGACTACTACGCGCAGATGGCGAGCGCCGAACGCTGGAGCGTGCGGACGCTGCGCGAGCGCATCGACTCGATGCTGTACGAGCGCACGGCGCTGTCCCAAAAGCCGGGCGAGACGATCGCGCAGGAACTGGCGACGATGCGCGATGCGCAGCGCATGTCGCCCGCCCTGGTCATGCGCGACCCGTACATCCTCGACTTCCTGGGGCTGCGGGACACTTGGCAGGAAGGCGACTTGGAGGCGGCGATCATCCGCGAAATGGAGTCGTTCTTGTTGGAGCTTGGCGCGGGCTTCAGCTTCGTGGCCCGGCAGAAGCGCATCCAAATTGACGGCGAGGATTTCCATCTCGACCTGCTGTTTTACAACCGCAAGCTACGGCGGCTGGTGGCAGTGGAGTTGAAGGTCGGCGAGTTCAAGGCGGCTTTCAAGGGACAGATGGAGCTTTACCTCCGCTGGCTGGACAAGCACGAACGCGAGCCGGAGGAAGCCTCGCCGCTGGGGATCATCCTTTGCACCGGCAAGAAACGCGAGCAGATCGAATTGCTGGAGCTGGACAAGTCAGGCATCCACGTCGCCGAGTACCTGACCGCCTTGCCGCCGAGGGGCGTGCTGGTGGAGCGACTGCAACAGGCAACGCAGCGGGCGCAGTTGCAGATCGAGCAGCGCAAGACCGACAACGAGTAGTCCTTTCCCAAGCAGTCTGGCGTCCCGGCGTGCCGCCGTCGCGCTGTCGTGCTGCGCATCGAGCCTCGCTGCGCGAGTCTCGCCCCATGCGGGCTTCCATCACTGACGCCTCCGGCCCGGCTCGCTGATCCGAGCCTGCGCGCTCCGCTTGCCTAAAACCCGCGTGCGTAGGGTGGTGTGAGGGGGCGGTCTTGCTGTGTCCCTTCACCGTATCACGGCGTTCTCGCCGTGCAAGGGCTGCGCGCGCGGTGCGCGCTTGCGTCCTGGCGGCCGTCTGCGACCCCTGACTGCTGCGCTGCGCCGTGAGGGCGACGGTTCCGGGCAATTCCGCCCTTGCAACCGGAGAACCGTCATGAACGACAAATCACACGTTTCCCTCGAACAGCACGTTTGCCTGGTCTGCGGCACGACGTTCGATACCGGCGCGATCCTGCTGGACAAGCGCCTGCGCGCGAGCCTGGAGCGCCACACGGCGACCGGCTGGGGCCTGTGCCCCGAGCATCAGAAGCTGGCCGACGATGGCTTTGTCGCGCTGGTCGAATGCGATCCGCAGCGCAGCGGCTCGCAGGCTGGCGGGCGTATGAAGCCCGAGCAGGCGTACCGGACGGGCCGGCTGGCCCATCTGCGGCGCACGGTGTTCGCGCAGGTGTTCAACGTGCCGATCGCGGACGAGCAGGCTTGCGTGTTCGTTGAGCCTGGCGTGATCGAGCACTTGCAGTCGATGACGGCGCCGACGGCGGGCTGATTGCGTCGTGCGGCCCTCGGTGCGTCGCTCCTTCGCGGGCGGCGCACTTTTCCATATCCCCCCAGGGGGGATATAATTACCACATGAACGCGACACACAAGCACTCAACCCATCCCGATCTCGTGAAGCGGCTGAAACGTGCCGATGGTCATCTTCGGCACGTCATAGGGATGATCGAAAGTGGGGAATCCTGTCTCGACATCGCCCGCCAGCTCGCGGCGGTGGAAAGCGCGGTCACGGCCGCAAAGCGCGTCCTGATCCACGACCACATCGACCATTGCCTAGCGCATGACGAAGACTCCGTTTTGACCGAAATGAAGGCACTGACCAAACTGCTTTGAGGCCCGCCGATGCTCTCCGTCCTGAAGAACCGTACCTACCGTCACCTGTTCGCCGCTCAAGTGATTGCGCTTGTCGGCACGGGCCTGATGACGGTAGCCCTTGGCCTGCTTGCCTACGATCTGGCCGGGGCGAATGCCGGCGCGGTACTCGGAACGGCACTTGCCATAAAAATGCTTGCCTATGTCGGAGTCGCCCCGGTCGCGCAGGCTTTCGCCGACCGGCTGCCGCGACGGTCGTTGCTCGTTGCCCTTGACTTAGTACGAGCATCCGTTGCGCTCTGCTTGCCCTTTGTCAGCGAAATCTGGCAAATCTATCTGCTGATCTTCGTCTTGCAAGCGGCGTCCGCAGGCTTCACGCCGACCTTTCAAGCCACTATCCCAGACATCCTTCCGGACGAAGACGAGTACACGAAAGCACTGTCGCTTTCCCGGCTGGCCTACGATTTGGAAAGCCTGATTTCCCCGATGCTGGCCGCCGCGCTACTGACAGTCATCAGCTTCCACAACCTGTTTGCCGGAACGGTTCTCGGCTTCCTCGTGTCAGCCGCGCTGGTGGTCAGCGTGAGGCTTCCCACAACCGTTCCCGGCCCGCGTCGTGGCATATGGGATCGCACTACGCGGGGCACGCGCATTTACCTCGCCACACCGCGCCTTCGGGGTCTGCTGGCGATCAGCCTCGCTGTGGCAGCAGCGGGGTCAATGGTGATCGTGAACACGGTGGTCATCGTGAAGGCACGCTTCGGCCTGGGCGAATCCGAGGTGGCGTGGGCGCTGGCGGCCTTCGGAGGCGGGTCGATGGTTGCGGCCTTCGCGCTGCCTCGCCTGCTCGACAAGATTGCTGATCGACCTGTCATGATTGCGGGAGCGACGATGCTGGTTGTGGGAACGGCAGCCGGGGCAATGATTCCGACCTATGCCGTTCTGGTGGTGATCTGGTTTGTGGTCGGCTTCGGCTACAGCGTGGCGCAAACACCTTCCGGCCGGCTGTTGCGCCGCTCCGCTCATCCCGAGGATCGCCCTGCGGTCTTTGCCGCGCAATTCGCCCTGTCCCATGCGTGCTGGCTCATTTGCTATCCCTTGGCCGGTCGCTTCGGCGCTGCCTTTGGGCTGCAATCGACCTTCATCATCATGTCGCTGATTGGTCTTGTCGGAGTGGGACTGGCGCTGTGGCTCTGGCCCGCTAGAGATTCTTCCGACATCGCCCACGATCACCCTGATCTACCGCCAGATCATCCTCACTTGCGCGAACATGCAGACCGAGGCGGGCACCGTCATCCCATGATCGTTGACGATCTGCACCGGGACTGGGCGCGCATTTAAGAACTACCCGCCTTTCACATCGCTGATGCTTCCGGCCCGGATGGCTATTCGGGCCTGCGCGCTTCGCTTACCGAAAACCAGAGTACGTGGAGGTGCGAGGGAGGCGGTCTTGCTGTTCCCCTCATCGTGCCACGGCGTTCTCGCCGTCAAGGGCTGCGCGCCGACGGCGCTTGCGTCCTGGCGGCCGTCGTTGACCCCTGACTGCTTGCGCTCCGCCGTGCCCTGGAAGGGTCGGGCAATTTCGCCCGGCAACCTTTCAGGAGTTCACCATGAACAACGCACTCATCACCGACGAGCAGCGCATCGTGCTGCTGACCAACGGCCGCGAATCCTTGGAGAACCCGGACTTCGATCCGGCCCCCGTGGTCAAGCTGTTCACGCCGGACGCCGGCGCGACCTGGCTACTGACCGAGATTGATCCCGATGACCACGACCACGCCTTTGGTCTTTGCGACCTGGGCTTGGGGGCGCCGGAAATCGGCTGGGTCAGCCTGGGCGAACTGGCGACGGTGCGCGGCGGGCTGGGCCTGCCGATTGAGCGCGACCTGTCTTTCCGCGCCGAGAAGCGGTTGAGCGCCTATGCGCGCGATGCGCGCTTGGCCGGGCGGATCGCTGTCTGACCTGGCCGTGGGAGCGCCGCGCGCTCCTTGTGCTTTCTCGACCATCGAAGGAGATCAATGCCATGAGCAGCCATCACGACCACATCATCGAAATCACAGCACAGCACGATGCGCTCAAGCCGTTCGCGCCGGAGAACGGCCAGCCCTTGCGCTTCAAGATCGGCGACGCGGTGATCTACGCCAACGAGTACGGCGCACAGTTCCGGCGCCGCGTCACCGGGTTCTACCAGCCCACCGGGCTGTCGGGTCTGTACGCGCACGGTGCGCGCTACCTGCTGGACTCGTCATCGCCGTGGATGCCGGTATCGGAATCCAGCCTGCGCCCTGACGACTCGGCGTGATGCCTGCGCGCCCCTTGCGGGGCACTGCGCGCTTCGCTTGCCTCCAGGGGAAAGCCCTCGGGCTATCCCCGCCGCGCGATGCTTGGCGCCCCTCAAAGACCGCCGAACCGGCTGCGCCGGATCGGCCAGACCACAGCAGTCGCTGTCGAACCTGTTTCCCGATGACTGGCGCATGAGCTTGTGCATCGAGCCTTGAAGTCAGGGCGTCCCCGGCCAAGAAACATGGCCGGTCGCGCTCTCGTGCGCGTAGCGCATCGAGCCGCCTGCGGCGTCTCGCCCCTGACGGGCTTCCATCGTTCCCTCGCTCCGCTCGGCTGACGCCTACGGCCCGGCTTCCAGCTTCGGGCCTGCGCGCTTCGCTTGCCGTGCGGTCGGCGTGTGGAGGGGCCGTTGCCATGCCCAGCCGTCTCCCCTGACTTCATCACCTTGTCCGCGACTGTAGCCCGCGGCCGTGTGCCGTCAAGGCGCGCAGGGCCGTGTCCTCGGCTGCGCCTGCGGGCCGCACCAACCCCGCGCTTGCCTCCTTGACGGCCCCCGTTCGCGCGCTCCTGACCGTCGCGGGCGATGAACTCAGGAAAGACGGTGGCAACAGGGCCAACCGGGTTCCTCGTGCCGACCGCACCAAACAGCCGAAAGGCTGGGCTCCGAATCTAGGAATCCGGTGTGCGGTGAACAGCAAACCCTCTTTTCTTTGTCAGGAGAAAGATCATGCAACTCGCATCCCGCTTCGCTTCCCGTTCCCCGGTGCTGCGTTCGGAACGTCCCTTGTCCGACGACCAAATCCGGGCCGTGGCCCCGTCCATCTTCGCGGACGCCCCGCACGAAAGCCGCTCCGAGCGGTACAGCTACATCCCCACCGCTACCGTGCTGCAAGAACTGCGGGGGGAAGGCTTCGAGCCTTTCATGGTGACGCAAACCCGCGTGCGCCACGACGACCGCCGCGACTACACCAAGCACATGATCCGGCTGCGCCACGCCAGCCAGATCAACGGCCGCGAGGCCAACGAAATCATCCTGCTGAACTCCCATGACGGCACTAGCAGCTATCAGATGCTCGCCGGAATGTTCCGGTTCGTATGCAGCAATGGCCTTGTCTGCGGCGACACCGTGGCGGACGTGCGCGTACCCCACAAGGGCGACGTAGCCGGGCACGTCATCGAAGGCGCTTACGAAGTCTTGCACGGCTTTGACCGGGCGCAGGAATCCCGCGATGCCATGCGCGCCATCACGCTCGACGCCGGGGAATCGGAAGTGTTCGCCCGCGCTGCGCTGGCGTTGAAGTACGACGAGGACAAGCCCGCGCCCATCACGGAATCGCAAATCCTGATGCCGCGCCGCCATGACGACGACCGCCGCGACCTGTGGAGCGTGTTCAACCGCACGCAGGAGAACTTGACCAAAGGCGGCCTGTCCGCCCGCGCCGCGAGTGGCCGCCGCCAGACCACCCGGCCCGTGCAGGGCATCGACCAAAGCGTGCGCCTGAATCGCGCCCTGTGGCTGCTGGCCGATGGCCTGCGCCAGTTGAAAGCCTGAATCCCCACGCGGCAGGGGCAGGCAGCAGCCCTTGCCGCTTCTCTCGCTGCTGCATCCCTAACCGCAAGGAGTTATCACCATGAACGCCGTACTCAAAACCGAAGCCGTCGCCATCGAAGCCGCCGCACCGCTGGAAATGGCCGACCCGTCCAAGAACCTGATTCTGGTTCCGCTCTCGCAGTTGCTGCCGCGCCGCTCCAAGCGCAACGCCCGCAAGATGCCGCGCCTGTCCATCCCCGAACTGGCCGCGAGCATTGCCCGCATCGGCCTGCTGCAAAACCTGATCGTCATCCTTTCCGCAGATGGCGAGGCTTACGAGGTGGTGGCAGGCGACCGCCGACTGACCGCCTTGAAGCTGCTGGCGAAGAAGAAGCGCATCCCCGCCGACTACGAAGTGCCGTGCCTGCTGGTGCCCGATGCTTCGGCCCGTACCGTCAGCCTCGCGGAAAACCTGATGCGCGAGCAGATGCACCCCGCCGACCAGTTCGAGGCGTTCGCCGCGCTGGTCAAGGAAGGCCGGCCCATCGAGGACATTGCCGCCGACTTCGGCGTGTCCCCGCTGGTGGTGCAGCGCCGCTTGAAGCTCGCCCACATCGCGCCGCGCCTGATGGCCGACTACCGCGCCGGAACCGTCACGCTGGAACAGTTGATGGCCTTGACCATCACCGACGACCACGCCGCGCAGGAAGCCGCGTTCTTTGGTGCGCCGGAATGGCAGCGCAGCCCGTCCAAGCTGCGCGAGCGCCTGACCGAACGCGAAATCGACGCCTCGCACGCGCTGGTGCGCTTCGTCGGGCTGGACACCTACCGGCAGGCAGGCGGCGGCGTCCGCCGCGACCTGTTCGCAGAAGGCGATGCCGGAACCTACCTCACCGATACCGCAGTGCTGGAAACGCTGGTGCGCGACAAGCTGGCAACGCTGGCCGAGGACGTGCGCGCCGAGGGGTGGGCATGGGTGGAGGCCGTGCCGCATCTGGCCTACGAGGAACGGCAGGCGTTCCAGAACGCCCCGCGCCATCGCCGCGAGCCGACCACCCGCGAAGCCCGCCGCATCGCCTCGCTGGAAACCCGCCTCGAAAAGATCGACGCCGAACTGGAAGAAGCCTGCGACGCCGAGGACAAGGCCAAGGCCGAGAAGCTGGAACAGCGGCGCGATCAGGTGGTCGGGGAACTGCAAGACGCGGAGGATGCCTTGCAGGGCTATGCCCCCGAGGTGCGCGAGGTGGCCGGTGCCATCGTCACCATCGACCGCAACGGCGAGGCCGTCATTCATCGCGGCCTGCTGCGCGAAGCCGAGGCCAAGGCGCTGCGCACGCTGGAAAAGCTGCGGCGCGGTTTCGGCAGTGCCGAAGGCGAAGCCGCCAACGACGAGCACGAGGACGCCGACGACGCGCCCAAGGCCGCGAGCCTGTCCGACCGGCTGGCGCAGCGGTTGAGCGCCCACCGCACGGCGGCGCTGCAAATCGAAGTTGCACGGCATCCGCATGTCGCGCTGGCCGCGCTGGTGCATGGCATGGTGCAGACCGTCTTGCAGCCCGACGCCTACGGCGATGGCCTGCCGCTGGGCGTGCGCCTCACGGCGCAAGACCGACTGGAAGGCATGGCCCCGGACTGGCCGGAATCGCCCGCTGCCGTGGCGCTGCGCGAACTGCAACAGGTGGCCGGTGAAGCCTTGCCGGAGGACAGCGCCGAACTGCTCGCTGTGCTGCTGGCGAAGTCGCAAGACGAACTGGTGCGGTTGCTGGCCGTGTGCGTGGCTTCCACGGTGGACGTGGTGACGCCTCGCGCCACGGCGCACCAGCCCGGCGAGGAACTGGCGCAGGCCGTGGGCCTCGACATGGCCGCATGGTGGAAGCCGACCGCAGAAGGCTACTTCAAGCACGTTTCCAAGGCTGTGATTCTGGATGCCGTGGGCGCGTTTGCACCGGAATCTGTCACCCGGCTGGCGAAGCTCAAGAAGGCCGACATTGCCAGCGAGGCCGAGCGGCTGGCCGATGGCACGGGCTGGATGCCCGCCATCTTCAAGGCCGCAGGCCCGCAGAATGCCGCGCAGGAGGCAGGCCCGGAGCAGGACGCCCCGGAGGATGCCGAGGCAATGGCGGATGAACCAGCCGAGGCGCTGGCCGCTTGACCCGCGCCGAAGGCAAGCGCCCCGGCCTCGACCGGGGCGCTTCGCTGCAAGGAGAAGCCCCCATGACCCGCACCACCACCAGCCGCCCGCGCATGGCGGCGATCTACGCCCCCGGCACGGTGCGCGCCCGCCGCTGGCACGGCGACGGCGACGTGCGCGGCTACCGCCCGCCCTTGGGCTGGTCGGCTTGCGCTGACCTCACCGACATTCATCCCATCACGGGCCACGCCTTGCCGCGTGCCGTGTGGTGGCTCATCGAGACGAAGAAATAACCGCGTTCAGCACCGCGCCCAGGCCGTTCCGACCTGGGCGCGGTGGACGCAAAATCCGGGCGCGGCAGTGGCCGCGCCCGGTGTTCCAAGCCCGCAACCGAATCGGAACGCCGCCGCCATCACGGCAGTTCAGGCGGCGGCGTTGACGTGACCGGGCTTCCCGCCCGGCAATGGCCGGCCCGCATGGGCCTGCAAGCCGAAGCGCCCGCAGTGCGCGGGAATCACCAGCGGTTTTCGACTTGCCGCGTGCATACCCTGCAGCGTAGGCCGCGCCAATTTCATCAGAGGCATGTCCGCGTTTCCTGTTTGGAAATCTGGAACGGCCTGAGCGTGTCGGCGCACAGCGCCGCCGGGCTTTCGGGCTGCGCCCCGTGCCGACTTCGCTGTCACGGCCATTCGGCTTCAATCCCTCACGCCTTCGCGCCTGCGGCGCTGCGCGCTTCGCTTGCCTCCAGGGGAAAGCCCTGCGGGCTATCCCCGCCGCGCGATGCTTGGCGCCCCTCGATGCCGCCGAACCGGCTGCGCCGGATCGGCCCGGCCAGCGCCCCGCCGCGATGGGCGGGCGCTGGCGAACACGCTGGCGCTCGCTGCGGCAGGTTGTGCAGGTGCGTGCCCGTCCTCAACGCTGGCGGTTCCTGCCCATCACGTCACGAAGGACGGTTCACCGACAACCCGCCCGGCATCGCTATGGAGCTTCCACGCCACGCATCAAGACCGGCGCCGCAAGGTGCGGCGTGGGCGTTCTCGCCTGTCGTCGGGTGGTTGACCTGGCCCGCGTCAGCGGGCGAGCCGGAAAAGCCTTCGGGCGGGGATGCCGAGTCGGCCCCATCTCCTTTCGGAGTGGTTCGGCCCAAGGCGTCCTTGTCTCGTTGTGAATCCTGGCGGGGGTGCGGCTGCGCCTCGGGCTTATGGCTGCAACCGTCCGGCGAAAACAATTTCCCCGCCGCTACGCGGCTTCCACGCGCAACAAATTCTTTTCGCCTCCCGGCTCTCCACTGCGTTTCGACCGCAAGCGGTGCAGCCAGCCCGTCCCCCCGCCGGCCGGATCACAACAAGGACGCGATGGGCGCGAACCTTGTTCAACCGAAAGGAGAAAACATCATGGCCAACATCGGCACCTTCACCACCGACAAAGACGGCTTCACCGGCACGCTGCGCACCCTGACGCTCAACGTCAAGGTCAAGCTGGTTCCCAACGACAAGGGCAGCAGCGAGAACGCCCCCGACTTCCGCCTCCAGGCCGCCGGCCACGACATCGGCGCGGCATGGAACAAGACCAGCGAGGCCGGGCGGGAATACAAGTCCGTGACCCTCGACGATCCTTCGTTCCCGGCTCCGGTCTATGCCCGCCTGATCGAAGGCGAGGACGGCACGCACGACCTGATCTGGTCGCGCAGCAAGCCCCAGGCGGCGTGACCGCCGCAGCGCCCCGCCCACCGCGGCGGGGCGCTGTGCTGCTGGTCGCAGCACACCACCACGTCACGCACGAGGCTTCGCCGAGTCGCGTTCCTTGGCCACCGCCTCCAGCTCCCGGCGCACTTGCGCCAGCAGCTCGTCGGCCTTGCGCGGACTGTCGCCCGCATAGGCCAGCGTCAGCAGCGTGAGCGGGTGGATCTTCATCACCTCGCACAGCTCGGCCAGCTTATGCAGGGTCGGGCTTTTAAGGTTGCGTTCGAGGGTACTCATATAGGTACGGCTGGACACGTCAGAAAAGGCTTCCTGGCTCAAGCCACGCGCCTTTCTGACTGTCTTCAACGCCTTCGCCAATGAGTTCTTAGCCGCCACCTATGGTTTCCCTCGAAAAACCAAGATGACAGCCCATTGCGCCCTATAGGGCTACAATCTATAGTGTTCATTTGGTGTTCTACGTTTTTGTGCCTTTACGGAAATCCGCATCGGCAGGTTCCGGCAAAGCCACGGAACCGCATCCGTGCTTGCGCACGAAGGCGTAAATCCGGTTTCGCGGTTCTGCGCTTTGGCGTGAAACCGCATTCGTGCATCATTGGATTTGTGGAATTGCCGACCATGCCCCAGCCACTCGCCACCGCCCCGGAGCGCGCGCAACTGCTCGCCAACGGCGAGGCCCGCGCCGCTGGCCGGGCCATCGACCCGGTGCCCGTGGTGCGGTTGTTCACGCCGGACGCGCATGTGACTTGGCTGCTGGCCGCGCTCGACCCCGCCGATGGCGACACCGCATGGGGCCTCATCGACTTGGGGTTGGGGATCCCGGCGCAGGGCACTGTCAAGCTATCCGATCTGGCCGGCATCGTCGGGCCGTGCAAGCAGCCCGTGTTACGCGACACCTATTTCCGCCCTACGCGCACGCTGTCGGAATACACCCGGCTGGCCGAGCGCGATGGCGCGATCTCGGATTGAATACGGCCGACTGTGACTTTTTCAGTCTGGCGTCATACCGGGCAGGTCTTAATCAGCATTCTTGCGGCGTAGCCCCACCAGTCTGATCCAAATTGACATGATGCCCAGCGCGGGCTGCGGCAGGCTGGCCTGTGCAGCACTCCAAGTTCGGGGCGCTGCCGCCACATCATTGAGACGAATACCGCAACGCATCGGAGCCAATCGGTCTTGACAATCCCATTCGCCTTTTTAACCCATGACGCTCTAACGATGGCGATGTAGCGCGTAGTTCTTCCGTGGCGGCGAGTCCTGTTCGCAGGAGGAGGCGTCATGGTCAATCCTCATCACCTCGCACACTGGTATCCGACTGCCGCATACCTGTATGTCTTTGGGCTGGATGCGCTCGCGCTCGCTTGGGAGTATCTGCGCAGGCATCCCGACTACCGGCTCGACTGGCTTCGCCGTCATCGCCGGCCAGACACGGCGCATCGCTGGGGCTTACGCCTACTGGAAGACCCGGCGCTCGATGCGCGCGACGCGCATCCGGCTTGGCTGCCCGGCCATGCCGCCGTGGTGCAGCTCTACCCCGATGCCGATCCGTCGCAGGATGCGGCGACCTTCGCGTTCTGGCGCATCCCCGGTCACAAGCAACTGCTGCATGACGGTAAAGGGCTGGCGCTGATCGCGCGCAGCCCAGGTCATTGCCTGCGCTTCGCGTTCGCGCCCGGCCTGGAAGACGGCATGGCCGTGGCCTATGCCCAACGGAGCGGCACCGCCGCGCCTGCGCGCGGTCGTGCGCTCCACGGAGCACTGGCGGCCGCCAAGCCCAGACCGACACCTACCGCACTGCTGGAACTGCACAGCTTGCAGGCGCTCGACGCGACCCTGGCGGGCGCATCCCTGCGTGAAGTCGCGGAAGGACTGTTCGGCGTAGATGCCGCAGCCGATTGGTACAGCGATGGCGGGCTGCGCTCCAAGGTACGCCGCCTGGTACGGCGCGGTGATGCGCTGATGCGCGGCGGCTATCGCCGTCTAGCACAGCTTCCGCCGCTTGAGAAGGGTCGTTTTGAGGACGACGCAAAACGACCCTGAGCAGAACAGCTTGGTTTTCTGAGACTGCCTCCATCCGGTCGCGCTGTGTGGCCGGGCGCTTTCAACCGATGGAGGTTCACACCATGCGTCCCGCTCCCTTGCGGCCTGCCGCCACTGTCTCGACCGCTGCCGCGCAGCCCCAACGCTATCTCACCAACGACGAAGCCGCCGAATACCTGCGCCTGTCGCCGCGGACGCTGGAAAAGCAGCGTGTGATCGGCGGCGGCCCGCGCTTTCGCAAGTTCGGCCGCCGCGTCATGTACGCCGTGGCCGACCTCGACGCCTGGGCTGCCGACCGCAGTTTCGAGACGACTTCCGATCCCGAATACGCCGAACACCACTCGGCCGACAGCCGTGCGCGCTAATCGGCGGCGCGCAGCAGGCCATCGCCATGTCCAGCACCGCGCTGCCGTCCCGGCAGCGGCCGTTGCAGGAGCGCGAACAGCTCGACCTGTTCCGCGCCTTGCCCGGCGACATGGCGCCGCGCGACAGCCAGGACTTGATGGCCTATCCGTTCTTCTCGCTCGGCAAGTCCAAGCGGGTCAAGCCCATCGACTTCCGTGCGGGCAACGTGACGATCCGCGTGGAAGGCACGCAGGAGCACGGCATCGCCACGATTTGGGATGCGGACGTGCTGATATGGGCTGCCTCGCAGATCGTGGAGGCAAAGGACGCGGGCCTGCGCCCGTCGCGGCTGATGCGCGCCACGCCCTACGAGATCCTGCGCTTCATCGGGCGCGGCAAGTCGCTGCGCGACTACCAGCGCCTCAAGGCCGCGCTCGACCGGCTGCAATCGACCACGGTGGCCACGTCCATCCGCGAGACGACCGGGCGGCGCCTGCATCGCTTCTCGTGGATCAACGAATGGAAGGAACTGGCCGATGCCAGCGGTACGCCGCTGGGCATCGAGCTGATCCTGCCGGACTGGTTCTACGCGGGCGTGCTCGACGCCGCCCTGGTGCTGACCATCGACCCGGCATATTTCCGGCTCACCGGCGGCATCGAGCGGTGGCTGTACCGCCTGGTGCGCAAGCACGGCGGCAAGCAGGCATACGGCTGGCAGTTCGACTTCCGCTACCTGCACCAGAAGTCCGGCAGCACCGCCAAGCCCTACGACTTCGCCTGCGACCTGCGCGCGCTGGTCACGCGGCAGTCGCTGCCCGGCTACGTCCTGGGCATCGAGCGGATGCCGGACAACGGCATGGAGCTGCTGACGTTCCGGCCCGTGCCGCAGACGGCACGGGGATAACTTCGGGAAAACCTGTGAATGGTGTCGTGCTATCAGGCGTGCGGGGTATCGTGCTATCAGGCGTGGGACTATCGTGCTATCAGGCGTTCCGATCGTCCGCAAACCCGCGCCAGCATTGGGTTTGCGCACCTTCTAACTTCCCTAACTTAATTTCTCTAACTTTTAGTAGAGAAACGCCGCTGCGGTGGACAACCACCACGCGGCCACAAGCGCAGCAGCAAAAGCCCGGCTTTCCAACACGGAGGGCCGCGCCATGATCGTCGCTCTGCTCAACCAGAAAGGCGGCGTGGGCAAGACCACGCTCGCCACGCACATCGCCGGCGAGCTGGCGATGCGCGGCCAGCACGTCGTGCTGCTGGACGCCGACCCGCAGGGTTCATCGCTGGACTGGACACAGCGCAGAAGCCAGCAAGGCTTGCCACGGCTGTTCAGCGCCGTGGGCCTTGCACGCGAAACGCTGCACCAAGAGGCGCCAGAACTCGCCAGGCGGGCCGATCACGTCATCATCGACGGCCCGCCACGCATCGCGGCACTGGCGCGCTCCGCGCTGCTGGCGGCCGAGCGCGTGCTGATCCCCGTGCAGCCCAGCCCTTACGACCTGTGGGCCAGCGCCGAGATGGTGGCGCTGATCCGCGAGGCACAGGTGTTTCGGCCTGCGCTGCGCGCGGCCTTCGTCATCAATCGGCGCATCAGTACCACCGTGATCGGGCGCGAAGCGCGCCAGGCGCTGGCCGACCAACCGCTTCCTGCGCTGCGCGCGGAAGTGCATCAGCGCATCGTGTTCGCCGACAGCGTGGCCGCTGGCCGGCTTGCACGCGAGACGGCGCCGGACAGCGCCGCCGCGCGCGAAATCACCGCGCTGGTGGACGAACTGCTGCGGTGGCCGACATGACAGCGAAGCCGCCACCTCGCGCAAAGCGCGTCGGCATCGGCGCGCGCCCACCGGCGAATCCGCACGCCGAGGCGTGGATTCGCCAGGGCGATGCCGATGCACTTGGCAAGGGCGACCTCTACACGGCTCGCCTGACCCTCGACATCACGCCCGCGATGCGGGCGCGCATCAAGGTTTCGGCTTTCACGCAGGGCGTGACCGTGGCTGACCTGCTGCGCGGCCTGCTGGAGCGGGAGTTTCCAGAGCACCGCAGGGAGAACACCCCATGACCGCATCCGCTTCGCCTGCCGCTGGCGCGGCCACGGCTGCGCTCGCAGCACCTTCCGGCCATCCAGCCAGCGCGCCGCTGACGCGCGTGGCGCTGGCCTACATCGAACCGCGCTTCAAGCTCTACCTGCGCTTCGGCGAACCTGCGCGCACGCTCCAGCTCGACCGCTGGCGGCGCTGCGCGGTGTTCCTGCCGGGTGCCATGTTGTGCCGCATCCGGTGGCAGGCCAACGACTACGGCACGATCCGCTGGCAGCTCATGGTGATGCAGGCTTGCACGCCGCTCGACGCGGCGCAGCGCATCCCCGGCGTGCAGCCGGGCGCGCGCCTGCTGCTGCACGCCGAGGGCGAGATGCAGGTGCGCGCCGTGCTGGAGCGCATCGACGCCATCGAGGCGCAGGGCATCGCGCCTGTCGCCGCTTCGCCCGCGTACTGGCGCACGCTCGCCAACCGGCTCGCTGCGCGCCTGCCACTGCCCGAATACACCGCCGAGCGGCACGCCGCCTGGCTGACCGGGAGGGCGCTGCCATGACGCTTCCATCCGCCGTTGCCGGTACAGCAGCGGGCATTCCGCCGCGTCCTCGCTCGCACCTGCGCGCTCGCCTCGTGCTGGCGGGCCTGTCCGCCTGCGGCCTGGCTGCGCTGGCCTTGGCGTCCTTCGTGCATCCGCTGCCGCGCCTGATCTACAACCCGTCCGACAGTGTGGCGGTCGGCTGGTATCGCGTCGATCCGCTGGGCCACGATACCGGCTCGCTGCCACGTCCTCTGTCCGTGGGCAGCATCGTTCTGACCACGCTGCCGCCAGACGCTGCCACGCTGGCCGCGCAGCGTGGCTACCTGCCGGCGCGCGTGCCGCTGCTCAAGCGCGTGGGCGCCGTTGCACCGCAGGAGGTGTGCATCACTGGCCGCGTTGTCCGCATCGACGGCGTGCCTTCGGCCGCCGTGCTGCCTGCTGACCGCTGGGGCCGGCCGCTGCCATCCTGGCAGCAATGCCGCCGCCTCGAACCCGCTGAACTGTTCCTCTTGAGTGTGACCAACCCGGCGTCGTTCGACAGCCGGTATTTCGGGCCGGTCAGCACATCCGCCGTGATCGGCGTCGCGCATCCGGTCTGGCTGGAATCCCGCCCATGAAGGCCATCGATTCGCTGCACGTCGCCGTGCATCTCATCGTGCCATCGGGCGTGCCGATCCGGTGGCCTTCCGCGTGTCGTCGCGCGTGCAGTGCGAGCGCATCCGCGCCGCACTTCGCGCTGCCTTCGGCGCAGCCGTCCCATGTGCAGGCGTCTTGCCTCGAACGCGCCCGGCCGATGGCCGTCGCCGCGTTCGCCGGCGCGCTGGCTGCTCACGCAGCAGCGCCGCCGGGCCGCCGCTGCCCGAAGCGCCAGCGAGGGGCAAAGGCGGAAGGCAAGACAAAAGGACGCGGCACCGGGCCGCATCGAAAGCCAGTCTGCACGTGTGGGTGGCGCGGCACGCAGCGGCTTCGCCGCCGTGCCGCGTGGGGCGCGAGGCCCGCGCCAATGCAGGCATGTCCGCGTGCTTCGCACGACCGGACACGCCAGAGCTTGCAGGGAGAGCAGCCATGACCGACCGCCGCGATGACGATTTCCGCATCCGCCCCAGCGCCCCGAGGAACCGGGGCCAGGGCTTCGTTTCCAAGGTGCTCAAGCAGGCAGGCAAGGCCAGCAGCGGCAAGTCCACGGTGCGCCGTCCTGGCGGCAGTGGCAAGGGCGCCGGCACCGGCCAGCGGCCCGGCTCACGCTTGGGACGCGGCCACACGGCGGCGCGCTTCGCCGGAGCGAAGCTCACGCCCATGTCGCGGCGCGTGACCATCAAGACGCTGCTGGTCAACCAGCAGCGGGCCAGCCCACAGTCGCTTGCCAAGCACCTGCGCTACATCGAGCGCGATGGCGTGGGCCGCGATGGCGAGCCGGGCCAAGCCTACGGGCCGCAGACCGATGCCGCCGATCTCGACGCCTTCAAGGAACGCTGCGCCGACGACCGGCACCATTTCCGCTTCATCCTCTCGCCCGAGGATGGCGCCGAGCTGGACGACCTGCGCACCTACACGCGGCACCTCATGGGCCGGATGGAGGCCGACCTGGGCACGGGCCTCGATTGGGTGGCCGTCAACCACTGGAACACCGACAACCCGCATACGCACATCGTCGTGCGCGGGCGCGACGACACCGGCAAAGACCTCATCATCGCGGGCGACTACATCGCCGATGGGTTCCGCCATCGCGCCGCCGAACTGGCGACCGAATGGCTGGGGCCACGCACCGAGCTGGAGATCCAGCAGACCTTGCGGCGCGAGGTGGATCAGGAGCGGTGGACGAGCCTGGATCGCACCTTGAAGCGCGAGGCCGGCGAGGATGGCCGGGTGCAGATCGAACGGTTCAACGAACCGCGACTGCAACGTCAGCGCCTGCTGCTGATCGGCCGGCTGCAACGCTTGCAGCGCCTAGGCCTGGCCGACGAGACGCAGCCCGGCACCTGGGCCGTCCATGCCGATGCCGAAAAGACCCTGCGCGCCCTGGGCGAGCGTAGCGACATCATCCGCACACTACAGCGCGCCATGCGCGGCGAGCCACGTGGGCTGGCGGTGTTCGAACCGGGAGACGATGGCCGAACCATCATCGGCCGCGTGGCCGCGAAGGGGCTGGCCGACGAGTTGCGCGACCGGGGCTATCTGGTCATCGACGGCGTGGATGGCAAGGCCCACTACGTCGCGCTCAACGCCCGCGACGAGCTGGCGAACTATCCCACCGGCGCGGTGGTGGAGGTGAAGGGATCGGCCGACGTGCGCGCGGCCGACAAAAACATCGCCGCGCTGGCGAGCGATGGCCTGTACCGCACCGACCACCACCTCGCCATTGCACAGGGGCAGGCCATGCCGGGCCGCGATCCGCAGGAAGTCGTTGCGGCCCACGTCCGCCGGCTCGAAGCCCTGCGCCGGGCCGGCATCGTGGAGCGCGTGGCCGTGGGGCTATGGAAGGTGCCGGATGACCTGCCCGAGCAGGGCCGCCGCTACGACGCACAGCGCCTGGGCGGCGTGGCCGTGGAGCTGAAATCGCACCTGCCCATCGAGCGGCAGGCCCGCGTGATCGGGGCCACCTGGCTTGACCAGCAACTGATCGGCGGCGGCTCGGGCTTGGGCGATCTGGGCTTTGGCGGCGAGGCCAAGCAGGCGATGCAGCAGCGCGCCGACTTCCTGGCCGAACAGGGGCTGGCCGAGCGGCGCGGGCAGCGCGTGATCCTGGCGCGCAACCTGCTGGGCACGCTGCGCAACCGGGAACTGACGCAGGCCGCGAAGGACATTGCCGCCGACACCGGCCTGGAGCATCGGCCTGTGGGCGACGGCCAGCGTGTGGCCGGTATCTACCGGCGCGCCGTCATGCTCGCCAGCGGGCGTTACGCGATGCTCGACGATGGCAAGGGATTCAGCCTGGTGCCGTGGCGGCCGGTGATCGAACAGCGGCTGGGGCAGCAGCTTGCCGCGACGGTGCGCGGCGGCGGGGTGTCCTGGGAGATAGGACGGCAGCGTGGGCCTGCCGTTGGTTAGCTTCCACGATAGCAGTGTCCGGCACGGGGCGGCACAATAAACCGATTGACGGTCGGTTTTTTGTGGTGGATACTCTTGAATTCGAGTCAAAACTCGGAGCCGACAACATTGACCAATCACAACGTACCAACACTTGGCGATCTGGAAATCGCCGTGCTCGAAGACATCTGGCGTTTCGGCCCGTCCGATACCAAGGCGGTGTACGCGCGCATTGGGCAGTCCCGCTCGATTTCTTTGAACACCGTGCAATCTACGCTGGAACGTCTATTTCGCAAGGCCATGCTCCAGCGCGAAAAGATCAGCCATGCCTATGAGTATTCAGCGCGAGTTTCCCGCCGGGAATTGATCCAGAAGCTGGTGGAATCCACGGTGCGTCGTGTCGCAGGCCCGCAGCCGGATGCGTTGCTGAGCGCCTTTGTCGATCTTGCTGCAAGGGCGGATGACGACCAGCTCAAGAGGCTGGAGGAGTTGGTTGCCCGTCGTCGTGCTGAATTAGATCAGACGTGATGACGAGTTATGGCCCATTACTTCAGTTTGCATTGCTATCCGGCTTCGTGCTGGCGGTAACGCTTACCCTGCTGATTGGAGCCTTCGAGCGCCCATTGCGCCGTGCGCTGTGGGGAAAGGCACCTTCTCAGCGAGCAAGGGTATCTTGGTGGATGCTGGTAACACCTGCGTTGGCGGGTATTGCCTACACGGCCCTGACCATTGCCATGCCGTCGATGTTTGATAGTTCGGCCCGATTTGCCGCTACCTGCTCTGCGCACGCTGACGCGCTCTTGCATCTGTGCGTTTGGCACCCGAGCGGCAATGGGCAAAGTGCTTGGCTATGGGGAGCATTGGCATTGTTGGCGGGATACGCGGCTTGGCTGGCTTCACGGGCCGCAGTGGGTCTTTGGCGTGCTCGGCGAACCCTTGCCTCGATGGTGCGCCTAAGCTGGCGTCCGGGGCACCCAGACAAACTTCGCGTGCTTGATGTCGATCAGCCTATGGCGCTGGCCTGTGGCGTCGGGCATGGCCACATCCTGCTTTCAACCTCGTTGATGCGGCGACTTGATCCAACGCAATTGCGTGTGGTGTTGGCGCACGAACAGGCTCACATCGCCAATCGCGATGTGCTGCATCGCTTGATCGCTGTCGTGTTGTCGAGCATACAGTTGCCAGGTACTCGTCGCCGGTTGTTGCGTGATCTGGAACTCGCCTTGGAACAACGTTGTGATTTTGCCGCTGCAAACGAAGTGGGGTGTCCTGTCGCCGTGGCCGAGACCATCGTTGCAGTGGAGAAGATATTTCGGCAACACGCCAAGGAACAGGTGCCATTGGCGATGGCGTTCTTTTCCGATTTTATCCCTGAGCGTGTCGAGGCGTTGCTGTCGCCCAAGCACTCGTCTGTCTCATACTTGGGGCCGATGCTAGGCATTCTTGTTCTGGCGTTTTGCAGCCTATCTACAGGATGGCTGCATTCTGTGACCGAATCTCTCATCACTGTGATGACGAGGTAAGTCCATATGCGCGCGTGCTGTGTTTTTTTGCTCAAAAAACCGATTGACGATCGGTCTTATGGCGATTCCGCTCCGGCGTGCGCGGGAAGTCGTCACGCGGAATCGTTTGCTCGCCATCTGTTGTCGTCGTGAGGGTTTTCATGAATTTGATCCGCTTAGTAGTCTTGGTGTTCGTCGGAGCCTGCGGTACGTCCGCAGCCCTAGCCGCCGAACCCCTGCGGTTGGAGGAAGCAGTCTCCCGCGCGCTGGCCGCCCATCCATCCATTACCGCCGAAACGGCGCAACTCCAGGCCGTTCGAGCCCGCACGCAGCGCGAAGCCCTGCCACCGCCTTACACCATTGGCGGCGAGGTAGAGAACGTCGCCGGGAACGGCAACCTGCGAGGTATTCGCTCGGCCGAAACGACATTGCGCATCGGTCGGGTCATAGAACTCGGTGGCAAGCGCGAGGCTCGCCAAACGCTGGGACAAGCCGAACTGAGAGAACAAGAGCATCAGGCCACCAAAACGCGGATCGACCTGGCCAGTTCAACTACGGCCCGCTTCATTGAAGTGCTCGCTAGGCAACAGCGATTGACGTATGCCGAGGAGCGTATCAAGCAAGCGGAGCGCACCCGTCGAGAGGTTGCAGCGTGGGTAAAAGCCGCTCGCAATCCTGAGTCGGATTTGCAGGCCGCCGATATTGCGGTCGCTGAGGCGCAGCTCAATCGCGAGAGTGCTGAACTCGAATTGGCGAGCGCCAAGATGACTTTGGCCGCGAGCTGGGGGGCAATGACCCCCGACTTCGGCGAAGTCGTCGGCGACCTCCAAACCTTGCCGACCGTGGCGCCATTCGAGACGTTGGCTACCCGTTTGCCTATGACGCCGGAACTGTGGGCTTCGCGCTTGCGGGCCGACACCATCGGCGCCCGGCGCCGGCTCGCGGAGGCCGAAGCCAAACCCAACATTGACGTCAGCTTGGGCGTGCGACGTTTGGAAGCCTTCAAGGATCACGGCGTGGTGATGTCGATCTCGGTGCCGTTGGGTAGCCCGACGCGCTCTGGATACGCGGTGTCCCAGGCAAATGCGGAGCTTGCTGCGCTGGAAGCGCGGCGTGACGCCGAACGCTTCGAGCGCCACCAGACCCTGTTCGACAAGTATCAAGAACTCACGCACGCGCGAACAGAGGCTGAATCGTTACGCGCACGAATGCTGCCTATGGCTGAAAGCGCCCTGACAACAACTCGTCGCGGCTTTGAGCAAGGCCGATTCTCTTATTTGTCGCTGGCCCAAGCGCAGCGGACGCTGTTCGATCTGCGTGCGCGTGCTGTCGAAGCCGCCACCCGCTATCACCTTCTGCTGGTCGAGGTGGAACGCCTCACCGCCACCGTTGAGGACACCGCACCATGATTCGCATTCTCTCCCTGTTACTCCTTTGCGTATTTGCCGCTGCATGCAGCCCTGGCGGCGACAAACCCAAAGAGGAGGCCAGTGCCCAAGCCAGCGGAAGCTATGAGCGCGGGCCAAACAATGGCCGACTACTCCGTGATGGAGACTTCGCCCTGGAAGTCACCATCTACGAAACCAATGTGCCCCCGCATTACAGGCTCTACGCCTATCGCGACGGCAAGCCAGTCGCTCCCGCCGATGTCGTTGCGACTATCAAACTCTCCCGTTTGGATGGCGAGGTCAACCAGTTCACGTTCACGCCAGAGGGCAACTATCTGGTCGGCAGCGGTGAAGTGATCGAGCCGCATTCGTTCGATGTCGCCGTGTCCGCCGAACATGCCGGAAAGAAGTCCACTTGGTCTTACCAGTCCTATGAGGGCCGCGTAAGCATTCCGGCCGGCATCGCCAAGGATGCCGGTATCAAAACCGAATCAGCAGGGCCGGCAGTCATCCGAGACGTTGTGCGGTTGATGGGAACCGTTGTCCTAGATGCCGACAGACACGCGGCGGTTGGCGCACGCTTCCCTGGCATCGTGCGATCGGTGAACGTGCAGCAGGGCGAGCGAGTCCGCCGCGGCCAGACGCTGGCCGTCGTAGAGGGCAACGACAGTATGCGTACCTACCCGATTACCGCACCGTTCGATGGCGTGGTGCTCGCACGCAATACGAACGTCGGTGACGTGGCCGAGGCAGGTGCGCTGTTCGAGCTGGCCGACCCGTCCAACGTATGGATCGACCTGCGCGCCATTGGCACCGATGCCGAAGCCCTAAAGCCAGGACAGCCAGTACGAATCCGGTCAGCGACTGGGAAGACCGAAGCCAGCGGAAAGATTCAGCGACTGTTGCCGGTGGCCGGCAGCGGCCAGAGCGTCATTGCCCGCGTCAGCATCCCGAACTTGGAGGGACGTTGGCGCCCAGGTATGACCGTGGCAGCCGAGGTCACAGTAGGCACGCGCAACGTACCGCTGGCGGTAAAAGAGTCGGGGTTGCAGCGATTCCGCGACTTCACCGTGGTGTTCACGCAAGTCGGCGAGACATACGAAGTCCGAATGCTCGAACTTGGCGATCGTGATGGTGAATACGTTGAGGTGACTGGAGGACTCAAGCCCGGCACGAACTACGTGGCCGAGCAAAGTTTCCTGATACGCCAAGACATCGAAAAGTCTGGCGCAAGCCACGATCACTGAGGACGCGGATATGCTCGAACGTATCATTCGCGCGTCCATCGCGCATCGCTGGCTCGTGCTTCTATTGGTGCTCGCCCTGTCCGGGCTGGGGATCTGGAACTACAGCCGCTTGCCGATCGACGCGATACCGGACATTACCAATGTCCAGGTACAGATCAATACCGAGGCGCCAGGCTACTCGCCAATGGAGGCTGAGCAGCGCGTCACTTTCCCGGTTGAGACGGCGCTGGCTGGCCTCGCTCGGCTCGACTACACCCGCTCGGTTTCCCGCTACGGTCTGTCGCAGGTCACTGCGGTCTTTGAGGACGGCACTGACATTTACTTTGCCCGTCAGCAGGTCGCCGAACGCTTGCAGCAGGCATCTTCGCAACTTCCGGCGGGCCTGAATCCCTCTCTCGGGCCAGTGGCAACCGGCCTGGGCGAGATATTCATGTACACCTTGGAACCCGAAAAGGGCTACGAGGAAATATGGACGCCGACCGCGCTGCGCACGTTGCAGGACTGGTCGGTGCGTCCGCAGCTCCGCAATCTGAAAGGCGTCACCGAGGTCAACACCATCGGCGGCTACGTGCGTCAATTCCACATCACGCCCGATCCGGTCAAGCTGCTGGCCTACGAGTTGACGATGAACGACGTGCTGAACGCCGTCGCGCGGAACAACGCCAACGTCGGCGCCGGCTACATCGAACGTCATGGCGAGCAGTACCTGATCCGCATCCCCGGACAAGTGCGCGACATCGAGCGACTGCGGAAAATTGTCGTGGCAACGCGCGATGGACTGCCACTCCGAATTGGCGACGTGGCGGAAGTTCTAGAGGGTAGCGAACTGCGAACCGGCGCGGCCACGAAAGACGGCAAAGAGGTCGTGCTGGGTACGGCATTCATGCTGATTGGCGAGAACAGCCGAGCAGTTGCACAGCGCACAGTAGAAAAGCTCGCTGAGATCGACGCGACACTTCCCGAGGGAGTCCGCGCGCACGCGGTTTACGACCGCACTCAACTCGTTGATCGCACCATCGCAACCGTGCAGAAGAATCTTCTGGAAGGCGCGTTGCTGGTGATCGCCGTGCTGTTCCTGTTGCTGGGCAACTTGCGTGCAGCCCTGATAACCGCTGCGGTGATTCCGCTCGCCATGTTGCTGACGATCACTGGCATGGTGCAGAACCGCATCTCGGCCAACCTAATGAGCCTGGGCGCGCTGGATTTCGGCCTGATTGTCGATGGTGCGGTCATCATCGTGGAAAACTGCTTGCGCAGGTTCAGTGAACGACAGCACCAGCTCGGTCGCCTGCTGACCCGTGATGAGCGTTTCTCGCTGGTTTCGAGCGCCAGCGCAGAGGTCATCAAGCCTGCCCTGTTCGGGTTGTTCATCATCACGGCTGTTTACCTTCCGATCTTCGCGTTGTCTGGTGTGGAAGGAAAGATGTTCCATCCGATGGCCCTCACCGTCGTGATCGCATTGACTGGTGCGATGGTGTTGTCGTTGACCTTCGTGCCTGCTGCGGTCGCACTGTTTGTCACCGGCAAGGTTTCCGAGAAGGAAACCAAGGTGATGCGCGGCATCAGCCGCTTCTATGCGCCACTTCTCCAGAAGGCAATCAAGCTGAGAGTCGCCGTCGTCGCGGCGGCGGCAGTGCTGGTGGTGCTATCTGGTTTGCTTGCGACGCGCTTGGGCACCGAGTTCATCCCCAATCTGGATGAAGGTGACATCGCCTTGCACGCGATGCGCATTCCCGGAACGAGTCTGACCCAGGCGATTGGTATGCAGCGCCAGTTGGAGGCGCGGATCAAGGAGTTTCCAGAGGTGGAGGAAGTCGTCGCCAAGATCGGTACTGCTGAGGTTGCGACTGACCCCATGCCGCCTTCGGTGGCTGACACTTTCATCATGCTCAAGGATCGTAGCGAATGGCCCGATCCGCGCAAACCGAGAGCCGTACTGCTTGCCGAACTGGAGAAGGCGGTGAACGCCATTCCCGGCAACAACTACGAGTTCACTCAACCCGTGCAGATGCGCATGAATGAGTTGATCGCAGGTGTCCGTGCCGAGGTGGCGATCAAGGTGTATGGCGATGACATGGAGCAACTGGCCCAAATAGGCTCGAAGATTGAAGCCGTGGCCGAGAGTATCGAGGGGTCTGCCGACGTGGCGCTCGAACAGATTACGGGCCTGCCGCTGATGACGATCACGCCGAACGTGGATGCGCTGTCCCGATACGGCTTGGCGATCGACGACGTACAGCAAACGGTGGCAATCGCCCTTGGCGGTGCCGTCGCCGGCCAGGTGTTTGAGGGCGATCGCCGATTCGATATCGTAGTTCGGCTGCCCGAAGCGCAACGCCAAGACCCGAAGGCACTGGCGACACTGCCCATTCCGGTTCCGGCCGGCGCTGCTGCCGGGCTGGGCCAAGCCGCCTACGTGCCGCTCGGGCAGCTTGCGTCGATCGAAGTGGCGCCCGGCCCCAATCAGATCAGCCGCGAGAACGGTAAACGCCGGATCGTTATCACCAGCAATGTGCGCGGACGCGATCTAGGGTCGTTCGTGGAAGAACTGCGTGAACGCGTAAGCCGTGAAATCACGCTGCCAGAGGGCTATTGGGTCAACTACGGAGGCACGTTCGAGCAACTCATCTCGGCTAGCCAACGCCTGTCCGTCGTCGTACCGGCTGTACTGGTTCTGATCTTCGGCCTGCTGTTCATGGCCTTCGGTTCGGGCCGGGATGCCACTGTCGTCTTTAGCGGTGTGCCGTTAGCGCTGACGGGTGGCGTTGCCGCATTGTGGCTGCGCGATATTCCGCTTTCGATTTCGGCAGGGGTCGGCTTCATTGCCCTATCCGGTGTGGCAGTGCTCAACGGCCTGGTGATGGTGAGCTTCATTCGCAAGCTGCACCACGATGGCGCGCCGATTCAGGATGCCATTGTGAATGGCGCGATGACGCGGCTACGCCCGGTGCTGATGACTGCGCTGGTTGCAAGCCTCGGTTTCGTACCGATGGCCATCAACGTTGGAACGGGCGCGGAAGTGCAACGACCCCTCGCAACTGTCGTCATCGGCGGCATTGTCTCTTCGACGCTGCTGACGTTGCTGGTACTGCCGGCCCTGTATCGCCTCATTCATCGGCGTACCGACCGCCAGAACACCGCGCCAGCGTAAGCACGATGCCAATTTATCAACAGGTTCACATGGTGCGGCGAACGCAAGAAAGATGCTTGCCGCACTCGAACAACAAGGATTTTTAGGAGATTAATTGAGGTATGACATTCATGCGTGAAAGATCACTTGACGTAATACTGGATCGCTATCGACCGATCTGGCAACGGATTTCCCTGTTTCTCATGGCGACGGTTCTCCTGTTGTTCGCGTGTGCGAATCAGGCGCTCGCCCATGCCGTTGCCGAGGGTGATAAGGGCTACATCCAGGAAATATCCGGCGTCAACCTCATCCCTTTTATGTATCTAGGGGCGAAGCACATGGCGACAGGGTACGACCATATCCTGTTCCTGCTCGGTGTGATCTTCTTCCTGTACCGGATGAAGCATATCGCCCTGTATGTGACGCTATTTGCCATCGGCCACTCGACGACGATGCTGCTTGGCGTGTATTTCAACGTCGGGATCAATAGCTACATCATCGACGCGATCATCGGCCTTTCGGTGGTTTACAAGGCACTCGACAACATCGGCGCATTTCAGCGATGGCTCGGCTTTCAGCCCAACACGAAAGTTGCAACGGTTGTATTTGGACTATTTCACGGATTTGGCCTGTCCACCAAAATCATCGAATACAACATCTCACCTGATGGCCTGATTCCAAATCTGTTGGCATTCAATGTCGGAGTTGAAATCGGACAGTTGCTTGCGCTCGGCTCCATTCTGATCGCAATGAGCTACTGGCGCCGAACCGCAAGTTTCTGGCGCCATGCGTACACCGCAAACGTAGCGATGATGTGTGCCGGCTTCATTCTGATCGGCTATCAGCTCACCGGCTACTTCGTTTCCTGAATCGCACTCGGAGAAAATATTTATGTACAACGTATCCAAGCCAACCCTCGACGATCTTCCTTCATCGAAACAACTGCTGCGCTCGACGTTTATTGCACTCGTCGCTGCCATCGCAATTCTGGTCGCCATCGTCCTTCCCTCCGAGCATGCGATCGATCCAACAGGAATTGGCCGCGTACTCGGCCTGACGGAAATGGGGGGAATCAAAACGCAGTTGGCCGAAGAAGCTGCTGCCGACGCCGCAATGGATGCGGCCAAGGCCGTTGCCGTGACGACTGGGAATGCAGGCACCGTCGTGCCTGCACAGGCGCAAAGTACCGCACAGGTGACGAACGATTCTGCTTGGCGCGATGAAATGCGCGTCGTACTCAAGTCCGGCCAAGGGGCCGAAGTGAAGTTGAGCATGAAGGCCGGCGAACAGGCCGAGTTCAGTTGGACTAGCGAAGGCGGCGTAGTGAATTTCGATACCCACGGCGATGGCGGCGGACAGTCCATCAGCTATGAAAAAGGTCGAGCTGTGCCCGCAAGTGATGGCGTGATCCAGGCCGCCTTTAATGGCAATCACGGTTGGTTCTGGCGGAACCGTGGCGATGCTGATGTAACGGTGATTGTTCGCACTCGCGGCCAATACGCGGAAATGAAGCGTGTCTTGTGATTGGCAAATTAGTTAGGGGCGAATGCCCCATGCACCTCGGCTTTATTGCTATGCAATTTGCATAGCAGGAGGTCGAAATTTCCCGCCCTGCCACGTAGGCTGGGTCTCACCCCAGGAGATTATGAAATGAAAATTCGTCCGTTTTTGATTGCCGTTCTAGCAAGCGCCTCGCTCGCTTCGCCGTTCGTGATGGCCCATCCCGGTGGACATGACGACGACGAGAAGGCGATGCCGAAGACATGCGAGCAATTGGCAGATACGAAGCGGTACATCAGTGACGTGGCTTATCCCGAAGTGAAGAAGCTGAAAGAGCAGTGCGACGCCGCGAAGAAGAAGCCAAACGCGGCACAGTCTCCCGCAGCCCGCGGTTCATCCAACGACGGCAACTGATTGTTCAGAGCGTAGCCGCGACTCACAGGTCGCGGCTACCGCCTGCGATGCGCACTCGTGGGAGCTATTGGGAGCTATTCGTCTATGGAGTTGAGACATCTGAAATACTTTCTCGCCGTAGCGGAGGAGCTTCACTTCGCTAGGGCAGCGGAGAAGCTGCACATCGAACAATCTCCACTTTCTCGTGCCATTAAGGAGCTAGAGGAGGAACTAGGTGTTGTGCTGTTTGCCCGCACCACACGCAGCACCCGGCTAACACGTGCTGGCAAGCTGTTTCTGGAGCATGCCCGCCGGGTATTCGCTGTTCTGCAACAGGCGCGCGACAGCGTAAAAGCAGCAGCCAATGGATTTCACGGTCAGTTGCGGGTGGCCTTGTCGGACGGTATTACACCATCGCGCCTTCCGGCAGTGCTCGCCCTATGCCGACAGGAAGAACCTGAAGTCGAAATTCGCTTTTCCGAAGTGCCGTTGTCGCAACAAATCAAGGGGCTACATGACGATCTTTATGACGTAGGATTCGCGCAATCAGACGAAGTGGGCGATGGCATCGTCGCTATACCAGTCTGGAGCGATGCGCTCATGGTGGCTGTGCCGGCTCGGCATCCTCTGCTGGCACATAAGCGCATTCCGTTGGAGGAACTGCTCCGCTACCCTCTGGTTCTATGCGACCCGCAGGTTTGCGAAAGCCACGCGAAACACGTTGATCGGATACTGCGCCGGGCGGACATGGAACCCTTGATCGCGGAGCGCGTGGCCTCCTGCGATTTGATGATGGCGCTTGTATCGGCCGGCTTCGCGCTTGGGCTTACGGGTGCAGCACATATTACAGCCAGCAGAGAGCCGGGGGTGGTGGCTCGTCCCCTGGCATCACGTGTCCCACCCCTGACAACCTATCTGCTGCACCCTATAGGCGAACCATCGGAGGTTCTGGCCCGATTCATTGAGCGCGTACAGGCCATCGAATCTCTGGAATCTCCCAGGCCCATGCTGGGCCGCAATCTTGATCCCCCGGAGGAACCTGCGCCATGAAGAAGATCATTCCGTTCTTACTGGTGGCGGCGTTGACCGCCTGCGGCCAGTCCGAAACGCCTCAGAGGGCCAACACCACAGAAGCGAATGTCCCGTCGGTGGAAGAACTGGCGGCCAACCCCGAACGGCTCAAGGAGCTTCGCCAGCAGTGCAAGACCGATCGCCCCAAGCTGGGCGACGTGCTGTGCAACCGAGTGGCTGAGGCCACACGCAAGCGGTTCTATGGCGACGGTGAAACGCCGTACACGCCGCCGAAGGAACCTCCCAAGTTCTGATTGTCGGCGGCTCGCCGCATCACCTTCATTTTTCTGCTCGACACGCCGCAATGCGCCTGCGCTTGCGGCGTTATTCTTTGATTCGCCGTCGCACTCATTCTGTCTTTTTGCTCGACCTTTCTGCTGAAAACGGTCTTTGACCGGCACTGACCCGGCACCGATTCTGACGCTTGCGGCACGCCTTTGTGCCGCTTCTTCCATGAGGAATCAGCGCAGGAGAAATCGGAGGCCAGGTCATGCAAGGGACGAACGTGCTGTTCGGTCAGATCGCCGTGGTATTCGGCATCGTGATCGCCGGTGTGTGGGGCGCCACACAATGGACAGCAGCCGCCCTTGGCTATCAGCTACGCCTTGGCTCGCCCTGGTTCGATCTTCTCGGCACGCCGATCTACCACCCGTGGAAGCTGTTTGAGTGGTGGTTCTTCTTCGACGCCTACGCGCCGCGCGTGTTCGATACCGGCGGCGCCATCGCGGGCGGCAGCGGCCTGCTGGCGGTGGTGGTCGCCATCGGCATGTCGATCTGGCGCTCGCGCCAATCGCACCTCGTTACCACCTACGGTTCGGCACGCTGGGCGAATGCGGAGGACATTCGCAAGGCGGGCCTGACGCAACCGGCCGGCGTATTCCTCGGCCAGCACGATCGCAAGTACCTGCGGCATGAAGGCCCGGAACACGTCCTGACCTTCGCGCCCACGCGCTCGGGCAAAGGTGTCGGTCTGGTAGTGCCGACGCTGCTGTCCTGGCCGACCTCGGCCGTCATCCACGACATCAAGGGTGAGAACTGGCAGATCACCGCCGGCTGGCGCAGCCGATTCAGCCACTGTCTGCTGTTCAACCCGACCGATGCGAAGTCGGCGGCCTACAACCCGCTGCTGGAAGTGCGGCGCGGCGCGCATGAAGTGCGCGACGTGCAAAACATCGCCGACATCCTCGTCGATCCCGAGGGCGCGCTGGAGAAGCGAAATCATTGGGAAAAAACCAGCCACGCGCTGCTGGTCGGGGCCATCCTGCATGTGCTCTACGCGGGCGAAGACAAGACGCTGCGCGGCGTCGCCAACTTCCTGTCCGACCCGGCCAGTCCGTTCGAGCTGACCTTGCACCGCATGATGACCACGCCGCACCTCGGCGATTGGCCGCATCCGGTCGTTGCATCGGCGGCGCGCGAAGTGCTCAACAAGTCGGACAACGAGCGTTCCGGCGTGTTGAGCACGGCCATGTCGTTCCTCGGCCTGTACCGCGATCCCACGGTGGCCGAAGTCACGTCGCGCTGCGACTGGCGCATCGCCGATCTGATCGCTGCCGAGCATCCGGTATCGCTGTACCTGGTGGTGCCGCCTTCGGACATTTCGCGGACGAAGCCGCTCATTCGCCTGATCCTCAACCAGATCGGGCGTCGCCTCACCGAATCGCTCGACGGCTCCGACGGCATCGGGCGCCGCCACAAGCTGCTGCTGATGCTCGACGAGTTCCCGGCACTCGGGCGGCTGGACTTCTTCGAGACGGCGCTGGCCTTCATGGCCGGCTACGGCATCCGCAGCTTCCTCATCGCGCAGTCGCTCAACCAGATCGACAAGGCGTATGGGCAAAACCACTCCATCCTCGACAACTGCCATGTGCGCGTGACGTTCGCCACGAACGACGAGCGCACCGCCAAGCGGATCTCCGAGACGCTGGGCACGGCCACCGAGTTGCGCGCCCAGCGCAACTACGCGGGCCACCGGCTTGCGCCGTGGCTGGGCCACCTGATGGTGTCGCGCCAGGAAACCGCGCGCCCGCTGCTGACGCCGGGCGAAGTCATGCAGCTTCCGCCTGACGAGGCCGTGGTGATGGTGTCCAGCGTGGCGCCGATCAAGGCCAAGAAGCTGCGCTACTACGCGGACGCCAATTTCAAGCGCCGCGTGCTGCCGCCGCCCGCGCTGGCGGACGGGCAGTACGCCGACGCGCCGCCGGCCCGCGCCGACGACTGGAGCGGGCTGGCGATTCCTGCCGTGCCCGCCGCACCGGCCACGGCATCCGCCGATGGCTTGGAGAACTTGGGTTCGGCCGACGACGGCGGCCCGCGCCGTCAGCCCGAACTAACTGAGGCCGTCGCCTACGACCCCGAGCTGGCCACTCCCGCGGCCGACCTTGGGTTGCTCGACGACGACGACCTGCCGCTTCCCCTTCCGCGCCAGCTTGATCCAGCCATGCAGCGCACGGCCCGGCTGGCTTCCCTCGACCCCAACGACGGAATCGAGCTATGAGCCACTACCGCCTCAACTTGTTCATCCAGCCGGAGCACGCCAAGCGCCTGGACGAACTGGCCGCCAAGAAAGGCGTGTCCAAGTCGTCCATCGTCGCGGCGGCGCTCGCATCGTGGCTGTCGCCCGATGCCGCCGACCAGCGCGAGGCGGCCATTGCCAAGCGGCTTGATCGCCTGTCGCGCCAGGCCGAGCGCATGGAGCGCGACCAGAACATCGCCATCGAAACGCTGGCGCTGTTCATCCGCTACTACCTGACCGTGAGCACGCCGGTTCCCGAGGCGCACCAAGACGCGGCACGCGCGCAGGGCAAAGCGCGCTTCGAGCAGTTCACCGAGCAGCTTGGCCGCCACCTGCTGCGGGGCCGCAGCCTGGTGCGCGACGTGGTGGAGGAACTGCATCCCGACCCGATGCGGATGGAAGACGCGGCGGCAGCGGCGCAAGCGCAGGAGCGTGCGTCATGAGCGCCGTTCCGCAGTCCATGAGTGCCACGTCGCTCGACCGCCGCATCCAGATGCTGCGCACGGCGATGGGGCCGCTGATCGCCGCCGCGCTCGAAGACCCTGACGTGGTGGAGGTGATGCTGAATCCTGATCGCACCCTTTGGGTGGATCGGCTTTCCAGCGGGCGCGCGCCGATGGGCGTGGAACTGCCCGAGGCGGACGGTGAGCGAATCATCCGCCTGGTCGCGGCCCACGTCGGTGCAGAAGTCCATCGCGGCCAGCCGCTGCTGTCCGCCGAGTTGCCCGAAACGGGCGAACGCTTCGAGGGCATCTTGCCGCCGGCAGCGCCGGGGCCGGCCTTCGCGCTGCGCAAGCGTGCTATCGGCGTAATTCCGCTGGAGCGGTACGTCATCGACGGAATGATGACCAGCGCGCAAGCTGGCTTCCTCGTTCGCGCCGTGCGCGAGCGGCAGAACGTGCTGATCGCCGGCGCCACCAGCAGCGGCAAGACCACGCTCGCCAATGCTTTGCTCGCCGAAATCGCCGCCACCGGCGACCGCGTGCTGGTGCTCGAAGACACGGTGGAGCTGCAATGCGCGGCCCGTGACCACGTTCCCCTGCGCACCCGCGCAGGCGTGGTGTCGATGACCGAGCTGGTGCGCTCGTCCATGCGCCTGCGGCCTGATCGCGTCGTCGTCGGCGAAGTGCGCGGCGCCGAGGCGCTGGATCTCATCAAGGTGTGGGGCACCGGCCATCCCGGCGGCATCGCCACGATCCATGCCGGCTCCGCGCTCGGCGCGCTGCTGCGCCTGGAGCAACTGATTCTCGAAGTGGCGGTGAATCCGCCCCGTGCGCTGATCGCCGAGGCGGTCAACGTGGTGATCCACATCGCCGGGCGCGGGCGCAAGCGCCGCATCGAGAGCATCGCCCGCGTCGTCGGCTTCGACGGCGTGGGCTACCAACTGGCGGATGCGCTGGAAACGCCGTTTCCCGAGCTGCCGCCACTTCCCGATGCCGCACCCGCTGCGGCGACTTCCCCATCCCCTGACTCACTTGGAGAACTGCCATGACGCAGATGACCATTCCTGCTTTCCGTTTTTCTGCAAATCCGGCTTTGCGTCTTGCGCGGCTGCGCTGCCTGGCCCGCCCTGCGGGGCAAGGGCTGCTGCTGGCCGCGCTGCTGTTGTTCCTGGCCGGAACCGCGCAGGCCGCCGGTTCCTCGATGCCGTGGGAAGGCCCGCTGCAATCCATCCTCGAATCCATCCAGGGGCCGGTGGCACGAATCGTCGCCGTCATCATCATCATCGCCACGGGCCTCGCGCTCGCTTTCGGCGACACGTCCGGGGGATTCCGCAAGCTGATCCAGATCGTCTTCGGTCTGTCCATCGCGTTTGCCGCTTCGAGCTTCTTCCTGTCGTTCTTCAGCTTCTCCGGCGGGGCGGTCGTATGAATGGCCCGGACACCTTTGCGGACGGCTTCGAGGTGCCGCTGCATCGCTCGCTGACCGAGCCGATTCTGCTTGGCGGTGCGCCGCGCACCGTGGCGATCGCCAACGGCACGCTGGCCGCCGCTGTCGGCCTGGGCCTGCAACTGTGGATTCCCGGCGTGGTGCTCTGGATCGTCGGCCATTCGCTGGCGGTGTGGGGTGCGCGCGTCGATCCGCAGTTCATGCAGGTCTTCGCCCGGCACATCAAGCACCGCCCGCTGCTGGACGTGTGAGGGGAGGACGCCGCGATGCTGAACCTCGCCGAATACCGCCAGCGCCCTGCCTTGCTTGCCGACTGGCTGCCTTGGGCCGGGCTGGTCGCACCGGGCGTCGTCTTGAACAAGGACGGCAGTTTCCAGCGCACGGCCCGGTTTCGCGGGCCTGACCTCGACAGCGCGACGCAAGGCGAACTGATCGCCACGTCGGCGCGACTGAACAACGCGCTGCGCCGCATGGGATCGGGCTGGGCGCTGTTCATCGAAGCCGAGCGCCATGCGGCCGCCGACTATCCGCGCTCGGAGTTTCCCGAGCCGCTTTCGTGGCTGGTGGAGGAAGAACGCCGGGCCGCGTTTGAGGAATCCGGCCATCACTTCGAGAGCGGCTATCACCTGACGCTGGTGTACCTGCCGCCGGAGGAATCCCGCGCTCGTGCAGCCAAGATGCTCTACGAGAACACGCCGACGAATGGCGTGGACTGGCGCGAGCGGCTGCAAGCCTTCGTCGCGGAAACGGATCGCGTCTTTGACCTGCTCGACGGCGTGATGCCGGAAATTGACTGGCTCGATGACGCGCAGACGCTGACCTACCTGCACGCCACCATCTCGACGCGACGCTATCGCATCGGCGTTCCCGAAGTGCCTTTCCACATCGACGCGCTGCTGACCGACTCCCCACTGGTTGGCGGCATTGCGCCCATGCTAGGCGATCAGCACCTGCGGGTGGTGTCGGTGCGGGGCTTCCCGACCTCGACCTGGCCGGGGATTCTGGACGACCTCAACCGCCTCGGTTTTGCGTACCGCTGGAGCACGCGCTTTCTCTGCCTCGACAAAGCCGAGGCGGAAAAGGAACTTTCACGCCTGCGCCGCCAGTGGTTCGCCAAGCGCAAGAACGTCATCGCGCTGCTGCGCGAAACGATCTTCCAGCAGGAAAGCCCGCTGGTCGATACCGACGCCAACAACAAGGCCGCTGATGCCGACGCTGCCTTGCAGGAGCTAGGCAGCGATCAAGTCGCCTTCGGCTATCTGACGGCGACCGTCACCGTCATGGACGAGGACGCTGCCGTCGCAGACGAGAAGCTGCGCATGGTGGAGCGCGTCATCCAGGGTCGTGGCTTCGTCACCATGCCTGAAACGCTCAATGCCGTGGATGCCTGGCTGTCCTCGCTCCCCGGCAACGCCTACGCCAACGTGCGCCAGCCCATCGTCTCGACGCTGAATCTGGCGCACATGATGCCGGTGTCGGCGGTATGGGCTGGGCCAGAGAAGAACGAACACCTCGACGGCCCCCCGCTGATCGTGACACGTACCGATGGCGCCACGCCGTTCCGGCTGGTGACGCACATCGGCGACGTGGGCCACACGCTGGTCGCGGGGCCGACTGGCATGGGCAAGTCGGTCTTGCTCGCCACGCTGGCGATGCAGTTCCGCCGCTATCGCGGCTCGCGCATCTTCGCCTTCGACATGGGCCGCTCCATGCGGGCCGCGATCCTCGGCCTGGGCGGCGAACACTACGACCTGGGCACGGATGGCGAAATCGCCTTCCAGCCACTCGCGCGCATTGACCGTGAGGGCTACCGCACGTGGGCCGCCGAATGGATCGAAGGCCGCTTGCTGCACGAAGGCGTGGCGGTCGGCCCCGACGAGAAGGCGGCTATCTGGTCGGCGCTGGGAAGTCTCGCCGGTGCGCCGGTGGAGCAGCGCACGATGACGGGACTTTCCGTGCTGCTGCAATCAAACACGCTGCGGCAGGCGCTGTCTCCCTATGTGCTCGGTGGCGCGCACGGCAAGCTGCTGGACGCCGACCACGACCGGCTGGGCATGGCCGACGTGCAGTGCTTCGAGATGGAGGAGCTGATGCACAGCAAGGCCGCCGTCATGGCCGTGCTGCATTACCTCTTTGCGCGTTTCGATGAACGCTTCGACGGGGCGCCCACGCTGCTGATCCTCGATGAAGCGTGGCTGTTCCTCGATGACCCGGTGTTTGCCGCGCGTATCCGCCAGTGGCTCAAGACACTACGCAAGAAGAACGTCAGCGTCATCTTCGCCACGCAGAGCCTTGCCGACATCAAGGATTCGAGCATCGCGCCCGCGATCATCGAGAGCTGCGCGAGTCGGATCTTCTTGCCCAACCCGCAGGCGACCGAGCCGCAGATTCGCACGATCTACGAGGGCTTCGGCCTCAACAGGCGGCAGATCGAAATCGTCGCCACCGCGCAGCCCAAGCGCGACTACTACTACCAATCCCGCCTCGGCAACCGCCTGTTCGACCTCGACCTGGGGCCGGCGGCGCTGGCGTTTGCGGGCGCCTCCACGCCGCAAGACCAGCGGGACATAGACCGCGTGCTGCTGGACGCCGGCGTGCCCGGCTTCGCGGGCGCCTGGCTGCGCCATCGCGGCCTCGATTGGGCGGCCGACCTGCTGCCCTCGTTCCCCGGCCTCGCGCCGGGTTCCCTCGCTGACCAACCCCTGGAGAACCTGTCATGAAAAAGCGCCTTATCGCCGCCGCCATCGCGGCCATGCTGTGCACTGCCACCGCCCATGCGCAATGGGTCGTGGTCGATCCCACGAACCTCGTGCAGAACACGCTGACCGCGATCCGCACGCTGGAGCAGATCAACAACCAGATCCAGCAGCTCCAGAACGAAGCGCAGATGCTGATGAACCAGGCGCGCAACCTCGCCAGCCTGCCGTCCAGCGTGGTGAACCAGTTGCGCGCCAATCTGGCGACGACCGAGCGGCTGATCGCCCAGGCCAGGGGCTTGGCCTACGACGTGACGAGTCTGGATCGGGAGTTCGCGCGCCTGTATCCCGAGCAGTACGCCGCCACCGTCAGCGGCGACCAGATGTACCGCGACGCGCAGGAGCGTTGGCGGAACACGCTAAACGGCCTGCAGACCACCATGCAGATGCAGGCGCAGGTGTCGCAGAACCTGGGCGAAGACGAAAGCGTGCTGGCCGATCTTGTGGGCAAGAGCCAGTCGGCCGAAGGTGCGTTGCAGGCGATGCAGGCCATGAATCAGTTGCTGGCCTTGCAGGCCAAGCAGTCGATCCAGTCGCAGCGGCTCCAGATCACGCAAGACCGGGCGGCGTCGCTGGAGCTGGCGCGGCAGGCGGCAGCCACGGAGCGCGCCCGCGAGGTGCGGCGGCGCTTCCTGGGCGACGGCACGCCGTACACGCCGCAGTCCGTGAACTTCTACGGCAACTGACGGGAGGCCGCCATGCGATGCGTCCTCGTCCTGTGTGTCGCGCTGCTCGCCGCTTGCGGCGAGCAGCCGGCCGACCACCTTGCCGATGCCCTGGCCGCCGATCCCGTGCGGCTGAAGGCATTGCGCGCGCAATGCGCGGCCGACCGGCAGGCCACGGGCGAGGACGCTTGCCGTGCCGCCGCCGAAGCCTTCCGGCGGCGCTTCTTCTCCGGCCAGGCCGGGCCGGATGAATACCAGACGCTGGGCGACCTGCCGCCGATCCCGCCGAGCTTCGAGGAACCGGCCGATGGCATGGCGCCGGCCGTTCCCGCCGAACCGGAGGACACGCCATGAATGACGTGACCATCATCGACCAGTTCCTCAACACCTTTGCCGCTTATATCGACTCGGGTTTCGGGCTGCTGCGGGGCGAAGTGGCGTTCCTCACTGCCACGCTGATCGTCATCGACATGACGATCGCCGGCCTGTATTGGGCCATGAGCCATGCCACCGGCCAGGGCGAGGACGTGATCGCCAAGCTGCTGCGCAAGGTGCTCTACGTCGGTGCCTTCGCCTACATCATCAATAACTTCAACTGGCTGGCCAGCATCGTGTTCCGCTCGTTTGCGGGATTGGGCATCACCGCCACCGGCTCGGCCATCACGATGGAGAACTTCTTGCAGCCGGGCCGGCTGGCGAAAACCGGCATCGACGCCGGGGCGCCGATTCTGGAGCAGATCGGCGAGATGGCGGGCTTTCCCGAAGTGTTCGTGAACCTCGACCCCATCGTGGTGATGTTCCTCGCGTGGCTGGTCGTGGTCTTGTGTTTCTTCGTGCTGGCGATCCAACTGTTCATCACGCTGATCGAGTTCAAGCTGACCACGCTCGCCGGATTCGTGCTGGTGCCATTCGCGCTCTGGAACAAGACCGCGTTCCTCGCCGAAAAGGTCTTGGGCAACGTGGTGGCCTCCGGCGTCAAGGTTCTGGTGCTGGCCGTGATCGTCGGCATCGGCTCGGGCTTGTTCGCTCAGTTCCAAGTCCATCCCGCCGAGCCGTCTATTGACCACGCGCTGGTCATCATGCTGGCCTCGCTCACCTTGCTGGCGCTCGGGATCTTCGGCCCCGGCATCGCCACGGGCCTCGTCTCCGGTGCGCCGCAGCTCGGCGCGGGTGCGATGGCTGGTGCTGCCGTCGGTGCCGCTGGCGCGGCCGTTGCCGTCGGTGCTGCCGCGACGGGCGTAGGTGGCGCAGTCATGGCCGGGGCGCGCATGGCGCCTGCCGCCGCCAAGCTTGCCGGCAGCGGCGCGCGTGCCGCCGCCTCGACGGCCAGCAGTGCGAAGTCGGCGTTTCAGGCCGGTTCCGCCGCCGCTGGCGGCGGCGCAAAGGGCGCGATGGCGGGCCTGGGCAACGTCACCAAGACCGGCGCGCAGGCAGCCGGGCGAGGCGCTGCATCCCGCGCTTCCGCTGCCGGGCAACGCATGGCCGCTCCCTTCCGCGCTGGCTGGAATGGCGCTGCTGCCGATGGCGGCGCGGGTGCGGCATCCGGTCAGGGTGCCGCAGGCGAGGCCGCATCCGGCGCCGCTACGGCGCAGACACAGGAACAGCCCGCTTGGGCCAAGCGCCTGCATCGCCGCCAGCAACTCACCCACGCCGCGACCACCACCGCCCACGCGCTGCGCGGTGGCGATGGCGGCGGCTCCGGCCAGGGGCCGAGCCTGCGCGATTCCGATTCATAAGGAGAACTGACCATGCGATTCAAGAAACCGCAGGTGCGCTACGCCGACACGCCGCAGCCTGCCACGCCGTACCAAGCTGCCAGTCAGGTGTGGGACGAGCGTATCGGCTCGCCGCGCGTGCAGGCGAAGAACTGGCGCCTGATGGCCTTCGGCTGCCTGACGCTTGCGCTGCTGATGGCCGGCGGCCTGGTGTGGCGCTCGGCGCAATCCATCGTGACGCCCTACGTCGTGGAGGTGGACAGCGCGGGCCAGGTACGCGCCGTGGGCGAAGCCGCCACGCCATACCGGCCCAACGATGCGCAGACCGCGCACCACATCGCGCGCTTCGTGACGCTGGTGCGCTCGCTGTCCATCGACCCCATCGTCGTCCGCCAGAACTGGCTGGACGCCTACGACTACACGACCGACAAGGGCGCGGCCGTGCTCAACGACTACGCACGGGTCAACGACCCGTTCGCGCGCATCGGCAAGGAGTCGGTCACGGTGCAGATCACCAGCGTCGTGCGCGCCAGCGACACGTCTTTCAACGTGCGCTGGACGGAACGCCGATACGTCAACGGCGCCGCGGCGGGCTTGGAGCGGTGGACGGCCGTGGTGTCCATCGTGCTCCAGCCGCCGCGCACCGAAGAACGCCTGCGCAAGAACCCCCTGGGCATCTACGTCAACGGCCTGTCGTGGAGCCGCGAACTGGATTCTTCCGAAGGAGCCAAGCCATGAATGATCTTTTCCGTAAATCCGCCTTGCCGGTGATCTTGCTTGCCCTGGCGGGCTGCGCCACGCAGGGCAAGCCACCGCCGACCATCTCGCTCGATGAGCCGGTGCAGGCCCAGCCGCTACCCGAGCCACCCGCGCCGGTGGAGGTGGTGGCGGTGCCCGAGGTACTGCCGATGCCGGCGCAGTTGAAGCCATTGCCCGAAGCCGAGGACGCCAAGCCCACGCCGGAGCCAGCCGACGAGAAGGTGCGCGTCTCACGGGCCAATGCCGAGGCGCGCGTCGCACCCACGCGCGAGGGATACGTCAACGCGATTCAGGTGTGGCCGTTCACCGATGGCGCGCTCTACCAAGTCTATGCAGCCGTGGGCCGCGTGACCGTGATTTCGCTCCAGCCGGGCGAGGAACTGGTGACGGTGGCCGCTGGTGATACCGTGCGCTGGATCGTGGGCGATACGTCGAGCGGCAGCGGTGCTGACCTGCGCGTTAATGTGCTGGTCAAGCCGATCCGCTCGGGCCTCAAGACCAATCTCGTCATCACCACCAACCGCAGGACGTACCTGCTGGAGTTGGCTTCGACGGAAAAGACGTGGATGGCATCGGTATCTTGGGAGTACCCGCGCGACCGGATGCTGGCCTTGCAACGCCAGGCGCAGGCGGCCAGCGCCGCAGCGCCGGTCGATAGCGGGCTGTCGCTGGAGAACCTGCGTTTCCGCTACGCGATCAGCGGCAGCAATCCGCCTTGGAAGCCGCTGCGCGCCTTCGATGACGGCGAGAAGGTTTATATCCAGTTCCCGGCGGGCATCGCACAAGGTGAGCTGCCGCCGCTGTTCGTCATCGGCACGCAGGGCGACGGACAACTCGTGAACTACCGCTTCCGCTCGCCGTATTACATCGTCGATCGCCTGTTCGGTGCCGCCGAGCTGCGCCTAGGCGCTGACAAGGGCGACGTGGTGCGGATCGAGCGCACGGACGGCGTTACACGGAGGAACTGACCATGAGCCAGGACGACACTCCCGACCTTGCCACGCCGCATCCGGGCAAGGTCGCGCCCGAAGCGGTGGCGCTGCGCGCCCAGCCGCGCCCGGTCACGCGCCTGAATCGGCGCACGCTGGCCATCCTCGTCGGTGGCCTGTCGGTCGTCGTGCTCGGCGCCACGATCTGGTCGCTGCAACCGCAGCGGCGTGGCGCCAATGAGCAGACCGAGCTTTACAACGTCGATCGCGTGTCGAAGTCAGAAGGACTGGATGCGTTGCCGACGGACTACTCGAAGCTGCCGCCGGCCTTGCCGCCCGATGTGCCCGAGCTGGGGCCGCCGCTGCCGGGCGATCTTGGCCCGGCAATCGTGAACTCGCAGCAGCCGGTGACGCCGGCCTATGCGCCACCGGGGCATGATCCTGCGGATGCCTTGCGCAAGGAAGCTGATGCGGCGGCGGCTTCGTCGGTGTTCTTCCGCTCGGGCGGCCAAGGCCAAGCTGCCGCCACGGTGGCGCAGGCGGCGCCGGGTGCGCCTGGTGGTGCAAGCGCGCTCGCGGCTTTCGATCCACTCGGCGCTGGGCCGGCCTCGACCGCGGCCCAGCCTGCCGACCCGACTGCGGTGCAGAACCGGCAAGACCAGAAAGAGGCGTTCCTGAAAGGCGGCTCTACGGAAACCCGCAATTCCGGCAACCTGGCGCTGCCGGCATCGCCTTATCAGGTGATGGCGGGCACGGTGATCGCCGGCGCGCTGGTGACAGGTATCAAGTCGGACTTGCCCGGCGACGTGATCGCCACGGTGACGGAGCCGGTCTTTGACACGGCCACGGGCAAGTTCCTGCTGATCCCGCAGGGATCGCGCATCCTCGGGCGTTACAACAGCCAGGTCAGCTACGGGCAGAGCCGCGTGCAGGTCGTGTGGAACCGGGTCATCCTGCCCGACACGTCATCGCTGACGCTCGACAACCTCGTGGGCACCGACCCGGCCGGCTACGCCGGCCTGGAAGACGACGTGGACTGGCATTGGAATCGCATCGTCGCGGGCGCGGTGCTGACGACGCTGCTAGGCGTGGGCGCCGAGCTTGCCGCGCCGGAGAACCGCCAGGACGGCAACCGCATCGTCATCGCCGGGCGCGACAGCGCACAGGACAGCATCAATCAAGTCGGCCAGGAGATCACCCGGCGCAACATGAACATCCAGCCCACGCTGACCAGCCGGCCCGGCCTGCCGGTGCGGATCATCGTCAACCGGGATCTTGTGCTGCGGCCGTACCAGCCGCTGTTCTTCAACCGGGGAGCCTCGCAATGAGCACGACCAAGAAGCTGCGGCTCGGGCCACTGCCCAAGACCGAGAGCGTCAAGATGACCTTTGCCTGCCCGGCCAGCCTGAAAGCCGACCTCGAACGCTACGCCGCGTTGCACGCGCAGGCGTATGGCGAGGCGGTCGATGCAGAGAAATTGATCCCGCACATGCTGGAGGCGTTCATGGCGGGGGATCGGGGATTCAGGAAGAGCACGGCGACCCGGAGCACGCCATCGAAGCCGACATGATGACGTCGCATGCCAACGGCATCCATCGAACGCGCAGCCCCGGCTGCGCGTTCTTCATTCTGGATGCCGCCAAGCCTCTTGGGCTATGATGACGTAACAGGCCCGCCGTTCCTCGGCAATCAGCACGACACAGTGCGATGCGGCTTTCTCCCCCGACGCTCTTATGTGGCTCCTAGCCGACGAAGCCGTGGTTCTGCAAAGCGGGCCCGAAAAGAGCTAACGTACTGTCCCATATACGGTTTCAAGCCCTGCGTGATTTGCGCAAAAGACTTGACACCGGCACTTTTTTGTTGCAGAAAGATTTACCCGATTCGAACGCCATCCTGGTACACGCCGTAGCCTTCATTGCCATGGAACAGCTCAGGTTCTGGTGTGGCCTCCATCGAAAAGAGGTCCGCATCGATCGAGCCTCTGCTCAAACCCAACAGCACCCCAACAGCAAGGGCAGCAAGCAACGTTGGGACAAGTACGAAGTAGAGAAGCGTACCGACCATAGCTGCTCGCACAGCTACTTTGATGATAAGCGCCAGAGCTTTAGGAACGGCTCGCAATACACTGGCTTCAGCACGCGCATATCTTTGATAGGCACGCCCAAGAAATCTGCCGACACGGGCACCTGCAGTGAGTTGGTTAGCGCTCATATCATCGCCTCCAAAGTCAAGCTTTTTACACTCATGGCCTCAGCATAGTCCGCTCGCCCGGCATGATCAAATATATAATGATAAAATGCGTTATTTTTTATGTGTTTTTCTTTAGAAAACAGACTCTTAAGTAATAGATACTTGTCTTTTAACGGAGAGAACCGGACTGCGGGCTTACAGGTGCCGCTAACAAGGTCATCGGTAATTGTCGTAAGCAATTCAGCCTGGATCAGCATATTGGTCCGTCGAAACCGAACGTATTGACTGGCAGCCATCCAGCGACCCGAAGAGGTCGCTAGCGGCAGACCGACAACGGCTGCAATATGTCAGGTTGGGCCATCAACGATCCACTTTTATCTATCAGCTGGCTGACCGATGCTGTGACGTATCAAACTTACAGCACAAGTTCACTGCTTCTGAGTATCGAGCGCCTTCTTGATACCTTTTGCGAGGTCGGCTGCCGGTCCCTTACCCCAATAGTGTAGAAAATAGAAAGCCGGTGTCTCGCCCATCATATGATTATGAAGCGCGACGATATGAATACCATTCTCACGTAAGCTTTTGATTACTGGCTGCACTTCGTCGACCGTCATAATAAAGTCGCCGTCCACGGCGGCGAATTGATCATTGCCGGAAAAGGCCGCCCAGGTAGATAAACCCATGGAGGCGCCAACGGGGACGCCGTGCATTTTGCCTTCACGCCCAAAGGTGAATTTCACAACTTTTCCGTTCAGTTCAGGAGTGCTTTTTAAGAGGTCCTGCAACTGTTCCACGTTAAATTTGCCCGTTAATTCCGGCACCCCGCCGGAGAAACGCCGTTGTGGTTGAGGATGTTCCTTCCGCACGGCTTTGATGGCGTCCCAAGTTGCCTTGACACCTTCGGCCAACTTGGCGGAATCGCCCATGCCTCCGATGTGCATGAAGTAAACAGGCGGATCATCGAAGACAAAATGATTGTGCAGAGCGGTCACTTCCAATCCGTGCGCAAGAGCGGCGTCCATGGCTGGGGTGATCTCATCTTCGAAGACGACGGTGTCACCCATCAGCATCACCCCCTCATGTGCAGGCTTAAAAGCGGCCCAGGAACCGAGTCCAGCTGGTGGCGCTAAAGACATTCCATCGACTGTAACCGCCACATCCTGGCGAGGCCAACCGAGTCGGACCACGCCATCCTCAGTGATTTTGGTTTGCATGCCTGAGGCTTTGCCAACGATCTCACTGAGGCTGCTCGTTTCCTCCGTCTTAGCCGATGCTGACATGGGTATCAGTAGAAGCCCCAGTATTGGCATGACCCATTGGTACAGTTTCATAGATATCCTCCTTTGGATTGGTTAAAAGATACATAGGGATGATTTCTTGATGCTTCTGCCATGTTTTTCTAGAGCGGTAGAGCACTAAGCACAGCGCACGGTGCCAAGCAGGCCTGCAAGTATGGCGTTACGTCAGCATGTACCACCCCGCTCCCAATGCGGCACTTACGAATAGGACCGGTATCATGCCGACATGAAAGCGCAGCATGGCCACGAAAGCCCCGATCGCCAGGACGAGACTGGCGACGTCAAGCGTAGCAAGCACCGGGACCTGCAGTTTTAATCCGAAGGCTTGGACGACGTTGACCTCGCCAAAGACAACGTGAAGTGCGAACCAGATCGCGAGGTTTAGCACCACGCCCACCACAGCCGCAGTGACCGCCGACAGGGCCGCGCTGAGCGCCTGATTGTCCCGCAAAGACTCAACATAAGGCGCGCCGATGAATATCCACAGAAAACACGGGACGAAGGTCACCCAGGTCGCCAGGATCGAGGCGAGAAAGCCCGCTGTGAACGGATCGAGCCCGCTGGCGTCGCGGAAAGCGCCCATGAAGGCGACGAACTGGGTTACTTGGATTAGCGGTCCGGGCGTAGTCTCGGCCATGCCGAGGCCATTGAGCATTTCGCCCGGTGTTAGCCAGGCGTAGTTCTGGACAGCCTCCTGGGCCATGTACGCCAACACCGAATAAGCGCCGCCGAAGGTCACTACGGCGAGCTTGGAGAAAAACAGCCCGATCTGAGTAAAGACGTTGTCGCTGCCTAGCACGGCGGCCAGTGCGATTAGCGGCACGAACCACAGGGTAAGCCAGATCACTGCAACACGCAGGGTACGTGCTGTATTTGGCCGAGTGTGATCTTGACCACCGTTAGTTAGCATGGCATCTACCGCCGGCTCGGTGGCACCAGGCTGGGGCTGATGGCCTTTAATGACCACAAAGTGGGCCGGATCGATGCGGCTGCCGATAAAGCCAACCAAAGCCGCCGTGGCGATAATCAGCGGAAAGGGCAAATCCAGAAAGAAGATAGCGACGAAGGCGGCAGCCGCGATCATATACATGTAGTGATTTTTCAGTACCCGTTTTCCGATACGCAGCACTGCCTCGATCACCACAGCGAGCACAGCCGCCTTGATCCCGAAGAAAATAGCCTGAACAAGTGTGAAGTCCTGAAAGCCGGCATAAAGAATGCTCAGCGCCAGAATGCTGAGGAAGCCTGGCAGCACGAACAGTATTCCGGCCACAAGGCCGCCAGCGGTACGATGCAACAGCCAGCCTATATAGGTGGCCAGTTGCTGCGCCTCCGGCCCCGGCAGAAGCATGCAGTAGTTGAGTGCATGCAGGAAGCGGCTTTCGCTGATCCACTTTTTCTCTTCGACAAGGATGCGGTGCATAACCGCGATCTGTCCGGCCGGGCCGCCGAAACTCAAGAGCGCTACGCGGCACCAGACGATCATGGCCTCGCGGAACGAGACCGAGTGGCCATAGTCGTTTGTGTTTGGGGCACTGCGTACCTGGGATTCACTCATGCATGTCTTCCTACTTTCATTAAAGTGTTGGCGGGGGCTATCGGCCGCATGGTTTGCCCTCGAAACGGGCCAGCAAACCGTCGAACACCGTCGCGGCGGCGGCTAGCAGTTCATCATCATCGGCGAACGCTTGGCGTAACCCAGCCAGCACAGACTCGACACCCGGCGCTTCGGGGGGCTGGACACCGCCGACGTCCAGGTAATGAACCAGCAGCCCCAGCTTCGAGATGGCCGGGCTGTCCAAGCTGAAACTGGTCGCCAGTACCTCGAACGTGACGCGGCTACCGACGTGGCTGAATGTCGCCCCGTCGAAATCGAAACCCAGGGCCTCAGCCGGGCAATCACTTGGCGTGTCCAACCAGAGAATGCGGGCCGTTGGATCAATGCAGCGGCGGATCAGCCAGGCGCTGGCCAGGCGGTCGACCCAGGGCCGCTTGCGCGTCGCCCAGAGACGGCCTTGGTAGTCACGACGATCCAGCTGTTCGATTGGCTGATCTTGACTGCTCGGCTCATCCTGCGACAGCGCTCGACTGATGGCCGTTTCCAGTGTTTTGAGAGCCGCGTCGGCCTGCTGCCGATTTTCCGCTGGAAAAAAGTCGATGGCCGCTACCTGAGCAAACGCCTTGCGCAGCTTGCGCACCTGCTTTGTGCTGGCAAGAGCATTGTCCGCATTCAGCTGTGCTTGGCACGCCTCGATCTCGATTCGCAGCCTGGTGTAGTCCTCGCTACGGTCGAACAGCTCGATAAAGCGCTGCCCCTGTGGATCATTGATGGGCAACAGAAAGGCTGTGCCATTGCTACTCAGGATGTCGCGCTCAACAGCCTCCAATGCTTCTCGGCAGGCGGGAGTGTCGGGCAACAAATAGACCCCGTCGCGCAGTACCGCTGCGCCAATACTCTTGAGGGCACGCCAGGCGCGCATACGCTCTGTAGCGTTAGCGGTCGGCAAGGCGATGATCAGCGAAAGCCAATAATTCATGTAGATAACAGTACTTAATTAGTAACGTACTCTACATTATTCTCTCTTTCTCTGATTGTCCATTGACCGTCGTCGCCAGAGTAATCATGACTGCCGACTATAGCCACGTACTTAAATGACGCGCAGGGAGGTAATTATCTGACTCTGTAAATATAACGATAAAATAGGTTATCATTAGTTAATCACAGATTGAGGAGGCAGGAATGGGGTTTGGGGAGCAACGGAACAGAAAGTGCACTTAAGCCCAGCGCCTGCCCGCAAACCCTTGTGGCGTCTGGTTAGTTCGGGAAAACCATCCTTTTGTCGAACCCTGGCAGGCACTGACGCCAGGCCGTCCAAACGCATGAAAAGCAGTGCAGAAAAGTCGTTCAGTAAAACAAAGTCTGGATAACCGCCCCTATTTTCGGCAGCGGTGAACTCTAGCTAAGCCTTACGTTGGTTTTTGGTTCCACTGCTCCCCAAACCCCAGCTTCCAGCCCTGACGCGCCTTCCAGGCACGCCAGCCGTGGGCGACCACCAGGTAGAAACCGTGCAGCAGGCCGAAGGCGACGAAGTGCCAGCCGGCGCCGTGCCAGATGCCGGAGATGAACATGGTGAACACGGTGGGGTAGGCGACCAGTGCGAAGAAGGTGCCGACCTTTTCCGGGGCTGACATCTGCAGGTAGTAATGATGTTCATGGCAAGTCCTCCACGTGTGGGAGGACAAGATGACTAGCCAGAGCGTTGGTCGCTAACGGCCAAAAGCGGACGATTGCTGGCAGGTATTCAAGCTATGTCCCCAGGCCCTGGGGAAATAGCTTGGGGTTTGAGAAAGCCTGCTTAAGGTGGTCGTACACCAATCGCACCCGCTTCGATACAGGACCCTGCTGCGGGCGGTATATGAACAGATCCCATGGTGCTGGAGCGTGATCAGCCAAAACGGCAACCAGCGTTCCTGACCGCAGATGAGGCTCAGCCAGATAGGCAGGAATTTGGCCAAAACACATGCCTGCCAGGGTGGCTTCCAATTCCGTATCTGGATCATCACAGATAAGCGCTGGCTGCCTGGGCGCGAACGTTTGCCCGTCGGCAAATAGCCAAGGCCAAGGGCGGCCATTTTTCCGGTCGATCAGGACTGAAAGTGGCAGCTTAGCTAAGGCATCCAAAGATTTAGGTGGTGTCTTTTGGCCTATGAGAGACGGGCACGCGACAACGTAAAACGGCACGGGAGCTAAGGCACGTGCAACGTAGCGCCGGTCGCGAATAACCCCCACCCTGATACCAATATCGATATGCGCCTCAACAGCATCAGTCATCTGATCTTCCAAGCGGAGATCGAATTGCAGGTCAGGATGTGCAGCGGCCAGGGGCTGAAGAAACGGTATCAGGAAGCGCCTGCCAATAGCATGTGGAGCCGTAATCCCCACCCTACCTGACAGCTCAGGCTCCGTCCTGTGCGACCGGAATAGCGTATCGAAATGATCCAGAGCTGACCTGGCATCTTTGGCGTAATCCTGACCGAAAGCAGTGATGCTCACCTGGCGGGTATTGCGGTGGAACAGTGATTCGCCAAGCTCAGTTTCCAGGGCTTGAATGGCTCGAGTCACCCCTTGTGGGGAGATGCCTAATCGAGTTGCCGCTTCGCGGAAGCTACCTGCCTCTGCTGCTGTGCAAAAAATCCTAACCATCTCCATGCGGTTAAGCATGTTGCCCCTCCCATTTATTCCATTTTCAGGAATAGCATAATCCAATCATTTCCATTTATTGAGATCAATCATGGGTCTAAAGTTTGCGCACTGCCAGGTTAACCAGCCATGGCGAAGTACAAACCCGCCGATGAGGTTCTCAGCATGAGCAATAACATTTCTGGAAAAGTTGTCGTTATCACCGGTGCCAGTAGCGGCCTGGGTGAGGTTACTGCACGCCACCTTGCTGCGCTTGGCGCTCGCGTAGTGCTGGCTGCACGTCGCAAAGATAAACTCGACGCATTGGTGGCTGAGCTGACCAATGCAGGTGGTCAGGCAATCGCGTATCAGACCGATGTTACCTCTCAGGAAGAGGTCAAAACGCTCATTCAAGGTGCCGTGGACACCTACGGTCGCATTGATGTACTGATCAACAATGCCGGACTGATGGCGATTGCACCGCTCAGCGATACTCGCACTGACGAGTGGGATCGCATGATCGATATCAACATCAAGGGTCTGCTGTACGGAGTCGCGGCTGCATTGCCAGTCTTCCAGAAACAAAACAGTGGTCACTTCATCAACATCGCATCGGTTGCAGGCCTGAAGGTGTTCAGCCCAGGTGGCACCGTGTACAGCGGCACCAAGTTTGCTGTGCGGGCTATCTCCGAAGGAATGCGTCACGAAGTCGGTGGCAGCATCCGCACCACGACTATCGAACCGGGCGCCGTGGACTCCGAACTGAAATTCGGCAGCACCCACCAACAGAGCCGCGATTTCGTGGTGGACTTCTACAAGCATGCAATTCCCGCCGAATCGGTCGCTCGAGCTATCGCCTTCGCAATTGAGCAGCCTGCTGACGTGGATATTAACGAGATCGTTCTGCGCCCAACCGTGCAGGAATTCTAATGAGTTGAGGGCCTGTCTCTTCGGCGTCAGGCCCCGCTTATCTGGAGTGAAAAGCGGTGAGTGCCACATGGCCCGGAAGAAAAGAAGCAAGCGCTCGATGTAGGTGCTGAATGCCCTGCTATTGTTCAGCAGCTTGCAGCTGTTAGTGGGGCTGACAACGGATTGATGGCAACGGTTATGGAGAGCTATCTACGGGAAGAGTTTCCCAGTAGCGAAATCAGGAGCGATTCGCAGAACAAGTCCATTGACGAGACCATCTCTATCGTCCGCTCCTATCTGCGGTAGAGGCACCAGGGTGCCCTCGGTGAGGGCAAATTTAGTTAGCTAGTAAAGGAAGCGACATCATGAAATCACGTGCAGCAGTTGCCTTTGGGCCAGGAAAGCCGCTAGAAATCGTCGAGATCGACGTCGAGCCGCCGCGCAAGGGCGAGGTGCTCATCAAGATCACGAACACCGGCGTTTGTCATACCGACGCCTTCACCCTGTCGGGCGACGACCCCGAAGGTCTCTTCCCGGTCGTGCTGGGTCATGAAGGTGCGGGTATCGTCGTGGAGGTGGGTGAAGGTGTGACCAGCGTGAAGCCTGGCGATCACGTCATTCCCCTCTATACCGCCGAGTGCGGCGAGTGCCTGTTCTGCAAGTCCGGCAAGACCAACCTGTGTGTCGCGGTTCGTGCAACCCAGGGTAAGGGGCTGATGCCCGATGGTACGACTCGCTTCTCGTACAACGGTCAGCCGCTTTACCACTACATGGGCTGCTCGACCTTCAGCGAATACACGGTCGTCGCCGAAGTCTCGCTGGCCAAGATCAACCCGGACGCCAATCCCGAGCACGTCTGCCTGCTGGGCTGCGGCGTGACCACCGGCATCGGCGCCGTGCACAACACGGCCAAGGTACAGCCCGGCGACTCGGTGGCCATCTTCGGCCTCGGCGGCATCGGTCTCGCTGCGATTCAAGGTGCACGCCAGGCCAAAGCGGGCCGCATCATCGCCATCGATACCAATCCGGCGAAGTTCGAACTGGCTCGTACCTTCGGCGCGACCGAATGTCTCAACCCGAAGGACTTCGACAAGCCGATTCACGAGGTTCTGATCGAGATGACCGGCTGGGGTGTCGATCACACCTTCGAGTGCATCGGCAACGTCGACGTGATGCGTTCGGCTCTGGAAGCTGCCCACCGCGGCTGGGGCCAGTCGATCGTCATCGGCGTGGCTGGTGCTGGCAAGGAAATTTCGACCCGCCCGTTCCAGTTGGTCACCGGTCGCACCTGGAAGGGTTCGGCTTTCGGTGGGGTCAAGGGCCGCACTCAGCTTCCCGGCATGGTGGAAGACGCAATGAAAGGCGAGATCGATCTCGCCCCGTTCGTCACCCACACCATGGGCCTCGACGACATCAACAAGGCCTTCGACCTGATGCATGAAGGCAAGTCGATTCGCACGGTGATCCACTACTGATCACCCACTATCCATTCAACACCAACCACCAAGGAAATTAACCATGTCCAATCCTGTCATTTCCGGCGACGGTATCTTCTCGCACGTCTTCGTCGGCGCCGCCGACCTCCAGAAGTCGACCGCGTTCTATGACGCCGCTCTGGGTGCTCTCGGCATCAAGAACCTCGGTCCTTTCGGCAACGGATGGGTGCTTTTCGGTCGCGAAAAGCCGGCTTTCATCATCGCTCGTCCGGGCAATGGTGAAGCGCCTTCCGGCAACGGCGTGACGGTCGGCTTTGCGGCCGCCACTCCCGCCGAAGTGGACGCCTTCCACGCCGCCGGCCTTGCCGCAGGCGGCACCGACGAGGGCCAGCCCGGCCCGCGTGGCCACCTGCCGGGTGCCTATGCGGCCTACCTGCGTGATCCGGCGGGCAACAAGGTTTGCGCGTACACCTTCGTCTGAAAGCCAGGAAGCTGAGGGCGTTCTGAAAAGGCCAGCACAAGCCTCTACACGGCGAGCCTATTGGACGGACCGTGTAGAGCGGTGCCCGCTCATGAAGATCGGCCCGCAGCCATGTGCGAAACGCATGGCTGCGGGCATTTGCTTTGAAGCGTGTTTTTCAACCAATGAGAAATGAGGTCGTTATGCAAGAGCCGGCCAACATCAATACGACGACCGTACAACCCGCCCCGACCGCCACCGTGTACGGCATGCCGGCCTATGCCGATCGTGCTGCGGCCGTGGGTGAAGTGCATGCGCGCCCGCATCTGTTGATTCAGGCCCCCCGCAGCATATTGCAGCTCGCTTTCATTACCGAAGGCGATCAGGCCAGGGATCAGATGGCGATGAGTGAGTTGTCTCATCGCTTCGGCGTTGCCGAACCCGACCATGCTACGCCGCTTCACGGCGTGACATGGGATGAAGGAGACCTGCACTGCGAAAAGCACACCGAGTTCTCGACGTATCTATGGTGCGCTTCGCTGGATTCCGAGACGGGAGAGCCGTGCGGCGAAAATCCGTTCAAGCATGGATTTGTTCCTCCCGGCCCGGTCGTATCCGGCATCCGTTTGAGACTTCTTCCGTGGACGCCGGAAACGGAGAAGGAGGTCGATCGCTTCGATCCTGCCAGCCTGTGCTACTCGCTGGTGGAGAACGGCTCTGCCGCCATCCTGACCGACTTTCGACAGGATGAGGATGGCCTGACGCAGATGCTCGTCCTGGCCCGCGATTTGACCCCGGCGCGGGCGGGTGCGCTGGCTCAACGTCTGCTGGAGATCGAGACTTACCGCACCTTGGCGTTGCTGTCCTTGCCGTTGACGCGGTCGATGACGTCGGAGCTGCGGCGCATGGAGTCGCGCCTTGCGGCGATCACCGACGAGATGTGTACGAGCTTGGTGGAACGGCGCGACAGCGACGTGCTGCTGTCCGAATTGACCGCCCTGGCTGCCGAGCTGGAAGCTGGCGTTGCGGCGAATCTCTATCGCTTCGGCGCCAGCCGTGCCTACTACGAGATCGTCGAGGAAAGGCTGGCAGCGCTTTCGGAAGAAGCCGTATCCGGGTACTTCACCTGGGCGGATTTCCTGCAGCGTCGCATCGCTCCCGCCATGCGGACATGCCAATCCGTAAAGGAGCGCCAGACCAAGCTCTCCGACAAGCTGACCCGGGCCATCGCGTTGCTGCGTTCCTGGATCGACGTCGAGCTTGAACGCCAGAACCGCGATCTGCTTGCGTCGATGAACAACCGGGCCAAGATGCAATTGCGCCTTCAGCAAACCGTCGAAGGCCTGTCGGTCGCGGCAATTTCTTATTACGTCGTGAGTCTTCTCGGCTATTTACTCAAGGGCATTCCGATGGTTCACGACAGCGTGGCGCCGGTGATGGCGGTTCTGGTGCCTGCGGTGATGCTGACGATCTGGTGGATCGTGCGCAGGATCAGACACGCCCACGGTGACACGGCAGCGGAAGAGAAATCTTCCTGAAGAGCTGCCGTCCTGGTGCGCGAGAGCTGCGCCGTTCCTTTGAACATAGGAGAACACCATGGAACGCATCGAACATCACGCCAGCTTTGATGGTTGGCAGGACGTTTATCAGCATGAATCCACGACGCTCGGTTGCACGATGAAGGTCGGCGTCTATCTGCCTCCGCAGGCACAGCACAGCAAGGTGCCGGTGCTGTACTGGCTTTCAGGCCTCACCTGCACCGAGCAGAACTTCATCACCAAGTCCGCCGTCCAGCGCTACGCAGCCGAACATGGCATTGCCGTCGTCGCGCCCGATACCAGCGCACGCGGCGAAGGCGTTGCCGACGATCCCGCCTATGACCTCGGACAGGGGGCGGGTTTCTACGTCAACGCCACGCAGGAACCCTGGGCTGCGAATCATCGGATGTATGACTACGTGGTGCAGGAACTACCGGCGCTGATCGAGGCCCACTTTCCCGTGACGGCGGAGCGGAGCATCAGCGGCCATTCCATGGGCGGGCATGGCGCCCTGGTCATCGCCCTGCGCAACCCGGGCCGTTATCGAAGCGTCTCGGCCTTCTCGCCCATCGTCGCGCCCACCCAGGTTCCCTGGGGACACAAGGCCTTCGAGGCGTACCTGGGCAGCGACCGGGAGGCGTGGAAGCAGTACGACACCGTGGAGCTGATTCGCACCGTGCAGGAGCGTCTGCCGCTGCTGGTGGATCAGGGCTTGGGCGACGAGTTCCTGGAGAGTCAGCTTCAGCCCGATCTGCTGCGCAAAGCCTGCGACGAGACGGGGCACCCGCTCACGTTGAATCTGCGCCCTGGCTACGACCACAGCTACTACTTCATTGCCAGTTTCATTGGCGAGCATATGGCATACCACGCATCGGCGCTGAAACGCTGAGAGAGATGAGATCAGGTTATGACAAAGACCTCCAAAAACCGACATCACGTCGTCATTATCGGAGCGGGCTTCGGCGGGATCGAGGTTGCCAACGAGCTTGCTGGTGCCGAGGTCGATGTGACGATCATCGATCGGCGCAATCATCACCTGTTCCAACCCTTGCTTTACCAGGTTGCAGGGGCGTCACTTTCGACATCCGAGATCGCATGGCCTATTCGCTATCTCTTCCGCAATCGCCCGGAAGTGAACACCTTGATGGCGGAAGTGGAAGGCATCGACCAGGACGCGCGTCAGGTCATTCTCAACAATGGCTCACGCCAAACCTACGACACGCTCGTACTCGCGACAGGCGCTACCCATGCCTATTTCGGACACGACGAATGGGGGGCTTTTGCGCCGGGGTTGAAGACGCTGGAAGATGCCACGGCCATTCGGGGCCGAATCCTCGCGGCTTTCGAGGAGGCCGAGCTCACGAGCGATCCTCAGCAGCGTGCCGCGCTGCAGACGTTCGTCATCATCGGTGGTGGTCCCACCGGGGTTGAATTGGCCGGGACCATCGCCGAGCTTGCACGAGACACGCTGGCGCGTGACTTCCGCTCTATTGACCCGAGCACGTCCCGGGTTGTACTGATCGAGGCGGGCCCGCGTCTGTTGTCGGTCTTTCCAGAGGATCTTTCGGCCTATACGCGCCAGGCACTCGAAAAGCTCGGGGTCGAGGTCGTGCTGGGTACGCCGGTCACCGAATGCTCGGCCGACGGCGTGGTGTATGGCGGCAAGCCCCTTTCGGCCAAGACCATCGTCTGGGCCGCAGGGGTCAAGGCGTCTCCCGCGGCTCGCTGGTTGGGTGCTGCGTCTGATCGTGCGGGTCGAGTGGTCGTTGGTCCCGACCTGACGGTGGCTGGTCGCCCGGAGGTCTTCGCCATCGGCGATACCGCCTCGTGCACTATGGCCGACGGGAAGCCCGTACCGGGCATCGCCCCGGCCGCCAAACAGCAAGGGAAGTACGTCGCCAACCTCATTGGACGGCGTTTGAAAGGCAAGTCCGCTGACGGGCCTTTCATATACCGGCATCAGGGGAACCTGGCCACCATCGGCCGCAGCCTGGCCGTGATTGACATGGGGCGGGTTAAGCTGCGTGGTGCCTTTGCGTGGTGGATCTGGAAGCTCGCGCATATCTACTTTCTGATCGGTACGCGAAATCGTCTCAGCGTCGCTTTGAGCTGGGTATGGAACCACAGCATCGGCTACCGCGGCTCTCGCATCATCATGCATGCGATTGCCGACAAAGAGCCCACAGCGTTGGATAAATCCGGCTCTCTGGATTGAGGTGCCCACCTTATCGGAACGTCAACTATCAGAAATGCCAGGGAGAGCAACTTGACCGATCTATTCACGACAAAGCCCAAGCCTCCCTTGGCCGAACTCCTGCGGCCCAAGACGCTGGATGAATTCGTCGGGCAACGGCACTTGCTCGGCCCCGGCAAGCCGCTGCGTCTCGCGTTCGAGGCGGGCAAGTTGCACTCGTTCATCCTCTGGGGGCCGCCAGGCGTGGGCAAGACCACCCTGGGGCGCCTGGCCGCCAGTGCGACCGACAGCCGATTCATCGCCATCTCGGCCGTGCTGGCCGGGGTGAAGGACATCCGGCAAGCCATCGACGAGGCCCAGGCTGAACTGGACAACCATGGTCGATCGACGGTGCTTTTCGTCGATGAGATCCATCGCTTCAACAAGGCGCAGCAGGATGCCCTGCTGCCCCATGTCGAGTCGGGGCTCCTGACCCTGGTGGGGGGGACGACCGAGCATCCGGGGTTGGCGGTCAATTCCGCACTGCTCTCGCGCGCGCAGGTCTATACCCTCGAACCGCTGTCCAGCGACGAACTGAACCAGCTCTACGAACGCGCACTGCCGCATCTCCAGGGCGTCAAGTTGGACGCGGACGCGCTGGACCTGCTAAAGGGCTTTGCCGATGGCGATGGCAGGCGCTTCCTCAATCTGCTTGAGCAGGTGACGAATGCGGCGTCGGGCGCGGGCAAGACCGTGGTCGATGGCGAGTTCGCCAATCTGTCCACGAGTCCATCGCTGCGCAGGTTCGACAAGGGCGGTGACGAGTTCTACTGGCAGCTCTCAGCCTTCCACAAGTCGCTACGGGGCTCCGACCCCGATGCGGCCCTGTATTGGCTGGCCCGCATCCTCGACGGCAGCGGCGACGTGAGCCAGGTGACCCGCCGCATGGTGGTGATGGCCAGCGAAGACATCGGCAATGCCGACCCGCAGGCGCTGCAACTGGCACTCAATGCCGCGCTGGCCTACGACAGGCTGGGCTCACCCGAAGGCGAGATACCGCTGGCCCAGGCGGTGACTTACCTCGCTCTGGCCCCCAAGTCGAATGCCGCCTATGCCGCCTGGGATCAGGCCAAGGCATTCGTCAAGCGCAGCGGCTCCCAGGCTGTGCCGCTCCATCTTCGCAATGCGCCGACGAAGCTGATGAAGCAGATGGGCTATCGCGAAGGCTACCGCTACGCGCATGATGAGCCCAACGGCTATGCCGCTGGGCAAACCTATTTTCCCGAGGGCGTGGCGCGGCCGGGCTGGTACCAGCCAACGGACAGGGGCGTCGAGCGAAGGCTGGGAGAAAGGCTCACTTGGCTGCGCTCGCTCGATGACGCGACGCCGCTAAGCCCGTACACTTGACCGATATCCCCCCCGAAATCGGCCCATCGCTACCTCACGAACTACAGAATAAGAACATGCCAGACGCTTCTCTCGGTGAATCCTCTGCGAATATCAGACGGAGTCGAGTTGCCCGCTATCTACGCACTGAGTCCGGGGCGGCGGTGCTGCTGGTGATCGTCACGGTTGTGGCGCTGGCGTGGGCGAACTCGCCGCTATCCGATGCCTATTTCGGGTTGTGGCACCTGGACGTCGGGTTCAACTTTGGGCCATTGGGCCTGCACATGGATCTGCATCACTGGGTCAACGACGGCCTGATGGTCGTCTTCTTCTTCCTGATCGGCCTGGAGGTGCGTCAGGAGTTCGCCCACGGATCGCTCCGGGATCGCAGCCGTGCCGGTCTCGCCCTGATCGCGGGTGTCGCGGGTGTCGTGCTTCCCGCTCTGGTGTACGTCCTGCTCGTGGGGCTGGCCGGAGGTCAGGGCCTGCACGGGTGGGGTGCGGTGGTCGGCACCGATACGGCGTTCATGCTGGGCACCCTGGCGATCGTCGGTCCGCGGCTGTCCGGTCAGTTGCGTGTGTTCCTGCTCACCCTGACCGTGGTCGATGACTTCCTCGCCGTGTCCATCATCGGCATCGTCTATAGCGAGGAGATCCGGGTCGTCCCGTTGTTGATCGCCCTCGCCAGTCTCGTTGCGCTGTGGTGGCTGGGGCGCACCCGCCAGTGGCGGGCAATGCCGTATGTGCTGATCGTGATCGTGCTGTGGCTCGCAACCCTGTACTCCGGCATCCATGCCTCCCTCGCCGGGATGGCCGCGGGGCTGCTGATCCCCGCCTATGCGACGCAACGTCACGGGGTCGTTGCGGCAAGACAACTGTTCCGCGACTTCTGGCAGTCGCCGAGTGCCGCATCGGCCCGCGCGGTGGACTGCGGGCTGTCCCGGGGTATCTCGGTGAACGAGCGATTGCACGAGTTCCTGCGGTTGCCGACGGCGCTGCTGATCGTGCCGATCTTCGCCTTGGCGAACGCCGGGGTGGACCTGCGTGGCGGGCTGCTCGCTGAGGCCTTCGGCTCGCCCGTGACCTGGGGCGTCATCGCGGGGCTCGTGCTCGGCAAGCTCCTGGGCATCGGGCTCACCACGCTCGTCGCCGTCCGTCTCGGCCTGGGCCGGCTGCCCGAGGGCGTCGGGGTGGGGAGCGTGTTCGGTGGGGCGGCGCTGTCCGGGATCGGCTTCACCGTGTCGCTGCTGATCATCGGGCTCGCGTTCGGCACGACCTCCGACCTGGGCCGCCAGGCGACGGTCGGCGTGCTCGTGTCGATGATGCTCGCCACGTTGCTCGGGTGGCTCATCTTCAAGGTTGCCGCTCGCAGGTGGGGTGAGGAGACCGCCGATCTGCCGATGGTGCTTGAGCCGCCGGTCGATCCCGAGGTCGATCACATTCGCGGGCCAGAGGACGCGCAGCTCACGCTGGTGGAGTACGTGGACTTCGAGTGCGAGTACTGTGCGCACGCTACCGGTTCTTGGGAGGATCTGCGCGCCCACTTCGGGGACGACCTGCGGTATGTGGTGCGCCACTTGCCGCACCACCCGCATGGGCCGATCGCCGCGCGTGCGTCCGAGGCGGCATCGAATCAGGGGATGTTCTGGCCGTGGCTGGACTTCGTGTTCACCCGTCAGCACGCGCTGGAGCGCGAGGATCTGATCGGCTACGCCGCAGAGCTTGGGCTCGACGTCGATCGGTTCATCGCGGATCTCGACAGCCCTGCGGTGATCGAGCGTGTCGAGCGCGACCTCGCCAGTGCGGTCGCCAGCGGTGCGCACGCCACGCCGACGTTCTTCGTCGAGGGTCGCCGCCTGCGCGGCAGCTACGACGCCCGCTCTGTCACCGCAGCGCTCGAAGCTAGCCGCCGCGGCACCCGAACTCAGGAAGTCCCGTCCTGAGCGGGACGAACTACCGGATAAAAACATGCCAAACAATTCTTTCGGTGAATCCTCTTGTACCGCTGCCGCCAGCGGCATGGTGGAAGTGCGCGGCGCGCGCGAGCACAACCTCAAGGACGTGGATGTCGCCATCCCGCGTAACGCGCTGGTGGTGTTCTCGGGTGTCTCCGGCTCCGGGAAGTCCTCGCTGGCCTTTGGCACCATCTATGCCGAGGCCCAGCGGCGCTACTTCGAGTCGGTGGCCCCCTATGCGCGGCGACTGATCGACCAGGCCGGCGTACCGGACGTCGATGCGATCGACGGCCTACCGCCGGCGGTGGCGCTGCAACAGCAGCGGGGCTCCAGCAACGCGCGTTCCTCTGTGGGCAGTGTGACCACCTTGTCCAGCCTGGTGCGGATGATGTATTCGCGCGCTGGCGCCTACCCAGCCAACCAGCCCATGCTGTACGCCGAGGATTTTTCGCCCAACACGCCGCAGGGAGCGTGCCCGACCTGCCACGGCCTGGGCCATGTGTACGAGGTGACCGAGGCCAACATGGTGCCCGATCCCTCCCTGAGCATCCGCGAGCGGGCGATCGCCTCCTGGCCCCCCGCCTGGCAAGGCCAGAACCTGCGCGACATCCTGGTCAGCATGGGCTACGACGTTGACCGACCGTGGAAGGACCTGCCGAAGAAGGATCGCGACTGGATTCTGTTCACCGAGGAAACACCGACGGTGCCGGTGTACGCCGGCTTCACGCCTGCCGAGACCCGCGCCGCGCTCAAACGCAAGATGGAGCCGAGCTACATGGGCACCTTCACCAGCGCCCGACGGTATTTGCTGCACACCTTTGCCAACACCCAGAGCGCGCTGATGAGAAAGCGCGTGTCCCGGTTCATGGAGGGCAAACCGTGCCCCACCTGCCACGGCAAGCGGCTCAAGCCCGAGGCGCTGTCGGTCACGTTCGCCGGCGTGGACATCGGCGAGTTCATGCAGATGCCGCTGGATCAGTTGGCGGCCTTGCTCGAACCCATCGCCCAGGGCGATTTCCGCGCCCATGCAGCGGGGGCGGCTACGGACAAGGAAGCGACCCGACGCGACCGTGCCGAACGCGCGGCCTCCGGCCGCGCCGTCCATGCGGTATCGCCCGACGTGCGCCGCACCTCGGCGCTATCGGAAGAAAAGCGCCTCGCCGCGCAGCGCCTGGCCGGTGGCGTGATGGCGCGCCTGCGTCAACTGCGTGGGCTGGGTTTGGGTTACCTGACGCTGGACCGAGCCACGCCGACGCTTTCGGCCGGCGAGTTGCAACGCCTGCGGTTGGCCACGCAATTGAGTTCCCTGCTGTTCGGCGTCGTGTACGTGCTCGACGAACCCTCGGCGGGCCTGCATCCCTCCGACAGCCAGGCCCTGTACGACGCGCTCGACCGGCTGCGCGATGCGGGTAACTCGGTGTTCGTGGTGGAGCACGACCTTGACCTGATGCGCCGCGCGCAATGGCTGGTGGATGTCGGGCCGGATGCTGGGGAGCGTGGCGGCCGCGTGCTCTACAGCGGCGAGCCGGATGGCCTGCGCAAGATTGCCGAATCGCGTACTGCACGCTACCTGTTCGATGAGATCCCCGCGCCGGGAAGCCGGGCACGCGAAGCGACCGGCTGGCTGGAGCTGCAGGACATTCACCGCCACAACCTGCATGGCGTGAATGCGCGCATTCCGCTGGGCGTGCTGACGGCCGTCACCGGCATCTCCGGCTCGGGCAAGTCCAGCCTCGTCGCGCAGGCCCTGCCGGAGCTGGTGCTGCTGCACCTGGGCCACGAGCCGGAAGACGATGTAGCCGAAAGCGCCACCAGCGAAGGGCCGGCAGTGATCGAAGCGACCGGCGGCCATCTGGCGGGCGACGTGGACGCCGTACAGCGTCTGGTGCAGGTGGACCAGAAACCGATCGGGCGCACGCCGCGGTCGAACCTGGCCACCTACACGGGCCTGTTCGACCATGTGCGCAAGCTGTTCGCTGCCACGCCCGATGCTCGACGCCGCCGCTATGATGCCGGACGGTTCTCGTTCAACGTCGCCAAGGGGCGCTGCGAGACTTGCGAGGGCGAGGGTTTCGTTAGCGTGGAACTGCTGTTCATGCCCAGCGTGTACGCGCCGTGCCCGACCTGCCATGGCGCGCGCTACAACGAGGCCACGCTGAAGGTGCAGTGGAACGGGCGCAACATCGCCGAGGTGCTGCAGATGACCGTGGACGAGGCCAGCGAATTCTTCGCGGGTGAAGACGCGGTGGCAAGGCCCCTGCAACTGCTGCGCGACATCGGACTGGGCTATCTGCGCCTGGGACAACCAGCCACTGAGCTTTCCGGTGGCGAGGCGCAGCGCATCAAGCTGGCGACCGAGCTTCAGCGCAGCCAGCGCGGCCGAAGCCTGTACGTGCTCGACGAGCCGACTACCGGGCTGCATGCGTCGGACGCCGACCGGCTGCTGGTGCAGTTGCAGCGCCTGGTCGATGCCGGCAATACCGTAGTGATGATCGAACACGATATGCGCGCGGTGGCCCAGGCCGATTGGGTGATCGACGTGGGGCCTGGTGCAGGCGCTGCCGGCGGCAGCATCGTGGTGGCGGGCTCCCCTCAGCAGGTGGCCCGAACGTCTGGCAGCAGAACCGCTCCGTTCCTTGCACAGGAGTTGGCGCGGGCCGAGTAGCTCAGTTCGCCAAATGTTGCCAATTTTCGCGGGGCATTGATCGTCGCCACACGACGGTGGCGATCAATGCCCGAATCGCGTCATCCTTCCTGAGTCAGAGCAAGATAGGGATTGTTGGGCGGTATTTCGGCGAGTGCCAAGGACCCATCTTCGAGGAGGTAGCCATGCAGTCGGCGGGACTTCCTCGGGCCCGTGACTTCACAGGTCCAAATGTTCAGGCCATTGGGCTGCTTTCGATGTAGCTGCAGCTTCTCGAAGCGCTTCTGCACCCACTGCCAATCCTGTTGATTCTCCTGCTTGGCGAGTGCGGCCACTTCGGGATGCTCCTGCGCATAGCGTTGGAACACACCCGGGCTGACCAGGTAGGCCGTCTCATTCACCGTATGCACGAGTGCCTTCGCGTCGTTGATGATGAGCCGTCGTGAGGCGATTCCCTGCTTCAGCCAAACCATGAACTGTTCCCCGGATGGCTTCGTTGCCGATGACCCAGGCGTAGGCGCGGGTGCAGGTGCAGGCGATGGAATGGACGTCGCGGCTGTTGCTGGCGCGGGGGTGTGGAGGAACTCCTCGGCATCCTGGCCAACGCCGGCCGACTCACCCAAGCCCACCATCGCGAGCAAATCCTCCATGACGTCGGGCACGGGCTGGGCTGCGGGCGGTGAAACGATGGTGGTGCTGTCGCCCTCCCAAATCGGAGGCTCTTGACCTCCCTGCGCTGGGTTCACCGAGACGGTAGGCGCGGGAGCCGACATGCAGGCGTCGTTTTCCGCGGGCGTCGCGTCGATCTCTACCGTGCCCGCGAAAGGTGCTGGTCGCTCGCCAGACTCCCAGATCAGCGCGGGAGCGAGACGCAACAGGGTGAACGAATGGGACCAGCCGGTCGTGCTGGTCACGGTCGCGCGCCAGACCGCTTTGCCGTCCGAGGTGGGCTGGAGCATGCCGTGGTCTTGCAGCACGTTGAACACGGCGGTGTTGTTCGCAGGAATGCCATCGATCCCCTGAGACAGGAGGTGTGCGCGCAGTTTGTCCGAAACCGTCTTGCTCACCAGCCACAAACCATCCTCGGTGAGCCAGCCATCGGAGGCTTCCGGCTGGTTCAGCTTCAACTCTTCCTTGAGCAGATAACGCAGCCCGTCGAGCAGCTTGCGTTGCAGTGCGTGCTTGGGTGCTGCCATGACGCGGGCCGGATCACCACCCAGCTCCTGAGCCACAGAAGCGCGATCAGCCTGCACGACAAGCTCGCCCAGGACCCCGGCATGCTCGTACTGTCCGGCCAAGACGTAGAGCAGCGGGGCCCATAGCGCCGGGTAGCCACTGAGCCAGTCCAAGACGTGCCGATCGAGCAGTTGGCGGTAGAGCAGACCTGTTGCAGCACTATGCAAGCGGTATTCACGATCCTCACGATAGCGGAAGCGGTACGGCTGGAGCAGCGGCCCGTGCCAGGGATGCCAGGTGTTGCCGTCGGCGAGTTCGACGTGCAGATCGACAGCGATCTTGCCGATGTCGTGCAGTAGTGCCGCGTAGGCGACGGCGGCGGTCCAGGCCTCGGACTGCGCCGCCTGGTCCTCGGGGCTGGCACCGATGGGCAGCAGATGGGACTGGCGCAGCTTCAGGCTGTAGGCGACGATTTCCAGGCCGTGGTCGAGCATGCCGCCCGGGTAAGCGTGATGGTGGCTTTCGGAAGCGGGAAATTGCTGGACCAGCTCGGCATATCGTTCCAGCGGCGTGCGGTACAGGGTGACGAACTGCTTGCGCGAGAGGGAGGTGCGCTGCCAGATGTATTCCAGCAGCTTCTGCCGGCGCGGCGTGGCCAGCAGCGATGCGGCCGACTCGGGCCGCAGCAGCCCTTTCGGGAGATCGAGGGCGGGCGCTGGCGACGGAGCGGCAGCGACCGGAGGTCGTTTCCGCTGGAACAGAAAGAGCATGCGGGTGTCCTGGTGGTGGGCCGAGCGGGGGGCCTTTTCGCCTTTTCGAGGTAGGGCCTTTCCCCTTGCACCCCATTCCCTTGCCTTTTCGGCCCTTTGGCCTTTAACCGCTTCGGTATAGCGGGAAATGGGATGCGGCTCCAGCGTCAATGGGGAACCCGCTGGAGTGGAATGGTCAGCGTCCTTCAGGTCACGCTCGATGCCGTAGAGCTTGTTGATCAGGCTCAGCGCCACGTCGGCACGCCCAGTCTTGCCCTTGGGCTGCACCTTTTGGGCTTCGACGAACTTGCGTCGCGCATGCGCCCAGCAGCCCAGGCGTTCGATGCCGTCGCGTGCAGCCACGGCGTTGTAACCGGCGTAGTCGTCGGTCATCAGGTAGCCGCGGTAGCCATCGAGCAGGCGTAGCGGCACCTCCTGCGCGCGGCTGGCTGTGTAGTCGAAAAGGATCACCGGCTTGTCCGGCGGCCCACCGCTTTGCACCCACATCCAGGATTGTGCCGAGGGGTCGCGTCCCGGTTCATGCAGCACCTGCAAGCGCGTTTCGTCGCAGTGCAACACGGGGTAGTCCAGCAGCTTGTCGCGCATCAGGTTGAGCAACGGTTGCAGTTGCTCGCCACTTTGGATCACCCAACGCGCCAGGGGCTGGCGTGGGATGTCGACGCCGTGGCGGCTGCCCCCTAAAGAAGGTTGGCCGTAGAAGAGCACTTGAAGGGCTTCGCGTCCCTCTCTGGAGTGTGCTGTCTTTTGCGTGTACAGCCCCTGGTTTCAGCGTTGTCAAGTGGCAGTTTTGCTATAGGAGCGTTTTTTCCGCGCACCGCATCACTGGTAATGCTATTCGATCACTCGAAGCTTCGGATGATCTGATCGTTATTTGGTCAGATTGCTGTTTTTGACATCGGCAAAGACTGAAATCAGTCAGAAATACAAGGGTGTGCAGCCCTAGATTCTTTCTTGCAGCGCCTTGAAGAAGGCATCGATATTCTCATCGTGGCGTTTGTAGTAGGTCCAGGGGCCGATCCGCTGCGATGTCACCAATTGCGCGCGCTGTAGAGCTGCGAGATAAAGCGATGTCGTTGACTGCGAGAGGCCCGTGCGCTCTTGGATGATACTGACGCACACGCCTACCGTTTCTGGGTCGACTTCCTGCTCGGGAAAGACTGTCCTGGGATCCTTGAGCCAATTGAGGATGGCAAGGCGCGTCGGGTTCGCCAATGCTTTCAGGGCTTCGTTGACGTCAATAGTCATGAATTTTTTGAGACCTGTTTTTTTCGATATCTAGATATCTTCCTGATTCGCGCATCAAATTGGAAGGCTTCGCCATGATCTCTGCGCGCCTGCCCGTCGCAATGACGGGCTGGTTTGGACTGGAATCCTATTGCCCTGTCAGGTAGGACTATCGGGCACCTGTGCGCCGAATTGCGGGACGATATGTTTGCCAAGTTCCTCGATAACCTCTGCTGCGGGGCGTTTACCATACTTGAGGTTCAGGATGACGTGATCTACACCGATTTCCTGAAGTGTATCCAGCAAGGCCCGCAGGTGGTTACGTCCCAGTCGGAATCCTAGATGGATAGGCGAGGGTGGCGTGGATGGGTGTTCGTCCAGGTCGATATACAGCGATTGCAAGAACGGCTTGTAGATAGTGCCACATTGTTTAGCCGTTTCCTGTCGCCAATCTTCCACGATGAGTCGCTGCATTTTTGGCGGACGTGGATAGTTGATCCATCCATGGCTTTCACGCGCGATCCAATCGAGCGGCTGGCGGCTGTGTCCGGTTACGAATAGCGGTATTTCCCGAGTCGTAGGTTTGGGAACGAGATCGGCCCCCAGTAACTCGCCGTGACTCCAGCGAATGGGCTCGAAGTGTGTTCGATGGGCTTGGCGTATCACATTGAGGTTTTCTTGAAAGGTCTCGCCACGCTGTTCTGGATCAATGCTGAATGCGGGAAACTCCACGGGACGATCGCCAGAGGCTACTCCCAGGAGCAAGCGACCTCCGCTCAACTGATCAATGCTCGCTGCGGCCTTTGCCGTGTGCAAGGGATTACGCAAAGTAAGGGCGATGGAGGCGGTGCCTAGTGCGATTTTTGTTGTATGGGCTGCCATGTAGCCCAGATACACCCAAGGGTCGAAAACCTGGCCGACATCGCCGAAGCTTGGGTCCCTGAGTGGGACGTCGCGAAACCAGAGCGCCGAAAAACCAAGTGCCTCTGCACGTTTGGCCAGCGCGACCTGATCTAGCATGCTCGGTGTATCACCTTCGAAAGCCTCCAGGGGAAAGAACAGCCCAAGGCTTAGATGACCCTGCCTGAAGGTTCGTTTGAATCCCCTATGCTCTTGGTAGGGGATCGTGCTCGGTTGGTACATGCTTAACTTCCTCGGTCAACAATCGCTGAGCCACGCCCCTGAGTTATGGGGCGTGGCATTGAGCGTTTAGGATTTGTAAGTCGGGTAGTCGGTGTAGCCTTTATCGGTACCGCCGTACATGGTGCTTGGATCAACTGGGTTAAGCGGCCAGTTGTTGGCGATACGAGCGGGCAGGTCGGGGTTCGCAATGAAGGGGCGGCCAAAAGCGATCAGATCGCCCCAGCCAGCTTTTATCACGCGATTTCCTCGTTCAGCGGTGTACTTGCCGGCATAGATAATCTTGCCGCTGAAGGTCTTACGAACAGCTTCCCGGAACGTCTCAGGCAGCTCGGGTGCGTTTTCCCAATCGGCTTCGGCGAGCGACAGGTAGGCAATGCCCACTTCCTCGAGGATCTTCACTGCCTCGATGTAGGTTTGATGAGGATCTTCTTCGACTAGACCAAGGTAGACGCGGTCTTCGTCTGTGGTCGCGAACAGCGGGGCGAAGCGAACGCCAACGCGCTCCTTGCCGACCACACCAGCAACAGCGAGGGTGATTTCGCGCAGGAAGCGAAGACGGTTCTGCAGCGAACCGCCATATTCATCATCACGCTGGTTGGTATGGGCCGAAATGAACTGGTTTACCAGGTACCCGTTCGCGCAGTGAAGCTCCACCCCGTCAAAACCTGCGTCCAAAGCATTTCGGGCTGCTTGGGCGTAGAGCTCAACCAGTTCCTTTACCTCCTTGGTGGACAGGGCTCGTGGGGTCGAAGGGTCGGCCAGTGTACCCGTGCCGGGGCCAGTTTCGATGAACACCTTGACGTTGTCCGCGCGGATGGCTGATGGCGCGACGGGCGCTTCACCACCGGGTTGCAGCGATGTGTGCGACACGCGGCCCACATGCCAAAGTTGAGCAAAGATCACCCCCCCTTCGGCGTGAACAGCGTCGGTGACCTTACGCCAGCCTTGTATCTGTTCCGGGCTATGAATGCCAGGTGTCCAGGCATAACCCTGTCCTCGGGGTTCGATCTGTGTGCCCTCGGTCACCATGAAGCCAGCACCGCTGCGCTGACGGTAATATGTGGCCATTAGGTCGTTCGCAATATTGCCGGGTTGGGAGCTGCGCGAACGCGTCAGTGGCGGCAGAACGATACGGTTCTTGAGGGTGTATGGGCCCAGCTGAGTCGTTTTGAAAAGTTCTGATTGTGTCATTTTGCTTACCTGCATATCTGAAATATTCGATGTCGTAGGTCGAAAAAACATGGATCAACGAGGTCTGAAGAGTCCGAGCGGTGCAGGTCACGAAGGCGCGCTGTGCGCCCTGCACCGCGCGGGCGACGTCGGCAGCTGTGGCGTTGGGATGTTGGTGAGAATTTTTCCGTTGGCGGGGTTGATAATGTCGAGGGCTTCACCGTATTCGTCCGAAACTCATTGGTTGTCAATAAACAGGCCGTAGCTGCTGTCGGGAAGGTGATTCGGACGGGTATCGCTGGAATCTTTCATGGGAGTACCTCCTGAGGTTTCTAGCGCGGTTATGGGTAGGCTATTCTCGATATTCATATATGTCAATATATTAATATCGCTTCCGGCACGTACGCATGGTTCCACGCCCTTGCAGCTCACTTCTGGATCAGCTGGGAGCGCGCCGTGCTTCGCGCTAGGGTTGCCTATGCAGTCAGCTCCCTTGAGCTTTTCATCATGGAGGCTGGCTGCATCAGGTATGCCATTGCCGTGATTGCGTTGATGCTATTGCCCGACAACAAAGGTATTCACCTTGACGATCTGGATGACAGCGAAGTTGACGCTACGCCCGCACTTCAACCTTCTTCTCCTCAGACGCATGTATAAGGAATGTTCGCGATGATCCGAATTGTCTACTTGTTGGTAAAGCCTATGTTCCGCCAGGAATGTTTGCGTCACTATCAGATGAGTGAGGGTATCCCTGGCCTGTTTAAATATGAGGTTAGGTTGGTGGCTGAAAACCCTGCCGATACCCATGTGCCATACCTGGATGTAGGGCCGGTTCACGCGATTGGCGAATGCTGGTTCCAAAGCCCGGAGGACTACCAACGATATATCGAGTCGGCAGTGCGCAAAGCCTGGTTCGAACATGGTAAAACGTTCATTGGCCAGCTCAAGCCCTTCGTCACTGAAACACTTGTTTGAAAGCTGCTCGAAGCGGTTATCTCCGATCAGGCCACCCCTCCATTCATTCTGGAGGGGCTTTCATCTACGAGTGAACCCCTGGTTATTGATTTAACGTAAATCACTGGCAGATTCCCCAATGAACATGGGGACCCGTGCGAGTCTCAATTCGCACGAGGTGCCGTCTATGTGTCGATTTGACAGCGTGTCCAACGACTGCGCGTGGGAACCATCGATCAGGTCGCCGATGGGGTAAAACATATCGAGCGGCTGATGCCTGCAAATCTCTCAGAAATCCTGGCAAGTTGCCGGGATGGTTCAGTGACGTGCCATGCAGCAACCCCAAGATGGCCCAACTGCAGGCAGTGAAACTCATTTCGCAGGGGTACACACCGGGACACTGCCTGGACATCAGTACCATCTGGTAGCGCAAAAGGTTGTAGCCCAGCAGCACACCCCATAGCTCTTGAGCGATCATCTCTGGCGTCTTGCTTCTCAGGGTATATTCGCCGCCCAGCAGTCTCTGCTTGATCGCCCGATAGCCCAGCTCGATTTCCCAGCGTTGACTGTAAAGGTCGACGATCTCCCCACCCGGAAAGCGCAGCGGGTCGACCATCGAAGTCAGTACGCTTACCATTTTTCCCTTGATCATCTTGCGCAACAACCGCGCTCGCATTTCGAGCGGACGACAGGTGGTATGTGGTCGGTAAATACATAGCGGCCATACTGTAAGCGCGAGTAGGCGGGTCTTTGGGCTGACGCCCGGCGATATCGTCAGGGCGTCAGATCCATACAGCCGTTCGATCAGGCTGCCGGCTTCAGAATGACCTTTGTCCAACCCTCATCTCGCGCATCGAAATGCTTGTACGCATCGGGCCCTTCCGCCAATTTCAGGCTGTGAGAGATGATCTGCGAAGGCTTGGCGCGGTCGTGATGGATCAGCTCCGCAAGCCTGCGGTTATAGGCTTTGACGTTGGCTTGCCCGGTGCGTATCTGCTGGCCCTTGAACCAGAACGCGCCGAAATCGAAGGCCATTTTGCCTTCCTTCGCCAGTTCATTTTTCGCGCCCGGATCCTGAGGAACAAACACCCCGACGACGCCGATGCCACCCGTGGCCTTGGTGGAAGCTACCAGGTTGTTCATCGTCAGGTGATTGGCCTCATGGCCGTGATTGTCACAGCACTGGTACCCCACACACTCACAACCTCGATCAGTGCCTTTGCCGTGAGTCAGGTTGAGGATCTGATCAACCGCCTCTTTCTCCAGGGAGTTGATTGGCGTGGCCCCCATCTGCGCGGCCAATTTCAATCGATCCGGATGGTTGTCGACCACGAACACTTGCGAGGCGCCTTTGATCATCGCGGCATGAGCTGCCATCAGGCCCACTGGCCCTGCACCGTAAATGGCGATGCTTTCACCCGGCATCAGGCCAGCCAGTTCAGTGGCATGCCATCCGGTGGGGAATATGTCTGACAGCATGACGTAGTCGTTTTCTTTCTCTTGCGCATCCTCTGGCAGCACCAGGCAATTGAAGTCCGCATATGGCACACGCAGCAGTTCTGCTTGACCACCCTGGTATGAGCCCATATCGGCAAACCCGTAAGCAGCACCAGCACTGCCGGGGTTGGCCGTGAGGCAGAAACCGGTCAAACCTTTTTCGCAGTTTTCGCAGAAACCGCAGCCGATATTAAATGGCAAACAGACGCGATCACCTACCTTGATGCGATCTACGCCGGCGCCGACTTCGATGACTTCCCCGAGGTTCTCGTGACCGAAAACACGTCCCGTCTCCATCGAGGTGCGGCCCTCGTACATGTGCAGGTCAGAGCCGCAGATATTGGTAGTGGTGATGCGCACTACGGCGTCGGTAGGTTTTTCGATCTTGGCGTCTGGGACATTTTGCACGCTGACGTCGCGTGGCCCGTTGTAAACGATGGCTTTCATTAGACTCTCCCGTTCAAGCGACGATGAGGTGGTTTCGTCTGCTTACGAGATATCTGTTTAGATCTACGAACGTATGTTCCACAAATCGAGCTATGACCAGACGAGTGGTGATGCCGTCGCCCGCGCGTGGCGGCCCTTGAATTTGCAGCTCGTGACGAACTTAGACAGTTGAACGCCATAGAAGGAATATGGCTACGTGTAGTGGTCTACTAATCCTGGACACCCTTTTAGGGCGAGAATGCTCGCCATTCAGAGGTGTTCGATGAGCAGACAACGACGTACTTTCACCCCCGAGTTTAAGCGCGAAGCAGCCAGTCTAGTGCTCGACCAGGGTTACAGCTGTCCTGAGGCAGCCAAATCCCTTGATGTAGGTGAGACCGCACTGCGGCGCTGGGTCAACCAGTTGCAGTTGGAGCGCGGTGGCATCACCCCCACAGCCAAAGCGCTTACGCCTGAGCAGCAGACTATTCAGGAGCTTCAAGCCCGCATCAACCGGCTGGAGCTTGAGAAGAAAATCTTAAAGGAGGCCACTGCGCTCTTGATGGCCGAGGAGCACGGGCGCAGACGTTGAAGTCGATTCGGCAGTTAGCAGCACGCTACCCAGTTCAACTGCTGTGTTCAGTGTTTGAACTGCCTCGTTCCTGTTACTACGCCCATATGGCTCGGCGCCGTCGCATTGATGTTCGGCGGGTGGGTTTACGCAGCCGTATTAGCGAACTTTTCAGTCAAAGCCGTAGTTCAGCTGGCAGCCGCAGTATCGTTGCCATGCTCAAGGATGAGGGCGTCAAAGTAGGTCGCTTCAAGGTCAGGGGCCTGATGAAGGAGCAGGGTTTGATCAGTAAGCAGCCAGGTTCTCATGCGTACAAAAACGCCACTGTTGAGCGGCCTGACATTCCCATGCTTTGGTGGCTGGTTGGGAGATCTAGAGCCACGATTCGCAGCCCTTTTCCGTCGATGGCGGCCTTGAGCTTCGACCAGTCTTCAGCCGGCAGGCGGGACAGTCGGTCGATAGATTCCACCAGCAGTACATCCCCCGGGTGGGAATCGGCCAGCAGGCGCACCAACTCGGGGCGATCAGCACGAGTACCAGATGCGTTCTCAATGTATTGCGCGGCAATGGCCTTGCCATGATCGGCAGCAAACTCCTCCAGGACGGAACGGGCTCGGGCAGCGTCTTGTTCGGCAGTAGAGGCCCGAAGGTAGGCACGGTGAATCGCCCCGGGTTTTGTGGAGGCCGTTTCGTTTAAGTCAGGCCGCCATGGCCTGACCTGCTTGTTGCTGGTGGAAGTTTGCCTCAGCCTCCGCAGGCGGGATATATCCGATTGAGCTCAGCAGG
>Ga0208814_1000024_pt1 | contig 133137 bp, 112 predicted proteins | sample MalvirAntarct_55_FD_184253 | JGI IMG/M metagenome (GOLD analysis project Ga0208814, IMG submission 184253) | Marine viral communities from the Global Malaspina Expedition - Malaspina viral metaG Antarct_55 (SPAdes) (version 2) | ecosystem: Environmental > Aquatic > Marine > Oceanic | place... | reverse complement strand
CCAGCTCGTTGGCCTTCTTGGCCAGCAGGCCGGCCGCAACCACGTTGCGCGGGTTGGAGGTGTTGGTGCAGCTGGTGATGGCAGCAATGATCACCGCACCGTCCGGCAACAGGCCTTCGGCCTCCTCCGCCCTGGCCGCAGCCAGCATGTCTTCGTCGGCGATGCCACGCTCGTGCAGCGCCGAGGTCGGCAGACGCTTGTGCGGGTTGGAAGGACCAGCCATGTTGCGCACCACGCTGGACAGGTCGAATTCGAGCACGCGCTCGTATTCGGCACCTTCCAACGCGGTTGCCCACAGGCCCGCTTCCTTGGCGTACTGCTCGACCAGCGCAACTTGCTCCGGCTCGCGGCCGGTCAGCTTGAGGTAATCGATGGTTTGCTGGTCGATGTAGAACATCGATGCGGTGGCGCCGTATTCCGGGCACATGTTGGAGATGGTCGCGCGATCGCCAATCGTCAGGCTGTCGGCACCTTCGCCGAAGAACTCGACCCAGGCCCCGACCACACGTTCCTTGCGCAGGAACTCAGTCAGCGCGAGGACGATATCGGTGGCAGTGATGCCAGGCTGACGCCTGCCGGTCAGACGTACGCCGACAATGTCAGGCAGGCGCATCATTGAAGGCAGGCCGAGCATCACGGTTTCGGCTTCCAGACCGCCGACGCCGATGGCGATCACACCCAGCGCATCGACGTGAGGAGTGTGCGAGTCGGTACCTACGCAGGTATCCGGAAAGGCCACGCCACCGCGTGCCTGAATCACCGGCGACATCTTCTCCAGGTTGATCTGGTGCATGATTCCGTTGCCGGCCGGGATCACGTCGACGTTCTTGAACGCGGTCTTGGTCCACTCAATGAAGTGGAAGCGGTCCTCGTTGCGTCGCTCCTCGACGGCTCGGTTCTTTTCGAACGCATCGGCATCGAAACCGGCAAATTCCACCGCCAGCGAGTGGTCGACGATCAACTGAGTCGGAACAACCGGGTTGACCTTCGCCGGGTCGCCGCCCTGCTCCGCGATCGCATCGCGCAGACCGGCGAGGTCGACGAGCGCGGTCTGGCCAAGAATGTCATGGCAGACGACGCGTGCCGGATACCAGGGAAAGTCGAGGTCGCGCTTGCGCTCGATGATCTGCTTCAGCGAATCGGTCAGCGCTTCGGGCTCACAGCGACGCACCAGCTGTTCGGCCAGGACGCGGGACGTATAGGGCAGCTTTTCATAGGAACCCGGTTGAATAGCTTCGATCGCCTCACGGGTGTCAAAGTAGTCAAGCCCAGTGCCTGGCAAAGGTTTGCGGTGTTCTGTATTCATGCCGGAAGAACTCAATCAGTAATGTTCTGTGGGGCAAGGTGCGGGGAGCCCGGCGACGAGCTCCCTCGCTCCGATCAACGCTGGGCGATCGGGACAACCTTGCGCTGCTCCGGACCGATGTACTCGGCGCTCGGCCGAATGATCCGGTTGTTGCTGCGTTGTTCGAACACATGGGATGCCCAACCGGTAACGCGCGAGCAGACGAAGATCGGCGTGAACAGCTTGGTCGGGATGCCCATGAAGTGATAGGCGGACGCATGGTAGAAGTCGGCGTTCGGAAAGAGCTTCTTCTGCTCCCACATGGTTTCGTCGACGGCGACCGAGACCGGATAGAGCACGGTGTCGCCCACTTCATCGGCGAGCTTTTCGGCCCAGACCTTGATCACCTCGTTGCGCGGGTCGGAAACGCTGTAGATCGCATGACCGAAACCCATGATCTTGTCCTTGCGCTCAAGCATGCCGAGGATGGCTTCACGCGCTTCTTCAGGGCTCTTCCACTGCTCAATCATGTCCATGGCCGCTTCGTTGGCGCCGCCATGCAGTGGGCCACGCAGCGAACCGATAGCGCCGGTCACGCAAGAATAGAGATCCGACAGCGTTGAGGCGCAGACGCGGGCCGTGAAGGTCGAAGCGTTGAACTCGTGCTCGGCATAAAGGATCAGCGAGACGTTCATCACCTTGACGTGCAGGTCGCTAGGCTTCTGGTCATGCAACAGCGCGAGGAAATGACCGCCCAGGGTCTCTTCGTCGCTGGTGCAGTTGATGCGCACGCCATCATGGGTGAAGCGGTACCAGTAGCACATGATTGCCGGGAAAGCGGCCATCAGGCGCTCGGCCACATCGCGCTGCTGGTCGAAGCTGAGCTCCGGCTCCAGCGTGCCGAGCACCGACGAACCGGTACGCATGACGTCCATCGGATGCGCACTGGCAGGGATGCGCTCGAGCACTTCCTTTAGCGCCTGCGGCAGGTCCCGCATGGTCTTCAGGCGACTTTTGTAATCGGTCAGCTGCTGTGTGTTTGGCAACTCGCCGTAGAACAGCAAGTAGGCCACCTCTTCGAAATCGCACTCGGCCGCCAGCTCACGTACGTCGTAACCGCGGTAGGTCAACCCGGCACCGGTCTTGCCCACGGTACACAGGGCAGTCTGGCCGGCGATCTGGCCACGCAGGCCTGCGCCACTCAAAACTTTTGCTTCAGCCATTGCTATCTCCTTCTTGGATTTGTTCTGGATACTGCAAATCACGTTGAAAAATGAACCGCACAGCCCCCGCTGGCTCGCAGCGGGGGCTTTCTGTCAGCTCTTCTTCTGAGCGAACAGTGAGTCGAGGTGCTGCTCGAATGCGTGGTAGTTGATGCGATCGTAGAGCTCCATGCGCGTCTGCATGGTGTCGATCACATTTTTCTGAGTACCGTCACGGCGCAGCGCGGTGTAGACATTCTCGGCCGCCTTGTTCATGGCGCGGAACGCCGACAATGGGTAGAGCACCAAGGACACATCGACGCCGGCCAGCTCTTCGGTGGTGTACAAGGGCGTTGCACCAAACTCGGTGATGTTGGCCAGAATTGGCGCCTTCACGCGGTCGGCGAAGGTCTTGTACATCGCCAGCTCGGTGATGGCCTCGGGAAAGATCATGTCGGCACCCGCTTCGATGCAGGCCGCGGCGCGGTCCAGTGCGGCATTCAACCCTTCCACCGCCAGCGCATCGGTACGCGCCATGATCACGAAACTGTCGTCGGTACGTGCATCAACAGCCGCTTTGATGCGGTCGACCATTTCCTGCTGGGTGACAATTTCCTTGTTCGGGCGATGGCCGCAGCGCTTGGCCCCAACCTGATCCTCGATATGGATCGCCGCCGCGCCGAACTTGATCATCGACTTGACGGTACGCGCCACGTTGAACGCCGAGGAGCCGAAACCGGTGTCGACATCTACCAGTAGCGGCAGGTCGCAGACATCGGTGATGCGACGCACATCGGTCAGCACATCGTCGAGACCGGTGATACCGAGGTCCGGCAGCCCCAGCGAGCCCGCGGCAACGCCGCCGCCGGACAAGTAAATGGCCTTGAAGCCGGCGCGCTTGGCCAGCAAGGCGTGGTTGGCGTTGATGGCGCCAACGACCTGCAGCGGATGCTCGCTGGCCACCGCGTCACGGAAACGCTGACCGGGGGTAGGAAGTGTCATGCCTCACCTCTTGGTTGTGATGTCTGTTGTTGAGCAGCCAGGTAGTGCCGCTCGATATTGCGCTTGGAAGCGCAGATGTGGCGCCGCATCAGCAGCTCCGCCAGCTCGCCGTCACGGTCGGCGATGGCATCGAGAATCCGGTGGTGTTCGGCGAACGCCTGACGCGGGCGGTTGGGCGTTGCGGAAAACTGGATGCGGTACATACGGACAAGTTGATACAGCTCGTCGCACAGCAACTTGGCCAGCGTGCGGTTACCGCTGCCCTGGATAATCCGGTAATGGAAGTCGAAGTCGCCTTCCTGCTGGTAATAGCCGACGCCGGCCTGGAAGGCCTCATCGCGTTCATGGGTGCTTAGTACCTTGCGCAGCTCTTGAATTTCAGCCTCGCTCATACGCTCGGCCGCCAGGCGACAGGCCATGCCTTCCAGTGACTCATGGATCTCGTAGAGCTCGATCAGCTCGGCATGGCTGAGTGAAACAACACGAGCTCCCACGTGCGGCATGCGAACCAGCAGCCTCACGCAACGGTCCCCGGCTTATGCCATATGTGCGCGCAAGCTCGGGCTCAGAGATTTGCTGCCGGGGGTTATCTCGCCTTTCACGATGGCAGTTTAAATGTGACGGAATACGTGTTCCCGCCTTAAGCTGGATTTAGCATATTGTTGACACATAACGTAGCGGCCAGTGAATTTATTCCAAATAAATGTCATCGTCAACGAAGATTGTCGACACATAGGATGGACAAGCTGGCTAGGTTTTGGTTACCTGTCGCACGCCTTGGCGATCTGCTCGGCTTGAACATAGCCGCAAGCTCAGCCAATACCACCGCTTGCTCACATCGCCCAAGCAAGCGAAAAAGCGGTATTGGCAGATCGTCACGGACATAGGAGATTTCGTATTAACCAACTGCAGGACCGCTCGGCATGATTGAACTTCTCCCAGGCCGCGCCGATGTCGTAGCCGCCTTGGTACTAGAACAACGCTAGAAGTCATGTCGAGGCCTGTCTTTCGCCTGGCCTCGTGGATTCGGCATTACACCGCCAAGTGAAACTGCTCCAAAACGAGCGCTAGGCGGTCAGCAACCGTAGTACCGCAGCCTAATTAGGCCGGGGGTGATATCGATGCTAGCTAGCATTCGACTGGAGAACTCCTTGGGTAAGGGCTGAATACTCGGTCACAAAACTTGCCATTGATTGCCTTGTTAGCTACTACAATCGTATCGTTAGCTCTCAAGGTTTCTCGCCTGACACGGACCTCAAGTTAACTAGCTGCTGGTGCCTGACTCTCTGAGGGCGGCGAGCTGCATCAGCCCATTTTCTGAACCAGACGCTTCATTTCCTCAGCGGGTTGAGGCTGGCACATGTGAAAACCTTGCACCACCGCGCAGTCTGCTTCGTCCAACCACTCAAGCTGCTCATAAGTCTCCACGCCTTCGGCGGTAACCGTGAGCTCCAAGGCCTCGGCGAGCCCAACGATTGCCTTGATGATCAAACGGTCATTAGCGGAACTTAGCGCGTTGCCAATGAAGCTGCGATCTATCTTCAACCCGTCGAATGGATAACTTCGTAGGTAATTGAGCGAAGAATAGCCCGTACCGAAGTGGTCCATGGTCAGGCGTACGCCTAACTCTTTGAGCGCATTGAGTGTTTTTAACGCTCCCGCAGACTCATCCAGTAAGATGCTCTCGGTAACCTCCAGCTCAAGCCGCGAGGCAGCCAGACCGGCTTCCGTCAGTGCCCGCTGAACATCCAGTCGGAGGTCGCTCTGACGGAACTGGACCACGGACAGGTTAACTGACACGCAGATATCCTCCGGCCAGCGTGCTGCTTCGTTGCAGGCCTCAGTTAAAACCCATCGTCCAAGCGGGACGATGAGCCCAGTTTCCTCCGCTAGGTCAATGAAGTGTGCCGGTCCGAGCAGCCCCTTTTGTGGATGCTGCCAGCGCACCAGTGCCTCAGCTCCGATGATGTGCATACCATTTGTTCGATAGCGCGGCTGATACTGAAGCGCCATTTCTCCCATAGCCATGGCTTGCCGCAGGTCCATCTCAAGCTGCCGTCTTTGTAACAACCGCTGGTTCATTTCGCTGGCGTAGAACCGCCACGTGGCACGTCCGTCTTCCTTGGCCTGATAGAGCGCAATGTCCGCACAGCGCAACAGCTCGCTCGCCTCGGTAGCGTCCTGCGGCGCAAGCGCAATACCGATGCTTCCGCCGACGAAGATGTTCTGCCCTTCATACACGATCGGTTGTTTGATCTGATCGATAAGGCGTGCACAAAGCGTCTCAATGCTTTCCTGGGAGCTTATGCCATCAAGAACCATGATGAATTCGTCGCCGCCAAGCCGAGCGACGAGGTCTTCATTGCGCGTACAGTTAAGCAAACGGAGCGACATTTCCTGGAGCACCAGATCGCCTGCAGCATGCCCAAGGGTGTCGTTCACTGGCTTAAATCGATCCAGGTCCAGACTGATCATTGCCAACGGCCTGTTGGCTCCCAGCTTACCGGCCAGAAAACCATTCAAGTTGTTACGGTTGGGCAGGCCAGTCAAAGCGTCGTGCATGGATAGATGCTCCACCTGCGTCTGCGCTTTGACCTCCTCGGTGATGTCGCTGGCAGTACCTCTGTAACCGACACATTTCCCGTCCGCCATGATCGGCCGCGACGCCACGCGACAGATCCGAACGTCACCGTTACGGTCCGAGTACTTGCAACGCAAGGGTTTGCCGCTCTGTTTCTGTAACCACAGCGCGATGCCCTGCGTATCAGCCTGAAGCAGCTCATCTAGCGAACGTCCCAGCCATTGGCTGGCTTTGAATTCGGTGACCCGTTCAAACCGTTCGGAGAGGTATATCAACCTCAAGCGCTCATCGGTTTCCCACAACCAGTCCGATGCAGCCTCGGCGATATCACGAAAGCGCTTCTCACTACTAGCAAGGCTTGCCTGGCTGACCGTAAGCGCCGAGTGACTATCTTCAAGGCGTCGCGATGCCCTCACCGCATCAAGGGCGATCAACCCTATTAGAAGAAGCATTAATACCGCAGAGGAGCCGACTATCGGTAGCAGCCCTTCAAGCATCTCATGACCGAACTCAGGAGCCGACCAGCCGAAGATTACCGAGGCGCCCGCCAAGTCGGTGAGCGCTAGGCTGCCATCTTCTGATATCGCACCACCCTCACCTTGGCCAATTAAATGTAAATCGATCAGTCCGTATTGGAAGCCGAGCCGCAGCAGTTCGTCCGGATCCAGCAAATCAATCAGAACCAAGGTGGTGCCGGAAGCCCGCCTCAGGGCGACCTGATCCTCAGGCAAAGCATTTGCCGCAGCAGCGAGAACCAGCGTGTCATCGAGCCGCAGAATTCCACCTGTCAACGCATCGGGGCCACCCCGCCGGGCTTGCTCTAACAGCCCATCCAACCCAACGCCGAGCCGCTGAAGCAGATCGCTGTCCCGCATTGCCTCGGAAGTGAGCGCCCGAGTTTTTTCGACGCCGGAGCCAAACACCATAAGGGCATCGAAATCGAGGCTGTAAAAAAGCACGTCTGGAGCCGCCATCTTAGCTCGCGATTGCGGATCGGTTGAGGCGTTATTGAGCGTGACGAATGCGGCCATTCCCTGCCGAAGCATGGCCTGTCTGTGACTTAACGCCTTCTCTATCAAGAAATGGCTGTGCTCGATCACGTTACGGTCAAGCGTATCGGTCATTCGCTTAACGGAATAGGAGATAACAGACGATACAACCAGGAGCACGGCGAGCAGCAAAGGAAGCGAGCGGCGAAGGATTATCTGGCTAACACCCATGAAATACCTGTTGTTTTTATTAGTGCTGGCGGAGCGGAGCGCCCCGGATTACCACAGCGAAACGGCAGAGGGGGTATTCGGTACACCGATGCATTGAGGATTCGACCTCAGGCAAGCATAACTAGCTTGGTGCAGAGATCATCGAGAAGGTTTGTGATAAGCAGCCTTCTAAATTCTACAATTTTCTATTTTCTGTTCAAGTTAAGCCAACTTAAGTCGATACGTATGACGGCGGTCGATGATCAACGGTCGCGCCCAACATCATCTAGCCATCACTCAGTGTGCAATCCGATGCGTTCTGCCTAGAGCCAAAATTATGCTTAAAAATCTACCGCTGACTCTAAAACTGTCCCTCGCCCCTGCCGTTGCGATACTTGGCCTTGTCTTGTACGTGGGCTACACGTCGTTTCAGCTCTCGGCGACCGATTCGCAGCTGCAAGCATTGGAAACCCGCCGCTATCCAGTATTAGAACGGGCCGATGCAGCCATTTTCCAGTTCTCCCGTATCCCCGGACTGCTCAATAGCGCTGTTGCGGCTGGCGAACAGAACCTGCTCACCGAAGCTGGCGAAGTTCTGCAGGCTATCAACACACACCAGCAGGAGCTGGAGAAGCTCGTACAGGTACCCAATCGCCGTGAGCAACTCAACGACTGGCGTCTCGCCGTGGATCGTTACGCTGAAAATGCGATCTCCGCGTCCGGTAAGCTCGTCACCGGCAGCGCGTCCTTTGGTGACTTGCGTCCGAGTCTCGATCGCATGGCCAATGACCTGGCTCAGGCCCAAAAACTTGCCGCGGAGTTCCGCAGTGCCGCTTATGAGGACTTCGAGCAAACGCTTGCCGAAACCCGTGAGGTCAACGCAACCACCACTCGCCTGGGAATCATCCTCAGCCTGGCGCTGTTGATCCTGGTCACCTTATGTGCCTGGGCCGTCACGCGCAGCATCATGGCTAACGTCCGTGGCGTGATCGACTCATTACAAGGCATTGCCAAGGGCGACGGCGACCTGACCCGTCGCGTCAACGTCCAGTCCAACGACGAAATCGGCGCGATGATCCGTCTGTTCAACGGCTTCCTCGACAAATTGCAAACCACTATCCGACAAATCATCGAAGCCGCCAGTCCCATCGGCGATTGCTCGAAAGAGCTGTACCGCCTGACCCAAGGCTCCGAGGAAAACGCAAAGTCCCAACAACATCACACGGACTCGATCAGCCGTGACATCCATACCATGACCAGCAGCATTCATGAGGTAGCGCAGCGTTCGCGCCAAGCCTCCGATGAGGCCGGCTCCGCTTCGCGCCAGGCCGTCACGGCCCGCAAGAACATCGGCAACCTTTCAAGCAGTATCAGTGATTTGGGCGACAGCGTGATGGGTGCCGTTCGTGCAATGCAACAGCTCGAAGAAGAAACCCAGGAAGTCGGCTCGGTGTTGACGGTGATCCGCAGTATCGCCGAACAAACCAATCTGCTCGCATTGAACGCTGCCATCGAGGCCGCCCGAGCCGGCGAGCAGGGACGTGGCTTTGCGGTGGTCGCCGACGAAGTACGCAACCTAGCGCAAAAAACCGCCGCCTCGACCGCGGAGATCCAGCAAATCATCCAGCGGTTACAGAACAGCGCCAATACCGTGCTTAACGTTATGACAGTCAACGGTAATAAATCCCGCGAAAGCATTGAGCATTCGATCGAGGCGACTCAGCTACTCGAAACCATCGCGCAGACGGTCAGCAAGATCGACGAGCTCAACGCAGGCATTGCTCGCCATACACAAGAGCAGATCGGTCTGTCCGAATCGATTCAAAAAGAAACAGAAGTGTTGCAGCAGGATGCACAAGCAACCGCAAACGGGGCCGAAGCCACGGCTCGTCTCGGCGAACAACTGGTAGGTACGGGAGATCACCTACGCCAGGCAACCGCCCAATTCCGCGTTTAAATTTATAATCCTGGAGCAGTACGAACAATGAATAAACTCAATATCCTCGGCGTGGCCATCTGCCTGGCCAGTACCTCAGCGTTCGCCTTGGATCAAGGTGAATACCGATTCAACGGCTTTGGCACTGCAGCCATCAGCCGCATCGGTGGGGCAGACGATGCGAAGGGCTATGGCGTTTCCGGCCAGACCACCGACTCTTGGCGCGGCGACCAGCTGTCAAAGCTCGGCGGACAATTTTCCTACGGCCTAACCGACCAGCTGAGCGCTACTATTCAGACCGTCGCCAAGCCTGAGCAGGACGACTGGCGTCTACAGCTGGAATGGGCGTATCTGGCGTACGCCGTCAACGATCAATTCACCGTTCGTGCTGGCCGCTTGCGCCCGGGCGCGTTCATGTTCTCCGAGACGCTAGACGTCGGTTACACCTACCCATGGCTGCGCCTGCCGGACGAAGTCTACAGTCAGATGCCTATTACAAATTACGAAGGCGCCGATGCCCTATACGCCCTGCCGCTTTCCTTCGGTACGCTGAATTTTCAAGCCAGTTACGGCCAGGCAGTAAACCGCAATATATTCATTCACGGTCTCGATACTCGTCTCGACGTGGATTACAAAAAGCTGCTGACTGGCAGCGTGAGCCTGGCGACCAATGACATCGGCACGTTCCGCTACAGCTACACCGAGTCCACTCTGAGCGTGGACCAAAGCGACGAGTTCAAGGGTAAATTCATGTCCTTTGGCCATCAGTACGATAACGGCAGCTGGGTCACTAACGCTGAAGTCATCAACCGCCGCAGCCCGCTGGGCGAGCATGATGCGTTCTACATCATGGCCGGTCACCGCTTCGGTGATTTTTTGCCTCACGTTACCTATGCGCAGCATGACGAAAGCGACGCTGGGCGCGACTCGTCATGGGCGTTTGGCCTGAACTACAGCCTGAACGCCAACGTTACGCTGAAGAGCGAGTACAAGCGCGTCGAATCCACCCGCAACTACAACGGCAGCTTTGTGCCGGCTTATAACGCCGCCGAGCCAACGTTCGACGGCGACATCTTCAGCATCGGCGCTGACTTCGTATTCTAAGGGGAGCCAACATGAATCGTTTCACTCAAAAGACTCTGGCCGCTGCCCTGTCATGCCTGGCTTGCACGGTATTGCAGGCCGAAGTGGCGGTTATCGTCAGTCCGGGCGCAGCCAAGGCCCCTTCGCAAGCAGAGGTGGCAAATATATTTCTTGGAAAGGACAAGTCCTTGAAAGGCATAGACCAAAAAGACTGGAATCCCACCAAAGAAAAATTTTACGCCGACATCATCAGCAAGAACGAAGCTCAGCTGAAGTCGTACTGGTCAGGTCTGGTGTTTACAGGCAAGGGCCAGCCACTGCCTGCCGAAGCCGGCGACTCCGCGGTTGTAGCCAAAGTCGCCGCCGAAGCCGACGCCATCGGCTACGTCGACAGCGCCGCAGTCAATGATTCAGTCAAGGTACTGTTCATCCTGCCCTGACACATTTTGTGTTTTGGTTTGCGGCCCCTAAGAGACTCTGGCGCGATGTAGCACTTAATGGCTGCAGCGTTTCCCCCAGCCCCAATCTTTAAGACGCCCGGTGCAGCGCATCGGGCGGTTTGTGTATTCAGAACGAGGTTGAGGCTGCTCAAACTTTGGGGATGCCGCGATTAGCAATGTCTGGACGCCGTCAGCATGTTTTATTCACTTTAGCGAGGCAGCCGCTTGTTCGCTTTGATCGCCGTTGCGCTATGCAGCCTCCAGTCGCTTCGGTTGTATGGCATGCCAGTGCGGTCCCGACGTTGGTAATGGCAATACTATGGCAAACCGACATCTAATTCAGCCCGCTGCCCCTACTCACCTCTGGCTGCAGAAGCTCAAGCAGCAGTTGCCTATGCGCCTCCCGCAACTGTACAAGCGATATTGACGGGTCGCCTCTGGACAACATTGAAGAGTTCAGCCATAGCAATGCGGGAGCGAGCGCCAGCGGGAAAAAGTGCTCGGTCAAGACACCTGGGCGAATGACCCTGCGTTCTATGTTGCGCTGGATGATGAGTTGCGCCCGCTCCCGTAATCCGCGCGCGACTTCCTCTCGCCAATGCCGGACCAGTGCAGGTGCTCTGGCACTTTCGGCTAGGAGCAGTCGGTAGACCGATATGGTAGCGGGGGAGTCAAACGTCGCGTACAGGCGATCAAGGTACACGTCTACTAGCTCCGGCAAAGTCAAATCTTCGTCCGGGAGCCAGCCTTGGAAATCGCAAAGCTGCTTGGTCATACGTTCGAGCAAGGCATGAAAGATCTCTTCCTTGCTTTTAAAGTGCGCGTAAATCCCTGCCTTTGACATTCCCGCGCATTCCGCTAGACGCTCCATCGACACGGCGTTGTATGTCCGATCCGAGAATTCAACCAGAGCCGCGTCCAATATTTCCTCTTTCCTAGCTGCCGAGGACAAGTAGCGGCGCTTCTCTGTGACGACGTCTTCTTTCCTGGCTGGCATTCAAAGCCCCTTTCCAAATTTGAAAAATGTTCTCACGGGATGGCCACCGACTCCACCGAAAAACAACTTTGATTCCGCCCAAACAATTTCCGTCAACCGGTATCAACGAGCCGCCCCTGGGGTTGCGGAGGCGGAATAGTAACGCACCATTAGAAACAACCGCCTGGTCGTTTGTTTTAAAAAAACCTATAATGATGAGGAATACGACCGAAAGAACACCTCGTCGACCAGCCGCTAAGACCCGGATGCATACACAATTAACGGAGATGCCCGGTGGGTTTTATCAAACTTGTGAGAAAGAAAAGCTGATGGCGGGCGTGAGCCACATACCCAGTGCAAGGGTGAACGTACATGCCATGCAATAGGCTGCACTGGCCCTTCGGCGAATCGAACACCAACCAACCTCTTCTGCACCGTGTTCTGAACGTTGGTGTCGACAGGCGTAATACAAGGTGCGCACAGCCCTTAAGGCCCCCGCTCGATTGCGGCAGACCTTAATGATCGAAGTGCCGAATTACTGCATGCGCGCTCATCGATGCCAAAGCGAGCGCCGCCACCAGCACGCCGCTGCACATGGACGCCTACCGCTCTACAACCAGACCCCATTAGGCCCGATACCCGTACGGAACGTGACCATGCCTCCAGCTTCTCTCTTGTTTCCTGAGTTCAGATTGCGCACTGCCTCGCTGGCACTGAGCGCCGTCGCATTAGCCGGCTGCATGTCGCTAGCTCCTGCTCCTGACACGCCATCGCTGCCGGTACCCGAAATTTGGCCTGATCATCTTGAATCGAGCACAGACGGCGCCCATGCGGGAGAACTGGCCTGGCAGGCGTACTTTACGGATCCCTTGCTGCAACGCCTTATCGAGACTGCACTGGAGAACAACCGCGATCTGCGCCTGGCCGCGCTGCGTGTTGAGGAAGCCAGCGCTGCGTTCCGCATTCAGCGCTCGGATCGATTTCCTGTCGTAAGCCTGGGTGCTCAAGGTGGACGCGCCCGCGTCCCTGGCGATCTGAACATGTCGGGCAGAACGCATGTGGGTGGCGAGTATCGGGCCGAGGTGGGTTTAAGCACTTGGGAATTGGATCTGTGGGGCCGAGTTCGTAATCTGGAAGACGCCGCCCTGCAAACCTGGCTGGCTACCGATGCAGCGCGCAGGGCTGTCCACCTAGCGTTGATCGCCCAAGTGGCGGACGGTTATCTTGGCTTGCGCGAGATCGACGAGCGCGTGGCTATCGCGCGGCAAACCGTGACAACCCGCGAGGAGTCCTATCGCATTTTCCGGCGTCGTGTCGAAGTCGGCTCGACCTCGACGCTGGATCTCACCCAAGTCCAGACCCTCCTGAACCAGGCTCAGGCGCTACTAACCCAGCTTGAGCAAGCTCGCGCCACGCAACTGCACGCGTTGGCGCTGCTGGTGGGCGCCGATCCTGGCCCGCTGCCTGCTAAGGCTCCCTTCGATGAAACGACGGTGCTGGCCGAACTTCGGGCCGGTTTCCCCTCGGAGCTGCTGGTCAGTCGCCCGGACATCATTTCCGCCGAACACCAATTGCGTGCTGGCGATGCCAACATCGGCGCGGCCCGTGCAGCGTTCTTACCGCGCATCGCGCTGACTGGCAGCTTCGGCACGGCCAGCAGCGATCTCAATGGCCTGTTCGATTCAGGTAGTCGTGCCTGGACCTTCATGCCCACGTTGTCGATGCCCATCTTCGATGGCGGCCGGCGGCGCGCCAACCTGGAACTGAGCGAAGTGCGTCGCGATATCGCCGTGGCCGGGTACGAGAAGACCATTCAAACGGCCTTTCGCGAGGTGGCTGATGCCCTAAGCGCCAAGTACTGGTTGGCTGAACAGTTGACGATCCAGGGAGCCAACCTGGAAACGCAAAGCGAACGCGCACGGCTGGCCCAGTTGCGTTATGACAACGGCTCGGCTGCTTTCCTAGAGGTGCTGGACGCCCAACGCGATCTGCTGGGTGCCCAGCAACAACTGGTACAGGCGCGCCGCGCGCTGCTGTCCAGCCAGGTAGCGCTGTATGCCGCGCTAGGCGGCGGCACCCTCGCCGCATCCAACGAGGTAGACGGTGCAACCTCGACTCCCGCCTCCATCCCATCAACCCGCTAAGGCACGCCGAACCCATGACCTTCTCACCCTCTCTCAAGAAAAAACTCCTGGTCGTTGCCGCTGCAGCGGTTGTCGTCGCGGTGGCCTGGTGGGGCTGGACGAAGTTTGCCAACAGCGGACCCGGCGAAGGCTTTGTCAGCGGTAACGGCCGAATCGAAGCCACCGAAATCGACATCGCTACCAAGCTTCCCGGACGTATCGAAGACATCCTGGTACGTGAAGGCGATTTCGTCACAGCTGGCCAGCCATTGGCCAGGATGCAACTTGAAACGCTTGAGGCACAGCGCGACGAAGCCTTCGCCATGCGTCAACAGGCCGAGCACGCGGTGACCGCAGCGCAGGCACAGGTCGCATTGCGCGAAGCCGACGTTGCTGCGGCGCAGGCACTCGTCGGTCAGCGCGAGTCGGAGCTAGACGCCGCACAGCGGCGTCTGGCACGTTCGGAGACACTGTCCCGAGAGGGCGCCGCCTCGATACAGGAGCTGGACGATGACCGGGCGCGCGTACGGGGCACACAGGCGACGCTCGCGGCCAGCAAAGCGCAGACTGCCGCTGCCCGCGCCGCAGTCGAGGCAGCCAAAGCACAACTGGTCGGCGCCCGCTCCAGCGTGACCGCCGCCACGGCCAGCATCATTCGCATCGAAGCCGACATCCGCGACAGTGAACTGCGCGCGCCGCGTGACGGGCGGGTTCAGGTGCGCGTGGCGCAACCTGGCGAGGTGCTTGGGTCGGGCGGACGCGTCCTGAACCTGATCGACCTGTCGGACGTATACCTCACCTTCTTCCTGCCCGAGACCGTGGCCGGGCGCGTCGGGCTCGGCTCAGAGGTGCGCATCGTTCTGGATGCCGCGCCGGAGTACGTGATACCAGCCACCGTTTCCTTCGTCGCCAGCGCGGCACAGTTCACCCCCAAAACGGTCGAAACCGCCAGCGAACGGCAAAAACTGATGTTTCGTGTGCGCGCGCAGATTTCGCCGGAGTTGCTGCGTGAACACCTGAATCAGGTCAAGACCGGGCTGCCCGGCGTGGCCTGGATCAAGCTCGACGCAAATGCCGAATGGCCTCAAAACCTGTCCCTTCGCGTGCCGGAGTAAGGTATGAGCCACAGTGGGAGCGCGCAGCTCACGACCGTTGCAAGCGTCCGTCAGGTGCGCTTGCGTTACGGCGATGTCATCGCCCTGGATGGCATCGATCTGGACATTCCCGCCGGGAGGATGGTTGGCCTGATCGGCCCCGACGGCGTCGGTAAATCCAGTCTGCTCTCATTGCTGGCTGGCGTACGTATCATCCAGAAGGGCACGGTCGAGGTACTGGGTGGCGACATGGCCAGCAAGGCCCATCGCAAGCAAGTGTGCCCTCGCATCGCCTACATGCCGCAGGGACTGGGCAAGAACCTGTATCCGACGCTCTCGGTCGAGGAAAATCTGCAATTCTTTGCGCGCCTGTTCGGTCATGGTGCCGCAGAGCGCCGCCAGCGCATCAATGGGCTGACCCAGGCCACCGGCCTGTTCAAATTCCTGTCGCGCCCGGCAGGCAAACTCTCTGGGGGCATGAAGCAAAAACTCGGCCTGTGCTGCGCGCTGATTCACGACCCGGACTTCCTGATTCTCGATGAGCCGACGACCGGCGTGGACCCGCTGGCGCGCGCGCAGTTCTGGGATCTAATTGACCGGATCCGCGCTGATCGTCCCGGCATGAGCGTGATTGTGGCCACCGCCTACATGGATGAGGCCCAGCGCTTCGACTGGCTGGCGGCCATCGACGACGGCAATGTCCTCGCCACCGGCACACCGCAGGAGTTGCTGGAACGAACAAGCAGCCTGAACCTGGAAGAGGCATTCATCCGCCTGCTCCCGGAAGAGAAAAAGCGCGGACACCAAGCGGTAGTCATTCCCCCTTTGCCGGATGACGGCGCGGACGATATCGCCATCGAAGCCGAGGAGCTGACCATGCGCTTTGGCGACTTCATCGCCGTCGATAGCGTCTCCTTTCGCATCCGGCGCGGCGAAATCTTCGGCTTCCTCGGCTCCAACGGTTGTGGCAAGTCCACCACCATGAAGATGCTCACCGGCCTGCTGCCGGCGAGCGCGGGTCGGGCCTGGCTGTTCGGTCACGAAGTCGATCCGCATGATCTGGACACCCGTCGCCGCGTCGGCTACATGTCGCAAGCGTTCTCGCTCTATAGCGAAATCACGGTACGGCAAAACCTGGAATTGCACGCCAAGCTCTTCAGCGTGCCCCCGGAGGACATTCCCGGCCGCGTGGATGAGATGGTGGAGCGCTTCGGGCTGGTGGACGTCCTCGACAGCCTGCCGGCCAGCCTGCCTTTGGGCATACGGCAGCGTTTATCGCTGGCCGTTGCCATGGTGCACAAGCCCGAGCTGCTGATCTTGGATGAACCGACCTCCGGCGTCGATCCGGTGGCGCGCGATGCGTTCTGGCGGCTGCTTATCGAGCTGTCGCGGCGCGACCGGGTAACGGTCTTCATTTCCACCCACTTCATGAACGAGGCCGAACGCTGCGACCGCATGTCGATGATGCATGCGGGTAAGGTGCTGGACAGCGACGTGCCCGCAAGACTGGTCGAGAAGCGCGGCGCCAAATCCCTTGAAGACGCCTTCATCGGCTACCTCCTCGAAGCCGAGGGCGGCGGCCCAGTCACCCCGCTCAGCCAGCCGGAGGCCGCTAATCACGAGGATCAACCCTCTGCGGCGCCTGCTGAGCACGGCGGGAACGGCGCCGGCGGTTTCAGTCTGCAGCGCATGTTTAGCTATCTGTGGCGTGAGACGCTCGAACTGCAGCGGGACCCTGTACGTGCCACACTGGCGTTGGGCGGTTCACTGCTGCTGATGTTTGTGATTGGCTTCGGCATCACCATGGACGTAGAGGACCTGAGCTATGCGGTACTCGATCGCGACCAGACCACCCTAAGCCAAAGCTACACGCTGAACCTCGCCGGCTCGCGCTACTTCACCGAGCACGCACCGATCGTCGACTACGAGGACCTCGACCGGCGTATGCGCAGCGGGGAGCTGTCGCTGGCCATCGAAATCCCCCCTGGCTTCAGCCGCGATGTGTTGCGGGGCCAGAACGTACAGATAGGCGCCTGGATCGACGGCGCTATGCCGCAACGCGCGGAGACCGTCCAAGGCTACGTCCAGGGCATGCACCAGCACTGGCTGCTAGCTCAGGCTAGCGAACGCGGCGGCGCCAGTGCAGCCAGTAATGCGAGCGTCGAGACACGCTTTCGCTACAACCCCGATGTCAAGAGCCTGCCGGCTATGGTGCCGGCGGTAATCCCTCTGCTGCTGCTCATGTTGCCGGCGATGCTGACTGCGCTGGCGGTGGTGCGTGAGAAGGAGACGGGCTCGATCACCAATCTGTACGTGACGCCGGTCACGCGTCTCGAGTTTCTGCTTGGCAAGCAACTGCCCTATGTCGGCCTGGCGATGGTGAACTTCCTACTGATGACGCTGCTCGCGGTCACCATCTTTGGCGTGCCAGTCACGGGCAGCTTCTTCACTCTCGCGCTGGCCGCGCTGATCTTCTCCTTCGCCGCGACCGGCATGGGGCTGCTGGCCTCGGCCGTCACTCGCAGCCAGATCGCTGCCATGTTCTTTGCCATGATCGGCACGCTTATACCGGCCACCCAGTTTGCCGGTCTGATCGATCCGGTGTCCTCGCTCGAGGGCTCCAGCAAGTTCATCGGGCAGATCTATCCCGCCACGCACATGATCTCCATCAGCCGCGGCGTTTTCAGCAAAGCGCTCGGCCTGGCCGATCTGACGGGGCCGCTGTGGTCGATGCTTTTGTCGGTCCCGGTCATTCTGGGCGCAGCCGTTTTGCTACTCAAGAAGCAGGAGCGCTGAGATGAGCAGAAGAACCCTGGCCAATATCTACGACCTCGGTGTCAAGGAGCTGTGGAGTCTGTGGCGCGATCCGATGATGCTCGTGCTCATCCTCTATGTGTTCACGGCGTCGGTCTACACCTCTGCCACATCCATGCCGGAGACGCTGCACAACGCGCCCATCGCCATCGTCGACGAGGATAATTCGGCGCTGTCTCAGCGGATTGCCTCGGCATTCTACCCGCCGCAGTTCACCCAGCCGGCCATGATCGACTATGGGGACGTGGACCCGGGCATGGATGCCGGGCAGTACACGTTCGCCCTGGTCATTCCGCCCAACTTCCAGCGCGACGTGCTGGCGCGGCGTTCGCCCGCCGTGCAGCTCAATGTCGACGCCACCCGCATGAGCCAGGCGTTCACCGGCAGTGGCTACGTTCAACAGATCTTCACGGGTGAAGTCAACGAGTTCGTCAAGCGTTATCGTGGAACCGACGCGCCCCCCGTGGATCTGGCGATGCGCGCGCGCTTCAACCCCGCGCTGGACAAGGCCTGGTTCGGCTCCGTGGTGCAGATCATCAACCACATCACGCTGCTGTCTATCATCCTGAGTGGCGCGGCGCTCATCCGGGAGCGCGAGCACGGCACCATCGAGCACCTGCTAGTGATGCCGGTTACCCCTGCGCAGATCATGCTCTCCAAGGTCTGGTCGATGGCCCTGGTCGTGCTGATCGCCTCCTTCCTGTCCCTGAATCTCATGGTGCGCGGCATCCTGGGCGTGCCCATCGAGGGCTCCATTGCGTTGTTCTTCGCCGGCGCGGCCCTCAGCCTGTTCACCACCACCTCGATGGGCATTTTCATCGCCACGCTGGCGCGCAATATGCCGCAGTTCGGCATGTTGATGATGCTCACGATCATGCCGCTGCAGATGCTCTCGGGTGGCACTACGCCGCGCGAAAGCATGCCCGAGATCGTGCAGAACATCATGCTGATCGCGCCCACCACCCATTTCGTGGAATTGAGCCAGGCCATTCTCTACCGGGGTGCGGGCCTGGAGACGGTATGGCAGCCGTTCCTGGCGCTGGCCCTGATCGGCACGGTGCTGTTTTTCCTGTCGTTGGCACGCTTTCGCAAAACCATCGGCCAGATGGCGTGACTGGCTGCCGCGTGTACTCGGAAACAAATGCTCGTATCGTGCGAAGCAAGTGTTGACTGATAGGATCTGATCGCCCCCGATCAGAACTTGGCTCGCCAGTTTCTGCGGGGCATTCAATAACGCTGCCGTGTGCGCTCCAGATCCAGTTCCGAAAAACGTCGACCTTCCAGGTTAACCCTCCAGCCCTTGCCGCTGAATTCAAACCGATGCGGTCACCTCAACGTCAACGGTATACACCTCTCCCTTTAGTACCTCTGGCGGAGAGCTAGGCACGCCGACGGCGATGGTGCGGTTGTCCTCACCTCTGCTATCAATCGCCATTGGCTAGGCGCCCCAATGCTCACAGTAAAGCTGGGATGCATAAAGGAATGCTACTCCCGCATTTGTTGCTCAATAGATAGATCTTAATCAACTCCAACGCATTTAAATCGCTCACAAAAACAAACGACTGGATGGTTTTTTATTGCCCCGCTACCGTTGATCGAAAGGATCACTGCCAATCTTACCGGCACCACTAGCTTCGCTATTGCAGTCTTCAGTGAGGCCACAGAGAAGGAGAGCCACCATGGCTGAAGAAAACACTACCGCGCAAAACCCGGAAGAGGATCTGACAAGCCGCTTTCCAACGGCCTATACCATCCTGCTGCTACTGATCGTCCTAGTTGCTGCGCTGAGCTGGGTTATTCCCGCCGGAAAGTATGAGCGGGTGATGAATGAAGAGGTCGGCCGTGAAGTGGCTGTGCCAGGTACTTACCAAGTGGTCGAGCCCCCAGGGCTTTATGGACGTCATGCTGGCTCCCATTGCGGGTTTTTATGATCCAGAAAGCTATGTTGCCAACGCCATCGACGTGGCGCTGTTCGTGCTGTTTCTGGGCGGCTTTCTCGGTGTGATAAATGCCACCGGTGCGATCGACACCGGTATACGCAGCGTCATGCGACATCTGCAAGGCCGAGAGATCTGGATGATTCCGATCCTGATGACGCTGTTCGCGCTTGGCGGCACGACTTACGGCATGGCCGAGGAAACCCTTGCGTTTTACAGCATTCTGATTCCGATCGTCATTGCCGCCGGCTACGATGCGGTGACTGGGGTAGCGGTGATTCTGATCGGCGCCGGAGTCGGCGTGCTGGGTTCGACCATCAATCCATTCGCCACCGTGATCGCCTCCAATGCGGCGAGCATTCCCTTTACGGACGGCATGCTGCTGCGTCTAGTGCTGCTAGTCGGTGGGCTGGTGATTTGTGCCGCCTACGTGATGCGCTACGCGAAACGAGTCAAGGCTGACCCCTCGCGCTCCGTCGTAGCCAAACAGCGCGATGCCCACCGCAAAATTTTTCTACAGGGGCATGACGATTTAAACGACGTCAAGCTGAGCCTGACCCAGAAACTGGTTCTGGCGATCTTCGCACTGACCTTCGTGGTAATGATCTGGGGTGTCTCCTCCCAGGGCTGGTGGATGGACAAGATGGGCGCACTGTTCCTAGGTGGTGCGATCGTCGCTGGCCTTGTTGCCCGCCTGGGCGAGAAGAAGCTGCGCGGAAGAAACAGCGACTCCTCAAGACCGCGCTCATGGTATCGACTGCGACCCGGATCGTCGTCAAACATCACAGAATATCAGCGACGAATACGTTCACGTCATGACTATGATTGTGCTAGAACGGTAGAACTTAGCCATTCCGAAGTTCGCCTCGTCAGCGGGGAGCCGGCATTTTCCTTGCGTCGGCCGCTGGCAGAACTAGCACAGAGGTTTGTGCTCTAGTGCGAAATCAATACTGGACCTTCCCTTACCAGCCGGGCACACCATCGCGGATTACCCGAGAAAACTCCATATTGTTACCTGCCCGCCGAGCCCGTTCGGTGATGCGTCCCTGCTGACGCAACTCTTCTAGTTTAAGATTCTGCTCTAAACCGCCTACATCCTGGACATATCCGGGTAAATAACCAGTGAGCAGCAGCCTGTAATCTAGCGGCAATCCGCGGATGATCTGGCGCATCATCTCAAAGACGATGGTGGTGCAGTTGGCGGTAATGGTGTTGTAGAAACGAGGTTCTTCCTGCAGCTGATTTGTCTGCTGGATGTAGGACAGGAAGAGCGCCCGCATCGCCTCTTCGGGCATATTTACCCGATACAGATAGACATCTTCGTTGCGAACGTTGGTGCGCACCCGCAACGCGTCTCGCTCGTCGGCGGCAACGATGCTCAGTTCGAACTGTTTGAAGAAGCCGCCAATTTCCGAATAGCTTTCGCCACGCTCTTTGCGGATTTCCACCGTGAATACCACGAACTGGCCATCATCGAAGCCGAACGAGACCAGAACGTGAGCGATGGCCGGCATCCCCCAGTAAGAGGTCGCCAAATCGACCGACGTCAGCTGATCCAGATCGTAGCGGCGGGTTTCCCAACGTGGGTCATAGTCCTCGTCGCTGCGCCAGTCGAAATTGCGCACGTTGTGCAAGGTTACCTGACTGCCCTCCGCACGTCCGTGGGTCATTCCCATCAGATCATCGGTCCAGACCCGATGGTTCGAGGGCTCTAGGGAGTTCCACCAGACCTGCAACAGCGCGAACAGCGACAGGTAGCCGCAAATCGCTATCCAGGGCCGAAGCCGCCAGAGCGTGATGAGCAGCGCCGAGGCGAGGATGCACCACAGGGCTATCGACGCGCTCTTGCCCGCAGCCATCATCGGCAACTGATACCACAGCGCCATGCCCCCCCAGGCTGTCGCCAGCAGCATTGCCAGCGAAGCCAGCACCTGCAGGAAAACACGCAGGGTCATGGTACCGGTCCCGCGAACCGGTCGCCGTCGGACTCCTGCAGATGAACGTGCAGAATGCGGCGGATTTCCATGATGGCCTCGGGCGTCTCCTGCACGCTGTGGCCGAAAGGAATCACGATTTCCGACTCTGCCGCGGCCAGATGGGCACTGGAATACGGCACCACACCATCGCTGGAATCCAGCAGTGACAACGCGGGGGTGTAGTTGCCGATGATCGAGTGGTAGCGCACCGCAGGCGAGATGGGCAGGTCGGCGCTCAGCCTGACAAAGGGGTCGTTGCTGCTGAGATTGTCGATGCTGTTGAGTGGCCGGGTCAACACCTCGGCATTGGCCGAGCCCGGGACGATCAGCAATTGCGCAACATCGGTGATCCGCCCAAGCACCGAGGCCGGCAGCTTGACGAGGCCAGCGGCCCAGCGGGAAATGCGGTTCTCGGCGAATGGCGTGCCGCGGTGCGGGGCCGCGACGAAGATCGCGCGGCTGACATCGGGCAAGGGCTCGAACCTCACATAGGGGCCGACCTCCTTCTGCACCCGCTCGAGCCTACGCCCCTGAAGCGGATACCTCTCAAGCAGGGCGTCCCACAGTTGATCTCCGGAAGACGACAGCATCAACCGCGACAGCACCCCACCCATGCTATGCCCGATTACCACCATATCCCGAGAGGCCTGGGCCGTTCCGCTCGGATCGAAGTGCTCAAGGGTCTGCTCAAGGGCCGTACGGATCGCCTTGTTGTTGAATGCCAACGGGGCGTTTGTCGGGTAATAGACTTGCCAGATCTGGTAGTTTTGCCGCAGGGCTTCGTCGCCCAGCACCTCGTTGGCGACATTGATCCAGGCTTCCGGACTGCTGGCCAGGCCATGCAGCATGATGATGATGCGGCGGTTCGGATCGTAGGGCTGCATCAGATAGACGTGTGGCTTTTCCAGTACCTCGCCCTTGCCCACTAGTGTCAGCAATGACTGGGAGGCAAATCCCGAACGAGCTAGCCAGAGCCCGTAGCCAGAGGTGAAGCTAGCCGCCAGTGGGATCTCTCGCCCGGCCATCGTGATGCTGTCCTGGCGAAATGGGTCGTAGCCGACGATATGCACCCTTTGCGTGCTCAGAACCTCGTCTAGGGTCGCTCCCGGAAAACTCGCCACTGCAGTGACGGCCGGGAACGGCGTCTCGCTCCAGGCCAGCTCCGCACTGTCCTTTCTCACCACTCTGCGATCAGTCATGGCGACCAGTTCTGCTCCCAACCCGTCCCGCCGATACTGGTTACGCAAGCCCTTAAAGGAAAGCGAAGCCGCTGGAATCAGCGCCTCCGGCAGGTCCCGGCCGCCAGCCAGACGGACATCGCCCACCGTACCCTGAATCTGCCAGCGGCCGCTATGCAGCACGAAGTTGCCCTGGCCTTCGCCAGCCTGTGGCGGGTTGCCTTGATAGCGCGCAAAGAGCCCGGTCAACGCCTTTTGCACGGAGAAGTTGTAATAGTCGCGCACCTGGGTCTGCCTATCGTCCAGGGCCCTCTGCCCCACCGTGCGCTCGGTCATGAACAGGTAAGCGTAAGCGTGCCGGGCGCTTTCCAGGTAAGCATCCAGCATGGCGTCGGTCTGCGCATCGGTCTGCGCCGATCGATTCAGCCGCAACGCTTCCTGCAGCCAGAGTTCGGCCAATACAGACAGCCGCTGCTCGTCGCCCAGCGCCTTCGACTCACCCAGCGTTCGAAGGCAGACGGCAGCGGCTGCCTTGCATTCGTCCTGGCCGATGCCGACCACCTGCAATGCGGTCCCCACCGAAGCGCTGAGTTGCCCTGTGCTCAGCACATCCCCGCGGCGCAGGGACATGTAGTCCCTGGTTTCAAGAGCGGATACCTTGACTCCGGCGCAACCACCCAGCGACAGAAGCAACAGCACGAGGAGTGCCCCTCGCCCGATGTTGTAGCCATTTAAATCTACGCAGAGCGGAGCTGGTTGACGATTCAAACTGACGAACTCGAATGTGAACTAAGGAAGCGGCCGCCGGCACTCGCGGACCTGATTGCAGCCCAAGAGGCGCGAGCCGACGCCACGCATGGCTTTTCGGCCGCGAAAGACACGGAGCCCATCACACTCCACCAAAGGTGATGTACATCTTGTAGCCCAGTATCGACATCACACCGACGATGCCTAGCCCGATCAGCGCAATCCCCCAGTCCCTTTCGCGCGCGGCGAACCCGACGGTCATCGTCAGGAGCGCCACCAGCACAATGAAAAGCATTACATTCAGTTCGTCCATTTCCAGCCACTCCTATAGGATGGTTTGCTCGGGTCGCGCAGCGCCCCTCGTCAGCATTACAACCAGGTCGAAAGCGTGATCGAACCGAACTGGTCGTGCTCCTGTTGTCCCTCGAACTCGCGGGTGCGCCAGACGCTGGCGAACGCCAATTGCCAGCGGCTCCAGGTCAGCACGCCGCCGAGCGTGGCGTCGCCGACCCATTCGCCGCGATCCACCGAATGGCTGTCCTCGAAGGTGTTGCCGTCGAGGAGCATGTTCTGCGCCATATAGCGGCCCTCGAGATTGGCGAAGCCGTACCAACCGAACCCGCTGCCCGCGTGGAAGAACTGGTTGCCGCTTTGCCCAGGAGTGACCGAAGGAATGCTGAAGCTACGCTGCAGGTTCTGCCCGAGCCGCGCCCCCAGGCCTGTCGATGCGTAGGTGTACAGATTGCCGAGCGAGAAGCCCAGGCTGGGGCCGTATTCCAGCTCCAGCCCGCCCATGCGCTTCTGCAGCCACCAGCGGTGCTGGTAGGCCAGATTGACGAAGGGCTCGTTCTCCAATTGATGTTCCCAGCCGTTGGGCTCGTCGCTGCCGGTGGCCTTGTGCACGGCGCGCTGCAGTCGCTTGCCGCCTGCGGCTGGGCCGACGATGCCGACGTCCAGGTGCAGCTCCTCGGCTGAACGCCAGCCCTCGTGCTGGGTGTCGGAGAACAACGACACTCCGGCGAACATCAGCCCCGCATATGGACGGTCGTCCTTGATCAACCAATGGTTTTCGATTTCCTCAGGGGTATAGATCTGATGGCCAAAGTGATAGGCGACATTGTCCACCGCACTGCCCGACCAGCTCGGCAGGAGATCGGCGAGACTACGGCTCCAGTGATCCTGTTCGGGCTCGAAGCCCCAGATTACTTCCAGGCCGTTGCTGTAATGGCCGTCGCTTCCGGAGGAGATGATGTCGTTCTCCGCCTTGATCGACAGCGTATTGGCTTCTGCCGCGGCACAAGCGACCAGCAGCATGACCAGCAGGCCTGGCCGGAGTTGGGTGCGGTATTTCATCAATGATCCCTCGTGATATGTGTCAAAGGAACTGGGTGCTCCTCGCTCGCGTGGATCGCATCCGCCTGCCAGCCCCCCCCCAGCGCCTGGTAGAGGTTGATCAGATTGCCGATGCGGTTTTCTTCGATCTGGATCACCGCCAGCTCGGTGTCGAACAGGTTGCGCTGGGCGTCGAGTTCTTCGAGGTAGGAGGAGTAGCCGCCGCGGTAGCGGTCGCGGGCGATTTCCAGCGACCGCGCCAGAATCTCGCGCCGCGCCTCGACGCGCTCTGCCTGCGCGGCGAACTGCTGGATGCCGGAAAGGGCGCTCTCTACTTCGCTGAAGGCGTTCAGCGCAGAGGCTCGATAACGGTAAGCGGCCTGATCGCGCTGAGCGGTAGCGATCGCAACCCCCGCTTCCAGCCGTCGGCCATTGAACAAAGGCGCCAGTACGCTGCCGCCCAGCCCCCAGACCCGCTCTGGATGGTAGTCCAGCGCGTTGACGAACAACTGGCCGATGTTCGCGGAAAGCTGAACCTGCGGCAGAAAACGATCACGCTCGGCGTCGAGGCTGAGATCGCTCGCGGCCAGCAGCAGTTCGGCCTGACGGATGTCGGGCCGGCGCCGCAACAGCTCCGACGGCAGAGCCGCGGGCACTGCTGGGAGGGCGATGGTGTCGAAGTGGCTGCCGCGCGTGACCGCACCGGGCAGCGTGCCGGTCAGCAGACGGATAGCATTCTCCTGCTGGCGGATCGCCTGTTCCAGTTCGGGAATCAGTTGTGCGGCGGCCTCGTATTCGGACTGCGCCTGGGTCAGCTCCAGTTGCGAGGTGTAGCCGAGGCTCGCCCGGTCGCCGGCGATGCGCAGGGCCTCCTGGCGGGATTCGGCGGTCTGGCGGGTCACCTGCAACTGGTAGTCCAGCGATAGCAGTGGGATGTAGGCCCTGGCCAGGGTGCTGACCACCGCGAGGCGCACCGCATCGTGATCCGCTTCGCTGGCCTGGTAACCCAGCTCGGCCGCTTCCCGCAGCTTGCCCAGACGGCCCCAGACATCAACCTCGTAGGATACCTGCAACTCCGGCTGAAAGGCCGTGGTGTGCTGGATTCCCGTCGTGCCGAGATCACGGATGCGCTGCCCGCCGATCACGGCATCGGCCCTGGGCAGCAGGGACGAGCGCGCCAGCCTAACCTGCTCGCGCGCCTCGTCGATCCGGGACATCGCCGTGAGGATGTCGGTGTTCGAGGCCAGTGCGGTTTCGATCAGGCGGTTCAGTTGCGGATCGGCGAAACCCTGCCACCAGCGCAGTTGGATGGCCGACCTGGCTGCCGTGCCGTCGCGCCAGGCATCCGGCACCTCGACCTGCGCCGCCGGCGGTATCGCCTGCCGAGCCGGCGCGCAAGCGGTCAGGGCCATGGCCAGCAGTAGTGGGGACAACGCCCGGCTGACCCTGTCGGGCCGCGTCATTGCACGCCCTCCTCGTCATCGGCGCTGGTATCGACATGGACGACCACCGAGAGGCCCGGACGCAGGCGCTCGGCCAGCGGCTGCTCGGCATCGATGGCGATGCGCACCGGCAGCCGCTGAACCACCTTGGTGAAGTTGCCGGTGGCGTTGTCGGGCGCCAGCACGCTGAACTCTGAACCGGTGGCAGGCGCCAGCCGCTCGACCCGTCCGGTGAGCGTGGCGCCGTCCAGCGCATCGATATCGAAGGTGACCGGCTGGCCGACGCGCATGTGGTGGATCTGGGTTTCCTTGTAGTTGGCGATGATCCAGAGTTGCCGCGGCACCAGATAGAGCAGTTGCGAACCCGCCGAGACGTACTGTCCGAGGCGCACCGTGACCTGGCTGACCTGGCCGCCTCTCGGCGCCTTGATCAGGGTGTTGGCGAGATCGATTTCAGCCAGGCGCAGGGACGCTTCGGCCAACGCGACCTGGGCCTGGAGCCCGCCCTTGGAGACGCCGGTGGCCTTGAGGCTTTCCTCGGCGATCTGGATCGCGGCTTCCGAGCGCTTGACATTGGCGGCGGCCGAGCGCGCGGTGGCGCGCATCTGGTCGCGCTCGCGAACCGAAACTGAGCCCCACTCGGACAGCTCGTTGACGCGCAGTTCATCGGCCCGCGCACGGTCAAACTCAGCTTTCGCCGCGCCGATTTCGGCGCGTCGGGAAGCCAGCGTCGCCTGATCGGAGGCCAGCGTCTGCACCACGTTATCCAGTTCGAATTGGCGCGCGGCCAGCTCCGCCCTGGCCTGCGCCACCTTCTGACGATAGATGCGGTCGTCGATCAGGATCAGCGCCTGTCCCTGCTCCACCGCTTGGGAATCCTCGACCAGGACTTCAGAGACATAGCCGTTGACCTGCGGTGCCAGCACGGTGATCTGGCCCTGGACATAGGCGTTTTCCGTGGTGACGATGCCGCTGGTAAACGGCGGCAGCCGCCAGGCGTAGAGTATTGCGAGAATCCCGACCAGGGCGACGCCCAGCATCAGAACCACGGTGCGGGCCCTGGGCCTGATCGTCTTCGGCGGCTCGCTCTCGACCGGCCCGGCATCGGCCGGCGCGGCGGATTCCTCCACGACCGGGGCAGCGGCCAGATCTTCGCCGGGCTTCTTTTCGTCGGTCATGGCTCAGGTATCTTGGATATCGGTAGGGGGAGTCACGCTGGCCAGGCTCTCGCGCTTCTTTTGCCGGGCCGCGCGCAGAATGTGGAAGAGCGACCAGCTCAGTACGCTGATGGCCACCAGCCCGATCAGGCGGAACACATCATTGAAGGCCAGCACGTTGGCTTCGCGGCGCACCACCTGGCTCAACTGCGCGGAACCCTGCGCCTGCCTCAGCAGTGGATCGCTAATCAGCGGCGCATAGAGTTGCCCCTGCAGTTGCAGGCGCTGCGCCACGATCGGGTCGGCCGGGTTGATCTGTTCGGTCAGATAACTGGAATGGGCATTCTCACGCACCACCTGGAAGGTGCCGAATACCGCCGGGCCGGCGAGACCGCCGAGGCTCTGGGTGATCGAGAACAGCACGGCGAAGCTCACCAGATAATTCGGCCCGTTCTTCAGCGCCTTCATGACCCCCGTCAACATCAGCGGCCCCATGAACAGGCCGCCGGCGAAGGACAGCATGCCCTGGCTGAGAAACATGTCGTGGGGGCGGGTCAGGTTGGTGGCATCGGTATCCAGAAAGCTGCCCGTCGCGATCAGTACGATGGACAGGACGATCTGCGCGACGATGGTTCTGGGGCCGAAGGTCAGCGCACTGACGACGATGCCGAGCACCAGTCCGATCAGCATCACGGTATAGAGCTCCCGCAACTGATCGGCCCCCATGCCGAGCGTCTGCAGCAACCCGACCGCGCCGTAGTTCTGCTCTGTCAGGACGAAGCGCAGGGCGATCGCGCCGATGGCGAAACGCAGGGTGTCGGCCATACCCAGCCAGCGCGTCTGCACCAGAGCATTTTTCCTATGATGCTCGATCGTCAGGGCGGCGATCATCAGCACCAGGCCGGCGATCAGCGCATAGGCGATCCAGGGCTGCTCGAACCACCACTGCACCCGCCCCTGGGCCAGCACGGCGGCGAACAGCGCCAGCGCCGGAGCGATGAGCAGGAAGGTGAGAAAATCCAGCGGTTCGAATGCCTTGATGTGTTCGCCCGGCGGCAGCTTGAGCACCACCACCGCCGCCAGCGAGCACAGGGCGAGGCCCGCCTCGAATACGTACAGGCGATGCCACTCCCCCAGATCCAGCAAGGCCGGGGACAGCAGCCAGGCCAGCGGCGTCGCCAGTTGGGATATGCCGATGCCGATGATCAGCCCCTTGGGCATGTCGGCCTTGCGAAACGCCTGCAGCATGTAGAGCACGGCCAAGGTGCTGACCGTGGCACCGGCGAAACCGCTGACCGCCCGAACGAATACGGCCATGCCGAAGCCTTCGACGAAGATATGAGTAACGGTCACGAGCGCGTAGATCGTCAGGCCGATCTCCGCGAAACGGCGCAATCCGTATTGCTGCCGAAACTTGATCAGCAGGAGATTGGTGGAAACGTTGACCATCAGGTAGGCGGCGGGCAGCCAGGCGCCCTGCTCGGGCGTCAGCCCCAGCTCCCCCTGGATGGCGGCGAGATTGGCGCTAAACAACGCATTGCCCAGGCCGCCGGTGATGCCAACCAGAATGGCGACGAGCGCATAGGCGAGCCTGACCGGATTGCTGTGCAATGGCGCCGACGGCGAACCCGGCATAGATGGTCGCTCGTGAGGCTCCCAATTCGGATTGGGCTTCAAATACTGGGGCTGGGCCATGCGAGTCGATCTGGGATGAAGCTGCGCATGTTACTTAACTAGAGGTATCTGTCTAGTATTACTGCACTCTTCGCTGCGTTCCGCTAGCATTCAGGCCATGACTCCAGAACTAGCGCCCACCACGCGTCCATCTGTAAAAGCAGGCCGGACGCCCCGCAAGCCACAGCAGGACCGTGGACACGAGCGTGTCGCCGCCATTCTGGATGCCTGCGCGAGGGTGTTGGAGTGTGATGGCGAAGCGGGCTTGACGATGCATCGTCTCGCCAAGGAGTCTGGCACCTCCATTGGCTCGCTTTATCACTTCTTCCCCGACAAGCAGAGCGTCTTCGCCGCCCTCAATCAGCGTCACACCGACGCGCTGTGTACCATCACTAAGCGACTGGAGCAGATCGACGATCACGTCTGGAAGCGTCTTTCTACCGCGCAGATGGTGGAGCGGCTCATCGTTCCCTTTCTTGCATACATTGCCCGCCATCCGGATATCCAATTACTGCTCAGCCCGACCCTGGGCGATCGGCAACTTCATTCGCCAGCGCTTCGCGCTGCAGTGCGCTCGATCTACGAAAGGGTTCTGCACATGAGGTTGCCCGACGCAAGTGCCGAAGATTTGCGTGCCTATAGTGCGGTTCTGTTATCCATACCGTCCGGGATGTTCCAATCGTCTACAGAGACGGACGAAAGCCTAGAGCGGATCTGGCTACAGGAAATTCCTCGCGCCCTGATCGGCTATCTCAAGGCGCTTGAGGGCTGAAGCGAGAGCATCATTTCATCAGCAGACGAAAGACGCTGCAGATTCCGCGCGGACAGTCTCCGAGCACCTTGATCGCTCGCAGGGCCCGGTCATTGGTGGAGCGACTTATTCCTCATACTGGTGACGTCGACCAGCCAATATTGAACTTCCGGATCGCGGCTTGCCCTCCCCTCGCCGCCTAATAAACCAGCAGCAGGTCACGGTCGACGTCGATCGTCAGGGACGTATGGTCGAAGACGACCGGGCCAACCTCGGGAACGCTCAGATACCGAACCCCCTGACAAGGGCCGTGGATATCCTGATGGCGCCACCAGGCCCTAAAGTAGGTATCGACCTTTTCCGGATCCTTGACCGGGGTGCCGATGTCCGGATCGAGCGGAGCCCTGACGAAGTCGAGGCGAAAGCTCGACAGGATCTGCAGCGCCTGATCCTGCCAGGGATAGAACAGGGCGCGCATCGAGGGCGCGGAAAACAGTAGCCAGAGCAGGTTGCGGTGCTCGGCCGGAAAGCTCGAGAAACCAAGCAGGCGATCCGTCGCCGCACTCCACGCCAGCACGTCCCACCGCAGGTTAAGCACGTAGGCCGGGCAACGGCAGATCGGCCATCAACCGATGCACCAGGGGCGGAATCTCTAATCGGCGCGACAGAAAGCGAGAGCTAATTCAGCCCGGCAAACTCATACAGAATGCGTTTATCGAATACGTCAATGGCAAGGTCCGGAATAGTGCTTGAGCCAATCTTAGTTCGATCCTGGCCGAGGGCTCAGCATCACTACGCCACACCACTCGCCTTCCAGCGCTAGGAACGTGCTTGCTCGCCATGTTCAAGCCAACCGGGCATGTGCGCTCCCAACGGCGCAGAGCAACTGGGGTAATGGCAAATTCGTTACGATCCGTTCGATGAGTGGCCACCTAAGCCTCACCGATCGCATGTAGGACGTATAGGCTTAAGATGGACATTGCGCCATAGCGCAGCAAATGCGGGCTACTAAAAAAACAGGCCTGAAAGGGACACTACTGGTGGTAATGCATAAAAGCATGGGTGCCCGTTCGAACATTCAACACCCGCCGTTATTTCGACGGACGTATGCGCTTGCTGGCCTACCTGAGACGAAGTGACAAAAAAGCAGAAAGTGCTAAATATCGCAATACGCAACATTTTCATGGCTCATGCCCCTTTTATTCTGTGCGAGGGTGAATGTCCAAGTCTCAAGATAGGCCTTAGCTGGCCCTAGCGCCACTACCACTCGGAGCTTTTTAGGCGTTATCAACAAAAACGTATAACTAATGCCGCTGCTCTAGCGGATCAAGGCTAAGCGGGGCCAGCGATAACGATCACTAAGCTCACAATCAGGATCGTCGACTAATCATCCAGTCAGCCAGCGTCGCGCCGAGCAATTCAGGGTCAGTTACAAACGGTTCATGTGGCGTATCGATTTCGATGAGGTGCTCACAGCCTAATCTTTCAGCGAACCGGCGCTGCCATTCAGGCGGCAAAATGCCATCCCTGGACGTTAGGATGTAAACCGAAGGTATGGCATTTGCGTAGCCTTTTCGGGTTGCTGGCTGGGTGGCTACTGCAGGAGGCGTAACGTCATCGGCTGCTTCTCCCAGTAACCAAACAAGCTGAGCGTCGCTCATATCAGCACCAAACATTGCTTTCAGCATGTCAGCTGGCGGGGTAGTAATAGGATTCAGCGGCCAACCAACCTCATCCGAATTCTGGCCATGCAAGGATGAACCGAGCAGTTGCATGATAGATTGGCCTTCGGCCGGTATCGCAGTTGCGAGGTAGACAAGCCGCGAGTAAAGCGACCGATCTTCGATGACCATCATTGGCAGCAAAACACCTGCAATCGAGTGGCCGAGCAGCACCGCGTCGCGAACGTTCGCAGCTCTCAACTCGTCGTTGAGTTCTTTGACAATGTCGCCGAGGGTCAGCGTCGTTACATCCCGCCCACGCTTCGTGCCGCAACCAGGCATATCAAGGCAGATGACCCGCTCGAACAAGGCCTCGCGCTGCTTGACCGCATCGACAAAAAACTTCCAGCACCAAGACCCGTGTTGCCCGCCATGAAGCAATACCAGATCGGTCATCGGTCCACCCTCCCTTTAACATCCTGTCCCACGCCGGCCGGCTTTCAATCCAGTTTCATTGATTTTTCATACGAACCGACCGCGACGGCATAACCATCGACCTTTTTTAAAAGGGTCTTCTTGTACTCGGTTTGGCCGGTTACAGGGTTGCGCCATATATATGAGACTTGCCCGGTATCGCCCTGCGCCATAGCGCGCAGCATCTGCTTACCTATCGGCTGGCCGTCGGCAGAGCGTAACGCCTGAAAATCGGTGCCTACCAGGCGGCGTATGAAGCCATGAGCAATAAACTTCTGAGTGTTCAAATCAACGACGAATGCGTACAGGTCATCCTGGCTCAGCGCCTTGTCGTGCCTGTTGATTCGGTCGAAAGTCGTCTTCGGATCGGCTTTTACTTCGCTGGCGACTTTCTCCAGCAACTCTTCTGCCGCTTCACTGCTGGAGCGAGGCATGTAGTAGCCGACTGAGACGATGCGGTCGCCAACTCGCTGATAGAACACCTGCTTGCGTTCGACCTTGCCATGCTGCCAGTTCCACCAGCGGTAATCCGCGCTGCGTACCGTACCGTCTTCAGGCGCTTTCAATGCGGCTTCGAACGCAGCCTTCAGGTCCTCGTCCAGAACATTGGTGACCTGCTTGCCGATCAGCGTCGCTGAAGGGCCACCACTGGCGAGCATCACCCCGGAGGTATCGACAACATAGATGTAGAGTTCACCATCGATGTGATCGCCTTGTCGGCTGAACTTGGCCAACGCCTTGTCGCCTTCCGCCTGGTAAGCCGTCACGGCTTTGCCCAACAGCGCCTTGGCGCGTTCGGCCTCAGCGCTGTAGTCGTCCGCCTGACTGACGGGCTGGGCAACGCTCAGCAACGAAACCGCACTCAGGCACAAAGCAAGAAAGACTCGATAGAAGCCCATGGGTGTCATTCTCCTAGGTCCCGCTGGCTGGCATTTGGAAATGTCACAAAGCGCGGCCAATAATTTCTTTCATGATTTCCGAGGTACCGCCATATATACGCGCCACTCGGGCATCGACCCAGGCACGGCTAATCTTGTATTCGCTCATGAATCCATAGCCGCCATGAAGCTGAAGGAACTCATCGAGCAATTTGCCCTGCATTTCGGAACCCAGCAGTTTCGCCATGGCTGCGACGTCAGGTGCAAGCTCGCCACGCATGACCTTTTCCAAACAATCATCAACGAATACACGCAGCATGGTCGCCTGCGCCTTGGCCTCCGCCAGTTTGAAGCGTGTGTTCTGGAAATCCAACACCGGCTTGCCGAACACTTTGCGCTCGCGCGTGTAGTCAATGGTTTCCTGCAGCAGCGTATCGATTGACTGCGCTGCGCGAATCGCGATGATCAGCCGCTCCCAGGCAAGTTGATGGGTGAGGTACTTGAAGCCCTTGCCCTCCTCGCCCAAGCGATTACCTGCCGGCACGCGCACTTCATCGAAGAACAACTCGGCGGTGTCTTGTCCTTTGAGGCCGATCTTTTCCAGCCGCCGTCCTTTGGAAAACCCCTCGCGCTCTTCTTCGATACAAATCAGCGTCAGCTCTTTAGCGGCTGGATCGAGCTTGGTCGCCGTAACGATCAACCCTGCATTGCTGCCGTTGGTAATGAAGGTTTTCTGCCCGGAAACGATGTAGTCATCGCCATCACGTCGGGCCAGTGTGCGCATCGAACGCAGATCGCTGCCGATGCCCGGTTCGCTCATGGCGATTACGCCGATCAGCTCACCGCTGACCATGCGCGGAAGCCACTTGTGCTTCTGCTCTTCACTGCCATAAGCGACGATGTAGGGCGCGACGATTTCCGAATGAGTGGTAAACCCGACGGCGGTCGCATTGGCCCGCGCAAGCTCCTCGATCATTACGGCGGAGTGGCCGAAGTCGCCACCGGATCCACCGTATTCTTCAGGCACGGTCGAACAGAGCAACCCCAATTCGCCGGCCTTGAGCCAGACCTCCTTGGGCACGATGCCGTTCTTTTCCCACTCATGCAGGTTCGGTACGATTTCGCGATCAACGAAACGCCGGGCCATTTCGCGGAACATATTGTGATCTTCGCGGAAAACTCCACGCATCATTACTACTCCTAAATTCTTCGTTGCTTCTGCACAGGCGCTAATTATCGATCCAGGTAGTCAGGGTTACGCTTCTCGACGAAGGCAGCCACCGCTTCATGATGATCCTCTGTGTGATGCGCCAAGGATTGGTACGCCGCGGATAGCTCCAGCAATGAGTCGAGTCGCATATGCTGGCCTTCGCGCAATAGGCGCTTGCACAGCCGTAGCGCATGCCCAGGATTGGCGGCGATCCGCTGAGCCAACGCCTGCGCTTCCGCCTGCAGCGTTTCATGTGTGCAGACTTGCTCCACCAAACCCCACTCCAATGCTTTCGCAGCATTGATGGTGTCGCCGGTGAACGCCATCAGGCTGGCCTTGGGGATTCCGATGATTCGCGGCAGCAACCAGGCGCCGCCATCTCCCGGAACGATGCCAAGGCGCACGAAGCTCTCAGCAAACAGCGCCGAGCTCGCAGCCAGACGGATGTCGCACATACAGGCCAAATCGAGGCCCGCACCGATCGCCGGGCCGTTGACCGCAGCGATTATGGGAATGTCTAGCTCATACAACGCGATCGGGATCCTTTGAATACCGTCACGATAGGTGTTGCGCAGCTCATACGGCGAACCGGCAAAGATACCCGCGCGGTCGCGCATGTCCTTGACGTTGCCACCGGCGCAGAATGCACTGCCATTACCGGTCAACACCATTACCCGCGCCGTGCGGTCGCTGCGCAACTGAGCACAGAGATCGACGAACTCCTGAATCTGTTCGGGGGAAGTCAATGCATTGCGGGTTTCGGGATGGTTCATGCGAACGGTGACGATGCCGCCATCACGCTCGATTTGCAGGAATGTACTCATAGTGGTTTCTCCGCAAGGGTTGAGAGCGACTGGCTGGCATGGCCAGTGATCAGCGGCCAATAGCCTCCACTACCTGATGAGCAGACCAGCTGGCCGATGCGCTGGCTCCAGACGCTGGCCGAGCCGAACTCGCTGCGCCAGGCCCACAGCCGGCGGGAAAACAGATGCAGCGAATATTCCTGGGTAAAGCCGATGGCACCGTGCACCGAATGGGCAATGCCTGCGCCAGCGCTGGCCGCCTCGGCACAGCTGACCTTCGCAGCCGCAATGGTCAGCCCCGCAAGTGCGGCATCCGACTCAGCAAAGGCTGCCTCGGCAGCGACGTTCGCGGCTGCCGTCTGTTCGGCGAATACCGCAAGCTGCTGTTGAATGGCCTGGAATGCACCAATTGGCCGCCCGAACTGTGAGCGCTCAGTGGCGTAGCTCGATGTCATATCCAGCAGCGTATGCAAAGCACCAGCAATCTGCGCCGAGCGCAGCATGGCGCCACCCAAAAGCAGCACATCGGCGGACAGCTCGCCAGGCAACGGAGCGCAAGCCAATACATGAGCATTGTCGAAATGCAGGGAGTCGCGAGGCTCTCCCGCGACGTTCAAGCTAAGCGTCTGACCGGCCGCGCTGGCTACCGACAGCAGCACGACGCTGGGCGTCTCGCTAGTCGCATCGGCTACAGCGACCAGCGTCTCGACATGACGACCCCACGGCACGTCCCGCACGGTGCCGTGTACCACCCCTCCATTCAGACTCAGCTGCGCATTGGCTGAAAAACTGATGGCCGCGGTCCTCGGCTCAAGCCCGGCCTTACCCAGCAACCAGTTGGCCAATAGCGCTTCGCCCAGCGGCACAGGCGCGGCGTACCGTCCAGCAGCGCGTGCCAAGACATACACATCACCCCATCCCGCTTGTGCTCCGCCAAGGGATTCTGGAACAGCAGCCAGCGCAAACCCGGACTCTTCCACCGCTGCCCAAAGCTGCGCAGGCCACTCGCCGCCTTCGCAGCCTTGTACGTATTCAAGTGTCGCCAGATCAGCGAGCAGGCGCTCGATAGTCGATTCGAATAGTTCTCGCATGATTATCGCAACCCCAATCCGCGCGCGATGATCCCGCGCAGGATTTCGCGGGTGCCTCCGCGCAGTGAGAAAGACGGTGCCATTTGAGTCAGGTAGGCAAGAACCTGCGCGTGTTCGCTACCGCCGTTCTGACAAGGCTCAGCTTCGAGCAGCAATTGGGCGATCTCGGGTATTTCCTGTTCGAACTGGTTACCCAGGTCTTTCACGCATGACGCAGCCCAGGCTGGATGTTCGCCGGCAGCCAATTGTGAGGTCACTGCCAGCGACATGTTGCGCAACGTCAGCAGCTTCGCGGTCAGTCGCCCAATTTCGCGGCTTTGCAAAGCGTCCGGCGCTGTGCCCATCCCGGCGATCAACGTTTTGAGCAGCTCTATACAGCTGAGAAAACGCTCCGGGCCGCTGCGCTCGAAAGCCAATTCGGCCGTTACCTGGTCCCAGCCTTTGCCCTCGGTCCCAATCAGCGCGTCTGCATCGAGTTGCACATTGTCGAAGAACACCTCATTGAAATGCTCGCCGCCAGCAAGATCGCGGATTGGCCGAATGGTGATGCCCGGCAACTTAAGATCGACAATGAACTGCGACATGCCTTCGTGACGCGCCGCTTGTCTTTCACCGGTGCGCACCAAGGCGATCATGTAGTGCGAGTGCTGCGCGTTGGTCGTCCAGACCTTTTGCCCATTGAGCAGCCAGCCGGCGTCATTACGCACAGCTGAAGTCTTGATCGAAGCGAGATCGGAGCCGGAGTTCGGTTCGCTCATGCCGATGCAGAAATAACTCTCACCACAGCAAATCGATGGCAGATAACGCGCTCTCTGCGCCTCGGTGCCGAATCGGTTGATCAGCGGTCCGCTCTGCCGGTCAGCAATCCAATGCGCCGAAACCGGCGCGCCGGCTGCGAGCAACTCTTCGATGATCACGTAACGCGCAAACGGACCTGCCGCGGCGCCGCCATACTGCTCGGGCAACGCCATGCCAACCCAGCCCTGGGCGCCTAGCTTGCGACTGAAGGCAGCATCGAAACCCATCCAGGACTGCGCTCTGGCTGTCGCCGGATAGTCGGCAAGATTGCTTTTTAGAAACTCCCGCACCTCAGCCCGAAGGGACTCGGCCTCGGCGGGAATTTTGCTGTAACTGAACTGAGTGATAGACATGTGCACGCTCATCAACTGGGCGCAAGGCTCTAGAACTAGCCCCAGGGCAGGCGCACTCGCGAGGCGTTAGTACCTATCGCAAATGAACCTGCCCCAACGGGGAGTTGCCGCGCCTTGCCGATACTTTTTACGGCCTGTTAGAGAGCAGTTCCGGCATCAGCCTTCTCGAACATCGCGTTGATGTCCCCCGACGTGACCGGCTTGCCGTCATTGCGTCCGTGGTCGGCGCCGCCGAGCCCCAATGCGGGCTCGATCTTGACGTGCGTCGCTTTCTTACGAAGCTCGCCTACCGTGCAGTTCTCGCGCCCATGAATGGAGAATGGATCGAAGGAGAATTCACGCATGGCGTTGAGGTGGGTGACCTTGTCGATGGTTTCCTTGGACAGGTGCTGCAGCCCTTCCCATGCGGACTCCGGCGAGTTCGGCCAGGTGCAATCCGAGTGCGGGTAGTCGCTTTCCCAGGTAACCATGTCTTCGTTCATGAATTTCAGGTTCTGCAGACCGAAGTTATCCTCGATGAAGCAGGTGATGAAATGCTTGTGGAAGATGTCGCTGGGCATCTGCCCGCCGAAGTTCGAGTTGGTCCACGCGTTGTGGTGGCGGTGCGTGAAATCGGCGCGCTCGAGCAGATAAGGAATCCAGCCGATGCTGCCCTCGGACAGCGCCATGCGCAGGTTGGGGAATTTCTTCCACATCGGTGCCCAGATCCAATCGGCCGCGGAGTTGGCGATGGAAATAGGCATGGACGTGATCCAGGCATCGATTGGCGAAAGGTCAGAGGCATGATTGGCCTTTACACCAGTACCAATGTGGCAGCAGATCACGACGTTATTATCCGAACAGGCTTGCCAGAGCGGATCCCAGTAATCGCTGTGGATCGACGGGTAGCCGTGGATCGCCGGATTGTCCGACAGTGACAGCGCATGCACACCCTGTTTCGCCAGGCGCGTAACCTCGGCGGCGGCGGCCTGCATGTCCCACCAAGGAACGAGCATCAGCGGAATGAAGCGGCCCGGCGCAGCGTTGCACCAGTCGTGCAGATGCCAGTCGTTGTAGGCCTGGATCGCGGCCAGGGACACGGCGCGATCCGGATGATTCTGGAAACGCTGACCGGCAAAACCTGGGAACGTCGGGAAGCACAGCGAGCCGAGCACGCCGTTGGCGTTCATGTCGTCGACACGATCAGCGACGCTCCAGGTACCGCGACGCATCTGGTCATAACCCAACGGCTCCATGCCGTACTCTTCCTTCGGTCGGCCAACTACCGAGTTCAGGCCCATGTAGCCGGTGGCCTGCTCTTCGAAAACCCATACATCACGGTCGCCGCGCTTGACGACATGAGGCTCGCGCCCTTTGAAGCGCTCAGGCATGTGGCGAGCAAAGGCGTTTGGTGGCTCGATGGCATGGTCATCAACGCTGACGAGAATGAGATCTTCAACCTTCATTGTTCTTCCCCTTCGCAAATGGGTTTGTTGTTGTGTTCAAAGCATAGAACACGTTGCGATCAAATTAAACACATATTTAGATTGTGTTCAAATCTAATCTTGAGAGCGAACACATTCTTTTACTGTTACCAGACACCACGGGATTCAACGAGGGGAAAACAACAAGGCAGGCGCCCTTCCCTGCGGGGCAGGAAAGGGCTGGATGTGGCGTGAGGGCAGTAAGCCCGTGCCTCAATCCCAGAGGACGTGGAGGTAGTGAGGCCCGCGCAACTGAGCGCCGATAATCTCTGGTGCAGGCTTCGAAGGATCCAGGCGGATATTCGGCATAAGGTCGAGGATCGCGTTCAGTGCGCAGTTGAGTTCCGTCTTCGCGACGAATTGCCCGATGCACATATGCGGCCCAAAACCAAAGCCGAACGAGGGTTTTGGTCGTCTGTCGATGTCGAATACGTCGCCGTGCTCGAAGGCATCCTCATCACGGTTCGCCGAGGTGACGATGCACTGCACCATAGCCCCTTTGGGAATCTGCACACCGCGGATTTCCATGTCCTTAGCTGCCTGACGCACCTTGAAGGTGGCGACGGGCTCCAGCCGCACCGCTTCATCGATGGCCTTGGAAACCAGGCTGCGATCGTTGCGCACCCGCTCCAGTACGTCAGGGTTCTCGAGCAACAACGTCATCAGCGTACCGAACGTACGCGTAGTTGTTTCGCTGGCCGCCGGCAGCAGCGAACGCACAAAGGTTGCTATTTCATGATCATCGAGCGAGCGACCCTCATACTCTGCGCGGATCAGCCTACTGATCAGGTCATCCCCTTCAGCGCCGGAGACGCGGCGCTCAGCCACTACCACCTTGACGACGTCGTACAGCGCCTTAGCAGCTTCCATCGCGGCACCACGCGCGGCGGCGGCTTTTTCCGGATCCACTTGCGGGCCGGCAAGGATCGCCAGCGCCCAGGCAGCATATTGTTCGATCTCGTCCGGACGATCCTCAGGGAAGCCGATCAGGGAATAGATAACCCGAATCGGAAAATACAGGGCAAAGTCCATCAGATCGCCGCCTTTGCTCGGCACCAGCGGCTTAATGTATTCCTCGCGGATAACGCGGTCGATCTTGGTTTCTTTCCAGCGGTTGACGGTTTCGGGCATGAACACCGGCTGCAGCAGGTTGCGAATGTTCTTGTGCGCGTCTCCATCCATCGCAGTGAGGATCAGCCCGTCAAAAAACGCGCCCAGGCCTTCAGCGATAAAACCGCTGGTGAAGTTGCTGGCATCGCGCATCACTGCCATGACATCGTTGTATTTGAACAAGGTGAACGTAGGGCGGTTGGCGTCCAGCCCGGCGATGCTCGGCACCCCCAGACGCGCCATGAAGTTTTCTTCAAGAACCGGCGAATTCATGCGCATCTCGCGATATACCGCATGAAGGTCCACATCGCTTCCACGATAGTTGCTGGCGACGTCCGCGAACGCCTTGCCTAGATTGTCCCGCGCCTGTGTAGACATTGTTCTTCTCCTTGTTATTGTTCAGGCATACGCCGTTGCGTCTAAAAGCCGCCTGCATAGGCGAGATACTAGGCTCAACCGACTACTTATTGAACGGCTTTTTACATTTCGATCAAATTTACTGGACGGTCTGCTCCACATCCATCCCAGGGCGTCGCCCCGCTCAATACGCCTGCTGCACATAGGTCATCCGACCGCCCGCCAGCATCAGCGCGCAATACATGTTCAGTTCGACCACTTGAGCCACGGAGAAGAACTCGGCGAGACGCGCATAGTGTTCGTCGCTGATGGCCATGTAATCGCTGGCGAACAATTCAGCGAAGATCAAAGCAGCTCTTTCAGACGGCTCGAAACGATCGCTATCTGAAGAAAGACAGGCGATGTCATCTTCCGTCACTTGGTCGGATTTACGAGCGAGTTGGCACGCTTGGCAGGTGGTGATGCTGGCGATTTTCAGGCGCACTAATTCACGCAGGCGCTCATCGAGCAGGCTGTCCTGATGCAGGCTTTCCAGCAAACCAAGCCAGGCTAATGCTGCACTGGGCCGATGCGCCCAGACCTGAACAGGTCTGGGCGAGCTCAGCATTCGACTTTGCTGGCCGCGCGCAACGGCGCTACGCAACTCTTTCGGCATTTCATCCAGCGGAACGAAAGACACGCGCGCCATAGCCGCTACCTCACTGTCGGAAGATCAGTCGAGCCGCTCGATAATCGTTGCAGTACCCAGGCCGCCAGCGCAACAGATCGCCTGCAGGCCATAGCGGGCGCCCCGCCGCTCAAGTTCATTGAGCAGCGTAGTCATCAGCCGCGCGCCACTGGCACCCAGCGGGTGACCCAACGCAATGGCTCCGCCGTTGACGTTGAGCTTGTCATGCGGCACACCGATTTCTTGCATCCAGGCAAGCGGTACCGACGCGAAGGCTTCGTTGACCTCGAAAAGATCGATGTCATCGATGGACAAACCAGCCTTGTCCAGCACCTTTTTGGTCGCCTCGATAGGGCCGGTCAACATCAGTGTTGGGTCTGCACCTACGGTCGCGAAGGCGCGGATGCGCGCGCGAGCCTTGAGGCCCAGCTGCTTGGCGGTGTCCGCGGACATCAACAGCAGCGCAGCAGCGCCATCGGATATCTGCGATGAATTACCTGCAGTGATCCGTCCATTCTCCGGGCGGAAACTGGTTTTCAGCGTCGAGAGCTTTTCCCTCGAGGTATCGCGACGGATGGTTTCGTCCGCCGCCAGATCAGCTGCTGGTTCGGTCAGCGCGTGCTCACGCAACAACTCGACCGGTACCGGAACGATCTGGCTATCGAAATAACCCGCATCAGCTGCCTTCGCGGCACGCTGATGACTTTCGAAAGCGTAGTCGTCCAACGCTTCGCGACTGAGTGACCATTTGTCAGCCATCCGCTCGGAGGCCTCGCCCTGGCTCGTCAGCTCGTAACGCTCTGCCGCCATCCAACCAAAGGCTTCGCCGTGGATTTCACGATTGCTACCCATGGGCACGCGGCTCATGTTTTCCGCACCGCCTGCAACGATGACATCAGCCATACCAGACGCGATAGCGCCTGCCGCAGCATGCACCGCAGCTTCGCCCGAGCCACACTTGCGGTCGAGTGTCAGCCCCGGAATCGTCACCGGCCAGCCAGCGCCGAGAAGCGCGGTGCGGGCGATGTTTGCTGATTGCTCACCGATCTGCGTAACACAGCCGAAAATCACATCGTCGACCTGCGATGGCGATAGGTCGACACGCTCGAGCAGCTTGCCGATGACCAGCGAACCCAGATGGTCGGCTCGCACGCCCGCAAGACTTCCACGGAAACGACCGACCGGCGTCCGCACCGCATCAACAATTACGATGTCTTTCATAGCGCACTCGCCTTGAGGCCGGAGCCCGGCACTCGGTTACCGTCCTCGTAACGATAGACGCCATGCCCCGTCTTGCGACCCAGACGTCCGGCGGCAACCATCTTGATGATCAGCGGACAGGGTCGGAATTTCTCTCCCAGTGTCTGGTGCAAGTACCGCAGCACCGACAAGCGAGTATCCCAACCTGTCAGATCGCCGAGTTCCAGCGGCCCCATCGGATGGTTGAAACCCATGCGCAGCGCAGTGTCGATATCTTCGGCCGTCGCCGTGCCTTCCTGCAGCATGTACATGGCTTCGTTACCAAGTAGAGCGGACATGCGGCTGGTAGTAAGGCCGGGCGACTCGTTGACGGTGATCGAAGTCTTGCCGATCGCATCGCACAGGGCCTTGGTACGCACGACGACCTCGTCAGTGGTGGCTAGGCCGCGCACCAGTTCGACCAACTTCATCTTGTGCACTGGATTGAAGAAATGCATGCCAACGACCCGGTCGGCAAAGCCGGGCACCGATGCGGCAATCTCGGTGACGCTCAGCGCTGAAGTATTGGTCGCAATGATCGCGTTCGGTGCCAGCAGAGGCGCAGCCTGACCGAGAACGGCTTTCTTCACGGCCAGCTGTTCGGAAACGGTCTCCACCAGCCAGTTGGCGCCAAGCGCCGCCTCGCTCAAATCACCACAGGTAATCAAATTCGCCAGCGAAGATTGGGCGACCTCATCGGTAATCTTTCCCAGCTTGACGCCGGTGCTGAGGATGTTTTCGATGTTGCCTTTGGCACGAGTGAGCGACTCGGCGTGAGTATCCACCAACAAGGTGGCGAATCCTGAACTGGCGAATGCATGCGCAATGCCGGTACCCATCAAGCCGGCACCAACCACTACAATTTTGTCTTCTTTATTAGTCATTTAATTCGCTCTCGATTTAGACGCTGGGCTTTTCGCCAACTACGTTACGTAGCGTACCTATGCCTTCCACGGTCGCCTCGACCACATCGCCAGGGTTTAAATACACGCCAGTTCCCATCCCGACTCCGGCCGGCGACCCCGTGAACAACACGTCACCGCAAGCAAAACTGGAGCGCTGGTGGACGAAACTGATCAACTCACCAACATTCCAGGTCATTTCGCTGGTAGAGCTGTCCTGACGGGTTTCGCCATTTACTTTCAAAGTCAGCCTGAGAGCTGGAGACCCCGCCGGGAACTCATCCTTGGTGACGATCCACGGACCAAGTCCGGTGGTCTTGTCCTGGCTTTTGGCAGCGAATAGATCCATTCCGATGCCCGGCGGACCGCTGAGCTGCAGGTCGCGGGCGCTTACATCATTGCCAACGGTATATCCCAGGACGCAACCCAAGGGGTCAGACAGGTCGATCTCGCTGCTACCAATGACTGCCACCAGCTCGACCTCGTGATCGAGCTTGTCGGTCAGCGGCGGAAAGCGAATCGGATCGCGGGCTCCAATAAGTGCACCGTAGGCCTTGAGAAAGGCCACAGGCTGTGCCGGCGCGCTGAGACCAAAATCCTCGGCGAGGTGCTTGGTGTAATTCGCCCCAGCGACAACCACTCGATTAACGGGCTCGATTGGCGGTAACAGGCGAACCTGGGAAAGCGGCACTGGCCGCCCCAGGAAACGCAACGCACTGATTCCCTTGCCTTGAGCGATAGCAGGAGCCCACTCGGAAAACGGGCCGACAATGGGAGTGACTTCGTCCTGTTGGATATCGACTACCGCCCAGAAGGGTTCTCCCTCATTGTGGGAACAACGCGCCAGCTTCATCAGACACCAACCTTCCCGACTTTAGCGGGATCGAGGCGCAGCAATTCGCACGCGTTCTTCCAGCGGATTTTCTGCAGATCTTCGTCCGATAGGCGAAGCCCCTCGGTCAGGTCGTGGCGGACTGCGTCGCTGCCACCGAAGTTCGATCCATAAAGCACCCGATCCGCGCCGATCACATCGACCATGGCCTGACGCATGGGAAGCTCGTGAAGCTCCACGTCGAAATAGAAATTCGGCAGATAGTCGAGGAAGGGTTTTTTGTTGTGGAAAACATCGAGGTTCGGGTTGGTCTGGGCAAGCCGACCCAGCTGATAAGGAACGAAGCCGCCACCGTGGGTGATGTAGATCTTCAGATTCGGGAAGCGATCGAGCACTCCGCCGTTAATGAGATACCACAGGCATTTGGTTTCGTCGTAGTTCATGCCGACGATCGCGGTCGTTTCATACCGATCGGTATTAGCGTCCTTGCCCCAGGTCACGGACTGGTTGTAGCCGTGAACGAAAATCGGCAAGTCAACTTCGCACAACGCTTCCCAAACTGGGTCCAGCTCTGGCGAGTCATATTCCAGCCCACCGAAGTTCGAGCCACCGGCGCTCAGGCCTTTTGCTCCCAGTTCGTTGCAGGCGCGGCGGATTTCCTTGGCTGCTTCATGGGGCACGTTCAGCGGTGCGTGCGCCCAGAACATCAGCCGATTGGGCGCTGCCGAGCAATACTCAGCCATCACATCGTTGACCTTGCGAGCGAACGGGACCGCGAATTCGGCTTCGGTCCAATACATGTAGCAATGACTTGGAACGGACAGAACCTGAGCATCCTGCCCAGCCGCATCCATGGCCGCGAGGCGGTTGCTCGGGTCGCGCCATTTGGCCATGTACTCTTCGACGTTCAAGGTCTCGCCGCGGGCATGGGCCTCGCGCAAGGCTTTCTTACGCTCTGGTGCGCCTAGAGAAAGAATCCACTCACCAACACGCAATTTGATATCGCCATCGGGCTGCGACTCAAAAGCAGGCCCCCAATGGGGATGCTGGTCATAGTAATCAGGGTGTGGAGCGTGGGCGTGAAGATCGATAAGCATGTCCGATTACCTCAGAAATTGTCACTTTTTGAAATTATGTATAGCGCAGTGCAGCTGCGCCGTATAACCGGGGGCAACTGCTTCTAAACTGCAGTCTGCAGGCCCCATTGGCAGAGCATAAAATTAATCTGTTCATAAATCAAAAAACTGTTCAATTTATTTTTACGAACACGCCGAAAGCACTGCTCTAGAGCGGCTCATACAGAAGCCATCACCTACAGACACGTATGTATTCGCCGGCATTGCGGCTCCATTCGTATGCTGGCTGCAAAAATGGTGCGCAAAAAAAAAGCAGAGTTCTCGGAGGAGAGCTCTGCTTTAGGTGTGGTGGGATGGAGAGACTAGCGGCGTGAGCGGGAAGTCGATCCGACTGTCAGGGCCGCAATCAGCTTCTTCACACGGACGGGAAGCATGCGACGGTTCGCCGACTCGGACACCAGCGTCTCGCTCATCACATAGCGGATGATCAATTCGCTGATCAATTCGCGATCGAGCCTGACGCCAAGGCGCTCGTCCCACTGATCGAAAACGATGTCGAGCACATCCTGAAAACGAACAATGGAATCATGGAAAATTCGGCGGAAGAACCCCAGCGCATATTCAGGCGCGACCGTCAGCAGACGTTGCGCGCGACTTTGCTCGAGGTAATTGTCCAAATAGACGATAAGCGCGTTGAGCCGCGCATCCGGATCGGCGATATCTCCCAACGCCTGGGTCAGCGATGTATGGAAACTGTCGCGCTTGTGTCTGGAAAAGGTATCGAGCAGGTCGTCTTGCGACGAGAAGTATCGGTAGAACGTCCCACGGGAAACACCGGCGACCTGGCACACGTCAAGGATAGAAATGCGATCAGCACCTGATCGCAGCACGACTTCTTCGGTGGCCGCGAGGATATTGGAAATGGTCTCTTCCGACCGGCGGTTGGGTTTTACCGTGGCGCCAGATGATGAAACGCCAATGCCCTGACGAACGTTTTTCTTGACGGCACTCACAGGTTTCACACGGGGTGCGGTCTTTTTTTTCGACGGAGGTGACGCTGCTTCAGCAAGCTGATTTGCGCGCTTTGGCATGGGTGCACGGGCTCATAACAAGAAAGATACGCAACACTAGCATATGAAATAGGCAACATAATCTATATTTGTTCAACTTTTGCCTAAAGACATTCCGCGAATTTGTATTTAGAATCAAATTCTCCCTTCAAAATAACATCAGGCGATCCAGCGACTGGCAGCGCCCCACAAGGAGAAGAGCCATGAGCGGCACGGGAAATTCAGACACCTGGGCAGTAGGCGAAAGAGACACTGTTATCGCAGCGCTTGAGCGCGCTGTGGCGCGGCATCCAGACAAGGTTCTGCTTGATTTTAGTGGTGAGTTATACACATACAGAGAAACTGATCTACTTTCCACCAAAATGGCTCATTCGCTGGCTTCGCTGGGTGTGCAGGCAGGCGAAACGGTACTGACGATGCTGAACAACAACATCGACGCCGTCGTGACATGGCTCGCGATCAACAAGCTTCGCGCCGTTAGCGTGCCGATCAATACCGCCTTGAAGGGCGAGTTTTTGCGCCACCAGATAGCCGACACCAATACCAAGGTGGTGATCTGCGAGGCGGCCTATCTCGATCGTATAGTGCCGCTTGCATCGAAATTGTCTGAGGTACAGAGCATTCTTTACCGTGGCCAGCCGGAATCGCTTCCTGAATGCGCTATTTCGGTCGCTTCGCTGGATGAGTTCCGCGGCCATGACGAAACGCCTTTCGAGACCAAGCCTCAGCCATCCGATCTCTCCTGCCTCATCTACACCTCGGGAACCACGGGACCATCGAAAGGCTGCATGATCAGCTACAACTTCATGTGCAACTTGGCGCGCCTGCAATTGCGGGCCGGACCTGCGAACGAGAACGACGTAACCATCACGCCGCTGCCGCTGTTTCATATGAATGCCCTGTGCGTGTCGATTATCGCCAGCATTCTGGTGGGCGCGCGGGCAGCGATACTGCCGCGCTTCTCCGTTTCCAACTTTTGGCAGGAAGTCGAACGCTCAGGTGCAACCATTGCGTCGATTCTCGGTGGCATGGGCGGGCTGCTGGCAAAGGCGCCTGAAAACGACGCGATGAAGCGGTGTTATGGCCAAATCCATACGGCTCGCGGCAATCCATATACTGAGGAGACCAAGAAAATATGGCGTGAGCGCTTCGGCACCAAGCTGGTAGGCGGTAATGGCTACGGTCTCACCGAGGCCTGCGTGATTACCTCGCTTGCAGGTGGCGAATATGCGGCGCCTGGCTCGTCAGGCAAGCGCATCCCGGACTTCGATGTACGTATTGTCGATGATGAAGATCGTGAAGTACCGGCGAACACGTCCGGTGAGATTGTGGTACGCCCGCTGCGTCCGGACATCATGTTCCAAGGCTATTGGCAGCGCCCGGAGGACACCCTGAAGCTGATGCGCAACATGTGGTTCCACACGGGCGACATCGGCAAGTTCGATGACGACGGCTTCTTCTATTTCGTCGACCGGAAAAAGGACTACCTGCGCAGGCGTGGCGAGAACATTTCCAGCTTCGAGATGGAGGCCGCCTTCGCCGTGCACCCGGACATTTCCGAAGTTGCGGTACACGCCGTTCCGTCGGACAAGGGTGAAGATGACGTAAAGGTAACCGCGGTATTGCACGATGGCGCGACACTTCAGCCAGAAGAGCTATTCAGGTGGGCTACCGATTCGGTGCCTTACTACGCACTGCCACGGTACATCGAATTCCGCGAGACGCTGCCGAAAAATCCGCAGGGGCGAGTGTTGAAGTACCTCCTTCGGGACGAAGGTAAAACAGCCTCGACCTGGGACTGGGAAGATACGGATATCAAGGTCGACAAGCGCTGAGACTGCTGCGAAGGGCTGGGCATAGCCCCTTTCCCACCTCGCAAAAAAAACGAGGCGGGCTAAGGAATGGGAATGGCATGTGGGCGCAGCAAGAGCTGCGCCCACTATTGTTTCAGTACTCCCGAACTGGAACGTCTTTAGGGCGTGAGTTGTAGCCCGGCAAGTGCAGGCCGCCATCCACGTGAATGGTCTCGCCAGTAATGAAACGCGACATCTCCGAGGCCAGGAATACGACTACCGGGCCAATGTCCTCCTCCGGATCGCCACAGCGTCCCAATGGCCGCATCGAGGCCGACATTTCAGCGAACCCCGGGTTTTCCGCCGCCAGCTTATGAAAGGTAGCGCCCATGGCTGTGGGCGCTACGGCATTGACGCAAATGTTGAATCGCCCCCACTCCGAGGCAGCGCTGCGGGTCAAGCCGACGATGGCTGATTTTGCGGTGTTGTAATCGCCATGCAGCCACGCACCGATCTCGGTGTCGATGGAGTAGAAGTTGACTATCTTTCCGCCTCCACGCACCTTCATGTGAGGCAGCGCAGCTTTCATCGCCCACCAGGCCGCCCAAACTGTGGAGTTGAGCGTTTGGGCCAGCATCTCATCGGTCTTATCTTCAAGCAGAACGTTGGGCGTAGGCGCGAAGGCGTTGTTCACCAGGATATCGAGCCCGCCGAACTCATCCACGGCAGCCTGAATGGCCGCCTCGATGTGTTCTTTACTGGAAACATCAGTCTTCACAAAGAGCGCCCTGGCGCCCAACGCTTTCAGCTCTTGCGCTACGGCTGTACCGCTTTGTTCGTCCAGCTCTGCAACTACCACCGCAGCGCCCGCCTTGGCGAAGCTCAACGCCACACCTCGACCTATACCGCCGCCCGCGCCAGTGATAAGCGCCACACGCTCTCGTAGCAGTTTCATAGCCCCTCCTTTCTTGTTGTTAGATAGACAGTTTTTACTATAGTGTTCAAATATACTCTTGTCCGCATCATCGGGCATTATTCAGCAATAAAAGGATAACTAGATGAGTACGTTTCGTCGCCGAGTGGACATAGTGACCAGCGAAGAACACGGCGAAGGTGAAGTTCGCGCGGCTCTCGAAGATGACTTTCACCACTTCCGCGTATGGGCGAAATACCAAGCCGGCGCACTGATTGCTGTCGGTGGCGAAGCGATAAGGTACCCCTATACCGCCTGCCTGCAGGCAACCGAACCCCTTGAGCGCCTGGTCGGCATGCCGCTCAGCCGGGTCGCCCACTCGGTAACCCGCCAGACGGACGCAACGCACCAGTGCACGCATCTACTCGATCTGGCAGGGCTGGCGATTGCCGCAGCTGCCCGTCAGAATCGCAGGCGTCGTTACGATATCGAGATTCCTGGCCGGGTCGACAATCGAACAATCGCGAGATTGACGCGAGATCAGGACTGGAAACTGGACTGGTCCGTAAATGGTCCGCTTATCGAGGCTCCCGAGACTTATGCCGGCGTCAATCTACGCGAGGGGATGGCGCGCTGGGCGTTGCAAACTTTATCGGAAGAGGAAGCGGAGGCTGCTTTGATACTGCGCCGCTGTACGCTCATTTCGCTGGGAAGAGAACGTGACCTGGATAGGCAGACACATGCAGCCCCGAGCGGCCTCTGCTATAGCCAACAACCCGAACGGGCGGAACAGGCCATACGGATGAAGGGGTCGACGTGGGATTTCGGATCGTCCCAAGAAGAACTGTGCGCAAGTGATCAGGATTGGCTGAACAGCCGTGGCTCATAGGGAAGGACGAGCTTTTGCAATGAGACGGCCCGCATCCCGAAAGAGATGCGGGCTCATCATCAGAGGAATACAGCGAGGTTTGGAGTGCCCAGAACGGCCTGGTCGATAATGACTTCGCGACGCGCCAACTTGAAACCATCTTCGTGCATACGCAGCACGTCGCGACGCTCACCACTGATGATGTCGACGTGGTGGTCCTTGAACCGGCTGCGCGTCAGCAGCAGATAACTGGTCACCACATACTCACCAGGGGTGGCGGTTTCCTCGACGAACACATTCGTCACCAACCGCCGCGTACGCGATGGCGGGTCTTCCGCCCAGGCGCTCTTGCCAGAGAGACGCAGCACACGCCCCATGATCGACCGATAGTCGTCGTGGTAATGCTGCACGCTACGCACGATGCTCACCGACAGCTCGGACTGGGTGCGGGTATGCCGCAGCGGCACGGTATAGATCAGATCGGTATCAAGCCGTGCTGCCCATTCCTGCAAACGAATTTGATCCAGTAGCGTTGCTTCCTCATAGAGGAAGGTCACGACCTGGTTGTAAATATCCGCCCCGACCGGCACACGCTTAATACCGACCGGAGAGCCCGGCTGGATTTGGTCCTCGCCGCGTTGTTGAACTTCTGCCATGGAAATCTCCATTACTTTTTTATTGTCGTGACCCGGGCCAGCGAGCGTTTATTTTTCGTCCGACGCGGTCATCAGCTCATGCCAGTACTGCCACCAGTGCCACTGAGTATCGTCTTTGGTAAAGCCTTCATTGACGATGCCTGGGCCTGGCCATCCTTCCGGCGCCCCGGTTTCGAAACAGGCTTGGTACTTGAGCGTGCTCTTGCGACCCATTGCGCCCTTGGCGGACTGAGTCATGTGAGGCCAAGTGTCGGAGTCGTCTTGCTCGACCATGCCGGATGTACCAAACAGCTGGATGGTCTGCTTGAGCATCTTTTCACGAAGCTCTGGTGGCGCATCCTTCTCTGCAAATATCCAGTTGACGAACTCAAGCTTGTCTGGACCTTGAGGCACATAGGCGTGCAACGTCATAGAGCCGACCACGCTGCCATCCGGCTGCGGGATATAAACGAAGCCAAACAGAATGTTCGGGAACATGCCCCCTACCTGCGGCGGCATGCTAGTCAGCACCCTAAGCTGATCTTCACTGAGGTTACGCGCCAGCTGCTCGACCATGTCACGCGTCATACCTGCGGGAGGCAGCGCGTTCAGTTTTTCCTCGACCGACAAGGTCGCCGGGTCCAGGCCTGTCAGGCGCTTGATCTTGCGCGCCAGATCGATACAACGCAGTGCATGGCCGTGTGGAGAGCTGATCTCGACGCCGATCATTTCCGGACTCAGGTCGGTACCCTCGCCCTCGCCTTCACCTTTCTTCGCGTAGTTGCCTACTTCACCCAGCCAGCGGTGCAAGGTCAGGGTATGGAAGCCATCGGCAGCCGACTGCTCGCCAGCGGTTTTCCAGTTGGCGTTCACGATGAACCGCTGCGGTGGGCCCAATACCTCCATGCCCTTGTCGCTGCGGCAGAAGAGCATGTCGTAATACCACTTGGCATCGCCGAGGAAGTCCTCAAATGACGGACCGTCGACGTTCCAGGTCGCAAAGATCAGACCGCCATAGAGAGTTACCCGTGCCTTCTTCAAGCCCAGTTCTTCCTTGGGCGTCATCTTGCCATGCATGCACTCACGCTCGATTGGCGAGCCGATGAAATCACCGTTGGGCCGGAACGCCCAACCGTGATAGATGCACTTGTGTATCTGCGTGTTACCGCAATCGGCGGTACTGATGCGCATTCCTCGATGCGGGCAAACATTGAGCGAAACGAAAACCTCGCCCTCTTTACCGCGGGCGGCAATCACCGAATCCGAGCCCATGTCGCGCACGATGAAATCGCCGGAGTTAGGGATTTCAGATTCGTGGCCGAGGAGAACCCAGATCTTGCCGAAGATCTTTTCCATCTCCAGCTCATAGATTTCCCGGTCGCTCAGGACGCGCATCTGTACTTCACGTGTCGCTGGGTAGATAAGATCCGAGACCTTGGTTCCGTCGGACAATACGGGGCTCGTTGTTGTTAGCATGATTGCCTCCTGTTTATAGGGCATAGCCGCCGATGGCGATTAGGACAAGCTAAATATAAGACACTTTTTGATAATATGTATACTAGATGCCCATGTTCTTTATGTGACATCTTGCTGCTGAAATAAACCGACATGGTTTACTTGAGGTACTGATCAAGGCGAACTAGCCAAACAGGCAATTACCTCAGTCATCTTTCGTGGCGGTTCCGACACGTGTTCGCAGCACGCCGATACCCTGCACTTCCAGCTCCACCAGGTCTCCTGGTTTGAGATACCGCAACTGCTCCAGCCCGCAACCATTGCCCACGGTGCCGGAACCGAGAAACTCACCGGGGTATAGGGTTTCCGCACGTGAAACATGAGCGATGACATCTTCGAACTGCCAGCGCATGTCTCGGGTGTTGCCCCGCCCCCATTCTTCACCATTCACCCGCGCCACCATGTCCAGGTCATAGGGATCGCCCAACTCGTCGGCGGTGACCAGGCAGGGGCCCATAATGTTGGCCGTATCAAAATCCTTGCTCTTGGCGGGACCCAGCATTCCAGACATTTCTTTCGCCTGGGCATCGCGCGCGCTCATGTCATTAAATATGGTGTAGCCAACGATGTGCGAGCGGGCCGTATCACGGCTTATGTCCTTGCCCCGCTTACCGATGTAGCAGCCGAATTCCAGCTCGAAATCCAATGCTTTGCTAAAGCTCGGCCATTGAAACTCATCGTCGATACCGACTACTGCAAAGCGGTTGCATTTGTAATAGATCGGCTGTCGATTAAAGGTCTCGATTACCCTGTCATCGGCACCCGTGTTCATCGCTTTCAGCGTTGCTTCTGGGTCCGGCGTACGTAGGGCACGCGCGCGTCTGGCAGCGGCGAAACTCTGTTTCAGGTGCAGCTCGAAGCATGAACAGTCACGCATCTGCGGCGGTGGCTGGATCGGCGCACGCAGCTTGACGGTGGCGCGTTCGATGACAGCCGCGGAAGGCGCCTTGGCTATCAGCGTCCGAGCGTGTTCGAGCACCTGCTCGCCGCCTTCGATCAACGCCAGAACGCTGGCGAATTCGGGGCTCTCGCGACCTTGCATGCTGCGATAGGCAATCTGCAGGTCGACAATCAGTCCATCGTTTTCGATCAATGCCCCAGCGCGCTCGAAGCCAGCGCCATCGGTGTAGGTTACGAGTCTCATACGCGACCACTCACAGGCAGGCAGGCGCCGGTTACGGGGGCTGCGTCATCCGACAGGAGAAACGCGATTACCGATGCCAGAGCCGCTGGCGATACCCAGCGGCTCGGATCGGCGTCCGGCATGTCGGCGCGATTGGTCGGCGTATCGATGATGCTTGGCAGCACGGCATTGACAGTGACGCCCCGATCCTTGACCTCCTCTGCCAGCGCCTCGGTCAGACGAACCACGCCAGCCTTGGACGCCGCATAGGCGCCCATACCCATGCCAGCCTTGAGTGCGGCCAATGCGCCGACATTTACGATCCGCCCCGAACCAGTCGCGGTGAGATGGGGCAGTGCCGCCTGGGAAGCTACTACCGCCGTGCGCACGTTCATTTGATACATGCGATCCCAGGTATCGAGGCTTCCGGATTCAAGCGTTTCCCAGGCGAAACCGCCGGCTACGTTGACCAATCCATCGATGCGCCCGAAATGCTCGACTACCCTGTTCAATGCCTCCGCTGCCGCGTCGACGGACGTCAGGTCAACGCCGCCGATGGCATGCAGTTGTGCAGCTTCAGGTAACGAACCGGACGGCTCGGCGCGGTCAAGTAGCGCCACGCGGGCACCTCTGGCCAGGAGCAGATCGCCAAGGGTTCTACCAAGCACGCCGAAGCCGCCTGTGACGACAATGGTCTTGTCCTGCAATGACTGGGACATACTGAAATCCTCTTGTTTTTGTTCCACGACGCACCGCTTGAAGCAGTACCAACCCGAAACTAAATATGACACTTTTCGATTTTATGTACAAATGATAACGTTACTGAAAGACGCGCACCTGGATGAAAATGTCGATGCCTAGAAAACTACCTGCGCTGAACGCCGATACCCTCGCTTTCTGGCAGGGGGGCAGGCACGGCGAATTGCTGATTCACCATTGCAAAGCATGTTCTCAGTTCTTTCATCCTCCCGGACCCATATGTCCTCGCTGTGCAAGCTTCGAGGTCGGCCCACGCTCAGTCTCCGGTAAAGGGACAGTGGTGAGCTACACGCTTAACTACCAGCCATGGACTGCCGAACTCGACGTGCCGTACGTCGTAGCGATCATTGAGTTGGTCGAGCAGTCGGGTCTGCGCTTCGTCAGTAACGTTGTCGGGATGGATCCGCAACAGGTGCATATCGACATGCCGGTCCGGGTCAGCTTCCTGAACGTCGAAGATGTCTGGCTGCCCATGTTCGAAAGGGATCAATGAATGTTCGATCGTCGATACGATAAACAAGTAGCCATCACCGGCATCGGACAGTCCGAGGTCGGCCGCCCATCATCGCTGTCAGCCATGCGCCTGACGCTGGACGCCTGCCTGGAGGCCATCGCCGATGCAGGCCTGGAGCGTAGCGACATAGACGGTGTCGCGTGCTGGCCGGGGGACAACAACAACGGCGACCCCTTTTCTCCCGTTGGCCCCAGCGCGCTCAAAAGCACACTGGGCCTGAACGTAAACTGGTTCGGTGCAGGCTATGAAGGCCCCGGCCCGCTTGCCGGCGTGATCAACGCAGCCATGGCCATCGAAGCAGGCCTGTGCAAACACGTGCTGGTATTTCGCACCATCACCGAAGCATCGGCCCGCATGTCGAACAAGCAGGCTGGCGCGCTCACCAACAAGACTCAGGGCCGCGACAGCAGCTTCGCTTGGCAATGGTTCACGCCGTTCAACGTAATGTCCGGCATCAACCTAATGGCGCTCTATGCGCAGCGCCATTTTCATGAGTACGGCACACGACCCGAACAGCTGGCTCAGATAGCCCTGACCTGTCGCCGAAATGCGATGCGTAATCCCAAGGCACTTTATCGAACGCCGATGACCATGGACGACTACATGGCATCGCGGATGATCTCGACTCCACTGCGTATGTTCGATTGCGACGTACATTGCGATGCATCCACCGCAATCGTACTGTCGCGGCGAGATACTGCGCGCGACACACGCAATACGCCGATTCGTATCGAATCCATTGGCGCGGCATTGAATCAGCCGTGGTCGTGGGATCAGATCTCACTCACCCAGATGGCGGCTTTCGACGTAGGTCGGATGATGTGGGACCGCACCGACTATCGCCCTCAGGATGTCGACTCCGCGCAGCTATACGACGGCTTTTCCATCCTCACCTTGATCTGGCTGGAGGCCCTGGGGTTCTGCCCGACCGGCGAAAGCGGCACGTTCGTCGAGGGTGGCCAGCGTATCGCGCTGGACGGCGAGCTACCTATCAATACTAATGGCGGCCAGCTTTCCGGCGGCCGCACCCACGGCCTGGGCTATGTGCATGAGGCCTGCCTGCAGCTATGGGGGCGAGCCGAGGGGCGACAAACTACGGAGAACAGAGTCTGCGCAGTGGCGGCTGGAGGTGGCCCATTGGGCGGCAGCCTTTTGCTGGTTCGGGAATAGTTACTAGAAGAGAACGCTGGTCAGTTCGCTGCAGAATTCGACGAGGGCATCGCCCAATTCGGCGATGCCCTCCTCATCACGCTGACCGCGGAACATCACTGCCGAAACCGTAAAGTCGATACTGCCGCCGGGGGAAAAAACAGGCGCGGCAACGGCAAGAATGCCCACGGAAAAATGGCCATCGTCTGTTGCCCAGCCTCGCTTCTGAGCCTCGCGTACTTCTTCCCGGTACATATCGAAAGGCAACGGTCGAGCCCAGCGGATGCTGTCGTAGGTCGCGCGTATTTCGGGGCTGTCGAGATCGATCTGCGTAGCGAACAATCTGCCGCTGGCACCCATCAGCATCGGCAGACGTTGCCCTTCGGCCATATCGATTCGAACGTCCGTGGGGCTCGCCGCGGAACTGACGATCACAATGCGGTCCGCACCCAGGCGCCGCCACAACGTGACAGTGATGCTCTGCCTCGCAGCCAAGCTTTGCAATAACGGCTTCGCCAGCTGCACCCGCTGCCCCTGGGTGACCAACTGCTCAACGAGACGCGCCAGCCCTATCCCCGCCGAATAGCGCTTTGACATGAGATTGAAATCCACCACGTCTTCAGCGACCAATGTGCGCAGGATGTTGAAGCATGTGCTTGGATTGATTGAAAGCTGGCGTGCGATATCAACGGAGCGCTCTGGCGTCCCGACCTGGCTCAGATGCCGCAAGATACGAATCGCATTGGCCACCGGTTTGACAAGGACGGCACCGTTGGCCTTCTGCTGTTCACCGAGGTCTAAAATTTCGTTGCTATTCATGCAGATCCCTAACTCATGCTCGCTGTAGATCTGCATTCTATACTGAGAATAAAACACCGCAACTAATTCAGCATACGGATGCCAAGCGGTATTACTGATCGTTTACCGAAGGGGCTTGGTAGATGTAGCGGCGCGTTGCCAAAGTGTCACATCGGAATCGCTGCAAGCTATTTTCTCTAGACTCGTCAGCTTTGGTGACTCTAGCCCACTGGCGCAAATATTCGAGCCAGGACTCGACGATAAAACGCTCAACGTAAAGGTTCTTTTCACTCAGATCGCGGTAAAGTCGCCAGTTCTGTGCCCCGTTTCGCCGTCTGGATTGGCCGACGGCATAGGCCGTGCGGACGAAAATGTCGCGTTCGGCATCATTGACTCGGTAGCTGATTTCCACAGACACCGGACCATCGGAATGAGAAACATCGCGTGCCAGTACCAGCTTGTCAGTCTGCTGCGCTTCAGCGAAATCAGCTTCGTTACCCAGCTCAATTGTGCCGTTACGGGTGATGAGAAGCCCAGACACAATAGTCGCAGCAGAAATGATGAGCGCGTTATTGAGTCCGATATATTCTGCCAACGCCCCCCACAGAGCCCCGCCCAGCGCCATGGCCCCCATGAGCATTAGCAGGTACACCGAAGCGACCCGGGCACGCACCCAGTTCGCCGCGTAGGTTTGCACGACCGTGGAGATGGTCGCATTCACGGCCATCCAGCCCATGCCAGCGAAAATCAGCATCGCGCACACGACGTAACGGTTATGCGTTAGGGCAGCAGCAAGTGTTGCAGCTGCAAAAGCGATCGCACCTGCAGCAATGAGCGTGCGCAACGTAAATCGGCGATACAGCTTCGTGAGATTGAGAGCAGCTACCACTGCCCCTCCGCCCATGAATGCCATGAGCAAGCCATAGCCGCCAGCGTCCATGTCGAGCTCTTCCTTGGCTACCAGAGGCATCAGCGCCCATAGTGCGCTGGCGCAACTGGTAAACACGAACACCTGCTTCAACGCATTGAACAGGACTGACGAGTGCCGGATATAGCGCAAACCGCTGCGCATGCCGCCGCTGAAGGTTTCCGGCGGCAGGTCATGCGCCTGCTGGCTCGATTTCAAGGTGAGAATAAACAGGATCACGGCCGTCATGCACAGAGCAATCACCAGAAACACCGATGCCGCGTTCCAGTATGCGATCAGCACGCCGGCAATCGCCGGGCCCAATGCCCGAGCGGCATTGGTCGCGATGCCATTCAGCGATACTGCGGCCGGAACCTCACTTCGCGGCAACACATCGACGATGGTCACCATCCACGCGGACATTCCCAACGCGCTGCCAGTACCCAGAACAAAGGTCAGCAAAAGCAGCGTCCAGGCACCCAGTTCGCCGCTGTAGGCAAGCAGACATAGGACTGCGGCCGCGCCGAACATCGTCGCCTGCGTTACGATCAGCCAGCGGCGGCGATCCACCAGATCGGCGATCACTCCACCTGGCAGGCCGAACAAAAAGACCGGTAGCGTCATCGCCGTCTGTACCAGCGAGACCATCAGCGGTGACGACGACAGCGTCGTCATGATCCAGGCCGCACCGACCGTTTGCATCCAGATGGCCAGGTTTACGACAGCAGCAGCAAACCAGAGGCCTCGGAATACTCGGTGACGGAACGGAATCCAGGGTGATCCCTCTTTCATTGCTGCTCCTTCACACAAGGCTGCAAAGGGCGGGCGCCAGTTAGCCTACAACGTCATCACCCGCAGGCAGCCCAAGCCGGCCCACCTTGCGTGCAGCATGCAGCTCGCGCCGCTCACCGACGCGGTTGCACAGTTGCCCAACGCCCTCGATTCGGGCATCGATCGCATCGCCGGGTTTTAGGAAGTTGCCCGTTTCCAGCGCCACGCCATGCGTCGAGCCAGTAAAAACCATATCCCCTGGGCGAAGCGTTATTCGTGCATCGAGGTAATTCAGAAGCTCGTCCACCGGGAAAATCATGTTTCCGGTGTTGTCCTGCTGACGCTGTTCACCATTAACGCTCAGTTGCAGATTCAGTGCCGGCTGACCGGGACCACCGAGCTCATCGAGAGTAACGATCCAGGGACCTATCGGAGTAGTGCGATCCATGGCCTTTTGCGTAAGCAGGTCGAGACGACCGATCTGCCGGCCCGCATCTCGCGCACTGATGTCGTTGCCAACCGTATAGCCGAGCAAGCACGCGCTCGCCTGCGGCTCGTCCAGTAGAGGACGGGCGACCACGGCGACTAGCTCGACTTCATAGTCGAGCTCACCCGTCACGGCTGGAAATTGAATGTCTTCACCCGCGCCAACCAAAGCTGATTCCGGAATCGAATACGCCAGGGTATGTGCCGGCGCTTTGCTACCTAGCCGCTCGAGATGGCTCAGATAGTTGAGCCCAACGCCGAAAATCCGCCCGCCAAGCTGAAGTGGCGGTAGCAGGCGGCACGCTGATAGAGGAATCCACTCAGCGTCGAGATCCAGCGCCGCTTCTCCTTCCGCGCCAAGCGACGGTGCCCATTCGCTGAAAGGCGCCCGAATGGCCCGCAAGCGAAGGCCGTTGGCATCCAGCAACGCCCAAAAGGCCTCGCCGGCAACTTCCACGCGCGCGATGCGCATCTCAGCGCTTGCTGGCCAAGAAATCCGGATCGAGTACCTCTTCAGGCGTTTTCACGCTCGGGCCGAGGATGGGGCCAACCATTTCATGCCCCCACACGCTCAATACTTCTGGATTGAGTTCGAACGGATCGCCCTGCCACGGCTCGATCTCGGCAATGGTCTCGATGGCGAAGCCCGAAGGCGTGAAATGGTAGAAGGACACGTGCGGGTCCTGGGCATGCTGGCCGAGCGTCATCATCATTGGCAGCTCACGTTTACGCACGATGTCATAGGTCTCGCCAACGTCGCGGATGCTGCTGACAACGATGCCGACATGCTGCACACCCATACGCCCCGGCCCGAACCCGTATGCGATGTCATGGCTGGTGTGATGGTTCAGCTTGGAACGGAAAAAGCCGGTGCGACCCTTGCCAGCGCCTGCGCCATACCAGCTGAAGCCCATCACGTTGATCAGGAAATTCTCGAGTTCGGGGCCGTATTCCGGCGTGATCACCACTACGTGCCCAGCACCGCGCTCATTGGCAACGAAGCCGCCATGGCAGCGCCCCGGCATGAAGGAGCGTGGCGTCCATTTTTGTGCGTAGAAAAGTTCATGCTGATAGCCGACCGGATCGCGAAAACGGATCAGCTCGCGCACGCCGCGCTTCTCGCAAAGCTCCGCGTCGCCGCGGGTGAACTCAACGCCGGCAGCGGTGAATTTCTTCAACGCATCCTCGAAGGCCATCCGCCCTATCGCTTCCCAGCCTATATAGGCGAGACGGTCGACCTTACCGGGGTGGAAGGCAAAACGATGGCGGCGATCGTCGATCTTGAAATAAAGCGAATCGGGGTCGCTCTCGGGGCTGCGGCCGATTCCGAAGCCCATGACGTTTGGGCCATAGTCACGCCACTCATCGAGTTTGGTGGTTTCGAAGCCCATGTAACCGATGCCGATGATATCCACGAGAATTCACCTCTTTGTTGTTCTAGGTTCACGGACGCCACCGGCGCCCGCACGAGCGCTGCTAGATTGCGAGCAACCCGCCGTCTATGACGAAATCCGACCCGGTAATGAACGAGGCCTCGCTGGAAGCCACAAACAGCGCCATGGCGACCACCTCTTCAGGCTCACCGGGACGGTCCATCAGCACGCCATCTAGCAACGCTGCACGCGCTTCCGGATTCTCCAGAAATGCACGGGTACCGGGCGTCGCAACGAATCCGGGGCTGAGGCTGACAGCACGTATGCCAACCGGCGCACCTTCCACCGCGAGCTGGCGGGTAAAGGACACCACCGCACCCTTGGCAGCCGAATGCGCCGAGATGCCGGCGACCTTGGAGCCGCCCCACGCTGCAGTGGATGAAATATTGATAATCACGCCACGCTGCTCGGCAAGATGACGCCAAGCGTATTTGGTGGTGTAGAACAGCAGATCCAGTTCATTACGGATGGTGTAGTGCCAGTCCTCGATTGACATCTCGCTAACCGCACCAAAACGCGCGGCCGAAGCGTTGTTATAAAGGATGTCGATGCGACCATGCTCGGCCACGGCGGCGTCGATCCAGGCCTTGGCCTGTTCGTGATCGCCAAGATCCAGCGGAGCCATGCCATATAAGCGCAAACCCTGCTCCTGCATCAGCGCAGCGGTTTCCTCGTGCGCCGGCCCATTGAAGTCACAACCCACCACAATGGCGCCTTCCTGAGCGAAACGCAGCGCGGCTGCCCTACCCTGCCCACCGCCAGTACCGGTGATCAGCGCAACCTTGTTCTGTAAGCGACCTACCATTGCTGTCCTCCCGATATCCCGATCCGCCTAGTCCTATTACCAGCGACTAGGCCGATTCGTCATTCATCTGATTTCTTCGAGCCAAATCGCTTCGGCGGGGCAAGCCGCTGCACCCTCGCGGGCTTCTTCTTCGAGCTCTACGGGAACGAGGTCGCTATCGAGATACACAAGGCCATCAGCATCGAGCTTGTAGATGCTCGGGCAGACTGACGCGCACAGACCATATCCGCAGCAGCGGCCACGGTCGGCAACCACTTTGAATTGTACTTTTTCTGAACTCATTTGTTGTCTCCTTATCAGGCCCAGCTACCACTGATAATGAACACTTATCGATTTTTTGTACATTATTTTTTTGAACATTCCACCGCTTCAGATTCGAAGCTGAAACGGCTCACCGCAAGGTTCAGTTCCTGTGAAAGCTCGCGAAGTCCCGCAACAGCGCTTGCAACGCTGTGAGTGATCGCATCACCCTCGCCAGCCATGCGCGCTATGCGCTCAACATTCGAGGCGATATCACGCCCGCCTTCACTTTGAGTTTCGACTGCCCTTGCAATCTCATCCACGCCGCGTGTCGAATCCCCTACTAGCACAGCTGCCTGTTGCAGCGTGCTCTCAAGTTCCACGAGGAGCTTGCTGCTGTCGTCCAGCGCGACCGTACCAGCTTGCAGCGCTTGGTCGACCACTCCCGACTGATCATCCAACCTTAAGGTGAGGTCATTGATCGAATTCGCTGCCAGCGCGGAACGTTGCGCCAGATTCCTTACCTCATCGGCAACCACGCTGAAGCCGCGCCCGCTCTCGCCTGCACGCGCCGCCTCTATCGCCGCGTTCAAAGCAAGAAGATTGGTCTGAGCCGACAATTCCTTTACCTGCGTGATGCTCTCAGTGATTGCCGATGTGCTCTCTACGAAATCACCCACCGAAACGCGGATGGCGGCGAAGGCCTGGCGCACGCTTTCTATTTCTCCAAGCAGTCGCGTCAGTGTCGAGTGCCCCGCCTCGGCCCCCTTCAGGCTGGCATCGGCGGAACTGCGCAGTTTCTGGGCATGGGACGATATCGAGGCGATGCCAGCGCTCATTTGCTCGACCGTAGCGGATACCTCCGTCACTGCGGAGGATTGACTGGCCGAACTCTGCGCGACCTGCGTCGATGTCACAACCAGCTCCTCCGCCGAAGCCCCCACTGCTGCCGCCACGCCCGCCACGCGCCGCAACGCCTGCTGAAAGCTCTCGATCAGCTCGTTGAACGCTTGGCCTGTATGGGCGATTTCGTCACGACCGATGATTCGTACACGCTGAGTCAGATCGCCATCGCGCAGCTTGATCGACGCGCGCTCGATTACACGGATGGATCGGACAATCTGGCCCCGCAACATGACGCTCGCCAGCAAGGACACCGCTATTGCAGCTAACAGCACGCCGACGAGCACTTCCACTACGGTTTTCACCCGGTCGCTGGCGCCGGTAAAAGCAGCGGAGGTGAGCTCTTCCTGCAGGGTCAGCAAGCGGCTGAACTGCCCGGAAAGACTGTTGAAATCCGAACGTACAATGCCAAGAAGCGATACCGCTTGCGGTGGGTAGCTTAGGGCTGCCTGTTTCATGTCCGCCAAACCGCGCGCATAAATCGCCGCTTGTTCCCGCACGGTCTGGTAAGCAGTCTGCTCATCCTCGACAAGTCGTGTTTCTTTCGCCGCGTTGTCAAGCAGGCTTAGCATCTCGGCGGAACTCAAATCCATCTCTTCCAGATAGACCTCCAGCTCCTCGCTTGAAGCCTGCCCATTGGACTCGAGAATTCGGACCACCATGGCGTACGCGTTGATCATCGCCGTCTGGGAAGCCGCAGACGTTTCAAGAACCCGCTTATATTGTTGAAATCGCAACTGGTCTATTTCATCTATCACGGCCTGCTGCCTTTCCAGCCCCTGATAAGCGACGCCCGAGAGGACGACCAGCGAGACGATAAAAAAAAGCGGGAGCAGCAGGAGCTTCGCTCCGATTGTGAAGCGGCCCAGGGTTGGCATGATGATCCCCATCTTGTTGTTATATGTTTGAGGCCCTATGGCTAGACAGGCTGCCACAGTCGCTTTATTCTCAATACAGTATTTGATTTCACATTAAGAATTCAACAGCACTACGCGTTTCGCTTGGCTCAACAATATCTATAAGGAAGCCAAACCATGCCCTCTTCGAAGAGCGAAGTGGCGATCGATACCCTCGAATTTCGCCAGAGCTGGAAAATCCTGATTCTCGCCGTGGCGGGCGTCGCTATCAGTATCAACGCGGCACTTCTCTATGGCTTCGGTACCCTCGTCGTACCGCTGGGCGACGCCTTTGGCTGGAGCAAGAGTGAGCTGCAAGCAAGCATCACCTTTCTGTTCGGTGGCGCGGTCATTTCGCTGCAGTTGGTCGGCTGGTTCAACCTTCGCTACGGCATGAAGCGGGTCACCGTCGTTTCCCTGCTGCTGCTCTCCCTCGGTTACCTGGCAACCACATTGCTGAATGGATCTATCTGGTCGCTGTATTTCGCTTTCGCCGTGCTCCCCATTCTTGGCATGGGTGCGCTGGCAGTCACCTGGACCCAACTGCTCAGCCTCTGGTACGACCGCAACCGTGGGCTGGCGCTGGCGATCGGGTTGTCCGGCACAGGCATCACCGCCGCAACCATTCCTCCATTGATGGCCTGGGGGATTGGCCAATGGGACTGGCGCGCCGCGTTCGTGATTCTCGCTTTGCTCAATCTACTGGTACTGCTTCCGCTCATCTTGCTGTGGTTTAAGGTTCCGGGCGCTGCAGGGATCCAGTCGGACAGAGCAGTCGATCTACAGAAACTGCCCGGCATGTCCTTCCGCGAAGGCATGGCCTCGCGAAAGTTCTGGACCTGCAACCTCGCGCTCGGCCTGGTGATTTCTTCGATCGTGGGCATGGTCACCAGCACAGTCCCGATGCTGCAATCCAGAGGATTGTCGGCAAGCGATGCCAACCTTATTTTTAGCGGCTTTGGCTTTTCGCTCATTTTCGGTCGCATGCTGATCGGTTATTTGCTCGACCGCGTGTGGCCGCCTGCGATATCGGCGATCAGCCTGGCGCTTCCAGCCATAGGATGTGCGATCTATCTCAGTGGAACGGGAGAGTTTTCTTCACTGCTGCTGGCCGCCGTGCTCGTCGGTTTTGGCGCCGGGGCGGAGTTCGATATTGCCGCATTCCTGATCGCACGCTATTTCGGGCTGCGCGAATACGGCCGGCTGTTCGGCGTGCATCAAGGCTTGAATACCGTGGCCTCAGCGCTCGCCCCGTTGCTGTTCGCCTACATGCTGAGCACTACCGGAAACTACAACGCCATGCTGTTCTATTCAGCGGCCTGCTGCGTCGTTGGCCCGCTGTTGCTGCTTACATTGGGTCGAACACCGCGCTTTGCCGCGTCTCCCATGCTCGCCCATCCCTGACCCAAATAAAAACGGAGCAGACCATGCCTACCTTGACCTTTATCGAACACAACGGCACGCAGCATCAGGTTATCGGTGATATCGGCCAGTCGGTAATGCAAGCCGCAACCTTTGCGTCGGTCCCCGGAATTCCGGCGGACTGCGGTGGAGCCTGCGCATGCGCGACCTGCCACGCGTATGTCGAAGAAGCGTGGATGGAAAGACTTCCCGCCGCCGAAGGCATGGAGTCGGACATGCTGGACTATGCGTTCGAGCGGCGCGACAACAGCCGGTTGACCTGTCAGCTGGTGATCAGCGAAGCCATGGACGGGTTGGTTATCCACCTGCCCGAGTCCCAATTCTAAGCGCCGCACGCTGGCGCGATTCTAGGAGGTCCTATGTCACTCGCCTCGGTAGTGATCATCGGTGCTGGCCACGCCGGCTTTCAGGTAGCTGCTTCGCTGCGCCAGGAAGGCTATGACGGAAAAATCACCCTGATCGGCGATGAGCCTGGCCTGCCCTATCAGCGGCCGCCGCTGTCCAAGGCCTACCTGCTCGGCAAGATTACCGAGACGAGTCTGCTCTTCCGTCCTGCCGAATTCTTCGAGACTCAACGTATCGAGCTGTTGCATGACCAGGCCACGGCGATAGACCGTTTGAACCGCAGGGTATTGCTCGCTTCCGGCGCCGTTGCCACCTACGACCATCTGGTGCTTGCCACCGGCGCGCACAATCGTCCGCTGCCCGTTCCGGGTGCCGAACTGGAGGGCGTTTTTGGCATCAAGGCCAAGGCCGATGCTGATGTGCTGGCGCCGCTGGTAAAGGAAGCGCGAAATGTCGTCGTGGTTGGCGCCGGCTTTATCGGCCTTGAATTCGCAGCAGTCGCAGCAGCGCTTGGCGCTACCGTGCATGTGCTGGAACTGGGTGATCGCCCCATGGCCCGCGCACTCTCGCGAGAAATGTCGGAGGTGTTCAGGGATGCGCATGAACATTGGGGCGTCCATTTCGATTTTCGTCAGGGCTTGGCACGCGTCGTTGGTGACAACGGACAAGTATGCGCAGTGGAAACTTCCGATGGCCGTACGCTGCCGGCCGACCTCGTGGTCTTCGGCATCGGCGTGATCCCCAACGTACAACTGGCGACCGAAGCAGGCCTGCAGATCGAAAACGGCATCAAGGTCGACGCCAACCTGCTCACCGTGGATCCGCAGATTTCCGCCCTTGGCGATGCCGCTTGCTTCCCCTGCCTGTATAACGATGAGCAGCCAACCCGGCTTGAATCGGTGCAGAACGCCGTCGATCAGGGCCGCTGCATCGCGGCGCGGCTGACGGGCAAGCCCGCGCCCTACTCCGCCTTGCCGTGGTTCTGGACAGATCAGGGCAACCTCAAGTTGCAGATAGCCGGGCTCTCGACCGGCTACGACAGTACTGTGGTGCTAGGCTCGGTCGAGTCGCGTGAAGTATCGGTGCTGTGTTTCCGCAATCAGCATCTGATCGCTGTGGAATCCTGTAATCGCATGGGCGATCACATGGCGGCACGCAAGATTCTCGCCCGCCCGCCCAGGCTCACACCCCAGACAGCAGCTGCCGAGGGCTTCGATTTGAAAGCCTGGGAAGCGGCCAACCGCGACTGAACGTCGATGACAATCAGGCACTGACCACCACCTCAAGGAATATGAAATGAGCAGAACCTGGTTCATTACCGGGGCTTCTCGCGGCCTCGGCGCGGCGATTGCTCAGGCAGCGCTCGCCGCTGGCGATAATGTAGTGATCAGCGCCCGCCGGCTCGAACAGCTGGATCAGTTCGTCGCGCAAGCTCCCGAACAAACGCTTGCCGTGGAGCTCGACGTTACCCGAGAAGACCAGGCGGTAGCGGCGGTTGAGGCTGCCATCAATCGTTTCGGGCGCATCGATGTGCTGGTCAACAATGCCGGCTATGGGCAACTCGCCCCGTTCGAAGAAAATACGCCCAGCGATGCCGAGCGACAGTTCGCCACCAATGTGTTTGGCGTGTTCAACCTATGCCGAGCTGCCTTGCCGATCATGCGCAAACAGCGCAGCGGCCATATCTTCAATGTCTCGTCGGTAGCCGGCGTGGTAGCCATGGGCGGCGCCGCACTGTACTGCGCTTCCAAATTCGCCGTGGTAGGGTTTTCCGAGTCGCTGGCTCAGGAAGTCAGCCAATTCGGCATCACGGTTACGCTGGTTGAGCCCGGCGTGTTCCGTACGGATTTTCTCGATCCAAGTTCCGCGGTGTTCGGCGCCAATGGGCTTGAGGACTACGCAACGTTTACTGCGAAGATCAGAGCAGGCTCAGCCGCCAACAACCATCGACAGACAGGCGATCCCGCCAAACTGGGTGAAGCGCTTGTGCAAATCGCGAATATGGAAACGCCGCCGCTCCGCTACGTCGCGGGGTCCGACGCCTACCAAGCGATCACCAGCAAGCTCGACAAGATGAAAGAGCAAATCGAGCAATGGCGTAATCTGTCCGCTTCATCCGACGGTGTTTTCTAGGCGAAACGGAGCCAGCACGATCCAGCGAACCGACGGGTCCGCTCGGTATCTCTTCCCTTCTCTCGGGGCATAAGCCTACGTCTTCCGCCTCAGGAGCTAGCTGTTTGGATACCGGAACCACGCATCCCACCCGACTCACGTTGTCGATCATCTTCATCGTCTGCTTCAACTTCATGTCTTATGTGGCCAATGGATTACCGCTGGCCGTATTACCCAGCTTCGTTCTCAACGACCTTGGGTTTGGCACTGTCTTGGCAGGCATCGTCATCGGTACGCAGTATGTATCGACGCTGCTGTCACGACCATTGGCAGGCGTGCTGGCCGATCGCTTCGGCGCGAAATGGGCTGTCATCGTCGGGCTGGCCGGCCTTGCAGTCTGCGGCGTACTGACCACGCTGGCGATTGTCATGTACACCTCGCCCTGGCTCAGCGTCTCGATCCTGATTGGCGCACGCATAATCCAGGGCATCGCTTCAGCCATGATTTCCACGCCCTGCTGTACTTGGGCCATCGGCTTGCATGGCAAGGCGCATACCGCACGGGTGATGTCTTGGAACGGCATTGCCGCTTATGGCGGTATCGCCGTCGGTGCGCCCTTGGGCGTGCTGATCAGCGATCAGTTCAGTCTGGCCAGCCTCGGCCTGTGCATCGTCTTGCTCGGTCTGTTGTCGCTGGTTCTTGCGATGGTCAGGCGTTCAGCGCCGCTGTTGCGCGGCGAACGGCTGCCCTTTTTCGACGTATTCTGGTCGGTGGTGCCCAACGGTTTGGCATTGGCGTGCAGTTCAGCTGGCTTTGGCAGTCTGACCGCCTTCATAGCTCTGTATTTCGACAGCCTCGGCTGGGCCAATGCCGCCTGGTGTCTGACCGGCTTCGGCGCCGCTTTCATCGTCGCCCGGCTCGTCACGCCCAACGTAGTGGTACGTTTCGGTGGCTATCCAGTGGTTACAGTGTGCCTGTTGGTACAGGGCCTCGGACTGCTGCTCATCTGGCTGGCCCCCTCACCCGAGATAGCGATTTTCGGAGCCTCGCTGACTGGCATGGGAGTGTCCTGGGTGTACCCCGGACTTGCGGTAGAAACGCTGGCGCGTACGCCAGACGCCAATCGCAACTCCGCATTAAGCGCACTTTCGCTGTTCTTCGATCTGGCGGTCGGGTTAGCCGGCCCCTTGATGGGGCTCGCTGCAGCCAGCCTGGGCCTTGCTGAGGTTTTCCTCGGCGCGGCGCTGCTTTCGGCTGTCGGGTTTATTCTGGTGTTGTCTCTTCGCAGGCGACACGTACAACCTTCAACCGGTGCGCTGAATGGCGCGCCTCATTGAATGAGAAAACCGCCATCTCAGCGAGTGTGTGTCCGTTGACGTAGCCGGCCGCAGGCGAACAAAGCCAGGCAATTGCGGCGGCGATTTCTTCCAGCCGGCCCCAGCGCTTCATCGGGTTAGTCTGGGCAACCGTCTCATGTTTATCCTCGCTGAACAAACGTTCGGACATCTCCGTGGCAAATACACCTGGTGCAACCGCGTTTATGCGCAGACCTTGGGAGCCATATTCAATGGCAGCTGCGCGAGTCACGCCCAAAACGCCGTGTTTACTGGCATGGTAAGCCACTCCGAGAGACCCACCGTTGACGCCGCCGATCGATGAAACATTGACGATGCTCGCGCCCTGCTGCCGAAGCAGGTGGGGTGTCGCGTATTTCATACAGAGCCAGGTGCCTTTAAGATTGATGTCCAATACCCGATCCCAGTCATCCTCGGAGTAATCGGCGAGCGGGACGAACGGCGTCCCCTCGATGCCAGCGCTATTGATCAGCATATCCAGCTGCCCCCAAAATCCCACCGTTTGCTCGACCAGCCTCTGTACTTCGACGGCCCGGCTGACGTCAGCCTGGACGAACTCGGCTAGCCCGCCTGCCTCGCGAATCGTAATAACAGCTTGTTCACCCTCCCTGGTACGCCTTCCGGACACCACAACTTTTGCGCCCTCTGCCGCCAAAGCCAGCGCCCCTGCCAATCCAATCCCCGTCGTGCCGCCGGTTATCAACGCCACCTTTCCGTTGAGCCCAAGATGCATCAGCTTCGCCTTGTCGTTTGGCCTCATTCCAATGTAGCCAACCCTATTAAATACACAAAATCTGAATCTGTCTTACTTTAAAAAAATAACGCATACGACCCGAGCTAGACGCTACGCGAGCTCCTTGTTCTTAGATCGGACAGACATACGTCTATTACTCAGCGTTTTTGTCGCAGTCACCGCCATGCTCAATAAATGGTTATGAAAGCGGCAAAAAACGCGAAAGGCGAGCACATATCGCGACGCATCCATCTATTGATCCATGTCAATTGCCGAGAGGAAATCACGTGGATACTCGGCACCACGCTGCACATTTATTCGTTTTCTGTGCAACGAAATAATAACAATGGATGGAGAGCGCAATGGCTACCAACACGAATCCGGTCTTGAGTGACGGGACTGCAGTGTCTGACCTCATCGACATGGAAACTCATGAAGTGAAGATGCGGACACTGTCCGACCCCGAGCTTTATGTCCTGGAAATGAAAAAGATCTTTGCCAAAACCTGGGTTTTTCTCGGCCACGAAACCGAGATACCAAATAAAGGAGACTTCATCGTCCGGGACATGGGTTCCGATTCGGTGATTGTCGCCCGCGCCGGTGACGAGCAGATCCACGTTTCCCTGAATGTCTGTCCGCACCGAGGTATGAAGATTTCTACGGTCGATGGGGGCAACGCCGCTGCCCATGTGTGCATCTACCACGGCTGGACCTTCAGGCCCAACGGCGATTTCATCGCCGCGCCGATGGAGAAAGAGTGCATGCATGGCAAAATGCGCACGAAGGCCGAGCTCGGCCTGCACAAGGCCCGCGTGTCGATCTACGGTGGCTTGATTTTCGCCACTTGGAGCATTGACGGCCCGTCCTTCGAGGATTTCCTGGGCGATGCCAAATGGTATTTCGATACTCTCTGGTGCCGCACCACCGCTGGCATGGAAGTGCTCGGCCCACCGCAGCGTTTCATCATTCGCGCCAACTGGAAAACCGCCTGCGAGCAATCCGCGTCGGACGGTTTCCACACCCTGACCCTGCACCGCTGGCTGGGCGAGGTCGGCCCCTACGCGAAGAAACCGGATGCCGAAGGCAAGGGAGGCGACCTCAGCCCGGAAATGTACGGCGTCGAAGTCTGGACCGAACATGGCCACACCATGCGCTGCATCGAACTGGACCGCAAGATCCAGCGCCTCACCGGACGCGATCCGTCCACCATGAGCGCCGAGGAAAAACTCACCCTGCTGCCACCACCGGGCATCACCCGAGAAATGGTGCCGGAGCTGCTCGAGCGCTTCAGCCCGGAGCAACTGCACGTCATGAGCTGGCGTCCGCCGCAGGTGGGCAACTTCTTCCCTAATGGCCTGTTCGAGTTCATCTACCTGCCGCAGCCGGACGGCACCGTGCTCGGCGCCATGGCTCTGCACGCCTATATCCCCAAAGGGCCGGACAAGCTGGAATTCGTCAATTGGATCCTCGCCGAGAAGGATACCCCGCCGGAAATCAAGGCACGCATGCTGCGCCAATCGATCCAGTTGCTCGGCACCTCCGGCATGGTCGAACAGGACGACTCCGACACCTGGCCACATATGACGCTGGCGGCCAAGGGAGCGATGAGCGAGGACATCACCCTCAAGTATCAGGCCTTGTACGAAGACGACGCCAAGCCCGCCGACTGGCCCGGCCCCGGTCATGTCGGCGAGGGTTTCACCAAGGACGATACTCAGTGGCAGTGGTGGAAATACTGGCACGCGTTGATGACGGCTTGACCGCCCCCATCCTCGTACACCCTGTCCGGCTGCGCAGCGCGGCCGACTGCACGCACAGCCTCACGGAGATCGCCATGAACGATTTACAAACCCTGCTTGCCCCCACACCCCTACCGTCAACCGATCGCAGCAAGCGCATCGCCAGCGGCAGCCCCCTCCATAGCGAAATCGTCGACTTTCTTTACGACGAAGCGGAGCTGCTGGACACCCTGCAACTCAAGCAGTGGAGCGAAATCCTGACTCTGGATATCGAGTACAACGCACCGCTGCGCCTCACCCGTCCCAACCGCCAGCAACAGCAGACCGTAGTGCGCAACGTCCAGCATCTGCACGAGAGTCATGGTTCGTTGATGGTGCGCATCATGCGCATCACCGACACCCGCAGCGCCTGGGGCGAGGACCCGCCCTCGCGCACCAGGCGCCTGGTCAGCAACGTCCGCGTGTTCGGCACCGACAAGGCCGACGAATACAAAGTGCTGAGCTACCTGCTGGTGACCCGCAGCCGCTTCGACTTCGACGACTTCGACCTGATCCCCTGCGAACGCCACGACATCCTGCGCCGCGAGAACGGCCAGCTGAAACTGGCGCGGCGCGAAATCCTGCTAGATCAGGCGGTGATCGGCACCCCGAACCTTGGCATTTTTCTTTGATCGGCCCGACTGGGGTTAAGGCTGCAGCCGCTGCGGCCAACCACGGAGAACAACAAGCATGAAACTCGAAGACATGATCCTCGTCAGCGTAGACGACCACGCCATCGAACCGGCCGGGGCCTTCGACCGCCACATGCCGGAGCGCTTCAAGGGGCGTCAGCCGCATGTCGAGCAGCACGGCGGCCGCGACGTCTGGGTATTTGAAGGCCAGGCCACCGGCTACATGGGCCTCAACTCGGTAGTGGGCCGGCCCAAGGAGGAGTACGGCATGGAACCGCTGGGCTACGAGCACATGCGCCGCGGCACATGGGACATCAAGGCCCGGGTCGACGACATGAGCGCAAACGGCATCCTCGGCTCGATCTGCTTTCCGACCTTTCCCGGCTTCGCCGGCCAGCGCTTTCAGAACCATCCAGACCGCGCCGTGTCCCTGGCCGCGATCCAGGCTTACAACGACTGGCATCTGCACGACTGGTGCAACTTCGCACCGGGCCGCTTCATTCCGCTGATGCTGGTGCCATGGTGGGATATGCAGGCCGCCGCGGCCGAAGTCCAGCGCATGGCGAAGCTTGGTGTACATGCATTGTCGTTGTCTGACAATCCAGTGCTGCACGGTTTCCCTTCGATTCACAGCGACTATTGGGATCCGCTGTGGAGGGCCTGCGCCGATAACCAGGTGGTGATCTGCTGCCACATCGGCACCGGCATCAAGGCCGAGCACGCCTCCGACCTGTCGCCGATCGACGCCTGGATCACCTCCATGCCGATCTCCATCGCTAACTCGGCGGCCGATTGGATTTGGGCGCCGATGTGGAACAAGTTCCCGGACCTGCGCATGGCCCTGTCCGAAGGCGGCATCGGCTGGATTCCCTATCTGCTGGAACGCGCCGACTTCACCCACCGCCATCACCACGCTTGGACCAATGCCGATTTCGGCGGCAAGAAGCCCAGCGATATCTTCCGCAAGCACATCATCACCTGCTTCATCGAAGACGATTTCGGCTTGCGCAACCTGCCGGACGTGGGCGAGGACATGGTTACCTGGGAATGCGACTACCCACACTCCGACTGCACCTGGCCGTATTCGCCGGAAGTGGCTTGGGAAAGCCTGCGCAAGCTCCCCGAGGCGACCATCCACAAGGTCACCCACCTCAACGCCATGCGTGAGTTCTCCTACGACCCGTTCTCCCTGCTCGGACGGGACAACTGCACGGTCGGCGCGCTGCGCGCCCAGGCCACGCACGTCAATATCGAGCCCGCATTGGGCATGGGCGGGGCTGCGCCCAAGCGCGAGAAAGGCAAGCCGGTGACCTCCGGTGACATCAACGCGATGTTCGCCCAGGCGGACGCCCAGACCGCGTTGTAGGAAAGGCCAAGGCGCCCCTCCCGGGCAAAGGCCGGGAGGGAACGGTTCAAGACAACGACACGAGGCCAGCATGGACATCATCGGCATTGGCTACCTGGGCTTCGAAAGCCCGAACCTGGACGCCTGGCGCGGATACGCACCGCAGGTGCTCGGCCTGGGGCTGGGCAACGCCCCGGCGGGCGACCCCGACTCCCTATACCTGCGCAGCGACGACCGCCGTCACCGCATCGCCTTTCACCCCGGTCCCATCGACCGCATCGCCTATATCGGCTGGGAAGCCCGCGGACGGCAGGCCTTTGACGCCGCCATGGCGCGCTTTCGCGCAGCCGGGGTGGCCCTGGAAATCGGCGATGACGCCTTGCGCGAGATACGCGGGGTGCGCGAACTGGTGCGCTTCCGCTGCCCGGCGGGCTACCAGCACGAACTCTTCTACGGACAGAAATGGACGCCGCGCTCGTTCGTTCCCGGCCGCCTTCACGATGGTTTCGTCGCCGACGAGCGTGGCGTCGGCCATATCGTCCTGATGACGCCGGACTACGGTCCCGAACTGGAAGCCTTCTTCATCGAGCTGATGGGCTTCCACTGGTACGGTGCGGGCGCTGGCAAGGGCCGTACCGGCTTCTTCCGCGCCAAGCTGAACGACAAGACCAGCCACGACATCGCCTTCGGCCATGCCCCCGGCATGAAGGGCGTGCAGCACATCGGCCTGTTCGTCAAGAGCCTGCGCGACCTCGGCGAAACCTACGACATCGTGCGCCAGCGCGAGTTGCCGATGCAGATGACTCTCGGCCAGCACTGTCAGGACCCGCACGTTTCCTTCTACCACTTCAGCCCGTCCGGGTTCGCGGTTGAGTGCATCCACGAACTGGAATCTTGGCACCACGACGGCTTCGAGCTGAACCCCGAGCACCTGAGCGTCTGGGGCCATGAGCGGGTCGGACCGATTCTTGGCCCCAGCGTCATGCCCGTGGAGCGCTACCCCGACGACTGAGCGCGCGAATCCAACACCAACATCGACAGAAAAAGGACAAGAAGATGAGCAAGACCTACGACATCGTCATCGCCGGTGGCGGCCACAACGGCCTGGTCGCCGCCTGCTACCTGGCCAAGGCCGGGCGCAGCGTGTGCGTGGTGGAAAAGAATGACAAGGTCGGCGGTGGGGTCATGACCCGCGAACTGACTGTGCCCAGCTTCAAACATGATGTCTGCTCGGTGGCACATACGCTGCTACAAGCCAATCCGCTGCTGCGCAACGACGAACTGGAACTGAAAGCCAAGTTCGGCCTTACATACATCAATCCGGACAAGATGACCGCGATCTTTTACGACGACGGCAGCACTCTGGAGTTCTATACCGACCTGGAGCGTACCTGCCAGGCTATCGCCAAGTTCTCCGAGCGCGACGCCGACGCCTATCGTCGCTTCAACCATCAGGTATTTCAGAACCTCGACATGCTTGTCATGGGCATGTTCAATACGCCGCCCAGCGCCTCGCACCAGGCGTTGATGATGGAGCAGAGCCTCGTCGGCCAGGAACTGATGCGCACCCAGGCGATGAGCGCATGGGACTACATCAGTGAATGGTTCGAGAACGACAAGGTCAAGATCGCCCTGGCCCGCTATGCCTCCGAGGCGATGATGAATCCGTTCGATAACGGTACCGGCTTCGGCTTTTACATCATCCTGCCGCTGATGCACCGCTACGGTGTAGGCATCCCGGTCGGCGGCTCCGGCGCCTTTGCCGACGCCCTGCGCGCGTGCCTGGAGCATCATGGCGGCGAAGTGCGGACCGAAGCACCGGTCAAGCAATTTAAGATCGAGGGCGGCAAAGTTACTGGCTTAATCCTTGAGAGCGGCGAGGAGATCCTGGCCCGCCAGGGGGTGATCTCCACGCTGCACGCAAAGCAGGTGTTCCCCGACATGGTCCCCGGCTGCGAATTACCCGAAGGTTTCGAGCAGCGAATCCGCACCCTCAAGCACAGCAGCTTCCAGCCGTTCAACATGCACGTCGCCCTGCGCGAGGCACCGCGCTACAAGGTCGGCCCGGCGGTGGACGATTTCTTCTGGGTGGAGCGCTCGCATTCCGACCCAGAGGAGTTCGCCCGGGCCTTCCGCGATCTGGAGTACGGTATCCCGCGCCGCGACTTCATCGCGTACGTGACCCAGGACACCTACGACAAGACCCGCGCTCCTGAAGGCAGTCGCGTGCTCAACATGTACGCCTTCTGCCCCTACAACCTCAAGGAAGGTGCCCAGCGCTGGGACGACATCGGAAAAGAGGTGGCCCACTCCTTCCTCGACGACCTGCGCAAGCTCACCACCAACATGGACGACGACAACATCCTCGGCTTTTCCTGGATGACTCCGCTAGACATCGAACGCCACAACAACGCCATGATCGGCGCCGACATCCTGCACTTCGGCTCATACTCCTGGCAGATCGCCGGCAACCGACCAGCCCCTGGCTATGCCCAATACAAGTCGCCGGTCGAGGGACTCTACATGGCAGGCGCCAGTACACACCCGGGCGGCGGAGTAACCGCAGCATCCGGCCGCAACGTCGCACGCGTATTGCTGGAAGAATATAACTATGATTTCGACAAACTGGTCCAAGCATGAACCGTCGCCGACTAATCACTCCTGCCAGATGCGCGCACCGTGTCTGCGAGGCACAGACAACGCATCACCGCTGAGAGACGGTAATCTCGTCGGGGAGCGCTTCAAACGATGAAAATATTCAGCAAGGAAGGCGTGGAAATGATGGATATCAAGTCCATCTCCCGCGATGGCGAGAAATTGATAGTCAAAGGCAAAGTCATGGGCGCCATGAGCACTACCCTTCTGATCAAGCCGGAAGATTGCTGGCAAGCCGCTCGATTGCTAGGGTTGCGCGTGATTATGTACCTGCCGCTGCTGCTGCTAAAAGGGTGCTGGTCGTTACGCAAAAAGGATGTAGCCTGAATATCGCGTTGGCAGAAACCAATTGAACAAGCCTGGCGGAAAACACAGACAAGGGGCGGCATCCCGCCTCTTGCTTGCTCATCAGCCTCTACACGGCTGATATCAGTTCTTAATGAAATAACGCACCCACAGCCTACCGCCGTCGAAGCGGTACAGCTCAATGGTTTCGATACCACCATTACCGTCACGCATTGCGTTGTAGTGGTAGCACGCGGCCTCTTCACCGTTGATGATGGTTTCCCTGACTTCGATGCGGCAGCGCGGTTGTTGCTGCGCCCACATCCCTTCGAGGATTTCCCAAGAGTCGGTCGGCAGCGGTCGTCCCACGAATTCAATACTCAGACCGCTGCGGGTCACGCTGCGGTAATGCTCGAAAAAACCTTCCTTGTCGCCGTTGTTCCAGCACTCCACTTGGCCATGCAGGAAGCGTTCGATAGCTTGTTTTGCGTCGTCGCTCATTTGATTTCCTCTTTTCGATGTAGGCAGCTATACCGCCGGTAATGGCTCAGGTTCGGGCAGTCGCCTCAGGCGGTTTGCTGTTGGCGGGCGCGATATGCCGGCTCCATCCTCAGCCAGAGCAAAATCGACGGGCCAACAATCGCGAAAACCAGACAGCTTGTCAGCACAGCGGAGTAACCGTCATAAAGCTCGAACAGGTAACCAAAAAGCATTGGCACCATGCCTGAGACAACGGTAATCAACCCCAAGTGCAGGCCGAATATGCGGGCGTAGTCCTTGAGTCCGAAATAGCGCGCCATCAGGAACGCCGCCAGGTCGAACTCAGCTCCGGCACTCGCCCCTATGGTCAGCGTAGCCAGCACCAACAGCAGCACGTTCTGGCCATCGGAAAACAGAAAGATGGCGCAGCCAACCGCCGGTAGGGCCAAGCTGATCGCAGCCACGAGCGATGGCGAATAGCGGTCTAGCAGATAGCCGACCAGCAGCCGCCCGACAATGATCGCGATGCCGAAGGTTCCGAAGACCTGAGCAGCCGTCTGAGCGCTCAAACCTGTGCCTTGAAGCATCGGCACCATGTTGGTGACCATACCGACGGTAAGCGACACCGACAGAATCAACGCAACGTTGAAACCCCAGTAGGTTCCGGAGCGCAGGGCTTGCTTATATGACATACCGGGCAGTTCAGTGCTTTTATTCTCTGCAGTCTGATTTCGGGCCACAGTCTCCGAGGGCAAGCGCAACCACAGCAGCGACAGCGGCAAGGTCGCCAATAGCGGCATCGCACCCAGCGCGAAAAAACCTGCCTGCCAGCCGTACTCCGAAACGAGCCGCGCCAGCAGCGGGGGCAATACCATCGCCATCAGCCCAGTCCCGCAAAGAATGACCGCCAACGCCAGCCCCCGGTTCCTCTCAAACCACAGATTGACCAGCTGGGTCCAGGTGATCGCGATAGTCCCCGCGCACACGATCGGCATCAGAAAAAAAGCCAGGTACAACCAGCCGATCGAACCCTCGATTTGGGTGATCGCGAAATAGCCAATAATTTGCAGCACGATGGAACTGATGGCGACTCGTCGAAGCCCGAAGCGACGGTACAACGGACCAACCAATTGTGTGGAAATGGCTACCCCAGCAAATAGGAATGTGATCGACGCCTGTAGATCCCCCCGACTCCAGCCGAAGGCCTGTTCTAGCGGGATGACCATTGTGCCGAAGCCATAAAGCAACGCGGCGGTGATGCTGGTGCATATGCCTACCAGACCGAGCAACACGATGCGCCAGCCTTGCCTAAACTCATTTGTTTCGCTTGTCGGTGTCATGACGAGACTCCTGGCGTAGTCTGAGGACGATGAATACTTGACTGGGTTAGTGCCCCTTGAGTATTTCATCGATCGGCAGCGAGACCATCGTCGCGCCGCCGTCCACCAGCAGCGAAGCGCCGGTTATGTAGGAGGCCTCGTTGGAGGTCAGAAACAGCACGGCATTAGCGATGTCCAGAGACTGCCCGAGGCGCGCAACCGGGAAATGCTCAGCCAGCTTATGGGGCAGATCTTCGCCCAGCGCTTCGGTCATCCGATCAGTGCCGATCAGGCCTGGCTCGACCACGTTGACCAGGATGTTCAACGGTCCGAACTCCACCGCCAGACCGCGTGCGAAAGCGTTCATGAACGCCTTGCTCGAGCCATAACCGATCAGCATCGGCGTGTATTTGCGGTTGGCTTCGCCAGAAGAAATGAAAATGAGGCGGCCTTTGTCCTTAGCTTTGGAAAGATGCGGCGCGGCATCCCTAGCCAGCCAAAATAGCGATTGGACGTTGCTGCGCACGAGACGATCGATGCTGTCGTCAGCCATCTCGGCGATGAGTCCATGAGGGGCGTCAGCAGCGCAATGCACTACGATATCCAGTGCGCCGAATGCTTCCACGCCGCCGTCGACCATCGCTTTTATCGCTGTTCGATCAGCAATATCGCCCCCCACCAAACAGGCACTGCCACCCAGCGCGGTGATCTGTTCAACGGTTTCTTCGCCGTAACTCGCTGTCCGGGCCGACACCACGACCATGGCGCCCTGCTTGGCATATTCCAGGGCAATGGCGCGCCCCATGCCACGGCCGGCGCCTGTGATCAGCACTACTTTGTCGCGGAATTTCATCGCCGTTCCTCATTCTTATTATTGTTCTTACAAAAGCCGCGACACTTTATGCGCCGCAGCCACCCGATTCGCTATCGGATATCCACGCCAGGGACGTTGCGCGCCGAGCCGTTGCGTCGGTCTGACTCACCCCAGCCAAGCCAGTGCGACGGCTCGCGGCTATCGCCCACCCGACGCCAGCGCCCTTCCTGCTGCGCGGTAACCGGAAAACCGCCAACGAAGTCGATCATTTCGCCCTTCTCGTCCGGCAGAAACTCCCATTCTTCCCTGCCCTCGATGACGATCTTCGCGGATTTGAGGAAATAGCTGCCGTGCTTGTGTTCGGTCTGGCCTTCAATATCAGTGGTGACGCGCACCTCACCTTTTTCATTGTTGAAAATCGCGTAACCGAGGTGGTCGTGGCCCACCATGAATGAGCCAGCATCCCAGCTGCCGTCCTTGTATACCGTGACAAAGGACCACCAGAGGACGTGCTTGTTGTTATTCACCACCAGATCTTTTTTGTAGTGAATGGCGCCCCCTTCAGCCATGTAAAACTGATCGAGTGCAATGGCGCCTTTTACAGGCCGGCCCTCGACCACGCCAGCCACATCCCACAGCTGCGAAACGTAGAACGTGCCCCACTCCACGCCCGGCAGATACCACTGCAGCCCGGTAAGCAAACGACCTTCGAGCTGAAACAGCCCGTCTTCCTTCCAGGTTAATCGTTCACTATTGGCGGTGATTTCCCAGTGATTGCCTTGCTCTGCGGGTTGGTTCGTCCAACGCACGGTGTCGCCTTCCAAGGTCTGGACTGGCATGGGTGTAAGGGCCTGCAGCGCCATCTTGTCGAAATCCATGCGCAGGTTCTTACCGTCCACATGGTTGTTCAAGTAGAAGAACTTGGTTGGGTTCGGCGTACCGTTTGGCGCCATCAGCGATCGGACGAAGGAATAGATATTGCCCTCTTCGTCACGGACAGATCCGAACGGCGAGCTCTTGCTCAGCTGCAGCCCAAAAAAACCGCGAGTACCGGCCATGGCGGCACCGGTCACCTTGTGCGGCCCCACCAGCTGCTGAAAGCCGAAGTCGCCGCGTTCTGGAATGGTCTTGAAGGTTCTCATGTGTTCCTCTTGTTATTCTTGTTGCTGAAGTACACGCATGCTACGAGGTCAGTTCCAGATCACTTGCATTGAACCTGCGCACCGCTGATCACGTGTAGAGGCTTGCTTGACTCGAGTCGGATCAGGCCATCGAAGAACGCGCCTAGTCCTTCAGCGATGAATCCGCTGGTGAAGCTGGCCCCGTCCCGCAGTACGGCCATCACATCGTTGTACTTGAACAGGGCGAACGTAGGGCGCGTGCCCTGCTGCATCCCGGCATTCGTCGGCACGCCAAACTGAGCCACGAAATCACCCTCGTACACGGGAGCGCTATGACGCATCTCCCGGCTGAGGGCGTGGATGTCCAGATCCGCGCCGCGGTACATTTCGGATACTGCCGAGTAGGCGGTTTCCAGATCCATCGCGGTATTTTCGGTGCTCATCAAAACTCTCCAATTACATCGAATCAGTAGGGAAGCGAGTCGGTGCGATACGTTCCAATCCACCGGCATTCCTGCCAGCGATGCGCACGTTCAGCGCAGATCGCCAAGCTGATCGCGAGCATGCAAACCATACTGAGCTGGTTTTGCTGTCCCCAATGCGCCTGGAATTGCGAAGGCTCCGGTCATCACTGGGCGGATGGGGGTCGAATGGCATGACGCGTCTCTTGTTTTTATTGTTCACCGCACCAAAACTGTCCGATTCGGAAGCCAGGCGGCTAGTTGCTCACCCAGGTCAGCTTCAAGCCGAACCACCGGACGAGCACTGCAATCGATGGTAGGCGCCTTCGCCGCGATACGTCCTTCGATTCGTTTGACCCATAGTCAAACGAACGCCCAGCCTCTGGCAGACACTATAAGGAGAATAAGAACGTGAAGAGTTCGGAGCCGGCCGAGTCAGGCAAGCGCAACACGATGAACAAACTGTTGGCTGCCGCGCGCAACGAGATCGGCAGCAAAGGGCTTGGCGGTGCGAGGGTGGAAACCATCGCGCAGGAAGCGGGGGTCACCAAGCAGCTTGTCTATCACTACTACGGCTCTAAGGAGAACCTGTTCGTCGCGGTGCTCGATGAATCGTCTGAAAGCATCATGTCCGAGCTGGTAGCGTTGGAAATCGAGCAGCTGACGCCACCCGCTGCGTTGCGAGCGATGCTTAACCGGTTCTTCGACCAGTACTGCCACGACCCGCTACTCGGCGCACTGGCACTGGAGGGCATCCGTTACCACGATGCCCACGAAACACCGCGCAACCGATTCCTTGAAATGGCGCCGGGGCTGATTGCCAAACTCGATACCATCCTCCAACGCGGCGCCGCCACGGGAGATTTCAAGAACGGAATCAATCCAAGATTGCTTCTTGCCACAGCGGCGCTAGTCACCACCGGCTGGTTCACCAATCGTTATTCGATGTCTACCCTGACCGGACTGGATACCGCCTCACCCGAGGGCATGGCGATCTGGCGGCAACATTCTGCGGATTTCATCCTGGCGGGTATCTCGGTTGCGTCTGACCGTGAAGACCAGGCGCCCCGATAGCGATTCAGCGAAACCGGCATGCGAGTTAAGACGCGCAGCCTTTTTCGAAGAGACAGCTTCGCTATTTACCTACCTTGGCCAGATATTTGGCGACGCGTTTGGCAGCCAGGCGCCCGGCCATTCCGTTTACACCCCCGCCCGGGTGGATACCGGCGCTGCCCAGGTACAGTCCCGCCACTGGCAAGGTGTTGCCACCGAGCCCATGGGCTGGGCGCATGGTACTGGAGCGCATTGTGGTGGTATCGATATGTACGACGCAGCCATTCACCGTATTCAAACGCGCAGTGAAATCAGGGGCAGCTTCGATTCGACGGCCGATGATGTGGCCCTTGATCCCTTCTACATATTCCGAAGTCTGATCGATGACCTGATCGGCCACACGCTCTCTGATCGCTTCCCATCCTTCCACGGGGTCGACCGGCATCACTGGCGGATAGATATATAGAACGTCCTGGCCAGCTGGTGCCTGGGACGGATCCGCCGCGCTGGGAGCCGCCATGGTGATGTAGGGAAGTTTCGGTACCTCACCCCGTATGCACGCTGCGAAGTTCTCCAGTACCGCCTCCTCGGTACCGATCAGCAGGCAGGTGTTGCGCAGGTCGACACCGTCGCCTCTGGCCGCTTCAAACCTGGGCACCGATATTTGCCCGCTCAAGGCGACGTCCACTTTCAACGGACCCGAGCCTTTGGCGTTGGCCGGGGCCATTGCGATACGTGTCAAAAGGTAGGACGGGATCTCACCGGTACTGACCATTTCCAGCGCCACCTTGGGATGACAGCCGGCAATCACTGCGTGCGCGGTGAATTCGCGTCCGTCCGTCAAACGCACGCCCTTTATCTGCCCACTAACAGAGACGATCTCGGCAACCGACGCGCTGATTAGTACTTGCCCACCGAGCTCTTCGAGCCGTGACTGCATGGCGTTGCTCAGCTGCTGCATGCCGCCCAGTACTCGTCCGACGCCAAAGCGATGAAGGAAGCCCAGCAACGCGTAATAGATGCCGCCGCCATCTGCACTAATATCGCCCGCGAGTCCGGTCAACGCGCACATGGCCGATATCGTCACGGGATGCTCAAAGCGTTCACGAGCTGCTTGATGAGCCGAGCCGGTCATCAGTGCCATCAGCTCTGGTTTGAGCTTGCGGTTCTTCAGCGCAGAGCCGATGACCTTGAACTTGGCCCCCAGATTTAGTTCGGCCGGGTCTGCGCGCATCATCGGCAACGCGATGTCCAAAAACATGTCGATCACGTCCATGAACTTGAGAAACGCCGCTGCGTCAGCTTCGCTGTAGCGTCTGATTTCCGCTGCAGTTTTGTTGCGGTCTCGCCAGAAGATCAGCGACGTACCGTCCGGATGCAGGTAGACATAACCCGGCGCCAGCTCTATCGACCTAAACCCGTGCCGCTCGAGATCAAGTTCCTTCGGAACATGGGCGTGAACCCGCATCGACATCATGTCCAGTGCACAGGGATGGACAAGATGCTGGGGCGCCTCGGGGATCAAGTATCCCGAGGAAGCCATTCCGCCGACTTTGTCCAGGGCTTCAAGCACCAGTACCTTCTTGCCTTCCAGCCCCAGATAGCAGCCCGCTGACAAGCCGTTCGTGCCGCCGCCGACGATGATGACGTCGAAATCTGTATTTTTATTATTCATTCTTTGTTGGTCCTATCGGACTCCAACAACATTTGCCCAACGCAAAAGCCGCTGCAATCCGCTTGCAAGAGTTCGGTTTAGAGCCACAACACAGGGCAACGCGAACGCGATTGACCGCCCGGCAGAGCCAGAGAAATCGCATTCAAGCAAGACGGTAAAGGTTTGTCTGTTGCCCACATCTTGGCGCTGAGCAGCACCCTAACAACAAACGTCACCGGGCAACGCGGCATCCGTTTTACCAACGGTAAAAGAGTCGTAGAGCAGCGACGTGCAATATATTTAATAGAACGAGCTGCTCGCAAACAGGCGAGAAATAGAAACCAATGGCGCGTCTAGCCCCGCTTTCGAGCAAGCTCGCGCCTACCCAAGCGGCAGTGCGCGTAACCTGCCGTATATGCAGCACATTCCCGGAACAAAGGCCGCTCTCAGACGACGTCTCAAGTAAAGTTCGACGGTGCGCCCGGCTTTGTTACGCGGGCCGGGCGATCAGTCCTTACATGCCTGTTCGACCCATCTTTTCAAACAGGGCCCGCATGGCTACGAGAGAAGGCGTGTGGCTACTGAATCCACCGTCTGCGACGAGCGTTGTACCGGTCACGAACGAGGACTCATCAGAGGCCAGGAACGCGACCACATCGGCAATCTGCCTTGGCGTTCCCAGTTCGGCCGTGCAATGGTTGTCGCGCATGATTTCCAGCAGTGGCGCGGGCATCTCGTGCTGCGGTGCGAGGCCGATCTGCACTGCATTGCCACGGATGCCTTGCTTACCGTATTGGGAAGCGACCAGGCGCGGAAGCATCATCAGCGCCGCTTTGGAGGTCGCATATCCAGTCAGCGACATGTCGCCCTGCATCCCCAACCCGGAAGTGGCGAAAATGATCGAGCCTTTGTCCTGCTCCAACATCACCGGAATGACGTATTTGGTGCAGAGTACGGCGCCCCGCAAATTGACCGCTATGGCGCGGTCGAATGCTTCCATATCCAGGTTGGCCAGATCACGGTCCCGCTGGCGCTGGTCGGCGTTGAGCACGGCCGCATTGTTGTGCAGCACGTCGATCCGACCAAATTTCTCCGTTACCTGGGCGATCACCGCCTTGACGTCTTCCTCGGAAGAGACATCGGCGCGAAAGCCTTGAGCTGGCATGCCTTGCGCCAATATCGACTCCGCCACACGGTTGGCGGCGTCGCCGTCGACATCTACTACGGCGACAGAGGCGCCGTGCTCGGCCAGCACCCGAGCGCACTCGGCGCCCAGCCCGTTGCCACCACCGGTGACGATCGCAACCCGCCCTGCCAGCTTGCCCATGCTCATCTGGTGTTCCTTATTTTCTTGTTAGCCATGCCAATCCTACTCGCCCGTGAAGCGCGGCTCGCGTCGCTCACTAAAAGCTTGCGCTGCTTCGCGCACATCCTTTGTCGGCGCTAGAAGGGCAAACAGGTCGAGTTCGAGATTGAGTCCGCTTTTCAGGTCCAGTTCCAGCGCAGCTCGAGCGGCCTGCTTGACGAAGGCCGACGCCGCTGGCGGCTTACTGGCGATGCGCTCGGCAAAAACCCTGACCTCCTCGACCAGAGTCGCGTTGTCGGTAGCCAGGCGGCTGACCAGCCCGATCTGGAACGCCTGATCAGCATTCATACGGTCACCCGTCAGCAGCATATCGAGGGCGCGCCCCGGCGCCACGACCCGCGAAAGCCGCTGAGTACCGCCACCGCCAGGAATCAGGCCCAGACCGGTTTCCGGAAGCGCAAAAATCGCATTGGGGGCCGCGAATCGAATATCGCAAGCCAACGCAAATTCCAGCCCACCACCCATGCAGTAACCCTGGATTGCAGCGATGACCGGCTTGGCTATTCCGTCGAGCGACTCGATCCAGCGCGAACGCTCCATCCGCTGGCGCACCTGCAGAGAGGTTTCTTCACCGCGACGCTCCTTGATGTCGGCGCCAGCGCAAAATCCACGCTCGCCTTCTCCGCGGATGACAATAACCCGCACCTGCGGGTCATTGTCGAGCAATTGGAGCGCCTGAGGAACACCCTGACGGATGCTGTCGTTGATCGCGTTGATCTGGCCCGGGCGGGTCAATACGACCCAGCCGACCGAGACGCCGCGCTCTACCCGGACTGACTCGTTGATAACCAGCGGTGCCTGCTGATTGACCTCGGCGCTCATACGGAGCACTCCTCGAACTCGAACACCTGGCCATCCAATTCTTTCGGATCGATCTTGATCAGCGGCTTGCCGCCTACGGCTTCGGACGACTCGATCCACTCGAAGGCCGTACCGCGAGCGCGCAAATCTTCAGCTTTGGCGGCCAGATCATTGACGCCGATGCGGATGTAATACGGGCCCGGCCCCCAGTTGTTTACATAATGACCGGCGTCGGTATTCCAGTAAGTTGCCTCGAGCACGTCCAGCGTGGCGCTATTGGCGACGGTAAAGCCCATGCGCGCTCGGCGGTAGCCTTCACTTGCAATGTTCTCAACCGGGCAGGACGGCTCCCAGTCGAGGTTGGTAGAAAGCTTGCGCAGCGTTTCATCGAGATCGCGCACCAAAAAACCTCGCGCCGTAACACGCACCATGTCGCCCGGCTTCTGCTCACGCGGCTGCGCCGGCGGCGTTGCATAGGTTTCCGGCGGCATCTGCAATGGTTCGGTGGGCATGATTTCGATGCACAGGCCGCCGTCGACGGATGGCTCGTAATACGGCTTCTCCGGCGTTGCGCCCAACCACAGGCGATCGAACGGCATTTCCGGTGTGCGCTGGGCCATGCGGAATGGCAGGCGACGGCGCATTAATTTACTGACCAGGGCATCGAACTTGTCGCCATGCAGCGCGAGCACGATCGAGTGAGTGATCATGGGTCGATGGTGGCCCTGATAGTCCTTGAGGCTTTCTAGAAAATCGTGAAACAGCGGATCGCCTGGATTTGGCCGATCCAGATGCCACTGCGGCTCGATACGGGTGGGCGACACTGCTAGTGACTTGTGCACGCGCAAAAAATGCGCGATGTACGGATGGTTATCGAACGCCTGGCGCCAGCGCTCATGCTTAAAGATGCCGAGCTTATCCACCAGCTTTTCCGTCATCCCGTCCGGATCCGGAACCATCATGTCGGCACTCATCAACAACTCGAACATAACCCTCTCCCTTCAATAGCGCGCCATAGCTCTGGGCTTGGCTTTACAGTCAGTGGAAGCGCCAACCGGGCGCGTCCGATCAATGAGCGGCAGCCGCGTCAGTTAGTTTTTTTTTCTGAGTAGCCTGTTCGACCGGGGTATCAAGCATGGCCGGTGACTCCGGCGAGGCAGCCGGGGTCTTTGGGTTCAGCATGAAATGCGACAAGGCAGGGACCAGCACCAATGCACCCAGCATGTTCCACAGGAACATGAAGGTCAGCAGAATGCCCATGTCCGCCTGGAACTTGATTGGCGACCAAGCCCAGGTGATCACGCCTGCCGCCATCGTCAACCCGACCAGCGCGACCACGCGCCCGGTAAAGTCCAGCGACCGGCGATATGCAACCGCAAGCGAGCCACCCCGTTCCTGCACGGCAATCTGCACGCTGAGCAAATAGAGCGCGTAATCCACACCTACTCCCACGCCAACCGCGATGACCGGCAGGGTTGCGACTTTCAGGCCGATACCGAGCCAGACCATCAACGCCTTGCAGATGATGGTGGTCATTACCAGTGGAATGAGCGCGACGATGGTGGCGCGAATGCTGCGGAAGGTCAGCAGACAGAGCAAAGCGGTTGCGCCATATACCGCTAGGTACATGGTGATGATGCCTTTCTCGACTTCGATATTGGTCGCCGCTTCGATACCCGCGTTGCCTGCGGCCAAGAGAAACTCGACCGGACGCTCTGAATCGGCCGCGGTGTTGTACTCGGCTGCAAAAGCTTCGACTACTCCCATCACCCGCCGCAGCGTGTCGGCCTTGTGATCAGTCAGATAGGCGATCAGTGGGGTTACCGAGCACTGCTGGTTGGTGATGCCGGGCGAAGAAATCATCGCGGCGTCAACCGATGCGTTGGTGATGGCCTGGTCGCGGCTGATGGTCAGCCACTTGCCGCTGCCTTCGGCCATCCCTGCAGTAACGAAACGAGTCGACTCGGCAAGCGAACTGGTGGTCTGCACGCCCGGAGTCTGGCGCAGTTGCCATGCCAGCCGGTCCATGGTTTGCAGCGTCTGGTACAACCGGCAACTGTCGGGATCGGTTTTCATGATCACGACGAATTGATCGCTGGACAGACCGTAGTGGTTGGTGATGTAAGCATTGTCCTGGTTGTATCGCGAGTCTGCGCGCAGCTCCGGCGCGCCCGGATCCAGGTCACCGACCTTGAGATCGAGCATGACGATGCTGCAGACGATGGTGACGACAACCGATATGGAAATCACCGCGATTGCCCAGCGCCGCTCAGTAAAGCGATCCAGCCCGTGCCAGATGTGGCCCAGCCAGTTGCGGTTCTCGGCGCCAGCCTGGTCCTTCTCAAGTGCAATCAGTGCAGCTTTTTTGCTGACGCCGATGTATGACAGCGCGACAGGGATCAGCAGCAGCTTGGTGAAGATGAGTACGGCAACGCCAATACTGGTGGTTATCGCCAGATCACGAATAACCGGAATGTCGATGATTGCCAAGACCGCAAAGCCGACGATGTTCGTCAGAAGCGCGGTAAGGCCGGTAAGGAATAGCCGGCGGAAGGTATAACGTGCCGCGACGTATTTATGCGTTCCTCGGCCGATGTCCTGCAGAATGCCATTCATCTTTTGTGTGCCGTGGGACAGGCCAATCGCGAATATCAAGAAGGGAACGAGGATCGAATAGGGATCCAGGTCATAATCGAGCAACTGCATAAGGCCGAGTAGCCAAACTACCCCGGCAACTGCCACACCGATCAATAGCAATGTACTGCGCAAACAGCGCATATAGAGATAAACGAAAATCCCCGCAATCAGAACCGATATCCCGAAGAACAGCATGACGCTATAAAGACCGTCGATCAGGTCCCCCACCAGTTTGCTGAAACCGACGATATGAATCGAAATCTTGTCGCTTTCAAAGGTGCGGATTTTCTCTTCCAATTGGTCAGAGAACTCACCGTAATCAAGCGGCTCGCCAGTTTGAGGATGCAGATCGAGCAACGGCGCAACGATCATGCTCGACTGACCATCATTAGCGACGAGGTTGCCAACGATTCCGGCACGGGAGATGTTCCGCCGCAGTTTCATGATGGATTCATCACTGCCGTCGTAATCAGACGGCATGACCGCGCCGCCACTAATTCCGTCCTCGGTGACTTCCTTCCAACGAACGATCGGCATCCACAACGATTTCATCCAGGAACGATCGACGCCCGGAATGAGGTACAGCGTATCGTTTACTTCCTGCAGAACCTTCAGGTATTCCGGGTCGTAAATATCGCCTTGCTTGTTTTCGACGACGATACGGATGCTGTTGCCCAAGCCAGGAAGCTGATCCTTATATGCAAAGTAATTCTTGATATATGGGCTGCTGCTCGGAATCATTCTTTCGAAGCTGGCATTAACATCTATTCGAGCAGCAAAATAACCCAGTACAACGGTGGCCAAGAGGCAAACTACGAGTACAAGAACGCGGTTATTGAAAATAACGCGCTCGAAAAACCCGCCGGACGATTTATCGAAATCGCGAACATCCGAAACTACGGGCATTCCACTATTGTACTTTTGATCTACCATTTTCTTGTTCTCACTAAGCATGCCGCGTTATTAGTTCGCCTTGGCTATCTCGACGAGTTTTGCACCCGAGAAAAAAGTCACGACCATTTCGCCATCTCGTCCGGTACCACTGGCCGCGAACACTTCGCCCACGCGTGAGGCCTGCAGGGGTGTGACGCTCAAACTTTCTTTGTCGAGCGCGATCATCGCGCCGCTCTGGCTAACCATGATCAGTTGCTGCCCTGAATCCACCGCGCTGATCAGACTTGCGTTAAGGCCGGTGTCTATCTGCTGCCATTGCCCCCCATCGTCCCTGCTCGCATATAGGTTGCCACGCAGGCCGTAGGCCAGAAGCAGGTCGGGAAGCGCGCGCACACCGAAGTAAGTACCGTTATAGGGCGTTTCGATCGTTGTGAACTGTTGAGTCTGGAGATTCAGGCGCATGAGCAAGCCCTGCTCTCCCGCGATGTAGAAAACGCCGTCGCGTTCGTCCAAGCCATACAGATGCATACGGCGGGTATTGTCGGTTTGCTCGATCCAAGGGTCCCAGGTCGCACCATCATCGGTACTTCTCAGGATCATCCCGAACGCACCGATGACGTAGCCAACCTTGTCCTCATTGAACATGACGTCGAGAAACGGTGAGGCCAGCACATCGGGCGTCGCCGACGTGTTCATGGCGAACTCCACTTCCTGAAGCATGTCGGCTGCACCCTCGTCGCCACGCTCTGCGCGCTCGCCGTAGAAGCCCTTGAGACGCGCGAGCACCGTACGGCCATCGAGCTGTACCGACCAGGTCAAGCCACCATCGGCTGTGTGCAGCAGTACCGAGTCATGCCCTACGATCCACCCGTTCATGGGGTCGCGAAAGCGCACTTGGACCAAGTCCGTGGAAACAGGGCTCTGCACTTGCTGCCAGGTTGTCCCGCCATCGGTGGAGCGCTTGATCATGCCGTGCAACCCGACGCCAACAAGCACATCACCCGCACGGTCCATACCCAGGAGCGGCGCCGGAGCGCTGATCGGCTTCGATGGCTCGCGCAAGGGATCGAGCCCCTCCGCCGCAACAGACGCTTCCACACCAAATGGCAACAGCAGGACCAATAGCATCACGCTGAGCCATTTCCCGGAGAAGCGGGTGATGGTCGCCGAAGAAGCGTTTGGCACAGCAAGCGGGACCGGGAATATCATTATTTTTATCCTCAACCAGCGTAATCAGTATGCGCGCGATGCCTATCGCCACGATCTAACATCGCTTGCAAACCTAGAATGAAACCAGGATCGACAGGTCTGCACCTACAAGCGCACGTGCAGACCTGAAACTGATCAGCGCTGGGTTTCCCTCGTTACAATCGCTTCCGGATTCAACGAACGCTCGGAACGCGGCTCGGTCAGAACTCGATAACCACCATCCAGGCCATCGTTTATCACGCCATACATGCCTTTGTTGAAGTCATAGATGGAGTGCTTGACGATATATGGAATATCGTGGTCGTAAAACTGAACACCACCAAGCATCATTGCGCGATAGAGCTGGCCGCTCTGATCCCATGCGTCGTACAGACCCGCACCATAGGTATCTTCGTCGAGATAGTAGGTGCGCTTACTGTAAACGTGGCGCATACCGGGCTTCAAAGTAGCTTCAACTTCCCATACCCGGTGCAACTCCCAACGCTCACACGCTGCGTTCGGATGCGAGTCTTGAAGCTGATCTTCACAGTTGAAGTAAAACTTGTAGGCGTTATAAGGGATATACATCTCCTTTTTGCCCACAAGTTTGAAGTCGAAGCGATCCTGAACACCAGAGAACATGAACAGCTCATCAAATAGTTCGAGACCACCCATACTCGAGACCGGGGTGTCATAGGCAAACTCGGGAGCCAGCTTCACGCGGCGCTGCCCTGGGGTATAGCTCCAAGCCCGACGGGGTTTGACGGTTGGGTCGAGGTAGTCATTGAGGCCGGTCAGTTCACCGGCCTTCCGGGCAGGTGCCTTGGTCACCGAATAAACCCGGTACGCCATCTCAGGATCGCGGCCTTCAACGTCGGCCTGGTAATAAGGACGCTCCACAAAAGTAGATTGTGTGGCAGTTTTGGTTACCCCACCGTTACTGTCCACAACCCAGGTATTGGAAGAGGACGTCGTGGTTCCAAATTTACCGTCGTTATAGCGAAGCAACTGATTCCACATCACTTCGTTGCCAGTCTGTGGAATCGGGAACGGAATTCCGCCTCGGCACTCCGATTCCACGGCCAAGCCATCTTTCTTGGTTTCACAAGTGGTGGCATTACGCACCGTGGCCTGCAGAACCTCTTCCGGGTACGCAGCTGTTCGATGTGTCGGATAAATGTCCATGTAATAGTCAGGGTTGCGCTTAAGGACTTCTTTCTGACCGTCACTTAGCTTGTCTGCGTATTCATGCATGTTTTGCGCGGTGATACGAAACAGCGGCTTTTCGTTAGCGAACGGATCGACCCACACTCCGCTGTTGGGCTTGAAGCCCGGCGGTGCAGTACGCAGACCACCGTCGTAGGCAGGGATGGTGCCGGCTTCGTTACCTGCTGCAATGGCACCAACGCGAGTGAGCGTATCGCCCAGTTTTGCAGCTTCCTCGGCAGAGACCGCAGCCATTGATATGGAAGAAATACCGCTGAGCATCAGACCAAGAGCGACTTGGAGTTTCATTGAATTCCCCTTTTATAAGTTTTAGAAGGAAGTTTTATAGGTAAACGCAAGCCAACCGCGATCGGTGGTACCCACAGCACCGTTGCCGCCTACCCCGCCGTTGAGCAGATTCTTTTCCTGGGCAGAAGTGTCTGCGTAACGCAGGCTAAATTCGTGGCGCTGGATGTAAGTCATTTTTGCACCTACGGACCAAGCTAGGGCTCCTTCGCTACCGCCGCCCGCGCTTGCCGCGTTTCCGCTAATCCCGTAGTTGACGGTAAACGGAACCTCCAGGTCCCAAGACGGGAAGATCGAAAGGTATTGAGGGGTATAGTTCACAGCTACAGCGTAATAGTCGTCGGTCGAGCAACCGTCTTCCTTGCCTCCTGGAAGGGCTGAACTGCGCGCATCACGACACGCCGCATAACCGTCGCCCTTGTAGAGTTCTTCATGCTTGGTCACCTTGTCCAAGTGGCTGTACGCAAATTCACCAACCAAGGTCGCGTTATTGGCAATGAAGTTCCGTGGCACACCGTAGACTGCGTTTGCAACGAAGTGAATGGTGTCGCCGCGAGGACCCTCGTCGTCAACAAGGCTTACACCCGTTGCGTTCAAGGCACCGCCCTTGCGGTAAGAAAGATCCATACCTACGGAAACGGAATTGAATACGCGGGAAAAACTCAAGCCAGCCAGCTTGACGCCCTCTGGATGTACAAGCCGATAAGTGCCGCCCGCCAAGTCGATCTCTGGCGCTAGCCAAGGCTGATAGTCATCGAACTCGCGATAGTAAGCGCCAACGGTGGCTTCTATCTGCTCAACATTGAGCCGCCCCATCACACCCCAGTTTGCGGTATCGCGGCCGCGCTTGGTATTGGCATGGTCTAGATTGAAACCGGGGGCCAACGGAAACCGATCCGGGCCTTCGAAGAAAGGATCCGCCGGGCCAAAATAGGTGCCGCCGTACGGAAACCGCGTATTGTCCCACTCGAAGAATTGCTGGGCCATGATCGAAAGGTTATCGGTCACCTGAGCCTTTACCGACACCTGCCCCAACGGCAAGAACACTTCCTTGGTCTCGATCCCCGGGCTGGTCACCGCTTTCACCGCGTCAGTTGGAGCCTGGGAATAAGAGATTGCGTGTGCACCGAACAGCAAGCCTTCGCCCCAGTAATTGGTATGGCGGCCCACCTTGATGTTTACGGGTACCGGGCCGATTTCCAGGTTGGTCCAAACAAAGGCATCCAGAATTTCGCCAGAAGGACCGTGAGCGTAGCGATCGACTTCTGAGCTGTATTTATTGCCGTAGTAGCTGGTCGAATAGCCAGGAACGTTACTATCCACGTCGTCGTCACGGTAAGCATGGTCGTACCAGCCCGCGGCGCTAAGGCGTGCACCCAGGAGATATTTATAAGCGAAGTCGATCTCGGTCAGTACATCGAGACGATTGGTGACGATGTCACCTTTATCGAATTTGCCATCCGATTCGTCCGTTGTAGGCGTATTCATGATGCGATCGTCCTGGTCCTCCATCCTTATGCCCAGGTTGTACCGCACCGTGTTGTCCCAGCGCAGCCGGTAATCCGGGTTTCCCAGCTCGACTTGAACAGCACCAGCTGTCCCGGCGCCGGCAAGCATAGCGACCGCGATAGCAATGCGGGTGAGCTGGGTTGGCTGAGATCTAAAACGGCGGCATTCTTTCATTGTCGTGATCCTTTTATTTTTATTTTCAGTGGCTTACACCGAAACGTGTTCAACCTGAGAAGCCTTGCTACGCCTGGCGAAACCGTTGCGATCGCTGTGCGCATAAATAGCATGGGCTTATTAGTTCCCGATGCTTAGGGCAACCCTAGCGGATATCTCCTCGGAATTCCACATTGAGATTTAGATTCTTTATTCAGAATGAATGTTAGCCTTACTACTAACTCAGCGGCCTGCATGCGAACCGAAGCCTGTGAATGTAGACATTTATCATAATTTCGTTCATTTTTCATGAGGACAGGTGATTTTTATCGCTCGAAACGGCAAGCCATATGCCGTTTTGGTCATCCACCAGACGGCCATGCAGAGGCAAGTATTCAAATGAACATCGATTTGAGCGACAAACGCGTCATCGTGACCGGCGCCTCCAGGGGCATCGGATTGGCCATCGCACGTGCATTTGCTGCTGAAGGTGCACACGTCGCGATCTGCGCGAGATCTAAGGATGCCGTGGAAGCGGCCGGCCAGGAGCTTGCCAAGAAAGCCGCTGGCGTGATCGCACGCGCGGTCGACGTAACCGACACGGACGGCGTGGGCCGCTTCGTTGATGAGGTGGCCGAGGCTTGGGGCGGCGTGGATGTACTGGTGAACAACGCCGGCCAGGGCCGTAGCGGCAATATCGACACCCTTACCCCTGAATCAATTCTCGAACACGCTAATGTTTTGCAGATGGGGCATTTCCGTTTCGTTCAGGCAGTGGTGCCTCATATGCGCAAGCAGAAATGGGGGCGCATCGTCGAAATCAATGCGCTGGCGGGGACCATTCCGACACCCGACGGCATTCCATCGGTGATCAACCGTGCGTCCTGCGTTGCCCTGTCCAAGTCGCTGGGCATGTCGTTGGCCAAGGAAAACATCTTGGTGAACAGTCTGAATATGGGATGGATCGATACCGGCCAGTGGGACCGTCACTACAAAGAAATGGGCCCTGGCGTGAGCCGCGAGGAATTCGACGAAATGGTCATGAAAGTGGTACCGGTTGGCCGTTACGGTAAGCCCGAGGACGTCTCCGGCATGGTGCTGTTCCTGTCCAGTGAATATGCGAGTTTCATAAGCGCCGCATCGATCGATATAGCCGGAGGCATGGGCGGGCAGATCGCATACTTCCCTACGCTCAAACGCGACTTCGCCGCGGCCATCAAGGAACGAAACGCCGTCAAGAGATAGAGCGGCCCACTGCCCCTCGCCGATCTCAAGACGGTCAATGTCTCGTTATCTGGCGAGGTATCACAGCACTCGCTGGCATCGCTGGCGCCGACACTCAGGACGCTCCATGCCAGGTTTGTTGAACCTGTTGTTGCCGGTTCTTGCCACGCTGATATGGGCTGCCAGCACCGTAGTGAATCGAATGGCCGTAGGTCTGATAGACCCTGCAGCCATTTCGTTCTACCGCTGGCTCGTTGCAGCCGTTGTGATAACACCCTTCGTGTTGACGACGGCCTGGAGCGTTCGGCGAACTATTCGGACACATCTTGCAAAATTGTTCGCTCTAGGTTGCCTTGGCATGTCGCTGTACCAGTCGCTGGCCTATTTCGCCGCTTACAGCGTCACCGCTACGTCTATGGGTCTGATTCTGGCAACCATGCCCATGCTGACGGTCCTGCTGGCCATTGCGCTGTTACGCGCCAGGCCTACGGTGGGGACGCTTGCAGGCGCGCTCATATCCTTTCTCGGGCTGGCCTGGTTGATCAGCACCGGCGACCTGGCTGCGCTCTTTCGCCAAGGCATGGGCAAAGGCGAGCTCATGATGCTGATGGCGTCGTTGTCTTATGCGCTCTATTCCGTGCTGGTCAAACGATGGCAAATTCCATTGCCCACCTGGGTGTCGCTGTATGTGCAAATACTTTGCGGTACGTTGGTACTGGTGCCGCCTTTCCTACTAGCGCCTTCGGCGGCGTTGACCCGCGATAATCTGCCATTGGTTCTCTTCGCCGGCCTGTTCGCGTCCGCCATGGCGCCTGGGTTATGGATGCGCGGGCTCGTCTCGTTGGGTGCGGAAAAAACCGCCGCGCTGATGAATCTGGTGCCGCTGTTCACGGCCATGCTGGCGATCATGCTGCTCGGCGAGACGCTGCATCTCTACCACGCAGTGGGCGGCGGCCTGATCCTGTTCGGCATAGCCCTGGGGCAGATGAGCCAGCGACGCGTCGCTGACTCACCGCTGCCTCAAGCGACCGGCACGGAGACGCCCAGCTTGAGCAGCTCGATGGCATTGCCGCTGCGGATGCGCTCCCGTTCATCCTCGGACAAACCCAGGCCATGAGTCAGGTCGCCATGATCGTAGGCGCCGCCGAAATTGGTGCCGTATAGCAGGCGATCCGCGCCGACCACTTCCGCTACCCCACGCCGCAAGCCCGGCGCATGCACGTCCAGATCGAAATAAAAATTGGGCATGTATTCCATCAAGGGCCTCTTGTTTCGGCTGTCCGGCGCCATGGCGCGGTTGAGCTCGCTCAGCCGGCCGAGCTGAAACACTGCCATGCCGCCGGCGTGGGTAATGTAGGTTTTCAGGTTGGGAAATACATCCAGCGCGCCGCCGCAGATCAGATACCAGAAGAACAATGTCTCATCGACGCAATCGCCAATGATCGAGGTGGTTTCGAACTTGTCATCGGTATGCTTTTCGCCCCAGTAGATCGACTGGTTGAAGCCATGCACCATGATCGGCACGTCGAGCTGAGAAAGCTTCTCCCAAACCGGGAATAGCTGCTCGTCATACGCTTGCAGTCCATTGAAATTGGCCCCACCTACGCAGACGCCGCGTGCGCCCAGCTGGCGCACGGCTCTATCGATTTCCTTCGCTGCAGCCTCCGGGTCCGCCAGGTTGGCGTGGCACCAGAAATCGAAATGCTCTTGGTCCTTGCGACAGAACGCAGACAATTCGTCATTACAGACACGCGCATATTCGTTTGCGAAGTCGCCCGCCCAGTACATGAAGCAATGGGACGGGGTGGACATGACGAGTTTGTCGACGCCCCGCTCAGCCATCAGCTTGCGTCGGCTTTCATGGGTCATTCGGGCAAGGAGGTTGGCCTGAGCTTCCTCATCCGAAGACGCTTTGGCGGGCTGCTTGGTACCGAGCGCAAAGTGCCCCACCGTAAGCCCCTGGACCTTCATGAAAGGTCCCCAAAATTCGTGGCGGTTGAACATCCCTTCGGTCAACAAATGAGCGTGGACATCGATCAGCATGGCATTCCAATCCTTTTCTTGTTTGAGGGTCCCCTTAGGGATTTCTCGGTTCTGATTAAGCCTGCAGTAGAACATGCGCATCAGCAGAATATAGACATATACTCAATATATGTTCACAAGAATAGTTACCAGAGGCAGAACATCCGCAATGTCACCCGAACATCACCCGCGTGATGGCATGTTCTGATGACGCTCTGGTAATGCCCACCTACTTCTGTATGCCAAGGACAAACAGCCATGTTTACCGACCATTCCCTGGTTTTAGGTGGCGGTGGAATCACCGGTATCGCCTGGATGACCGGCCTGCTGCTTGGCTTGGACGAAATGGGCGTTGACCTGCGTGAGTGCGGCAAGATGCTCGGGACATCAGCCGGCGCCACGGTCGCGGCGCAGATCCGCGAAGACAGCGATCTCAGGGAACTGTACGAGCGTCAGGTCAACGCATCGAAACAGGTTCAGGAGCTCGCGCCTCGAATACGACTGCTGCGAATACTGCCTTTGGCAATTTCCGTATTGCCAAAGCTGAATGCTCCCACCGAGCGCACCAAGCGAATCGGTCAGCTGGCGATACGAGCCGAGGCCGGGAATGCACAAGCCAGGCAGTCAGTCATTGCTGCCCGGCTGCATCCTCGACAGGACTGGCCAGCCAAACCTCTGGCCGTCGTCGCTGTCGATGCACTGACTGGCGAAACCAGAATGTTCGACCAAGATTCCGGCGTGGAATTGGCCGATGCGGTCGCCGCCAGCTGTGCCGTGCCTGGTATCTGGCCGCCCGTTAACATCGGCGGACGGCAATATATGGATGGCGGAATCCGAAGCTCGAATAATGCCGATCTGGCCGAGCGTTCATCAGGGGTGATCATTCTGTCGCCCCTTGGCGCGAACCGTGGAATTACTGGCCGCACGCTGGCCAAGCAAATAGCGAAACTCGAGCAATCCGGGACGCGCGTTCAGGTTATCGGCCCTGACAGGGCAGCGGCAGCGGCGATGGGCAGAAACCCGCTGAATCCGGCGCGGCGCGCCATCGCTGCGCAGGCCGGCAGAGCGCAAGGCCATCTGATCGCGACCGCATTCGAGCAATATGGCGTTGAGCCGACATGCGGATCGCTCAGGATGCGCACGCCATGATGAGGAACTGGCGAAACGCTTCAGCGGTTTGCGGCAACTCCGTCTCGCGGCGCCAGATCAAGCCCAGCTCCATGGGCGGGATAGCGTCCACCAACGGCCGCGCCTCGATTTTCTTACCCTCCAGCGACCAGGCCCGATAGAGCATGTCGGAGAGAATCGTTACTCCGAATCCATGGGCGACCAGCCCCCGCAGACCTTCCATCGAAGACGTCCGGAAGGCTACATTCGGTTGTAGATTGCGAGAATTCCAGTAGCGATAGGTGGAGCTCTCCCCTTCATCGACAGTGGGCAGAATGTAAGGGTGACACGCCACGTCTTCGAGCGTGATGACCGAAGCCCGCATCAGCGGATGCTCGCTGGAAAGCCACAATTGGCGTCGCGAGCGAATCAGCACCTGGTGCTCGAAACGCTGCAGGTTCTCGGTATTGGAGACGATGGAGAGCCCCATATCCAGCCGTCCCGAAACGATAGCATCTTCGATGACAGGCCGATCCATATCGACCAGATCGATTTCCACCTGCGGATAGCTCCGCTTGAACCGCGCCAGCAGAGACGGCAGAAAATAGCCGAGCACCGTGTAAGAAGCCCCGACGCGAATCACCCCTTGGATCGAATGGCTCAGAAAAAGCGGCTCGCTGAGCGCGTCCTGCAGTGTGTCAAGAATATGGCCCGCATGCTGGGCGAACTTATTGCCCTCTGCGGTCAGGGTGACGCCGTAAGGCAGCCGGTCGAACAACCGAACGCCCAATGTCTGTTCAAGTTGCAGAACGGCGGCGGTGATCGCCGATTGCGATACATGCACTCTCACCGCTGCCTGGGAAAGCTGCCCCGCCTCAGCCGCGGCCATGAAGTAACGCAGCTGGCGCATCGATATGTCTTTGCCCTTCGCCATCCCGTTACCCTTCACCAACTCAGTGCGACCATTTAGGCTAGTCGCGCACCATACAGCGAACGCAAGATTCGGTCACGGTGTTGAGCAGGCGTTATAAGCGCAGCCCACGTTACGCGCTATGACGTAACGGTGAGATGACCATGAGCACTCCAATGAATCGCGCGTCCCTAACGAGACCTGCGCGAGACCCGGCAGAACGCTATGATCAATCGGCGCGAGGGCTGCGCAGTTCTTCTCCATGCGTCGCGACGATACTGGCCAGAATGAAATCGGCACAGTGTTTGCGCCAGGTTTCCATGCCTTCCTCGGAAGCAGTATCGAGGCCGACCAGCGCTGAGGTTGAGTAAGCATTGGTAAACCAGCCGGTAGCGATGAGAGCGGCGGTGGCAAGCAGCAGCCGAGGCTGGGTGTCCGGCTTGAAACTACGGCATTCGATGCCTCGCTGGACGATCCTGCCAACCTTATCGACCAGGGCCGGTGCCAGTTCCAGGAAGCGGTTGCGCGGCGTTTGATTGTAATCATGATAGCGAACGCCCTCCTGCGCCAACCTGGCGAGCAAGGGATCGTTGCGATATTGATCGAAGATGTGGTTGAGCAAGGCTCGAAGCGCTTGCGTCGGGGTCAGCTGCTCGACATCAAAATCGACCCACCCGGTCATGAGTTTGTCAGAAGTTTCGTCAAGCACCGCGACAAACAGGCCTTCCTTCGATCCGTAATAGTGGAAGATCAGCTGTTTGGTAACGCCAGCATTGCGGGCTATTTCGTCAATACGCCCGCCAGCCAGTCCCTTGTTGCAAAACTCCTGATGCGCGGCGCCAAGCATTCGGCTCATTGTCTGACGTTTATCGGACTTCGAGCGGATCTGTGTTTGCATTTGCAACGCTCCTTTGCCGCGACATCAGGCGGTTTTATATATATGCAACACGTTGCCATGTTGACTATGCGCGAGCCGTCTTTTTGTTTTACCAATAGTCAACCGCCAGTGTTTCCGGTTTTGGTAAATCTTGATATAGCCCCGGCGCCATCGCGCAGGTCCAATTGAGCCATCGTTCTCAAGTATTCACCACAGCTAGTTTCCGATGAGCATTTCGACTCCAGAACAAAGACGCATTTGACCGCCGGTCAAACAAACCAAGCGTATCGAGAGCGTGTTTGCCTTGTTGACGCAGCGCGCCTGATCGACACTCGGTTTACGCCGAATACGTGAGTAAGTGCGTTTCCGCTGTCGGACGGTTTCTACAGGAAGCCGCTTATATTTCGCCTCAGAGATAAAAACAACAATGACCCGTATCGAAGAGTTGCGCACGGCGCGCCCTTATCCTGCACGTCAGGGCAGGCTCCCGCGTCACCTGCAAGACGTTACGCCCCATTGGTTGACGAGCCTGCTTCAGAACCGCTACCCCGGGATCGCGGTGAAAGATTTCGAGCAGGTAGAGGTGCGTAACGGGCACACCACCAAGCTACGGCTCGCGCTGGACCTCAATGAGGTTGGCCAGGCCGCTGGCATTCCGCGCAACGTTTGCCTCAAGTCCAACTGGTCGGAAGGGTTCGAGAGCGGCGAGATCTGCGAGTTGGAGGCACGCTTCTACCACTTCATGCGCGAGCGTCTGCACACGCCGGTGCCGGACAGCTATTTTTCCGACTGGGATGGCGATGGTGGCGGTCGAGGCGTCGTCGTGATGGAAGACCTCGGAATGGCGCCAGGCCAGTTCGGTCACAGCACCCATCACCTCGGCGTCGATGGCGTGGCCCAGGGGCTGGAGTCACTGGCGATGTTGCATGCCGCACTGTGGGGAAGTTCTGAACTCAAGGCACAGAGCTGGCTGCCCACTTCCATGGATCACCCGGTCGACTACGATCAGTTTTTACGCATGTACGACTACATTCGGCTGAATCTGCGCAAGCCTGAGTACCAGGCCATCCTGCCGAAGTGGATGTATGAAACGCCGGAGCTGTTTGGGCACGCCTTTGACGAATTGCGCGCTTATGAACTTGAGCAGGAGACACCTATCTGCCTGGTCCATGGCGATTCTCACCAGGGCAACAGCTTTCTGCGCGACAGCGGCGAGCGGGTCTGGCTTGATTGGCAGCTTGTGCGCAAGGGGCGGCCATGGCGCGATATTGCCTATTTCATGCTCGGGGCGCTGACAATCGAGGAGCGGCGGGCTTCGGCCTGGGATCTGGTCAAAGTCTACCGTGAGAAGCTGATCAGCTTGGGGGCCGAAGGTGTCGTTGGTCAGGACGCCGCCTGGGAACAATTTCGCCGCTGGCCCATGTATGGCATGCAGGCATGGCTGGCCAATGTCGATGAGTGGGGCCAGGACGGGCGCATCATGGTGGAGCGATTCTTCGCCGCGGCGGAGGATTTCGAAACCGTGAAAACGCTGACCGCCGGCAAAGCGCCACGCCGCCACGTGAAGCTGGGCGAGGGCGCGCGCCAGGTTCTCCCGCAGTTCCGACATTTGCTGGACGATTGATGGCTTGGATCATGGTGTAACGAACAAAAACAATAAACGGAGTGCAATCGAAATGACGACGCAACTGAATGCTGAAAGTATCCAACGTTTTATGAAGGGCCAGGTCTCGGCATGGAACGCCCACGATCGCGAGGCCTTTCTTGACTGCTATCGTCAAATTGCGCCTGAGTCGCTGGTCATCGAATATGCTGGTCGCACTGACACGCGTGATGGCTGGTTTATCCTCGAAGAAATGTTCGACAAGCACAATGCGGACATCTCTCTGGAAGTGGTGGAGACCATCTACAACGGCAACGACGTTGCGGCTCATCATCGCAATTGCCTGAAGGGTACCGGGCTGGCCATCGAAAGCATCGAAACCTACCGTTTCTCACCAGGCAAACTTCAGGTGTGCTATTTCCTTAAACCGCCGGTGACCGACAATCTGGATCTCACGCAATTTCGGGGATTCGCCTCCGCTTGATCACATTAGGTGAACGTTCGAGCATTCAGAAAAGAGATCCCGATGAATCTGCAGTTAGCAGGCACCGATAATTTTCGTAGTCTCAAGGGCTTGCCGGCTCATGACGGCCGGCGCATCGCCGAGCATACGTTGCTACGGTCCGACCAGCTGGACATGCTTGGCGCCGAGGGCTGGGAAATCCTCAAGACACTTGGCGTGAAGACCGTATGTGACCTGCGCAGCGAGGGTGAGCGCCAGCGGACGCCCAACAAACTGCCTGCAGATCTTGAGCAGCTGGCGCTTGAGGTCACCGGCGACATGCGCGCCGACAAAAGCGTGTCGAGCCTGTTGATTGAAAGCCCGGATCTTGCCGGCGCCGAGGCCATGATGTTCGAGGTATACCGGCGTCTGCCGGGCATGCTGGCGCCGCATCTGCCGAAACTGTTCGGGCTGTTCGAGACGGGTAAGGTGCCCGTGCTGGTTCATTGCGCAGCGGGCAAGGACCGCACCGGTTTTGCCGTCGCGGTTATTCTTCACGCGCTCGGCGTAGCGCGTGACGTCATTGTCGCTGACTATCAGCTGTCGGCCCGCCGAATGGTCGACGCCAGCGACGTCCGGCGAGAGCTGATGAGCACGCTGGTCAGCAACATGATTGGCAAGCCCTGTCCTGACGAAGCGGTCGACGCGATCATGGATGCCCGCCCCGAGTACCTGCAAACGGCCTACGACTGCGTGGACAAGCACTATGGATCGATGGACGCCTACATCGAGACGTGCGTCGGCCTCGATGCGTCGGGCCTGAATAGTCTCAGGGGCCGTTATCTCACTGCTGACTGATGCCCGACTGACCGTTCGTAGCCGATCCTTCCCTCTTAAGCACATTCCCCCCCGATGGCGTTCGAGGCGTTTGCCTGGGAATTCGCCCCTGGAGCGTTTCGCCACGTGGACGTCAGTGTGGTGTGTAAGCAGGGCACTGCTGCAAAAAAAAGCTGCTCGCCCCCGAGGGGTTGAGCAGCGAAACACCAGTCGCTCCTGGTTCATTGGGCTCGCTCGCCACTGCGGGCAAATCGAGCCGCTGACTCGTACCGCTTAATCAGCCATCACAGCAGGCCGCTCCGACCGCTGCGCGATTAGTTGATATCGCTGCCAGGGACATCGCGTGCCGCGCCATTGCGCCGGTCCGACTCACCCCAGGCCACCCAGTGATCTGGCTCGCGAGTATCACCCACTCGCCGCCAGCGGCCTTCCTGCTGTGCAGTGACGGGAAAGCCGCCAACGAAGTCGATCATTTCGCCGCGCGGATCGGGCAGGAATTCCCATTCTTCGCTGCCGTCCAGCGTGATTTTTGCAGCCTCCAGAAAGTAGCTCCCGTCCTTGTGCTTGGTTACGCATTCGATGTCGGTGGTGGTAAGCACTTCGCCCTTTTCGTTCTGGAAAATCGCGTAGCCGAGGTGGTCATGGCCAACCATGAACGAGCCGACATCGTAGGTGCCGTCCTTGTAGACCGTGGCAAAGGACCACCACAGCACGTGCATCTTGTTGTTCACCACCAGGTCTTTCTTGAAGTGAATCGCGCCGCCCTCGGCCATGTACACCTGGTCGAGCAGGATCGCGCCCTTGACCGGACGCCCTTCGCAGACGCCGCTGACATCCCAAATCTGGGAAACGTAAAAGGTGCCCCACTCGACGCCCGGCAAGTACCACTGCATACCGTTGCCGAGCAGGCGGCCTTCGAGCTGGAACAGGTTGTCTTCTTTCCAGGTGAAGGTTTCGCTGTTGGCGGTCAATTCCCATGGATGGCCGACGTCATCCGGCTGGTTGGTCCAGCGGACGGTATCGCCTTGCAGCGACAACGCCGGAACCGGCGTCACGCCGCGTTCCGCCATGCGTGCCTGGTCCATGCGGATGTTCTTGCCATCGATGCGGGTGGACAGATAGAAGAATTTGGTCGGGTTCGGCGTGCCGGTTGGCGCCATGACCGAACGGGTGAACGAATAGATATGTCCTTCTTCGTCACGAACCGAGCCGAACGGCATGCTCTTGCTCAACTGCAAGCCGAAAAAGCCACGGCCACCATGCATCGACTCGCCGGTCACCTTGTAGGGCGCGACCAGGGTTTGATAGGCGAAATCGCCTCGCTCGGGGATCTTGGAAAAAGTCTTCATCTTTTATCTCTTGTTATTGAGTCGTTGAACGGAGGGTTACGCAGAGGCCTGGACTTGTTCGAATTTAGATACAGACGCCTGAAGAACCAGCTTGCAATAAGGGAAAAATGGAAACATGGGCATGGCTTTAACGTTTGTTCTTATTAAATTCAACGTAACGCCGGTTTCAAATCATCAGGCGCTTCGTGGTTTCGGCTGACGGGCTTCAGGTTAGGACCAACTGCCGTTTTTAACATCACTAAATATCCGCTTTCGTTTTACCGTGGGTGAAACGGTATGAACGGCATGTAAACGCGTATTGGCTAAGTTAGAGGGGCGATGCATCACGTCGTCTTACGGCTCCATATAAATCCAATAAGCGGAGACTGCTCATGATTTCCCGATTCGCGTTAAGCATTGTCTTGACCGGCATTTCCACATTTGCCTGCGCTGCGGTTTCACCAGAAGAGGCGCAGAAACTGGGTAATACGCTCACCCTGTTTGGGGCAATAAAAGCCGGAAACGCCGAGGGCACTATTCCGCCCTACCAAGGCGGTTTGCGGACCGCTCCAGCGGACTTCGAACCCGGCAAAGCCTGGACCGATCCTTTCCGGGATGAAAAACCGCTGTACCGGATCACCGCACAAAACGTGGATCAGTACGCCGACAAATTGAGCGCGGGGCAGCAAGCCCTGCTGAAAAAATATCCGGACACCTGGTACATGGATGTGTACCCGAGCCATCGCACCGCTGCCTATCCGGATAACGTGCTGAAGGCAACGGTTCGCAACGCCACCGAATGTGCAACCTTCAATGACGGTTTATCGCTTGAAACCGAATGCCGGGGCGGCCTGCCGTTTCCCATCGCCAAGACTGGCCACGAGATGATGTGGAACCAGTTGTTGCGCTACAAAAACGGACCGACTGGCGTCCTGGACGAGCACACCAGCTGGGTGGTCGACTCCAACGGCAACATCACCAAGACGGCGCAACAGCGCGCCTATGAGGAATTTCCGTTCTATCAGACGCATCTGGAGGACCGTGATCCGGAGGTATACGGCCGTGCTTGGTCGATCAACACCGAGCCGGCTCGCCGGGCGGGCGAGATGACCGGTATTTCCGATTTTCTGGACCCGACCGAGAAACCGCGTCGCGCCTGGAGCTATTCGCCAGGTCAGCGCCGCGTCAAGTTGGCGCCGGAGTTCGCCTATGACACGCCGGTAGCGAGCCAGGGCGGCATTTCCCTGTTCGACGAGCTGCAAATGTTTGCCGGCAAGCAGGATCGCTTCGATTTCAAGCTGATAGGACGCCAGGAGATGTACATCCCCTACAACGCCTACAAGTGGTACTTCGGAATCGAAGCGCCCGAGCAGTTCATGAAGAATCACGTTAACCCGGCGGTTGAGCGCTGGGAGTTGCACCGCGTCTATGTAGTGGAGGCGACGCTCAAGCCAGGCCAGCGCCACGTGTACAGCAAGCGGCGCTATTACATGGACGAGGACACCTTCGGCGCGGGCCTGTACGACGCCTGGGACCAGGAAGGCAATCTGTACCGGACCGTGTACATGGCCGGGGTGCAGATCTATGACAAAGACATTCCCTACGCGACCAAGCTGGCGATCTTCGATTTCAACAAAAACATGTATGGCGTGCTCAACGACTTCCTGATCGGACGCCTGGAGTTTGCGGAGGAGGCACCGTCCAACAGCACGCAGAACCCGGAAGCCATCGTGTCCAAGTACACGCAGCGCTGATCGCGTTGGTATCGCCGGGCTTGTCTGGCGCGTAGCCATGGCCTCGTCGATACGTGGCGCGGCTATTGCGATCCGCGAGGCGCTTCATGCCACACCCGAAAACAACAATGACAGGAGATAAACGGATGCAACGTCTGGCAGGCAAAGTGGCAATCGTAACCGGCGGCGGCGGTGGTATCGGCTCGGCGACCGCGTTGCGCCTGGCGCGTGAAGGCGCGAAAGTCGTGTGCGCCGATATCAATCTGGAAACGGCGAAACGTGCCGCCGATGCGCTGGAGGGCAACGGCCTGGCGCTGCGGTTCGATGCCGCCGATGCCGACAGCATCGAGGCGATGGTGACCCAGACGGTTGAGCAATTCGGTCGGCTGGACATTCTGCACAACAACACCGCGATCACCGACCCGCAGACTCACGGCCAGGACCTCAGTCTGCTGGAAATACCCATGGAGGTGTGGCGCAAAACCCTGGATGTGAACCTGACCGGCTACATGCTGGCCTGCCGGCTCGCCATTCCCCACATGATCGAAGCGGGGGGCGGTTCGATCATCAACACCGCCTCCGGCTCCGGCACCAAGGGCGACCTGGTGCGAATCGCTTACGGCACTAGCAAGGCTGCGATCATCAATATGACGCGCCACATTGCGACGCAATACGGTCGCCAAGGCGTGCGCTGCAACGCCATCGCACCAGGGGTCATCGTTACGCCTGCAATGGAGGCGACGGCTCCGCAGATCCTTGCCTTTGCGAGCAAGTACGTCCTGACCAAACGCCTCGGCACGCCTGAAGACATAGCGGCGCTGACCGCTTTTCTCGCGTCCGACGAGTCCGGCTACATCACAGGCGAATGCATCGAGATCAATGGTGGCAAGAACAGCTGTCAGCCGCATTTCGCCGAGCTGTATCAACAGACCCAGCAGACATCGGACTGAACCGGCGTACGCAGCACCCTCATCTCGATCAGTTTCAGAAACGACGGAACCTACAGAATGAATGACAATTCGGTGATTGAAAAAGACGTAGTCGTCGTCGGCTCTGGCGGCAGCGGCATGACGGCCGCGATTGTCGCCGCAACCCAGGGCCTCGACGTTCTGCTGGTAGAAAAGACCGTGCTGTTCGGCGGCACCACCGCGCTTTCCGGTGGCGGCATCTGGGTGCCGTGCAATACCCAGGCGGCCGAAGCCGGTTTGAAAGATGATCCAGAGCAAGCCTTCGCTTACGTTCAGGAAGTGGTGGGGCCGACACTGCGTACCGATCTGCTGCGGGCTTTTCTCGATGCCGCGCCGCGCATGGTCGATTACCTGCACGCGCATACCTCGGTACGTTTCGCCGTGCAGCGCGGTTTTGCCGACTGGCATCCGCAGGCCAAGGGCTTTTCCGCCGATGGGCGTTTGCTTTGCCCGGTGGAATATGACGGTCGTGAGCTGGGCGAATACTTCGACCAACTACGACCGCCGCTGACTGAGTTCAATGCGCCGGGCGGCATGATGTTCGGCATTGGCGACATGCCGCACATCGCCAAGGCCACCAAGTCGTTCACCTCGTTCAAACACATCGCCAAGTTGGCGGTGCGCTTTGGCGTGGATCGGCTGAGCTATTCGCGCGGTACGCGGCTGACCATGGGCAATGCCATGGCTGCCCGGCTGCTGCGCTCGGCGATCAATGCCGGGGTGGAGCTGTGGAAAGACACGCCCATGCTCAGCCTGATCCACGAGCATGGCGCGATCAAAGGCGTGGTTGTCGAGCGCGACGGCAAACCGGTGGAAATTCGCACACGCCGTGGCGTCGTGCTGGCCACCGGCGGTTTTTCCGCCAATCCGGACATGCGCAAACAGTACATTCCGTTTGCCGAACACCATGTGTCGCTGGTGCCGGAGGGCAATACCGGCGACGGTTTGCAGCAAGCCCGCGACGCCGGCGGCCGCTTCGATGGCGAAAACCTAAGCAATGCCGGCTGGGTGGTGGTCTCGCTGCTGAGGAAGCCCGACGGCGGAATACGCAAATTTCCGCACCTTTATATGGATCGCGGCAAGCCAGGCTGCATTGCGGTCAACCGGGACGGTAGGCGTTTCGGTAACGAGGCGGCGACCAACCTGGTGGAGCCCATGCACCGCACCGGCTCGGTGCCGGCGCACCTTGTATGCGACCACCCGTTCATCCAGAAATACGGCCTGGGCCTGGTGCGCCCGGGCGGCTTTGGGCTGAAAGGGCTGATCGCCGCCGGCTATATCCTCACCGAGACGACCCTCGATGCGCTTGCCGCGCGTATCGGCGTCAATCCCGGCAACCTCGCCGACACTGTCGCGCGCTTCAACCAGCAAGCCGCCCGGGGTGTGGATGATGACTTCGGGCGTGGACGGGACAAGGCCGATATGCCTCTGGGCGATCCCAACCACACACCCAATCCCTGCCTCGGGCCGATTCAGCAAGGGCCGTTCTATGCCGTGCAGATATTTCCCGGCGACTCCACCACCACGGTCGGCCTGCGCATAGACGGCAAGGCGCGCGTGCTGGACGGGAGCGACCAGCCGATTCCCGGTCTGCACGCGGTGGGTCTGGACATGAACTCGCTATGGCGGGGCCGCGCGCCGGGCAACGGCGCAAACAATACGCTCAGCCTGACCTTTGGCTATCTCGCCGGGCTGGCCCTGGCTCAGGACGATGTCCCGCAACCGGCTATCGAGCCTGCCGCGCAGATAGGCGCTGAGCAGCTGAATTGACGCTGTGACATGACCCGCCGGGCGCTTGAAAGCCCGGCTGAGGGTATCGCCATAACAACAATAAGAGGAAGCCACATGGCCGTTTCCGCCGCTAAGCCCCACACCTCTCTGGCTATCGACTGGACAGAGTTCCGCCAGGGATGGCGGGTGCTGCTTCTGGCGCTGCTGGGTATCGCCACTTCGGTCGCCGTCGCGCCCATCTATGCGTTCGGCACGCTGGTACTGCCGTTACAGGAGGCCTTTGGTTGGTCGCGAGGCGAGATCCAGACGGCGGCGGCCTTTCAATACGGTAGTTCCATCGTTGCCTTTCAGGCTGCCGGCTGGCTGAACAAACGCTACGGGCCGCGTCGCGTGACCCTTTGCTCGCTGATCGCGCTGCCGCTCGCCTACTTCGCCATGACCTTCAACACCGGCCACGTGTGGCAATTGAATCTGGGCTTTGGTCTGCTGGCGTTTGCCGGGGTGGGCACGCTACACGTGACCTGGACGCAGCTGACCTGCCTCTGGTTCGACAAGAACCGCGGCCTGGCGCTGGCGATCATCCTGTGTGGCACCGGCCTGGCCGCCCTGGTGCTGCCCTCGTTGCTGAGCTGGGCAATCATCCGCTGGGATTGGCGTGCCTGGTTCTGGGGCTTGGCGCTGTTGCCATTGCTGGTGACCTTGCCGCTTTCGTTGCGCTGGTTGAGCACCCGAGGGGCCGTGGAACAGGCGACACAACGATCATCTCTCCCTGCGCAGCCGGACGTCGGACTGACGGGCTTCTCGCTTCGCCAGGCGTTGCACTCGCGGCGCTTCTGGGTCATCAACTGCGCGTTGTTCCTCGCGATCATGGGCATGATGGGCATGATCATCAACGCTGTGCCGATGATGCAGGACAGCGGCCTTTCAGCAACCGAGGCGGCCAAGGTGTTCGGTGCGTTCGGCGTATCGCTGATTTTCGGACGGCTGTTCATCGGCTATCTGATCGACCGGGTGTGGGCGCCTGGGGTGGCCTTTTTCGTCTTGCTGCTTCCCGGCGTCGGCTGCCTGTTGTTCAGCACGGTTGGCGCGCATGTTCCCCTGTTGGTGCTCGCCTGTGTCTTCGCCGGGCTGGGCGCCGGCGCCGAGATGGATATTGCGTCGTATCTGATCGCGCGCTATTTCGGGCTGCGCGACTACAGCCGGATTTTCGCCTTCCAGATGAGCTTTGGTGCGATCGGCAGCACCATGGCTCCGGCGTTCTTCGGCGCGCTGTTCGAGGCAACCGGCTCCTATCACGCGATGCTGATGTTCTGCATGGTCAGTTTTGGTATCGGTGCGCTGCTGCTTTTGACGTTGGGGCGTTACCCCACCCTTCCCACGGCTCCTGGGGAAGTGGCGACAGCCACCGTTACGGATGGGGCGATAACCGAGCCGGCAACTTGAAGCGATGACTGGGGACGGGCGCGCTATCGGTACTGGCGTTCGCGCAGTGGGCAAGGGGTTGTTGCCTGCTCGCCGCAACACCGCATGACTGCACCAGACGCCGCCAGACGGGGCGGCGCCTGGCCAGGCAGCCCGCCTTCGTTCGATTTACAGTTTTGAAAATGGCCGGCTATGCAAGGCGCGCCTCGGTGGAGGCCTTGGTATCCATGTATTCGCGGCCTTCGACGATCAGGCCGTCGCGGATCACCAGCAGGTTGTGGTAACTGTTGCGATAGACGCGGTCGGCAAACACCATCTCGCCCTGCGCTTCATAGGCGACGCGATCGCCTTCAGCGATCAATCCGGTGATTACCACCGAGCGCTTATCGGCACTTAGCAGGCCGCTGCGTACCGCGGTATTGAACGCTTCGCGGCTCATGTCGCCTCGGGTCAACGTCCACCATTTGACATCCGGATGCTGCAACGCCTCGAAGGTATCCATGTCGCCGTCGATAACGGCCTGTACATATCGACGCACCAGCGCTTTGTTGTCCTCGATCGTGTTACTCACGGTTCTCTCCGTTGTCTGTTCTCCGCAGAATCGGGTCGGGCAGGCTTTTCAGCCGTTGCGGTATGGAAAACTAGGCCGAGCCTGCACCCTTGTCCATCGGTCAGCTTTGACTGCGGGACAAACGAGAACCCGATATTGAGCTGGGTAAAACATCCGCCGTCTGAGAAGCTGACCAGCAGGTGCCGCCACGACTAGCGCGGCTGGCGCAGCGAGTGGCTGGCGCCCTTGACCATGAAAATTTCAAATCCGGCTCCGAACGCTATCAATCGCCAAGCTTGATCTGAAGTACACTCGCAGACGGTCCTCATTTCGTAAACCTGCATCTGGCATGTCTGTCAGCGACAGGAAAGCTCAGCATCAACAATAAGAACGGCTGAAGGAAGCGACATGAATGTCATCGAATATCGGGAATACGAGTCCCCCCATGCGGGCAATTTTTTCACCGAAGCTGGCCTGTCCAACAAGGGTTTCGAGGTCCGCGTCGAGCATGCACATTGGTCCAGCTCGGGAGCCGCGCTGATTCACCTGACTGATCACTGTCTGATCAGGCTGCTGCTGGCCGAAGCCCTCGAAAACGCGCCGTTGTCAAATCGTGGCACCCTGTCGGGCAACCGGGGAAGCTGCCAGCCGCTCGGCCAGACGATCTTCATCCCGCCGGGAAGCGACTTTCACTTCAAGCATCGGGCTTGTCAGCAAAAAGCGGTGATCTGCCTGTTCGACCCCGCTGCCATCGCGCCGCTCGCGGCTTACCGCTGGGACTGGGAATACTGCATCACGGACGCCATGTTGAACCTCAAAAGCAGCTATCTGCAGGCCTCGCTGCGCAGGCTTGGCGAAGAGGTTGCATCACCCGGGTTTGCCAGCGAGCTTCATATCGAATGCCTGATGACCGGAATCGCGCTGGAACTGCGCAAGGAATTTCTGGGTAAACAGCGCGATGACGACGAACCCGGCAAGCTGAGTCGCCGGCAGCTGCAGCACTTGAGGGAAGCCCTGGACGCCGATGCAAACGATATTTCGCTGCGCAAGCTGGCCGATCTGTGTGCCTTACCGGAAAGGAAACTGTCGGTTTATTTCAAGAACACCACCGGCAAGACCCTGCGCCAGTACTCGGCCGAAGCACGGGTCAACCGGGCGATGAGGCTGCTCGGCGACCCTTCCCTGTTGATCAAGCAGATTGCCTACATGACCGGGTTCCAGAGCGCCGCCGCCTTTTCCGCGGCATTTCGAAAAGCGGTCGGCTGGACGCCCGAGGAGTTCCGTCGACAGCGCTCACCAGACCAACGCGAGGCCTGGCCTGATGAGCAGGAAGTCAGCTAGACCGGTGCAGGCGCAGCCTCGCGCTCGAACACCGGATAGCCGCCTAATCCAAGCAGCAACAATGGCCCCACGGTAAAGCAGATGCAGCAGAAGGCCAGCAGGCCGGTATAGCTGCCACTCGCGCCATACAGGGCGCCGAACAGCAACGGCGCGGCAGCGGCCCCGGCAGTGATCAGGCCCAGATGCACGCCGAACAGGCGGCCGTAGTCACGCATACCGAAATAGCGGGCGATCAGAAACGCGGCGATGTCGAATTCCGCACCTGCGCCAAGGCCGACCAGCAGGGTGGCTAGAACGAACAACCAGATGCTGGCATCGGCATAGAGAAACACCAGACAGGCCAAGGCGGGCATCAGCAAGGCCACAGCCGCAACGCCAGGTGCCCACAATCGATCAATCAGGTAACCCACCACCAGGCGACCAAGGATCAGCGATATCCCGAAGGTGCTGAAGATCTGGCTGGCCTGCTCCGCCGCGATGCCCTTGTCCCGCAAAAGCGGGATGATATTGGTCACCATGCCAACCACGCAGGACACCACCAGCGTCATCGAAAGATTGCAGATCCAGAAGCGCCACGAACGCAGCGCATCACACAGCAGCATTCCCGGATGGCTTCGCTCGGCGCCGCTCTGCATCGAGTGTGACGCGTAGCCCTTAGCCACCGGCAACAACCAGCGCAGCGCCAGCGGCAACGCCAGTAGCACCGGCAACGCACCCAGCGCAATGAAACCCGCCCGCCAGTCCCAGCGCGAGATCGCCCAGGTCGTGATGAGCGGCAGCATGATCGCCGCCAGCCCGGAGCCGCTCAGGATGATCGCCAGGGCAAAGCCTCGGTTCTCCTCGAACCACAGATTGACCAGGTGCGACCAGGTCACCTGCAGCGTCCCCAAACCGGCCAGCGGAACCAGGAAAAATCCCAGATAAAGCATCCAGATCGATCCCGAGGCACGCGACAAGGCGAACATACTGAGTGCCAGCGTCACCAGGGAGATCAGCGTGACCAACCGCAAGCCGTAACGCAGGTTCAGCCAGCCGGCCAATTGCGCGGCAATGATGGTCCCCAGCGAAAGCGCGGTGATCGAAGCCTGGAGCTCGGCGCGTGGCCAGCCCATCGCCTCCTCGAGCGGAATCACCATCGAGCTGAAGCTGTACAACAGCAGGGAACTCGAACTGGTGGCTACCCCGACGATTGCAAGGATAAGAATCCGCCAGCCTCGTTTGAACTCCGTATTGTCGAAAGTTTTCATGTTTAGGACTCTGCCTGGTGTATGGAAAAACCCACTGCGTTTGCTGCCGCGCTCGGACTCGACCGGCCGCCCTCGCTCACGGTTTCAATCACCGATAAAGAGTGCAGACTCTGCGCTGATCCGCTGTACGTGTTCGCGCCGCGCCTGCCCCGAATGCGACCCGGTGGGGGCCTCGGCCAGATCGTCGGGATGGATAAGCGTCGGCCCGTTGGGCAACTCGCGTAGCGCGATCGCAGCGATGTCCTCGGCCTTGGCCAGTTGCATGGTCAGGGCGCCGGCGATTCCTTGCCTGACCATCGCGTCGCGCATGGTTGGCGTATCGACCGTGCCGATCAGCAGGTTCAACACATCGACGCCCTGCCCCTTCCATTCGGCCCAGAGCCCTTCGCCCAGCGTCATGGCGAAAGACTTGGTGGCCGCGTACATAGCCAGCTTGCGCACGCCACCCAGCGCAGCCTGGGAGCCAACCAGCAAGACCCCACCGGCGCCACGCGTAACCATTCGGCCACCGAACGCATGGCAGCAGCGCATGATCGTCCGGGTATTGAGGTGCAGCAATTTGCACCAGTCTTCAACCGGCGTGTCGAGAAAGCGGGTGATGTATGGATCGCCGCCGGCGTTATAGATCAGCAGCCCTACTTCCCGGTCCGCCACCGCTGCCACCAGCCGGTCGGCGGCATCGTCCAGCGTCAGGTCAAGTGTGACGACCAGCACCTCGACGCCATAGCGGTCGACAAGCTGGTTCTTCAGGTCGGTCAGGGCATCTTCGCGCCGGGCAACAAGCACGCAGTTCAGACCCTTTGCAGCCACCTGGTCGGCAAGCGCGGCACCAACACCGTGGGAAGCACCTGCGATGACGGCCCAAGGGCCATATTTTTTCGTGAAGGCGAGAGTGTTTTGCTCGGACATGGAACAACTTCCTTTCTAACTGAACGGGTGGCTTGGCTACGGCTGTGAATGGCCGGTTTCAGCGGGGCTCGATCGGTGGCAGATCGATATGGATCGCCGAGCCACCAATCGCGGTGCCGCCGAACACCAGCACGCGCCGCTCGATCTGTTTCATGAACAGTTTCAACAAGGGCTCGTCATATTCCGGGCCGGCGCTGCGCACGAAGTCCTCCAATGCCGCGTCGATCTCGCTGTAATGGTCGAATGTGCGGCCGAGCAGCGCTTCGGCGTCCGCCTGTTCCAATTCCTGTAATCGCAACGTCATGGCGTCTCCCTTGACGAGATACTCGACCAGCTTGCTCACCGACTTGAGCTTGGATTGCTGAAACTCATCACTCACCTTCACCTGCGCGACGGCATCCTCGAGCATCATCAGCAATGCCGTGTTCGGCCCTTGCGTGGCGATGTCCAGTGCCGGGGTTTCCAGGAGAACACCCATCGCCTCGGCCAGCGCATGCACCACTACACGACGCAAGGCGATGTCGAACTCGGTGTAGGTATCGTGCGGGTCCCCCGGTTGCGGCGTCGCCACCGTGCAGGAAAACTGCATGGCACTCACGGTGGAAAACAGGGCGGTGTGGAAGCGCACCACGTCCGGCTCCGGCCGCTCGCCCGTGACGTCCTGGTAGTAGCGATAAAGATCACTGAAGGTGTCGCCCAGCGGTTCATAGTTGTCGCGCATTCGCGCCGATGCGAGGTCGGCCAGCGGGTCACCGATCATCGCGAACTCGAAATCATAGAGCGCGTTCAACTGTCCGTTCTCGAACAGGTACTGGCCCGAGTCGTATTGCACGAACCGCGCCTCGGTGCGGTGCATGGGTACGTTGCGGCGCAGCCAGCCGAGAGCGAATTCCACCAGCGGTTGCGGTCGGGTCTTGTTGCGTTCGTAGAGCGGGTAATACGCTTCCAACCCCGCCAGCGAGATGGCCTCGGCGCCCTGGGGCCGGTCGATGCCCTGCGCCACGAAGGGCTCGACGGGCAACTGGTGCATGGCGGCCATGGCCCGCACATACTGGCGAGCCAGATCGCGCCGTTCTTCGTCGCTGCGGGCAGCTGAAAGATCGCGCGTCCCGCGCACCAGCTCCATGACGATGGCCGGCGGGTCTTCGCAGAACCCGTGAATCCGCGGCACGGGAATGCCCTGCTGGCCAAGCAACATGAGTATCTCGGCTTCGCGGCGCAGGTCAGGAAAGGGGCTGACGTCGCCGCCGCGTTCGCCTCGCAGGTGCAGGCACAGCGCCTGGCCATCGATGTCAACTTCGAGATTCCACGCCGGACGCCAGCGAACCAGCCGCTGCATGTTCGTGATCCGCCCACCCGTGAGCTGCTCGACGAATGCCTTCAACTTGCTTTCGCTGGTTGCAGCGGCGCTTTCTTGTTCTTTTACTGCCGTATCCATTCCACACTCCTCAATAATGGGGCTCAGCGCTCAGCCGCTTGAAGGCTCGGCCCGCCGACGTCGGCGACCGATACACCGAGCTTCTTGGCCAGATCCGCGGTATCGAGATATTCGCGCCAGGCCTTGATCAGGCCCTGCTCGTCGAGTTCGTAGACGGCCACCATCGAATGCGGCATCGGTTTGCCGCTGGACACGGCATAGTCGTCGCGCTCGGTCATGACCACGTCATCCGAAGACACGATCTGGCGGATCGTGCATTTGTTGTGGGTGACGTAGCTCATCTGCCGTTCGATCTCGCGCCTGAGCGCCTCGCGCCCCCGAATGACGGGCCCGCCCGGCACCCACAGTTGCCAGACGGCGTCCTCGGCCATCATCGAAATGATCCTGTCGAGCTGCGGGCGCGATTCGGACGTGCCGTCGCCCCAGGCGTCGAGGAATTCGCGGATAAACGTTTCTTGTCGTATGCCCATGTTTGCTTCCCAGGAAAGGTGATGACGTCTCCCGCCGGAGGACGGGTGACGCTCAGAGATAGGCGCGTACCACCGGCACCATCGGCGTGGTACAGCTCATGCCGCCATCGACTCGCATGAGCGCGCCGTTGACGTAGCTCGATTCGTCCGAGGCGAGGTAAACGGCCATCGCGCCGATGTCTTCGGGCAGGCCGAGGCGCGGCACGTTCTGGATATCCACAAAGCCCTGCACCATCTTGTCGTTGGCCCAGCCATCGAGGGCGGCGGTGCGAATCACGCCCGGCAGGATTGCGTTGCAGCGCACGCCGCGCTTACCGAAGGTTGCCGCCAGCGTTTGCACGTACCAGTTCACTGCGGCCTTCGAAGCGCCATAGCTGAACTGGGCAACTTCACCGGCAATCGAGCTGGTGGACGAGGTGAAGATGATCGAGCCCTGCCCCTGCTCGAGCATGTGCGGCAGCGCGTGTTTGCAGGCGAGCACGCCGCCCAATACGTTGACGCGCATGTTGTCGTGGAACAGATCCTCGTTGAAATTGAGGAAGTCCACGTCTCTTGCGGTGTCGGGGTTCTTGTTCACGGCGTTATTGAACAGCACGTCGAGACGGCCGAAGGTTTTCATCGCCGCCTCGACCATCTGGGCCAGATCCTCCTCGCGGCCCACATCGACCTTCATCCCTATCGCCTTGCCCCCCGCCTGCGAGATTTCTTCGGCGACGCGCTCGGCCGCGTCGGCGTAGAGGTCGGTCACCACGACCTGAGCGCCCTGCTTCGCGAACATCTGAGCGCATGCGCGGCCGATGCCGCTGCCTGCGCCGGTAATCAGCGCCACTTTGTTTTCCAGTCGATTGCTCATCACCAACGTCCCTCTTCTTTATTCATCTAGGCCACCCGTGACGCCAGCGGCGGCAGCAATCGCCTGCCCCGCTTTCAGCGACGGCCACGGCACTCGCCCCGCGCTGTGCTCAGCGCGTCTGGCCGCCGGCTATGGTTTGTGGATTGGCTTCGCGCTCGGCGATCGATTTGTCGCGATAGCGCGTCGGGCCGTTGCCGAACATGCCGTACTGGCTGCGGGTGAAGTCGTACAGCGAGTAGGCGTCCTGCTGAGGATTGTTGGGAATGCCGTAGGCCTGGATGTTGTATTGGGAGCCGGCCCGGAACATTTCGCCGCTGTCGTCCCAGGCGTCGTAAACCGCTGCGCCAAAGGTGTCCTCGTCGATGTAATAGCGGCGTTTGCTCTGCGCGTGGCGAACGCCCTCCTTGCGGGTTGCCTCGACCACCCAGACGCGGTGCAGTTCCCAGCGCTCGCAGTCAGGATTGATGTGGTTGGGCATCAGTTTGGTATCCATGTCGCAGCCCCACTTCAGCTTGTAATTGCTGTAGGGAATGAACATTTCCTTCTTGCCGACCAGCTTCCAGTCGAAGCGATCCATCTTTCCCGAGAACAGGAAAATCTCGTCATAGAACGCCACGCCGCCAAAGGCCGAGTTGGGCGTGTCGTAATTGAATTCGGGCGCCTGACGGACTCGGCGCTGGCCGGTGGTGTAGCTCCAGGCGTAGCGCGAACTTTCCACCGGATCGAGGTAATCCCAGTACCCCGATGCCTGCCCGGCGGTACGGGCTGGCGCAACGACGCGCGACCATATGCGCTGCGCCATCGCCGGGTCACGACCGTCCACGCCAATCTGGTAATACGGTTTTTCACCGGTGGATTGATTGGTGTTAGTCAGCGTGGCGTGGCCCTGGTTGACGACATAGGCGCTGTGGTTCCAATCCCAACCGTTGACCCCCTGATAGTTGAGGATGTAGTTCCACATCACTTGCTCACCGCTTTCGGGCAGCGGAAAAGGCAAGCCACCCCGACAGTCTTCGGTGATCGAAAGGCCATCGTTGATGGTTTTGCATTCCGGGCTCTTCGCATTGCGCTCGGTGGCCGCCAGAAATGCCTCCGGGAATGCCGCGGTGCGGTGCGTCGGGTAGATGTCCATGTAATAGGTGTCGGGATACTGCTTGAGCAACTTCATCTGCCCCGATGAAAGCTGCTCGGCATATTCATCGGCGTTGGCTGCCGTTACCCGAAGCCGGGGCTTCTCGCCCTCGAACGGATTCGGCCATTGACCATCGCCGGGCTTCAGGCCTGCCGGTACTTTCAGGCCGCCGTCATAGGGCGGGATGGTGCCCGCTTCATTGCCTGCGGCTATCGCACCGAATCGGGTCAGCTCATTTCCAAGGTCAGCCGGCGTATAAGACGCTGCGAATACTGATGCTGCGCTCATGGCGGCCAGCAACCCGGTCACAGATCGGTTGAAGAACATGTATACCTCCAGTCATCGTTGTTTTTGTCATCGCCTGGAAAGCGCGCCTGCCCGTCGAGCAAGGTCTCGGCAATACCGGAAAAGCGCGCAGATTCGCGGCGGGCCTGCATGCAGGCCGACGCGTGGTGATCTACTCAGAATGCCGTGCTGAATGTGAGCGATAGCCAGTTACGGTCGGACAGGCCGATGTCGCCGCTGCCGCCGACGACGGTCTTGCCGACGCCGGCGATATCGTCGTAGTTGCGCTGGCTGCCATAGCCGATGTAAGCCAGGGTGAAGTCGTAGCGCTCGTCGAACAGCGCCTTCACGCCGACCTTGTAGGTGTAGCGGCCTTCGTTGCCGCCACCTGTCGCAGCGTTGCCAGAGATGCCGTAATCCACGCTCATGGGCATGGACAAGTTCCAGCCGGGGAACACACCCAGCCACTGCGGCGTGAAGCTGAGCGCCGCGCCGACATAGTTGCGCGTGGCGCAACCCCATTCCTTGTCCTGCCCCGTTGCGCAGCCGCCGTAGCCTTCGCCGCGGAACAGACTCTCGTTATGGGTGACCTTGTCCAGATGGCTGTAAGCCATTTCGGCGATCAACGTGCCGGTGTCGAAATAGTCCGTGCGCGGCAACAACCACAACCCGTTGACCACCATATGCAGGGTGTCGCCACGTGCGCCCTGGTTGTCCGCCAGGCTGATGCCACTGGATATCAAGGGCGCATCCTTGCGGTAGGAAAGATCGATACCTACTGAAGCGCCACCCAGCACCGGCCCCATCGACCAGCCCAGACCGTAGAGCTTGGTGTTTTCGGCGTACACGTAGCGGGCAAAATCCGGCCCGACCTGCAGGCCCCACGGCGTGTAGTCATCGAATTCACGGTAATAGGCGCTGACCTCGGAATGCATGAAGTCCAGCCCGTAACTGGCCATTACGCCCCAATTGCCGCTGTCGCCGGGTTCCAGCGCATCGACGATGGGACGCGCGAAACCCGGTGCAACCGGCAACTGGTTGGGGCCTTCAAGGGCGACGTCGGCCGAGGCCAGGTAGGTCCCGCCTTCCGGCGCCCGGGTACTGTCCCACTCGAAGAAATATTGGCCGGCGACGGATAGTCGGTCGGTGACCTGTGCCTGGGCCGAAACCTGAGCCAGCGGCAGGAAGATTTCCCGTGTTTCGGTGCCCGGATTGGCGAGCGCCTTGCGGCCATCCAGCGGTGCCTGGGAATACGACAACGCATGTCCCGCGATCAGGAGTCCGTTGCCCCAGTACACCGTATGCCGACCGGCCCGCACGCTGACGGGGGCGTCACCTACGTAGAAGCGGGTAAACGCGAAGGCATCCAGTAGTTCGCCGCTGGGGCCATGGTGATAACGCTTGGTATGGCTCGAATATTCCCCACCGCGATAGCTCGGAACACTCGCACCGGGAAACGCGCCTGGGTAGTACACCGCGCCCGAACCGGTTTCGACATCGGTATCGGAATACGCCTGGTCATACCAGGCTGCGCCGCTGATGCGAAAACCGTGGTAGCGCTTGTAGGCCAACTCGAATTCGCTCATCAGGTCGACGCGATTGGTCACCACATCACCGCGGTCGAACTTGGAGTCGGATTCGTCATAAGTGGCGTTATTGGCCAATGCGTCATCACGACTCTCGGCACGAATACCCAGGTTGTAGCGCAAGGTATTGTCCCAACGCATCGAGAGGTCGGGGTTGCCGAGATCGTATTGAGCCGCCTGCGCCTGACTGCCCCAGACGAGAACCGCCGCCAGGGTCAGCGCCGAATTGGCAATTAACGTGGTCTTGAACATCACATTCTCCGTCGCGCCCATTGTTTTTATTGTCAGCTGACCTGCGCGCCCCTCTAGCCAGGGGCAGCTGCTTCAGTAGACGGGACGACTCACGGCGACACAACGAAACCGGCTATCGCTCAAATGCAAAGCGATATCGCTGAAATGCATCACGCCTGCCTGCAAGCGCCACGGAAGATCAGCGAGGGCGCAGCCGTTTGCTGGGCAAAAAAAACGGCCCACAAGGGGCCGTTAATGAGCTTTCGAAAACCGATTGGGATGGCGCCATGAACGGCGCCGTGTGTTGCCGAACGGCTTAGCGCCCGATGGGATAAATGATGGATTTTTCCTGAGTGAACTCTTTCAGCCAGTCCGGACCGAACTCGCGACCGATGCCCGAGCGCTTGAAGCCGCCGATTGGCGCATAGGGCATCTTGCCGCCGCCACCGTTGATATAAACGCTGCCCGCGCGGATGCGTCGGGCCATTTGGTAGGCAACCGCGGCGTCGGCCGTGGCGACCGCGCCATTGAGGCCATAGCGCGAATCGTTGGCGATGGCGATGGCCTCTTCATCGGTATCGAAACCGATGACCACGCCCACTGGCCCGAAGATTTCCTCCTGGGCGATGGTCATGTCGTTGCGCACGTCATCGAACAGGGTGATATCGCTGAAGAAGCCTTTGTCCAAGCCCTGCGGGCGACCGCCTCCGCATACCAGCGTGGCGCCCGAATCGCGGCCACTGGCAACGAAATGCTCGACCTTGGCCCGCTGCGATTCACGAATCAGTGGACCCATCACCACGCTCGGGTCGGCCGGGTTGCCAATCTTCATCTGGCTGGCCACCGCCTTGGCCATTTGTACGAACTGCTCTCGGATCGAGTTGTGCACCAGGAAGCGCGTAAGCAAGGCGCAGCCCTGGCCGGCGTTTACCGTCAGACCGGCAATGGCGCCCAGGGCCGTGCCCTGGATGTCGGCGTCGGGCCGCACGATCAAAGCAGATTTACCGCCCAGTTCAAGGTGCAGACGCTTCAGCGTCGGCGCAGCCTGGGACATGATGCTCACACCCACCGCTTCGGAGCCGGTGAACGACACCATATCCACCCGCGGATCGCTGCTTAGCAGGCTGCCAACCTCGACTCCGCCGGTGACAATATTGAGCACGCCCTTGGGCAAACCGATTTGCTCGGCGATTTCACCGAACAGCAGTGCCGAGTAAGGCGTGAACGGTGACGGCTTGAGCACCAGTGTGTTGCCCGCCAGCAGCGCCGGGAAGATCTTCGCCAGATTGAGCAAAAACGGGAAGTTATAGCCGGTGATGCCTGAAACCACGCCGATCGGTTCGCGCTCGATGCTGCCGCTGCCGAGGATCATCGGCCCGCCCGGGTTGAACGGATTGGGCGTTGCTTCCACAGGAATCTGCTGCGTCGCGTCGTGCAGCGACTGGTCGATGGCTTTGAGCACATGAGCCAGCGGCATATCGACCTGCATCGCATAGGTAACACCTTGCGCGCAGCCGACCTCGGCGATGATCAGCGCGGCGATTTCCTCCCGGCGCGCCACCAGTGCACTGTGCATACGGCGCATATAACCGGCACGCTCGGCCATGCTCAGCCACGGCCAGGGGCCGCTATCGAACGCACGACGTGCGGCGTCAATAGCGGCGTCGGCACTGGCGGTATCGCCCACCGGCGCTTGGCCGATTACTTCCTCGGTGGCGGGGTTGAGCACGGCTTCGGTCGGACCGTTTGCCGAAACCCAGGCGCCATCGATATAGAGTTTGTTCAGTTGCGTAAATGGAATGCTCATGCCGCTACAGCTCCTTTGGTTATGCCAGTGACAGCGGTGCCAGTGATGATTTCGGCGGCGCGCATGGCAATGACCATCGCCGGCGCATTGGTGTTGCCCGAGACAAGGCTCGGCATGATCGAGGTATCGACGACACGGACGCCCTCGACCCCGCGCACCCTCAGCTCGGGATCGAGCACCGAATCGCTGTCCGCGCCCATCCGACAGGTGCCGGAAACATGAAAAGCGGTCTGTCCGAACCGGCGGAACGCGGCGAGGATTTCCTCATCGCTTTGCACCTGCGGTCCCGGCGTCAGCTCCTGAACGATGAACGGCTTGAGCGCCGGTTCGGCCGCCAGACGGCGGATCCAGCGCAGCAGCGAGATGGCGGCGACCCGATCGGCCTCGGCGGTTAGGTAGTTGGCTACGATCTTCGGCGGCACGGCTGGATCGGCCGACTGGATGGTGATTTCGCCCTGGCTCTGGGGATGCATGAAATAACCGCCAATGGTCAGGCCGGGATGCTTGTCGATCATCACCGTCTTGCCGTCGCCATCCATGGAATACAGGCTGACGCCGATCTGCGCATCCGGGCGATCCAGACCCGGCCGGGTCTTCACGAAACCGCCCGCTTCGTGCGCGGCGTGGGTCATTGGGCCTTTCTTGCTGAAGAAATATTGCGCCACCGAACGCAGCAGGCCGAAGCCTGCGAAACAATGATTCAGGCTGCCGCTGGTAACCCGATACTGTACCGCCATATAGACGTGCTCACGCAGGTTGCGACCTACGTCCGGTGAGTCCTGCACGAGCGCAATGCCATGCTGCTTCAACAATTCTGCCGGCCCGATGCCGGACAACTGCAACAGCTTTGGCGACTCGATGGCGCCCGCGCACAACACCACTTCCCGGCGCACGCCAAACGACTGTTCGCCGCCCTTCCCTGCTATATGCACGGCAACCGCGCGGCGCTGGCTGAACTCGATGCGCTGGACGTGCGTGCCAGTCATCACGGTCAGGTTCGGACGATCCCGCACCGAATCGAGAAATGCCTTGGCCGCGCTGAAGCGTTGCCCGTTCCAGGTGGTCTGCGGCTGGTAACCGAAGCCACCGTTGCTGACTGAATCCACATGATTGGTGTCGGCAACCCGCGCAGTGCCTATCGAGCCGGCGGCGTTGATGATGGCTTCGCATAGCGGATCGCCCGATGGATGTACGGTGACCTTGAGCGGGCCGCCAGCGCCACGCCACTGGGATGCGCCAAGCTGATGGTCCTCCAGCGCGACGAACTGTCGGCCAATGTCCGCCCAACCCCAGCCGTAGCAACCTTGCGCTTCCCAGCCATCGTAATCTGCCGGCGCGCCGCGCACGTAGACCATGCCGTTGACCGAACTGGAGCCGCCGATGGCTTTACCCTTGAGCCACAATTCAGTGGCCATGCCTTCACCGCGCGAGGCCTGGTAATCCCATACATGCGGGTTGCCGGCCATCAGCAATTTGCCGATCCCGCGCGGCATGGCGATTAAGGGACTGGTATGGTCGGGGCCGCTTTCGATGAGCAGTACCGAAACGCTCGGGTCGGCGGATAGCCGGTTGGCCATCACGCAGCCGGCAGAACCGGCGCCGACAATGATGTAATCGTAGGATTGGCTCATTGTTATTCTTCTGTCGTTTGAATGGATTGCATGTCGCGATCTGCTTGATGCGTTCTATTTCACGTGCTTGGGGGTGAAAGAAAGGTAGGTTTCGACTGAAGAATCCACAACGGACAGAATTCCCGATCTGTTCGATTTCGCCGCACAGAGACGACTGTTGCGCTCGCTCAATCGAACAAGTCTTGTCCGCCGTGAAGCGCGCGTGCCAGTCTCCATGCTCATGCCAGCTACGCTTACAGGTACTGGCGCCACGACCGACAAACACACTTCGCAGAGGTAAAGGATGAAGCAGCACATCTCTGCTGTGCCGGAACGACCGACCAAGCCCGACATGGCCAGCAAGCGCCACGCGTTACGCACACAGCGAACCCGAGAGCTGCTTCTGGACGGGATGTATCGATTGGCGTTGGAAAAGGATTTTCGGGACATCTCGGTGCAGGAACTGCTCAGCCACACCGGGGTAGCGCGCTCGACGTTTTATGCACACTTTCGTGACAAGGAAGACTTGCTGGTGGCCGGTTATGAGTCCATCGGCCTGCCGCAAACCCGCGTTTGCGATGTCGCCGGGGAAAAACGGATTGTGCTCGATGTTTCAGCATGGCTGTTCAACGCCACCGAGCGGCATGCAGCCCTGACCACCTCATTCTTCAACAGTCCATCACAAGCGATCGTTCTTGCTCATCTGGAAAATCTGCTACTGATTCTGGTGCGCGAGCACTACCGCAAACATGGAATCCACGAGTGCAGCGGATTGCGCGGAGAGGTGGCGGTGCGCAGCTTCGTGGGCGCGCTGATTGGCACATGGCTTTGGTGGGTGCGTCATGACTACCCTAGTTCGGCCAACGAAATGACAGAAGCATTCGATAGCCTGATGAATAACGGCACCTGGCCTGCCGCCGACTGACCTGTCGGGCCAAGGCATCGCAGCTCGCAATCACGCGATGCCCCGCAGTGATGATCGCCACGCCGGACAAAAAGCACAAAGACGCGAAACCGCTTGCCGCCGGGCATCACACACCAGAAGCGGCAGGCAATGTTACTGGAGCAATCCTCTGGCGATTTGGTCGACTTCGGTAATCGTCGACCGCATATAGCGTTCAGCCCCGTTGGGCGCCCAATTGCCGTCCTGTTTGAGGATCACGCCGCGGACGAACGAGTACTCGCGTGCCGCATGCTCAAGCGCCTCGGCAAGTGCCGGATGGCCGGCCGACAAACGCTCGAACGCATCGATTACTTCGTGATCGAGTTGATGGGTTTTCTCGTCTCTCAGTATCCATGTTTCGGCGCCAAGACGATTGAACGACGCGATCTGATAGTTCACCAGCAATTCGCCCATAGCGCGGCTGATAGCGTGTAGTTTTCCAAGTTCACCCAGAAGCTCGTCACCCTGCAGCTGGGCGTAATGGACATCCAGGAAGGCTTGCAGATGTGCGTGCGACTCGATAACCGGCAACAGCCTACGTGAATAAGAGGGTTCGGTAGAGCGTAGCGCCGCGCTGGTTTGGGGTAACTTGTCAGTATCATCGAGGCGTGTTTGCAGGCGCTGCACTTCATCTATAACGTCCGCAACGCCCAGACTTTTGGCCAGGCTTCGCAAGCGGAGCATTCGTTGTTCATAGCCCTGCTTGTTACGCAACTCGTAGGGGCTTCCGTTCTGATTGAAATACACCAACGCATTTGCGCAGGTCAGAAAGGCCAGGGATCGTAGTTCCTGGGTCGTCTGCAGCTCTTCTTGTATGCGCCCGGCTTGAGCCGGCACGGCAATAATCAAAAACAACATGAGTATTGCCGCTCTATTCATCCTGCGGATATCCATTGTCGCTCCCTAAGTTTTCCACCGCTTCGAGCTGACCGCCAGGCAGCGCCCGCCTGGTCAGGATTGGGCCGGATTGGTACACAAGTGCCGCTGCCATAGTCCGTGGAGCTGGGCGCCCCGTCATAGCCGTACCCATCAAGCCGATCCACAAACCACGATGCTCGGCCGGCTAGCGCGAGGCGACCGGCCTGTACATTGGCTCAGCGGCGAACGCTCGCCGTGATTTTCGCGTGAGGGCCAGACACCTGCGCAGCCCAGGCCTCGGCGGCCTGATCAAGTGTGTAGTCCGCGTAGTCGATCTGAAGCTGCTGCTCTTTCGCGATTTTCAGCAGACGCAGCCAGATTTGCTCGCGGTCGGCAGGCGGACGCTGGCCCGTGCCGATGCACGACAGCGAGCGGAACAGTAGATCGGCGATATCGAGATCAAGCTTGCGTCCCGCCCCGGTTCCGACCGTCACGATCCGTGCACCCCAGTTGGTCGCCTTCAAGGCGTTCAGCATGGGTTGACCGCACACCAGATCCAGCACCACATCGAAACCGCCATCGGCTGCTTCCTTCAGCGCGGCTACATCATCGGCACTGCCCAGCGTGACCACGTCATCGGCGATGCCGCGCGACTTCAAGCGCGTCAGTGCTTCGGCAGAACGCGCCGCGCCCACCACCTTTCCGGCACCCATCCCACGGGCCAATTGCAGCGCGATTTGGCCAAGCGTTCCGGTAGCGCCGAGCACGAGCACTTTTTCGCCTTTCTGGATGTGCGCCGTTTCCAGCGGCACGAGGGCGCCAGTGCCAGCGATACCCATGCTGATCGCGGTCTTGTCATCGACATCGTCAGGAACGTTCCAGACTTCCGCGGCAGGTACCAGTGTGCGCTCGGCCCAGGCACCGAACGGCAGAACCGAACGCTCACCGAAATACACTCGACGGCCATCTTCGGCACGACCGACACCTTCGCCACGAATCACACAGGGGTACTCGACACCGAGCCGATAAGCGCCGAGCACGTCCCAGCCGCCCAGGCCGGCGGTGTCGACGTCGATCATGACGGCGCCCTGCTGCGGCTCGGGCTCGCGAAACTCACCGACTATCGGTAGGGCATTACGCTCGGAAATGATGGCTGCACGCATGCGAATCTCCTTCTTGTCTGTCTTGTTGTCGGGGTGAAACCGGCCATTAGTTGAACATTTTCACGTATTTTGTCCAGAGATTATTCCATAGCGAAACCCTTTGCCTGTGGCTGCGCGCAATTCGATGGCTAACCGGCAAACAGAGGGTAAAACAATGCCAGCTGTATAAAATGATCACTTTCCACATATTTGTATCGTTAAGCTGCTTCACTTCGGTAAATTTCGTCTAGGCTGGACATTTCATAACAGAAGGAGGACATCCATGGCTTCAATCTTCGATATCCCGGTGCAGTCCAATGATGGCCAATCGCTTACGCTGGAGCGCTATAAAGGTAAGGTATTGCTGGTTGTCAATGTGGCGTCCAAATGCGGGCTGACGCCGCAGTACGAAGGACTGGAAAAGCTCTACGAAGACAAGCGCGAACAAGGCTTGGAGGTGTTGGCATTCCCAGCCAACAACTTCAAGGAACAGGAGCCGGGCACCGATCAGGACATCAAGGAATTCTGCACCCTGACCTATAACGTGCAGTTCCCGCTTTTCGCCAAGATTTCCGTTGCTGGTGAGGATCGTCATCCGCTTTATGCGGAACTGACCGGCGCCCAGCCAAGCGCTACGGGTGAAGGCCCCATGCGTGAGCGCCTCGCCGGTTATGGCATCGAGACCAACGCAGCCCCGGAGGTACTCTGGAACTTTGAAAAGTTCGTCGTCGGCCGCAACGGCCAAGTGGTGGCACGTTTCGCGCCGGATGTCAGTCCGGACGACCCGCGTCTGCAACAGACGATAGAAGCCGAACTGGCGAAGTAATAGCGAACCGAGTGATCGCTCAATGGCGGTCATTCTTTATCCAAGCGGCTCCGCCGAGCAAAAACGCTGCATCCCGGTGATTTCTTCATTCTCTACCCACCAGATATCTGTTTATCTGATATCTGGTAGCCGATTTTATCGTTTTACGATATTTACACGTAAACCGATAATTTGTTCAAATACTCCTCGCCGCCATGTGCCGCGCAGACAAGAACAATCGGAGGTTGGCCATGAGCAAAACCCCATCGTTGGACGACAAGTACGTCCAACAGACCGGCAAAGTACTGATGACGGGTATCCAGGCGCTTGTGCGTCTGCCGTTGATGCAGCGCCAGCGCGACCTCGAGAATGGGCTCGATACTGCAGGCTTCATCTCCGGCTATCGCGGCTCGCCCCTCGGCGGGTTCGACCAGGCGCTATGGAAGGCTCGTGACCACCTGAAGGAATATCACGTTCACTTCCAGCCAGGCGTCAACGAAGACCTGGCGGCCACCTCGTTATGGGGCACCCAACAGGTCAACATCTTCGAGGGCGCCAAGTACGACGGCGTTTTCGGCATGTGGTACGGCAAGGGTCCAGGCGTGGATCGCTGTGGCGATGTGTTCCGCCACGCCAATGCCGCAGGCACCTCACGTTTTGGCGGTGTGTTGGCAATTGCCGGTGACGACCACGGAGCCAAGTCTTCATCCCTGCCGCACCAGACCGAACACATCTTCAAAGCCGTCATGATGCCGGTGCTGGCACCGTCTGGCGTGCAGGAATACCTGGACTACGGCATGCATGGCTGGGCCATGTCGCGTTTTTCCGGCTGCTGGGTTGCCCTCAAGGCGGTGGCCGATACCGTAGAAAGCGCCGCCATCGTCGACGTCGACCCTCATCGCGTGCAGCCGATCATCCCCGATGTGCCTATGCCGGAAGGCGGCATGAACATCCGCTGGCCAGACCCGCCGCTGGATCAGGAAAAGCGGCTGTTCGAACATAAGGTTTACGCCGCGCTGGCCTATGCCCGCGCCAACCGCCTCGACCGTATCGTTGTCGATTCGCCCAAGGCGCGCCTGGGCATCATCACCTCTGGCAAGTCATATCTCGACGTGTGCCAGGCGCTGAAGATTCTCGGCATCGACGATGCGCTCGCTCAACAAATCGGGCTGCGCGTCTACAAGGTAGGAATGATCTGGCCGCTCGAGGCCGAAGGCGTGCGGCAATTCGCCGAGGGCCTGGAAGAAATCGTGGTGGTCGAAGAAAAGCGCCACATGATCGAGTACCAGCTCAAGGAAGAACTCTACAACTGGCGTGAGGATGTGCGCCCCGCCATTGTCGGCAAGTTCGACGACAAAGGCGAATGGGCACGGCCGCATACTGACTGGCTGCTTCCGGCAATCGGCGAGCTGACGCCCGCACAGATCGCCCGTGCGCTGGCGCGGCGGATACTGAGGGTCTACCAGGGCGGTGAGTTGCAGGTACGCCTGGCCGTCCTGGAAGCGCAACTGTGCAGCAAAGGCCAGCTGGTCAACCTGATGGATCGCGTGCCGCATTACTGCTCCGGTTGCCCGCACAATACGTCTACCAAGGTTCCCGAAGGCAGCCGAGCGCTGGCGGGAATCGGTTGCCACTACATGGCTGCCTGGATCTACCCGCAAACCCAGACTTTCAGCCAGATGGGCGGTGAAGGCGTCGCCTGGGTCGGCCAGGCGCCCTTCACCGAAACCAGGCATGTTTTCGCCAATCTCGGCGACGGCACCTACTTCCACTCCGGCCTGCTGGCGATCCGCGCGGCTGTGGCTGCCAAGGTTTCGATCACCTACAAAATCCTCTACAACGACGCTGTGGCGATGACCGGCGGCCAGCCTGTCGACGGTACGCTCAGCGTGTCGCAGATTTCCCGCCAGTTGGCCGCCGAAGGCGTGACCAATATCGTGGTGGTCAGCGAAGACACGGACAAATATGAACACGTAAAGGACCTCGCCCCCGGCGTTCCGGTGTATCGCCGGGACCGCATGGACGACGTGCAGAACGAGCTGCGTGAATTCAACGGCGTATCGGCAATCATTTACGACCAGACCTGCGCCGCCGAGAAACGGCGGCGTCGCAAGCGCGGCAAGTTTCCGGACCCTGCGCGCCGTGTGGTGATCAACGAGGCCGTCTGTGAAGGCTGCGGCGACTGCAGCAGCAAATCCAACTGCATGTCCGTGGTTGCGGTAGAAACCGAATTCGGGCGCAAGCGCGAAATCGACCAGTCTTCCTGCAACAAGGACTTCACCTGTTTGTCTGGCTTCTGCCCGAGCTTCGTCACGATCGAAGGCGGCAAGTTGCGCAAGCCCAAGGCTCTGGCGGAAAAACCTGAAGACCGCTGGGAACTGCCACAGCCCGCCCCGCTGACGCTGGATGAGCCCTATAGCATCTTGGTCACTGGCGTCGGTGGAACAGGCGTCGTCACTATCGGCGCCCTGCTCGGCATGGCGGCGTTCATCGAAGGCAAGGGCGCGCTAAACCTCGACATGGCCGGCATGGCTCAGAAAGGTGGCGCGGTGTGGTCGCATATCCGCATTGCCGCCCAGCAGGATCAGCTCTTCGCCCCGCGCATCGCCGAAGGCGAAGCCAGCCTGCTACTAGGTTGCGATCTGGTGGTCAGCGCCAATACCGAAACGCTGTCGAAAATGCGCCAGGGCGTGACCCACGCGGTGATTAACAGTGAAGAAAGCATCACCAGCGCCTTTGTCCGCACCTTTGCCTTGCAGGCGGAAAGCGGCGACCTCGAAGCGCACCCGGACCCGCGCTTCCAGACCGGCGATATGGCAGCACAAATTCGCGAAGCCGTAGGCGACGGCCAGGCGACGTTCGTAGACGCCAGTAAGCTCGCCACTGCGCTGATGGGCGACTCGATCGCGACCAACACGTTCATGCTGGGTTACGCCTACCAGAAAGGCTGGCTGCCGGTCGGCGAAGCGGCGCTTATGCAGGCAATCGAGCTGAACGGCACAGCCGTGGAATTCAACCGCAACGCCTTTGTCTGGGGCCGTCGTGCAGCGGTCGATCTGGTCCGCGTGCAACAAAAGCTGGAGTCGGGCAAGGTCCAGAGCCGTGATCGGCAACTATCGCAGACGCTGGACGAGACCATTGAACGGCGTAGCAGCTATCTCACCGACTACCAGAACGCGGCACTGGCCAAGCGTTATCTGGATCGCGTCGAGCAATTCAGCACCAAGGAAACGGCGCTCGTCGGCCAGCCTGGCGCGCTCACAGCAGCAGTGGCTCACTACTATTTCAAGGTCCTGGCGATCAAGGACGAGTATGAAGTGGCGCGACTGTTCACCAATGGCGACTTCCTGAAAAAGATCGAGGCGACGTTCGAAGGCGATTACAGCCTGCGTTTTCACCTCGCGCCGCCTGTGCTCAACAATGCCGAGTCCGGCACTGAGCCAGCCAAGAAGAGCTTCGGCCCCTGGATGCTCAAGGGTTTCAAGCTGCTGGCCAAGCTGAAATTCATGCGCAACACCTGGATCGATCCTTTCGGCTACACCCAGGAGCGCAAGGTTGAGCGGCACTGGCTGCAAAGTTACGAAGAGTTGCTTGACGAACTCCTGACTGCGGTAACGGCGGACAACCTCAGTCTGGCTGTGAGACTGGCCGAGCTGCCAGATGCGGTACGCGGTTATGGCCCGGTCAAGGAACGCTACCTCTCGCATGCCGAGAGCCGAAAATCGCAGCTGCTGACACAACTGCGCTCCGGCTCGAACTTTTATGACGCAAGCCAGCCCGGGACATCGAAACGCATCGACGCTGTCCAGCTTTGATGCGGTGCCCGGCCTCAAGCGAAGCCGGGCGACCCAACATTTAGAGACAACCGGATGGGCTGGCGACTGCCGTTTCCGCCGATACCAGCAGACGTTAACGTGAAGGACAGGTAGTCACGAGTGAACATACCCGACGTATTCAGCATTTCCGAACTGGCTCGCGAGATGACGGTGACCACTCGTGCCATTCGCTTCTATGAGGAGCAGGGCTTGCTGCTGCCCGAGCGACGCGGTCAGACGCGCCTCTACTCGCAGCGCGATCGGGTAACGCTCGAGCTGATCATGCGTGGCAAGCGCATCGGACTGTCGCTGTCAGAATGCAAGGAATTGATCAGCATGTACTGCCCAGCCGGCGGCAACAGCATGCAGCTGAGCCGGTTGCTGGAAACGATCTCAAACAGGCGTCAGCAGCTCAATCGGCAGGTGCAGGACATACAAAAGATGCAGGCCGAACTAGACCTTGCGGAACAACGCTGCCGGTTGGCTCTTGAGCGAGCCAGCGGCGTTTCCAAAGGAACCAACAATGACAATAGGAGAGCTGGACCATGAGTGGCTTGCCCGGATTGGATTTTTTCCTCGGTGAGGAAATTGACATGTTGCGCGATTCCGTTGCCGGTTTCGCTGCAAAGGAAATCGCCCCGCGTGCTGAGGAAGCGGACCGCACCGATCAATTCCCGATGGACCTTTGGCGCAAGTTCGGAGACATGGGTCTGCTTGGCCTGACCGTTTCAGAAGAATACGGCGGCTCCGGCATGGGTTACCTGGCGCACATGATCGCCATGGAAGAAATATCACGCGCCGCTGGCGGCATCGGCTTGTCCTACGGCGCCCACTCCAACCTCTGCGTCAATCAGATCAACCGCAACGGCAGCGAGGCGCAAAAGCGCCAGTTTCTACCCAAGCTGATTTCAGGAGAGCACATCGGCGCGCTGGCCATGAGCGAACCCAACGCCGGTTCCGATGTGGTTTCGATGAAGCTGCGCGCCGATAAGAAAGGCGATCGCTACGTGCTCAACGGTACCAAGATGTGGATCACTAACGGTCCCGATTGCGATGTGCTGGTGGTCTACGCCAAAACCGATCTGGCTGCCGGCCCCAAGGGCATGACCGCTTTCATCCTCGAGAAAGGCGCCCCCGGTTTCTCGGTTGCGCAGAAGCTCGACAAGCTCGGCATGCGCGGCTCGCACACTGGCGAACTGGTGTTTCAGGATGTCGAGGTGCCAGAAGAGAACGTACTGGGCGGTGTTGGCGAAGGCGTCAAGGTGCTGATGAGCGGACTCGACTACGAGCGCGCGGTACTCAGCGGCGGACCACTGGGCCTGATGCAGGCAGCAATGGATGTGGTCATTCCCTACATCCACGACCGTAAGCAGTTCGGCCAAAGCATCGGCGAGTTCCAGCTGATCCAGGGCAAGGTTGCCGACATGTACACCACTCAACAAGCATGCCGCGCTTATCTGTACGCCGTGGGCAAGCACCTCGATGCGCAGGGCAGTGGCCATGTTCGCCAGGTTCGCAAGGACTGTGCCGGCGTCATCCTTTATGCGGCTGAAAAGGCGACCTGGCTTGCCGGTGAAGCGATCCAGATCTTGGGCGGCAACGGCTACATCAACGAATTCCCAGTCGGGCGCCTGTGGCGTGACGCCAAGCTCTACGAAATCGGCGCCGGCACTAGCGAGATTCGTCGGATGTTGATCGGCCGCGAGTTGTTCAACGAAACCAAATAAAGCGGCTGCAGGCTGCGGGCTGCAAGCTACAGGTAAACTGCCTGCAGCCTGCAGCCCGAGGCCTGTAGCCAGGACGGAGTCCGTCATGGCTATCCTGCATACCCAGATCAACACCCGCTCGTCTGAGTTCGCCGCGAACCGAGAAGCGATGCTTGCCCAGGTTAACGATTTGCACGCCGTCCTCGGTCGCATCCATGAGGGCGGCGGCGAGAAGGCGCAGCTGCGACACACTTCGCGCGGCAAGTTGCTGCCACGCGAGCGCATCAACTGCTTGCTCGACCACGGCTCTGCATTTCTTGAGATCAGCCAGCTTGCAGCGCACGACGTTTATGGCGAAGAGGTGCCCGCCGCCGGATTGGTCGCCGGCATCGGCCGCGTCGAAGGCGTAGAGTGCATGATCATCGCCAACGATGCGACGGTGAAAGGCGGCAGTTATTACCCGCTCACCGTAAAAAAACATCTGCGCGCGCAGACCATTGCGCAGCAGAATCACCTGCCATGCATCTATCTGGTGGATTCCGGCGGCGCCAACCTGCCGCGTCAGGACGAGGTATTCCCTGACCGCGAGCACTTCGGCCGCATTTTCTTCAACCAGGCCAACATGAGCGCCATGGGTATCCCGCAGATTGCCGTGGTGATGGGTTCCTGTACCGCTGGTGGTGCATATGTGCCGGCGATGGCGGACGAAGCCATCATGGTGCGCAATCAGGCGACCATCTTTCTCGCCGGCCCACCATTGGTCAAAGCCGCCACCGGTGAAGTGGTGACAGCCGAAGATCTGGGCGGTGCCGATGTGCATTGCAAGACTTCCGGCGTGGCCGACCACTACGCCGAGAATGATGAGCACGCCCTTTCGCTGGCTCGCCGCTGCATCGCCAACCTCAACTGGCGCAAGCGTGGTGAAGTGAACAGTCGCGCACCGATTGCGCCGTTGTTCGATGGCGAGGAGTTGTATGGCGTCATCCCCGCCGATGCCAAGCAGCCGTTCGACGTACGTGAGGTAATTGCTCGCCTCGTCGACGGTTCGGTGTTCGATGAATTCAAGGCGCTATACGGCAGCACGCTGGTCTGCGGCTTCGCGCACATACAGGGCTATCCCATCGCGATCCTGGCCAACAACGGCATCCTGTTCGCGGAATCAGCGCAAAAAGGCGCTCATTTCATCGAACTGGCATGTCAGCGCGGCATTCCGCTGGTGTTCCTGCAAAACATCACCGGCTTCATGGTCGGCCAGAAGTACGAGGCAGGCGGCATTGCCAAGCATGGCGCCAAGCTGGTGACCGCGGTGGCCTGCGCCGAGGTGCCAAAGTTTACGGTGATTATCGGGGGCAGCTTTGGTGCGGGGAACTACGGCATGTGCGGCCGCGCCTATGACCCGCGTTTCTTGTGGATGTGGCCCAACGCGCGGATTGGCGTGATGGGGGCTCAACAGGCCGCCGGCGTGCTGGCTCAGGTTAAGCGTGAACAGGCCGAGCGCAGCGGGCAGACGTTTTCGGCTGAAGAGGAAGCCCAGCTAAAACAACCGATTCTTGAGCAGTACGAGCATCAGGGCCATCCGTACTATTCCAGCGCGCGGCTGTGGGATGACGGCGTGATTGATCCCGCGCAAACCCGTGATGTGTTGGGCCTGGCGCTGTCGGCCTCCCTCAATGCGCCAATTGAGCCGACCCGCTTTGGCGTGTTTCGAATGTAAAGAAACCCGATAACGGCGCTGGAGGTTGGAGGCTCGACGTCCAGTTTTCAGCCTTCAGCCAAGGGCCGTAAGCCTTCGCCTTCAGGGATCAAATATGAGCACGTCCAGCTTTCAAACTATCGAACTCGAATACAGCGACAAAGGTTTCGCCACGCTATGGCTCAACCGCCCGGAAAAGAACAACGCATTCAACGCCGAGATGATTCGTGAACTGATCCTGGTGCTCAATGAAGTGCAGCGCGATAACTCGCTTCGCTTCCTGCTGCTGCGCGGCCGCGGCAAACATTTTTCGGCCGGGGCGGATCTGGCCTGGATGCAGCAGTCGGCGAAGCTGGATTTCGATGCCAACCTCACCGACGCCCGCGAGCTGGCCGAACTGATGTACAGCCTCTACCACCTCAAGCTGCCGACGTTGGCGGTGGTGCAAGGCGCAGCCTTCGGCGGTG
>Ga0208814_1000020_pt1 | contig 141207 bp, 167 predicted proteins | sample MalvirAntarct_55_FD_184253 | JGI IMG/M metagenome (GOLD analysis project Ga0208814, IMG submission 184253) | Marine viral communities from the Global Malaspina Expedition - Malaspina viral metaG Antarct_55 (SPAdes) (version 2) | ecosystem: Environmental > Aquatic > Marine > Oceanic | place... | reverse complement strand
CGACCAGTCGTTGTATGTCGCATTGAACCGTGCATCATAATAAATCCTCAATTTGTTTCATAAAATATACATTGTACATTATAAGAAACGTTCTAGGGGGTTGTCAAGTGTACGACTCTTCTACATTCATTAAATCGTCGAATGCTAGTGAGTACACCATACAAATCATCGTCTGCCTTCTGAGCGAAACTCAACCACAATATTAGTAGAATACGTCCCACCCATAAATTCATGTTCACTTAAAGTCCTCGTCATTCAGGTGCGTCGGAAAAGTGCGAAAGAAACCTCTAGAAGCTTCTTCCATCACTCTATTCCTTAGTGACTGAAGCGAACTGATCTGAAGCCCTTTCACTGCTACCATATGTCCTGCGCAGTCACTCATCTCAAGAGTCAACGCCTGAACGTCTTCGTTGATCATCTCAACAAATCTTATTTCATCCATTAAGATATATTCCTATAGTCTTATTGTTAATTGAATTGTATTGTAACATACTAAAGTGCACCTGTCAACTTATTTTGAAAACCAGTGTGGCACTTCTCTCTTAGTCCATTTTGCGAAGCTTCTCTTCTCTTCGCGGTAGTACGTTCTATATGCTTCAACTACATCATCTCTCTTACAATGATCAGGCATGCATTGAGGCATCTCTGTCTCACGGGCCCATCGGTAATCGGTACCGTCTGGTGGGATAGGTGAGATCCATAACATAGACCCTAACTTCTCGTATGTCATATGCACACGTCCATAACGATGTTCGTATTCCTTCGCAGTTGCTTTGAAGTGTTTGTATAACCATCGGTAGTTTTCGTTATTCTCTCGGGCCCAGATAGCAGACGGATGATTCTTATGGGCGACCTTATATAACAATCTTTCCTTGGCTTCGCCTTTGACTAAATAATGGTCTACCATACGTTTTCCTGATTTGGATGGACGTTTCTCTGGTGTACCCATTAGTACACGGTGAGCAGTAGAAAGTAGTTGACCATATTCGGTCACCATTTTAACTACGTGCTTGTCACACATCATCTGTGCAGAAGTTACTGGATCATTGTCAAGTCTAAAAATATTCATGTATTGTCCCTCTCGGTAATAGAAGCATATTATAACAGAAAAATAACACAATGTCAACAGCGACAGCAAAAAAAAGTATAAATAACCCTATGAAAACAGAATTATTTGATTTCGGTTTCACAGTAGTAGACGAGTCTGAACTCGAAGCTGTCCAACAGTTAGAGTCCGTGTCTTCTGATGCTGATGATTACCATACCCGTCTTGATAACTTGTTCAACGCGATTCAACCTTTATTGACGAATCTAAAGGCGAATCCTGAAAAGGAATACATCTTATGGCCAAATCGATTGGACAAGATCGAGCAATTCGAAACACACATACAAAACATCTATAAGGGATCCTAACCAATGTTTTTTAGTACTAAAGAAGAAGCCATCTTAGTTGATGGTCAGACACAAAAATTTGTAGAATCACAATCTAAAGAATCTATGGTTCGTGGACTTAACGATCTATTAGATTCTTTAACTATCCGTAAGGGAAAATATCTACGTCACAAATCTTTTGAGATCAACATGTCAGAAGAGGCTGTGTCTCGTGCACCAATGTTCTGTAATGCATTGACGAGTAAAGGATATAAGAACATCCTATTCGTTGGTCATTTCAATGAAGGTCAGACACATTGGATGTTAGATCAGTTCGCTGGTCGTATGATTGATATAATGCCCCCAGAGCGTGAAGAGATGTCTTCATTCCCAGACATGAACATCGTTGCTCAATTCATACCTGCTTTGATGAAACAGTACGGATACGATGTAAACTTTTCTATTCAACGTCCACCTGAGAGTAAGCATAAAGGTGTTATGCATAAAGTTTACGAAGAGTTAAATTTAGTAGAGAATTCTGTTTTTAGTTCGCAACAATACAAACATGGACAATCATCTTGGACAATCGAAGGAGAGCATGAGAAGTTTGATGCAGTTGTATTCTTAGGTGTTCCTATGCAAGACCAAGAAATCGGTTTTGAAGAAGATCAAGTCCGTGAGATATTTGCACCTATGTGCACCCCAGAATTTGATATGGTCGACATTTACTACGGTGCACCTTCCGCAGTTAAATGGTTTAACGGTGAAGAGAAAGATAGTAAGAGTATGGTCGACACAGCATTTTCAGTTAGAGGGCAGTGGGACTCTGCGATTTCAAACGGCCGTCCGGAAGAATGCGATATCATGAAGAACATGATCAAAGTATTCTAAGGAACTTACCCGACAGTAAGAAACGAAAAAGGGGATCATTGCGATCCCCTTTTTTTATAACCAGTAAAGTATGAACCCTGCTATTGCGCACCATATAAGTACGTTAGATCTATACTTCCATACTGCTTCAAAATCCCATGCAGTATCGGATATGAATTCCCATATCACTTCAATTGTTCTTTTCACTATAACTCTCCCGTTTCTATAGTAACATTCGATGGTATATTTAATTTAATATCAGAATGTGTGTGATGAATAATGAAGGTGACCTCACTAAATTCTCGGAAGAATCCAGACCAGATAGGCCGCCAGTTACTTGCCATACGATGTATGTTTAATGCGCTTCTATCACTCTTTAAGAACTTATCTGTGTGACTGTTTAGATTCATGTCAAACATCGAATCGAACCCGTACAAGTGCACCTCGGTCGCTTTCATAATACGACATGCATAGTCTACTGCCATATGTCCACAACTATAGTTAGTTGCTGCTTCGGCCAATTTGTGTCCAGGCAACTGAGCGTACGGAGGTACATAGGTATGGAACCCTCTAATGTTCTGGGAGTACTTCAGATAGAACGATGGTTTCATCTCCATCCATCTACGTGGGCGTGTGCCCAGAATCCAGTCATACTCTCCAAGATTAACCTTACCCTCTTCTAGGGCCAACATCATCTTGAAGTCTACCATGAATGAAGCGTAAACCTCACTCTTACTGAGTTCTACAGGAGGCATGTTACATACAAGTAACTCTCCGTCAGTACCGTTTTCAAACAGGCAGGCACCATCTCCATTGCCCATCACATTAATACGTGTCATTCCAATTCCTTATGGTTCTTTGTGGTAGGTACCAAACACACAGTGTGCTAGTTCATGTCCCCAAGTAGTCATATAATCGTCTTCGACTCCTTTGGGTGTTACTACATGAATCTCACATCTTTTCATTTTGGAAGTTTCTTTTCCTAGAAACCACAAAGCTAATCCTTCGACGTTTTGACCATGCTGTGTTTTATTTCTTACCGCTTTATTTAGTTCCGACTTAGTGTCGTATGTGTGAACCGTAATAGGAAACTGGGTAGCACTATAGTCTTGCGTACCTGATATCTTTTTACTTGGGGCTGGTTCACATGATACCATAAGAAATACTAACACAGCAATCCCTAGTATTTTATGCAGTGTATATCGACGCATGACCTTCCTCTACTAAGAGATTGTTTATACACTGCCATTCATTGTACTGGGTCTCGACGAATACTTCTGCGAGTATCCTACCGTACTTACCTGTCTTATGAGTGATGATGCTTACAGTAGATCCTTCGGGAGCGATCTGGTTGACGTACTCAGTTGCTTCCAGACCCTTTTTCTTTTCGTCAAGGTTTCGTGTGCGTGATTCATAAGCATCAATGCCGTATAGACGCAAGCGCTGATTGCTATAAACAAGACCGAACCCAAGATCAATATCCACGTCGACAGTATCCCCATCGACCCACCTACGGATTGTTGCTTCATATTTGTACATACCTAACCTTATTTAATAGAATGGTGATCGCGTGCTTTCTCTATTGCACGTGATCCGAACCAGAACGATATGATCGCAGCGAATATCGCTTTGGTATCTTCGTCCCACAAAATGTCTAATGCTTCTGTCATTGGGGTACCAGTACGTAACGCTTCTTGTAATAGATTATATTCTATCACTGTGAATAGCGCAAAGAAACAGTATGTTATTACAGGACGTACAGACTTCTGGAGTCCGGACATGAATCCTGTACCCGTTGATATTGCAGTATCGTGTGCGAGCAATGCCTTCTGCTCTTCTGCCAATCCCATCTCTTGGAATTTTTTAATCTCTTGGTCGTATCCTGCGGCAGTTAGTTCTGCCATCTTTTCCATTTTCTTTAGTTCGAATTCTTGATTAGCCTTTGACTTGAAATGATCGGTGAGAGCAGGTACAACCGAACCACCAAAACCAAGTAACGAACCTAATAGTCCACTTAACATATTATATTCTCCAGTACTCACGCACCCATTCTTGGGGGGAGTAAGTCATTATCGGTGTCTGTATTGTTTCACTCATAGACTGAATGATACTGGGTCTACCGTGGAAACATACTATAGATGTACCTTTAATATTATTAGGGTACACTTGATACTTATAAGATTTTATCTGGTTAGGATACTCGTGCTGTATAAAAACTCTTTTGAACTTACTTATCACACTATCCAGATACTCACCATCTCCTCTAAAGGTAGACATTATGTTCGCTCGCGAGAATACGAATTCGTTGTATACCCAAGTCATGTCGGCTGAGTTCCATGCCATGACACCACTCTGAAGTTTACCTTTCAAGTGTGGTTGATGTTCATTGATAACACCTAGGTCTTCGATACCAGCAAACTCTCCATCATACGTTAACAACCAATCGATGTTGTCAGTGATTAAGGTGTCTAGGTCTAGGTAGACGACACGCCCATCGATTCTGCCGTCAAAGAGCTGTAACTTGTTCCACCAACCAACCATCCCTTCATTGAGAATGACTGTCTTAACACCTTCAATCTGTCTGTCACTGTAACATACGAACTCATAGTCGACCGTAGAGTTTCTCTCTACACCGGCCTTCAGATGATGTACATAATCGGTAGAGAACTTATCTCCCCAAAGAACGCAGCATACTGTAGTCATAACATTTCCATAACCAAAAAAAAGACGGGAAAGTTTCCTAACCCGTCTTTATATATCTTTGAACTAAATGAGTGCTATAGGTTTCCTATAAACTCTTCTATCTCATCGATTTGTGCTGAGGATAAGAACTGTTTGTGTATACCCACACTGTCGAGTAGTCCTATGGAATTTCCATTTCCTTCACGTAACTCACGTACCGAACAACTATCGACCACTCGATCGATACAGCTGATGCTGATTTCTCGTTTTGGTTGTCCGAATGAATCTAGTTCCGGATTGTCTTGACGTGGTAGTAAGTGGTTTACTAAAGAAGTTAACACACGTTGTGGTGAAGATACCAGTTCTTCAAATTCGATTTCCATATCATATACGAACTTGGCTGCGTCTTCTTCATAAGAAGTGATCAGTTCAAACCCTAATGGGCCGTCACGGAATTCTTCCCAAGTTGAATCTGACTCAAACCCTTTCCACAGATGTACTAAGACATCTTTATAGTCGCGAGTGATCTTCAACAACTGATCAGTTGCGACTACACCACGATCCATACCTTCAATTATGATTTCGGCAGTAGCGGTATCGCCTACTGGTTGATGACCTAGAGAGGTAGCAACGAGAGGTTTGTATAGGTGTTCGAAAGCAGAGTTAGATAACTGCAAATTAGTGTCTTCGGTCTGTAATAGTTGTTCGAACCGAATGTACATTCCATACATGTTCATAACAAAATCGTGGCCGGATGTAGCACTACCAACCATAAAGTGGTCGTTAAGTGTTACCGTGCTGTGTTGGTCTGTCATTGGTATTCCTCGTAGTATTCTTTAAAGAGTTTCTTACACCGTACGGTGCGAAATAAAAATCGCTGGACTGGCCAGTCAATTGCGGTATAAGTCCTATTATTTATAATAACATAAATCTTGCTGAGGTGATTTATGGTAATTATTTTTGTTGTTGCCACATAGTCCATAGACCATATAGAATACCAGCGTATGCACCCATGACGATCAGTCCGTCAAAGATGAGATAACTACCGCAGATTGCGACAATCACTACGCCGTCGTATGTTGTACGTTCTTCTAGTCTTGCTGCGATCCAAGTCTTTGCCAGCATACCATAAAAAGAAAGTTTTTCTAAATTAAACATGTTTAATCCCTGTAGTCGTTAAGTGTGAAATTAGTTCCGTGCATCTTCATTAGATCACGTTCGTGGTTGGTGTAGACTAGTACCTCTGGATCTTCAACTAAGAAGTCACAGCTCTTACAGAAGTCTGGGTATTGTTCGGTGCGGTGCTGTTCACGTAGCGTCTCGTACTCTTCACCAAAGAAGATGTCAAGTATGTTATCTTCTGAGGCGTGACCTAATACTGCTTCTTCGTCACGTCCAAGTACCTGACAACATGGGTGTACTGCACCAGTCTTTTTGTCTAGACCACCAGCACGTATCACTACGTCCGGAGAGAACGGTCGTCCACATGTCTTCTTCTTACCTTCACGTACGCCTGACTCCGATATGTCCTGAACACCAGACCAGTTATGCATCTTCCATATCTCAGTCTTGACGCCTAGTTCATCAACCAAGGTCTTGTACTTCTCTAGTTCTTCGTCGATCTTATCGTTGTCGGTGATTAGGTGGTAGGTAGATACGACACACTCTGAACCAGTCTCTTTGACGTACGCAACCATCTCTTCGATGTTACGTCTAATCTGAGCGTAGTGTCCGCCTACTGCATTGTGCATCCACTTACTGTAGTCTTGTTCGTCCGAACCGATGAATGAGAATCGATAGAAGTCAAGTCCGGCATCAACACAATCTCTCATGTACTTACCAGTCATCTTGAATCCGTTAGAGAAGATGAATGCCTTGGCACCATACTTCTTTACTACCTTGATATATTCAGGTAGGTTCTTCGCCATGGTTGCTTCACCCGAACCATCTAGGTTGACAACGTTCAGTCCGTACTGCGCACAGTCTGCTACATACTTCTCGAACTCAGCGAGCTTCATGATACGACGGAACCCTTTATGTCGACCACCTTCACGTAGGTCTTGGGGACACATAGAGCATGAATAGTTACATCCGCCCGCGACCTCGATTACTGCTCGGTCGATCTGAAATGTTTCTCTAGTCATTTCCATAATAAGTCTTCATCCTGTCTTCGTAGTCTACTGATTTACGTTTAGTTTGTTCTAATAGATCTTCTATATGTTCTATCCACCACCATGCTCCCATCTCTTCGCTTGGTAGTTCTGGGTTGAGTCTTAAAGCATTCGATGTATGGTATTTAGTCACACCCTCACCACTGATTACTGCGAGAGGTCGAGCAAAGTTCTTTGCGACGTAATGCCAGATACCATCGTAGCATATGACCATACGTGAGGTAGCGATTAAATGCATGGCCTCGGATACTGGGGTACGATACGATAGTTCATGCATATCGAACCCTAGACGACGGAAGTGTGTTATCAGATGATCCCAGTCGGAGTCGTTAAAGATCCGCTTCCATGTACGAGGTCTCTCTGCATTCCATGTAGGTCTCCAGAACACAATACGATTAGGATTATAGTCTCGGAAGGAATCCTCTCGGAATATCCAATCGTTGTCCGGTGCATCGGAGCCCGGAGTATCATCATAGTAACCTGACTCAAAAAAGAACCTTGCTTTGAATCCGTGGTTGTCTATTGCTGCTATCCTACGATCACCGTTTGTTTCCAAAACAACATCATCATTAAACTTCCAATGCTTGTACCTACCATCAGCATTGAATATGTGATGTATCTCTACCCTTTCTTGTTGATGGTAGAAGTTGTGTATGTAGTTACATCGTTCGATGATCGTTTCTGGATCTTCGAAGTGATGGTTATGGTCTTCACCGTGTTCCCAGTGAAGTTCCAAATTAATCTTTGATACATCATGATCCGCGGCATACTTGTGACAGCAATTCAATGCCCACATGAAATCACCTACGCCTGGCGTTCCTCGCCAAGTGACTAATTCAGATGGTTTCATTTGCCAGTCTTAATACTTTTTATCTGCCGGCCGGAACCTGTAGACGTGTACAGTCCGAACCATGCGGCACCAGCACCTACCACTACAGATATAAGACCTGCCTGTGATGCATTGGGTTCAGGTATCGTCATGAACCATTGGGTGGTTTCGAGTAATAGGTACAGGTATGACCCTATGAATGCTCGTGGGAAAAGTCGATACGCATCGATTACATCCGCGAACTGTAGCAAGGTACTGAACTTAGTCGGAGTTACTTCTTTCTGTGTAGTATCAAACTCTACCTCAAGTTCAATCTTTTGTTTGATTGGTTTTGCAATAGATTCTTCGTGTCCTTCCAAGCTTCCGTAGCTCATCATTTTTTCACCTTAAAATCGTGGGGGTCGCTGTTAATAATCTCTTTTGCTTTATGTTCCCATATAAAAGGAAATAGGCCGTGTACTATACAGACAAACGCGAGTGTCCACGCTCTGTATAGATGTTCTATATAGGACAGACCTATTTCCCGTAAGTGTCCCATATCAGAACACCCTCACATCATACTTTTGTTCCCACATCTCGGCGTCATGTTCGTCATTAACCATTGGTCGGCCGCGAATGTTGAGACTAGTATTTAGTAACATTGGAACACCAGTTCTATCATGGTACTCCTCAATTACCTTTCGGAAGATCGACTCACAGTCTTTCTTCACGATCTGTACACGTGCTGTCCCATCTACGTGGGTTACAGGTGCGTAATCATGTAATGCAGTTGAAGTGAATTGCATATGGTCATTCATAGGGCCACTGAAATATTCTTCTGCGTACTCTTCTAGTATGGCAGGAGCAAACGGACGGTACTTCTGTCTACGTTTGATTCCGTTCACTGTATCCTGTACGTCATAGCGTACGTCTGCAATCAGGGATCTGTTACCTAACGCACGAGGCCCGAACTCTGCCTTACCGTTCGCGATACCGCATACCTTATGACTGAGTAGATGATCTACGATCTCACTAGGGTCGACCGGACGTTCGATATCGTACCCACAGTATGGAGACCAGATCAACTTATCTTTACCTGTCGCCTTGGCCCATGAACGTGCAGCGGTACCCAGACCGGAACCAGCGTCTGTAGGTGAACATGCGATATGTACCTCATCGAACAGTTCGAACAACCTAGAGTTGATCACCACGTTCTGTGCGCAACCACCGGAGTAACATAGTTTCTTACCGTACTTGGATGCTTCGGTCATGATCTTCATGATTGCATAGTCTGCGAAGTCTTGGGTAGCACGTGCCGCTACCTTATCTTCTACGGATAGGATTCGACGTTCGAACTCTGATCTAAATCGTACCCGAGCTACTTCACGTTGAGAATTTTCACCCCCTACCTCAATACCCATTGCAACTTCTGGTGCGATGTCTTCTAGGTTATCATACCACCGGATCAACCAATCGGTTATTGCCTTAGACTTCGGGCATGTATCGTGGTACGCAGAGAGACCCATGACCACGTACTCATCTTCGAGTGGACGTAGACCAAGGAACTTAGTAGTAAGGGTATAGACTAGACCTACCGACTTAGGGTAGTGCCACTCTTTGATTAGGTTGAAGTCTGCATCCATGATGACCGCAGTCTGTAGTTCACCTACCCCATCGATAGATACAAGTACAGTGTCATCCTTCGATTCCCACGGACGTGTGTAGAACGCAGCCGCACAATGAGATTCGTGGTGCATATGGAAGGTATCGTACTCAGCGTCTTTAGGGTATGCTAGTGTTGCAAGACCATCGAACCCTCCGCGCATGTCGAACTTGATCTTGTGATCTTCATAGAATGATACGTGGTCATCCTTATTGATCATGTCCCACAACACATCCGGAATATTAGGGTCGTTCTTCTTCTTGGAGTATCGCTCTCCGTGTGTGGCAAAGTCCACAACACCATCTTCGCTAATAATAGCTAGACCTGAATCATGATAAAATTCACTGTAACCCACGTATCTCATTATTCACCTATAATAGTATTGTTGTAATGCAGTTATTTATACATAAAAAAAGGAGTCCGAAGACTCCCGAATGGATCACAGAGATGATTATTTTCCTGTTACGTGTTCGTACACATCTTTCCAGTTGTTCATTAGAGGGAAGTCGGTGTCTTGGTTATAGACGTGTCTCATGACTACAGGTTCAAGTCCGACCTTCGCACCAGCGATTGCGTTCTCTACCTTGTCTTCTACCCACAAACATCCGGTATCACGATAGGCTTCTAACGCCTCGTCTTTGTCAGCACCAGTGTCTAGGTACACATACGTTTCGAAAACAGTCTTACCGAAGAGTTCACATAGGTTCTTGGTACGTAAGTGCTGTGAGTACTCGTCGTCACTTAAAGAAGTGATTGCATGGAACACATAACCGTGCTCTTCGTGCAACTTCTTGATGTACTTGATCGCATCACGTAGAGGTGGAATCTTTCTAATCGCGGCAGACTCATTGAACATACGACACAACTGCTTCTTTTCGGTTGACCACATCAACCCATACATCTCACCGATGTCATATACATCAGGCTTGACTACCGTATATCCATGACGACTCATCCATCGTTGAAAGGCATACTGCCAATCTAGGATCACACCATCACAGTCTACTAAAATTACTTTATCTTTCACGCCACACCCTCTTCTCTCACATTGTTCATTATATAAAACACTTCAATATCCATGTACCCAATTCTTAATAACTCCGATTCGAGGGAACTCCAATCAGGGTTCGCTGCATCATATATGTGTTTCTGTATTGCGTGAGCAACACCAGCTTTATCGTACTTCATAAAAAAACCTCTCCAGTTAGATATACATTATACATGTAAAGGAGAGGTTTGTCAAGGGCTTGTTTTGAAAATATATTCTATGGTAGCGAATGTATATTACGTTCCCAAGGCGTAGTTTTAAAACGATGTTCTCTCCAGTGGTTTACCATGTCGACTTTCCATTCACCACCAGTGTAGTGACAGAACTTTGCGTTATCAAAGAACTCTTGCTCTGTGGCATAGTGTGGACTGTCGTTCCAAGTAGTATCGATAGTCTCTACGTCGAACTCATGCTTCATCAACTGTGCAGAGATGTACGGCTGATCATTAAGGATAGACATATGGAAGTCACCAGCGTAACACCAATCATCCCATGCCATGAATAGTTCACGTGCACGTAGACGTGCTTCCTTAGACCAGAGTACAACTCCGGTGTTCATGATGGTTAGTTTGGATGGACGATTAGGTGGCATTACAGGTACGATAGGACAGTCATGCATATCGAACTTACGACAGAAACTTCTGTAGTTCTCTTCGTTACTATCCCACGAGTTGTACCCACCCCCATTAGCAGTAACGAAGTCGGACTCTAGTACACCGTATACATCAGCACCAGATTCCATCTGATCAAAGATGTTCTCTTCGGTGTTGACCACGATGTCTGTGTCTACGAATAGTAGGTTGTCGTACTGGTCGAACATAGGGTCTAGCCAGACACGTGCACACTCGTGCAATAGGGAGGTTGAACATCCATGCCCTTTTGTCGCAACACGCTCGTCAGAGTATATGTGCGACGCTCCAATCTTTTCTGCATACTCTTCGAATGAGGTACGAGAGATATGTGCTACTTCTTTGTACAAGGAAGAACGTGTACCGTCCCACCCTTTAATATCACCACGAGCATCTACTTCTTTACTCACGATCATGTATTGGAATATTACATTATTAGACATTCTCTAACCTTCTCATTAGTCGTTCAGACCTAAGTCCTACTTGACGATACCATTTTGAATCGCGTCCCTCAATAGCAGCTGTCGTCCAATCACTTTCGAGTACCGCGGCATACATGTTCTTGAACTTACTTAGTCTTGGTCTACCTAGGTTAAACATCATATTGACCAAGACTTGCTGAACCTCATCTGGGAAACTATTGAACCGTTCTCCGTATAGTACACAACATTCATCGATTGAGGTGTCGAGGTCTTGTTGGAATGCCTCGCTAACTCTTTCGGGGGATATCTTCGTTCCGACCGCAAACCCGAACTCTCCGTCACTTTCTTTAACTAGGTGTCCAACACCAAACGTGGGGTAGTTAAGGTGGTCGAGGTAAATCTCATAAACGACTCCTTCATCGACCTTGAGTTGGTTGTATACTGCTTCGCGGTTCATTGTATTACTTCTCTTCTTTAATGAAGACACCATCGACCATTTTGCCTTTACGGTCTTTAATGTCGTCGTAGGCCACGGCCAAACAATCTTCAAGGGTAACTCCATTTCTCTCGGCAATATTAATCAGTACGACCATGATGTCGCCAATGTCGTCTCGGATGTCTTGTTGTTTACAGATGTTATCTGACAACTCACCGCACTCTTGGATGAGTTTCATAAATTGGTCTTTGTCGTTCGCACCATCAATTAGGTTACGAGCTCGATGCCATTCTATAGTCTTCTCAATCAATTCATTAATTAACATTATATTCCTTATAACTTGATAGCAAGAACTACCAAGATACACGCCAACAGTACATTGGTCATTAAAATTTCAATAGCAAGTATAGTGTGATACCATACCCACCTAGTTTTGTATGCGTTTGCTACAGATAAATCTTCGGGATCTGGAGTTCCGTCTTCTACCTTCTTACCATTCGTCGGCCCAAGTCGGAGCCAATTTAAAAACTTCATAGCTCTAAACCTTTATAGTATTGTTTTTGTCCGAACCTTTCTTAATATTTGTAAGATGTTCATTCCACTGAGAACCTGCTAATCTCATAGTAGACTTAACCCCCGATACTATCTTGGGTGCTGAATCCGCAGGGAAGTAACGTGTCCATTCTGGGTTGTCACTTAACCATTGGTCGTATTCAGAAATACGGAGAAGCACTTCCGTGACCTCTCCGGTTTCTTTGTTTCTAAAATCATACTGTGGCATTATATATCCATTCCAAATTATATTCAATCACTACGACAAGAGACTCACTGTACGCTCCTGAAGAGATGATCACCTCCTAACGAGAAAGTTGTTTAGTATAGGTATCCAGTGAACTACAATACTGGGTTTTTGTTACTATTACTTGGTTCAACTGTTGTACATCACTCGACATATGGATCTCCTTGGAAGTTAGTTAGTCGAAAAGATTACTCGTGTATCAGGGTCGGAAATGCCTCCTGTACTAGTTTCTTGGTTATGTAACGACACGGTGGCTTCTTCGCCACCATTTTCAGAACGTACTCAGCATCCTCCGGATGAACGGATTCTAGAAGCTGGACGAATTGATTCTCGCGTTTAAACGCTGGGGTTTGCTCTCCGGTACCACCCTTAATAAAGTTACCAAATTGCTTGTGCTGCTTCAGTAGGGTAGAGGGAACCGACTCCGCTTTATTGGGAGTGAATGGTGGGCGTCCAGAAGGAAGTAGAAATTCCAAAGACTCGTCGAAGGATCCACGAAGAATATCTTTGAACGCCCAGTTGTCTTCATATTTTTTCAATACATCTAATCGGGATTCTCTGGAATCTGCTTTCTTATATTCCTCGAAAACTTCAAAGACTTCTTTATTAAACTTAATCATTATTATACCTTATCAATTTTGTAACACATAAAGGTTTTCTTGGCAAGACGAATCTCTTCGCGGTTTTGAATTCTCCAAAGAAAATCTTTTAATGTTGTATCATATACTGTAGTTAATTGTTTATTCTTGCTAACGTCAGACTTCAACATCATAATCTGAAAATCTTTTGTTTGCACTACCTTTATATATTCATTAATTAAAAGTGCTGTACCACCAATCCAAAGTAAAGAACACAGCAATGCAGTTCGTACTGCTATATGAAAAGTTTTCATTAGACGCTCCCCTTGTCTATTTCTATTTATAGAACAAAGGGGTCTAACGAGAGAGATATTTAACCTCTAGTAGTTTTATCCCACGCCCTAGGGTTGTCCCAACCTTCGGGCGTGACATCATTTAGACGTAAATCCATTTGAGGACTGGGAGCTTCTACATCCCAAGGCGAGGAAAAATCAACGGTATCGTCAGTGATGAAACGTCGTTCTGCTTCAGAAAAAACATACTCTCCTAAATTATTTTCGATAGAATCTTTCAAGTCAGGTATACAATCGACAAAGGTCTCGAATAGATTTGTAAACTTGAGTTCATAAAGTTCCGCAATCGCAAAGTATTTGTTCATCAAGGCATCGGCCAGTTCAGCACTCATACCTTCCCATTGTGGACTATCGATGAAGTGTTTAGTCACCATATTGATCTCATCGGTAACTTTCCAACAGTCCATGATTTCTTGTTCTAGGTCGAATCGATTTTTCATTATAATTGTACCGTCCAATAATTGAGAATTCTTTCGTAAGCTTCAATGTCCTTGCGCAGTTCTTCTTTGTCTGCTTCGGGGACACCTACCACGTTTGCGTTTGCATTTAAACCAACATCATACGTAGACAAGTCTTTACGAGCCCACTCCAGACTCTGAGTGAGTTGGGTTACCATAATACGTTCAAGCGATTCATCTGTTATTTCAATCTCCACTATTCTGTCTCCAACATGATTACTTCTGAGTATACAGAAATTTTAGTTATTTTTTTATTGTCTATCAAGGTACCTAGATCTATGTAAGGGCCACCACTAGGATCTATCATACCCAAATCTAATTGGTCGATTCTCTCCACGCCTTCCTTACCACCCATCCTACAGTATTTAAGATTACCCTCCAGAATGAATCTAGATGGAGAGTCCGTTCCAACGAACTCATATTTGTCCCCATACCTATTTTTGTATTCTCGATTACTAGTATACATTATGCTACCGCCATTTCTACTGCAAGTTCAGCTGCACGCTTCTTCTTGACTTGGTTTGCACCGTACCATGCAGAAGTCATTCGACTGTCAGCGGTACGACCTAATCGGTGGTCAGTTAGATACGTAACTGAGTTAAACGCCTGCCACCATGTTCCACGACCGTACTCAGCGCCTGGCTGGGTCTCTAACAACTCGTATGCCTTCTTGGCATTCGGTGCGAGGTCGTTGTAAACTCGAACTTCTTCCTTCGGTGCCTGTGAAGGGAAAAGAGAGTTGTAGTATTGGATAAGAGTATCAGCAGTGAACTGTCGTTTTGATAACAACTCTGCCATCTCTTTGTATTGGTCAAACTTCTCGTGGGCAAGACCCATAGTGATTTTAACCTGTTCTGGATCGAATGCCTTACGGTGGTTAATCTTAGTTGAGTTAACCGCAGTTCCACGTAGAGCAAGTGACAGACTGTTCATACAAGTTACACGAACCGGAGTGAATCGAACGTCGATTGACTTACCGTACTCATGTGGGTTAGAGAATAAAAGATATGAATCAACCTGATCACCCTTCAATATATCGAATGACTCTTTGACCTTAGCCATTGCGTAGACCATCTTACCATCTTTCAAAGAACCAGCAGAACTCATTTCCATATCACCGGCAGAGCAGTAATCGTTGAAGAATTCGAATGCGGTTTCGTTTTGAACTGGGTTCCAGTTACCACCCACTTGGGTGAGGATCTTACTGTCAGTAGAACGCACAAGTGCTTCCATACCTGTAGGTACTTCAACATTGTTGTGTCGAGCGTAAGTAGGGATCTTCTCAACTGACCAATCGACGCCTGCTTTCTGCATCATCTGGATAGGAGTTAAATCGTTAGAGACTTCGGTACCGATACCCCAAGGGCATTTACCAACTGTCGCGGAAGTTTCAATTTGAAGCACATCGTTCATAGTAGACATAATATAGTTTCTCTTTTCATTAATTTATACAGCTATTATACACTTATTTTCATTACGTGTCAAGACTTATTATGAAAATAAGTGATTTATTTTGGCAAGATGTGTTCTAACTTCATCGCGGCCAATAAACTCTCGGCCTCTCGTACAAATACTTTATAGAAAGCAGGGTCGTCTCGTTCTAGAGTAAGACTGTTATGCTGCATATCAAACGCCTTAATAATCTTGACGATCTCCGGTGCACTGGCAAGTCGATCTTCACATATCTTTTTTCGAGTAGCACGGTTACCTACGTAGTCTGGACATTTAGTTAAGAACCAAACTCCGGTAGCAACTTCTTCTCCGAACAGTTCAACGATGTCTTCCATAGTTGCTTCGGTATCTTCGACAACATCATGGAGAACTGCAATAGTCATTGCGGTCATAATAGCATCATCGTCGTAAACGCATCTACGAGCGTCCATGTACTCTTCAACTAAATCTGCGACAGCCAAAGGATGTTCGATATAGGGTTCATGAGTATACTTTCGTAATTGCCCCTCGTGCATCTGTGTGGCGAACGGTATTGCTTCTTCTAAAATGGTCTCTGTCTTCATTAGGATACATCTTTCTCGTATATTTCAATCTTATCTTCCGGAATGTTCTGCGCGATTAGTTCACGTTTTAACTGTTCAGGGTCACGAACATTCCACTGTATTTGGCGGTCATCATTTTCGTCATACCACTCGACACACATTACCATTGCGTAAGTCACTAAGCAGCCTTCGCAGAGAACCGTGGATACAATCTAAACGGTGCCTGTTCATTAAGAGTTTCCATGTAGATAGTCGGTTCTGCCAGACCACGGTCATCTAACGCATCAAAGAACAACTGAGCATCACAGTCGCACTCTAACCATACGTAATGGTTGTTGAAAAAAGAGTACTCAGAGATTTCGTTCATGAAACCTAGGTTCTCTACCTTACGAACTGGCACTCTCAAGTAAGAGTGTGAAGGGTCAGATATATACACGATTTGATTATCCATTATACAGTCTCCTTGACTTTAAGTTTACTAGAAGTTGTGTCAATTATTAAATCCCGAACTCTCTCGCGGTCAACAGAGTCACCGTGACCCCAAGACTCTTGACGAGCAGGACTAGAACATATTTCGATGTACTTAACGATAGCACGTTCAACAACTTCAACGTTGAGGCCCTCTACAGGGTAAAGACCGTCGTACGCATAGAACGACAGAACATAGTTGCGGAACTTAGTGAACTCAGGGTTTTTTCTTAGACCAAAGTAGTTAGTAGGCATATTCAAATCTCTCTCTTTATCAGTTTATGTAGCTATTATACATGTAATCAAAACAAAAGTCAAGGCATTTCGCTAATTAAATTTCTTCAACCGTGATACGGTATTTCGTACCATTCATATCTACCACGTCGATTCTCTTGGCGGTGGATACCATATAACCCTCTACAGGATCCAAATCCATCTTCACGTGACCGACCTCTCTTATAACTCCTTTATCAAGTTCTGGGCGGTTAAGTGGGCCCTGATCCTTGCCGTCATTTTGTAGCGCTGGTCTCAATATTGTGTGTGCGATGTAATCGCAATATGCCATATTCATTATACAGTTCCTTTCATTTCAGAGTAATATTCGTTCGCGTCTTTCCAGCTCATCACGTCACCTTCACATGTCTCGACTAGAACTGAGTGGTGTTCTACAATCCCATCTGGGAACATCATCCAAGAAGTCACCTTCTGTTTCAGAATCCCATGAGCAGGGAAGTATTCACTGTACTCAAAGATCTGTTGAGCATCCCAATTAACCCCATTGGTTCTCTCCAAATAGATTGGGTTCTCCCAATGTTCGTGGTAGTTAGCAGGATCGAAATCAATCGCATCCACTAACTCTTCACTAGTGATGTACTCATCAAAGTACTCGTCACGTACATTAATGAGAGACGCTAACTCACACCAGTAGCCTGGGTCTTGCGACTCTGCTAAGGTGCAGTCGACGAAGTAGGTGTTACCCCCCTTAAACTTCCAGCGTTGGGGACATCTACCTTCACCGTCCCACGTATGGGCACCATAGTTCTCGCGTAGTTGTGTCTGAATAACAATTTTCATGCTGCTCTCTCCTTCGCGGCCGCGCGGGCTTTGCGGAACACCGCAATCGCCTCTGCGCTTGTGAGTTGCCGCTGGGGGGTGGTGGTTGTTACAGTTTTCTCTACACTCATAATATTCTCTCTCGTCTCAAGTTTATATAGCTATTATTTTTCCCAACTAACCTTACAGTAATCAATCCAAGCAGTTCCTTTCTCAGTGAACAATTCACGGTACTCTATAGCACCTGCTTCGGTATCGAACATCATATTAACAATCAACTGGTCATTAACAACATTTCGCAATACAAATTTCATCATAACAATTCTCTCTCTCAACTCGACTTTATGTAGCTATTATACTCGTTTTCGAAACAAAAGTCAAGGCATTATACTATTATTTTTATACCAATAAAGCATAGTTGCCCACCCCTATATGCCAAAAAGTTCTAAAGAAAATGCTGTATTGCCTTGCGTTTTCAAAACGAGTATGATATAATAGCTGTACAAATTGAGTTAAGAGAGAAAATTATGAAAAACCAATCACCTTCTGCGTTACCCATGTCTTACATTGAGTCTGCCTTTATGCGGTGGCATCATGGGAATGACATCACCCAAGTGTGGTGTTCTTCACTAACCAACTTTGTACTTAATCTACGTAAGTACTACGAACACGACCAGTGTGTCGTGCTCTATTCAGATGTATCAGATTTCTGGTACAATGCCAAACTATCCATTGACCTAGCTTAAGGAATATTATTATGATTATTACAGTAACCCACCAAGCATTTGAGAAGACTCCGTCAATCGTTGCTAAAGTAAACGTCGGTGATCGCACTGGCGACATCGCTCTTGAGTATGCATATGTTCGTACTCAGAACATCCAAGGTTCTTGGAGTCGTAAAGACTTTACCAAAGAGTTCAATCCAGACTACTCAGAAGATGTGACCGTGTTGGTAGATTTGCCAGTCCATGATGGTGTGACGTATGGTTTGCGGTCTACCTCGATGGGAGACTACATGTTGCTTGACAACAAAACTTACAAGGTCGCGATGTGCGGCTTCAAGGAAGTGAACTAATGTTTTATTACTACCGTCTATTGTGTATCAAGACTGATCGCCCCCTATGTGCTAAGGTGTTCTCTAGTGCGATGGCTGCTCATGAGTATGCAGAGAAGATTAACTTGCAAGTGCCTTGTAACCGCTCTCGGATGTCTTCTGATGAAGCGTATGTCGCACGGTTTTAAGGAGAATGGTTATGAGAGTTAAAATTAATATAGGCGATGTTGTCCAGTATAAACACAGCAGCGACACTATAAGGGTAGGTATTGTTAAGATGATGAATCAGTATGGACTTGTCATTACGCCAAGGAACTTTAACAGTGGTGATCAAGTGATCAGTTACGCTAATATCGTCCCTACTCTTTAGACGTGGAAACTTTCTCCACAACCACATTCGTCTGATACGTTGGGATTCTTAAATTCGAATCCCTCGTTAAGACCTTCCCTAACATAATCCAATTCAGTACCGTCTAGGTACATTAGACTCTTAGGGTCTACAACTAATTTGACCTCGCCACATTGCGTGACAATATCTTCTTCGTGAGTGTCGTCGACAAACTCTAGCACATATGATAAACCAGAACACCCAGTAGTACGGACACCCAATCGCACACCCACACCCTTAGCACGATGCTGTAGATGTGTGAGTACATGATGTTCCGCAGCAGGAGTCATGGTAATACTCATAGATTAATCTTTTGGTAAATGTTTCGCGTGTATCTTACAGCCGATGAAGGCGTTATAGAATTCGTCACTGAGTAGGACATCATATTGGAACTGTAGTTTTGCTTCGTAGTAGGAGCATTCCCCTTTGGTGCGGCAGAGTTTTAAAACTTCTCTCTTGAAACTCTCTGCACCTTTCTGTTCTACCAAAGCTTTTACTTCTAGACTTGACCCAAAATATTTCTTCCAGTCAGACTGTACTCGCGTTTTTATTTTACGCTTTCGCTTCTTTGTTACTGGCAGGGTTTTGGGTTTCCAGAAAAACTTTTTACCTAGGTACTTCTTCCCAGTACTGAGTTCAGTCACTATGTACACGAATCCCTGATAATCTTCTAGAAAAGATTCTTCGGGGTCGAAAGCTTTGTCTTCAAATGTCCATTCCATACACCTACTTATATAAGCATTAAAGGTGTAGGATCAATCAAACTCTTCTGGTTCTATTTCCTCAGCGTCTGCGTCCGAACCGCACATGGGGCAATGCCGAGGAAGATCATCATCGTACGGCACCCCAATAACAGTTTCGATATCGCAGATAGGGCATTCTATACCGTATTGCTTATCCATATTTTGTCTCTGACTCCAACTCTTCCCAACCGAAGTCTTCGCCGTCCATACCAGCAACCGAGTATTCGGTCACACGTTTCTCAAAGAAGTTGTCGTGTGATGCTCCGTTCAGTACCCAGTCTAACCAAGGGAGTGGATTTGTCTTTTGTTTGAACATGGGCTTCATTCCTAACTGGAGTAGACGACGGTCAGCAATGTGACGCACATAGTCGCGAACTTCTTTCTTAGTTAACCCTTGAACATGATTTCCTTTAAATGCGAGTTGAATGAACTTGTCTTCCAGTTTAACAGCATTCTCTGCCATCTCGTAGATCTTAGACTTTAGTTCGTCGTTCACAATACGTGAGTGTTCATTAGTGAACTCACGGAACAACTTCGCATTACCTTGTACATGAATAGTCTCGTCTCGAATAGACCACTCGACAATTGTTGCCATACCCTTCATCTTTCCAAAACGTTGGAAGTTAAGTAGCATAACAAATGATGCGAATACAGACATACCTTCATTGAACACTGACTGTGCCAACGCAAGTGCGAGTCCCATGTGAGTAGATATGTTACCACTCTTCATGAAGTCGATCTTATCCGCCATTTCGGTATACTCTAAGAATGCGTGATAGTCTTCGTCTGGTAGGCCAAGAGTATCATTCAATAGAGCGTATGCACGTTGATGCACACCTTCGCGGTTTGCGAAAGATCCTAGCATGTTACGTACTTCGTTATTTTTAAACTTCGGTATTAGAAGTTCGTGGTAGTTCTCTCCTACCTGTACATCCGACTGTGTGAACAATCGTAGCACATGAGTGATGAAGGTTTTCTCTTCCTCAGTCAATTTTGTTTTCCAATCCTGCACGTCTTCGGATAGTTCTGCTTCATCTTCGATCCAATGGATCTCTTCATGTTTCTTAGTCAATTCCACTGCCCAAGGGTAGAGGAAAGGTTTGTATGATGTAGAAAATTTTAATAGTGACATATTAGTATTAGACCTTTTAAATTATTGTTATCCTTCGCATGCTCGACATTCATCTCCGTCATCAATAGGCCCAAGGTCTATATCAGTTTCTAATTGGAGCATAAGGTCTTCATAACCACCGATATATCTTCCTTCGATATAAATCTGTGGAACCGTTTTGACATCTTTACGACCAGTTACTTCTGCCGCAGACTTCTTTATTTCTTCAAGGTCGATATAGTCGAAGTCAACTCCACGGAGTTGTAACTCTTCTATTGCCTTAACACACCATGGGCAGTTAGATTTCCCATAGATTATCGTTCGGTGGTCGTCCATCAATGCGACTCGTTCGACTTTGTCCGATACCGTCTCTGCACGTGATGTAGCTTCGGTGCGTAGATAGTATAGACCTTTCAACCCTTTCTTCCATGCGCTGAAGTGTACCTTATTGACATATGCCTTAGGTGCACCCGATGGGAAAAATAGATTGACTGACTGACCCTGACAAATAAATGGTTGCCGGTCTGCCGCGTGGGTCACCACCCAGTTTTGATCAAGTTCCTGCGCAGTCTTATAGATTGCCTTCTCACCTTCATTCAGAAAAGGTAGGTGTTGCACCGACCCTTTCTTGGTGATAATGCTTGTCCACGTAGATTCGTTATCATGACCCTTCTCTTTTAGAAGTCGGGTCAGATAAACGTTCTTCACTAAGAACGAACCAGCACGAGTTCTATGCGTATAAGCACATGCCTTCAGTGGTTCGATAGATGGTGATGTAGATAAAATGACTCCTGACGATGCGTTAGGCGCGATTGCTATTAGATGCGAATTACGCATTCCTGACGATATACCGTCTGAGTATTCGCCTCGCTCTTTCGCTAGGAGCCGTGACTCTTCTACAGCTTGTCTTTGGATGTTCTCAAAGACAACCTTATTTATCTCTCGGGCTTTATCAGATTCCCAAGGGACAGAGTGCTTTTGTAAGAGTGAATGGAATCCCATTGCACCCAAACCAATTGATCGTTCACGTTCCGCAGAGTATCTTGCTCTGGAGATGTTGTCCGGTGCGTTCTCAATAAAGTACTCAAGAACGTTATCCAACATACGGACGATGTCTCGTATAATGTTGGTATCCTTCCACTCGTCATAGTACTCTAAGTTGAGGGAAGACAGACAACATACCGCAGTTCTATCTGCTGATGTTGGTAAGTGAATTTCATTGCATAAGTTTGATCCGTGAATCTTCAATCCCAAATCCTTTAGAGGTTGGGGTAGATCTCGATTCGCAGTATCAATAAAGTTTAAGTACGGTTCACCCGTACGGAATCGAACCTCAAGGATTCGCTCCCATAACTTACGTGCATTGATGGCTTCTTTTACTGTACCATCTTTAGGATCACGTAAGTTAAAATTTGTGTTGTCTATAACCGCAGTCATAAACTCATCGCTAATATTTATAGCATTGTGAATGTTCAGAGCTTTACGTTGAACATCACCTGTGGGTATCCGTATATTTAGGAATTCAATAATGTCTGGATGACCAACATCTAGGTATGCTGCATAAGAACCCTTACGCGTCTTACCCTGTCGGTAGGCAATCATATCTGCGTCTACAGTATGCATGAAAGGTATGGGCCCGGGCGCTATGTCAGACACCGTACGTACATCACTCCAGTGACCACCAACTCCACCTCCCATAACGGACAACCAGCGTAACTCTGAGGTGTGGTCAATTAGTCCCTCTAACGTGTCCGGTACATATGTGAGGAAACATGAGATAGGAAGTCCCTTTGACTTCTTGTCACCATCTGGTGCGTTTGAGAGGACTGGTGAAGCAAACATAAACCATTTCTTGGAAACATATTCATATAATCGTCGTGCTAGGACTTCATCCATCTGCCCCTTATACATTGACCATGCAGTCGCTGCTCTTGCATATGCGTCTTGCGGAGAATCTTCTCCATCTATCATATAAAAATCTTTTAGCATTCCTACAGCATAGTCTGTAAGTAACTCGTCCCTATCATATTTCACATCGACTGTCATTATTATTATTCCATTAGTTGGATCACTTTCCATCTATAGAGAAGTAACCACTTTCAAGTAATTTAGGTGTCGAAGAGCACTCGACATCATTTATATAGGGCAATTCAGTGTTCACCCAATTCTTATATTCTTCTACCTTCATGATAATAAGGTTTAGAGTCACCCCGTTATCTAGACAATGGCCTTGTGCAACTGACCATGCTTCACGTATCTCGGTAGGTATATGCACATCATCTGACATTACTACGAGAAATACTTCATTGCTTTGATGTGTGCAATACGGGATATTATACACTTTAAATAGGTTTTTGTCAATACCGGATATGATTCTATACAAAGATTCATACCCCTTTAGATGGTTCAGTATACCGGACATAATAACCTATTTGCTGTAGTCGTAGAATGGTTCATCACTTTGATACTCATACTCTTCGATGAGCATCCCTTTACCAGATTCCCAGAACAAATTACAACGGTTAACTATGTATGCGTCCTCTTCTTTAGGGTCAAAGAAGCCTTCCCACATTAAATGATTTTTAAATGGGGCAGTGCGATTTTTAACTAGGAATCTTTCTATAGGGAGGTCGCCTGCGTGGTAACCTTGCATAGCAACGAATATGAGTTTATCCATATCATTGGTTTCTAATAGGTCACCGAGGCTATCGTCATTAGTTTCAAGAATGACGATCTTGTAGTCGGGGCGTTCAATAATTTTCATGCTATAACTCTTCGATTTAATATAGAATTATATAGTACTTTGGTTAGTTTGTCAAGGGACAGTTACTACTTATTTTCAAATCTTTCTGGAAAAACTCTTCTGAGTAGTGCAGCTGCATTCTTACGCGAATTTTTGCGATCGTGCTTCTTGCGTATAACTACGGTTTGGTCTGGGTTTTCACCAGCACCAGAAACGCCTGAAGTATTGTTAGCAATCTCTTCTTCGAATGATTGCATGAATTCTTTATATGTTTTCATTTCATTATCTCGTTAGCGGAGAACAGAATACGTTTACCTGTTCGTAAGTGGGTTCCTTCGTATACGGGTATACCTAGGATGTTATGACATAGATTATCTTCGGAGATACGTACTTGATCTCCCTTCCGGACTAATTCTTCTCCAGTATCAATCATAGAGTTATTACGCATACGATAGACACCTTGTCCAACGCATCCATTCTCTAGGACATACCACTGAGAACTTTCCATTAGAATGTCCAAGATATCAATACCAGTCTTCTCATGTATCTTTTGTAGATTAGAGTTAGATAGTTCACCATGTTCTTTAATCAATGCAAGCGCAGCACCATACCGAGCGACTACCGAAGAACCGCCAGGAGCCTTTGCCATAATTTTCTTTAGGTTATAAACAAGACGATGGAAGGAGGTATAATGATCACGATATGCCTCACGGTCATCCATCTTATCCATAGAGAAGTCTGGGTTCTTTTTACCGTCCTTATCAATGATGCCTGCTTTGAACGCACCTGTGTCCTCGAACTTAGTAACGAGTAGTTTTAAAAATCTAATTGTGTAGACTATGTCTGCGGCTGACTTTAGGATGCCCATCTTATTTCTCTCAACTTTTCTATAACGTATTTATCCATTTCGATACCTGTAATATCATCATTTTTTATAGCATTCAGAAAAATGAGAAATGGTTTGATTGTTGGCCACTGTTCTAGAGGGAGTTTTAATGCTAACATCTCAACTCCAGCCTCATAACCAAAGACATTAAAGATCACTATTAGATGATTCAATATCAGTCTTTCGGCAAGGTCGCCATGCTGATGATACCGATTCACCAGTCTCTTCACATACTTAAATCTCTTGATATCATCATTAAATTCCTCACCGTCGATAAAGGTGGGGTTGTAGTAATGCTTTGCAGCATAGACTACAAGATTATTCTTAGTCAACTTCATAGTATGGGTCTTCAAACTCCGGTAGTCTGTACCCCTTTGGATACATATCCATACTATTTAGTTTTGTAATAAGAGGCAATATCCAACTAAGTTCTGGAACTCCATGTCGAGTAGTACTATCAAAATCCTGCATGTACAGATAAGAGTACTTAGGATTTTCATTCCTTACTCGCATATCCAATTTACCTTCATGCGATAGTTTTTTCAATTGATAGTATTGTAGAGCATCTTCACCTATTCTATGCTCAGTATCGAACCTAGTATACTCTGCTGCCTTACGTGAGTAGAATACAAGCCGGTTGAGAGTGTTCATCATGTCACCATAATCCACACTATAATCTTCTGCTACCTTTCGGTTCTCCATCCATTGTCTAGCGACAGTTGGCTCAATACCAACTCTAATAAGTTTTTCTATGTCCGGTTCGCTGACTTTAGGAACATAAACCCCACGAGTGTTTCTTGTTTTTAAATCATGTGTCCAATGATGAGAATGTTTCATTGGGATATAGAAGTGCTTCTTGCTAACGGATCTACTGTCTACTTGCTTTTGAAACAAAGAGAAGAAGTCTGCTCGAGGAGTTTTGATCGACAGTTGATTCGCTAAACATATCATGTCTGGGGGAGAGTCGCAGTGAGCAACTGTTCGGTAGAGGTTTCTACCGTAGGGGGTGATTACATCATCACCGTCAACCTGTACCATATACTCGTTATCGCTCTCTAAGAATTTATCGAGCAATGAGTTCTTACCAGTTGAAGGTGTGCCGTCTGATTCGGTTATGTGATATTGAATATCATTATTCGTACAAAATCCCGTGGCCTCAATAACGTACTCTGGATCCAGAGAGTTTATGATAACCACGGTCTCATTAGGTTTGAGGGTAGCAAATTGACGTTCTAATGTCCGGATGTTACTACTAGTAAGCACATAGTATTTGAAAGACATGGACTATCCGTGGTGGATTCCTGCTTCCTTCATCTTCGCAACTAGAATTCCTTTTCTACGGCGACAGTCTAATCTTACACCATTCGCCTTTCCAAGTTCGTCTATTTGACCCTTAGTCATATCCTCTATCGGTATAGTAGGAACGTTTTCATCACTAGTCCCCTTAACTGTAACAACTTCTGTCGGTGGATCTTGACGAAATAGCTCTACAATATACCGAAGCATAGGTTCTAACATGATTTAATACCTTATCAATAACAATGAATTACTTAGGTGATTTGTCACCATTTTTCAGATTGTCAGCACCGCTTCGAGCAGGGGCTTGTTTTTGATCCTTACCACCAGCTTTAAAGGTCTTGGCGTGACTATCTTCTACACCATCTTCAATCTTCTTATCAGACTTCTTATGATTTTTGATAACGTCCTTATCGTGCTGGGATGAGTTATCATCGTACTTCTCGCCATCTTTCTTAGGCGCAGTTGCTTCAACAATCTCTGACCACATTTTTTCAAACGCAGAACGAGTGTCTACACTCTCGATCTTAGAGATCTCAGCTTTCTTATCCGCAGTCTTGGGATTCTTTTTAATTTCGGAATCTCCGTCAGCTTCTGGTTCTTCAACATCACCATCTACATCTGCAGGCTTCTTCTTCTTAGGTGGGAAAGGTTTCTTATCAGTCTCGACATCATCTTCTTCTTCGTCTTTTTCTTCAGATAGTGTCCAACCCTTCTTGAGGTATTCTGCTTCCTTAGACTTGTCGATTACGATAGTCTTACCACCCTTAGTGACCATAGTGTCTTTCTTAGGATCTTTCATTTGACGTGCTTCGTCAATCTCAACTTCTTCCTTCTTGAAAGGATTAACACCCTTCTTAGGTTTAGCATTGTCAGCAGGTTTCTCTCCACCGTCAATCTCGTTGTCGATTGCCTTACGCTTCTTATGTAAGAACTCATCAGATGAATCTACGTCACCGTCGTTATCTATATCTTTATCTTTACGATCAGTGAACTTCTTATCGTTCGCCTTATCGTCTACTGCATCCAACTTTTTAGCTTCGGCAAGTGCTTCTTGCTCGGAGACCTTCATTGACAAATAAGCCTCCATTATATTATTGATGTTTGACATCACTTTAGTCTCCGGTTAAATATTAAGCGTCAAAGAATACTTTGACGACCAAACCAGCAAAGACGGTTGCAGATAACGTAATGATATACTGCATGACCTTTACTGTCTTTCCCTGTTCCTGAACGGTATCTTCCATATCATCCATTCTCATGGAGAAACGATTCATACGTTCAAAATGTTGGGAGCTTGATTTTTCTATGTTTATAAGTTTTTCTTCAGCACGAGCGAGATCGATCATTGCGTCTGAAAGTTTATCTATCTTGTCCTCAATTCTTGCGAGTCGAGATTCCTCACGTTGCACATGGTCTATTAATGCGGTGTTATTATCTGCCATTTTCGATCAGCCCATTAGTCTAAATGATATAAGTCTTAAATAAATTAGTAATAAAGTTTATATTAATGTATAATAAAATGTTTATTAATGTAATTAGTTGACTTATTAGTTAAGGTTAAGTGTATTTATAACGTATCAATTATCTACTTTTGCACCGGCTCGCCATTGATAACATGACCAGTACCGTGCTTTCCACTTCGGGCCAGGATCTGCACAGTTGTGCCTCGCCCTGAAACTTTTACGACGTGCTGGATCATCTCTTTTGATCTCCATATTGGGATCTCCGAAAGAAACCTTAACCACGTTACCCTTCTCATTCTTTACATATACGTAAAACTTCTTACTACCACCACGGGTAGGATTGTTAAGTTTCACGTTATCTTTCTTACCATCTTCGTTGATGAATACACCGTCTTCAATGATGAGTTCTTCTACGCAGTCTTCACAACAAGCTTCTGTAGACTCTCCGATAAACAAAGACATATAACCTCTACGGTCTTTGTTACGGAAGTCTTTCATCTGCTTACCAAACGCCTTTGACATCGCTTGGTTCATTTGCTGTTCTTTCTTGAATGCAACATCCAATGCTTTCTTTGCCGCTTTCCACTTAGGGTTCGACTTCACATCATCCGGTGTAAGTCCATTACCACCACCACCGTGTCCCAAAGACTTCTCTACCTCTTTGAGTTTAACACCAAGTTCTTTGGTCAACTTACGTTGCACACCAACTGACTTGGCAGACGCGACAAATGACTTACCATATTCTTTCTCGGCATCAACACTGTCTGTTATAAATGAACGAAAACTTTTCATTAAAATCTTTTCGCTCTAATATCGCTAAGAGTTTTAGGTGCAGTAGATTCTTTAACCTCTGCATCGAATCCAACAATATCACGGAGGTTCGCAGTAGATAGAAGACGAAGATATCTTAGCTTAGAACTCTTAGTTTCAAACTCTGCGTGTTCGATCTCACCTTCACTAGACTTCTGAGATAGGTTATATAGAAGACCTTTCTTAACATCAATCTTAACTAAAGGAAAGATATCGCCTGCGACAGTGCGGCTAGTAGCATAACGGAATACTGTTTGACCAGTCTTAATCTTTGCTTCCTTACCGACATATGCTTTGTCGCCAGCATCCATACCGAACAATACAATACCATCTATCTTACCGTGACCACATACACCGATCTCTTTGTAACCCTTCTTGCGTCCATAAGAGATTGCCTTGTCTTCACCCCAGTTAGGAGTCTTATCCAAGAACTGCTGATATGCTTCGTCCAGTTCGACAGACTCAGTAGCATACTTCTTCTTTAGTTCTGCATGACTTGCGGCACGATCCTTGGCACGTTTGTCAAGATCAACACCGGACTTCTTTAGTCGGTTGGTCAATCGTGCTGCACCAGTCTTACCTTCTTCGACAGACTCTTTCATGTCTGCCATCAATTCTTTTACAGTCTTCATGTCCAGACCCATCTTCTTAGCAATCCACTGTGCAGATTTACCTTGATCAATATAGTCATGAAACTCTTTCATTTTTCCTTCTTCAAGGTTTACCGATTCATCAATTGCTTTTGGATATTTTGTTTCCTTAGCAAGTTGTATAAGTTTTTTAACATCAGCTGGTTTGTTTCTATTAAATTCATCAGCGTTCTTTTTATCTTTGAATATTGCAGATATCATTTTGTTTCCATCACGAATCATAATGATAATACCTTTTTTACCAAAGTGTCTTTCTGTTTCTACTTTTGCTTCATTTATTGATTCAACACCTTCTTTCAATACCTTACCGACTTTAAGCATCTTGAAATCAACACCCAGACGTTTTGCTGCCATGCTGATTGCTTGACGAGCAGTCTTAGCTTTAACAAAGATTCCGTTCTTACCACCACCGATAGTCTTACCAGAGATAGTTTGTTTTGGTATCTCTACTGAGAAACCGCCTACCATACCTTTGGCACTCTCGTCCCAGTATCCTTTTTCTTTCTTAGCAGCGTTCTTTGCTTGATGTTTCTCAATCGCTTTACGACGAGCAACTTCTCTAGCATTAGTCTTGGCAGGTTTTGCAGCGGTTGCTTTCTTGTCTCGTTTATGCTTAGGAGTTTGGGTTATTGTCTTGGAGATATTCTTATATTCGTCTCCCTCTACAACCTCTACTGATTCCTTTTGGCCAGCACCCATGATTTTACGTGAAAGTCCGATAAGCACATTAATGTTTGATGTTTCCATCTTCTTCTTATTGGCATCAGATACTTTATCATATACATGGGTAATGGTGCTTGCGGTGTACATATCTATCATAGTACCACCGATCTTTTTCGCTTGTTTGTTCTTGACGATATCTTGGAACTGAGGAATGAGGTTCTTACCTTCCGTGAGGTCGGTAGACTCTTTGATGAACGTAACAGGGAACAGTGCAGAACCGCCAGTCTTAGGATGTATCTGCATAGCAAAAGGTGTTCCTTTGATCTTGGTCTTAAAGTCCTTGTGAATCTTGGCGTAGTTCTTCGCAGTCATCTCGATCTCGCCTTTGGCATTTAACTTGCCTTGCGCTTCGCAAAGTTCGTCAAGTTCGACAGACTCATTCATCTTTTGGATATCGCCTGGCTTTATTCCTGGCCATTTGGAATCAGGATGAATATTCTTCTGACCCTTTGGTGGTTTAACTTTCCACACTATAGCTTGTTTTGCTTCCATAATGTGAGCATCAACACCGCCAGTAGACTTTAGTTTCCATTGCTTTGCCGCTTTCTTTGCCGCATCATATGAAGTGGGTGCAGTAACTACTACTTTACCTTTCTTAGCATGAACCACAGTGTACGTATGTTCTTTTGCCTCTTGAGTATGAGTTCTTATCTCACTAAATTTCTTCACCTTTAACTTCCTCTTGATGCGCCCCGAATCATTTTCGTTGCGGTTGTATTAATATTGGTTGCCTTTAGTTTGGGGCCTTGCGACCCCATTGTGCTAAATTGGTTGTTTTCAAAACTAGTAGACTGTAACTTTTCCTTCTTGGCTTGTGACATCTTTTTGTTACGAGGTTTCTTAGTTTTGCTCATAAGGTATCCTATTTATTTTTAGTAAGCTACTTCGATACGTTGACCTAACATTTGCTGGTTGACAGTTCCGTAGAATATATCCTGTAGAACTCCAGAGTCGTTGTAACGATATACTGCTCCACAGTTAGTTAGACCGTTAGCATCTGCATTTTTCGCCGATACTAGTATATCATTACCGAAGACTGCCACACCAGCACGATTGGTGACACTACCATCACCCCATAAATCATCGTTCGCTTGTTGATCACCACTAATAACAACCTCATTAGTAAGTCCTTCATCATATATATAAACTTTGCTGTTAAACTGAGTATGGTCGACAACAACCAACTTTCCGGATAAAGTAGTTTCTAAGTGATACCCAAATTGTGGAGAAACCTTCACAGAGTGTAGGACTTGTCCAGTTGAAGATAGTATCTCTACTCCGTCATCTCCATTACTCGCTGCCCAGTTGTCACCGTATTTAACAAAACTATGTGTCCCGTAACTGGTGGGGATAAACGTAGGATTGGATCCATCTACATCAAAACCATGTATTCCTCTAGCAGTGGCATCCCACGGTGCTGAACCGGCATAAATTCTACCCTCAATGAATCTAAGTCCGCCGTAACCGGACGTGCCGATTCGAGAGTATGTACCTGACACTACAGGAGTAATAAGGTATGTAGGAACATTACGATCCAGTAAATCTACGACGATAATCGCACCAAGGCCATTTGGATAATATTCAGCAGCGTTAATGAATATTTTTCCTGCTCCAATAGCGATAGACATAGCGGACTCATTAATTTGGGCTGCCATAGCGGAATCTACTGTCGCATCGTTAAAGGTCTGTTCTAACTGACCAGTAGTTTGGTCATAAATTCTAATTTGACTATTTGACCGTGTGATACTTACAACTTTACCATCACCACCGGCACTAGACTGTGGTGTTAGTGTTTGTAAAGTGATAGAGTTACTACCGTCAAAATCCGACATCACCAAACCACCACGGATATTATTGATCGCGCTGTTGTACAAATTGTCTGGCGAGTACATTAAGATTTTATTTGGTGTAGGTGCACTAGGTGCACTAGGTGCACTAGGCGGAGCAACATATGGAAGTTGAGTAGAGCCTAACGGTGCTTTCCACACATGTGCTTGGTTCTGTCCATCATTCCTCGCAACAGTAATTAATGATCCGCCCGAAATCGAGACAGACTGTCCCATGAAATCATAATCAACTGGAGTTGGATTATTTGCAGTATATAACAATGAACCATCTGTCATATCATAAACAAAGGCACGGCCGGGGTAGTCTGTTGTCCGGCCGGGGACGTGGGCGTAGTCACTAATAGCAAGATATTTGCCTGAAACAGAAATATCCATACCGAAGCTGCCTGTGGCGATAGTTGGAGTAATAGTTTGTAGTAAAGAACCATCGGTTATATTAAATACGTATACTACACCAGTGTCATATCCAAAGGTAGGACTATCTTCGTTAGGAGTAGAAATGCAAATATAGTCACCAGAAATCCTCACTGTGGTGCCGAAATAATCCAAGCTGCTTGGTTGTGGATTATTTAAAGTTCTCAAGAACTGTCCGTTTGAGGCGTCAAATATTTCTACGTACCCGTGGTTTGATCCGCTCGGCACACCAGCCGCGACATAAGAGTCCGATATAGCAACACCGTGTCCCCAACGTTGGTTTGTTCCTACTGGCGCATGTGGTGTAATTTCTCGTACTAGTAATCCTGTAGAAACATCATATTGATGAATCTTTGGCTGGTCGGCGTATGCATTTATACCAATTGCGGCATACTTTTCAGACAATCCAATACAGGAACCGAATGCAAGGTCGACCCCAGTGTTTTGAGCATAACCAGCAGGGAGGAATGAATGTAATAATGTACCAGTTGTTACATCATGTAACCAAGCTTTACCAACATTTAATCCATCAGTCGCGTAGTTATAGGATGCTATTAATATATGGGTTTCGTTCATAAGCAGCATTCTATATCCCCCGAAAGAACTGGCACCGACTGGCCCAGATATAGTATGAACAACATTACCAGAAGTATCATATACAACTACTTCGCTGGGCGAGGACATATGCCCTTGAGCAAACCCAGTGCTGTTACTTGCCACGGCACCTGTTGAATCGCCACCACCATTCGATAGATTAAGTGGCTGTGTTGCTGAAGTCCAATCATATACTGGAGCAACATATGGCATCACAGGCGCTGCTTGTTGATATCCTGCTATGCCTACTCCAAACTGTGGCATGTAGAACGAGTTTGGATTAGTTATATTTGGATCAGTAGGAACAATCCTTCTTTCATTAGTACCGTCTAGATCGTATAAGAATACGATACCATTAACATCCGGGCCTGGGTTCGGATTGTTGGCCATAGTATAATTGGCATTGCTGTGGGGGCCGCGTTGGGTATACCCACTCGCGCCAGCGGCAATAACGTTTCCAAATATTGAAAGAGCACCAGTCCAATGGGTGATCTCAAAGTGATACTGTTCGGTCGTGCTAGTTTTAACAATTTCATTAGACCCATCTTCGTCAAATATGCGAAGTTTAAGCGAGAAATTAGTTTTCTTATCTAGTGTTACTATCTTACCCGAACCATATGCGACATGTTGACCAAGTCTGTTCGAACCAGACGTTGTTATTGTATGAAGCAAAGTACCATCTTCTTCGTACACATACATTGCGCCCGCTTCGCCGTTAGCATATGGAGCACTTACCACAAATTTAGATCCGGAGTGATCAACCGCTAGGTTTTCACCAAAGCGAGCATCGCCTGATGCAGGAGAAGAAACTACACTTGATAGAGAACCGTCTAAGTTATAGATATAAACTTCACCAGCACGTGCCGCCGGATGTTCTGTATCGGCAATGACAAACTTATTAGCGGTAAATCCAAATCGATAACCAAGTCCTCCAAAAAAGTCAGTGCCATAGGTTATTTCAACTTTGTTGGAACCATCAATGTCCATTAAGACCACAACACCAGCGTAATTAGGAAGACTCTTACGTACAGCCATTCTGGTTCCGTCTTGACTAAGTGCAATAGCATCGCCAAACCCCTCACCAGAAACCGGAGTAACATCATAATGTGCGTATAACTCTTGACCACTAGAATCGAAAACAAACACAGCTCCAGCGTTGTTTTCTTGCAAATCATTATGGCCATGACCGATAACAATAACGTCTCCATTAGTAGCTACTGCTTTACCCAACATACCATAACTGCCAATATTTTGATCCGAGGGAACAAGATCTACCTGTTCTCCGTTCTCTTTAACCAGATATACTGCACCACCATTGCTTTCTCCGCTTGCTCCGTCAGAAAAATCGGCGCCCACTATCATGCTCCAACCAGCGTTTGCGGTGGAGAGTTTCATGCCCGCACTAAATTTGCTTCCAGCTTGTAATTTGATACCCATTTGTTATGTCGTCCTTTGAAAATAGTAGTTAAAATTTGTATTGCTATTTAGGTATTTCGGATTATGCTAAATCCTTGTCGTGGTTGAGACCACCTTTCTTTTTCTTTACTATAAAGGCATTGACTCTCGCCATTCCCCATTGCTGTGGTGTTGTGCCGGGACGGTGACCCGTCTTCCATGCTGCAACTCCACGTCGATACACAGTATTTAGTGTCTCTGTAGAGATACCTGACTTCTTTGCCTTTGCAGAGATACCGTCCGGACTTTCGTCCAAGTCAACTGTATCATACATGGCATATCTCTTTTCGTCAAGGTATTTCTTAAAATTAATCATGGTTTCCATTTCCCTAACATACTATGCAGTGTTTTAGTGCTCATACCCGAATATGATTTGGCAACCTTCTGTGCATAATACTCTGTACTATGAGTTAGTTTACCTTTATTCTCATCACTCTTACGAGTCAGAAGCTTCTTTAAAGTAGACAAAGCATGTTGATATTCTTTTTTATTGATGGTCTTAGACTTTACTGTGTCCATGAACCCTTCGTTAATACCTTGACTATTATCTTCTGCAACACAATTAGGGACTGTCTTACCACCTTTCTTTTTCATACCGACTTGCTTGTAACCGTCCCAACAATCTTCGTCGTACATGTCCTTGAATGACTTGGTGTACTTGGAAGGTTTGGTCTTGGCAGTTGCATCGCCTGGCGCTGGGCCATCTTTCTTTGCTTTGAAGTGTGCGTCACGTTTTACCTTGGTAGATTTCTCTAGACCTTTGTGATAACGTGATGGTTGAGTCCCTTCACGATCCTTGATATCTGGATCCTGTCCTTCGTATTGCACGACCGGACTAGTAGTTTTGAAGTTCTTCTTACGCATAATAGTCTTGTTAACCATTTCGAACTCACCGTCCTTATAGTTTACAACGACAGGTAAATTTAGGTCTGACTGCATATCTTTCAATACTGCCTCAGCATCCCCATGCTTTTTTATGCCTTTGCCCTTATTCTTTGCAATCTTCTTAAACAGACGTTGAAGTTCCGTTACCTTAATAGCAGGACTATTACGTGTATCGTTCATACGGTCTGCGAAGTGTCGAGTAAACTCGATGTCGATATTGAACTTCTTCAATAGACGGTCACCGAACTTCTCTAAATCATTAAGTTGCTTCTGGTCAACGTCTTCGGAGATCAACTCCACAGACTCTAACCATTTACGCATCTTCTTACCATCGCTAGTTTCAACGATGACGTAGTTTGCACCTAGGACGGATATAGTAGCAACCTCTTCACTTTCTTTGATTACTACTATATCGCCTACCTCGAACAATTCTCCTTGCACGAATTTCTCTCGTGTTTCGGATACTGTTTCTAGTTCTAGGTGATTACGGAATCCATTTGCTTCTTTTAGCCCCATACCCTTACGCACGTCGTTAAATAACTTACGTGTGTCTGGATCTGACATTGACTTAGGAACACCTTGCGAGAAAGAAACGAAATCATCACTAGACGCGTTCTCTCTTTGTTTGGAAGCAGACATGCCTTCGACACCAGTAGAATCTGGATCTCTCTTACCGGCAGATACTATCTTGATATTTTTAAAATTATAAAAACCATGTCTTGCTTTAGTACCATTATACTTATTTAATAGTACATCGAATTCTGTAATTCTGTCGTCTCCAACAACCAGTGTTACGGATTTGTAACCTTGGTCATATAGTACGACCATGGCGTTGATAGCTGTTTTAACAGACTTATCCACCATGATATTCCGTGCGTGTTTCGGAAACATTTTTCTTGTGTGCTTGATTTTATCTGCGTATGCTAAAGGATTCTTCTTCGCGTCTTGTGACTGTGACACAAATACCTTATAGTCTGATTTCCCAGACTTTATTGCTAACGCATCCATCACCTTGCCATGGCCAATCGTAGGAGGATTCATACGACCAAACGTAAAGTAAACTTCTCGTTCTTCTTCGACAAGGTATTGACTAAAATTCTTAATCACTTGTTATCGCCTTTAGACCTATTTCTTTTGCGTTCGATTTCTTGCTTACGAACAACCTTTACAAGTTTCTTAGCCTGGCGATCTATACGTGATTGTACGGCAGGACGTTCCATCCTTTTTTCTATGTCTTTCTTACGAGCGATAGACATATCCGCTTTACCTTTACCCTTAGTGATCTTAGCGACCATTGCATTACGTGCTTGACGACGTGCACGTTTCTTGAGGGTATCCATGTTAGCAATTTTCTTTTCGCTACGTTTACGTGCGATTGCAATTCTGGATTTATTTCTTTTCATTCGCTGTGCAAGTTTTCGACGTTGTGCTACGTCGAGTACTTCATTTACCATATCTTTAAATGACATCATAGTCATCTATTCCTTTTTTGGTTTATCCCATTATTTACGAGCTGAATCCCAGCCCTTTAATATATCGGATGAAAAGTTGTTGTATGAGAATTCCATACGATCAACAAGTTTCACCGCATCACCACCAAGTGTGTCAATTGCTACATAACCTTCTTCACCAGTTACTTTGTAACCTTTAGAAGTTTTAACGAAAGTATCAATTGTCTTTAGTTTGTCTAAACTATTTATAAGTTTTAATTTGACCAAAACTATCAATTTCTGTAATTCGAACATTTTAACTAGGTTAGCACGGTTTTTTGCAGAGAAAAACTCCATTTCGTCTGCATATTTCTGTCTCCACGTCTCCTTACCACGTTCAGACTTCTTACTGTCTATCTCCTTTTTATAGTAAGCTTGTCTATTACTTATCAATCCGCTAACATGTCTTTTTGAGTCAGGCAACAATGCACCGGCACGAACGAACGAATTGTTGTAGGTTTCTATCGCCTGTGCTAACTTCGGAGAGGCCTCTAAGGTCTTTAGAGTTTTTGCAGAGGTCTGCTTGAATAGACGACCGATCTCAGTCAAACGTGCATTAACTTCAACGGTGTCCTTGTCTGACATTGTCGCTTTAGTAGCATCTCGCAACATCGCGTCTTGAGACCATACGTTCTTAGACTTCGTTAGTTTAGAAACATCTACTCCGTATGACGCTGTCATAGATTCGAAAGTAGCACCTTTATACGTAGTGTGCCACACGATACCGATCTTAGCATCTCGTACAGATTTTGCTTGATCATATGGTACTGCATATGCAATAGTGTTTGGGTGGAATGCAGTATACTTCTGTCCTTCGATAACCTTGGTAGATACATCACCTTTACCGAAAAGGAAGTCTCCCTGAATAACACCCACGATTCCTAACTCCGGAAGATATAGTAATGCTTCCTTTAACTTCGCATTTAGGTCACCAGATGTATCAGCATCGATGTCAGCATTAGTCTTGTATACCATTGGATTCTTATTGAAGATACCTTTCTTAGCAACAAAGAACTTATCGTCACTTGGATCTGTTCCACAGAATACAGCAGGAGCACCGTCCCACTTGACAGAGACCTTACCGGCACCATGTCCAGCAAGTAGATCTCGTAGACCACGCAGAGCATTAATAGCCTGACGCGTACCATCAACACCACCATAGAGAACCTTGTCCTCAATATGAGTCATGTGTGTATTTTTGTTCTCTGTGATGAACTGCTGAAACGTATTCATAGTAACACTTTTCCTGTTGCTGGTTTGCTCTTATAGTCACACATTATGTGTGAAGGATACAAACCCCCCTGTTTATTTCTAATGTTTATCTTAAAGTCAAAATATTGATTGCTGAACACGATATCAATACGTTTACCTTTACCTGAAGAACCACCGTATTGAATCTCAACATCACCCGTGATAGTAGAATACTGCGGATTTTTCGCAGAAGACATTTCCCAGAAGTAAACCTTTCCACCTTCCATACCATGAACCATCCAATAACCAGAGCCGATACATGTTTGAAGGAAATTCTTTAACTTGGTATTGTTCATAGAGGTTTTTACAGAAGGAAACTTTTGTTTTCCATACTGCGTGAACACCTCACAAAACATAGTTTCGTCCAACCCAAACGTCTCTATTATCTGCTTACCGATTGGAGTAGTGACTTCATTATTTAACATGTCTCTCTGAGTGAAGATCATTCCAACACCAGCATTCATGAAAGTGAGAGTACTTGAGAACTTCAAAGATAGATATGATTTTTTGTTGTTGGCGTGAACTAGAGTAATATCAGTCAACTTCTCGCCATGTGCTTTATGGTCATTAGGGGCAATATATAACTTACCGCCCTGTACTGCGATAGGACGACTTTGGTTCTGTCCACCTTCCGCCAATATCTTTACTACCGGAGATCTTTCCTTTTTAGCACAAGCTTTGAGAATGTAGTCGACTTCTTTCGAATACGTCTTACTACTCATAGTACCCGAAAGTTGTTCGTTTAGAACATCAACGAAGTCGTGTTCGAATTGGATACCTTTGTTTACTCTGGTACCGCCGGCAGGTTGACCACCAAATTCTTCGGTCTTCTCTAATTTAGATATAAGAAACGATTTATTCGCAGACTGTCCTTGAAATTTACCGCATACTAAAATCTTTCTTTGGGAAACGGGTAAAAGTTTCAGAGCAAATATCATACCTACTATATCATGGGTATCTCCAGAAGAGATCTTCTTGTCGTTTATCTTAATATATTCTGCGACCAGAACACCTTCTCCTTCAATAACAAAATTATTAGACTTTCCGTTTCTAGAAAAAACCTTTTCGACAAGAAGCTCAGAACGATACTCCTTGTTCTCCTTGGTAATTTCTTTGTAAGATAAAGCTGCCATAAAAAATTCCTACGTTATTTAACTCAAGTTTGTTTATAGAGTATAACAGATACTATTTATATGTCAAGAGCATTAGCACTATTTTCTTCTTTATATTGAGCAATAGTATCACGGAGTGGACGCACCCAGTTATCACGGTGTTCAACAAATACTTGAGGTTCGTGATTGTCGACAGAGATGACGGTCACTAACTGAGTGATAGGCATTCCAGTGCGTTCTTCCCACATAATTGCATATGCAGACTCTTGCATGAAGTAATTCTTAATCCAGTCAAGGCGTTTAGGCTTCATAGAAGTCTTGTAGTCAATGATCGACAACTTACCGTCGAAGACACCGACGCAATCCACACGACCTGCCACACCCAGATGGGTAGAGTACAGAGGTGCTTCTTGTGCATGGACAAGGGTAAGACGTTCGTCAAGGATTGGTTTAATCTTTAGGAAGGAATCGATTAGATCGGGAGTACGTTTAGTCATCTTCATCTCACCATTGTCAGGATTGATGGCCATGTACTTTTCATAGTCGGGATCGTTATTGACATACTGTTCACAGATTTCGTGAACCGCAGTACCACGCGTAGATGCGCGATAGGAGACACGGTTAGCTTCTTTCTCACCAACACGAGCACGCCATTTAGCAATGGAGTCGCGAGAGAGAATAGAAAGAACAGTGGTGATAGAAGGTAAGGTTATACCTTCGGGGGTTTCGTATTGACGACCAGTGTCAGTAGTAACAGCAGTCATCTCAGTCAGTTCTACGGGAACATGTTTAAACATAATATAATCCAATTCAATTTAATATACTACATTATAAAGGATTTGGACAGATTTGTCAAGGGCGATGGGTGACTCATTTCACTTTATTAGTCACGTAAGGATCCCCACGAGTACGGGGCTCTTAATGGTACTTTATGATTGGTGAACCTTAACTTGTTGGGATTGTGGTTTCCCGACTGCCGTGGTATTAATAACACGCACGTTTGAGAGATCGCAGTTACCAAGTTAGTGCGCTATTAAAAGCGCAACGTTCATCTCTGTAGTACCGAGCCCCGTACAGTGGGGAAATTGGTGGAGGAACGGGGAATCGAACCCCGATCGACGCCGTGCAAGGGCGCAGTAATCCCGTTATACTATTCCCCCAATAATGCTATTACTCTATGAAATCTTCTCGTGTTAGTATCAGAGTATCTTTATTTATAACTCCGTTATGGGAACTCTTGTGTTATGTAACTTGTTCTTCCCATGTAAATTTTCTAATTCTTTTAGTAGTCTTGCCATCCAAGTTAAACCCCCTCTTCCTCGAGCTCGACCACTTTCCTTTACTGCAATACCTGATATTCGTATATCGTATATGTAGGTAGGTGCTTTAGACTCTTCATGAGCGACCATCACTAGTTCGCCGCGGTCAAAGGCATCTTTTACTTCTAAGTATTGAAGGGTGTCCTCTCCAACAACTAAATCTTTAAATCTGTAAGGTATTACCTTCCTCGACATAAAAACTAGTCGAGTGCTCAACTCATCTATCCCCATTCCACTTCCAAGTAAAGTTATATATTTTCTAAACATATCAACATCAGCTTCGGTTGCATCTGGGACATTGTCTACTATCAAATCACCTTGTGCGAGGGAATCCCAATCTACTACAGCAGAACCTTGGGTGTAATGCCTGGGCATATGGGTTATATCTTCATGTGGCCTTTTTTCACATTGCGTTCTTTCTGTGTTTTGATCATCAGGTGACATAAGGGATACCTGATTAAACAGTATCAAAGCATCTGGACTATCTTTCTTCCCCATCATTCTTTTATAACAGTGGACACCTCTTGGTGTTAGATAGTCATCTCCATCAATCAATACTGCATGTGGCACACCGTCTTTATCAAACTGGTCTAGGAAACTGTTCTTACCAGTAGCGGCAGTTCCATCACTCTCTGTTATAAAGTATCGAAGATCTTCTTCCTTACAATAAGATTCTGCTTGTTCTCGAAACGTATCGCTTAATGTATTTATAATTACCGTAGTATTATTTTTTGACAGTGTGTTAAATTGTCGTCTTAGTGCATAAATATTGTGGCTAGACAAAACATAAAACATTAGGAATTACTCTATAAAATCTTCTCGTGTTAGTATCAGAGTATCTTTATTTATAACCGTGTTTATCTTTACTTCTGTAGGCGCTTCTTCCGTGTTCTTCTTCCCGAAGATGTCGTCCCAGTTATCACGTCCTTGTTTTGATAACGACTTGGAGCGTATAGCATCTCCAGTAATATCGTTTTTTGTTACCATCGTTACACCTGTGTTTGCTGCTTTACCCAATTGAGTTCTTGGATGCATCTGTTATACCACTTAGAATCTGCTTCCGAATTATTTGGATTGTCTCGTTCTATAGTCAGCTGTTCTATTCGAACGTCGATATACTCAACTCTCCTAGAATTCTTACGTCTTAGTCGGTCAATCATACCCTGCTTGGTACTCGTCATCACTTCAATATTTTTAGTATTATAATCCATTGTCAGTACATCCTAAGTCGTCTTGTGACTGCTGGTCATTGTTGGTTACACAGTTACCACTAGGCAATGTGTCTGGTACATATCTCATCAAATCTGGATCATACAAACTCTGCTCTAAGAATGCAATCAAGTTTGAGATATCTTCTTCACTCAAATCTAATGGAACAAAACGGTAGTCCACATCAGTCGTTTCAACTTGTGGATGTTGTGGAACTGCGGCAACTTTATATCTTACCACATCTTCAACACTGGTGAATGAACCACCATGACCGAATACAGTAGTATCTATAAGATTGTAAAGTGGCGGTACTTTGAACGCGAACTTTTCCATACTGTCACCAGTAAATCCAGCACGACCTTCTTTTACCGCTTGGCCAACTTCACCGACAGTATCTTCCCACATATCCAAGTCATGGAAACCAAGAGTCATAAACACTTCTTGCGCCATAGATCCTACAGGTGATGATAGTGCAGGGCCGTTGTGGCAACCAGCACAGTTACCTTTACCGAAGAATACTTTTGCACCTTCTACTTCCTCTATAGACAGTGCAGTCTCATCTCCACGTAGGAACGTTTGGAATGGTGCACGGTTTGCAAGGATAGTTCTTTCGTATGCGGCAATCGCAAAGGATGCTGCCTCTAACATATCGGTCGGTCGTGAAGTTCCGTATGCAGCCTCAAACATCATCTGATAGGTTTCGTTGTTACTAAGGATGGATTCATCACTAGTAACATCCATTCGGTGAACACCTAGACCGGCAACTGCTTGTGTTTCAAGACCAGACAACTGTCGTAGGTTTGCTTCCTTCGGGGTACCTTCGGTGAAGTGACGTTCAGGGTCAATACCCACATTCACTATACCGCCCATCACATTACCGAACTGACCGTTCCATAACATCACTTCTTGATATGCACTATTCAATACAGTAGGAGATGTTAGTGGTTGTATGTCTGCAAGTTCTTCCATACCTTCTGCGAAAGTACGGTGATCAAAACCGACACCACCTTCACCAATACCTTGGCGAATACCAGACTTGAATCCGTTCTGGCCATTGTGACATGATGCACAAGACCACGTGTCGACCATATCGGTCTTGCTAGTCTCAGACGAGGTCATACCAGTTTCATGATAAAGCAACTTACCTAACTCTACTTTCTCAGAAGTAACAGGGTTGCTAGGATCTTGGGGGATGTTGAAGAAGTCATCACTTTCTGGGAGAATGTATCCTTCGTACGAACCTGTAGGAGAGGTCACGTTCATTATATCCCTTAACTCACCAATAGATATCTCAAGAGGAGTAGGTGCTGGGGGAATAACAGCAATCGGTTCAGGGGAACTAGTAGATCCTCCACCACACGATGCTAGGAAAATAGATGATGATAATAGTAGTACTTTATACTTCATAATATAGAACTCGTCAATGTATTATGTAAATGGCGGAGAGTGTAGGATTCGAACCTACGGAACCTTGCGGTTCGTCTGATTTCAAGTCAGGTGCATTCGACCACTCTGCCAACTCTCCATTTAATACAGCTATTGTAACACTTACTTATACGTCTGTCAAGTCTTTTGAAAATTATATTGGCTGGGGTGGGAGGATTCGAACCTCCGATATCGGGATCAAAACCCGAGGCCTTAACCACTTGGCGACACCCCAACATTACCTCTTACCACTGGTACCACTTGCTTGTTGATTAAAGAGAGAAACAAGACTCTCTGGCAAAGGGTGCACCACTGATTCAGTTATTTCAAAAGGGGAATCAGACCCTTAATTAGTTCTCACTCCTTTCTTACCACGATGGAACCGTCCCCATATACAATGAGCAACTTCATGCCCTATAAGTTCTGGTTCGTACTTCCACAATGGATCTTTAACATATATCTTACACGTACCTTCGGTTTCATTCCATCGAGTGAATGCACTTACGTTGTTCCAACCACTGCCTATGAACTCTTTACGTGCTGCATCATACTCTTCATCAGTTTTTAATAGGATGAATTCAACGGCCGGTGTTAGGTTTTCAATTTCCTTTACTAAGAATTTATGATCATCCTTGGCGAATTTAAAACTCTGTGCAGATGCAAAAGATGCTACGATCAGAGCGATCATTATAACGAGTAAGATATTTTTCATATTGTTTCCAAAATAAGTGGTCGGAGATGGAGGATTCGAACCTACGACCTCTGCACCCCAAATGCAGCGCACTACCAAACTGTGCTAATCTCCGTAATTATTAAGCAGTTTTTCACATACTTAGGTGACGGGCGTAACGACCAGTGCAAGTTTTAAGTCATTCCGAGACTATGATTTATCTAATCTTCTTCATGAAATAGAGCGAAATATATAATAAGCAAAGTAACCGCTCCAACGATCAAGATATCTAAAAGTTCCATATCTTCCTTTAAGTTGGTGGGAGGAGCTATATATAGTTCCAGCTTAAATGTAGATTTGGCGGACTGAACGAGACTCGAACTCGCGACCTCCGGCGTGACAGGCCGGCATTCTAACCAACTGAACTACCAGTCCTTAATTTATCTGGTGCCACAAACCCCTTCTTTGACCTTAGCTAAAGATAGCCTATCTTTATAACTATTACCTCGCACGGTCTCCAGCGCTTCTGACTAACGGTACCAGCTACCGACCTACTTGGTGTCGTGTTCCTATTTGAGGTAACTAATCCTCATTCTCATCGTAGAAGGAACAACATACTACTAGTCCGAGTTACCAGACTCGTTCTTTACGTATTCTCCAAATCATGGGTGTGTAATGCTAATAGAGCATAATGCAAAACCTTCACAAGATCCTTTCGGTGATCCGATACATCACCCTTGTTTCCATAACGTGCATTATACTTATCCACATTACCTAGAAAGAAACCCATACCATGCCCGCGATCAATAATGACTTCACTGGATTGAATACCAGAAGTGCAATAGTGTGCGTTATATGTAGAGTCGATGTAATCCTTAAACTCTTCTATGAGTTTACCTTCGTTAAATTTGTAATCGATGGTACCTATATCTGCGGCAGATCTCATAGAGACCCCATCAGAATACCTTTCGAACTCTACAGTCTCATTGGTGTAAGGTGGAGTGTGTGCGTACATTAACTGACTCATAAAAATTCCCTCATAAGTGCTGATCCCAGCATTACCATCATAACTGAGTTTAGTATAATCAGTGCGCGGTCTTCCCACATCACTGACACCCACGCCCAAAGTCCTGTACCGACAAATCCCACAGCAAGATCGTACAATCTCCAATCGGGCCCTGCTTGTCGAAACATTACAGCAGTGAGGATGCAAACAGTCGCAGCCCATTTAACGTACCAGTCAAGATTGTCGGGGTACCATTTAGTATCAGGTTTCATAATATATCCATTTCATTTATTGGTACGAGTGAGAGGACTTGAACCTCCACTGATTTCTCAACAAGAACCTAAATCTTGCGCGTCTACCAATTTCGCCACACTCGCATTCTGGCTCCGAAGGTTGGGATCGAACCAACGACCAATTGATTAACAGTCAACTGCTCTACCGCTGAGCTACTTCGGAATTACTTACTAAGACTCTATTATACTATAAACTTCTTGGTCTGTCAAGAGGCCTATAGAGATAATATGTCTTGATTTGAAAACCCACGCTTCACTAGTTCATTACGAAATTTAACTTTAATCTTGGGGATACTACATCTTCCAAACTCTTCTAAAAGACTAGGAGTAGGAAGGGCGTGAATATAATATCTTGTGACCTTAACCTTTCCGGTTGTGCGGTCTTTAACTTCTGAATCTTCTTTGTACTTTATAGGCATAACAATAACTCTCTTGATTAATAATATGGCATCCCGTAGGGGAGTCGAACCCCTGTTACCGCCGTGAAAGGGCGGTGTCCTAGGCCTCTAGACGAACGGGACATTGTTCGGCTATTATAACAAAAAGGATCTGGTCTGTCAATAGATCTTTTCTACTAAAATGGTAATTTCTCCAATAGAACTTCGTACCATGATTGCCCAATCGAACACATCAACATGTACAGTATCATACTGGTAATCTTTGGTGATCTCTTCTGCGGCACGATCTATTGCCCGTTCTGCGTCACCGTACACACAGATTAATCCGCCTGTGTGATCGTATAATATATATGCATTATCTACGTCCGTGTCTTCCGAGAATAAACCTGTTGGAAGTGATGCATAATCGATTGTCATTAGTATTCCTCTTTATAGAAAATGTGATCACCAATCCTACCTATAAGTCTCATCTTCTCGTGGTAACTCCACGTCGGATTTACATAGTTAGCATGGTAATGCGTAGATCCTTCTGTTAAACCATTATGCTTGCTATAGTACATCATATCATGTGCAATATCTTTTGCACGTAACCAAGAGTATGTTTCTAGTGGTTCGTCCGAAAGACCGTCACAATACCAACTGAACTGACACATATTCTTCTTTGGTATTTCTAGACCTCTATCGAGACCCCACTGACTCAATACAGCTTGTTCGACAACACCACATATCGTTGATGGGTATCGTCTATCCTGCATTCTATTTAGGGTAACGTCTGCGACTGCATATTGTCCAGCAAGACTTTCGCTTCTTGCCTCATGGTATATATTCATTGCGAGACATTCAAGTTCTCTTTCGTCTTGTATATCAGGTGTTTCTGCATGAACAAAATTAATGTAACCTACAAAGGCAAGACTGTTGCCAATAAAGACAAGAATAGAAATCAAGATATATATACGCACTATAAAGTTCTCCTAAGATTAAGAAGCTATTATACACTTATTGGGGGAAGATGTCAAACAGTTTTTCGCAAAAGTTTTAGAAGTTTATCTAATTTCTTTTGTTGTTTGGGGGTGGGGCTGTCCCCTACCTTAGATAGTAGGAGAGCATATTCTTTAGCGAGATTCGACTGGTAGTTCATTGTAGTTCCTCTGTGTTAGAGTGTCATTATACTACAATGAACTTCCCTTGTCAATCATTTCTTAGCGAGTTTTCTTTTTCTTTTCTGCGGCAATCCACTTCTTAGATTTGGCATTCTCCACAGGTGCCTCAGTGAATCTTGTTACGTCTTTGTATGCACGAAGAGTTTCGGAAGTCCAGTCTTTACCATCTGAGTTATCGACAACTAGAAAGTTCTTCTTACCGAACAAACTTTGAAACGCACCTATATTGTTTTGGATCTCTTGCCAATATTCTTTGACCATATCATCAGGTAGTTTTCTCGCTCTTGCGCGATTTCTAGCCATAGCAGTTTCTAGGTCAGTGTTGACAAATATCATCGCAACATCATATCCAATCTTTTTAAGGTCTTTTGCTTGGGTCTTCATCTTTTCAAGATTCTTACCAGTACCGTCGATGACTAATCCTAACCGACCTTTGATATACATAGTCTGTCTAGTTTTAGTTATTGCAGTAGCCTTACCTCGAAGTTCTTGACCTTTAACAGAAAAGATATTCTCAGGACTCATTTCTAGTCCTGCTTTCTTTAGGCCTGCTTCGAACGCATCGTCAGAATTACTTACTCTATAACCCATAGAGGTTAGTCCAGTCTTACCGACTATGAAAGACTTACCTGATCCAGGCCCGCCTGCAAGAAAGACTGCTTTGAAGATTGCTGGATCATTGACTCCTTCGTTCAAGAAGGTTTTAAAGGTTTTCATTTTTCTTCAGTCCAAGATTGGAATATTTGCATAGCAGCTTCAATGAGTTCGGCCTTCTTAGTTGGCATACGACCCGTCGATTCTCCCAATTTAGATTTGTTTTCTTTAACATATACTTTTAATTGAGTAACAGTCATTTTAGAAAACATGTCTCTTTGTACAGCAATGCTTTCAGCATGGCGATCTACCACAGGCGTTGATGGCTTTACTGGGGTAGTACCTTTACCAGTTGACCCAGTGCTAGATTTTTTACTCATAACAATAAATCCTACTATGACTAAAATGATACCTACTAAAATTACATTATCGCTCATTACATTACTCCAAAGTTATATTATACTGGTTATATTTATACGTTTTCTTCACTTAACTTAATGAAAGACTCAAGTAATTCGTTCGCAAATACTACTTGAGTCTTTTCGCCCGGATGTCCGTGGGGTCTCATATCATCCAATTCTACACAAAGACTGTATAGATCTATACCCTTACCCATTCCAATTCGACTAGTATCTTTTAAACTACCAATAGAATCTTTTAACCATTTACTATAATATGGTATAGAGGCTATACGTTCTTCCTCTAAATATGGAGCACTATCTTGAAATCCGGGCGCATCTGTCAAGATAGACATAATGTTAGACCAGTTCCTTTTATGGAAAACACCTTGGATTAATTTTATCCCAGCTGCATCACATATGACCTCAAGTGCCTTCATCATACTGAGAGTGTGCATGATATCTGTCTTAGAATCGTATGCAGTACCATACCACTTTTTCATACTAGCTCTTTTTTTCTTACAGTATATTAAATCTGTGCGCAATTCTGAGTACTGTGTAACATCGTTCTGTCTACCAATCTTAACTTCACGATCCGGTGGCATATACTCTACGATTTCTGCACGTTGCCATGCAGACCACATAACTACTAGATGAGTCACCTTACCTCGATTGTCATCATTATGAAGGAAGTCGGTGACTTCCCTAAAGATCTTATCGTTACAAGCACCACACACACCACGGTTAACATAGTCAATACCTAGTTTCCTAGCAAGTATTGAAGTGAAAGTGCGTCCCCAGTGAGCAGGGGGATCTTGATCAAATCCTTTTAACTCATCCCCCCATACAAAACTACATCCAGCAGTTAATAGCATTATTTAAACAACTCCTCGTAAAGTTCAAAAACCTCGTTCGTCTCAGTGCGAGCCTCTTCTAGGTTTCGTTTATGAAATATGTTAGCGATCTTACGGAATTGTTTTTTATCAATCTCGTACTTCTCGGCAGTGACATCGACGATGTCTTTCATCAGTTCTTTCTCTGCGTCGATACGTAACATGCTATCTGACATCTCTCGTACCGCAGCTGCGACTTTTTCTTTATCAGGGCCGATCATGTCGGCACGACCAAGTCTATTCCACTGGTTGCTTTAGTCCATGCGGCAGCGAAGTCTTTGTTTGTTGCCGTACATAATACATACTGCTGAAACAAAACCGTATCGGGATTTTCTTCACTGGTCATACATACACCACGAGCAAAACCAATACCCTGTTCACCAGTAATCAACATACGTGGGTCTTTTAGAGTTACAGTACCATCGGCACTAAAGTTATCTAACCTCCCAACATACTCACCGCTCACTGTCACTACTGTTACTACATCATTAGTCTTCATTATTCACTCTCTATATCATCAATTAACATATCACGCATTGCTCTCGCTTGCGCATCTTCGGGGTTGTTCACATTGCCACCATTAACAAACTTGTAGGCTAGTGTGATTCTCTGACACCCTGCATAAGCAGCATGCCAAAAATGTAAATCTTCTTCTTCTCTCGAACCAAAGTAATAGTGTCTGCATTGCCAGCCAGGCACATCGTGGATACGAGTAATTTGATCAGTCTTCTTATCATAGTATTCGAAATACCCTTCTCCGGTTTCTGACCACGTAAACAATACTTGATACGCACTCGCATCATAATTGTTATGCCAACCAACAAAACCGCCTGGCGGATAGTATGAAAGTAATGCGGATGTATGTGCACCAATTTCTGCAGCGAAGTCGTATTTGACCTTCTGCATAAACGCACCCCACATTTCCTTATCCGCACGAACCATTTTAGATATAGGTTGTGCAAAGTATCTGTCAGGCGGCCCTACTAGTTCAGGATATCTAGAGAGACAATCGTCTAAGTATAAACGAGAAGTGTAGTAGTCGCCTTTAGTGATATCACTGCGCTCATGATACGTCCAGTATTTCTCATCGTTATAAGATGGTTTAGACAACAACTCATCAGAGAATCCATTCAGGACATCCAACATTTCTTTATTACGAATTACAACTTCACTCATATTTAATAATCATCCTCTTCTGACATATCATCCATAAACTTTTCGTTTGCTTTAGTTAAGTCTTTTTCTGTGCAGGCACCCATATCTATCATATACGTAACAGCTGCGGATATACCTTCATTTCTACCAATTCGTTTACCTACCATATTGGCAATAAACATTAGCACTAGTGTAAGAATAGTTTGCGTAACTGGATCCATGTTGGACTCCTTATAGTTTGAAACCGTCAAAGTTCATCCTCTCAGAAGAAATTCGTTGGCCTGAGTTAGAGTTATCAAAAACTGGGCCATGATCTACTTCTTTATTTAGTGGTGAATCGTTTTGATCCACATCAAACAACCTCATCTTACTACGGTCAATACCTAATACAAATCTTTGATTCTGACCAATATCATTATATCTATTCTTTAACTGCTTGACCATTATCTGACCCTGCGCATTCAGTTCATCATTACTAATCAAGGCAAACATCAGATCCGCAGTAGCAGGCAATCCAAACGACTCAGAAGTATCCTCTAGTCCTACGTCGTCATTACTATAACCAGACCGTGTAGTCTGAGTTGCAGACACTACCGGAACATCAAACTCGACAGCAAGACCTCGCAGCTCTTCTGCAATAGACTTTATATATGTATATGAATTGATAGAACCACCCATAGCCTTCATCCTAGACGACGAGCATATGTTCAGGTAATCAATAAAGATGATATCGGGTAAGAACTTCTTCTTCAACTTTAACTCGTTTAGAAGTGCACGGAAGTGGTTTGAGTGTGCACTACCAGTCGGGTATTCTTTAATAATAAGTTTGCCCGTGGTTTTATCTGCGATACTCTTAACACGACTTGAAAACATATCCTTACTAAGATGTTCAAGTTGATCCATAGGGACGTTCAGTAAGTTAGCATCGATTCTTTCTGCGATACGTTCTTCGGACATCTCCATAGTAATATAGAGAACGTTCTTATTTTGACTTAATGCTGCAGCTGCGGCATGACACATAAACAACGATTTACCAACACCAGTACCAGCGAGTGCGATGTTAAGAGTCTTCTTAGGCAATCCACCTTTCGTAATACGATTGAAGTAATCCAAATCCCAAGGCATTCTCTCTTCATCAGTATGGTAATAGTCCCAACGAGAATCTACACTTTCGAGATAGTCATGACCAATGTTAGTATCAAAGGACACTGACAGTGCTTTGGACAGTACTTCGGGAATAGCATTCTTGGAAAGTTCTTGGTGTTTACCATCGATGATAGAGATAGACTCCATCACTGCATTGAATACTGCGCGATCCTGACACCACTTCTCAGTACGCTCTACCAACCACGTCAAGTCTTCCTCAACGAAATTAAAGATGTCCGGTAGAATGTCCATAGTGTGACGATAGTGTTCATCGGACATTCTACCTTCCGAATCAATCTCAATCTTGAGAGCTTCTTTAGAGGGGAGGTTATTGTACTTGGCAATATAGGTAGTGAACTCTTTGAAGATACTTTTGTAAGTACCCTCAAAGTATTCGGGGGAGAGGAAGGGGGCGACCTTCCTCATATACGAATCGTTAGTCAGTAGATTCCGTAGAATCGTCTGCTGTAGGTTGATGTCCGTCATGTGTATCCTTTTTATATAATGAGCCAGTGTCTATCGCTGCGTCTAGGATGTCCCCTAACACTTCACTGGCGAACTCTTGCAATGCAACATGATCACTATTATACACACTTGTGTCGTCTGTGTCAACCACTTCGAAGCTAAAACTTATATTTTGCTCTTCACCATTAATTCGTACATTTTCAAAACGAATCGTTACATCACCAAAAGGAGAGCGAAGAAGATCAACATTCCATGCGTCCTTACCATCGACTACAGTAGGTACTAATTTGTAGTCGATGTTCTCCGAAGGTTTATCTAGATCTAAGGGTTTCATTATACTATTTCCTCTAGAATCAATTCAGGGTTGATCTCGCTTTTATATCCTATCTGATAAGTCTTCTGTAGGAATGTAGCAAAGTCACTCGTTTCGAAAATAGGTGCCCAGAACTCATTGGTCAAAGTATCTTTGGTGCGGAACTTCTTATCTTCTGCTTCAGTACCGTGACAACGAGAGTACCAACCATTACTTGGTTTGATAACATACCCACCAGCCAATGCAACTTCGAGGAGACCAGAGTTCTTCTCAACACCACCATCCCAAGATACAGAGATTGGAATCTTGGACTGCTCTTTCACAAACCGAGACTTCTCGACCTTGATAACAAAATCATAACCAGTCACTTCGGTACCCGTCTTATTCTGTCGACGACCGATAATCCAGATATTGTCGGCAGAGTAATAGATACCAGTACCACCACTAACTACATCTTTCGGAAACAAGCCAATCTCTTTATAAGTGTGATTGATTGCAAGCATCGGAATATTCTTCATCGCCAGATACGGAGTTGACATACGGAACAGACCTTTCAGTGCCTTCGCACGTGACATGTCGGCAACACCTTTCTCGTTCAGTGCATCGTCAAGTTCTTTCTTAGACGCAAGGTTACCAATAGAATCAATAACGATAATGACATCGTCTTTGCGGTCTAGGTTCTCTAGTTGACCGATCAAGTCAAACTTCAACTCTTCGACGTTTGCTATAGGTGTATGCAACACTCTACTAGTATCGATACCAAACTGTGCGAAGTATGACTGAGGTGATCCAAACTCGGAATCATAAAATAACATCACTGCATCGGGTTTGGCTTCAAGGTATGCGCCTGCCATCAATAAAGCGAACGATGTCTTAAAGTGTTTAGATGGCCCTGCAAGAACTGTAAGGCCTGGCGAGATACCACCATCTACAGAACCAGATAACGCGACGTTCACCATCGGAACATCAGTCGGTACCATCTCTTTTTCAGTGAAGAATTTACTCGTCGATAGGATCGCTGTCTCTTTGATCTTCGAGTTCTTCTTTAGTTTGTCCATTATTGACATTTTTGCCTCCAAAATTTACGAATGTAATGTTATTAACTTTTTCTCTTTCATCAAGGGTGTATTGTACACGATAAGTACTATTGATGTCAAGTACTTTCTCTAACAAATCGAAACTAGTTGTAGTTCCATCAGCAAACTCATGTGTCGAAAAGTCTAAGAATGCTCTTGTATCTTTGGGTAGACATGCACCACCGAATCCTCGTTTACCATCAAAGCCAGGCACACGGGTGTGACCTACACCAACTCTATCGTCTTTACCTACTGCACGAACAATAGTATTGTAGTTACAACCATACAGGTTGACCAGATCATATAACTGATTGAAGAATGTGATCTTAGTAGACAGGTATGAGTTAATGGTATATTTAACAAAGGATGCTTCGTATGCGGTCATACGGTGATAGTCGTTAGACTCACATGCACCAAAGATCTCATACACGTCAATGAGTTCTCGTGCGGCTACTGGCATACCACCAATGACGTGGAACTTAGCACCGACGAAGTCTGCCTTAGCATTCTTCTCTGTCAAGAACTCAGGGTTATAAACGAAACGATCGATCTGTTCTCTACTCATACCAGAGTAAAGACGGTCAATAGATTCGGGGGTGATTGTAGATTTAACTACGACAAGAGCATCAGTATAGTTAAGACATTTAAGCACCGAAGCTTCCACGATAGAAGAATCTACCGAACCGTCATCTGCGGATGGTGTGGGCGCACATATAAAGAAACACTTAGGATGAATATCTGCTGGTGCGTCTGTCAGAGTATCAAGGGTGGTTTCATATTTGGGGTCATAGTAGTTGAAGTCGACAAGCGGATGCATAAACGCATACTCGACTGCCTGGCCAACAAATCCATGTCCAACGATTCCTATTCGAAATCGTGTGTTAACATCGTCTGCTGTTGCTCTAGTCACCACTCACCTCCACCATTTTAAACTTCTTACCAGTTTGCTCGTCGATAAATACTTTATCGCTACAAGCTAGTTTGTCTAAAGCCACACCATCCATAGAGGTTTCAAAATAAATCTGATTACCTTTAGCGTCGTATTCTTGTTTACACCAATAACCGTCAGAGGTTTCCCAATAAATCTCATTACCTTTAGCGTCGTATTCTCGTTTCACCCAATAACTGTCAGAGGTTTCGGTATAAATCTCATTACCTTTAGCGTCATATAGTCTCAACTCGCCATCTGCATCACCGAGCCGTGCTTCATATGCTTTTCTTAATTTACTCTTGCTCATTATTCGATTCCATTATAAGTTTTAAACCATTCGTAAAATCTTTCAACACCCTCTGCGATACTTACCTTCGGGTCATAACCAAGTGCTTGTAACTTAGCAGTATTAGACCAAGTCTCTAAAGTATCCGCAGGATGTTGGGGAGCAAGATTCTTAATTGCTTTCTTCCCAGTTTGTTTCTCGATCTCACCAATGAAGTCTAGCAACTCGACTTGTTCACCACGTCCGATATTAAATATCTCTCCCGATAGATCGTCATTGTCTAAGACAACTTCAATACCGTCTAGGATATCTTCTACGAAAGTGAAGTCTCTCTTCATCTTACCGTAATTATACACGGTTATTTCCTTTCCGTCAAGTATATTTTTAGTAAAGTCAAACAAAGCCATATCAGGACGACCCCAAGGGCCATATACTGTGAAGAAACGTAGACCAGTTGTGTTTAGACCAGACGATTGCATCTGACATTCATTCGCCCACTTGGTATAACCATATGCGTTTAATTGTTTACCAGTCTCTTCACCTTCTGTCCACGGAGTCGGGGATCCAGCATATACACAAGACGTTGACGCATATACAATGCGAGTCTCTGGTAGATGTTGTTTACAGATATCAATAAGGTTCTGTGTAGCATCTATGTTATTTGCGTGGTACGACTTCTCTTTTCCCATAGAATCACGAACGCCTGCCATTGCGGCAAGATGAATAATAGTGTCTGGACGGAAGTCTCTCAATAACGCTTCGAGCTTTATCTCATCCTTTAGATCACATCCCCAGATATCTAGATCGAAGTGTTTCATACGATCTACTTTTAATTCAGGAGTGTATAGATGGTTATTGAAATTATCAATACCTTTCACTGTCAATCCACGTTTCTGTAATCGATCCGATAATTGTGAACCGATAAATCCTGCTGCACCTGTTACTAATACTCTATTCATATTAACTATTCCTGTAAATATATTCTAATGCCCTATCAGCCTCTACGGTCAATGGGCGGTTTTCATACCAGTTACCTGTCTCACGATCAAAATCACGACACATATCTGAGATCTGACTTGCGGTGATAGGGTAACCTTTCGCATATGCATTCCCAGCAACTGCAAGCATAATCTTATACATCTTAGCGTACCAACCACCATCATTGATAGTTTGGTACTCTACACCCAATCGTTTGGGCCAGAACGGACAGTCACGGTATGTCGACCAATTGTAGTCGGTATTATTTAGACTGTCCTTACGATGTTGTATAACTGCCTGTTGCATCTCTACAGGTAGTCTGTCTAAGAAAGAATTACCAGTCTTTTCATGGTAAGGATGTTTTGCGATCAACTCAGATGTGTTTAGAGCAGACCCTTGATTAGTAATGAAGAACGAAGTCGCATTAGGGTACTGTGCAGGAACATAATACATACGTGCAAGATCTTTGGTCTGTGGATCTCCCATCTCACCCAGTTCAGTATTCAGTGCATACCAGAATGCCTTGATCCGAGCATTATCGATATGTTCATCTAGTCGAAATACGATTCTAAACTTGAGATGGTCGTCTCTGCTTGATGCAGTGTTGTACACAACGTAGTCGTACTGGCCAAAGAGTTCGTGCAACTCTTGGTTAAGGACTCGAACATCGCTAGAGAAATTATGATCATCAACATCAACGCAACACCACCCACCCCAATAGCGAGTAGATTTATTACTACGCGTAGTATCCACTTCGAAAACAGCAGGACTAACAAGAGGACTAGAATTATTTCCACCTTTCTCTCCTTTCTCTTTATACATGTTCTTCAGGACATTTACGAACTTATACCAATCGTCAAGAACCATATGACGATGGGTCTTGTTATCGAACTGATTTTTAAATATAGTTAATTCGTAATTCATGTGGCCATTATACCATAACGTTGGGTGTCTGTCAACCGAAGAATTGCGCTTGATCTGTCATTTGCTTTTGTTTTTTTTCTTTTTCTCTATATCGGTAGACACTCGCGACTCCTATGTTGAGTTCCTTTGCAATTAATGCCGGTTTCATTCCTTCTGAATGCAATCTCTGAATCTCTTTAGACTTTCTTTGCGCAGTTGGAACACGTCCAAGATACTTTCCTTCTTTCTGTGCTTTCTTTATTCCAGCCGTTCTTAAACGGTTATTGTCATTGAATCTATTAGGTTTCATACCATGAATCCACCCATGATGTTCTCCACAGAGAGTTATGAGGTTTGTATAATGATCAATGTCGCCAGATATTGGTTTCAGTTTACTCTTCTTACAAACAATATGATGGTTATGAAGATTTTCTTTCGTTCCGCATATAACGCAAAAGTCTGTGATCATCCGAAGAAGTCCTCCAATGTGGCACGAGGTTCAGAAGCCCAACCGACTGCATCAAGAATTGGTTCGAGAGGGGCAATGAAAGTCTTACTGAACATTAAGTCGTAATCGATATACTTACCCAGTCCCAGTTCTTCGGGGAGATGTTGAGGATATGCCACAACGTTTTCACCCAGACGATTCGGTACTTTTAGATAGACGAACTTTACCTTCTCGCCTGGCTTGACCAGTTCATATCTATTACCAAGATTATTCTCCTTGATTAGATTGTTATAACATAACGCACCGCGAACATGTATGGGAGTACCCTTCTTGAAAATAGTCTCTCGGTCTTTCCACTTATCGAGATTAGAGATACCACGGGGCCACGAAACATCTTCGGGTGGTAATGTATTAAACAGAGTCTTGAACTCACGGATAAATCTCTGGGTGGTTTCCTCGGTACCTTCTACAATGACGCGGAAGATTTCTTTCATCTTGTCACGGACAACCGAAGGAGTCGATGACTTGATTGCCTCGATACCCATCATCTTGAGTTTAGGTTCTGCGTACTGCACACCCTCAGAGTTATGCACATTAAGGATATATCGTTTCTTCGCCATCCAGATACCACGGTCTGCGATTACCTCACGTTCCATCACCATACGATTCTCGTACGCACCAGTAACTTCTGCCATCTCATTATAAGAATTTTCCAGAACTTTCTCGAAGTGCTCGGAACATATCTTGTCAAGAAACTTTACAGGGTCTTTAGGAGAAAACTTATCCACAAGGGCAGACATACGAATGTATAGAGAATCCGTGTCAATTGCTACAACATAATCTTCATCTGTTTTAAGAAGTTTCTGCATCTCATTATTGGCTGCTCTCTCTGCCCATTTGATTGCAAGTTGCCCTGCAAGAGTAATTGACTCTGCAACACGTTGATCAAAGTAACGGAAGTATCGATTACCGAGCGCACCATAGAGGGAGTTCATAAGAATCTTGATAGCCATCTGTTGGTTGTCCAGTGACGATATCCTATAGGCCAAAGCATTAGTCGGATTCTTCTGGTATTCCTGCTGGAGTTTCAACATCTCCTTCTTGATAAGACTACGTTCCGTGTAGTATTGTTTAATCACCGTAGGAATGACCCCCTCTCTATCATGTGAGAAAGCGACTCCAGTTGGCGCAATAGAGACGTTAGACTCAGATACCTTGTATGATCCATCAAGAAACTTATCGACGCTTACACCATTATGGAAACCGTCCATCACAGTCTCAGGTGACATGTTATATTGAACAATGATGTTGGGATATAGAGACGCCAAATCAAAAGAGGTAACCCAGTCGTGTGACCCAACTTGAGGTTCTTTAACATAACCGCCCGGATATGAAGTCTTAGGCTTCTCAGATTTGGAAGGAACTACGACCTTCATCTTGTTCAGCATACGGTAGATGATGCTGTCCCAGATGTTAGTAGTACCAAGTGTGTCACCATAGTTAACACCACCACGATATGCCATGGTGAGTACCAGAGTAATCAAGTCGAGTTTCTCATCGATCTTGTGAACCAACTCCACGTCTTTGATGTTATAGTCAATAAACTTTTGGAAGTCGTTTTCATAAAGAGCGTGGAGGTTTCCGTGCTCCTCATAGGACAACTTGCGTTCACCCAAGACAACGTGGGCGATATGGTCTAGACGATAGGATTCTTGTTGACCCAGAGTGTTGAGTGTGAACTTCTTAAAGATTTCAATGTAATCTAGGTGCTCGACACCTTCAATCACGTATTCCTGATTGGCGCGACCTTGAATAGTTACATTACGTTCACGTACCGCACCCCAAGGAGATAGTCGTTTCAATAACGTGTCATCACCGAACAGGTTAACGCAACGGTTAACGATGTATGGGATATCGAAGAACCGACTGTTCCAACCTGTCAGAATGTCAGGAGCGTAGTGAGACCAGTGCTCAATAAACTTGCGGAGAAGATCCATCTCGTTGTCGCATTTGATATAGAGGACTTCTTCACGAGTAGTGACATAGTCTCCACATGCCCACACCCAGTAGGTGCCATCATTCTTGCGCATTGTAATAGAGGTCACTGGATATGCAGCCTTGCCTGGCTCAGGGAAACCTTCCTTACTATAAACCTCGATATCGATATTGGCAGTCCGGATTAGATCGCGGTCGAAGTTTATCTTATTGGGAAATTGTTCACCGATATACTGGGCAACGTAATTGTTGTTACCATATACCTTGAAGTTATGCACATCAGCATACTTCTTGAGGAAGTCAGTCGCATCAGACATAGAGTCCAAGACGCACTCGGCAACGGGGAGACCGTCCAGAGTCTTCCAATCAGATTCGTTCTGACTGGTGACATATAGTTTAGGTTGGAATGGAATACGTTTCTTGACCTGTAGGCCGTTCTCGTAACCGCGATATAGAATGTGCTTACCCATACGGATAGCAGAAGAGTAAAATTTTGTCATGGGGCTATTATACCTTGATTAGGAGAGTCTGTCAAGACATGAAATCAGAAAGATTAGAAGTAGTATGATCGGTGTACCAGTCGCGGCACATGTCCATCACTCGCTGTCTTCTTTTATAGTTTACCTCCGGATTATCCAGAAGAGTCTCGAACAGTGTATCAATACCACTACCCAACTGAAGATTGATATGGGGCTTGACTTTCCCAAACAGATCTTCAATATTAAATTCTTCACGGATTATATTCTTTTGTTTTGGTTTGTTGAGTTCTTCCCACGAAAACTTCATAAAGTACTCGCGTACGCGTGGGTCTAGATATGGAGTGACATGCACCTTACCATGCTTCTCTGCAAGATTGGTGTGTTGCTGTAGTCCTGCACAGTCTCCGTCTAGATAGGCATTACGGAACTCATTCCAGTTAACTCTCGTCTGGTTGTTCTCTTTACAGTACTTGACGTAGTTGCGCTTCTTTTTAAAAGAAGAGTATCGTATCATTGCTTTCTTACTGCAACCGAAGTAGGCGTCTGCACCCCATCCAGTAATACAGTATTCTTCTAACATGTTTTCATAACAATAGAGGAAGGGAAACACTGCGGCTTCGTAGTGGGATTTCTTGCGACAACCATGTTTGACTAGTCGGTGCCAGTCTTCAACTAGGTTATCAGTAGGGACGATAATAGTGGTGAACTCCCACCCCATGATTTCTGCGACTTCTTTTGCCTTCGCATGGTCATAAGATGGTTGTCCTTCGAGATGGAAACTATACGCGTGTACAGTCTTCCCAGCATCCTGTGCAGCGATTGCCACACTGATACTGTCAACACCACCAGAAAGAAGTACCGCAACCTTATCGTGCGGCACCTTTCCTGTTATGTGGTCGATAAGTAAGTCTCGTATCAATTACAAACCTTCTACTAGTTTATCGCAAACAATATCATAGTCAAGCTTCAACGGGCTTTTATATTGAAGGTATGACTTGGTGATAGGCAGATGCATATACTCAATTTTACGGTCTGGTTTACCCGCAATAAAATCATCTGAGAATACTTTACATTTTTTATATAGACCCTTTTTACACTCCTTCATATCTTCCTTAGTCGCATGGTACACTAATACCAATAAGTTATGATGGGTCTTAATCTCGCATTGTTTTTTATCATAAATCCTATCTGAGAGTTTACCCCAGTTAAGAACCTTACCTGAAATCTTATAAACATCGGTATGTTGCCCTTCGTCTATTAACCTCGTTTTATAATGGTCAAGGGTACCAGCTAAGACAGGGTCTAGAGACATAGCCGCGTCTGCCCAATCTAGCATATTATCTCCATCAGCTATAAATTGTTTCTCGATTTTTTTCTGGCACTCTTTTATAACACTATTGAAATCGCCCTGAGTGTAGTTATTAACTTCGATAAGTTCCTTTTTAACGAGGGAGTGTTTAATATCAGGTATCTTTGTAACTCCATCATCAGCAATCTTTGTTAGACCTCTATTTTCACACCAACCCAAGACCCATGCTGCGGCCGCTTCAGGGTCTTGCTTGAGTACAGGTTTTTCAGGGTTTGGGTTAAATCTATTAGATAACGTTCTCATGTCTATGTCGTCTAATTTTTCCCAAGACTTATGGGGAATGTTATAGGCATTCAAAGATACTCCATTAGTAGAACGTACTAAACCACGCGAACGGTGATTACCTGAAATAACAACTACGCCACCTTTGTCACAATATACTACTTTGTTATCTATTACCTTAGCATCCAGAAGAACGACAATAGGTTCCCATTCATTTGGGTCAGATTTCTTATCAAACCCTTCCGCCAAAGTAGATACGTGAGAGGAATTAAATTGGTATGAACGCGTTTGTACGAATTGTTGTCGGATAACAACAATATCTCTTAAATCTGCTTTTGAGTAGTTGCCCTTGGTGATACCCATAGGCCCGACTTGGTCTGGTTTAAGGTTTTCTTCACCGTTCATAAGACGTTTCATCTCACTAGTGAGAGTGTCTAAAAATAATGTTTTACCAACACCTTTACCACCTTTACCACCTAAACCATTGGTAGAGTTAAACCAATATTCTGAACTCTTAGCTTTAGAGTCTGTTAACATTCGAGCCTCTTCGAGCGCTGCCTCTTCATGAGTACCTACAGAAGTGACCTCATATGTTACATCCTTACTCTTACTAAGAATGTCAAGAAATTTAGCATTCTTACTTGAATGCATATACGCATTAGGCTGATACTCGTTATGTCTGCGACCACCATAAAAATAGGTTTTATTGCTATCAGGGTCTTTGATAGTCCACTTGTAGGTGTACGCCTCATGAGATTTAGACACAAGTTCTTCGCAAACAATTTTATGTATGTGGGTAGAGTTCGTCGCAATCATAATATATTTTCTCTCTCAACTCGATTAACTAAGTACCTATTATACCTCTTTTCGAAACAAAAGTCAAGGGCTTATAGCTAAATAATTTACTTTATTGCAATAGCACCGACGAACAAATGATTCATCCAGAACGGTTGAATCTTTGTCGAATCAAAACCAACTGAGGTTAGTAGAGCGACAAGCTCGTTCCAAGTCATTGGTTTCAACATAGTTCGGAGAGTCTTCTCTTTCTCCATAATATCTTCATAGGTGAAGTGCTCTGCTTTGTACTCATAGAACGTAGAGGTTATCATATCTTGGATACGTGAGTTCTCTGAATAAGTCTTCTCGGCAAAGATGAACGCACCGCCTTCGTTAAGACCATCATAGATGTTTTGCATTACCTTCTTTCTCCATAGCGGTTGCATGAACTGCAACGTGAAGATAGAAGTTACAAGAGAACAGTTTGAAAAGTTGTGGTGGATGATGTTCTTGTTTTGAAAACAGATATGATGACCTTCACCATTAAGTCTCTTTTCTCGATCAGTCATCTCTGCTTGAAACACTTCGGCATACTCAACACCACAGTAATGTGCATTGGGCGCAGTTTCATGATTCTGTTTGACCATGGCTTCGATGGTCTTACCTGTACTACATCCAATGTCTACAACCTTAGTATCGTTCTCTACAAAGTAACGAGATAAGTTTACTACGTCATCGTGTAGTGAGGAGTAGTGGCGAATCGAAGCATCGATATGATTATCGAAACCTTCTTCGCGGTGACCGAATGTAAAATCTCTATGGGTTGTGCTTTCTCTATCTTTCATTATATACCTTCAATACGTTATCATAGACTGACTCAGCAATCTGTTTCATCATTAATGGTGGTACCATACGACCAATACGTTCTGCCTTCTGGTTCCACTTGCCCGTTAGTTTAAAGTCATCGGGTAGTGACATTATACGCTTTAATTCACCTAGTGTCAACTTTCTTGGATCACTCCAATGAAATGCACCAGCAGTAGTATCTCCGCTACCCATCGCAGTAAGAGTAGGGGCAGGGACTTCGAGCGATACTCTCTTGAGATTGAAGTGGTGACCTTTCGGATGATAGTCACCCCCAGTCAAAACTTTATCAGGAAAGGTTGGCATCAGAGATCCAGTATCTTTCCAGTACGCAGTTCTTTCGAACTTCTCTGTTAGGTACTCGACTTCTTCGTTATCATACTCCAGACCAACCAGAACATCCTTGAGAGGGATCGCTGTGCGGCTTGGTGCAGGGAACAAGTGATTCATAGTTAGGAAGTTTAACCCAACCTCGTCGGCAACATCTTGTCTTACGGCAATGAAGATTACACGAGTACGAGTCTGAGAGACACCGTAGTAACGAGAATCCATAACCTCAGAGACAACCTCATATCCAATATTCTCGAATTCATTAAGGATGCGGTTGTAGTATTCTTTTGCCTCACCAATGGTCAGACCTTTAACATTCTCTGCGATGATTACCTTGGGGGAGATTTCTTTAGCTACACGTAAGAACTCAAAGAACAAGTCTTCGATGTTCTCGACAATCTTACCGTCACTATAGGACTTGGTCTGTCCCCAACCATCAGAGTGTTTACCATCAGATGAATGAGAGAGTTTGCCTGCAACAGAAAATGCAGAGCAAGGAGGAGATCCGTCAAGAATATCCAGTTCACCTTTCTTGAGACCAGTGAGCTCTAGGAAATCTTTACCAGATAGTTGTTTGATATCGTCGGGAAGAATTGGAGTGTCCGGATAGTTCTCTTTATAGGTGACCCGTGCTTCTTCGACGAACTCGTTAACTGCGAGAATGTCAGCACCTGCCAGTCGGTATCCAGTGGATGAACCACCACCGCCAGCGAACGTAGACACTACTTTAAATTTTTTCTGAGATGCCGCGTCATAGACATCTTGGAGATTGTATGGTTGATAATTCATATAAGACCTTTCACGATTTAATATACATTATACATTATTTAGCGCTGTCTGTCAACCCCCTTATCAATCAATTACCTTAAAGAATTTGTGTCTAGTCCAAGGTTCTTGTATATGCGTATCTTTATAGCCATGGTGGTCTTGAGTCACACTCAGACGTTTTGAAATCAACTGAGTTGTTGGTGTTGGGATACCAGTATTATGTTCGTCAAATAAATTAAAGTAAACTCCAATGTCACGACCTACGCCTATTGTATCACATCCAGACCAAGGATGCAAGGCGGTATTGCGAATTCCGTAATAATTTATTTCTGGGCGAGTAAGGTAGTCAGTTGTGTATGTTCTGAAAAGACGTTGTAAAACGCAGTATGGGCCGCAGTTTATAGGAAAATCGTTGTTGGTCAACATGTGTTGACTCCAGTGAGCAAACCCTTTGTCCATGCAGTACATGCCCATGAATAGTCCAATGTTCGCATAGAGGGTGTTTTCAGAGTACTCCGAGAGAAGTTTAAACGCTTCATAACGTTCTTCTATCAACCAAGTGTCGTGTTCCATGATCCAGAACTTCTCGTCTGACTCTCCTTGTTGACGCATAAGTTCCCAGTGAGAACACATCCCAGCTTTCTCTGTAGGGGAATGATCATCCTTACCCTTTCCGGAAAGTGTATCTAGAGTCATCAGACTCTTATCCCACGTGTACTTATCTACATGTTCTTGGAAGTCTTCTGATTGGGGGGTGATCGCATCGAAGGTTTCGATGGAGTCGATGTAACCATCGTCGATGGCACGTTGGAAAGAACGTCTAGAAAGATGTGCATATTCTTCTGATCGTTCGTCACCTTTTATTACAATCTGTATTGCTTTCATATCACGGGTAACCTATCCTGAGAATTATGGCCATTATGTGTTTTCGGAACATATCCTTCATGAATATATTCCCAAGCAATACTATAACGATATCTATCACTTCTATTTCTATAACATCCATGTACTAGGTTTGGGTGAAAGAAAACTGCGAATGTAGTGTCACACTCTATGTCTACTATAGTCGAACACTCTTCGTCTATATCTATCCAGTCAAACACACGGTGTGATCTCTGGTTATGGTCAAACTCTTCGGTATGGGAGTTAGGTATAATACGTAGGCAACCATTCTCCTTATCCGCACCATTAACAAATACATCACAACTGATCAGACGACTAGGGTCGGCCTTGATATAATGATTGTCTTGGTGCCACCCCACCGAAAACCCTTCGAGTGGTACCATAGGGAAAAACTTAGAGATGTAGGTATCTATGTCGTTCTGATCTAGCAGTTGTCGTGCAACTTCCTTGAGCGTATCATTAGAACCCAAGTCTCTGAAGACCAAGCTTCTTTGCATCGCACCGTCCAACTTACAAGGATTTTTCGGAGAGTTTATAATCCAACCGTTTCTATTATCAAAAAGTCTAACAGCGTACTTACGATATGTGTCACATTCTTCGTTCAGACGTTGGTGTTCGACAGTCGACAAAAAGTCAGTTACTATAACATAACCGAACTCTTCAAATTTATTAATGTCGTAATTCATTAACTTTCCTTGGGACATAAAAAAAGGGAGATTGAAGTCTCCCTTTCGTTATTTACATTATAGATGATATGCAAAGAATCACAGTGCAGATACATACTAAGTTGATACCTAAGAAACCCATCGTTTCTAAGTTGAAGGCATCGCGTCTAGCCATGTATTCCTTTATCTGATACATTAATTTTCTCCTCGTTAAGAATTTGGGGACTCAGTTTTTGAGTTCCGTTAATTGCTATTTGACGAGGCTTCTGACTTTCAGGTACCACTACTTCCAATATGACGGCCAATAGTCCTTGACTGAAATCAGCTCCCATTACTTCAACATACTCCGACAGCCTAAATTGTCGTTCGAATCTTTTTTGTGATATACCCTTATGGATATACTCTCTACCTGTATCTTTATGGCGACCTCGAATGGTCAGTGTTCGGTTCTTTACTTCGATTTCAAGCTCTTCTTCGCTGAATCCAGCTACTGCAAGCTCAATTAGGTATTGATCCTCACCCGTCTTTAAAATATTGTGCGGAGGGAATGTGTCATTCGAGTGCCGTGTAATACGATCCATGTCATCAATCATTGTATCAAAACCAACGAATGCTGAACGAGGAAATATAGTTTTTGCTGTTAATGTCATGTCGTTAACTCCTAAATTAGTTAGCAAGTTTAAAATGGATGCCCGACGATTCGGCACATCCCTACTATTTATACAACTTATAACTTTAATAATAGTAATAACTTAAAGTTATTTTACTACTTAGATCCTAGAAATACATCGAGGGATCTGGATCACCTTCAACACCAAACGAGAATGTTACTCGCGAGTCTGTAGGGATGATCTGGTGATGAGTTCCTCTTGGAATCCAAACATAGTCGCCTGGTTTAAAATCGAATTTCTCATCATTATTAACACCTTCCACTCGTAGACCTATAGTCGAGATAGCCTGACATAAGAACACGTCCATAGAATCATTGTGCCATGGGTAACTATCGCTCTCACGACCAAACCCACTAAACGCAATATTAGTAATCTTTCCTGCATGTAGAGTAAAAAAGTCTTCCATCTCAGCAACAATGTCTTTAGCAAACTGAGGTGCTGATGGACGAGAATGAAATGAATTCAATCCTAGCCGCATCTTCTTTGTATTACGATCATATAATTCTTCTGGATGACTATCCATCAGTTCCATATACATATTCCAATCAAACGTTGCAGGAACGTCTATCGGCAACTTACCAAAGAACGGTTTCTTGTTCTTAATAAAATCATCACGTTCTTCAAATATTCCATAACCTATCATAATTTAATCTCTCTTAACTATTTCCAATGTTGTATTTTGGTTGCAGAGTCCATTCAGACTTATCTTTAAACGAGATGATCTTGATCTGTCTCATTGGTGCACATTCACGTGCGACTTCTTTATTAACTATTCCAACTAAACCCCAGTCTGCAAGCAGGGTGGCAATTGTATTACGTCTTTCCATATCTGTTGTTTCTAGATTAGATTTCTTCCCGTCCAATAAAAATAATTCTTTAAAGTGGACGATAAAGTACCTACCCTGTTTGTGCAAGATATGACAAGATTGGTATAGTGTGTTATCTCTACGAGAGGCAACACCTATACGCGTTAGAGTTTCTCTGACTTTTAAAAAGTCGTCAGGTTCAGACAGACTGATTTCTAACATCATGTCCGAATTCCATTGAACTAGATTATTCTCTTCCACCTTTAGTAACCTTTTGAGTTATGGTTTTTATTTGTGATTCTGTTAAGAGCCCTATCACTTGCTTTGCTTTTTGTTCACTGTATCCAAAATATTCTTTGATACATTCAATGTCCGCTCTTTGCTCAGGTTTATCCCATTTAGAGAATCTCTTCTTTTTCCTTACAATATTTATAAGAAAGTCATATTGCATCTTGGCATCTAAATGGTGCAATCTATTCATTTCGTTAGATAATATGACGGTATCTGGAAAATATGATAAAGATCTATTTATAACAAAACCATTATAGTATTTGGCGTTACCTTTGTCCTGATCTATTAGATTAATCTTAGTGTCATTAATACTTTTCACGAAGTCAAAAGGACTCACGGTTTGATCTCCACGTTGGCCATAACCTCGGTCATACATGCAACAAGATTTAACTCATGGTCTGCGACAAACGCATTCTTGTACTGGTAGTCTGCGAGGATTAATACCAACTGAGGAATACTATTTGGCGAGACGTGTTCATACATCTTGTCGTAAACCCCACGGAAGATTGTCGCTGGTTCAACATCAATATTGTTTACTACCCACGATCGCATCTTCTTAAAGTTCTTCTCACGAAGTGCAGTGAACAACTGAGTGTAGGTGTCAGAGAGATCTACGCTGAGGTTACTAACAACATTCAGTGTACCAGATATAGAACCTTTCTGGCATTCGTTTAACACACGTCTCCAATCAGGAGCATGTCTCATGATGAGATTAGCAACAACCTTGTTATCATATTCAACACCTTCTCCGTCGAGGATCCCTTGAAGTCTCGTCATGAATCCACCACATAGGGAGGTCATGGTCTTCTTATCAAAGTTAAAGGCGTACTTAGAACATCTTGAGTGAAGAGGTTCGATGATCTTGTTCTCGAAGTTACAAGTCATAATAAAACGACAGTTGTTAGAGAACTCTTCGATAAACCCACGGAGAGCAGGTTGCGTTGATTGGGGATTTAGATAGTCAGCCTCATCTAGGATAACTACTTTATAACCACCGGACAGAGAGACCGATGATGCGAACTGACGGATCTTGCCGCGCAGTGTTTCGATATTACCTTCTTCCGAACCGTTGATCACGATGTAATCTAGATCTAGTTCTTCACAGATTGCCTTAGCGACAGTTGTCTTACCAGTACCAGCAGTACCAGCAAACATCATGTTTGGGATTTCTCCACCATCTACAATGTTTTGAAAGGTCTGCTTTAACTCAGAGGGAAGGATTGTTTCTGAAACTTTCTTTGGGCGATACTTCTCTACCCACAAAAACTCATTGCTCATGTTAACTCCATAATAAAATATAATTCAATGAGGCTATTATACTACAATAAACCTCTCATGTAAATAGTAAAGGGTACTTATTTTCAATAAAAGAAATGGAGCTCGGAACAGGAGTCGAACCTGCGACCTGCTGATTACAAGTCAGCTGCTCTACCAACTGAGCTATCCGAGCGTTTCTTTGACTTGCGTTTTTCTGCATATGACCTTATTATATATATGCGAGTGAAAGCAGTGATGGAGAACCAACAAGTAATTATGTTAGTTATCCAGAACGGATCAGTTATTCCCCATCGTTCTATAATTAACCAAAGGAAAAATATATTGAGAGGGTAATTGACCATAGCCCCAGACAATACATGAACTGCGGATTCTTTAGCTATACTGGGGTTTAACTTTAACAATTAGGTCGGTCTCTTGATTCAATTTAGTCATAATATATATAATCAATTCAAATCATATCTCGGGCAAAGACATCGCGAACCAAGAGACCGATAAGAGGGTCTACTTCTTTTTAGGTTTAGAAGCAGCTTCAGCGTGTGCCTTCGCAACAGTCTCATAGAGTGCTACTACTTGGATCGCTTGGTCACGTAGTTGACCGATGGTAGTTAGTTCTTCACCTTTAAAACCACCACGTGTTACTACTGTGTCGACAACTGCAACACATGATCGTGCTACACGGTTCGATAGGTCATTTAGGGATTTTTGTTCTTCAGTCATGTTATGCTCCGTAGGTAGATGACTTTTCGAGAGCAATGAAGTATTGCGTCTCTGAGTTTACTGATTTGAAGTGAGATATCAATTTAGTTGAGATTGATACTTCATAGTCACCGCCTAACAGCTTCATATTACTCACACCCATGATAAAGTTGAAGTCATCCCATTCAGGGAATTCACCTTCGACTAATACAGAATATGAGTTAGACGTTTTGTCATTTGCGTCGACTACGTTAATCTCAATAGACTTTCCGTTTGGACGGATAGAGATATTGTCATAACCAAGTGCAGACGACGCACGTTTGATCTTACCTAGGGTATCATTAGTAAGCAAGAACTTAACTTCACACTCAGGCATTACGATATCTTTCTTAGGTGCAGAAAGCATTTCTGGATCAGAGTAGAAGTATTTGACCGACGATAATCCACTACCGTCTGATACGGTACAGAAGTTATCACCGAAAGTAATCGATGGACGATCTACTAATGACAACACAGATAGAAACTCAGAGAGATCATAGATACCGAAGGTGTTCGGAAAACTTTCTTCGATCTCAGCACGAGAGACGATGTTCTTTGCTATCGACATAGTCTTCAGGACGTTACCGCCATTGACTACGATGTTTGGATTGATTGTCGAGAAGTTACGTAGGATCTCGACCGTGCGACTAGATAATTCCATTGTTATATTCCTTAGTTAGTATGGTGATCATTATACAGTGTTTACACCCGTCTGTCAAGTGCTTTCCTTCATTCGGCTGAAGTTTTTATCTTTGATGAATGTCAACTTGCGTTCGAAGTGAGCATCCTCAAGTTCAGTCTTGTGAGAGATTACAAAGACATTGGTGTCTTCTTTCAATGTGTCGATGATCTTCATAAGATTATCTACACCTTCACCGTCCAACGAAGAGTCGAACGTTTCATCCAAAATCAACAAGTTAGTCGATATGGAATTCTTCATCTTGGCAATGTTACGCCAAGTAAATAATAGGGATAAGTCAATACGTTGTTTCTCACCCTCAGAGAATGAGTCATAAGAGAACGTGTCTCGGTATCGTGACCGGATGGTTTCGCTGAAACTATCATCCAATTCAAAGTGTACAAAGAAGTCTAGTATCTGTAAGTACTTGTTAGTCAGTTCATTAATGACTGGTACGTACTGTCGGATAATCTTAGTCTTAATTCCGGTGTCACGCAACAACTCACTAGCAATGCGGTTATAAGACGCTCTTTCATTAAGTATGAACTTACTGTCGGTCAAGTCATGCAATTCAGAGTCTAGTGTAGTAAGGTCTGTATTAGCCTGACCCATATCACCAGAGTTTGTAGTCATGTCGTCTAAATCAGATTTAATCTTAGAGATAGACCGCTGCAAACGACTAATGGTTTGATTGTTATTGTTCAACGTATTCTGATCAGCAAGGCATTCTTTCATTCGAGACTCTAATATAACTATCTCATCTTCATATTCTTGGCGTTGAACTTCAGCCTTATCCATTGTGCCTTTGAGCTCTTTCGCTTTAGAAGTCGCAGAGTGCTTTTTCTCTTGACGTAACTCTTCTGCGATGTCTTGGTCACACGTAGGACAATGCTCATTATCATCAAAGAACTTTGCTTCCTTGACTACAGTCTTTACCTGATTCTTAAATTGCGCATAGTACTGATCTAGTATCTGTTTTTTTGCACGAAGAGTAGACAAACTATCGGTGACAGTAGGGAGCAAATCGTTAACCGTCGCAGACATAGTACTGTTCACCGCATTTAGTTCTTCAATCTCAGTATGCAGTTCAGAGATATCACCCTCTTTATCTTTACGATGTTGAGTGTTGATAGCAGTCAGATCACGGATATACTTCTTTTGAGAATTGATCCTAGTCTTGATCATTTCAATACCGTGGGTGTTGTGCTCGAGCTCGCCTTTTAAGAGAGAGGTCTTTTCCTTGAGTAAAGTATTCATCTTTGAGAAGATATTAATGTCAAGGAGGTCTTCTATCACGTCACGTCGAGAGGTCGAGTTGAGTTGCATGAACGGGATAAAAGACGACGAGCCGAGGACAACAATTTGGTGAAAACTCTTGTGAGACATCTGTATGACGTTCTTCTCAAGAATCTCTTGGTATTCTCTTGCGTGGGAACTCTGATTAATCATGCTCCCACCTTTCCAGATCTCAAACTTGGCAGGTTTGATTCCACGTACAATACGATACTGTACACTATTCACAGTAAAGGTTACTTCGGTAATACACCCTTTATTATTAATCGTATTGACTAATTGGTTCTTAGTAATCTTCCGATGGGCCTTACCGAATAATGCAAACGATAACGCATCGAGCATTGTAGATTTCCCTGCACCATTCTCACCAACGATTAAGTTGGTAGAACTGTCTAGGAAGTTTATCTCATTATAGTAGTCGCCTGTTGAAAGAAAGTTCTTCCAACGTAAGGTTTCAAATTTAATCATGCCATTTCGACGCTCTGTGCCTCAATCATTAATTCGGATACTACAGCCTTGATACGTTCTTTATCTAAATCAGTATCGACTTCTTGTATATAATTATACACTAAAGTTTCGGTGTCGTCAATAGTAATATCATTATTAGCTACATTTTCTCCACGAAATTCTTTAAAGTCTTCTGCAATCTTCAACTCGTGAATCTTCTGTTGCTGGATCCTGTCAACGTAACGTTCAAACTTCTGCATGTCTGATCGATTCGAGACAATCAACTTAACAAACTTACCGTCTAGATGTGAAAGATCTTCGAAGTAATTAATGGTAGTCTCATCATAATATATTTTATGAAATAGTGCGACCGTATTCTGTATGGGGGTCATCTCACGAGTTTCTGTATCGTAGATGTGGAAGTACTTGGGGTCATGAGCATCGTTCCAGAAGAACTCTAGTTGTGCTCCTAAGTAAGTAATGTTACCCTTACTAGATTTAGTATGGAAGTGTCCGGACAACACAGTTTCAAAACGTTCTAGAGGTTTCGGATCCATACCACTATGGCATACAACACCCTTATCCATCTCAAACCCTGCGAGTTCGAAGTGGCCACCGATGACATCAGCACCACAGTTCTCTAAGAAAGACAATATCTCTTTCTCGTTCTCAGGACAGATCCAAGGGACAAGACCAAACTTAACGCCACCATACTCACGGACGACAGGATCCATTAGGATGTCTACTTCATTGATATAGTGTCCCATCAACTCTTTCAGGGAGTTTAGTTCAATAGTATTTTTAAAGTAAACGTCATGGTTGCCTGGAATTATATCCATAGTGATACCGTAATCACGGAGCTTATCCAAGAAGATACGGCGGTTATGGTTTAACGCTTTAAGATTGATGGTTTTACGGTTGTCATAATAATCACCCAGATGTAGGATCTGAGTAATGCCGTTCTCAAGAAGATACGGAAAAAAGACTTCGCTGTAAAAACGTTCCTGATACTCCATAAAGATATCGGACGAATTCCGACAACCGCAGTGCGTATCATTTAATATTGCTAGCTTCATAAAAGACTCAACTCGATTTATATAACTGCTATTATACTATAATTATATCACCCTGTCAAGGGCAATATTTATTCAAGATGTTCTGATAAATCCGAGTCAACGTATACTGCACGTCGTTTGCGCTTCTTCTCTTCCTTTGCATATTGTTTGAACTCGTCGTCAGCACCCTTTACCACATCAATACGTTGACGTAGAGTGTCTACAAATGGAGAACTTTGTTGGTGGTAGAAACCGTCACCGTCACCGTCCATGAATGCGCTGATGTCTGCTTCAGCAATATACTTCATTTTGATGTCTTGTTGTTTCTTTTCTTTCTGGATCCTTCGGAGGAATGCGTACCATGATATCTGTGTGAAGTATGCGAATGCATTGGGTTTCCCAGAACGGGTAGCCGCTTCAATATCATAGTTTTCAATTGCTTTAAGACAATTCTCTACTGCGTCCATCACCATCTCTTCACGATATGTATAACGAACAAAGTTTCCTTTATGGGAAAGTCCTTCTGCTATCTTTAGAAAACAGGTAGCGATATAATTAGTTACGATAGGCCGAGTATTACCCGACTCTTTAGAGTCTTTAACAGTGGTGCAGTATTCGACAACTGCGTTAGAAAAATCTCTATTGTTCACGTAGTGCGGTTTTTCTTTAGGTTTCATAAGTTATATCACTTGTTTAATTAAGTAGCCATTATAACAAAAAACGGAGGTCTTGTCAATCTTTTGCCTTAACTCTTTCCCTCAATCCGCTGGAAGAGAATCTATGTGACCTTTCATTGAAGTATAATTGTATACCTCGTTTCCTACAGATGTCCTTACCTGTAAAATCATTATCTCTATACTCTTCACCCATTATGCGAAGGTCTATTTGATACATAGAGAGAATATCTTCAAGGTCTTGCTCAGTTACGTATGGAATTATCTCATCTACATAACCGACAGCATTTAGTTGAGAGTATCGTTCGACAATACTTTGTACCGGAGAATTCTTATGTTTACGGTCTAACGAAGGATCTACTTGAAGACCGCATATAAGGTAGTCACAGTGTGCCTTTGCGTCACGTAACATTGCGACATGGCCTGCGTGTAACAGATCGAATGCTGAACAAGTGAATCCCACTACTTTCATAATTTACTGTGTTCCTCTATCAACAATGCTTTTGCTTCGGCAATTGTGACATCTAGATTATAGTGAGTAGCGATAAATTTAGCGTGACGTTCGAATTCAGGTTTCTTACCAAGCACTTCTCTTACCTTTATCTGTACCGCATAACCTTCAACTTCTGCACGAAGTCTGTATGCTTTACTAAACTGGTACCATATAGGGTGTGTGCAGAACGTCCTCCAGAATTGTCGGACATGTACTTTCTCATGTTCTATGAGTGCTTGGTTGTTTCTAGATCCCCTGCGAACAAATATAATGAAAAGAAACACCACTGCGGCAAACCTTTTAGGAATAAAGGTTCCGATTGGTAGTATAATATAAGGATAATATTTTATTTTCATTTGTCCTTGACAGATCCTGTTTTATAGTGTATAATATCTTTACTGTCCCAGAGGGGAGTATATAAGAATTTAGTTCATCAACATTCCGTTGACATCTGAATCAATAACAGTATTTTCTTTTGTCATATCATCTAACCAGTCATCAATGTCTCTATCATCTTCAATATCATCTTCATTGAAATTCTGTTCTAGATAATTAGCCATCTCTCTCAGAGCAATAGTATACTGTTCAATCATTCCTTTTGCTGGTGTTGCTAGAGACATAATCTTATCAGTAAAAACTATTATTACATTTGTAGGAGTATCCTGATAAATCATATATGTCTTGAACGTAAAAAACTTATCACCATTCTTTAAAGAATTCTGCATTAAACTCATAGCATTATTCACAACGATAGTATCTGAAGATTCATCTAAAACTTCACAGATGACTTCCTCACCTGTTACTAATTTCAAATGTCTAATCGAAGAATTCGTCTTTGTCATCATTTTCTACTCTTGTGGGTTTTAAGTCAATAGGATACACTTTATAATCAAATCCTTCCTTAGTATATATCTTAATCCTTTCGGCGCTATGTCTCAGAGTAAAGTTCTTATGAGATTTGACATGGAGATCGTCAGCGATATCAATAAGCTTAGTAGTCCTACCATCGTCAGACTGGCGGAGACCACGGCCAACTGATTGGAGTACCTTAACCTGAGATTTGGATGGAGTCGCGAATACAATATTATGCAGATTGCGGATGTTGATGCCAGTGCTGAAAGTGCCCAAAGAGGCAACAATAATTGAGTCATTTTCTTTCTCTACTATACCTCGTATCAGTTCTCGATCAGTCACATCTACCTCACCAGAAACGTAAAACACCTTCCTACCTTCTGCCGCTAGTGACTTGATCATTTCATATAATACCTTACCATGTTTCTCTACAAACTGAAACATAACTAAAGTATTCCCTTTTTGATCTAATGCAATCTTACTTATAAACTTATTACGTGGTTCATATGTGACGATATAATCAAGTTCCTCTTGATAGTTTTTATCTTTCATCATATTACAGATATCACTATGATACCTTAACAACAGAATTGATATCTCCAACTCTGCTAGTTGTTTATTCTTTTGGAGTTCTACGGTTCTAGTTACCGTAAACGTGGGCCCAAACAAACCCTCTAACACTAGTTTATTAGTCTCAGTACCGTCAAGAGTACCAGTAAGACCAAACCTATATTGTGCTTCAGTACACTTGTCCATCATACCAGAGAGAGACTTTGCTTTGAAAAGATGTACTTCATCACCAAAGATAGTGTTAAACTGTTCAAACCATTCCTTACCAAACTTATAGATTGACTGCCACGTGGAGATGATAACTCTCTTATCAGTGACCTTCTCTTTACCGGAATATATTTTATGACAGAAATCATCCACGTCATAACCGTAGTCGGAAAAGTCTTTGTACATCTGTTCAACTAAGGAAGTGGTTGGGACAATGACCAGTATTTTACCTTCGGTTACTTCATAGCAATACCGGAGAAGGTTATAAATGATGAACGACTTACCACTACCCGTAGGACTCAACAGCAGACAGCGCCTGTTCTCGACTCCGTGAGCAATGGCCTTATACTGATAGTCTCTAGGTTTAAAAGGAACATCCAGCACTGACAGAAAGTCAATTAGAGCAGGGTGGTCTATATCTTCCTTAAATGAGGGTATTCCATACACCTCATGTTCGAGTATCTCCAACTGATAAAAACGATCTGCACAGAAACGACGAAGGTGAGTATACAGACCCACGTTCATTTGTTTGGATACCATGTTATAAAGTTTTACGCGACCGTCCCACTGCTTGCGCTTGTAGGCTGGCATGAACTTGTAGCCCGGCACAAAAAACGAAAAGTATTCCCTTAACTCTTGTTCCTGCGCTGGATGGGCTTCAACCGCGAAGAAACTGTGGTTCAACATCCTGATTCGAATTTTGTTGTCTATGCTCATAAAGAATCTTTGCTAGTTCAATAATATTAATATCTGTTTTATGTCCTAACAGATGAAGTTGTTCTGCTTTTCTTAGATCTTCTGTATCATACATCTCAATAATATCCTTTCATACTTCGTGAGTATACTTATATGTTACTTAACCGCCTGCTTCGAACATACGCCATTGAATCATATTTTTGACAGTTTGGTGTCTCCACTTCAAAGTATCAACAATATCTTTCAGAGTATCGATAAGAGTTTTGTAGTATATGAGCTTCTCTTCTGACTTCTGAATCTCAGAGTCAGCGTCGTAGTAGTACTCCATCTCACCTTTTAACATTCGCAGACCATTGAATGGATCTAAATCCCACCCAGTCGCCAAGACCTCTTCTTCAGACATCTTTCCGTTATAGTATAAGAACTTTTGTTTGAGCAACGTCTTCTGTTTATTTTCAGAACGTTTGAGTTGTAGTTTGGCGAACGCCAGATACTGCAAATATTTTGCATGTAGTGATGGAGTCTGTCGGGAGACTTCGTCCAGTTGGTGTTGTGATATCTCACAGTCTTTCTGCCATTCGATAAGAATGGATTCTAAATCAATCATATATAGACCTTTTCATGTAATGTTATTTAGTATAACACTAACTGGTTATAAAGTCAATACAATCTTTCCAATAATATTCATCATGGCCTAGCGTGTAACTTAAAGTCATCCTATAGCAATCTGTCTTTGCAGAATGGTAAACTACATCACCAGACCCATATATACCGAAGTGTCCTGCCTTCAAGTTCCAACCCTTCTCATCTTGGATTGTTATGACCTCTTGAGTCTTGGGGTCAACATACTTGAACCATCCTTCACCATGTTCTGACCAAGTGAATATTATATTATACGCAGATGCATTTGCATTATTATGCCAACCAATAAACCCTTGGGGTGGATATAGAGTAGAGAGAGCACTGTGTTGGACACCTAACTCTTCGGTCAGGCTGGTGTTGAGGTTAATCCACGTCTTCGAGTACTCTTCTGGGTGGGTACCGTTATAGTGATCTGGTTTAATTGCATAACATACAGAGGTAGATGCAGAACCGTCATGCTCCTCTCCCATGTCAATGATACGCCACATTTCATCTTCACCAGTGTAGTGATCCGCCATACCTTTCATTTCGGGGAACAAACAGGTGTTAGTATTTTCAGGTTGATATAACTCACGATAAGTATATCTGAAATCTTCAAGAATGCTCAGAACTGCTGCATTCTTAATCGGAAACTTGGTCAGGCTCATAACAAAACAAATTCTGTAAATCTAAAGGTTGCATCAAAGTTTACGTACGTCACATCACCAGCTGTAGAACTAAATTCTATAGCACCTAACTGAGTAGGTATACAGTTTTTATAATTTATTTTTGCACAAGAGTTATTGTGACTACTTAGAATTAGCACAGAGATATCGTGGTGTATAACCTCTCGGTTACCGTATACAGAATCTTCCAACCACTTCTGAACTTCTTTATATGCAGAGAGTTCTTCATCTAATATTAAATTTAACGAGAGCTCACCATAACTTATAGTATCGCCTGGCATAGGCAATCCTTGAATTCTGGGTACGGGGATCTCTACCGCGGCGACAGTCGCGCCTGGATGCGATACTGCTTGCGCAAAGAATTCTAGGTTGCCATAGTTTTCTCTTTCCACTATAACACGGAATCCTGTGGGTTGCAATAAATTTTTATTATCTGTTAATGCCATGAGATACCCTCTAGTATACCATATATTTATATAATAATAAGCGCCATCCTTGGCAATTACTTTCCTTATTATTTGATACCCTCATATATATGCATTATTTAACACATAAAAAAAGGGACTCCGAAGAGTCCCCTATAAAGATTAAAACAAAGTTTCTTATTGTTATCCTTTGTAATCTTTCGCTTACGCCATGATGTTGTCGACGCGGAAGATACGGTAGTACGTGTTGATTCCGGCAGTAGCGGCAATGTTCTGCTCGCCAGCTGGAGATACGAATGGGTTAGAAGCCATTCCGTAACGAGTTTTGAACCCGATACGTGGTTGGAAATCATTCTCGCCAACTGCTTTAACCATTTGTAATGGCACGTATGGGCAGTAGAAAACACCTGCGTCATAAGCGTTAGTGCCTTTATAACCAACTGTAACATAGTCAGTAGTCGCGTATGGATCGATATAAACTTTCATCTTACCATTTAGAGTACCAGCAAAAGTGTTACCAGTGTCATCGATAGAGAGACCAGCGCCAACTTGGAAGTCAAGTTGTCCAGAAGCAGCAAGAGCAGTAGCAACGTCAGAAGAACAGATAACGATGTTACCCTTACCACGACGAGTTGTCTTAGCGATCTGGTTTGCTTCACGATCTAATTGAATTACTAGACCTTTAAACTTCTCTGCTGACCAACGTCCGTCTGCGTCTGTAGTTAGGTCGAATACACCATTTTGTGCTACTGAAGCTTGTTGTGCACCTAACACTGCTTGAGTGTTAATTGTACGGATAACTTCTCTATTGATTTCCGCAAGGATCTCAGTAGAAAGAATGTTAGCAAGTTCAGTTTCAGCGTCAAGACCGTGGATTGCTTTAAGATCTTGTGCTAGTTCTAGAGAGTATTCTGCTTTAAGAGCACGTGACTTAGCAACAACAGATTGCTTCTCGATTGAGAAACCCATTTCTGCGAATGCTGGGCCAGTATTTCCTAGAGATTCAGCAACAGAAGTACCCATTGGGCGACCGGCTGCATCTACAGAACGACCAGTTTGTGCTGCTGCATCAAAACCAGAAAGACCTGACGAATCGCCAGATTGTGTGCTTGAAGCTGATCCAGAGAATGCAGAGTCTGCTTCGTTGAATAGTGCTTCAGAACCGTCTTGTGCAGTGTAACGTGACTTCATCGCGAAGATGAGACCAGTTGGGCCTGACATTGGCTGAACGCCACATACGTCATATGCCATTAGGTTAGGCATTGAACGACGGACTAGAGAGATCAAAACTGGATCCCAGTTGTTAACGCCAGAACCAGTTGCGTTTGTTGCAGTTTCAGTTAAGAAACCTTGTGAAGCTGAACGCTCTTCCATAAGTGCACGTTCTTGGTTTTCTAGTACTTGAGCTGTTACAGCTTTACGCTGATAGTCAGTAATTTTGCCAGCAGACTCTTCATTAAGAACTGGTGACCATTTTTCGATCAATTGATCAAATGATTTGTTCATTTTATTATTCCTTATTTCTTAGAGGTTTTTCTTAGAGCAGAGATGTACCCTTCCATAGAGGAAGATACTTCGATTTCTTCTTCAGCGTCATCAGAGGCTGCAGATTCTTCGAGTTGCTCAGGGATTTCTTTTGAAAAGTATGACTCTTTAACAGTAGTTACTTTGGCGGTGAATGTTTCTTCACTTTCAAATTCAACTGTTTCTAATAGTCCTTTTAACTTTTCCGCTTGTGTGTCTGCTAGTCCACGAGAAGCTTCAGCAATGATTGAATCACGCTTGTAAGATTCTAGTTCTTCAGCAAGTTGAATCGCGTCACCTGTAGTTGAGTTTAGTTTTTCTTCTAACTCTTCTACTTGTAATGCTAATTCATCAACTAGGTCTACCTTAGACTCTGGAACATCAATGTAAGACTCTGTAAACACGTCTTTCATTTTTTCCATAAACCCTTCAGCGATTTCGGTACGAAGACCGGAGTGGATCGCTAACTTGTTATCTTCCATCCAAGATTCAACAACGTAGTTTAGGTAAGAATCGACTTTACCGACTAGGTCAGTTTTAATCGAATTGACTTCTTCTGCAAGTTCTTCGGTGTACTGCTCTTCAAGACGAGTAACTTCTTCAGACAGCTTAGTTTTAACAGCTGCTTCAAAAATTAAAGATGTCTTTTCTTTGAACTCTTCTGACAGAGTTGCTTCACCGTCAACGATTGCTGCAAGTTCAGACTGAGTGTTAGCCTCTTCCGCAATAACGTCTTCTAGGTCAATACCTTCCATCATCTTCGAATAGGCTGCCGTGAGGTCGCCCTTTTTCATTTTATTTAAGGACTGGTACATCGCATTGATCATACCTGCCTTAGTTTTTGGTAATGAAGCCTTAGAAGTTGCGTCGGCTGCTTTATCTACAGATGCGATTGACTCTGGCTCAGAAACTTCCTGGCCGTCGGTCGATACACCTTTAGATGCAGGAGCTTGTGCTTCTTCGAGAGTTTCCTCCACGATTTCGTTAATATCAGATTCGTGAAGTTCAGCTTCGACTTGTTTATTAAGATCAGTCATAGATGACTCCTTATAGTTTAGATTTGATTAACGAGAGGAAATTCTTGAATTCCCGAATCTGCACTTCTGGAAGATGCGCAATCGGAGTTTGCTTGATTTCAGTCTCTATCTCTTCAATGACTTGAGGTTGTAAGATGCCGTTATTCCAGACCCAGTCTACGCCTTCCATTATCCCATTAACAAAAGCTTCAGGGGCGCTTGGATCTTGTACAATGTCTACCGTATTCAGAATAAAGTCATCTTTGACGTACATGACGCCATTCTTTTGCTCAAGACTTCCCATACCACGAGTTGACACACCTAATTGAACACCGCCCTCAAGTAGACCTTTTACGATCTTACCCATAGGGGTATCTAATATTTGTGCCTTTCCGACCACATCAATTCCTTCCAAACGGAGATCAGTGATGAGATGCGAAACTTTATCCAAGTTAACAGTTGGGCCTTCAGGATGATTTAACTCACCTACCGCCCTCTTCTTGCTAACCTGTTCATCAACGTACTTGGTTACCGCTCGAGCCATAATGGCTTTCGGGTAAACACGTCCGTTACGATTCTTTTTATCTGCTTGTGCAAATACACCTTCAATAATGTAATTCTTCTCACCATTATCTTTAGCTTCTACAATGCATTGTACATCGTGTTCTACGTATTCGCTAATCAGTTTCATTTTATTTTCCTAAGTCTTTGAGGACTTGTTTCGCGGTTGATTCCGCTTCTTTCTGAGACTTAAACGTGTCAACAGAATCCCCATCAATAGATAGGTGAAATCCCTTGGCAGTTTTTGTGATAACTACAGGGTAACCTGACATCTTCTTCTTGAAGACGACGGTATCTTTCGCTTCCCGTAAATCTTTAAATGTTTTCACAATTAGTCCTCGTTTAGGAGTATTTATACAAAAAAGTATTTATAACAAACTTATCGTGCCAAATTAGGCTATTTCTGACGAATCCTCTTCCTCAGAGACCTCAGAGCCTAGGACATCGTCCACTTCTTCGTCGGACATCTCCATGTCAACTGGTTCGACACCATTGAAGATAGTGTCTGCTACCGCGACCTTTTCGGCGTCTAGGGTGTCTTGCATTTTACCACCTAAGATACCATTGAACAGTTCTTGTGCAGAATTATAATCTCCACCTTGAAGTGCGTTTACAAAATCTAATGTTGGGGTTGTTTCTACTTCACTCATTATCACATTTCCTCTTCTTCGTCTGAACCGTTTTCATTCTCGGCTTCAACTTGGTTGGACATCTCTTCGATATCGTCATCATTAAACATCATTACGTTTTTCATTACCCACTCACGTGAGAAGTATTCACCGACATAACTAGATACTTGATCCATAGTCTGTAGACGTTCACGCAGTAGTTCTGCATCTTTCATCTCAACAAAGTGGTTGTCTCTGGAGTAGTCGATTTGCATCTGACTTTTCCACTCTTCCCAGTCTTGTTCTGTGCATATAGCTTTCAGAATAAGTTGTTTCTTTAAAATCCCAAGGAACAAGTGAGCAAACTTTTTACGTAGACGGTCAATGAACTTTTGGAACTTGACTTCGTCACGGTTGATCTCGGTGGTTCTTCCTAGAGAGAATTGAGACTCTTGCTCTAAACGGTTTAACGGAACGTTCAATGAACGATATAACTTCTTTTGGAAATAAATGATATCGTCAATCTGTCCTAGGTTTTCTCCGCCTGGCAAGGTACTTATCTCTGTGCCACGTCCGCCTTCTCGGCGAGGTAACCAGAAGTCTTCGAGCATAGACATATGTTTGCGGTCATCTTTGATCTCACCACTGTTTGCGTCATACACGATTTTGTTTCGGTATCTCGCCATAATGTCTTTAAGATGTTGCTCTGCTTTACCTTTAGGCATATTACCTACGTCAATATAGAAGATACGACGTTCAGGTGCACGGGCCATCCGATAGATGACTAGTGAGTCTTCCATCATGCGTAGTTGGTTTACTGGTTTCATTGCCTTCTGTAGATACGACAGTACGCGTTTCTTACTGGTGTCTAGAAGACCTGAAGTGACATACGAAACAGAATCCGGTGTCAATCTAATACCGTTGTTCGCACCGGCACGCTCCTGATAGATGTAAAAGTCGTTTGTTACATCAACGACCTTCGCGCCTGTCTTAGCGTCCTTTTTGTATTGCACTTCTTTTACTTTACGAATCTTGGTTGCGTCGACAGGCCGGCATTCTAAGATACCCCCTTTAGGATTAGATTCGTTAACTATTAGATGATGATATAATCTTCCGTCAACATACCATGAACGGAACATGTCATGACCATATTCTTCAAAGTTTAACATGGATACAACACCATCAAACTCTTCAGATATAGTCTTTTTAATTTTATCGGGAGCTTCAACCTTATCTAGGTTGATAGTTACTGAACTTTCTAATTCGGACGAAACGATTGATTCGTTGATGATATCTTCGATCGCAGCATCACACTCTGGGTGTTCTGCCATAATACGATATTTTTTAATTAACTCTTGGTTATCTTTTGCGCCAGTGCCTTCCATGTCGACATACTGACCGAAGTAAGAACCAGAGGCAGTGACATACCCAGCACCGTCCTCATCCACTTTAGGGACAATAGAAGTTGCTTTGTCATCTTCCTTGTTTGCGGTTTTGGATCTCTTTATCTCAAATCCAAACGCTTTAAACAAATTGTTGTCTGCCATAATATCCTCTTAATAATAAATTGGGGGTGGAGAACCACCCCCTTTCATATACTTATAATACTATTAACTAGTGGTATCTGACTCCCAGTATTGTACTTGAAACTCTACTGTGAACTCTTCGACTGTATCATTGGTTTCATAACTTAGATCGATTGCCGAAACATTTGTCGGAAAACAACCACGGAAGTTATATGTCTTTAATACCGAACCATCTTTATCTAACTGATCAACAATTAGGTCTGCTTGGTAAGCGACAGGATTAGTGATACCCGTATTGGCGCTGTGACCATTCATACCGTTCATCCACTTTTCCATGGCGTTACGTGTAGTGAAATCGGTATCGTTGATTACTGTAACTGTCCACGGTTCGAATGTACGGTCGCCCGCAATCTTCAACTGTCGACCACGGAAAGGAACTTCGATAACGTTTATAAGAGAAGCTGGTAATTGAGCTCCCTTACACATGAAAGAAGTTAGTTCAGCATCACCGCCAGCGTATGCTGGGAAGTTAACTGTTGCACGGAATAAATTTGGACGTGCACCACCACCTTTTAATTTTGCTTTAAAATCGTCTACTCTTAATGACATGATTATACCCCTTATACTGTGCCGACGACTTCTTCAAACTCAACACCAGATCTAACAGCTACGAAGTTTAAGGTTACGTAGTTGATTGAACGTGCTGGTTTAATGAAGCAAGTTGCGATGAATTCGTTGCGGTCAACAACTTCTGCTGTATTATTTGTGTCATCACAAACAACACGGAAGTCAGTGATACCACGACGACCCTGAATTTCCCGTAGGAATGGTTCTACGATGTTTACGAATTCTGCACGAGTAAACTCATCGTTGAATTCGAACATTACGTTTTCGCCAGCTTTGCTGATCGCTCTTTCGATAACTAAGAATAGTCTACGAACGTTGATGCGATCAAATGCAGATGGACGTGTTTGGTGAGTCTTGTCACCAAATAACATGACACCTTGGCCAGGAATGCTAACAATTGGATTAATACCCTTCTTGTATAATTTATCACGCTCTGTTTTGCTAGGATTAACCTTCAGTTCGGTAACACCTAGATATTGTCCACGACGTGAACCTGCTGGTGAGAACCAAGGAGCAGAGACTGCGTCTGCAGCTGCCATAACACCTGCTGTAGAAGATGCCGCTGGAATGAACTCGTACTTATCCTGATACTTGTTGTAAACCTTAAACCAGTTTCCATCAACGATCAAGTAAGATGAAGGTGAATTAAGTGTGCTAACGTATGATATCATAGCATCAACATCACCTATAGTTGGGGAAATTACCGCAACACAATCCTTACGAGAGGTAGCAATCTCAACAAGTTTTAAATGTACTTGTTGCGCTTTGTCTTGACCACCAGCTGGCGAGATTAAGAAATCTATCTGAATAGCTTCCTTGTTTAGGAATACATCAAATGCAGCTGCATATTCGGTCACTGCAGCTTCTACACCATCGTCACCACCACTCAAGGTAGATGATCCTGCTGTTGGAACTCCGGAAACAGTGATCCAAGAAGATCCTGCATTAATAACGTCTGTGACGAAATTAGTAGTTCCATTAGGATTTCTAGATCCAGCAATAGTGGATACAAATTCGTATGTTTCAACAACGACTTCGTTTTGAATTACGATAACGTGAACTTCATTAGCTTGTGGTGCTGCTGTGAAGTAACCTTCATAGGCCCAAGCACTGAATGCCGAAGCGTCTGCTGTATCTATTTTGATTGTATCGCCAAGCTTGCCGAAGTATTTTGCTTCGAAAACACCTGCCGAAGATTTTCTGTAACCTTGGTATGCTGGGACTAGAGGAGTTACTTCAGTTCCGTCAGAATCTAGAACTGCTGGAACTTCTGGGATGTCTGGTCGATCTGCGCGAACTACAAATGCGCTTGAAGAGTATTTCAGGAAGTATGAAGCAGAAAGAAAATCTCCTGCATATGCATCTCCTGATAGTGGGGATCCAAAAGTAGACGCCAATTCTGATTCGTTACCGATCAAGACTGGTGTGTTCACTGGGCCCCAATTAAATTCGCCTACAATAGCACCAGTAGTAGAAGTGACCGCAGGCACATTGCCTGTTAGATCGATCTCTCTTACTGTTACTGCTGGAGACTCTGAAGATAATAGAGTCATGATAGTGTCCTTCTTTAGTTAAGGTATAATAAGTTAGTCATAATACGGAATTCTTTCTCAATAGTTCTATTTATACTTATTGTAAATTTACCAAGCTTCGGGGTCATATGTCGCCCAATCCATGCTATATGGGTCGCTTTTCTCGACGGGAGAAATATTATCTAATCCGTTGTCGTAAATCCCAAATGGCAATACATCGTCATCAATCTCTTTCATACGTTGATCAAATAACATTTGTTTTATGTTCACATCGGTCATATCACCGAAAGACTGTGTGCTAACAAAATAACCAAACATCACTAGATTCATCATTAAGTCATCGTGGTTACCAGTCGAAGCTTCGAAAGATGTTCCTTTAGATATGAAAGTCGACACCTCCATAATAGTATTCTCATCAACGAGATCTAGTTTATGGTTTTCTATGATATCCTTAATAGACGAACACCCGATTCGTTTAACCTTTCTGTCCATACGAATACCAATGGAGTCTGCCTTGATTGCTGACTCTAAGTGGATGTTCTCATATTCTAAATCTTGATACAACCCAACACACACCACCATTCCTTGATCGTTATTTTCAATAACAGCATATGCTTCATTATATGCAGTGGCATATTTGTAAATGATATTAGGATATAGTATCGGGGATATTCTATTGTTGCGATAAACGCAGACTTGTTTAAATGGCTGTACCGAAACATCGAAGATATTAAATGTAGAATAATCCTGACCACGCCCTTGACAAACATCTACGGTCATGATATACTGGTGATCTTCGATTGTGTCTTCATAGACTAATAGGTCACCACCTTCTAATCTTCTAATAGGTTCTCTAGCACGTAAGTCAAGAAGTACTTGACCCTCAATAAGAGTATTACCAGTACCAAAGAATGTATTACCAAACTCTTGGTCAAACTGTAACTGCGAAGTGTTTGCGATAGTTTGTGCTTTCCACTTCTCATCTCTGCCAGGCACATCCCACCAATCCACACGGAATGGTTTATATTCATTGACCTTCTGTACTGCACCTTCCCATATCTTCTGGTAAGTATTACCGATACCGTTTGCGGTACTTGTTATGATAACCTTTGTGTCAACACCAGATGAGATTACTGGGTATGTAGAAGTGTAGAACTCTGCTGCATTCTCTACGAATGCAAACTCATCTAGGAACAATAGGTTGACCGACATACCACGAATAGAAGACCCAGACGTTGCTGCAGCAATGATTCGTGAGTTGTTAGAGAATTCTATAGACCCTTTGTTGAGTGCCTTACATCCAGGCTGGAGGAAGAATGGAAGATTCTCTAACATCAATGTCACACGGGATAACATCTCACGTGCAGTCGCACCTTTGTTAGCAAGGATAGCGACAGTCTTCTCTGGGTGGAATAGAGAGTACCATAGGATGTAACCTACAGACGATATAGATTTACCGGACTGTCGACAAGCAAGAACGATGGAGAATCGATTATCATTGAAGTGGTTAAACATCTCCTCTTGATAATCATATAACTTAAAAGGTACTAGACCTCTATCTAGGTGCACGACCTTAACATACTTTTTACAAAAGTAAGCAGGGTTATTCATACACTTCTGGTATTCGCGGAGTTGCTTCTTATCCCACTCCTCAGACACACCATCACGTTTAACTTGGGGATTTCCCAGATAAGAATTCTTAGTGAAGGATGCCATCAATCTTCTTCTTGATCAATTACTTTTTCATCAGCCAAAGGATCACCCAGAAGCATACGTTGAAGTTCAGTAGTAGACCCTACAAATAGATTATTATTAGTTGTTGCACCACCTTCGGATGAGGGGGTGTCTTCTTTGGTAATTTCTTTTTGTTTCTTGTTCAGATCCATTAACTTATCGTTAACGTCAGAGATACCTTTGATCATACCAGAAAGAACTTCGAACGCACGAGGGTGTTCCGACTCTCGTGCAACTTCAATCATTAACTCTAAAGACTCCCGACCTTTTTCGATTAGGTCGTAGTAAGTCTCTCTTGAATATTCATAATCTGTAGCTATATTTTTATTCTGCTCGTCTTTAACCACGGCAGGGATATTACTCGAATCACTCATTATATATGGCCTAATTATTAGGGAAGATTATATCTGTACTGAAACCGTAATCACTATCCGGACTTACGTCTATCGGTGTCGGTGTAGTATTTATAGTTTCCAGTAAACTTTCTTCGTCATCTATATTTATCAGATTTAGATTGGTATTTACTTCACGGATTATTGGTGACGTAATCTCCGGCCCATAGAAATTAACTCTCATTTCAAAGTTAAGAGTGTATATTATTGTACGCCTTTGCTCTATTGGCCCCTCGAAATCGTCTTGGAAATCTAGACCAGTGAGTACTATAGGAACATCTTCTTTGATATCTGGTTGATCCGCAAAAGGTTTTACGGTCAGTGTGTATTGAGGTGCGAAGTATGGTATAATCTGTTCAACAACTTGTAATGCATCATCTTGAGATTTAGCATACACTGATAACGAGAAAGAAACATTATACGGAACACCGACATATACCTTACGTTGCGTTTCGTTCCCAGAAGATACGATACCACCGAACCCATTTACTTTAGGTAGTTGACGTGCTGCGTCATATGCGATAGAGGTTATCTCGAACGACATACGAGGAAGCTTGATAGCAACTCTACGCTCTGCTTGTTCTCCGTTACTCATCTCTTCTAGACGTTCGATGAACGACCTTTTAGGTGCATAAGATAAAGGTACCTTTACTTGAGATAACACCTTGCCGTTTGAGTCTGTTCTCAAAACGTGTAGGTCATTAAACATTGACCCAAATACAGCAACGCAAGTACGAACGCGTTTATGGTAAAAGTGTCCTCCCATCATGACGATAAATCTCCAAACGGATTGGACTCAGAGAAGTCCACAAAATCATTAGCAAAATCATCAAACACTTTATTCTGTGAAAGTGGTTGAATCTCATTTATTCCTTCATCGAAAGATACTGGAGTGAGAGATGCGTTACTTCCCACTATTGGACGATCTGTCGCCCAAACATGGTAGTTACCATCGTCAGCACCAGTGTGTGCAATTCTTAACAGACGAGTCTCCGAATTAAAAGATGTAACTTCGCCTTCAATCACATAATCGCCAAACGTCTGAGTTACATTTTCGCCTGGCTCATAATAGAATTCACTTTCAGATGTTTCCATAACAAGTTCGTATTGGAATGCAGCCTCCGATTCAACTCTATCAATACCTTCGATACCTGTGTCGAAGTCCTCATCAGAGTACTCGAACAACTCACATTGCATACGGAATAGTGGTAGTTGAGATAACTGATAGAACGGAGTTTCTGTCTCGACCTTTTTTACCTCGAATAAAGATTCGGATAACGGGAGATAGATAACATCACCTTCTCTAGGACGGAATTGATTATCGGCAAGACGATCGCCTACCAACTCTCTCCACCGACGACGTGCAATGACAAAGGTAGACTGGTCTCGGAGTTCGATACCAAACTTAGTGAATAGATCTCCTTCCCCATCAAATGCTTCAGTGTTTTCAATATACACTTCTACTTTATAGGCGTCCGAGAACTGTGACTGGATGCTGTCAAGGAAGATGTCTTCTCTTTCCACGACTTCCCGTGGGAGATAATAAACGTCCTGTCCGTAGAACTGGATCGCTTCAATAAGAATATCTTCGTAGAGATTCTGTTCCGGTCTGTATTTTTGACTTATATATGGATTAGTTGCCATCAATTACCCCATGAAGAACATAGGCCCTTCATCTTCTTCGTTACGAAATTTTTCCATGAGCCTATCAATATCCGCAAGGGAATCTTCATAGATCAAACGTGCGTTGACCGTAACACCGCCGGGCAGTGTCATACCATCAAACTTAATTAGATTAGTACCCCACTGACGTTTAATCAGTGCAGTAGCATATTCTTTTAAGAACTTGTGATTCCAGAGGGAATTGTATTCGTTTATACTACTATCTGGGTTACGTATGGCATAAACTTCGAATATTATAAAATCATCTAGTTTCAGATTAGTTTTAGAAACATGTAGGTTTATACGATTATATTGACGATCAAATGTTATTTGTGGATGACCACCCAGTTTCATGTCGAGTAGAGATAGTGATTGTTGCATCTGTTCGTAATGTGCAAGATCCCCTAGTAGACCACCACCATTAGCAAAGTCGCTAATAGTATGGGACATAAACTGCCATGCATCACTGAACCAACCTGAGTGTGCATTACTAAAACTCATCGGTATCATACGGACAACTGCGGTAAGATCTAAGTCATCACTCAAATCTACAGCCTGATTATCAATGTCAGACTGTGTCAATTGGTGTTTTAGATAGTATCGTTTAGAACCGTCCGGATGATTTTCACGAAACCACTGTAACGCCTCGTCAATACGATCGTCTAGTTGTTCTTCGTCTATGTTGACTTCGACTACCGGATGTCCTAAGGCACGTAGGCAGTAATCTATCAATTCTTCTTTGCTTGTTGAATACATGAATATAATCCAATATTAGTTACATACTATTTATACGTTTATTTATATGAAAAAGAAATGTAAAAAAAAGGGGAAACCGAAGTCTCCCCTTTATATCTTAGTTTTACTTTAAGATTAGTTAACAATAGTACCGTTTACATTATAAACATCGATACGGTAGTGCGAAGGTGATTGACTACCTAAATTGTTAGAGTCTGCAACGAGTAACGATGAAGCAGTTTCTACTGTGTCTATTTTGATCTCACCTGTTGCTGGATCATAAGTGATACATAGACCACCAGACAAAGCAGCTGCAGAAGCAGAGATTGCTGCAACTTGACCAGCATCAACATATGCTTTAGTTGCGGCATCATCAGCTGCAGAAGGAGCAGCTACATTTATGATTGCGTTAGTCTGCATATCTAATGTAGAATCTACCTCAACATTAGCAGCGTTCGGATCATATGTAACACCATACGTCCTAGCTGTTAAGTTAACAAGGTCTGCTGAGTGTGAAGTCTCTAATGCAGTAAGATTAGAAGCATTAGTTGCAATAGCAGTAGTATTTGCAACAAGGTCTGCTGGTTGTAACGCAGTATCAGCAAGAGCACCCTGTGCGAGAGTTGCAACGCCACCAGTGATCTGTGCTTCTAATGCAGTAAGATCAGCAGCAGTTGCTTTAGTTGCGATAGATGCAGTGATAGTTGATGCAAAGTTTGCATCGTCACCTAATGCGGCCGCCAACTCGTTAAGAGTATCTAAAGAAGCAGGAGCAGCATCAATGGTCGAAGCAACAACTTGATCCGCATAAGTCTGAGCTTCTGACTTAGCAGTTGCAATAGATGAGTTCATCTCAGTAGTAGTTGAGTATGGAGTCAAGTCAGTTGCAGGAATTGCAGCGATAGCGGCAGTTCTAGCAGTTGTCTCAGCAGAAACTAATGATTCTAGATTCGACTGTAATGAGAATCCACTAGACCAACTATAACGACTAACCTTCGCATATTTTGCAGCATAGTTATTCCAACTTGCTGAACTCTGATTCCTTGCAGTAATATAAACGACATCTCCGTCTTTATATAATTTACCACTATCATAATCAGTATTAATAGTAACGTCGGAAGTAGTAAAATCACCGGCCCAAGGATATGCCTTCACATTTCCTAAATAACCAGAACTGATTTTACCGAAGGTACCCCACCATAAGTGAGTGTCGTCTATAAACGTTATACCGCCAGACCCGACTCCGAAGCTATGAGAAGTTGCAACAGTATCAGTTCCTATAATCACTCTTTCGAAAGAGCCAACACTATTATAGCCGCCATCTATGCCATGTACGAAATAACCGTCGATCATGGCTCCGAAATGCGCCATGTTAGCTACACCGTTAAAGGATACTCCGGTATACGCTAGAGTTGATGAGTCGTATATGTACCATCGCCCGAGACGCTGACTATTCGAACCGTCGGCATAAGCAAACAGATCCAAGATATATAGATATCCTTGACCAGCGACTACCCTGTATCCAAAGTATTCATGCGATGATGCTTCGGTTTCTGGATCTAGTATCACGGTTGGTGCAGCACTTAAATTAGTCTCATCATAGACATAGACTTTACTAACTTGTCCACCACCATCGCCAGTACGAGAACTAAAGAATTTTCCAGAATCATAAGCCGCACTCTGGCCTATTTCCTCGCCCCCTGCACCATAAACTGACTGTATAAGAGTTATGTTATTTACGTCAGTTAAATTAAACCAATGCAACGCTCCTTCGGTACCGACACCGACAGTGTCATGGGCATATCGGGTAGCTACCATAAGAGTCTTGGTAGTTTCTGAGAATGCATAACTATAACCGAAACCAGCATTACCGACTGAGTGTGTCTGAGGGTAGGTCAGTTCAACAGGATTTGACATATCCGATTTAGGATATATCCACATCATACCTATGCCACCGTCATGGCCATTCGCGGAAACGAATAAGAAATCTTCACTTGAACCAAGTTGACTACCAAACTTTCCTTCGTCGTCATCCCCTCCATTGGGGTTCCACGAGGTATAATCGCTTGGTTCAGGAGTGAACAGATCGGCCAAAGGACTTATTGCCGGTACACTTGGAGTACCATTCAAGAACCCTTCGATAGAACTAATACTTGAAACGTCCGCCTTAGTAGCAAGAGCAGCAGTAGTTGCAGCGTCATCAGCCTTAGTAGCAAGAGCAGTAGTAGTTGCAACATCGTCCGCTTTAGTAGCGATAGATGAAGTTACTGTTGATGCAAAGTTTGCATCGTCACCTAGAGCAGCAGCCAACTCGTTAAGAGTGTCTAGTGCGGCAGGAGCAGCATCTACGGTTGCAGCAACAACTTGATCTGCATAAGACTGAGCTTCTGTTTTAGCAGTAGCAATTGCAGCAGTCGTCTGTACAGTAGTTGAGTAAGGAGTTAAGTCAGTTGCAGGAATTGCGGCGATAGCAGCAGTTCTAGCAGCAGTCTCAGCACCAATCTCTGTATGTAGTTCGTTGATAGACTCTACTACCGAGCCTGAGCTAGTTTCTAGAGCAACAGGAACGTTGTATTCTGTGATAGAGATGTCATACAGTTGAAACGGATTCTGAGTAGGCCCTACTATTTGCATATATAATGTTGTAGCATCAGCAACAAAGAACGTACCCGACTCTGTCAGGACATCTCCAGTGCCTGGGGAATGATTATGGAAAGCTGTCTTGAAAGATGAAGAGTTGAAATCACCATAATTGTTATACGCTTGAGGACTCAGCGTAACAAAGGCACTCTCCTGATCGCCCGAAGTTCTTATTTGATAAGTTTTACCAACTTCGAACCCTGTTAGAGTCATTCTGGCAACCATACCATCAACATTTCTGGTGAATTGGACATTGTTCGAGTTAGTATTGATCGTACCATGTATGTAGTCCCACTTAGTATGGTCAATACCATCTACAAGTTCAGATCCACGACCTGACAGGCCTGAGACCAATAGATCTAATGCGGCAAAATCTGCAGCACCGGCAACGCCACTTGATAAAGTAGCCTGCATTGCAGTAATTGCAGTTGAGTTGTTCGTAATTAAAGTTTGAATGTCACCATCTTCGCTTTGGAAAAGAGAAACAATTTCTTGTAGTGTATTCAGGCTTTCTGGAGAAGTACCTAGGATCGCGTCTACTTGACTCTGTAGTGTTGCAATGTCGGATGCGACAATAGTTGCAACTGCTGCGGAGATAGCAGGAACGGTAACTATACCAGCTTCGGTTATTACAACTTGGTCGTTTACGGTTACTTCACCAGTAATCGCAGCGCCATTTTGTATTCTAAATTTCTTGTTAGAACTCATTTTTTAATACCTTTTTAAAATGTGTGAGGGGGTGGGGGTGACGTGAAGCCACCCCCGAATTATTAAATTATGCGTCGATATACGAAGCGGATACTGATACTACTGCACCAGCAATAGCAGCTGTATATGTCAACTCAATACTTGAACCGTTTACCTGAATGTCGGTATCACCAAGTACATTAGCACCTGTGAATAGAATACCGTACTCAGTTATATATGCGTCTGTTCCGTCATGGATAACTAGACATTCGCGAGTTTCGAATTCACCGTTATTTTCTACGGTGACTACGTACTTAGCAGAACGTGTAGTCACTTTGTTGAATGTAGAAACTACTGTAGCAGAAGTTCCAACAACAACATCGTTACCCTGTTCGAAGACTTTGATGTTATCAGCAAGAGTTTCAAGACCGACCGACTTAGGATCTAGTACACCAACCGAGTTAGTAGACTGAGCGATAACTACCGCTTGAGTTCCAACTGGGATAGCAGCCATGAAAGTAATTTGTTGATTAGCAGCATCAATCGTGTAGTGAACCGATGGATCCTGAATAACACCACCAACAAATACCATTGCGTTAGCTTCTACAGTGTAGAAGTTTAGAGCGAATGTGCTCTGTGCTCCGTCACCAGAAATCACCTGACGTTTTGCGTCATTGAATGCTAGTTCTGTAGGATCTATAAGTTCAAGACCTGAAAGGTCTGTCTTAACACGAGCAACCCAACCATTCTTACCAACATATGATGTATCAGCTACATCAGATATTTCGAGGAATGATTTAGCAGTGTCTATAGAGAATACACCATCTGTCTCAGATACCTTACCTTCTCCAGAAACATCAACTACACTTACTGCAGCATGTACTTTCGCAGCTGTGAAGTATTCGTTACTACCTTCTGGTAGATCCGAAGTTGAGAACTGAGAGATATGTTGAGCAGCAAGACCAGAAACTAATTGTCCCTTGTTTGCAGCATCGCCATTAGCAACACCATCAGCAAGACCAGTAATCTTGTTACTACCCATTGCTAGGACACCAGTCATCGCATCGCCAGACTTAGATACTAGTCCGTCAATTTGAGTCTGTAGACCTGAGTCAGCAGTTGCGAATTCACTACGTACTGCTGTATCACCAGCAATTCGATCAGTGATCTCTTGTGCAAGACCTGAAGCGTTAGTTGAGATACTAGTTTGGTTAGCAGAGACTAAACCTGTTAGGGTTGAATCAGCACCTTGGAACGCAGCAACTATCTCAGTTAGGGAGTCAAGAGCAGCAGCATCAGTATTAGAAGTGATGAAGTCTACTTGAGTCTGTAGTGAAGATTCTACGCCTTGTGCACGAGATGACTCAGATGCAATTGAAGCAGCGTTAGTGGTGATTAATGCACCGTTTGCAACTTCTGCAGCTGTAGCACGTACGATCTCAGCAGCTAGTCCAGTAGATACAACACCTTCCGCAGATCCAGCACGAGCAATTTCAGCAGTGATCTGTGATTGCAAGCTTGCATCACCAGAAACACGTGAAGCACTTTCGGTTGTGAGTGCAGTATCTAACTTCTTATCAGCGTCTGCTAGAGAAGTAGATGCATTAAGGTGAGTAGTAGTTGTTGGAGTATCGTATGTTCCATCAGCATTTACGCCAGCAGCAAGTTGAGTTGCAGACATTTCGCCTTCAACAACACCTAGTCGTGTATCTAGACCATTATCTGCGACTTGACGTGCAGTTGCTTCAGTAGTAATTTGACCAGCAAGTACGATATCAGCATTGTCACGTAGAGTTGCTTCACTAGCAACGATTCCGTCTGCGTAAATCTTAGCAGCGGCTTCGCCATCGTCTGCTTCGCTTTCTGCGTAAGACTGTGCAGATGCAAGAACAGCCGCGTCACGAGCAATGTAGTCTGCTTGATCAGTAGTTCTAAGTGCAGCAAGATCAGTACGGATCAGTGTGTCAGCAGCGGTGCGTGATACGATTTCAGATGCAAGTGCATCACTATCGGCATCGGCACGAGAAACAGCAGCGACAAGTCCAGCAGTATTAGTATCAACTTCACCATGAAGTTCATTGACTGCACCAGTAATGATTTGTGAAGTAGTATCGAAAACACCAGTACCTAACTTAGTTTCTAAGTCATCGATGTCACTCTCGTTAACTGTTAGACGACCACCTTGTAGTCCCTGTTCAGTTTCTAGAGCAGTTGCACGTGACTCAACAGCAGTTGCACGTCCTTCGACAGCATTCATTTCACTTTCTAGAGTAGCAACCTTAACCGCTTCTGCGTCTAGTTCAGAGTGGATCTCGTTGACTGCACCAGTAACATCAGTTGCGACAGTAGCAAGTACTGTAGAACCCATTTGAGTCTGTAGAGTATCAACATTACCTTCTTCGGTAGTTACACGAGTTTCTAATGAAGTTGCACGACCTTCTACTAAGTCCATTTCTGACTGTAGAGTATCGACATTTGCTTCTTCTGTAGTTACACGAGCTACTAGAGAATCAAAATCAGTAATAGAAGTGCCCATTTCTGAGTGCAATTCGTTGATTGCAGCAGATAGATCAGTTGCGACAGTGTCTAGAGTAGCAGAACCTTGCTTAGTTTCAAGCGCAGTTGCACGTGACTCAACACCAGTTGCACGTCCTTCGACAGAAGTTAGACGACCGCCTTGTAGACCCTGTTCAGTTTCTAGAGCAGTTGCACGTACTTCGACTGCGTCCATCTCTGTTTGTAGAGTATCGACGTTAGAAGCTTCAGTATCTAGTTCTGAGTGAATCTCATTGATTGCAGCAGATAAGTCAGTTGCGACAGTTGCTAGAGTAGCAGCACCTTGCTTAGTTTCTAGATCGTCAATGTCACTTTCGTTGACTGTAAGACGACCGTTCTGAGTACCTTGTTCAGTTTCTAGAGCAGTTGCACGTGACTCAACAGCAGTAGCGCGAGCTTCAACATCAGTAGTACGAGTCTCTAGAGAAGTTGCACGACTTTCGACAGAAGTTAGACGACCAGAGTTAGCAGTAATAACACCTGTTAGATCAGAATCAGCACCTTCGAACGCAGCAACGATTTCTGTTAGAGAATCTAGAGCAGCACCATCATCGTTAGAAACGATAAAGTCAACACGACTTTCTAGAGTTGTAACATCAGTACGTAGACCAGCTTCGATTCCAGATGCACGATTTACTTCAGCAGTAATTTGTGTCTGGTTGTCTGCATGGTCAGCAGCTTGTAGATTTGTTAATGCAAGAATGTCTGCATCATTTGCAGTGATTTGCGTTTGGTTAGAATCAACATCAGTACGTAGACCAGCTTCGATCCCTTCTGCACGTGATTTCTCAGTAGCAGTAGCGGCAGCGTTAACAACTTCTGCGGCAGTAGCGCGAGCAACTTCAGCAGTAATCTGTGCTTGGTTATCATCGTGGTCTGAACTTTGTAGAGTTTCTAGAGCAAGAATGTCTGCGTCGTTTGCAGTGATCTGAGTCTGGTTAGAATCGACATCAGTACGTAGACCAGCTTCGATTCCAGATGCACGAGTAGTTTCAGCAACAACCGCAGCTGCATTGACTACTTCCGCAGCAGTTGCACGTGTAACTTCAGCAGTAATTTGTGCTTGGTTATCATCGTGGTCACTTGACTGTAGAGTTGCAAGAGCAGAAATATCAGAATCGTTAGAAGTGATTTGTCCTTGTAGAGAATCGACCGAAGTCTGTAGACCAGCTTCAACACCAGATGCACGAGTTACTTCAGCAGTAATTTGTGTCTGGTTATCAGCATGATCTGAAGCTTGTAGAGTTTCTGCACTATCGATACGTGTTCCTAGAGCAGATTCTGCAGCTAGAGCACGAGTGTTCTCACCAGTAATAGTACCAGCATTTGCAGTAATGTTTACAGTATTAGTGTTTACATCAGTACGTAGTCCAGCTTCAACACCTTCTGCACGTTGACGTTCTGTGACGACTGCGGCAGCATTAGTTGCTTCAACACCTTGTGCACGAGTAACTTCAGCAGTGACTTGAGTTTGAAGACCAGTATCAGCAAGAATTCGAGCAGCTTCTTCAGCGTCGATTTGACCTTGTAGACTTGAATCACCAGATGCACGAGTAACTTCTTCTGCACGTAGATCGATTTCATTCTGAGCAGCAAGAGCTTCAACTGTCGTCATTTCACCTTCTAGTACAGTAGTACGTAGAGATAATGCGTCATCCGCAGCTAAACGAGTTGCTGCTTCAGCAGAAACCTGTGCAGTAGTGAATGCAGTTGCTTCTGATTTTGCAGTTGCGATACGAGCAGTAACAGTATTACCAACAGTACCGTTTACAGATGCGTCACCGATAAGTGAAGCGTCTTGTGCATCAGCGTGTGCTTCAGCAGCTGCTTGATGTGAGTCTGCTTCTTGATCAGTGTATGCTTTTGCCGATACAAGAGTCGCGGCATCAGCAGCGATACGGGCAGTTTCTTCAGCAGTGATTGCAGTTTGTAAACCAGTATCAGCAGTTCCACGAGTTGACGCTTCAGCAGTGATGTTAGTTTGCAGAACAGATTCAGCACCTGTAGCACGAGTGTTCTCATTAGAGATTGCAGTAGTGTTAGAAGCAACTAGAGCAGACATGTCCGAGTCAGCATCTTGGAACGCACTAACGATTTCTGTTAATGAATCTAGAGCAGCAGGATCAGTATTAGTAGTGATAAAATCAATCTGTGTCTGTAGAGCAGAATCGCCAGCGATTCGATCAGCAGTTTCAGTTGAATCAGCACTTACTAAAGAAGCAAGTTCAGTATCGTTAGAAGTGATCTGTGCCTGTAAACCAGACTCAGCAGCTTCTGCACGTGTCTTCTCGACAAGTACTTTAGCAGATGCATCAGCAGCGGCAACGCTTTCTGCACCAGTCTTAGAAGATGCAATTCGATCCGTTAGAGTATTGTTTGCAGATCCGTCTACAGTAGCATCACCGATATGTAATACGTCTTGTGCTTCGGCGTGTGCCTGAGCAGCATTCTGTGCAGTAACGATGTCGGCAGCGATATCAGTACGAACCTGAGTATCAGCGACAGCACGAGCATTAATTTCGTCTGTTAGGTTAGATGCGTTTGCAGCTTCTGCGCCAGTAGCACGAGTAACTTCATCTGCGAGGTCTTGTGCGATAACTGCTTCTGCAGCTCCAGCACGAGCAACTTCAGCAGTAACTTGAGCTTGAAGAGATACAGTGGCTTGTTCTTCTACAGTAACACGAGCAGACAATGCAGTATCAGCAGCGATACGAGCACTTTCTTCTGCACTTAGTAGAGAAGTGTTTGCAACTTCTGCCGCAGTAGCACGAGCAGTTTCTACTGCAATTGCAGTTGCATTTTCAGTCTCTTTACCAGTTGCACGTGCAGTTTCCGCAGTGATTGCAGAAGCATTAGCAATGATAGAACCTGATAATACGTCATCAGCATCTTCGAATGCTTGAATTACTTCAACAAACGAATCAATTGCACTTTGGTCAGTGTTGCTTAAGATGTTATCAATACGTGTAGAAAGACCAGCATCAGCAGATACAGACGCTGCTTCAATTGAATCTTCACGTAGTGTTGCACGAGTTGCTTCAGCAGTAATGTTAGATTGTAAGGTAACGTCCGCTTGAGCACGAGTAGATGCTTCTGCGTCGATGTTAGATTGTAGTAAAGTCTCAGCAGCTGAAGCACGGTTAGTTTCTACTAGTACAGATGCAGCGATATCGCTTGCAACCGCAGTAGAAGCACGTGCGTCAGTGAAATATAGGTTAGTTCCTTCTGATAAATCAGTTGTTGAGAATGATGCAAAAAATGCGTCTGCACCAATCTTCTTTAATGAGTCAGTACCGACATCATAAAGAAGGGTAAAACATTGTGCTGGATCGATCATGCCTGTAAGGGTGGTTTGTCCCTGTACTGCACTTTCATCTAGCTTGGTATTTAGTACTGCTTTATCCGCTAGTGCTGCGGATTTAATCTGCCTAAAAGCCATTAGGTATCTCCTAGATTATAGTTGAGTGGTTGATTGTATTATAATTAAAATATTTAATAATATATTAACGAAATTTAATATAGATATCCGTTCCTACTGGAGGGATCTCAAAAAACTGTATAGTGTCTTCGATAGTCTCATAGATTTCTTCGGGGTGTTGAAGAACGTCATTGACCCAAACGTCGATCAAATCGTCACGAGTCGGGGTTCCATTCAGGGTGAATAGTGCAGTGTCGCCTAAGGCAGTTATAGATTGTGCTTCTGGTATAACTGTGCGACCACTGGTTGATGATGACGTACCTTCTATTAACTCGAATAATTGAGTTTCTTGCCCAGGCTCAGCTGTAACTTGTACTTCCTTGGACTTAGCTAAGTTGAAAAGACTTTCGGCGAGTATACGGTTTATAGATTTATTATTGATATTAATCATAAGATGTATTACTATGTGATAGTTTGAATACCAATGTATTTATACTAAATTAAATCTTTGTACGGTAACTAACTTAATAAAAATACTCATTATAGCACAATCCAATAGTGTATAGGCAAGTGTATGCTATACTATAGAAAACTATGTAGTTTATTATAGGGGACTATGTAATTGTTATGAATTTTGTAGCGCTGCAAGGTCACTGTCTAATGACGCAAGTCTTGCCTCTAGTTCATCTATTTTAGTTTGGGTGGTAACTGCTTCACCATTTAGTGTGTAGGAACCAAGAAGTTGAACACCTGAATCGTCCAGTATAAACCTATCATCATTAAGATATTGTATCTTGAATTTAGCACCATTGAATCCCATATGTTTTAATATGGTATCTACGCTATTGTGATAGAATCTGGTTTCTTCGTCTGTACCTACTGTAAATGCAAAGTGATCATCTACGATAAGGTCGTTACCAAGAGAAACACCTGTCGAGTTGTAGGCTGCTATCTGTATTACCATCTCAGCATCTACTAGGTGTGTTAGGATAATAGTATCCCCTGTATCTGCAACGTAGTCAATCCCTTGGTTGAGTAAGACACCGTTTAGATATACCTGAACTTTCGAGGCGTAATTTGGGTTGGGGTCATAATCTAGTACGTTACCAGAATCATCGACTCCACCAATTGTTTGTAGGGTTCCGTCTGAGGTGTATATGTAGGAGTTGAATGTTGTTGTAGCAGAAAGATTGTCGGTTCCAGTTCCAATCTCTACGATTGTCTGAATACCCCCGTCATACTCTCTCTTTATATAGACCTTACCGTCTTGAGTATTAATCCCGAACTCACCAAGCTTTAACTCTTCGATACTAGGGATATCACCCAGACCATCAAATGATTTGATGTTTGCACCGATATGTTGAGTCACAGCACTGACAGGACGACCGACAGTAACCTTTCTTACTTTAGTGCCACCACTACCAACACCACTAATTCTTTTGACTAGGGTGTCGTTTGTTGGGCTGGTTGAGACCTTCCTTATAGGCATAAGGGTATTACCTTGTGACCGAAGGGTTGACTTTAATTTTGCCTTCTAGTACTCTTTCTACGATGGAATTACCGGCAGAGTCTAAGTAACTCAGTTCGACATCATAGACATATCTACCACGAGCAGATAGGGCATCGGTTTGGATATTTGTGAGGGAGATTGTAGCAACACCGCTCTCGGCAGGATCTGCTACAATTGATAAGAAATCAACGGTATCTTCAGCTGTGCTTCGAAAGGTTTTCTTCATCTTAGCACTAACTGTATATCCATTGAGGTTCTTTGTTGAACCATCAGGATTTACTAACTCTAATTGTAGAGCTAAATCAGAACCTTGATCTATTGTGAAATCTTCGTAAGTTGCCATATTCTTCAAAACCTTAAACTGTTTATAAAACGTCTACCTCTATTTATAAGAGCTTAAGGCTTGAAGATATAGATTTTATTCTACAGATTCGATATCTGTTAATACCATTTCACGCAAAGCGATAGATTCGTCTGAGTGATCAAATACATAAGATACAGTACAACGCCAATCATCAGTAGAAGCGGCATGATACAATATCTGATCATCTTGTCCGTAATGACCGAAGTATGCTGCTTTACATGTCCATGTACCTGCTTGGTCTTGACTACGAATAACTTCCTTGGTTTCAGGATGAATATATTCGAAGTAACCTGAACCGTCTTCTGAGTAAGAAAAGATTAGGTTATAGCCCGGAGCATTTGCATTGTTGTGCCATGAGATGAATCCACCTGGCGGATATACTGCTGCAAGAGCATTATGCTTGACCGATAAGAAGTTCATCATCTTATCGTTTAAGTCACGGAGATGTAGAGTCATGTCTCTTTTAAAGAGAGGGTCTGCGCCCTGCTCAAACATCATGTGTGCTTTGTCAGAAAGTTTAAAGTTATAACCAACAAGTTCGTCTGGAAAACCTTCGTGTCCTGTACCTTGTCCGACAATCTCATCCATGTGCTTAGGGCCCACATAGAAGTCGCGCTGACGGATGGCTTGTTTTGAGGACAAGTGACAGTTTTCTTCGAAACCTTGCATGGTATGCAACTTGGAGTATTCGTTTAGAATCTCTAGCAGTTCAGGGTTATTAACCTCGACGTGTCTGAGATATTGGTCGTTTACCTGTGTCATACGATTGGAGTATCCTTATTTAACCCAGCAGAGAAGTGACGTAATATCACCGGCCCATTTTCGGGTTTCGTTTGTGCCCAATTAAGAGCATTATAGTAATTCCATCTCAAGTCATCATCAAAGATGCCGACTTTAAGATCCTTATATTTTGGTTCTTTCTCAGTTAACCACCAAAGAGAGAATTGATCCCAAGACTTTAGAGAATCAACATAACCTTCTGGCCACCAAGTATCATTCATTTGTCTGTATGTTAAGTCCCACCAATCATCCATAAACTCACGAACTATTGGTTTAGACATATCATATAGACACACACCACCACAAAGAGTAAATTTAGCCATACCTTCTGGTGTGGAGAAATCACGTTCCGCATAAATGTAATCACGGTCATCAGTCAATGCTGAGAAGACCACGTCGTGATCTTTCATTTCATCCCAAACTTTAATAATATCTTCGTGCTCACATTCCATGTCAGCATCAATGTACATTGTTATATCATACGGAGATTTTGCCATCCCCCATAACTTAGCGCGATAATGGTCATCACAGATTATAATGTCATCCGCAACATCACGACCACGATCATCAATAAATTGTTCTTCGGTTACCAAACAAATCTTACATTCTTCTTCAGGTTCATAATAATCCCTAAGAGATTCAGCAAGGTTGATTGCGTACGAATAAAAGTTGCGTTTCTTAGACGCAACTATAATAAAACCTTTACTCTTTTCCATCAGCAGCGGCCTCAAGTTGGTCTTGTAGAATCATGATTGAATAAAGATCTACTTCAATTCTTGATTTTGCACGACGCAATTTTGCCTTTAACTTACGGTTTTTAGAGAGTTTAATCTCTTCGACTTCGAACGCTTCCATTTTATAGTTAAAGAGTTTTTCTAGTTTGCGTGCCTTTAGATGTTCTTCATCACGCATTTTCTCTTCTTCTTTCTCTGCCTTCTTGCGAGTGACTCTGTCGATAGTTTCCTTATCAATAGCCTCTTCACCTAGAGCGTCAATTAATTCATTAAACAATTCATTATCACTACCATCTTTATTAGCACGGTTTAGCATCATTTGTTGACGTGTTACACGACCCACATCATCTTCAAGTTCTAGAATACAGTTGACTTCTTTCTTGTCCTCTGTTTCCCAGAAGGCATTATCCATCCATTGCTTACGACTCATTAATTATCTCCAAAGGTTTCAATTCAAATTATAATGTTATATAGTGCTGAGATAAGTGGGTCAAATGAATGACCCACCGTTCTATCTCATATTATACCACAGTACGAGCGATTAAGCAACCCGTACGTATAAGGTATAATTTTCTGGTGTGTTAACCAATGTATCACTGATTGTTGCGCCAGTGTAGTTACCTACGAAAGCTCTAGCATAGTTACCTACGAAGTCACGAGCGTAATCACCTGTGAATCCACGTGAGTAATTACCTGTGAAGTCACCAACATAGGTTGATACACGGTCACGAGAGTAAATTCCAGTGTATGTTGAGTTACGTAGTCTTGAGTAAGCCGATACACGAACTCGACCGTAGTTACCTACGAAGTCACGTGAATAGTTACCTACGAAGTCACCTACAAAGTCACTTGCATACGTTCCAGTGTACTCACCAGCAAATGTTCTTGCATAGTTACCTACGAAGTCACCAGCGAAGTCGCGAGTGTACTGACCAGAGAAACCACGTGAGTAGTTACCAGTGAAAGTATTCGAGTAAGTTCCAGTGTATTCGCCTGCGAAGTTACGTGCATAGTTACCAACATAGTTACCACCGAACGTGTTCGAGTAGACACCAGTGTAAGTTCCTGTGTACTCACCAGCGAATCCACGGCTATATGTACCGGCATATTCGCCTACGTAGTTACGTGCATAGTTACCGACATAGTTACCACCGAACTGTCTAGTGTAGTTACCAACATAGTTACCAGCGAAATCACCAACAAAATCACCAATGAAGTTGCCTGCATAGTTACGTGCATAGTTACCAGTGAAGGTTCTTGCATAGTTACCAGTAAAGTCACCAGCGAAGTTAGTTATACGATCTCTTGCGTACGCAGAAGAACGGTTACGGACATATGCCGACGTACGAGTACGGATATACGCAGAGTAACGAGTTCTTGTAGAAGTACGAGCGTAATCACCAGTATAGTTACCAGCGAAGTCGCCAGCATATGCGCGAGCATAGTTACCAACATAATCACCAGCATATGCACGAGCATAGTTACCGACGAAGTTACCAGCGAAGTTAGTTACACGGTTGCGACTAAAGTCACCAACATAGTTAGTTACACGAGTACGACCATAGTTACCGACAAAGTTACCAGCATAGTTAGTTACGCGAGTTCTAGCAAAGTCGCCAACATAGTTAGTTACACGAGTACGACCATAGTTACCAACGAAATTTCCAGCATAGTTAGTTACACGAGTTCTAGTGAAATCACCAACATAGTTAGTTACGCGAGTACGACCATAGTTACCAACAAAGTCACCAGCATAATATCCAGTTCTACCGTAATATGCGAGAACATTGCTAGATCGAGTACTTGTACGTGCATAGTTACCAGTGTAGCTACCTGTTCTAGTACGACCATAGTTACCAGTGTAGTAAAGAGTGTGGGCACGAGCTCTTGAGTAGTCTCCAACATAAGAGAATGCACGGACACGAGCATAGTCGCCTACATAGCTCGCGGCACGATTCCTAGTAAAGGCCATCGGGTAGGCACGTGTGGAGTCTGTCGTATACGCCATGGTAGTAACAAAGTTACCAGCGTAATATGCGGTCGCTGCAGTACGGGTATAGAAAACCGGAACCAGTTCTCCCATGTATGGATTATACACGAATCGAGCATAATATGATGTTCCTCCGAGGGTAATACTTGTCCGAGTTGAGATCAGGTTTCGTGTATAGTTACCGATATAGTTACCAGCGAAGTTACCAGTATAGTTACCGAGGTAAGAAGCAGTACGAGTACGTGCATAGTTACCAGTGTAGCTACCTGTTCTAGTACGACCATAGTTACCAGTGTACGAAGTTCCTTGTGCACGAGCTCTAGAGTAATCTCCAACATATGAGAATGCACGGTCTCTTGAATAGTTGCCCGCAAAGTTGCCAGTATAGTACAAATAACGAGTATAGTCTAGTGTACGCGTAGAAGTTCTAGTAGAAGTTCTTGCGTAATCACCTGCGAAGTTGCCAGTAAAGGTTGTTGCATAGTTACCTACGAAATCGCCAGCAAAGTTAGTGACACGGTCTCTTGAATAGTTGCCCGCAAAGTTGCCAGTAAAGGTTGTTGCGTAGTTACCTACGAAGTCACCAGTAAAGGTTGTTACACGGTCTCTTGAATAGTTGCCCGCAAAGTTGCCAGTAAAGGTTGTTGCGTAGTTACCTACGAAGTCACCAGCAAAGTTAGTGACACGGTCACGAGCATATGCAGAGTAACGAGTACGAGTAGATGTACGAGCGTATGCAGAGTAACGAGTACGAGTAGATGTACGAGTAGAAACACGAGCGTAGTTACCGACGAAGTCGCCAGCATATCCACGAGCGTAGTTACCTACGAATCCACGAGAATAGTTACCTACGAATCCACGAGCATAGTTACCAACGAAGTTTCCAGCAAAGTTTGTAACGCGATTACGAGTATATGTAGAAACACGAGCACGAGAGAAAACGCCAGCAAAGTTGGTTACACGATCACGTGTGTAGTTAGTTATACGTGTACGAGTATAATCCGCAGAGTATGCAGAAGTACGTGTACGAGTATATGGTTGACTATAAGCAGAAGAACGTGTACGTGAGTAAGTTCCAGCATATGCAGATACACGGTTACGAGAATAAACTCCTGCGTAAGTTCCGGTGTACGTTGATACACGGGCACGAGTATAATCCGCTGTGTAAACAGAAGTACGAGTTCTTGCGTAAGTCCCTGCGTAAGTTGAAACACGACCACGTGTGTATGCTGATGCACGAGTACGTGAGAAGGTTCCGGTAAATGGTGTTACACGATTGCGTGTGTATACTGAAACTCTTGCACGGTTGTAAGTACCAGCAAAGTAACCAGTGAACGCAGTTAATCGATTTCGGGTATATGTTGAGGGACGAGTTCTAGTGTAATCCCCTGCATAGCCACGTGTATATTCACCGGCAAATTCACGAGAATATGTACCAGTATATTCACCAGCAAACGTACGTGCAAATGTATCTACGCTGTTGCGAGTATAAGTTGATACACGATTACGACTGTATGCAGAAACTCTTGTACGAGCATATGCAGAAGCACGAGTGCGAGAATAAGTTCCATCAACAATAGTACGTTGAGTATTCGCGGCAGTACCACGAGGAACCCAAGTTCCGGCTGAGGTTGGAGCGCCTTGTACAGATGAACGAAGTTGATAAGAACCAATGGCTCCTGCTGTCGACCTAAGTGACTTAGCACGTTGACCGAGAGTGTACTTGATCTCTGCGTCAGACATTTCTTTTAGACCGCTAAATGCTGAGGATCCATCATAATCGGTTGCAACTGGCCGAGTGGTTACAATACCAGCTGGGGGTGATGCAAGTGCGGTTTTCTTCCAAATATGGAAGTCTATCGAAGTTCCGTCTCCACGAGTATCTGAGAATACTGTGTCAATATGTTTTGCCCAATCACCGCCAGGCGATGTGGACGAAAGTGTGAATGCACCTTGAAGTTCTAAGGTTTCAAGATTCACAAGTGCGCGATTTGTTAGATTATCCAAATCTGCATCTACCATTTCGTAGAAGCCAGGATTTGCATTATCTGCATAATAACCGACAGGACGGGCAAAATTGCTACCAGATTCACTCGCAGAGCCACCAACCTGTTTCAAGGTAGTGGTTACTGTAGTACCAGTGATGTTAGACATAGGGTGTGTGCCCGATGCTTCATTATAGAATGAATCTACGAATGAACCTATGTTATCACCATTGGTGAGACTGATATCGCCTATATCACCAGCAGAGGCCTCTGCAAGTGCTTCACCTACCTTTACAGCGAGATACATCTCTTCTGCTGGGGTAAGTTCCTGTAGGTCACCATCGCTATTCTTAATTTTTAGAGGTATACTAGATGCTGACATGTTTGCTTTCTCTTTAGCTAAAGTTAAAGTTTATTTGTTAATGACCTGTTTATTTATAATAAAAAAAATGTGCATAACCGAAGTTCATGCACATATTTAAGCCGCTTCTTCAAATGTATTTATAGTGTATGCAACATACATCATTATACACTATCATCTGGAAAATAGCAAGTAATTATTTTGGTTCTGCTGGCCAGTCCACATCTTTTACATTAGATATATTATCTTGGACAAAAGATAGACTTCTTAGTTCCTCACGATATATTTGCCAGTCTAACTTGTCATCTTCTGATAATGGAGAGTCTGGCATTTGAGTCCAGTCACTTCTCACTAACATAGCATTACGGACAGATCTTACTTGGGGCATTAAGGATTCTAGATCCCATTCCCACGATGACCCATTCCACGAAGAGTGTTCATTTGGTGGACGTTCTCTTTGTAACCACTTACCGTCCCAGTAATTAGTCTCGATAAATTCTATTCGATTGTCAATGGGAAAATCAATGTGTACTAAAGTTGTCCCATTTTCTTGGACTCCTTCAGCTGCGTTATCTCCGCTTGCTAATTTCAATGTTTGTATCTGACCGTTTTTAATGGTCGCAATATAATAAATCATGTGTTCCTCTTAAATTAGTTCTGCACCCAGAATCATACCGTTTATTCGGTTTTCGTACGTTCTTGTAGAAACTGTTGAGCCACCACCCTCTCCACCATCAAATCCACCTTCTTCACCACCAACATCAAAGAATGCTTCGATCACGGGCCCTGTTGCTCCTGCACTGGAACTTACACCTATCCATTTCAGTCCACGTACTGATATTGCTGCAACATCATTTGCAATATCAAGTCCCGTCGTCCAATTCATCGACCAGTAACCATCCATATCTCCTAGTCCACCTACTGGTGCACTATATGGGTCACCGTCAAAAGTTCTAGGTGGATAGTAGTCTGTGATCAAAAAGTGCTGACCGTTCTTTATCGAACGACTGTCAAATTGAAGAGTACCATCACTATTTTTTACTATCAAACCATAGTCTTCGGAACTAACATCTATGTTCTTTGCATGTGTCACAACAAAGTAATCCATTACGACTGGGTTGACTTCTGCCGATACGCCTGACGATAAATCTGTGAATGCATAGAATCCATATGACCTAGGGTTTTCCGGTGGGCCCAGTGGGCCGAGGGTACTACTTCCAAATATTATCTTATCCGTCCACCAATTATTAGAAGTGCTTGATGGTCGTTTAGCAAATACCATATCACCGTCGTTTAAGGTGAATGAAGTTTCAACTCCTGTCCCGATTTCTCTTACGACGTAACTGCTCATTCCCTTACGAGAATCAAACATGACACCGCCATTATTGTTTTTTACAACCAACCCATAATCATCTGACATTATTGGAACCTAAAAACTTTTAAATTGAATGCGTAGTCCCCAGATAGAGGGTTCTGTAACGATAATGTATTTCCGGAAGTCGAGAATTCTACACTATTGTTTGTTGTTAATTCTATAGATATTAATGCCGGATTACCAACATCTTCTATATTCAAATCAAGGGTGCTATTACCTGTAACAGTTCCAGCCTGAGACTGGTATATTTCCTCATTAAAAATATTATTGGAGTTTGTAATAACTGCTCCATTAACACCATCAGAAATGTATAGTCCGTAACTCATAACACACCTATATTCCGGTTAGATTACCTAGTGCAACACGTAGTTGATTATTCGCGTCAAATACCTTAGTGACATCGTCTGTAATTACGGTACGCGCACCACTCAAGTTTGAACCTATATTTAGATTCCCTGTAACTGTCGCATTTGACAATTGTATTTCATTACCAGAAATAGTGAATGGTTGAATTTCGTTATTAGAAGCATTGATAATCTTGAATGTGTCTGCGGTCAATGCGAAATCTGCGGTTGCACCGTCATTACCGAACTTGATACCAGCAATATGTGGATTGGCTTCGGTACCAGCAACTAGGTCTATACCCCAAGTAGAATTTGTTGTTATCAATCCTTCTACTCGCGAGACTTCCGCCTGTAGTGACTCTGTTGCTAGTGCAACGAAAGTGGTGGGGTTACCATCTGAGTCTACTGTGTCTATTTTACCTGTGAGGGCAGTAATACTTCCCTGAATCGTGGATATATTATTTCCATTAGTGGACACTAAAGAGGTTAGTGCTGAACGTGCGTTACCTTCCGCTGCGATCAAAACTTTATTGTCGGAATCTACAATGGAAATCTCATTAGACAACTCAGTAATGTCCGAAGATTGAGCAGTAACTCTACCATCGACGACCGTAATCGAAGACTCCAATCCAGAGAATGCGGTGCTATTTGCAAGTACAGAAACTACCAAATCTGAGTCTATGGTTATGTTGCCAGTAAAATTAGTTTCTAAGTCTACTATGTCTTGCGCAAGTATAACGAGTGAATTTTCTGTCTGTGTGATACTACTAGTAAGCGATGCCATCGCAGTAGAATTTGCGGTAATGCCTGCTTGAGTGTCGGTCAGTGATGTCGATAGAGATGTGACATCCGATGCCAGTATAGTTAAAGTGCCATCAATGTTAGTGATACTAGTGGTAAGGGAAGATAATGCAGAAGCATTTGCTGCGATCCCAGCATCAACATCTGTAAAGTCCACCGTCCCACCAAACACACCCGTTGCGACGAGTTCAAAGTTCTCATTGATCTTATCAAAGGCCGCGTTGATGTTGTCTGCGAGATGGACTGATTGTATAGTGTTACTCATGTTTATCCTCTACTAAACGAAAAAGCAATTCTTTTATTTGTTGGACATCATTTCTAAGAGTGTCCACTTCGTCGGTAAGACGTGTAATTCGTTGGTCTTTTTCTTGTTGTACTAGTTTTAGTTTTTTTGACGTTTCTATTTCTGTCTTGTTTGTATTTAGTATAACGCCAGTTCGTGTATCCCTTACTAAGTTACTATGCCCCTTGACTCGCTGATAACTTTTCATTATACTACCAAAGCAATCGCACGAAGGTCTCTTATAATAGGGGACTTACTTGAGTTGGTAGACTTCATCACAATCTTCACTTGGAATACTGAGAATAAGTCGATATCGACTGAATATTCATAGTCACGGAATACTTCAGAATCCTCATCAGAAGGGATTGTCTTATCGATAGGTGCTAATACCCAATCGATTATGGAATCACCTTCAACGTCAACTTGGCCTAAACTATCTTCATCAGTTGCAGTTTTGATATACACCTCAAACTCTGAGGTTGAAGGTCGGTTTGCTGCGAATATAATCTTCAGACCAACCGATGGTTCATCGATAACTGTAGGTATTGTGATATGTTGTGCAGCATCATCATTACCAATAACATTCTCAAGAGTAAGAACCGAGACTCGTTGTAGATCAATTACCGGAGAAACCTTAGAGTCCTGAGTAGACAAACTAATAGTAAAAGACATGTTAGGAGATGTTCCTGCATTATCTTGTGTAGACACAACCTTCGGTGTGGTGTTGAGATTGATATCATTCAAGAAGACCAATTGGTTTCCTGTAGTATTATACAGGTTGGTTGGCGTTGTAGAAGAACGACCGCTACCATACGATGAACCTTCCGCAGTACTGCCAAGGGCCGTAACTGAGGTTGTATTAGGAGTGATTGTCTGTATTAATGGAACGAACTGATCAAACATTACTTGTTGAGATGCAGTCACGTCATTACCACCACCTACGGCACTAGCAGATGCTGTTGTCGTTACGTCTATAGTATAACCTTCCCACGTTGGGGTTATAACGAGGAATGAACCTTCTAGGTCAGATTCAACTAAACCACCTGTACCATTGGTTACGTCAGATATAGAGACAGTGTCCCCAGAAGTGAAACCATGGCCTTCGTGTTTAACAGAAACTAGAGAAGAACCTGACGTAGTTTCAAAAGGATCTGTTCCTAGAGTAACCTTCGGTAAAGGGGCATTATCAAGAAGAAGTGTACCCGTAGCACTAAACTCTGCACGATCTAATTCGAACATGAGGTCTTTAGTTTGATCGGGTGTCCAAGTAAATCCATTCTGTGATAAGAATAACGAACCTAGAGTAGGTTGTTTATTAACTCTATCACTACGTGAACCGATTACGTTCTTGTAAGTCTCGGCAACATATACATTGTACTCTACCGACTCAGCAAGGAGTATTATCGCATACTCTTCGCCACTTGTCAAGTAAATTGGCTCATCGAATTCTATTTCTGTTGGTCTACCTGATAAGTAAGATATTCCATACCCATCTAGTTCTACATCAGAAGAAGGTGATACCGTAATATCAGCAGGATCAATAAACTTAACAGCGCCCGGTAAGATAATGTTTGTAGGAACACCGTTCTCTACAGAACGGATCTGTACCTGTAGTGGGATATTCTGATCGGCAGTTTCTACGAAGATTCGTGTCTTAGTCAAGAACATACCGTTAGGGTGTTCTATTTGATCTACAAAGAAAGTCTGTGCAAGAGGATCTCTTCTATCCGCACGTCTACCTACCAAACGAGTACTACGTACACTTCTCTGTACGCTTTCAATTGTACCTGTAGAGGTGTATGTTGCACGGGTAGTACAAAGTGCTTCAGATTCGTCATCAACAATTACATCTAATAGTTTGAATTCCTGTGTGCCGGTACGGAAGTTTATAGCTGGAGTGTTCGGTAGGAAGAACGTACCGATTATTCCACCCTGAGCATCCGTTTCTAACGGAGTTGCTCCACCAAGAGCTGCAGGGTATCCAGGCGTGTTTGCATACTGACTACCAAACTCTTGAGTATCATCAGAGAAATTGGTTGCGGTTACTTCTTGACGTACCCATGCACTGACCTCGACCCCACCAAAGAATGCGAACATCTTAGTATTAGGTCGTAGTCCTTTAACAGTAAAGTTAATTCTACGAGAACGCATGAATGGAATTATTTCTACATCTGCAACTCTCTCGCCGATGAAGTCTTGAATACTTCGTGAGGCTGTTCTAAAAGAAACATCTCTAGGTATAGTAGTGAATAGTCCACTGTTACCGAAATTATTAGTATTTCTTCCTATACGCAAGCCCGGACGTGTCTCAAAGTCTTCCATGCGAGTTTCATCAAATCTACGAATTGTAGTTTGCATGATAGCAGGAAGGTCACGAGTCTCTACCCATTCATCCGATGATGGTGATAGGTTCATGTGTCCTGTCTGAGTAATGACCGAGAATGGGTTAACATTCATTGGACTAGTCGCTAACAACTGTGATACCAACGAAACATCAGTGTACGGTAGAGTTACTAGATCACCCTTCTTAGTAACAGAAGTTGTGTTGTCTGAACTATAAACCATTCGTACTGAGTTCTCACGGAAAGAAGGTTTCAACCGACCATTGGGATCGATAGAAGCTCGATATTCCGAGTTGTTAATATCTGAGAAAGTGAAGTCTGTAAAGTTGTCTGCAATAAATCCTGCCTTGGTTCTAGAAAGACCATTAGCATCCAATACATTTAATGAGTTGGTGTTACTCTCTAAGAGACTCAGAGTCGTTAGTTCATATAGATCTTCAACTCTTTCTGATAGTTTACCGATATCTTTCATCGTGAAACGTTTGTTAGGAACATAAGTGCTTGATAGATCAGTAGTTCCAAAGGTGTATGCATTCAATTTGAATTTGTACAGTGCGAGAGAACCTGTAGGAACTTCTGGTTCACGTGGACTCTCCGAAGATTCCCCTTGAATAATCTGCAACTCACCGAACCCAATATTACCTCGACTGTCTGTAGCATTAGCAACAAGTATATCGATACGTGGTAAGTAGTACGATATTGCAGAAATAGTAATTGACGAAGAATTCTGCGGTAATGGGAAAATCTTAAATTCCTGATCAGATTGTCTCACGGGACGGAAATCTAATACATCACGTAGAGAAATTACTTCACCTGTAGCGGTGGTGTGACTAGGAATCTCATCATAGTCATCTAAGTCATATGAACTTGCAGCAAAGTATTGGCCGATGGACTCATGTACGTAGTATGTAAACTCGACTTTAACTTCGGAATCTGCACCATGTGGAATGAGATATCCTGGCTTGACAAGTGCTTGTGCAAGGTCATAGAAATTGTCTCTCTGTCCACCATCTAATGTGAACTGATATGTTATATCAACCCAAGGATCATTGGCGGTCAGTCTATGTTCCACCGATTGTATTGCTATGGCGTCTGCGACGTTTAGACTGATAGGACGTTTCTGATTGTCTTCAGCAGGTATTGGCTGTATCACTGTCGCTGCAGTGATCGTCTTCTTACGTGGTGCGGAAGTCACTTCTTCAAAAGATAGAACTTTGTAGTTGCCGCTAGGAGTTAGTCCAGAGTACGTCCCACTAATAGCAGTATTTGTGAGAATCGGGCCTGCATCTTCAGCGATCACCCAATTAGTATATTCGGTACCTGCTATAGAGATTTCTCCGGAACCGCTTGCGGTTACTTCATGATATACCTGTGCGGTATAGGTGGCGGTAATCGCATCTTTGGTAGGACTTTTATTAGGTAAAGGGAAGAGCAAAGTATTGTCAGCAGTAGCATAAAGGACACTACTAACCAAAGGTAATACGTCACCACTCTCAGTTTCGTTTAAAGTTGCAGCATCCGAGAAGTTTTCGGTACCTATCCGTACACCGCCTGTCGCGAATATACCGTCCATTATAATATTGAATAAGTACGCACGGTATCCTGTAGGATCCTGTTCGATCATTCGAATGTTAGCATAACCAATTACAGCATTTGCTGAGTTTTTTATACTTACGTAACTAAACGAACTTAAATTACTCATACCTTGACAAGTGTCTGGATCGATGTATACGTAGTTACCGAATCTAGCCTCAACGCTCTCGTTAGTTTTAGCAAGAGTGTCTCTTGCCTTTGGTACTGTAATATCTGTAGTACCGATTTCTAATCGATACCCATCAACATATGCAATACCTTCGGTCACGTCTAGGTTTAGGTTAGTCGCATCTTTCTCTTCAAAGATTGCTTTGAATGGATCAACTACGTAGTCACCAGACTCTTCTTTAGTTCTCTGTGCGAGAAGATCGTTGATTCTGTTATATGAATCATACGTGCTTACTTCACGAGTGATAACTCCATCCACAACACGTGCGATAAAGACAAAGTTGTCGTCTTCGATTAATTGTCCACGTGTCGTAGGTATTAATTTGATCTGATATCGATGTGCGCCTGGGGCGGTTTGATCAGGAACTTCACCTTGATTGTCGAAAAGATTTATATCTTCGCTCTCAGTGATGATGTTCTGTTTGATCAAAAACCCAATGTCTGTCGTAGGGAGTGCACTGTATTTGTCGATGAACGCACTACCACCTTCCATATAGACGAAGTGGCCTTGAACAAAGAAATCACCGGCAGCAAAGTATGCTTTAGTTCCACGACCAGCAGCAGGAATTGCACTGTCTGCGGCAACGGTGATGCTAGAGGACACTGTCCCGTCTAGTGCAATTAGAGTATCTAATGCAGAAATTCGAGGAGCAACTGTATGATCAGTTACTACGGAGGTGTCCATATATCGAACATAAAGAGTTACTGGATCGGTTACTGTAGCATCTATTACTTCCAATACCTTTACTTCAATACCCTTATCAAGAAGAGTTCCGTTAGTTAGGGTTTTTCCTAGTAGATCTGTAGAGAGGGTGCTAACAGGATCCAGACGAATGTACTCTAGTTTGTTATCTACAGTTGCGCCGCCTGGATTTACCAGAGCACCTTCTTTAAATATATTACGTCCGAACCGAGCAATCTCTTCTTGGATGATTGTTTGTGATTCTATCAATTCACGTGCCTGCAAGGCCTTACCAGACTTGAACAATACACGGTGATAGCTATCTTCCGCTTTATAGAAATCTCTATATGTTTCTTCGAACGTCTTGTTTGTAAAATCTACCATGATTAATCCTAAACGGTTATGACTAACTTAATGTCTTCTTGTTGTTGTGCATCTCGACGTATTCTGTGTCTGTTCTCAATATATAGGACTTCGCCAGAGAACCGATCAACGCCATTGTCAGAGTGTACTGTGGAGATATTTCCACTAGCAGAACCACCGATCTCAGTAACGGTTTCATTATCTTCAAAAGGAATGAATCCAGTACTTTCATTTTGGTGGTAATAAACATTATTGTTTACTGACTCGTCGATGTATCCTACTGCACCAGAATTAGTACCTATAATTTGGTTACCCGAAGTAAATCCAGAAGCTGCGGTCAATCGTACATAAGGTAATACTTTGAGCCTAGTTCCCGAAAAAGCAACTCCGGCAGCATCAGTGACATCTTTTAACAATCCCATCTGACGAAATGTGTTTTCTACAATGAAGGTATCTCCTTCGACACCATCTGGTTTGATTGTGAACATGACTGAACTTGTTTTGAAATCATTTGCTTGATCTTTACCCAGACCATTTGCATCAGACAATACTGCTCTCAATACACATCCAGTTCCTATACCACCAATACTAACATCGGCATAAGTATAATCTTGTCCACGATTGGACATAACTACTTTAACCACTTGCCCACCTACTATAGTGGCAGTACCGGCAGCGCCTGTTCCAGAACCATTGACACTGATAGGAACGTCTCCGTCAACATAACCACTACCAGCTCCAACGATGTGTACAGACACCAATTCTCTAGAGATGGCTGCTTCTTGAACGTGCAGTAATAGATCTTCGAAAGGCCCTGACAGTGCTTCGGTTGATTCAGAAACCAATACAGGAATGTGATTTGATGATAAGAAGTTAACTACTCTTACTGGTGACAAGGAGAACATATACTTCCACTCATACCCATCACCTGTCGTGAAAGGTGTTAGATAAGCATCTGGGCCTACTAGACCATAGTTAGGTTCTATGATAGATAAACTAGGGGCAACTTGCGTACCGCCCTGAGACAAACATATATAAACTTCTTTCTGTTCATTCATTACATAGAATGGGTGTGCAGTTACTTGATCTGACCAAGGGGAATAAAGAGAACCACTAGACCAGTTAACTCTAGGTATAACGAGAGACGATGCTTCAATCTTCTTTATAGATTGTAGATTGAGTCGAAACTCTTTCTCTTCGAAAGGTGTGTCTACAGCAGCAACTGCTACGTCGTTGTTTGCAAAACTATCTGACTTACCAATACCAATAAAGTATTGACTTGCTAATATGTTTTGGGAATGTTGTAACAATTCCTTTGCTAAACGAGACCGCATGGTTTGTCTTACTATGGCTAACATTGTATATTCCTATCCTCTATTTCGGTGCAGTAGGCCAGATGACCTCTGACACGGATGCTACATTTCCAATGGTTGACGGCAAGTCTCTTAATGCCTGTCGATAATCTCTCCATTCTTGAAGTTTTGCTTCGGTCAAAGGAGCATCCAATGACTGAGTCCAATCAGAAGAAAACAAAAATCTGTTTCTTTCCAGTACGATGTCTTTTAACAATGCCTCTGCGTCCCAAGACCATCCATCTGTAGAACTCCATACGGAGTGTCTGTTAGGTGATAATCCTATAAAATCAAAAGACTCTGTCTCACTATTGTACCAGTGATAGTCCATGAAGTATCTTGTATCATGACACCCTTCCGGAATATCGCCTTCAAAGATATGGATAATACGCATAGTAGCATCTTGAGAGATGCCTGCCTTATCGATGTTGTGATGTGGTATTGATATTCTAGATATTCTACCAGTCTCAATTTTTACGTATACTACGAATTTCAAGTTCATTATAGGGGTTACCTTACCGTTCTATTATACTATTTATAACGATTCTATCAAGATGTTTTAAAATTAATTTATGTTGTTATTAGGGCCGCCAGTGTTTGTGTAATATACTGGAGCAGAAGTGTATGATGGTGTATATGTTGGCGTAGTTGGCGGTACATAGTCCGTATTGGATATTCTACTCACTACGTAGTATGACGACACTATCCACGCATTACCATTCCATACTCTTAGACTGTAGGTATAACTTGAACCAGCCGGAGGAACTTCATTCACAGTCTTCGTCGTTCTCTGATTAGATGACAGGTTGAAGTCCGATACTATTATAGAACTTCCTCGGTAGATTCTTGCCGGTACTAATGAAGTTCCTTCTGTATAGAAATCAAAGGTAACGTCATGTGTTGTTGACGTATGATGAATTACCTGTGGAGATGTAGATACGAACAACCCATGATCATCATCATAAAGAGTGAATTCTTTTGAGTCTAGTACTGCAAGACTTCCTCTGGCGGCAGCTATAGATGCTGTATCAGAACCTCTTCGCAATTCAATAACAAACCTCTCTCCCTGCCAACCTGTCTCCGATGTATTGGATGGTGTACGAGTCGACGAACTTGTGTAGTTACCTATGTAATCTCCTACATAGTTAGCAGTGAAGTCTCTTGTATACTCAGAACCATCAGTTCTTGTGTACGAACTGGTGCGTGTTCCGGTAGAGGTTCGAGTTGATATAATAGGCCTTGTGAAGTCTTCGATACGAGTTCGAGTGAATGTAACATCCCGTGAGTACGTTGACGTTCTAATAAGAGCATTATTAGTGCTTGTACGACTATAGTCGCCTACGAAGTCGCCTGCAAAGGTGAGAGGTCTACTGTAAGATAAAGTACTTGCTCTGTCTCTGGTATAGTTTCCGACATAGTTGCCAATATAAGAGGCCTCTGCGTCTCTTGTTCCACTGTATGCACTGGCTCGGGTTATAGTTCTTGTATAATCACTAGTGAACGTATGATACGCAATTCTAGTAGAGGTAACAGTATAGTCTAAATTACGTGTACCCGAAAAGTCTCCGGTATAAGAAGTGCCTGCTATACGAGTTCTTGTATAGTTTCCAATATATTCGCTACCTAATCCACGAGCATAGTCTCCAACATAATTGCCTGGGAATAGACGAGTATAGTTACCTATGTAACTTGAGGAATACGTACTGACTCTGGTCGATTCTCTTGTATAGGTAGAAATTCTAGTTCTAGAGTAAGTGCTAGGTCTAGTAAAGTTACCAACGAAGTTTCCTACATAAACACCAACAAAAGTACGAGTATAGTTACCTGTGTAACTTGCTGCTCGGTTTCGAGTGTAATTTCCAGTAAAGGTTGTGGTAGTATCTGTATACGAACGAGTATAATCCCCAGTATAAAATCCGTCTCTAGTATAGTTACCAGCGAAGTTGCCTACATAATTACCAGCGTAGTTACGTGTATAGTTACCCGTGTAACTTGCAGCACTAGCTCTAGTATAGTCGAGGGTTCTAGTAAAGTTTCTACTATAGCTCTCTGTCCTAACTGTACCCGATACGTAGTTACGTGTATAGTTACCTGTGTAACTTACGGTACGAACTAACGAGTAACCAACTATCCTAGCGTACCCAACTGCCCGATTTCGTGTATAGACTGCGGTTCTGGTATAGCTCGTTGTTGTATTTGATGGGGCAATTGCAGAAGAACTTAATGCGAGAGAATAGTATTTGTTAGATCCAATAGTATTCTGCAATGGCCCTTTGTGCCAGTAAGTTCCGTTTATATTTTGTATGTAACTAACATTGGTATACTGGGTAGACACCGTTGAAGCGACTAATGCGCCGCCAGTAAATACATCAACCTCAGTAAGTATAAGTCCATAAGATTCACCTCCTCCGCCCGGTTCTGAGTCTGGTGATTCTAACCAATAATGTTGGTTTGGTGAACCGGAATAAGTAAAAGCACTCGTGGTTCTAGTATACGCTAAAGCACGTGAGTAGTTACCTACAAAGGTTCTTGCATAGTAGAAGGATCTATTGTAAGAGGTTCCACTAAAGGATCCCGACGTAGTTCTAGTAAAGGCTCGGGCATATGGAGTATTTGCAGTGTAACTACGAGTGTATGCATTAGCATAATATCCAGTACGAGTATAGTTACCTGTATAACTTGCGGTTCGGGTACGAGCGTAGGTGTTAGCATAGTTACCGACATAGTCCGTTGTTCTCGTTCGGCTATAGGATAAAGTGCGTGTAGAGGTTCTAGTATAGTTCTCTGTCCTAACCGCACCCGATACATAGTCACGTGTATAGTTACCTAGATAACTTGCGGTACTGACACGAGTGTACAAGTGGGAAGATACCCTAGCTTCTCCGTTAGACATAATATAGAAAGCTGCCCCGGCACCAGCATAGTTACCTTCGTAACTTATCCCTACGGTACGCGTTGAAGTTATGGTTCTGGCATAGTCCCCTACAAAGCCTCGAGTGTAATTTCCAGCAAATTCTAAAATACGAGTACTATTAACGACTCTATCTCTAGTGTATATACTGTATCTAGCTCTACTGTACGTATCTGAGTATGTTGAATACCTTGTTCTGGTACTTGTTCTGGCGTACTCGCCGAGATATGATAATGAACCGGCACTACTTCTAGTGTAGTTTCCTGCGAAGGAAGAGTTTCGTGTCCTAGTGTAATATGAAACAAACGGGGTTGGTATAGTGATTACTTGGCCATTCTCGACACCCAAAACCATACTTGTCGTAGAGGTTCTACTATACGTGGAAACTCTAGTGAAGTCTCTAGAAAAGCTACCACCTGTAGTGATTGTGCGTGTAGAGGTTGGGGTAGCAGTTCTTTCATAATTCCCAAGGTAACTCGAAGGCCTGGTGTAAAGGTCTGTTCTTGAAGACGTACGAGTACTAGTGCGCAAATAGTTTCTGGTGAATGTAGAACCTCTAGTGAAGTCTCTAGTATAGTCGACCTGGCCAATGTAGTCACCTACGAAGTCGCCTGTAAAAACGTGAGGCCTAGAATAGTTCCCAATGAAGTCACCTACGAAGTCGCGAGTATACGAAGAGTCTACGCCTCTAGCATATGATGAGGTACGATCTCTCGTGTATGTACCTGTGTATGCTTGACTGAAGGTCTTATCGAATGTTTGTGATGCAGAGTTCGTATCATACGTATTCAACGTGACTGTTTCTGAGGTAGACGTGAATGGATGTGTAACAGAGACAAAGTCTTTTCCAGAACCACCGTCCGAACCTGACAACCTAAACACACGTGTGTGGTAGCTACCTACTTCAGAAGTTGTTACGTCAAATGATATTGTGTCGCCTTCTGTTAGACTACTACCTGACTGGTAGTTTAGAGTACCCGTGATAGCATCTGGTTCAGTAGGCGGCCCGTCTACATCATCACCGTCACCTCCATCCGTTGGGGGTGCACTACCTACTCCTAGTTTAGCTGCAAAGATAGCATTATGACTTGAGTATATCTGGAGCGTAGGTTCACCACCCGACCCTATACCAGTAGCATCTCCGTCTATAGTGTATGCATATGTGTCCGTAATGTATATGCCGGATATCGAATTCGCATCCATCATACTCGGAGATCCAACGGAAGCTTGTTTTCTAGACCATTCTAGATTGACATAACTACCGGAACTATAGGCCAATGATGAGGATGCACCGTCAAGAACACGAAAGTTATCTGCTGGAGGCAAGTAGTTTTCGATGTAGAACGTTTGGTTCGACGTAAAATTTCTGGAGTCCAATGCTATTTCACCGGCCTCTGTTAATAGTTGAAACCCATAACCGTCAGATGTACTGAGTCCCTGACTCTCAATAGTAGATGCTTTTCGTACCACGAAATAATCCATCTCGACTTCGAATCCAGAGTACTGGTAGAACTGTCGTTGACCATAGATACTGTTACCAGTAATCCACTTCCATGCAGAACCAATAAAAGATACCTCTCCACCTAGACCATATTCAATACTATACACCATAGGTCTATCGAAGGTCACGCTAGTCGTAAGGGATATTCCAAAACTTGCATCTACCTCAACCGTTACTGGTGTGAAGTAGGCTTCATTTGGAGCGGTAGGTCTTTTTACAAATATGTAATCTCCGGGCTGGATACCACCCTCTAATGTAAAAGACGAACCTCTACCGGAGTTGGTAACTATCAGGTTGACCATACTTAAATCAGTATCCGCAACCGTGAAATTTCCTCCGGCATCGTTTCCTGTAATCTGTAGTCCGTAGGACATTATCCAACCCTCAATGCTATTACTGTGCCAGTAGTGCTGGGCAACATCTGATTTCCATTAGTTACCGTGAATCCCGTAGATGTCTTATTGCTAACGTAGAACCCTCGAGCAGTCTCAAAGGTTATCAATATTTTTGAAGTATCATTTGCGTTCAGACAAGTGATGAATTCACTCGCATTCCTAGCTATGTTTAATGTTGTATAAACCTGTATGTTGGAGGTTCTTATAGAATCCGAGAAGACTATCGATGACGCAATCGAATTACCATTGCCGTCACTGTCTGGACTAATAATTTCCATTCCATAATAAGACATGATCTAATCTCCTTAGATTATGATAACTTACCAAATCTGACACGCGGATTGTTACCGGCATCGGTAATAGTAATCGTCTGATTGGTAATAGACATAGCACCACCGGCATCAGCATTAAGTATATCTAGTTGTCCGGTAACTGTCGCATTTGATAGTTTCACAACACCATTATCAACTTCGAATGGTGAGACGTTACTAGATCCATTTACAACTTTGAACTTGTCTGCTGTTAATATGAAACTTGAGGTGACCCCATTATTGTTCAGTTCGAATCCTGCGAAGTGATTGTTGTTGTCCAGTGAAACAAAATGTTTCTGATTAACTGAGGCCAGACCATCACTATTTGCCGTTGACTGTTGTATAAGACCTTGTTGAGCGATTGCGAATTCACCCTCTGAATCGTATTCATCACCGAATAAACCTGTCTTGAATGTAGTAACTGCTTGGTTTGCAATGGTTGCAATGCCTGCGCTATCAAGAATAATTAAAGCCTCGATCCCACCTTGAACATCATTGATTAAACTACTTACACTTGAGTCACTACCAAGACCAAGTTCAGTCCTAAATCCAGTTAGTCTCGAATTAGTAATAGACAGTATATCCGAATCTGATTTAATGTCTGATCGTATACCTTCTTCTACATCATTCAAAAGGGTCGTGATGTCACTGCCTTCACCTAGACCAAGTTCAGTTCTGAAACTTGTTAATCGTGAGTTGGTGATCAATAATGACTCAGCGCTATCAAGAATAACTAAAGCAGAGACATCGTCTTTAACATCATTGATTAAACTACTTACACTTGAGTCACTACCAAGACCAAGTTCAGTCCTAAATCCAGTTAGTCTTGTATTAGTAATAGACAATATATCGGAGTCTGATTTAATGTCTGATCTAATACCGTCTTCGGCCTCATTCAAAAGGGTCGTGATGTCACTTCCTTCACCTAGACCGATCTCAGTTCTAAATCCCGTCAGTCGTGAATTTGTAATCGAAAGAGCACCAGCGGAATCTAACATCTCGCCACGTAGTTCATCTCTCACACCATTGACGGCTGAAAGGAGACCATCACTATCGACACGATCCAATGATTGATCGAACGTAGTAATCTTAGAGTCAACAATTGATGTTATATCTGAATCACTTCGGATCTCAGATCGTAATGCGTCTTCCACTGCACTTGTCGCAGTGATCAAAGTTGCAGAGTCAATCTTGTTGGATACTGATTGAGTTAATGTTGATACATCGCCTGCAAGAGCAAACAATTCATCGGAGTTCTTACCTACCAGTGCATAGAGGTCGCTGGTTGTGTTAGATAGGATTGACACTACCAAGTCAGAATCAATACCTTCTTGTAGTGCGGCATCTAGTTCTACTACACGTGAAGAGATTATTTGTAAGTCGCTGTCAGTTTGGAGGATCTGTGTCGACATGCTGTCTAAAGCAAGTCCGTTGGCGAGAATCCCTGCAGCAAGGGCACTATCATTGATAGAGTTTAGATCTACTTCTAATCGTGTAACATCGGCCGAAAGTAACGTCAAGGTATCACTGTCTTGATCTATACGTGAAACTAGTTCACTTCGAGCAGTAGCTTCTGCATCAATACGTACACCTAAATCAGAATCTATTTGATCTAATGTTGCACCTAAGTCTGTAACGTCTTGAGATACAATAGAAAGTGATGCACTGTCTTGGTCAATTCTAGTCTCTAGTGATTGTCGAGCAGTACCTTCTGCATCAATACGGACACCTAAGTCAGAATCTATTTGATTTAGATTGACTCCTAAGTCTGTAACGTCTTGAGATAAGATTGAGAGTGCGGCACTGTCTTGGGTAATACGAGTAACTAGTTCTTGACGTGCTGTTGTTTCCGCATCAATTCTAATACCTAGATCCGAATCGATTTGTCCTAAAGTAACACCTAAGTTTGTTACTTTACCAGCCTCAATTAATAGATCACTATCTGTCGCATTAATTCTAGTAGTTAATGCCTCACGTGCAATCGCACCAGCAGATAGTTGTGAACGTAGATCTGAGTCAATCACGTCTAGTTCAGCGGATAGGTTGGTTACGTCTTGAGATAAGATCGAGAGACCGGCACTATCTGCATCTACACGAGTGGTCAGTGTTGAGATCGCCCCAGAGTTTGCCGCAACTGCACCAGCGTTGTCGAAGATGTCTGATAATAAGTCACTATCAATGCCACCGAGAGATGCGTTCAATGATGTTATGGATTCACTTAATACACTTACAGATGAGTCAGTTGCATTGATAAGAGTGGTTAATGAACTTGTTGCGGCTGCTACTGCGGTACCGATATCTGTTGCCGTTTGGACTTCCAATGCGGTCACATCGGATGCCAATGAGGTAAGAGATGAGTCAGTTGCATCTATACGAGTGGTTAGACCAGACGTTGCGGTTGCTACTGCATTCGCTATGTCCGAAGTTAGTTCAGCTTCTAGTGTAGTGACATCTTGAGATAAGATCGAGAGGCCATTACTGTCCGCATCTACACGAGAAGTGAGTGATTGTAAAGCAATACTATTCGCAGCAGTTATATTTGCATTATCTAAGATACCAGCGAGAAGGTCACTATCAAGGTCACCAATAGATGCACTTAAAGAAGTTACGGAGGTAGATAATGCAGATACAGAACTATCGGTAGCTTCGATGAGTGTGGTTAGTTCGTCCCGTGCAGTAGCGACCGCAGATGCGATATCAGTGTCTACTCTATTATCCAACGTTGTTACATCGGATGCTAATGAGGTAAGAGATGAGTCTGTTGCATCGACACGTACGGTAAGTTCGTCTGTCGCTGTCGACACTGCTGAACCTATGTCAGTAGCAACCTGTACCTCTAACGCAGTAACATCGGACGCTAGTGAGGTAAGAGATGAGTCTGTTGCATTAATAAGAGTGGTCAAATCAGTTGTCGCTGTCGACACTGCTGAACCTATGTCAGTAGCAACCTGTACCTGTAATGTGGTAACATCGGATGCTAAGGAGGTTAAAGAAGAGTCGGTAGCGTCTATACGAGTGGTTAGACCAGACGTTGCAGTGGATACTGCATCACCAATGTCCGTTGATGTTTGTACTTGCAATGCGGTAACATCGGATGCCAATGCAGTTAACGAAGAATCAGTTGCATCTATACGTGTAGTCAATGAACTTGTTGCAGTAGATACTGCATCACCAATGTCCGTTGATGTTTGTACTTCTAAGGTAGTTACATCAGATGCTAAGGCAGTAAGAGAGGAATCGGTAGCAACAATCATTGCAGTTAATGAACTTGTTGCAGCTGCAACTGCGGTACCAATGTCAGTTGAGGTTTGTACTTCTAATTCTACAACATCGGATGCTAAAGAGGTTAACGAAGAATCGGTTGCGACAATCATTGCGGTCAATGAACTTGTTGCAGTTGCTACTGCATCACCAATGTCAGTTGACGTTTGTACTTGCAAGGTAGTTACATCAGATGCAAGTACAGTAAGAGAAGAATCGGTTTGGTCGATACGTGCAGTTAGAGTACTGTTTGCAGATGCAATACTGTTCTCTAAGGTTACTCTAAGATCTACGATGTCTTGAGAAAGTACCGTGATGTCAACTCCATTAACATCGATGTATGTTTGCAGGACAGATCTTGCTGTCGCACTTGCGTCTACATCACTGTCAATGATTGTATCAATAACATCTAATCGTTCTATCAAAGTTGTGATGTTTGCTAAAGTAGCGGAATCTACTCCGCCACCGCCACCTCCGCTTCCTATCTGATCGCTCACAGAAGAATTGATTAGATTGATAAGATCTTCGAGAGAAATTCCACCAGAATCAGTTAACTGAAGTAGAGTATATAGCTCACTAAAATTGTCATTGATCTTATCACCGGCAACTCTAAGTGTATCACCACTATTACTGTTTGCAGCTGCACCCAATCCTATGATTTGTCTAGTCATTACATTTTCCTAAATTTTATTTGTTTTTATATGGTACATATTAAGATACCAGAATTAGTATATCCGTATTGTTTATGCAACTACTACTCTTATAAGGTTGTTTCTGCTTCGTCAGCATCAGTGGAAAATGCATTATCCGACATGTATATATTTTGATTCGCCATAGATACGGAAGTTGGGGATGCCCATTCTGCAATAGTTCCGTAAATTTCTTCCATTCTTTCTAGAGTCAAATATTGATACTGGTCTAGTATCTTCGCAGAACTGAGAATAAACTCCGCGTCTGTCGCATCCGTCTCATTCATAGTCAACAATGCATATTGTGTATCAGCAAGAGGGGAAGCGTGACTGACAAGGTATAGTGGAGCTTCAGATGGTGCAAGTGGATCTGTCGTCAATCCAGCACGAACATTAATTACTCCCAAGCTTTGGATTACTACGTCTGCTGCTAAATGGAATCCAGCTGGGTGAACCAACTTCTTGTAGAGATCTTCGTAATCACTAAAGGATATACCTGTTTTCAAAAGAACTGAAAATATCTGATACCTCTTATCGTCTTGAATATAATGTAATGATCCCGGCCCTACTAAAGAACCACCCAATTTATCATTCAATATGAAGATATCTTTCTTTGGGTAAGTTACTTCAATATCTTCGTTGAAGAATGCTTTAAAGAAATGCTCTGCGGATATCTGTGTACCTTTAGCACGATATAGATCCGAAAGAAGCCGAGTCATCAACCGAGGATTCTGATAGAATGAAGACGATTCTAAACCACTACTTATCTCTCCTATTAAAAGATCTAGATGTTTTATATCAGTTGATGATATGTTTCTTAAATCGAATAAGTTTTGAATTTGATCGTTGAATGAAGCAGAACCATCTTCTCCAGTATAGTCGTAATACGCCTCTATGAATCTAATAAGATCAGGGTATTCTTCTTGATAGAATTCCGGAAGAATCTGAGTTACATTATTCTGGTGGAACTTAGTATTCGTTCTGTACTGATTGGCGAGAAACTGTGACATTACAATATAACCTTAGTGACTCCGGAATCGACTTTACCGTCGGTGGTAGATGTTTCGCTATCCAAACTGAAGATATAGTTTCTCAGTGGATTAATTGTGCTCTGGTTTGCAGGGGTTGCGCTTACCTTTATACCATCACCTAAGTACCCAGACTTGTCCACGCGTAATGCATTTATGACAACCTTACCCTTGGCAGGATCATATGAACCTATATTAGGTATCTTTACAACACCCTCTAGATCTACTACTTGTAGTCGGGTTGAACCAATTACATTATTTATCAATACGTTCTGACCCTTCGACTTGAATATGGTCGTCGTTATTATATGTTCGTCTTTATCTGCTGCAGCTAAAATGACTGGGAAATTAAGTGTATAGTCCTGTTCGATGTATGTGTCGAACGCGATACCTGCTGCTACCTGAGCTGCTTCAAGATCTGCAACCAGTTCAGTAATATTGATTGTTTGCTGTACCTTAACATCCATCCTAGAGTTTAGAATAGCACTAGAGAGATTGTCTATCGATGTTAATATATTCGAACGTCGGAACACTGAATTGAATTGGTTCAGATTAACGCTCATGTAACTTTGGATAAGTTCATTGACCTGTGTCTCTAGGACTTCTTCGGTTGTCGTATTTTTAATAGGATCTATGTTGAAGGATGTCCTTAATTCTAGGTTAGTGATCTGAGGTTTAACGAACACCGTATCAATAGACATGATAGATAGATTAGAAGTCAATTGATCTTTAATCATTCCTTCGACCATTATCTTAGAAGAGTCGTCCACACCATCTAGGAAGTTTAGACTGACGAATACTTTACCGTACTGTGGGGGAACGTTGTCGTTACCACCCCATGTCGCCACGTCCTTAACATATGCACCATACTTACTTTGAATCATACCTGAGTAATCTTCTGCGGTAACCAATCGGTTCTGCGCAGAGTATGCAAGAGGAGCATTCAACTTGATCGACTGTATAGACTCGATACCTGAACCACCAGCAGAATTAGAAACTGTAGTTACATTCACTACGTAGTCTGTACCAGTATACTCATTTAGGGAGAACAGTTTTGCACCGTTTGCAGCTGCTCCGTGAGTCGCAATATAGTCTACCTTAATAACGTTACCCGTTTCTGGTCTAGTTCCTAATACGTTCCCGTCTCCAAATACAATCTCGTAGTTACCATTATGTGACTCACGTACCATGTACACACGAGAGTTGTCGTCAATAGTAGCAACCTCTTTAATGTTTAGGTATATGTTAGACAGGTTAGTTGTACCATTAGGGAACACGTTGACCAACATGGTAGAAGTGTCTATAGTGCTTTCCGGTATTACGTAAGGTACATCGATGTTTTTATCAGCAAGGAAGGTTTTGGATTTATTCTTACCTTCTACTAGAGTTACTCCAGTGAAGGTGAATGTATTACTATCCACGGCCTTGACCGCACTATAATTCTCTATAGTGAAGAACTCATAGTTGGTCTCATCAATAGAAGCAAAGAAACTTGTACCCCTAGGTAGGGTAAAGGTTGAAGGGGGTGTTGGTATCGTGATGGTCACATCAACCTTAGCACGAGCAGCAGTAACGGACTTAGGGAAGTACCCTAGACTCTCTGCATGGGATATAACAGACGAACGTAACTGAGAGGTACTTAGAAACGACTCGTTGATAGACATGTTAGCGATAAGACCATTGATATGGGTATTGTATGCTAGTACATCTAGAATGTTAGACAGACCACTCGCATCAAAATCATAGTCCTCAAACTCCCCACTATTTCGGAAGTATGTCTTTAGTTTGGACTTGATATCATAAAAATCTAAGTCAGAAGTATTAATAGTCATTTATCTTGCCCTTGCAATAGTTAGACCTAGTGTGACAACTTTGGTGGTATTAACCACACCAAATATTATCGTTAGGTCTGCCGAATTATAATCTGGTCTAATAGTAACCTTTACATCTTGTAGTTCCGCTCTAGGTTCATAGTTGGCTATGGTAGAACGTACTCGTGACACTATGTCTTCCTCGTCCAAGTCGGTAGATAGGGAGAATAGTATACCGTCCAACCCTGCACCATAATACGGACGAAATGGCATAGACCCCTTCTCTGTCATTAAGAGGTTCTTTACAGATTGACGGACTGCGTTAGCATCTGTCTTCTTGTAGATGTCGCCTGTAGTAGGATTCGGTATGAAAGAACAGTCGATATCTTTATTGATACGATCGATCGAGGTTGTGATCGGTTTGTTCTGTAGGTTACCGTCTTCTATCGAGAATGCTTTTGCCATAATGGTTTAACTCTTTTCATACTATTTATACATAAACTGCAACATCAATTTCAGGTAATCTTAACTGAATACCTTCCTTTTACTTTTAATATCTCTAATGGCAGTCTTAATAGCATCTTCTGCCAGTACCGAACAATGTATTTTTACTGGAGGTAATGCTAACTCCAATGCTAGATCGGTATTCTTTATTAGCATTGCATCATCTAAGTGTTTACCCTTGACCCATTCGGTCAGTAACGAACTAGATGCAATTGCTGATCCGCAACCATAGGTCTTGAACTTCGCGTCTTCTATGATACCGTCATCGTTCACTAGTATCTGTAGTCGCATAACATCACCGCATGCTGGTGCACCCACCATACCTGTTCCGACGTTAACAGACTTCTCGTCCATCACTCCGACGTTCCTAGGGTTCTCGTAATGATCTAGTAGCTTCTCACTGTATGCCATTAGGTATGACCTCTCCAATTTCAGGTAATTCAGGTAGTGTTAAATCTATTGACAAAGGAACTCCGATCAGCTCCAATACATCACAGAATGTTAGTGTTAGGAAGTCAAGTAGTGAACCTAATCCGATTGCGTCTAGGAACGACTTGATCTTCTTGATCCATAGGTTGATCAGTTCTTTCTGCCATTGTATGAACCAATCTCTAGCCGCACGTACCATTTCGTTTATCTGGTCTTCCGGTACTACCACATTGGTATCGATCTCACCCCCAATGATATCCAGAAGAGACATACCGAACAAGGACACCCCTTTGAGTTGATCGACGATGAACCCATTGACCGTGAAGTTTGCGATATCATCTTTTATTTTAACAATCTGGTCATCTATCTGTTTCTTAATATCACCCGTTGATGTCTTTGCATCTTCTTCGAGTTTTTCTAACTGTGCTTTGATTCTGGCCAGTTCACCTTTCGCTTGTTCTTTGAATGCGTCTATCTGCTCACGTATAAAGGTCTCTACATCAAACTCTGATATAACAGGTATACTAGGTAGACCCAAGGTATCCCAGATCTCTTTGAATGCATCAATCAATGCCCCGAAGGTAGAATGTAATAGGTTAGTGCATAAATTGACCAACTTGTTTTTAAAATATGCCCAAGTAAGTTTACCCTTCCACTCATCACACTCAACACCGAACTCACCTTTATAGTACTGATATCCTTCGGGTACCAGAGCATAGTACTTATCTACCTCATCGGTGATTTGTTTCTTGATACTCTCTTGTTCTTTTTTATCCAGTATCTTGAGTAAGTCAACCTCTATACCCATAACGGTCACTTCGAAGTCCACGGGGACTACACTCGATATCACATCAAGCATCTTAACTGGGATGTACATGTGAAACTCGTCGATCAGTTCCGACCATGCATCGTTAGCTTCTTTCTGCCAGTTACGTATCTGTCCTTTCTGCCAGTACGGAGATAGTATTAGAGACTGTGCCTCAACGAAGTCTTCGACCTGTTTGGTGACATCCTCTATCTTCTTCTTTGCCTCTGCGTCTAGGTCGGGGTTCTCTACCGAGTACGCCTTCAACTTACTAGGTACCATACAGATATCATTGTATATCTGAACGAACGCAGCCTTGGTAGGTAGAGTTGATCCATCGCACGGTAACTGATATGCCATTACGAGTTCAGTTTAAGGTTTTTAGCATTGATAGAGACTGTACCGCCCGCAGTTAGATCAACATCACCACCGACATTAATAGTTACCTTACCAGCGATTGTTACCGACTCGTCTCCAAGTACTATTGAGTAGTTGTCTTTAGTGATGAACGTAACAATAGAACCGTCCGCTTGCATCTCATAGTAAGTACCAGACTTGTGTGCTTCTTTAATACGTTCAGCACCAGCCGTATCATCATACTCTTTATAGTGTCCGGTCTCTGTCTCGTACACTTTGTTGGTAGGATAGTTGGCATCCGCCTTAGGGTTCGCATCACCTTCTTTAGGTACAGTACCAATCACCATAGGTAACTGAGAGTTCTGTCCGTCCAAGAAGATACCGAACACTTGTGTACCCACTAGGATACCTAGGTACTGTCCCTTACCTTCATGTACACCTTGTGTAACAGGTACAACGATCTGTGCCCAAGGTAGGTCAGCATCTTTGATGAGTTTTTTGTCATCATGTACCCCAACTACCCTCACACGTACGCGGCCTAATTTCAATGGGTCGTTCTTTACATTGACAACCTCACCAAGGAACCAACGAGTCTGGTCTCCATAGTATTCAATAAAGTCACTGGGGATCATTGTACCTCTCCATTAGATAGTTTCACACCAGACATTGTCACATAGTATGAATTCCGTGATATAGAATGTTTACATGCAAAGATGAGAAAGTCACCGGACTTCTTACGGTCATATATGTTAGCAGAACTTTCCTCTAGTTTGTTACGTAGAAACCTGAGAGATATCTTTCTACCCAGCGTTTTGTTAGCATTACCGTCCAAGAACTCTGTACCTTCAAGCACAAAGTCTATCTTACTCTTAGTTAACATATGAGTCATTGCTCGGTTAATGATGTTAAACTTGTACTGTGCTACCTCTTCACTCTCTGAGTAAGACTTGTTGCCGTCATCGTACGCAGATGAACTACCTATCTGACTTATACTTCTACTCTTCATATCAGCTGTGATATCTTTGTACTTACTATTGTCAAACAACGGTGTACCCTTGTTAATGATATTATCAGTCTTCAGTCGTGTAATCACCTCAGTATCTACATTAAATGAGAACGTGTCTACCTTATTCTTAGTCACGTTTATGTAGCTGTACTCCGAACCAATGAGACCTTCCTGTATCAGTTTGAACAGGTTCTCTGTATTCTTTGATTGATACCTAACAATGGTACGATCAGATGTTGTACGATCTGAACTCGATTCAGCAAGAGAGGCTCCAGTGAAAGAATAAGGGGTCTTGGGATTCATTGAGACTGGTGTCATAAGAGAGTGCAAATCTCTCATCTGTAGTTCTTTGTCGACTAGTGTGGAATATAGGTAGTATGGATACCCATCCCCAGTAGAGGCTCGGTTCTTTATCCAGCACATAGCATCGATCGGAGTTAGGTTAGGTATAATGACCTTCATCGATTGATGGACTTGGCCTGTGTGTACGACCGTGGTATCGAGAAAGTCCTTGGCGATCAATTCGATTATCTCATTAGGTTTACCACTGTAAGGTTGGTTCACATTTTTTAGGTTAGACATGTACCCAATGTCTTCTATCAAATGGAACACATAGAGTTCTGATAACTCTGTACTCTTATCGGATAGGATTATTTTATCGATGAAGAATGTTTTGGAAACACTTACAGTTTGAGGGCGGTTACTCTTTAGTTTGATATGTATCTTTTCTCCGCCAGAGATATTCATAAGAGAGACGACACTGTCCCTGTCGGTATAACCCAATACAGCAGTTAGGTAAGGTTTATCTAAATGCTCGAATATATCAATATCAGAAACCCCATTCGCTATCTCAGTAGATAACTTAGATTCTTTCTGTTCAATTATAACAGATTCGATATTAACTAGATTATTAGCATCGTTGGACATTATTACCTCAAGGCTTCTTTAAACAATTGTTGTACTGTATTGATTTCTCTTGGAGTGATAACACGTATTTGTTTCAACTTGTCGTTATCATTTAGGTAGGAGTCTAGGTTGGTTACGGGTACCGCATTCGTGGGTACACTCATGTCCGTTAGATCCAAGTCTACATGTTCGCCATTCACTTCATAGTGATGTGTTGCAAGGTAACCCTGAGTCGCTGCGATGAGGTCGACGTGTTCATCAATGTCCGTGTTAGACACTACCATCTCACTTTGTTGAAACTTCACATTGCCCTGAACCTCTACGTAGATCTGTCCTAGGTCTAGGTTCTTGTACTTAATGATACCTACCGCTTGACTCATGGCACCAGTTATAGTGTCCCCTATCGAGAGGATACTGTGTATGGAGTCTTGTGTGGTAAGTACATAATCAGGGTAATCGGATTTAACTCGTTTGACGACATCATTGTATGCTACTGGCCAACCTTGTTCACGTATCTTATCGTTCATAAAGTAGAACGTCCAATGCATGTGTGGGTTCTTGTACAACATAAATGCAGTCTGGTCTGGTCTCTCGCCACCCTGTATATTATAGTCTTGATAAAAAGCAGAGTTCATTTTGATGTCGTCCAGAATATCTACATAGACGGCAAGGTTTTGTACCAGTGCAGTTTCTTCTCCGTCACCGAAGGAATAGAACTGTAATGGGAAATCGTTAAAGTATGACATTAGAAACCATCCTCATCCATAATATCTTCGCGGTTTAGTGTTCTCTCTTCTACAAAGTTAAGAGATAGATCAATCTCGACAGGGTATCCGTCAGCATGGTACACCATACTACTTGAGTTGTAACTAGTAGAAAGTGCTTTCAGATGACATTTCTTCATCTTAGTACCGATACGTTTTTTGATCCCAGCATCGTTCTCGTAGAATAGATCCAACTCGAACATGTGTGGGTACTTGTATCCTGCACTTATTCCACCAACTCGTATTGGGTCTGGGTATGCGTAACTACGAAATCGTTTTATAATTTTTTCGACTTCTTTCGCTTCCATCGCTGACTTGGGAATGAACTTGAACTGGAATGAGAACTCACGAATATTGACACCCTTAAATACAGTTCTTGTATTAGGGTTCACCGTTACACCAAATGCAAGAGAAGTAGCATTGCCGGCGGTACCATTAACTGCAGCTGCAGTTCGTTGTAATGCGAGTCCTGCGGCAGCACCTTGTAGGTTACCAAGTACCATGTCGGACAGGTTAGAGAACCCTTTCTCGGTAGCTTCTTTTAGAGCTTCGAGGACACCTTTACCTTGACTCAATCCGGCTAAGCCAGCTGCACCCATGGGCCCTAGTTCAGGAGATGCATAGTTCAATCCATCCGCTTGGGTGAATGCGATAGGTAGATATATCTTGACCATGTTTCCGGTGTCTTCTATGCTTCTATCGGAATACTCCATAGGACTTTCTTTGCCATGTTTCTCAACGTATCTAACGTCCATAGCATTACTGACCCTAGCCTGTGCATCTCTATATTCTCGATACAATAACTCGCCGCTGGCATACCTTTTTTCAATATCCTTACTTTCTTCATTCAACTCTCGATATCTGGAATCACTATTTTCTCCGGCACCTAAAAGTTCACTGACAGCATCGGGTGCACCTTTCAGGGAAGGAGGGACTATCTCAAATATCTTGAAGGTTATGTTTGCACCATATCTCTCTTGATCGTTGAGCGGATATGTCAACTTGTTAGGATTAGACATAACGGTGTGAAGAGGAGTCGCCGAACCTTTCTCTGCCTCTGACTTATCGCCTAGAAGTGAATCACTAAGAACGTTAAGAAATTCTTTGATCATGGGGGTATACCTATGTTTATAAATACTGTCATACTATTTATACATATCCGGAGACATCTTTAAAATGAATCTAGTAAAAGAATGTAAGTTCCTCACCGACGGATGGCCCTACGAAGAAGGTCATATTATACCGAGTGAGCACACTTGTCGCATGATACATGTTATATGCAAACTGACTCGTTGTCAAAACGTATTAGAGATTGGGTTCAACTACGGACACAGTGCATATACCTTTATGACTGTGAACAAGGATCTAGTATATCATTCGGTAGACATTTGTCAATACGAACACACGTTGGTGAATGCCGCACACCTTAAAGATAAGTTCGGTGAGCGTTTCGAATTTACTAAGACGAGTTCCTTCGATATCGATCCGACTACAATAGAACATTACGACATGGTGTTTATCGATGGTGATCATAGAACCGATGGTATGTCAAGTGATATGAATCTATGTAATGCGGCTAAGACTCCCTATATACTAATTGATGATTACGTGCAATGTATGTCTACCGTAGACGATGAGATACGTCCTAGGGAGTTAATACATCACTATCTAAATAAGGACGATTTCCCATACAGGAAAGTTCAAGAGTTTACATACCCTGCAACGGATTGGCAGAACTACATGGTATTATTAGAAAGAATAGTATGAAGACCTATAAAGGTAGGTACAAACCAAAGAACCCAGAGAAGTACGCCGGCGATGTAGACAACGTCGTCTACCGTTCGGGATGGGAACGCTACGTAATGAAGTGGTGTGACGATAGTTTGGACGTGGTACAATGGATGTCCGAAGAACTCGTGCTACCTTACATCTGCGAGACCGACAAGAAACCTCATCGATACTTCATGGACTTCGTTATCAAGTACAAGTCTGGTCGTGTTGTACTGGTAGAAGTCAAACCATTCAAGGAGACTAAGTTACCTGAACGTAAACAAGGTAAGTCTCGACGTACCGTACTAAACGAAGGTATGACATACATTAAGAATCAATCTAAGTGGACAGCTGCTAAGAAGTATGCAGATGATCGGGGATACCATTTCGAGATCTGGACTGAGAAAGAACTGACTGCCATGGGTATCATGCCCAAGTCTACCCAGAAGATGCGTACCAAGAAACCTATTAAAAAACTAGCACCCTTCCGAAAGAAAAAGAAATGAGCCCAAAGGTATTCTTCCTTGGTATGGACAATTCGTCCGACCAACCATTAATCGATCTTATGCTAGACAGCGGTTGCTCTGTCGCAAGTATAAGTTCGGGTAGAAGAAACCTTGCGAAGACTATCAAACGTAACCTCGTAGCAGGTAACGATCCACTGCATACAATCAGTGACAGTAATGTTTATATCAACATGACTTATTTTGAAAACGAAGACTACATCGAAGGTAACCAATACTACCGACAACTGTACGAGGCGTATCCGGATGCATACTTCATATTGAACTGTGTAACCGAAGCGATTTTTGTAGAGAACAGAATGAACACCCCCATACTTGAGAAGTGTAAAGAGATAATGGTGCCAGGCAAACCCCTTACCACTCAAGAGGTAGTATGGAATTGGATCACCTATAGATCCCAACACCATGCGACAGTCATAAACTGGTTCTATGGTGATGATGTTAGAGCAGAACGGTTCCTTATTTTAGACGTTGACTATGACAATGTATCCAAGATGGTGAACTTTGTGGCCAAAGACTACACTCTCAATATAGATAACTGGTTACATTCTGTATAAATAGAAGTAGGAATTTTAACGGAATCATTCATGTCTAACATATTTCAACGATTAGAACTACAAGCGTTCCGTGCTGGTATTACACCACGCACAAAAGAATCACGTAATTGGTTTCGACAAAAGATTAAGAATCTTCGGAGCATCAAACGTGAAGAGTTGATGAAAGAAGATCCTATAAAACAGACGGGTCAAGAGATCGTCGGTGGTATGTACATGTTCTTCTATGATCCTAAGCATAAGGATACACTACCGTACTACGATACGTTTCCGTTGGTTGTAGTTGTGGGGCCTGCCGAGGGTGGGTTCTATGGATTGAACCTACACTATCTACCTCCTATCCTACGTGCGAAGATGTTGGATGCGTTAATGGATATTACCAGTAACAATAAATTCAATGACTCTACTCGATTCAAAATGTCGTATGAGTTGTTGGTTAAGAGTAGTAAGTTGAAGTACTTCCAACCGTGCTTCAAACATTACTTGAATGAACATGTACGGAGCAAGTTCGCATTGGTGCCTGCACCTGAGTGGGAGATCGCTACATTCCTACCGACCGCAAGTTTCAAGAAGGCGAACTCCAAGAAGGTATACTCCGACTCCAAGAAAAAGATAGGTGGTTAATAGATGTCAGGCATAGAAGAACTAAAAGGCAAACTTACCTCTAAGAATGGTATGGCGATGGCCAATCAGTTTTCGGTTTCACTTCCCTCTATGGGAGAGTTAGGTGCACGAGAACTAAACGTTATATGTAAGGACGTTACTTTGCCGGGTAGACAGATAATGAGTCTAGATAGAACTGTCGGTATATTCAACGAGAAGGTTGCCAATGGGTTTGCAGTAGAAGACGTTTCAATAACATTCTATGTGTTGAACGACTACGGTGTTAAGAAGTATTTTGATACGTGGGCAAACACTATAGTGGGTATGAACCATAAGGCAAAACCCACCGCCACAGGAGAAGACGCATCTCCAGAAGACAAGGCAGCTGCCAAAGCCGCAGAAGCAGAATTTACGAATACTCTAAAGATGGGAGAGGTAGGTTACAAGAACAACTATTCGAAAAACATTACTATACGACAGTTGCGTAAACCTATCGCCCGATTTGGTTTCGACCTTGGGCCTTTGGACTTTAATTTTGATATCGGGGGCGCATCTATATACAGTATAGAACTACTAGAAGCATTCCCTACATCGCTCAGTTCAATACAACTAAGTAACGACGGACAACTGGTTGAGTGTACAATGCAATTCTCGTACACCAACTGGAAAGTGATAGAAGATAAACGAAGTTTAGTTGATGGTAATTTCAACTTTAACTTAGGTGGATTAATTTAATTATATAATATAGGATACATCATGGCTTTACCAAAACTGAATTCAGCACCAACATATGAAATGAAAATCCCCTCGACGGGTCAGAGTGTGGTCTATCGACCGTTCCTTGTAAAGGAACAGAAGAACCTTCTCATAGCATTTGAAGCACAGAACCGACAAGATCTAGTTAGGGCAGTTATACGAACAATCGAGGCATGTGTGGAAGAACCTATCGGTGGGTCACTAACAACCTTCGATGTGGATTACATGTTCACCAAGATACGTTCTAAGTCTGTTGGCGAGACCGCTAACATACTTGTACCTTGTGAAGAGTGTGAGGTAAATAACGAGGTCACTGTCGAGCTTGATAAGGTAGAGGTCATCGGAGATTTACCGGAGATGTTGATACCAATCACCGAAGAGATTACTGTTAAGATGAAGTTCCCGACCTACGAGGAATTCTTATCTAACCAAACTCTTCTGGACAGCAAGAGTACGACCGAGGCGTTACTTCAACTCATCGTCACTTGTTTAGATTCGGTGTTGACCGAAGAAGAAAGGTTCTCTATTAAAGATGAACCACAAGAAGAAATTGTAGAATTCTTGGAGTCTATGACTTCCGAACAGTTCGGAAAGGTTTCTGCCTTTGCTGCTTCGATACCGGCATTGACCCAAGACTTAGAATTCGTATGTGAATCATGCGACCATACTAATAAGAAAACACTGAAAGGACTTGACGATTTTTTTTGATAAATCTCTCTCATGACACCCTAGCCAATTACTACCAAGTCAACTTCCAACTACTGAATAATTTCAATTACTCGTTGGATGAAGTAGAAGGAATGATACCTTGGGAGAGAGAGATTTACTTAACGATGTTAGTTGACGATATCAACGAGAAGAATCAGAGAGCTAAACAGAAAGGATAACCAATGAGTCTTAAACGAGTATCAGAGAAACTTGGAGAACAGAACGACCTCGTAATGGAGATTGCTCTGGACATCTATGGGTATCTGGATAATGCAATATCTAAGGTGGATGCATCTAACACAAAACTAGACACCATTAATACTAGCGTATTGAAGGTTGCACAATCGTTTCAGATTAACAATGGAAGTGGCGACGACCTAGAAGAAAAACGTGACAGCAAGCTTGCTGATAAAAGAATGTTCGAGGTGCTATCTGGTATCCAAAAGAATACCAAGGGTGGTACTAGCAAGGGGAGTTTTAAAGAGTCTGCCGGTAAAGGTATCGGAGCAGGTGTTGGTGCTGGTCTAGGTTTCGCTATGAAAGGACTTGGTGCGGTCGCAACTCTTGGTGCGTTAGGTTTTGGTATTGGTGCATTCTTTACTGGTCTTGCTCTTGGTGATAAAGCGCAAGCGATGATTGGCACGGATATGTCTGCCACTAAGAAGAACATGATCACTCTTGGTGAAGCATTCGCAGAGACACCTACCGAGGGTCTTCTTGCGATGGGCGTATTGGCAGCAGTAGGTGCAAAGTTTGGTAGTATGAAAGGTGCCCTTAATATGGGACTCTTTGGTGCTGGTATCGGTGCATTCTTTGGTGGTCTAGCATTAGGCGACAAAGGGATGTCCTTACTGAATACAGACGGTTCTGCACTCAAGAACATGATGGTAAGTCTAGGTGAAGGACTCAATGCATTTAGTGGTGCCTCACTAGTGGCACTAGGTGGTCTTATTGCATTCGGTAGTGCATTCGGTAGTGCAGCTGCTGTCGGTCTTCCTCTACTGGGTCTAGGACTAGCAGGATTCTTTGGTGCATTTGATATTGCAGCTGCGGCAGGTATAGACGGGGAAGGTCTAGCTACAATGTTAGGAAACCTTGCGACTGGTCTTGCACCGCTCAGTGAACTAGATGGCGGTAACCTTATTGCGGTCGGTGCAGCAATGGCTGTACTAGGTGTCGGTATGGTTGCTCTAATGGGTGGCAGTGGTCTCGCTAGTGTCATGGATTTTGTCGGTGGATTGTTTGGTGGTGACGATGAGGATATCTTCACTAAACTATACAACGGTCTACAACCACTATCCACATTGAATGCTGACAACCTTAAAGGACTTGGAGATATATCTACTGTCATCGATGGTCTTGCAGATTCTCTAGATAGACTTATCGATACAGACTATGATGCAGTTAATGATTCCATAGGGGATTTCGGTAAGACAATGTCATATGCAATACCTATGCTGGCCGCAATGAAAGGTCAAGGTACCGGAGAGAACCCTTATGTTGTTGGTGACGGTTGGTTTGATGGTCAGAAGAAACTTGACTTCTCGCCGGGCATAAACTCTTTCTCTAACGAAGATGTGCAGATGATGAATAACATCGCATCCGCAGGAACTCAGATATCATCCAACTCTTCGGGGCAACAACAGAAATCTACTTCAGCAGGAAACGTTGGTAAGTTGGTCACCGAACAATCTGCGATTAGTTCTGCCGCACCTGTCGTTATCATGGATAACAGTACAAACACCTCATCATCTGGTGGCGGTGGTACGACTGTCTTAGGAGGCCCTATATCTGCCTTTGATGGAATGGATCCTTACTTCGCTACAAGAACAGCATAAAAAAAGGGACTCTTTCGAGTCCCCTTCTTAATTACCTAATCTACTACCTAGTCTTCAGCAGCCATCTGCGCGAAGTAAGATAGTGTATCATCTTCCTCTGCAACAGCAGCAACCGCGGCAGGAGCAGCTGCGACAACAGTTGGTTCAATTGCTGATCGAATCGGAGCAGCTTCAGCAGTCTGTGATAGTGCTTCGTTCTTCAAAGTTGAACCGGCACCAGTCGCAAGACCTAGTACTGTCTCCAACTTGTTCTTTAGATCATCATAAGACTTAAACCAGTTTGCGTCAAACGCGTTCGGGTAGTTGGGCATGATGAACTCATTCAAGTCATACAGTGAGTTATACACTGATTCCAACTGAGTCTCATCGGATGCCAAGAACGGAGAAGGTGACTTGAAGTCTGACTTATCATAGTTTCTGTAACCAGCAACCTTACGAATCTTCAGTTCGAAATCCGCACCTGTCCAGAAGTCGAAAGGATTGACCGGAGTCTCGCCTGGAAATTCTGGTTGCATCTGATCCATGATCTTATCAAAGATCTTCTTGCCGAACTCGTAGATCATTACCTTACCATTGTTGGCAGGGTTTGCAGGGTCGTTAATAACTTGAATGTTAGTAACGTAGTGTAGACGACGCTTCTGCCGACGAGCAGTTTCCTTGTCTTCTTCGATACCTGAGTTCCATAGACGAGAGTTCAGCTCACCTAATGGATCGTTCTGACCTAGGGTGGTCAATGAACGTTCGATGTACCACTGTCCAGTGGGGCCTTTGAAGGCGTGATCCCAGTAGCGTACCCACGGAAGATCTTGACCTTCGGTAGCAGGTAAGAATCGAATTACAGCGTAACCATTGCCCGCTTCATCAACGGTAGGTTTCCACTTGCGGTCGTCTTGGTATTTGTTTGTGTTTGAAGCTTGTCCGGTTGCTGCGGATGCGGCACTGACAAGTTTTGAGATGTCCGAAGACTTTGACTTTAGATTTGCGAAAGACATAATATTTCCTTTAGTATTAACTTAAATATAAACAATGTATAAACAATGTATGAGATTGCCTCTAGGGCAGTACTACTTATACGTCTAGTTGATTCTGTTTTGGTAGAAAATTCAACTGGCGTGCTTCACTCTCTAGATGTTCTACTATAGTGGGAGACAGGTACTTCTTAATGTCTTCCAGTTCAAGAGCATTCTTTTCACAGAGATGTACAATGGAATCCATGTATGACATCTTATTAGTAAAAACAAAACTCTCGATCATAGCAGAGAATGATTTCTTGGTTAAGAACTTATCTTTAGTTGACTCATCCATTTATAATCTCAATCGCTTTGACATTATCAACACGGAATGACCGCCATGATTGTTTGTCAATCGCGAATGCTCTTATAACAGATTTGTTAACAGAAAATTCGTCCACTTGGTTTACTTTAGACTCTGACATATCAGGCATGTATTCGGTTTGTAGAGTACAAGGCATAATACGTTGCTCTCCATTAACCTTATCAAATGTTACCTGTAATACACCGTCCCTGAGTCTTCCTACTATTTCATCATAATTAAACATACGTTCTCCTTAAAAACGTTCAAATTCAGAATCTTCGTCTGCAGCTGCATCTGGTTCAGCATGAACTGCTTCTAAAAACTCTTCGTTACCATCGAGTACTGCAATAGTGTGCTCGAATGCTTCAAGTGTACTAAGAACGTTTTTACGTGTCTCGTCCTCTTCACTTAAAGAAGCATACTCTTTCGCGAAAGTTTGTAGAGTGTCTAGATAAACGCAACGTATATATTCACGTGCAATACGTTCTACATCATTTCGTGGATATTGACCTAAGTCAATTAAGTTTTCTGGCATATCGGCCATTATGTTAAATCTCCTTTAATTATTGAATTATATACGTCTGAAAAGTGAGTATCAATATATCGCTCTTCATCTTTCCATCGTACATTTGCTTTATAGTCTTGGCGATCAAGACTTACTACTTCATCAGCAAGACGTTTGTTTGACTTAATAATCGTGCTGTGCTTACTATGCTTCTGAATCTTCAATGCTGCTCGACGAATCATTGCATAACGTACTTCTTTTGAAACTATCATCATTATACCTTATAGTAGGGGCGCCTGTCAAGGGGCTATTGTAAATTAGTTTCTTCGGGGTAACCGCGTTTTTTAACTTCTTTCTTTCGGTCTATATGTGTAGCGGCACGATTAAATTTCCGAGCGTACTTCGCTACGGGATTGGCTCGCGCTATAGACTTGACCTTCTTCACTTTAATTCTCCGAGATTCTTGTTCGTGAGGATGTGTACGAATAATTTAATTCATCACTTCCATCGTTAAATAGGTTAGACCACCTACGAAGTTTACTATACTTTTCTTGCCGTGCATCTTCAACGGCACTGTAAGACACTACTTCCCAATTCTGAAGCAACTCTATCATACAGACTAGGTCGCCTACTTCCTTGGCGAGACGGTCAATGTTCTTCTTCTCTTGACCGAATCGTTTGACCTTGGAAATCTCAACGATAACCTCGGCACATTCTTCTTGCAAGATGGTTAACAGTTCAGTTGCAGAATCGTTATGAGTTAACATTATTATCCCTCATACCGATCATGGAAAGCAACCGCACCGTAGTGACGTTGTCCGGTGATCTCTTTACACTTATCAGAGAATCGTCCATCCGAAGTAGCAACATAAGTACCACCCATCATTAACCAACGACCATCTGCTTGGTACGTACCATCTCTCATATGGACAGCAGGAACAACTTTGATAGTACCTTCGAAGGCACCTTTAACTAACATTACTGCCGGGCGATCTTCGGTCGGACTGAATGGCCCACCAACGTTAACGACAGTAACATCATTGAAATTAGAAGATATACCATTCATTGAACAGT